>Ga0209168_10000007_pt1 | contig 225943 bp, 171 predicted proteins | sample Coa_R1_FD_187156 | JGI IMG/M metagenome (GOLD analysis project Ga0209168, IMG submission 187156) | Surface soil microbial communities from Centralia Pennsylvania, which are recovering from an underground coalmine fire - Coalmine... | ecosystem: Environmental > Terrestrial > Soil >...
GTCGGCCCGCGCCACGCCGCAGCGGACATCCACGCAGCGTCTCCTTCATCAGCTCAGAGCAGAAGTGTGGGGACGTGGCCTTGGCGTAGGCCCCAATTTCTCCGACTTCGCATCACAGGCACTGTCGACCACGAAGCCGCAGAAATTCAAGCCCTCTCTTTCCAGTGCCCTACTGTACTGCAATGCTTAGCCGAGAATACGTCAAAAAGGGCCAAACTCCAGCGGCGGGTTGTTAACCCGCCCGCCCATGGGTGTGAGCAAGCACAGGGAAATCCGGCGCTACTCCGGATTGAACGGTGTGTGACTTCTGCCGAACGTGCGAGATCGCCTGTGTCTCCAAAGGCGAAACCGCCTGTGCCACCCTTCCACACTACTGCGGTAACCCGAGCCGCTTGTATAGCTGAATAAAACGGGGGTCGGTTCGGACCAGGCTGAACGGATTCCCCGCTCCCAGGTACGCCAGCAACCCGTCGCGCTCGGTATAGGCGCGGTCGAGCCAGTACAAAGTCTTCTCCTTATCGCCGAGGAACGAGTATACCGTTGCGACCGAGAGCGGGCGGAAGTAAACCACGCCCGCGAGCTGTTCCCATTTGGACACGATCTTCAGAGCTTCCGCGCGCTTGCCGAGTTCGGCGTAGACCTGCGCATAGGTCAGATCGAGCCGGCTCTCCGGTGTCGTGTTTCGGGCCGCCTGCAGTTCCTTGAACGCAGCCGTTGGATTCTGGCGCACATACGCGAGCGCAAGGTTGAGGTGCGCTTCGGCAAAATCCGGGTCGAGATCGATTGCGGTCTTATACTGCTCGATCGCGATTTGGGGCTGGCCCGCCAAACCGTAGGCGATGCCGAGATAAGTAATCGTCGGCAGTGAGAGCGGGTCGAGTTCCCGTGCCAGCTTCATTTCCCGCAAGCACTCGCTGACCCGGTTCATCGGCGCGAGGTAAGTGATTCCGTAGCCGAAGTGCGCCTCGGCCGAGCCAGGATTCAACTCGATGGCGCGAGTGAATTCATGCTCGGCGGCCGGCCAATCCCAATCGTAAAGCGCCTTTACAAACCCCAGGGAGGTGTGCGCGGCGGCGAGACTATCGTCCAGCGCGATGGCCTTCTCGGCCGCGGCCTTGGCTTTGGGCATGGCTTCATTCGGGGCCTTCGCCGCGAAGAATCCCATCCAGCAATACGCATCCGCGAGACCCGACCATGCGGCCGCATATTTCGGATCGCGCGCTATCGCCTGCTCGAAAAACTGGATCGCTTTTTCGGCGCCTTCCGCCCGCCAGCGCCCCCAGTGGTAGCGGCCCTTCAGGTACAGGTCGTAGGTTTCGAAATCCTCGGGTACCGCTGCCGCCTTCGAAGGAGCCCGCGCCAGCTTCACTTGCAGGACTCCGACAATCGCACGTGAGATCTCGTCCTGAACGGCGAACACATCCTTGCCTTCGGCCTCGTAAGTCTCCGACCACAAATGATAGCCATCGGCGACACTCACGAGTTGCGCCGTGATTCGAAGCTTGTCGCCGGACTTCCGAACGCTGCCCTCCAGCACGGCGCCGACATTCAGTTTCCGGCCGATTTCGCGCACGTCCTGCTGCTTGCCTCGAAACGCAAACGATGAAGTCCGTGCGACGACACGCAATCCACTGAGCTTCGTCAGCGCGTCGATGATCTCGTCAGTCATGCCATCGCAGAAGTATTCCTGATCTCTCTGCGGACTCAGGTCAGCGAACGGCAGCACGGCGACCGAGGAAAGCTCGGCAACGCGACTCGCATTCCCCATCACTTTGCGGCGGCCGGCAAAATACACTGCCACGGCGATTACCACGATGATCAGGGCCGCGACGACCAGGTGGCGCTTGGGTAAGCCCTGGTCGCGGGCAACCGGAACCGGAGTCGGTGCCTCGGCGATCACCGCCGGTGGCGGAGGGGGAGGTGGCGCTTCAACCTCGCGTGCCCGGAAGGCCGCGACATATGCGCCCTTTGGGACGTCGATAATGACTTCATCTTCCTGCCCTGCGGACGCGTAGTAATCCTTTAGACGAGCGCGCAGCTTTACCGCTTCGATCCGGACAACAGCATCGGTGCGCGGATCATACGTCGGCTTGCGTCCGAATACTTCCGTGCCGATTAGCGATTCCTTAAGTTTGTCGCCCTGGCCCGCCATGGTCTCCTCCACGGCGTATCGCAAAAACCGGCTCAGACGCTCCGAGTTCGCAAAGCCCGGGCTGGCGAGAATTTTCTGCAACTCGGCGCGAATCGACTCTTCCGGCACGCCGTTCGGTTCGCTTTGAGCTGCGGTCTCAGAGTGCATTAAGACGTGTGTCTATTTTACCGTTTCGTATAATCGGCTCATGATTCGTTCGCTTGCCGTCGCACTGCTGTCCGTCGCTGCACTGGCTCAGCAGACGCCTCGCCCCGAACATCCCCAACCACAGTTCCAGCGCGATTCGTGGCTGAATCTGAATGGTTCCTGGGACTTTGACTTCGACGACCAAAACGTCGGTTTGAGTAAGGGTTGGGAGGCGCGCACTCACACGTATACGCATAAAATCACGGTTCCGTTCTGCTTTGAAAGCAAAAACAGCGGAATTGGGGATACGTCATTTCATCCCTGGGTCTGGTACCGCCGGGACCTCACGATCCCCCGGGAATGGCGGGGCAAGCGTGTGCTGCTTCACTTTGGAGCGGTCGACTATCGCGCCATGGTTTGGGTGAACGGGATGCTGGTGGGACGGCACGAGGGCGGCAATGTTCCGTTCCGGTTCGATATTACGGATCAGTTGAAGGCCGACAGCGCAAACCTTGTTACGGTTCGCGCCGAGGATCCGCCGACCGACCGCTTCATCCCGCGAGGAAAGCAATTCTGGGAGCCGAAATCGCGCAGCATCTTCTATACGAGGACATCCGGGATTTGGCAGACGGTGTGGCTCGAACCGGTTGCGGATTCGTACGTTGAGTCCGTGAGGATTACTCCCGGGATGGACGGCGTGGCTTCGTTCTACGGACACGTGCATGGAAGCCAGGCGAACCTGATGTTGCGAACTTCGGTGAGTTTTGGCGGGAAAACCGTGACCACCACAACCGTCGCAGCCGATCAGCCGCGCGTCTCGGCCGCGGTGTCGGTGAACGAGCCCCGGCTTTGGTCGCCCCGGTCGCCAAACTTGTACGACGTCCTCTTCGAACTGATGCAGGGGGAGCGGGTGATCGATACCGTGCATTCGTACTTCGGTTTCCGTTCGGTGGCTGTGAACGACGGCCGCGTGACGCTTAATGGGCGGCCGATTTATCTGAAGATGGTGCTCGATCAGGGTTATTGGCCCGAAAGTGTTTTGACTCCGCCGTCGGACGAAGCGATCCAATACGACATTCGACTTACGAAGGACATGGGCTTCAACGGCGTACGCAAGCACCAGAAACTCGAGGACCCCCGATATCTTTACTGGGCGGACAAGATGGGCCTTCTGGTTTCGAGCGAGATGGCCAACGCGCAGGGTTTCGACGATGAATACGTTCGCCGTTTCACGGCCGAATGGATGGCCGCCGTGGAACGCGACTACAACCACCCGTCGGTAATTATGTGGGTCCCGATCAATGAAAGCTGGGGCGTTCCGAACCTTCATGATCCCCGGCAGGTGAGCCATTTGAAAGAGCTTTACGCCCTCACCCATTCGCTCGACGCTTCCCGGCCAGTCATCGATAACGACGGCTGGGAGCACACAGATGCCACCGACCTGTTCGCCATTCACGACTACGCTCCTACGGGTGACATCCTGGCGGAGAAGTACAAGCACCTGGGCGAGCCCGGGGCCGGGGTGCCGGACAACGGGAAACGGGCGCTGGCGCCGGGGTTCAAATATAACGGCACGCCTGTGCTGCTTTCGGAATTCGGCGGCATTGCATACATTCCCCCCGGACACGACGTGCCGGCTGAATCGTGGGGCTATTCAGGCGTCGAAAAGACTCCCGAAGCGGCGATCGCGCGGTTTCGGGGCCTTTACATGGGGATCGCGAAGGCTCCGGGAATCGTCGGAATATGTTACACGCAGCTCACGGACGTCGAACAGGAAGTCAACGGGCTAATGACGTTCGATCGAAAGCCCAAGTTCGATGTTCGCGCCATCCGGGAGATCAACGATCTTCTCGATTGATCCCGCCGTGATGGCGCATTCGCATCAGAACATGTAGAGCGGGGTGCCCGCGGGGGCTTCGGCTTGCTCCGCCGGCGCACCGGCTCCGACCGGCTGCTCTTGCATCACCGGACGGCAGTAGATCCCACTGTCGCCCAGGTAAATCTCGAGCTCAGACGGCCGCGGCAGCGATCCTTGAATCACGGCTTCGGATAGCGGGTCTTCGATGTACTTCTGAAGCGCGCGCCGCAGCGGCCGGGCGCCGTAGCTGCGATCCACCAGCGTCTTCTCCAGAATGTACCGGGCCGCATCGTCGTTCACCCGGATCCGAATCTGCTTCGCGACAAGATTCGTGTTGATCTGCTCCACCAGCAGGCTGATGATCTTCAGCAGATCTTCGTCGGTCAACGATGTGAACAGAATGACCTCATCCAGACGATTCAGGAACTCCGGGTTGAAGGCCTTCTTCACTTCGCTCATCACCTGATCTTCGATCTTTGGCGGAATCCCGGTGTTGGAAGGCGCGGAAAACCCGATCGAAGCCTTCTTATCCAGGAAACGAGCTCCCAGGTTCGAAGTCATGATGATGATGGTGTTCTTGAAGTCCACCTGGTTGCCGAGCCCATCGGTCAACTGGCCGTCTTCGAACACCTGCAGCAGGATGTTGTAGACATCCGGGTGCGCCTTCTCGATTTCGTCGAGCAGGATGATCGAATAAGGAGCGCGCTTGACGCGTTCCGTCAACTGTCCGCCCTCTTCATAGCCGACATAGCCCGGAGGCGAACCAATCAGCTTCGAAACCGAGTGCTTTTCCATGAACTCGGACATGTCGAAGCGGATAAGCGATTTCTCGCTTCCGAACAGGAATTCGGCCAGAGCGCGGGCGACTTCGGTTTTTCCGACCCCGGTGGGTCCGAGGAACAGGAATGAGCCAGCCGGGCGCTTTGGCGATTTCAAACCAGCCCGCGACCGCCGGATGGCGCGCGCCAGAGCGGAAATTGCCTTCTCCTGGCTGATGACTCGCTTATGCAGCTCCTCTTCGATGCGCAGGAGCTTCGAGATTTCTTCTTCCTTTATGGCGGTCATCGGCACGCCGGTCCAACGCGCGACCACCTCTTCGATGTCATCCTTCGTGACCACGCCCGTGGATGTATCGTCGAGGTTGTATTTTTCGCGAAGCTGCCGCAGGTTTTCGCGTTCCTTGCGCTCCTCGTCGGAGTAGAAGCGCGCCTTTTCGAACTCGTGGTTCGCGATGGCGTTCTCCATCCGATGCACGATGAACTTGATGCGCTTTTGGATGTCGGCCACTTCGCTGGGAAGTGTGGTTTGCCGCAGTTTCACGCGCGCGCCGGCTTCGTCGATCAGGTCGATGGCCTTGTCGGGCAGGAAGCGGTCCGGAATGAAACGTGTGGAAGAGTGCACGGCCGATTCCACCGCTTCATCGGTGTAGGCCACGGCATGGAATTTCTCGTACCGTTCTTTAATTCCGAACAGAATGCGAATCGCGTCCGTCTCCGACGGCGGCGGGACCTTCACAGCTTGAAAACGACGTTCCAACGACCGGTCCTTCTCGATAGACTTGCGATACTCGCCCGGAGTCGTGGCGCCGATACACTGAATTTCACCGCGTGACAAGGCCGGTTTCAGAATATTGGCAGCATCAAGCGAACCTTCCGCCGACCCTGCGCCAACCAGCGTGTGTAACTCATCGATGAAGATGATGGCGTTCTGATTCTCCATCAGTTCCTTCATGATGGTCTTCAGCCGCTCTTCGAACTGGCCTCGGTACTTGGTTCCAGCAACAATCAATGAGAGATCCAGCGCCAGAATGCGCTTATCCGAGAGGAACGACGGCACGTCGCCCTCTGCGATGCGTTGCGCAAGCCCCTCAACGATGGCGGTCTTGCCGACGCCGGGCTCGCCGATTAGAACCGGATTGTTCTTGGTCCGGCGGCAAAGAATCTGAATGACGCGATCGAGCTCATAGTCGCGCCCAATCAACGGATCGAGCGCCCCATCGATCGCGGATTGCGTGAGGTCGCGGCTGAACTCGGCCAGCAGCGAGCTCTCCTTCGGGCGATTGGCGGCGACTTTTTCGGAAGATGAGCGCTGAATCTCTTCCCGCACCTGCGAAAGCCGCAGGCCGCGTTCATGGAGAATCTCGGCGGCAAAGCTCTTCTCTTCGCGCAACAGGCCAAGCAGCAGGTGCTCGGTGCCGATGTGCTTGTGATTCAGCCGCTCCGCCTCCTCGGCGCCATAAGCAAGTACCCGCTTGCACTCGTGGCTCAGAGGCAGATCGACAGACGTCGACACCTTTTCGCGAATCGTGGTGTGTGCCTCGATTTGCTTCCGAATCGATTCTATGGCCGCGTGCGAACGCAGAAATCGATTCGCCAACGCTTTGTCTTCGCGAAGCAGTCCGAGCAGCAGGTGTTCGGTCTCTATATAGGGGCTACCGAACTGGCTGGCCTCGTAACGCGCAAAGAAGATGACCCTGCGAGCTTTCTCGGTGTAACGTTCAAACATAATTCCCGCCGTAATTAATGGATGTTGTGCCAGGGTCCGAAGTTCCTTCGCACCACTGGATGAGGTTGCCTTTGTCCAATTGCAGAATACGATCGCAGCGCTTGGCGAACGATAAATTGTGGGTCACGTAGATGGAGGTCAGTTGGTGCGAGCGATGCAGATCCGCAAGCAGCGCGATGATCATTTCGCCCGTCCGGTAGTCGAGGTTCCCTGTGGGTTCGTCAGCGAGAAGCAGTTTCGGCATTCCCACCAGGGCGCGCGCGAGAGCCACACGCTGTTGTTCGCCGCCGGACAACTCGCCGGCGCGGTGTGTGGCACGGTTTTGTAGACCAACTTCATCTAACCTCGCCAGCGAATCGACGGCGGCATCCGAATTACGAATACCCCGGATCAAGAGAGGCATCATCACGTTCTCAAGCGCCGTAAACTCCGGCAACAAGGCGTGATTCTGCCAAACAAACCCGACCTCCCGGCTCCGAAACTCCGCCAGATCGGTCTCCGAGAGACCTGATATGTCCTTATGCTCGAAGTATATCGCACCGTTGGAAGGCCTGTCCAGACCGCCCAGCAGATACATCAGGGTGCTTTTGCCCGTACCGGATTCGCCGATGATGGCGACACGTTCCCCACGCGCCACCTCAAAATTCATGTCCCGAAAAACGTGGACCTCTTGTTCCCCGGATCGATATGTCTTGGACAGCCCCTCTGCTCGGATCAACACACTCCTCCTTCAACCTAACACGTAGGAGCGCTGAGAACATGACGAAGCGGATTAACGGACATTAAGATGATTGCGATTTGAAACATGATCTCGTAAAAAAGGCGTCTAACGCCCGAGATGGAAGCCGTGGCGTTGCGATTGCCTGCAAATCGGACGCGGGCACTCACAACCCACTGGAGAACGACGTGAGAACTTTTGAAAAATATGGCATTTATGCGGTAATACTTCCGCTCGCACTGTTGTGTTCCTTGGACACACTCCATGCGCAATCTAACACGCTGAGCGTGACTCCCACGCAATTAACATTTAATGCGACGAATGGCGCCAATCCACCTTCGCAGACTGTAACTCTGTCGACCACTAATGGCGCGGTCGACTACACCGTTTCGAGTTTTCCATCTTGGATCACGGCCACTCCCACTTCGGGAAACACGGCCGTGTCGCCAACGTTGACCGTCAGCGCGGCGGCATCCGGGTGCGCCAGCGGCAGCACTTGCGTTGGTTTCGTGACGATCAGTTCTTCTGCCGGCAGCGTTTCTGTGCCGGTGATTCTGAATGTCGGACAGGGAACGACGACAACACTCAGCTCGAATCCGCCATCCCTAACATTTAATTTCACTCCGGGCTCGGTTACGCCGCAATCGCAAACTGTGGTAGTTAGCAACTCTGGATCAGGTGTAAACGTCGCCGCTTCGGCAGTGACGAGCAATAACGGAACCTGGCTTAGCGTAACTCCAACTACAGCGCAAGCGACTCCTGCGAGCATTTTAGTAACTGTGTCGCCTTCAGGGCTAAGCTCGGGGACCACTTACACGGGATCGGTGGTTGTAAATCAACCGGGTTCTTCGACGTCCGGGCTGACGATTCCCGTCACCGTCAATGTTGGCGGCGTGCCGACCGTGACGGTCTCGCCCGCCCAGTTGGCTTTCGCATTCCAGGTGGGAACGTCGGCGCCCCCTTCTCAAATTCTTAACGTGACGACATCAGGTGGACAGGCCTTGCCGTTCACCGCTACGCCCAGCACTACGACGTGTGGAACCGGCTGGCTGGTTGTAACGCCTCAAAGCAGCGCGACGGGAAGCCCGGTGACCGTTCAAATCAATACGGCGGGACTTTCCGGCAATGCCAATTGCTCTGGGCAGATCTCGATTAACGTTCCCGGCACGTCGAATCCGACGCTGAATGTGCCGGTGAGCCTGCTTGTCAGTACGAATCCATTGCTGAACGTTTCTACCACTGGTTTGACTTTTACCTATCAGCCAGGCGCGGCGATTCCTCAGCCGCAAACATTCCAGATTTCGACGTCGAGCACCGCTCTGGCCTATGGCGTGACTACCGCGGCAGGAAGTGGCGGGCAAAACTTCCTTACCGTCAATCCCACGAGCGGTGTAGCGAGTGCGACCTCCCCGGCTCCCGTCACAGTGTCTCTCAATCCGAATGTTCTGCCGTTATTAGCGCCCGGAACGCAATACACGGTCAATGTCTCGGTAACCGGTTCGGGGGCGGCAAACTCGCCTATTACTTTTCCTGTAACGCTGACAGTCACAAATAACTCGACCCTGGTCGTGAATCAGCCATCCGCCACATTCAATTATCAAATTGGGCAGGCTTTCCCATCGCCCCAGGTCATTTCGGTGAGCAGCACGGGAGCTCCGCTGACATTCACTGCCGCAGCCACTTCTACAAACTGCGGCAATTTCCTTTCGGTCACGCAATCGAATCCGACGACACCATCGGCTACCGGCCAGCCCGCGACGATCGTGCTTTCCGCTGCAATACCATCCGGCACGGCGGCGGGAACCTGCACGGGTACGGTCACGCTGACTCCGTCGGGCGCGACGACGCCTGCGGTCACCATACCCGTTACCGTGAACGTGAGTTCGACGCCGCTGATTAACGTCAGTCCGACTGCAATCAACGTAACGGTTCAGGCCGGCAGCACAACTCCGGTGATTCAGACCATAGCGGTGACGAGCACCGATCTGGTTACATCGCTGAGCGTCCAGGCGATCGCCGCGACGACACCTCCGGGTCAGATATGGCTCAGCGTAACGCCGAACCAAACCGTCACCGGCTCCAATCTGACGGTCCGCCTCGATCCAACGGGACTTGCGGTCGGCACATATTCGGGGTCCATTCTCGTCTCAAGTTCGACCTCGGGAATTCCCACGCAGACTGTTCCGGTGACATTCACGGTCGCATCCGCACAGGTTATCGTTTCCGCTGCCTCCCTGAGTTTCAGCCAGGCGCTCGGTGGGCCGAATCCCGCGAGTCAGACCATTACTCTAACAGGCGTTCCACAGGGATCGACCGTGGGCGCCATCGCAACAACCTTAAATGGTGGTTCCGGATGGTTGACGGCGTCCGTCGCTAACGGCGTCGTGACGGTGTCGGCCAACGGATCGCAATTGCAGCAGGGCATGTTTAATGGGGTGATCACGATTTTCGTGCCCGGCGCGAGCAACAGCCCCATTAACATTCCTGTAACCTTTACGGTTGGCGCGGCGGTGACCTTGGGCGTGAATCCGACGAATCTCAGCTTTAATTACACGGCCGGTTCCTCGACTACGCCGCCATCGCAAACCGTGCAGTTGACGAGCACCGGTGGAAACGTTCCTTTCACCATCACTGTTGCCACGCAGAACAACAGCAATTTCCTGACGGTTTCGCCGATGTCGGGTGACACCAAGGGAACTACGGCTGTGGCATTGACTGTTGGTCTGAATCAGAGCGTTATTTCGACGCTCCCTCCAGGGACTTACACGGGAACCGTGACCGTCACTTCGCCGAATGCCCCCGGGGGGAACCAGGTGGTCAACGTTACATTGACGATCGCGCAGGCGCCGCCACCGAGCATCGGGTTCATTCTCAACGCTGCCACATTATTGCCGGGCGCCATCTCTCCTGGAGAACTGGTGGCGATCAAAGGATCGGCTCTTGGTCCCTCGATCCCGCTGCAGACGCAAATAACACCGACCGGCATGGTTTCCACCAATCTGGGCGGCACGCAGGTGTTCTTTGGCAACGTTGCAGCACCTCTCACTTACGTTTCAGACACCCAGATCAACGCCGTGGTGCCATACGAGGTGGACGGCCAGGTTGCTGTCAGCGTGACCGTGAACCGCAACGGTGTGGTGACACCGGTCGGCATTCAGCAGGCGGTTATCCCCACATCGCCGGGCTTATTTACGAACTCTGGAACCGGCTCGGGTGAACTGGCGGCATTCAATGAGGACATCACCCGTAACAGCGACGCGAACCCGGCTGCCAAGGGGTCGGTGATCGTGCTTTACGGAACGGGTGAAGGCGTGCTGCAAAATGGTGGGGTCACCGGATCGGTTACGCCGAATGGCGGACCTTACCCTGCGCCGAAAGCCACGCCGCTGATTGTAATGATCGGCGGGATTCAGGCTCAAACTCAATTCTTCAACGAAGCCCCAGGGCTTGTTGAAGGCGTTATTCAAATCAACGCTATCGTACCTGCCAACGTGGCTTCGGGCGATGTGCCGGTGGTTCTGACGATCGGCAATTTCACGAGTCCGTCGACGGCAACGATCGCGATTAAGTAAAGAGAAGTGGCGCGGGCGGTTTCGCCCGCGCTTTCTTGGGAGGTCCCTACTGCCCCGCACGCGCGGATTGCATCGCAGCGATCCGCGCCTGCATTTCACGAGTCAGGTGCGGCGTTATTCCGAGTATTCGTTCCGTAAGCATGAGTTGACCGCGGTGGTGCATCTCGTGCTCCTTCACGCCCAAAATCATTTCAAACCGCGATTTGCTAGCCGGAGTCATGCCCGGCGGTAACGTGAGCTGTTCGCCGAGAAACTCGTCCGTCAGGCCTGCGAGCCACTGCCCAAACCGATCGCCCTCTTCGGTTAAGAGTGCGACGATCTCCTGTTTATTGCGCGGGGTCTGTTCGGCCGCAATCATTTTGGCCATGAACGCCGGAAAGTCAAACCCCCCGAGTGTCGTGCGGCGCTCCACCCCGTGGACCTGGTACTGCAATGACGGCCCCAAGGCGATATGCACCAGTGTCTGGCCAATCGTTCGCGTATCCGGCGCCGCTCTGAAACCATAGTGCTCCTCGCCAATTTCCTGGGCGATGATAATCGTGTTTTTGCGTACTGTTGAGAAGCCCCAAGCGAGCTCCTTCGCTCCGTAATAGTTCATTCCCACAATCTAGCGCATCGCAAGCGCTCCGCAACCCCGTCTTCGTTACACTTCAATTAAAAGCCTGATGTCTCAATTCATCGAGATCCATCCTGAATTCCGGCCGGTTCTGGACCCGGAGTTTGTGCCGGCCGCATTGTGGAATCGCGCGTATCGACGGCGCGTCGAATCGAGCGGCGGCGGGGAAAGAATCGCATTCGTCCTGCGGCGCGCCGATGACAGTGTCTTCGTACATCGCACCAGCATCCTTCCACATACTGGCGACAACATTGTCATCAACGAGCGATATTCCGAGCGGTTGTTGAAGTTCCTCTTATGGCAGAAGGGCGGCTGCCGCGTCGTAATCGCGGGTAATACCGCCATCGCGAACTACCTGCAGACCATCTATAGTCCCAGCGGTCCACGCGCCTTCGATCACCAATTCATGGGTGAACGGGTATATGGACAGTCCTTCGCGATAGAAAGCATTCCATACGGTGATGTTCCCAGCGAGACGGAGACCGCTACGCCGCTGGGCCGCCATCTGGACGGTAATCGGATCGGCTTCGACTTGGGCGCCAGCGATCGAAAATGTGCGGCTGTGGTTGACGGCGAGGTGGTATTCAGCGAAGAAGTGCCCTGGGATCCGAGCGTCCAAGCCGATCCACAGTTCCATTTCGACGGCATCAACGATTCGCTAAAACGAGCCGCGGCCAAGCTCGCGCGCGTTGATGCAATCGGCGGCAGTTCCGCGGGCGTATATGTCAACAACGAAGTGCGCATCGCCTCGTTGTTTCGCGCCGTACCGCCTGACCTATTCTTTCAGCGGGTGCGGCGACTGTTTTTTGAATTGCGAGAGGCGTGGAGTGGCGTACCGTTCGACGTTGTGAACGACGGTGAGGTCACGGCACTCGCGGGTTCCATGGCGCTGAACGACAATGCCGTACTCGGCATCGCGATGGGCAGCAGCCTCGCGGCCGGCTATGTGACGCCTCAGGGCAACATTACTTCCTGGCTCAATGAGCTGGCGTTTGCACCCGTCGATTATCGTGAAGATGCGCCGCTGGACGAATGGTCCGGCGATCGCGGAGTGGGAGCCCAGTATTTCTCGCAGCAGGCCGTGGGCCGGCTTCTCGCGCCCGCGGGCATCGATCTGCCGAAAGACCTGTCTTTGCCGCTCAAACTCGTCGAAGTGCAGAAGCGGATGACGGCCGGCGATGAGCGCGCGCGGCGGATCTACGAGACGATCGGCGTTTTCTTCGGCTATACGATCGCTCACTACGCCGAATTCTACGAGATTCGAAATCTGCTGGTGCTTGGCCGCGTGCTTACTGGTGAGGGGGGAGATTTGATCCTATCCACCGGGCGGCAGATTCTCGCTGCGGAATTCCCGGATGTGGCCGGGAGGATTCGCTTTCACATTCCGGACGAGAACGAGAAGAGACACGGCCAGGCGGTTGCCGCCGCCAGCCTGCCGGCGATCAGTTGACTACAGCGCGTGGCAGAGAGTGCAGCCCGCGCGAGGGTCCCCGGGGCAATCGATCACAAAGGCCTGATCGCTCATGACCCATGAATCGCGGCTCACAAACTTATGCCCTGCTGCCCGACGCCCCGCCGCCTTCGAAACACGCAATGTGCCCGTCCGATCACCGGCGTGGTAGGTGATTTCGACCGCGGGAACCGCCGCGCTCGCCAACACACGCGCACTCTCGAGCCGAAGCGAAGCTGATCGCTGCAGCGGCACATCCAGGCCGGTCTTCGCTCGAATCCAACTCCGCATCTCCGATGCATCGCCGCAACGTATCTCGGACAGCCTTTGCTGGCTGACGCGCAACGTCCAAGCGACAGCCAGCAGCGGTACCATGGCCGCAAGAGCCCACGCGATTCGGACGTTAAAGGGACGCGGCGGTGACACACGGCCCGCCTGGATGCGCCGCCACAACTCCTCGGGTGCCTCCACCCGTCGAAGTTGCCGATCCAGGACCCGCCCGATGCCGATCTCTCGAGTCTCTGTCGTGTACACTCTACCTCCCATTCCCTGCTCGCAAATGCGATAACCGCCGGCTCAATATCTTGTGGGCCCGATTCAGCCGTGACGCCACCGTTCCTGCCGAGCATCCCATGATCTCGGCGATCTGCTCGTAGGACAACCCCTCGGTGTACCGCAGAATCACCACCATGCGATGGTCCGCCGACAGCTTTGCGACCGCCTGTTGAACGTCCTGTTTAAACTCCGCCAGGAGCAATTCGTGCAAGATCGTATCGGAGCCTGAGCGGAGCAGGTCGAAGAGATCCTCCACGATGGGCAGGAATCGCCGCCCTTTCCGCTGGTGATCGAGGCAGGTGTTGACCACGATCCGGTACAACCAGGAATCGAAACTGGCGTCCTCGCGAAAGCTGTGCATGGATGACAACAGCTTTAAAAAGCATTCCTGGGCAATGTCGAGCGCCGACGCAGCGTTTCCGGAGTAGCGAAGCGCGATCGAATACACGCGGTCCTTGTGCTCTTCAAAAAGAACACGGAAGGCTTCACGGTCGCCCCGCTGACAGCCTTCAATCACTTCCCGGTCGTTGGCGTTCAACACCATAGCCGACATTAAAAGTTTAGACGAGCGAGAGGCCTCGTTTCTTCCCGATTTCGCGTGGCCACCTCAACCTTGCCGAAGTACTTGTCGAGCCAACCCACGACCTCCCGAATCAGATCGGCCCGCTGTTCTGAAACATCGTGCGATGTATCGAACATCACCACCTTCTTATCCTCAGCAGGCGTACCTAGCATCCGAAGCATCGCGTCTTTGCCGAGAAAAATCCAGTCGAACTTGCCCGCGATCAACAATGCCGGGGCCTTAACGCGCGGCGCGAAGTCGGCTTGATCGGCTCCCGGCAACGGCTTCTCAGAATAAAACCCGCCATCGAGCCAGATGGCCGCTTTCAGCCTGGGCTCCAGGGCGACCATGTTAACTCCCAATCCGGCGCCCATGCTGACCCCCTCGTAGCCGATTCGTTTCAGGTCGATGTCGCCGCGTGTCTCGAGGTAATCAATCGACCGTCCCAGATCCTTCGAATCCTGGATCAAAGTCTCACGTCCGGCAACCGTGTCCGGACCTGGTGGTGACGCTGGACGCTCATACGTGCCCTTGTAAACCGGATACACAACAGCGCGCCCGCTCTCGATGAGGAAATCGATAAATTTCATGTCGCCGAGCGTGTCGCTGCTCACAAGATCGAGCACGCGCCCGCTGGGAAAGAACACAACGGTCTGGTATGGCGGCCGCACATGCGTTGGCAGGAACAGGTACACGGCCATTCGTTCCTTGCCATACGCCGCATCCAACGTGATCTTCTCCTTGTGCCAATCGGGCGACTCCTGCTTGACCGGCTCCGATTTCACATTGAGCGGCGTGCGATCGTAGCTGTACATGGCTTTGTAAACCCGATAGATCGCGTCGTCGGCGGGCTTCGCCTTGGAGAAATCGCGGATTGTCTGGCGGCGTTCCGCCATGGCTTCCACCGGTATCGGGCCGCTGTTCCGGACGCAACGAAAGCCGGCGTTCGCGCCGCGATGGAACGGCGGCAGCCCGCCGGGCTCGAAGTACTCAATCGGAGTCGTGTTCCACCCGCCTCCCAACAGATATCGAGCACCGCTGCCCGACTCGTTGCGGCACCACTCCGCGACATTGCCCGCCATGTCGTAGGTGCCGAATGGTCCAACCCCCTGATACTTGCCAGCCGCCGCAGGGGATGCCGAGTAGTTGCTCTGCGGCATGATGTACTTCGCCACCGGACTCGGCGCGGCCAGAAACCATTGCGCGATCACCGGCAGACTCTTGCCGGCGAACTCCGCATAGGCCGAGGCTTCGTACCAACTGACGCCCCCTACTGGATAGTCGGCTTGCCCGGCTGGATAATGACCGGCGGTCCAGGTGGCCGGTCCAGCGCGGCCGGTCGAATCGTGAAAGGCGTCGATGGCCTGTTCCCACGTCAACTCTTTCCCATCGCGAACAAACCGCTCCTTCCAGTATTCGCGTTTCTGGTAGCCGCCTTTATCGACGAACTCCTGGTATTCGCGGTTGGTGACCTCGTAACGGTCGATGTAAAACGCGGGAAGCTTGTAAGGACCAATCTCTCCAATTGACCAGATCTCATCGTCGAATTCGACCGCGGGAATCGGCGCCATTCCAGCCGGCGCCGCGGCCACGTTGTCTAAAGAAAAGTTGAGTTCCTTTACAAAACCGTGGATGTCCTCGAGCGGAGGCGCAACGACATAATCTGCCATACCCGGCTTGGAGATTCGCCAACGGAGATACCCGTTCGGGATCCTCACGTCCCGCAGCGGCGTTGTGCCCAGCGGAAACCACTGGTCGCCGGGCGACAAATAGTCCTTGACCTCAACCAGGGCGCCGGCCGGTGAAGATCGCAGAGAGATGGGATGTGTCAGCCCCGCTGCGATCTGGCTCAATTGTGGATCGCCCGGCAGATACGTTTCGGCCTGCCGCAACAGACGAAAAGCCGCGAGAGGCCTATTCAGTTTCGTCAGCCTGGCGATTTCCGGGGCCTGCTCGAGCGCCCAATGCCGCTTCTCAGACCGCTGATAGAACCAAACCGATAACGCCGCCGCGGCCAGGACGAGGGCCGCCGAGGGAATGGCATAGGCAAGTCGCAAACCCCGCTTCCCAGCCGGCGCTTCGATATTCGCCAGGGCAGCGGCCACGTCGGTCGCCATTTCCGCCGCTGTCTGATATCGTTCCTGCGGCGGCTTGCGGAGTGCTCGGGCGACGATTGCCTCGACCTCGGCAGGCACGTCCGAACGAATGTCGCGCACCCTTGGCGTCTCATGGTGAACGACGGCGTACATCACCTGAAGCTGAGAGTCGCCACGAAACGGCGGCGTGCCTGTGAGCATTTCGTAAAGGACCGCTCCGAGGCTCCAGAGATCGGTGCGTTGATCAATGGTGTTTCCCGCGGTCTGCTCGGGTGACATGTAGAGGGGCGTGCCTCTCGTGCTGCCATCAGCCGTCGCCGCAACATCACAGGATTTCGCCAGACCGAAGTCGATGATCCGGGCAACGCCATTCTTCGCGACTACGATGTTGGTGGGCTTAATATCGCGGTGCAGTATTCCGTGCTCGTGCGCTCGGGCCAATCCCGATGCCACCTGGTGCGCGATCTGCAGAGCCTCCTTAAGGGGCAGGCCCGCCTTGATCTTTTCGCGCAGGGTGACGCCCTCGTGAAACGCCATCGCGATGAAAAGGTCGCCCGCCGGCGTTTCGTCGATATCGTGTATGACGACGATGTTGGGATGATCCAACGCCGAAGCGGATTGTGCCTCTTCCCTCAGTTGTCGCTTGAGGAGATCGTCGTGGGCCAGTTCCGGGGGCAGGAATTTCAAGGCGACCATTCGATTCAGCTTGGTGTCGAAAGCCTTGTAAACAACCCCCATGCCGCCCGCGCCAAGCAGCTCCAGGATTCGATAATGATAAATCGTCTGGCCGGCCAGACCCAGGCGGGTGTCTGTCGCCCGCTGTTCTGCCGTGAATTCGCACAACAAATCCGCAGCCGGCGAATCCAGAATCTTACCCTCAGAATCCTGCGCCAGCAGCCTCTCGACTTCGCGGCGGAGCTCCGGGTCCGTACTTTCCAGTACTGCGGCGCCATGTTCGCGAGCCGAATGGTAAAGCTCTTCGATTTGTCGCCAGCGTTCGGGCGTCATGTCACCTCATCATATTTGGGCTATGGCCATGCTGCAAGACAATTCGCGCATTGTCGCTCTTCAGGCGTAAAACGGGGAAGGAAACCTGAAACGTTCTCGAAATTTCTCTCACAGGTCACTGGGCTATAATCCTCGTAACTCATGAGCGATGCGGAATCCTCTGAAACGACGCAACTTCTACGCGCCTGGGCAGGCGGCGACCCGGATGCGCTTGAGCGCCTTACGCCCCGCGTTTACGACGAACTGAGACGGATAGCCGGCCATTTCATGCGCGGCGAGCGTCCTGAGAGAACCATTCAGACCACCGCGCTCGTTCATGAAGCCTACCTGAAGCTGATTGACATTAATAACGTCGATTGGCAGCATCGTGCGCACTTTTTCGCCATCGCGGCCCAGATCATGCGGCGCATTCTGCTCGACCAGGCGCGCCGGCGTGATGCCGCCAAGCGCGGCGGACCGGCGCCGCGAGTAAATCTGGATGAGGTTCCCGATGTGGGTTCCGGTCGCGTGCGCGAGTTGATCGCGCTCGATGACGCACTGAATGCACTGGCGAAAGTCGACGCGCGGAAGGCGCAGGTTATCGAGTTGCGTTTCTTCGCGGGATTAAGCGTAGAGGAGACCGCTGAGGTATTGAAGGTATCGCCCGATACGGTGATGCGCGATTGGAGGCTGGCGCGCGCCTGGCTGTTGGCCGAACTCGAGGAGCCGCGGAACCCCTAGGCACATACAACAGCCTCGGCTTCTTCGCTTTCTTTCGAGGCTTTGGAGACTGTGGAAGTGTGGGGCGGGCTTTCAGCCCAATGCCACCTGGTTTTCCGCGATGGGACAAGACTGCAGGAGAGTAAGGCAGGATTGCATCCAGTCGCAGTTCGAAGTGGCATCAGCCGGCTTTTTCCCGCCGCGAACGACGGTCCAAAAAAATCTCCATGCTGTTCCAGTTTTTCCCGCTGACTTGCGCCTGAAGGTCGAAGCCAACCGAACGCGGCAATAGAACCCGCGCTGGACCTGGCAAAACCAAAAGGAGATGAAAAATGACTCTATCTCGTAGTGTGCTCGCGGGTATCTTCGCAGCCTCGGCTTTGTACGCCCAGAGCGTGACGACCCATTACATGATCACGGATCTCGGGCCGGTCGGCGGACCGCCGGGTCAACCGTTCGTCATCAAAGACAACAGTCTTGTCAGTGGATCGGCAGGCGTCAACGACACAACCTGGCACGCCGTCCTTTGGCTGCAGGAATGGAAGATCGATATCGGGAATCCCGGTCTTGGCGGCCCTAGCAGCGCCGCTTTCGGCATCAGTGAGAGGGGGCAGGCGGTGGGCGAAGCGGAAACGGCCACGCCGGATCCGAACGGCGAAGACTTTTGCGGCTTTGGCTCGCGGCTCGTATGTCACCCGTTCGTCTGGCAAAACGGCGTGATGACGGCGCTGCCGCTTCTGACGAATGCAAACGGCGTGGGCGGCACGAACGGAGCAGCGAACGCCATCAACAATCGGGGCCAGGCGGCAGGGATCTCGGAAAATGGCGAACGGGACAGCACCTGCCCTGACGTGGACCCGTCGCTCGGGCAGTACCAACAGTTCAAATTCAAGCCTGTGATGTGGGAAAGCGGCCTGGTGAAAGAACTGCCCACGGTCGCAGGTGACCCCGACGGTCTCGTCTTTGCGATTAACAACAAGGGGCAGTCAGTCGGCGCCACTGGCTCTTGTACAGCTTTCCAGAGCAGTGGCGATTTGACTTATCTCTTTGGTCTACACGCCACGCTGTGGGAGAACGGCAAGGTGACGGATCTGGGGAGCCTCGGCGCCGTTTCGCCCAATGGTGGGAACTCCGCACTCAACATTAATAATCGAGGTGATCGGAATTTCCGGTACTCCCGACGGCTCGTTTCATGGTTTCCTGTGGAGCCAGGAGACCGGCCTTCAGGATCTGGGAACCGTAGATGACGATGTGGCCAGCGTTGCTCTCGGGATTAACGATAAAGGAGACATCGTCGGCATTTCGTTCGACGCAAACTTCAACCCGCGCGCGTCCCTGCGGTCCGCTGATGGCACGTTTCTCGACATCAATTCTCTTGTTCCTGCGGATTCAGCGTTGTTCCTGTTCGATGCCTGTTCGATCAATTCCCGCGGTGAGATCATCGGCATCGCGGTCGACATGGATGGCAATTTCCACGGCTACCTCGCCTCCCCGAGTGACGCCATAAGCAGCCCGTTGGCCGATTCCGCGTCTGGGGTGAGCCTCGCCCGATTCGATTCCGCCCGGCAGGTGCTTCAACGCCGGCTGAGTTCGGGTCGCATCCATCGATCCGGCATCCTGCGCTAGTCTCCTGAAAATCAGGTTTCTGATATCCTGACGTTCGTGTTCGATCAGGCGGCGGCAATATGACGACATCGGCGCGCGAGGACCGCCGCCTCGCAAGGCTCACAAAAATCTGCCTGGCACTGCCCCAATCCAGTCGCGAGCTCTGCAGCGGGCATGCGCGCTTCGTCATTGCCAAAAAGACCTTCGCCTGGTTCCTCAACAACCATCACGGCGACGGCATCGTGGCCGTGACATGCAAGGTCGGACCCGGTGACCACGAACGGCTGGCCAAAGCACAGCCGGACCGCTTCTACATACCGGCATATATCGGCTCGAAAGGATGGGTTGCTCTCCGCCTCGACACTGGTGAAATCGATTGGGATGAGGTCACCGAGCTGGTATCGGACAGCTACCGCCGGATTGCTCCGAAACGCCTCGCACAGTCGGTCCAACTTCAAGCCTGATGCATTACCTCGACCTGGGGGTTATCGTTGCCTACCTCATCGCAATCACCTGGTTCGGCGCCCGTTTTCGGACATCACAGAAATCCCTCAAAGATTACTTTCTCGGCGGCCAAAGCGCGCCATGGTGGGCCATCGCTCTTTCGATTGTCTCAGCGGAAACCAGCACGCTGACCGTCATCGGCACGCCGGCTCTCTCATTCCGCGGCAACTTCGAGTTCCTGCAAGTCGTCTTAGGGTACTTGCTGGCCCGCATCGTCATCTCGACGCTGTTCCTTCCACACTACTTCCGCGGCGATATGTACACGGCCTACGAATTGATGCGGCGCCGCTTCGGCGAACGTATCCGCAGGCTCACCGCGGGCACTTTTCTCATCCTGCGAACGATGGCGGAAGGCGTTCGGGTCTTTGCGATCTCCATCGTCATCGCAATCGTTCTGGGAACCGGTGAAATCGCTTCCATTATCGTCATCGTCTGCCTGACTCTCTTCTATACGTTCGAAGGCGGTCTGACCGCTGTCATCTGGACCGACGTGGTGCAGATGATCCTGTACGTCGGCGGCGCGATCCTGAGCTTTTTCGTTATCCTGCACCAGATCCCCGGAGGCTGGGAACACGTTCGCGCGATGGCCAGCGACAGCGCCAAATTCCAGATGTTCGATCTCCGCTTCGCCTTCTCGGCGGACTTCTTCGCGCGCAGTTACAGTTTCTGGGCTGGAATCATTGGCGGCTGTTTCCTGACAACTGCCAGCCACGGAACCGAGCAGTTGATGGTTCAGCGCCTGCTCGCGGCCCGGTCGGAGCGCGACAGCCGTACGGCGCTGTTCGCGAGTTGGGGCGTTGTATTCTTCCAGTTCGCGCTGTTTCTGTTCGTCGGAGTTCTGCTGTTCGTTCATTACCAAGACAACCATCTGGCTGCTCCCAACCCCGCGGACCGGATCTATCCTCAATTCGTTTGGAACAACCTGCCGCCCGGCATAGCCGGTCTGGTCATTGCCGCCATCCTGGCTGCCGGAATGTCGAATCTCAGCGCGGCGTTGAACTCGCTTGCTTCGACCACGGTGATGGACTTCTACAGGCCCTTCGCCATCCGGCGAGGCCGCCAGCGCTCTGAAGCTCACTTCATGACGCTGGCCCGCTGGACGACGGTCCTTTGGGGAGTGCTCCTGTTTCTCGTCGGCCTGGTGGCGCGGCACTGGGGCTCGGTTCTGGAGGCTGGACTTACCATCGCGTCTATCCTCTATGGCTCGCTGCTCGGCATCTTTCTGCTCGGCGTCCTTACGACTTCGGTAGGAGAAAAGGCCGGTATGATCGGGATGCTCGTTGGATTCCTCCTCATGATCTGGATCAAACAATTCACCACGATCGCATTTACCTGGTACGTCCTCATAGGTACTTCGGCGACGTTCTCGGTGGGCTGGCTCTCCTCGCGGCTCATCCACGAAACTCCCAGGGAGGCCAATGCCAACAGTTGAACATTACACTCTGAAACGGGCGCTTGGAGTCTGGAGCGCCGCGGCGATCGTCGTCGGAACCGTAATTGGCAGCGGCATCTTCCTTGTTCCGAAGGCCATGATTCAGAACGTCGGCACACCCGGTATGGTCTTCGTCGTCTGGATCTTTGGCGGCCTTTTATCGCTCTTCGGAGCCCTCAGCTACGGCGAACTCTCCGCCGCCATGCCCGAAGCCGGAGGCGAATACGTCTATTTGCGGGAAGCTTACGGTCCGTTCTGGGGCTATATCTACGGCTGGACGCAGATGTGGGTGGCCAAGAGCGGCTCAATCGCCACGCTGGCGACCGGTTTCTTTCTCTATCTCGCCAATTTCCAACCGGCTCTGGAACGCGTCTGGATAATCGTCCCATTGCCGATCGGCGACGGTGGAAAACCTCTCGAGATACGCTACGGGCAGTTACTGGCGATGGCCGTAATCGGGTTGCTGGCGCTGCTGAATTATTTCGGAGTCAAGATCGGAGGAGACGTTCAAGTCGCGGTTACGATCATAAAAGTTGGCTTGATCGTGGCCATTATCGTGATTGGTTTGGGGTCGGGCCAGGGCACGCTTGCAAACTTTAACACTTCTTTACCTGCGGCCGGCGGATGGGCGGGGTTCTTTGCTGCGCTCGTAGCAGCACTATGGGCGTATGACGGCTGGAATAACGTCAGTATGGTTGGTTCCGAGATTAAGAATCCGCAGCGAAACCTGCCGCTAGCCCTGATTTTGGGAACTTTAGCGGTCATCACGATCTACTTACTGACGAACCTCGCGTATTTTTATGTGCTGCCGGCATCCGCCGTCGGTTCTACCGACCGGGTGGCAGGCGAGATGATGCGGCGTATTCTCGGTGGGTTTGGCGCAAACGGCGTCAGCATCGCCGCGATGATCTCGATTTTCGCTGCCCTGAACGGTTCCATTCTCTCCGGTTCGCGCGTGCCGTTTGCCATCGCGCGAGACGGCCTGTTCTTCCGCTCCGTGGCGCACATTCATCCGGTTCACCGGACTCCGAGTGTCTCTATCCTGCTGCTGAATGCATGGGCCGCGGTCCTCGTGCTGAGTGGGCGATATGATGATTTGTTCAATTATGTGATCTTCGCAAGCGCCATTCTGTACGCGATGGCCACCGCCTCCGTAATCGTACTTCGCTACAAGCGCCCGGATCTGGTGCGACCCTATCGGACCATCGGATACCCATTCGTCCCAATTTTCTTCATACTCGGGATTTCGTGCATGATCGTATCTACACTTATCAATCGCCCGCGCGAATCGCTAATGGGCTTAGCCCTCATTGCGTTAGGTATTCCTTTCTATCTCTACTGGCGGCGCAACGCCGACCTTACCTCCCACCGGAACATTTCCGGGCACCAGTACTAAAAGCGTCTCGCCAACGACGACTTTTGTTCCGTTTTCGGAACGCGCTATTGAAATCACAGGAGAAATAGAGTACAACTACAATATCAGAACCAGTGTGTCGTATGGCTCTCTGTTCGCTTTTCGGAACGAAAGGCGTGATCGCAAAATTGCCTTTGGGAGAAGAGAACGATGGACGTAGTAAAGATGCTCACCGATCTACGCCAGGAGCGTGAGCAAATTGAAGAGGCGATCATGACGCTTGAACGGCTGGCACGGGGACGCGGCAAGCGTCGTGGCCGTCCGCCTGCGTGGATGACGGAAATAAAGCGTCGTGGCCGGCCACCCGGAAGTAAGAACAAGCCGAAGTCCGAGCAAAAGGCTTCGGCAAGCAAAGTGGCAGCTTCTGCTTAGCTCTGGTTGATGTTATGAATCAAGGACGGGCAGGCGAAAGCCTAATCCACCTCCGCCTGCCGGTACCCTTTATTTGTAGAGAAGATACTTCTCGCGCCGCTCCGTAAAATCCCGCACCGAATCTTCCATCGATTGCACGACTGTCCTCGCATCCGTCGCCTGTTTTCCTGCCTCCACGACGGCATGATTTCCGATGAGAAAACGAACGGTATCCCAGTTGATCTTGCGCGGGTACAGTTTCTCGAGGGCATATCCGAGCTCCACGCCAAGTCGAGTGCTGTCCAAAGCGTTGCGGTCCGTGATGACGAAGCGAACGCCCGGAATCATCTGGCCCTTGAAATTCGAAGCCGTCGGCCGGAATCTTGTCGCGTAGGCCCGCACACCCGGAATATAGCGGCCGTTTAGGAATGCGGCGAGTTGTTCGCCGTCGATCCAATCGGCGCCGATCTGCTCAAATGGAGAATCGGTTCCCCTGCCTACCGAATAATTCTTCAACGCTTCGAGCATCGCGACCCCGGGATATAGCAGAGCCGCGTTTAGACTGCGCATATTCGGCGATGGATCGACCCACTCGAGATCCGTGGTATCGAACCAGTCGCCGCGCTGCCAGTCTTTCATCTCAATCACGTGAAGATCGGCGCCCAGTTTCTCCTCGCCATTCACCATTGCTGCCAGTTCCCCAAAGGTGAGTCCGTGGCGAAGCGGCATTTCGTAGCAGCCCACGTACGATTCCAGGTCTTTGTCCAACACCGGGCCTTCGACGTGAACACCAGTGATGGGATTTGGCCGGTCGAGGACGTAAAACGGCACGTGTTTTTTCCCGGCTTCTTCCATGCTGTAGAGCAGCGCGCAGGAATAGGTGTAAAAGCGCGCACCTACGTCCTGAATGTCGAACACCAGCGCGTCGAGCCCAGTCAGCATTTCAGGAGTTATGCGCCGCCGCGGCCCTTCATATAGGCTGATGACGGGCAGTCCTGTCGCGGCATCCGTTGAATTTCCAACATTCTCCTGATCCTCGGCTCCCCCAATCCCGTGCTCCGGTGAAAAAAGCGACTTGATCGGAACACCGCCGGCGACCATCAGGTCGATGTTGCGCTTTCCATCGCGGCTCAACCCGGTATGATTTGTGATCAAACCGATTCGTTTTCCACGCAATGGAGCGAAGTGCTCCTGTACCAATACATCCAGTCCCGTCAAAGTGTGTGCATTTCGCGCGACCACTCGATGAATGCCGGCTCCGGTGATGGTGTCGTTGTAGCCTGTCAGGAGCACGCCCGGCACGTCGATTCCCAAGGCAGCGGCGGTCGTCGTCGCGACACGGTTGCGGAACGACGTCAGGGATTTGCCGCGATGCGGATGCACGACGTTGGTCAAGAGAATGACGTAGCTCTTCGTCAGGGGATCGATCCACACCGATGTACCGGTGAAGCCCGTATGCCCAAAGGAACCGATCGGGAACAACTCACCTCGGTTGCTCGAGAACGGTGAATCGATGTCCCATCCGAGCCCCCGCAGAATGGGTTGATCGGCCGGCGATTGCGGGCTCGTGAATTCGCGAATCGTGAGCGGGCTGAACAATCGTTTGCCATCGGCTTCTCCGAGATCCAGCATCATCTGGGCAAACTTCGCAAGATCGTCGGCTGTGGTGAACAGGCCCGCATGGCCGGCCACGCCGCCCATGTACCGCGAAGTATCATCGTGAACCACGCCGCGCAACACCTGTCCGGTGGCTGGGTCGATTTCCGTGGGCGCGATTCGGGAAATCTCGTTGGCGGCAGGAAGAAAGCGAGTATCCTTCATGCCCAGTGGCGTGAACACCTCGTCTTGAGCAAAAATGTTGAGCATCCTGCCGCTGAGCCGGTGGACAATTTCGCCCAGAAGAATGAAGTTGATGTCGCTGTAGACAAACCGTGCTCCCGGAGGTCCGGCAGGCGGGTCGATCAGCGCGCGGTGGATTCCCGTTTCGTAGCCGCTCCAGGCGGGCTTAAGATCCAAATCCGGCCGCAGTCCTGAAAAATGCGTCATCAGGTTGCGTACTGTGATGTCGCTCTTGCCACCCTGAAACTCCGGAAGATACTTCGTGACAGGATCGTTGAGGCGGATCTTGCCTTCCTCGAAGAGCTTCATCAGGCACGAAGTCGTTGCAATGACCTTGGTGAGCGACGCCGCGTCGAAAATGGTGTCGACGGTCATCGCTTCGCGCTTCGGGATCAACGCTCGTGATCCGTACGCTTTGCGATATAAGGTTTTGCCGTCATGCCCGATCAGCAGAACTGCGCCGGGTATGAGCCCATCGTGAATCGCCTGCTCAATCTGCGAGTCCAGCGCGGGACCCGCCGGGAAGGACTCCTGTGCGGCAAGCGAGGCGGCGCACAAGAGCAGAATCGCGATTCTCATTGCAGCTTTTTCGCGGTCTCGTCCAGCAGTTTGGCCAGATCGATGTCTTTGGACGTGATCCCCTGTGCGTCGTGTGTTGTGAGATCCACCGTGACCCGATTGTAGACGTTGAACCATTCCGGATGATGGTTCATCTTTTCAATCCCGAGAGCTGCGGTCGACATGAACCCGAAGGCGTGAATGAAGTCGGGGAACTTATACTCGCGATGCAGCTTGCCGTCCTCGATGCGCCACTCCGGCATCGCCTCGAGGGCGGCTTTCAACTCAGACTCCGAAAGCTTCTGCATGTTTTTATGTTACGGCAGGCGAGCCAGCAGGCAGGCGAATTAACGCTTCCTGACGTCAGGCTTGCCCACCACAAACAACTTCCCGTCGTTCTGCGTATAGATCTTTCCATCCGGACCGAGCGAAAGCGGGGTATACGCCGCGCCGATCGCGAGATTCAAAAACAGCGAACTCTCCAAAGCCCCGCCTTGCGTGATCACGTACAGGTGCCCATCCTCGCTGTTGGCGTAGACCTTGCCGGCACTATCCACGGCAGGAGCGTTGATGCACCACTCAAACCCGCCAGGATGATCCGAAACACAACTCACCGTGCCGTTCGAATTTGAGGAACACGACAGATTATTCGTGCTTTGGAACTTCCACTCCGGCGCCAGATCGGACGAAAGCTGCGTGATGTAATACGGACCTTCCGGCGCGGTGGGGCAGAACTGCACCACGAAGCAATAGGAACCCGTGTCGTAATGATTGTCCTTGACGATCACGGAATAAGTTCCATCATGAGCGTAAACCGCGGGCGTCACATCCCAACCAAAATCGAAGGCATTGAGAAACGTACCCGACGGACTGAAGTGAAACAAGTGCCCACGCTGGTAGTTGTAATCGGTATAGGAGCCGTAAAGGATGCTGCCGTCCGGAGCTACCACCGGCGATGATGAACTTTGATCGATGACCTGGCCGGCCGGCAACTGGTTCGTCGAGGGTTCGACTCCCGCGCGCGCACCGTTGCGACACCCTCCCGGTTGGCCATTCGCCGGCAGGATCGAACTCCCACAACCGTCGTTCAAGCGATCGCGCAGCGATGCGCTCCATTTCGGCGAGAGATCCGGGTTCGCGGCAATCAAGTAGGCATATCGCGACGAGAAATGGGCCCGGCTGATGGTATAGATCGTTCCGTCCTGTCCAATGGCAGGCGCAATATTGATTCCCGGACGCTGCGATCCGCAGGGTCCGGAAGGAGGCACCGCATCGGGTGATGGCGGCCAGGGAAGTTGGCTGGAGCTGAACGTGCCAAGACACCCCGAGCCCGCGCCGGGCGCACCCGCGGTCAAGGCCGTGAAAGTGGCCATCGTCGAATGGTCGTTGGGTGTGACCTTCACCAGCCAGGCGCCGGCCACATCGGTGCTCCAGGGTGAACCATTGAGATTAAGACCAATCGCATTGTAGTAGATGTTCCCAGCCGAATCGGCTACCAGGGGACCAGCTACGAAAACGTTGTTTGCCGCTCCACCCGACCCGCTAAACGGCTGCACGTGTTGCGCGACCGAGCCATCGCCGCGGTTCAGTTTATACACACTGCCCGCGGCGCCCGGAACATAAACGTAGTTGCCGGCAAGCGCCGCGTGAAATACAGGCTCCCAGCCACCTAATCCGCCGGCCGAGGGCTCCGGTTTCCAATCACTTTGGAAACTCCACTGCTCAACCAGCTTCCCGTGCTGCCACTGGTAACGTTTCTCACCCCAGATCTCGGAATTCCAAGCGTCGGCGCCGCAAGGGGAAGCACCGGAATTGCAGGCCACCCAGGTCCCCGCCTTGAACTCCATGAAGAGGTCGTTGCCGTCGGTGAGTGGCGCCTGGTAATGCGCCAGCAGTTCACCACCGTCGTCGGCCTGCTCCTTGGGAACGAGTGGGTCGTATGTGATTTCCGCAAGCTGTTCGCCCGCGCGTTGTCCCACTACCGACACCTGTCCCGAGTGCTGCGGATTCTGGCCCCACTGCGGCCAGCTTTGAGCGAAGCCAAACGAACAACCAACGAGAATGAGCGATAGCAGTTTTGTCACAGCCTTTTGAGAACACGATTATGATTGCGGGGTTGCGGGATTAGTCCCAATTCTTGACGCTCGGCCAAAGCTGCGCGAGCGGCATCTTTAACCCGCGGCAGTAGTACACATCGAAGTGTTCGTAGGGCATCGAGTAGGGATGATATACGTGACCGACAACGTCGACCGTCGCGCAGTTCGCCTCGAGATCGCTTCGTTTTCCCTCCATCACGATGATGCTCTCGCCGGTGTAACCGCGCGGTCCCCACAGGAAGTAATTCTGATGGCCGCTGATCGCTGGGGGCAGACCGTACTTTGGGCCGAAGAAATCGATAGCGCCGGCCTGTCCATAGTTCTGTCCGAAGATGGCGGTTTTGGCGCGCACGTCCTGAGGCAGGGTGTTGTAGAAACGCGCAACGGTTGCCGTCATCTCTTCCCACCCGAACTGATCGGCGAACAGTTGCGGCAACGGCCCCAGCTTGTGATTCTCGACACGCGGCTGCTGCAGGTGCATGGCAGCCGAATAGCGGATATAGTTTTCCGGCGAAAGCACCGGAATCACGATAGGCGCGAGCATGGCTCCCATCACAACCAACAGCACCGGATACACCGCTTTCACCCAGCGCAAGCGTGGACTTGCGAGCCATGATTCGCAGCTCACCGCACCGCCTGCGAAGAGCAACGGAAAAGCCGGCCACAAATAATAGACGCGCGGATTGAGGGCGAGTATCAGAACAAGCGCCATAACCCAGGACCACCCGAGCGCACGGAATGTCTTTCCCTGCCGCGACCCAAAGAAAAACCACAACCCCGCGAGCCAAACAGGCAAACTGAGCGGCAACATGGTTAGCGCTTGCTCGCCGAAAAACGACACCAGCGACAGGTCCACATTGCGGCCGCTGCGGCGGATATTCTCCTGCAACTCCAGAAACGGGAAATGGTGCTGAATATTCCAGACAAGGTTTGGAAGAAACAATTGAAAGGCGAGAGCGCCCGCGATCCAGAACCAACGATTCCACAAAATGCGGCGCTCCGGGGTCAGGAGTAACCCGGCGATGATACCGAATCCGAAGATCAGCATGGAGTGCTTGTTCTCGAGCCCGAGCCCCGCCCAAAGGCCGAACCACAGCCAGAGTCTCGTGTTCCCGGTCTTGATGATCCGGATCACGACGTAAGCGCAGCCCATCCAAAACAGTGGCTCGAACGCATTCATCGACAGGAAATGGTCCAGCGCGAGGAAGCCTGGTGCGACGAGGAGCGTGAGCGCCGCGAGCGCCTGGCCGAATCGACCGGCGCCGAGTTCACGCGCCAACAGCGCCGTGACAATCACCTTCGCGGCTCCCGACAAAGCGGGCAGCAGGCGGATTGCGGACAATGAATCGCCAAAAACAGCGCGTTCAAATCTCGCGATAAATGCAATTAGCGGCGGCTGATCAACGTACCCCCAGGCGAGGTGCTGCCCGCAGGCGAGATAGTACAGCTCATCAACAAAATATCCATAGTGGCGTCCAGCGTAGAGGTGGACGAGCAGCTTCGCAGCCGCGATGCACGCGATCAGCAGGCCGGCGCCCACGATCGCGCGTGACGTTTTGGGATCGCTCAAAGTGTTAGCCGTACGCTAAGTACATTGTTTCAAAGATCGCGGCTCGCGGACCGCTGACGCCATGCATGTGCACGTTTCTGGACAACAACTTGCCGGGAACTTTTGGGTTCTGAGAAGCAATGCAGTTCTAATATACCGAGAAAGGTGGGAAATGCGTTACTGGTTCTCTGTCTGTGCGCTTGTAGTGTGCGCTTTTGGCGGAACGGAGGTTTTTGGACAACAACAGCAACAACAATCGGAGCCTCCCAAACAGGCGCCCGCGGCGCAGACCGGGCAAACGAGTGACGAGCCGGAGAGCGGCGACGGCCTCACTTCGGTGATGTTGGGAGGCTGGTACAATCCTTCCCACCCGGATATGAAGACCGGGCACGGCTCGACACTGGACAATCCTTCGAATCTCGACTTCCCCGGGAAGAATCAGCCCACTCCGTATGTTGTTGTGACGCTGCCGGGCGGCCAATATGGCAATGTCCGTATTTCGTATTTCCGGACTCAGGGTCATGGCAACGTCAACGCGGGCAGCAACCTGAGTTTTTTCGGCACCGATTACAGTACCGGCGACTACCTCAATGTCCGGTCCACGCTGCAGAATGCGAAGATCTCCTGGGACTACCTTACGTGGCCGTATCCCCCAGCCGGTCACAACTGGCGCGTAAAGTTGCTGTTTGAGGCTCAATACACCACTATTTCGTCCAACTTCAATGCGCCGTTGAAGCCCACTGTTGACAGTTCGGGCAATCCTCTCGTGACCACCGCCTCAGGCTCGAACTCGCTGATTTATCCGACTTTCGGTTTGGCTCCTGAGCGTCTTCTCTCTAAGCATCTGCGCTGGGAGACGCGGGCATCCGGTTTCCTCATTCCCCATCATGGGACCATCTGGGACGCGGAATCCTATCTTGCCTACAAAAGTGGCCGGTTCGAATTCCGTTTGGGCGGCAAGGCCTTTCACATCAAAACCTCACCGACCAAGGAAGAGTACATCACCTACACCCTTCCGGGCGCCTTCGTTGGATTCTGCTGGTATCCTGGGCAGTAGGGGAATGCACGCTTTAGCGTGCGGTTTTTGAACTCAATGAACGCCGTAGCGAGGGGCCTGATCTACGAGCTTCGGCCCAAAATCCTCGAACGCCGCGCTCGCCTCGAGGCTGCCACCCGCACAGTTTCCGCGGAATACGTAACCAGCCTTCTCGCCGAAATCGATGCCACGCTTCAGCGAATCGAAGACGGAACTTTCGGCTTGTGCGAATCGTGCCACGACCCCATCGAAGCGGATCGGCTCGCGCGAAATCCGCTGCTGCGTTTCTGCCTGGACCACCTCACCGCGGAGCAGATGAAGGCCCACGAAGAGGATCTTGAACTGGCAACCCAGATCCAGTCGAACCTTCTTCCCGAAAAGCACATCACCATCAGCGATTGGGAAACGCGCTACCGCTACGAACCGGCGGGCGTCGTGGGCGGCGACTATTGTGAAATTATTCCCTGTTGCGAGGGACGCTCGCTGTTCTTTGCGCTCGGCGATGTTACCGGCAAAGGCGTCGCGGCTTCGCTGCTGATGACGCATCTCAGCGCGATCTTCCGCAGCCTGCTGTCGCTCGATCTGCCGCTCGAGGACGTTATCTTCCGCGCGAATCGCCTGTTTTGCGACAGTACACCCGCAACCCACTACGCGACGCTGGTGGCGGCCCGGACCACCGCGGAGGGTCTCGATCTTTGCAGTGCCGGTCATTGCCGCCCATTGCTGCTGCGTCATGGCGGCGGAGCTGAGTGGATCGACTCCACCGGTCTGCCTTTGGGTCTCTTCTGCAGCGGCCGCTACACCATTCGACGTCTTCGGCTGAATCGTGGGGATAGCCTCGTCCTTTACACCGATGGCGTCACCGAGGCGCAAGACCCGGAAGGCAACCTTTATGGCGAACCAGGGCTGCTTCGTTCATTGCAAGGTTACACAGAACCCGATGCCACCGCGATGGTCGATCGAGTACTTGAAGATGTCACCCGTTTTCGCGGCGCGGCTCCGCAACAGGATGACATAACTCTGTTAATGGTTCGCCGCCGTACGTAGGCGGACAATTCCCAAACCCATCAGCAAGGCGGAAACCAGAAACAGGGTAGCGGTCGGGGGTTCAGGTGTTGAAAGCGTGCTCGAACCGGGGTCCAACACGAACGCCTGAGCCTGCCCGTTGAAAAAGCCGGTACCCACGATCTGGCCGGCATCGTTGATCCCGTATGCCGCCGTCAACACCCAACCATCGACGCCCACCAGCGAGTTCAAATCCACCATCACGCCGTTCACATAAACAAATGCGTGTTGGGTTCCATCGGCCAGCAGGCTGTAGCCCACCACGGTGCCCGCTGAATTGATCCCATACGCATAGCTCGACGTGCCGCCCAGCGTACCGAGGTCGCGGAGGCCGGCGGTTGTGTCTTCAAACGCGTGCATCAAACCGGCGGCCGTCGTAGAATTCCCCACCACGACACCCGCATCGTTAATAGCCATGGCGTAGCTGCTCGCGCCGCCAAGAGTTCCCAACTCCAGCATCCCCGTGGCGGCACTCCACACAAATCCCCTGAAATTACCGCTCGCGGTGTCGCCATAGCCCGCCACTATTCCCTGCGAGTTGACGCCGTACGCGCCGCTCCACGACCCGCCGGCAAGTACACCAATGTCATGCATTGAGCCGTCGTAAAGGAACGCGGACCCGTCGTAGCCAACTACAAGACCCGAATCGTTGATGGCTGTTGCCGCAGTCCCAGCACCGAAATCGGTCATTCCGTTCCCCGACCATACCACCCCATGGCTGACGCCTGCTTCATACGCCGTTCCAGCCACCTCGCCGGCCGCATTCACGCCGTAGGCATAGGACTCGGACGCCGAACCGTTCAGGTCGGTCACCGCGCCATTCGCAGAGGTGAAGGCATGCATGGCATCGGTCGATTGCGACCATCCCGCGATGCCGCCGGTCGCACTGATCCCATATGCGACGGATGCCCCCGCGCCAAAAGTCCCCAGATTGGTTACGGTGTAGATCGGGCTGGCGGCCGCCAGTCCGGAAAAGCAGAGGAGAACGGCAACTCTCATTTCGGGGTCGAGTATGACACCCGGAAATGGATCGGGACACGTTCGATTGTCCTATCCGAACGTCCCTATTCCCGCCGTACGGGATAGCTACTCCTTTATCTCCCCCTGGAAATACGAAACCCGGTCCGAATACACGGGACCGGGTCGGAATTCTGCGTCAGCGCACCAGATTCAGGCGACTTGCTGAGCCTTGTAGCGGCTCATGATTTGGTTCATCTGGTCTTTAATATTAAGCTTCAGTTTCTTCAGGCGATGCTCCTCGATCTCATCCTCCGGCAGGAGATGAGGTTTGGCCTCCAAAGCTTCGAGTAACTGATGATATTGCTGGTGTTTCTCGGCCAGACGACGGAACTCTTCGTCTGTCCGCATCAGGTGCGCTTTGAGATCTTCTTGCGTGTTCTCCATCAGGGTGCTTTCTCCTTTATGGGCTGCCACGCCGAGTCGGTATTCTGGTTTTGAGAGGATGGCTCGGTGGGTAGTCGTGTGAGCATTAAGTCTGTTACAGGGAGAACCGAGGACTCCCTGTCGATTATGACAGTATCATGAACGAATCCTCATGACAATCCCTGCTTCTGAGGGGTCGTCGTAATAGTCCGGTCTAACGCCGATCTCTTCGAAGCCGAGTTTCTCATAGAGCCGGCGGGCGGCGTGGTTGGATTGGCGCACTTCGAGGAAGTGGCTTCCCGGCCAGCGTTCCCGTTCCAGGCGGATCAGCTCAGAGGCGACACCGGCCCGGCGGCGCTCGGGATTCACGGCAACATTAAGAATCTCCCGTTCGCCGTCGGCGAGACGGCGAGAGACCACGAAGCCGCAGATGGACCCCGCCATGACGGCGACATGACAGTCGTAAGTGAGGTAGTCTTCGGCTTTCCATTGCGAGGCTTCAGGGGTGAGTTGCTGGATGGCCAGTATGGCGGAGATATCGTCGACTCCGGCGCGGCGGACGCTCACCACCGGGCCAGTCAGCTCACGTAAGAGAGCCCGCTGCCGATAGCCGATGGCGTGCCAGTTGAAGCGCGCTACCGCATGCTCGCGCCCGGCCCGCGCAATCCGCCCTCGGAGATCGTTGTCGGCGAGAAGCGCGCCGATTCCTTCGGCGAAATCCCGGGCCGAGTCGGCGATCCAGACGTTCCGGCCGTGTTCGAGATCGAGGCCGCCGCATCCGGACGACGTCGACACTACCGCACGTTCCATGGCCAGGGCTTCCAGGACCTTCAGATTCGTGCCTGCCGAGACCAGGGTCGGCACGATGACCAGGTTTGTCTCCACGTAGAGCGGGCGCACGTCAGCCACAAAGCCAAGCAACTCGATGCGAGGATCCGGTGGCGGACCGTTCCAGTAAAGCTGCGGGTCCGGTCCTGCGACAACCGTGGCGTGGACGCTGTCCGGCAGCAAAGGCCAAACCTGTTCGACAAAGAACCGATACGCCACAACGTTGGGAAAGTGGCGGAATGAGCCAATAAAAAGGAGGCGCTGCCCGCGGCGTTCGATCTCGGGGCGGAATCGGCCGAGATCCACGCCGTTCGGAATCACGGTCGCGCCGGGCGTACCAAGCAGTTTCTGATCGCGCTCGGACATCACGACCACCCGTTTGTATCGGCGAACCCACTTGCGCTCGAATCGCTGCCATCGCCAATAATCCCACCAGGCAGAGAGAGTGGGCTTCTGTTTCAGCACCTGGGAGTGGAGATCGAACGTCACATCGTGTTCCACGAGGATGTCGCCGCGGTATGGCGCCAGTGCTGTATATTCCACCTGCAGGATGTCAATCTCCAATTCGCGGCGGATACGGGCCAGCACTCCTCGCATGGCTGGCGAGCGGTATTCGTGTACTTCGGGAGGCAGTAACGTCGACCAGCGCGGTTCGCGATACCGCGGCTTGTCGACGAGCACCGCCCGGGCACAAAGCTCCAGCACCGGCGCGAGCTCTTCGGCCCCGCCCTCGCTGAAGGCCAGCAGCACGACATCGAATTCCGCGGCCATCTCACGTAGCAGATGAAAAATGCGAACCGCGCCGCCGTGTGAGAGTGGGTACGGGAAGTACGGGCTCAAGACAGTAACTCGGCGTCGGCCCCGCAGCGGGCGTCCGTCGAACTCACGCACCCCGATGGGATAAACCGACCGTTCGTGTCGCCAGGGAAACCCTCGCGGACGTAGCCAAATACGATCCAGAGGCACACCGCGCAGGAACAACAGCGAAGCAATCCAGGTGGTCAACCGCAGATGATGGCGCTCAAGCCGCGAGTTGTACGCCAGGATTTTCGTCGGCGCCAGCAGGAACGCTCTCCAGCGCAGCTTCGCGAAGGCCCGATCGTCAGTGAAAAGCACCGGCGCCAGGCCAATCCGGTATGGGCGGAAGCGCCTGTAAAGTGCCCAGGTGGATTCGCCGGCGTCCGAGACGATGAAGTGCCGCCGATTCGGTTCCAGTTCGCGCACTTCCACCAACATGCGCCGGACCAGTTCGGGATCTCCGGAAGCAAAGTGAACGACAACCGCTTCGGGGTCCTTCCGTAGCAATCGGAAGACGACCCGCTTCAGCCAGGCTCTCAATGGTATTCGATAATGGTGGCCTCGCCTGCAGTGCCCCGCTTCTTGTCTTCTTTGACGACGTATTGAACGGTGACGTGCCGCGCCGGATTCTGCGGCCCGCATGCGAATGCCTTGGCATCCGCACCGAGAACCGCAAGCTGTTTGCCGTCCTTCACCAGGAGCGTTGTAGTCTTGCCATCTTCTCCCTGGACTACGAGCTTTGCTTGCGGGCCATTACACTCCACCTTCTGCAGCATGCCGTCGGCTTTGCCGGTGCCGTTCACTTCGTCCATCCAGACCGCGTCTTTCGGGATGGGTGCGCCTGTGGGGTTTAGCTTTTTATTGATAGCCTGCTCGGCGGCGTGAATCTCGGCCATGCTTTGATCCTGCACCCGCTTCAGGTCGGCGGCCTCAGCGGCTGCCTTACGCTTGCGCTCAGCCTCCTCATAATCCGCTCGCTGGCTTTCGATTTCCTGCCGCGCGGCGTGAATCTTCTCGCGCTCGTCGTCAGTGGCAGCCGCCCGCTCAGCCCCGGCCCATGCTTTCGCCGCTTCGGGAAACAGGTCGGCCTTTTGGGCGGTCTGGGCTAATTCCTTCCAGTACTCAATATTCCGAGGTTCCAACGCGGTAGCTTTTTTGTAGAATTCAAGCTTAACGGGCGGTTCGGCAACGCGGCGCGCCATGCGAAAATCCGGCTCGCCCCACGATGGATTCAACTCCATGGCGCGGCGGAGCTCGGGCTGCGTTCCAATCTCGACGTAAGCTCGGGCGTTCTTGCTGCCCGAGTCGATCGCGCTCTTAAAGAGCCGCGCGGCTTCGTCTTTCTTACCGTTCTTGAGGGCGACGAGCCCCAGCCCTTCCGATGCCTCGGGCCCGTGCAACGCTCCGTATGCGGCCTCCGCCTGCGCCGTCTGGCCCGCGGCAAGCAGCAGGTCGGCCAGGAGCAGCTTGCCCGTGTCGGCCGCCACCTCGCGGGGATGGAAATCGCGCTGCGGGCTGATAGCGCGTCCGGGGACGGATCCGGTTGGGAAGTTCCCCGCTTTGACGTAGTCGTCCACCTGCTTTTCGATCTGGTCCGGGTTCTTTTCGAACGCGTTTCGACAGGCGGCGACCATGTCGTTGCTCTGCTCCAGGTTGGACAGCATGACTCGCGTTCGGCCACTGTAGGCGTCATTTACGGTGAGCAGTTGCATGCGCGCCCAATCGCGCGACTTGTTCTCGGGCGGAATACCGATCGTGATATGCGTGCCATTTACTTCGAGAGTCGAAAAGAGCTGGAGCAGTCCGTTCTCGATCGATGTCGGAAAGCGGTTGGTGTTCTCGTCAATTAGCAGCTCCGCTAACTGCTTGCGAAAGCCGGTAGACAGCGGTTCGTTCTCGCCGAGTCCGGACATGTAGGCGTCGCGGCCCAGGGCAATTCCGCCGTCAAGGGCAGGGGCTTTCTTCGTGATGACAAGCCGAAGCGGCCAGATGAGCTTCAGGTCTTTCTTGCCGAGGACGTATCCAAGCGCCTCGCGGAACTGTTCCAGATCGTTCAGCCGTTCGCGGGGGACCTTCTCGCCGGTTGCGCTATAGACCTCAAACGGACCGGACCGGAACAGGATGAAATGATCCTCCGCCAAGCCGACCGATGTGAGGGCAAGCGCCAAAAATACCGTGCGCATGATGCCATGGTAGCGCCGGTAACGTCGCCCTTAGGCGGTCCAAAGCAGGCAGAAGGCCGCGGCACCTACCTGGTGGCTCTGTTCACTCCCAACGCGCGAATCCTTTTATGCAGATTCGTCCTTTCCATACCCAGCGCCCGAGCCGCGGCCGAAACATTCCAACCCGTTTCCGTCAGAGTGCGCACGATATGATCGCGCTCCGCGGTTTCGCGGGTCTCGCGCAAATTCGACCGCGGCCCGGACTCACGAGACATACGAATCTCAACCGGCACGCTGTCTACCGTCAACTCGTCTCCGCCGCTGAGAATGGCCATCCGCTCAATGACGTTGCGCAATTCGCGTGCATTCCCAGGCCACGAGTAACTCTCCAGAATCGAAAAAACGGAATCCTCAATCAGCTTGGGCCTGAAATTGTTTCGCGCGCAAAACTCCAATAGGAAGTAATCGGCCATCGGCGCGATATCCTGGGGACGCTCGCGCAGCGCCGGCACGCGAATCGGCACCACACACAGACGGTAATACAAGTCCTCCCGGAACTTCTGCTCCGCCACCAACCCCTGTAGATCCCGATTGGTAGCCGAAATTACCCGCACGGTGACGCGGATCGACTGCTCGCCGCCAACGCGGTGGAATTCGCCTTCCTGCAATACCCGCAGCAGCTTGGCCTGCGAAGCCGGCGGCAGATCGCCGACCTCGTCCAGAAAAATCGTGCCGCCGTCCGCCAGCTCAAACTTTCCCCTCCGCATGCCGATCGCACCCGTGAACGCACCCTTTTCGTGCCCGAACAGCTCGCTTTCGAGCAGCTCAGAAGGGATTGCCGCGCAGTTCACCTTGACGAAAGGACCGCTGGCAAAAGGACTTTCCCGATGGATATGGCCGGCGAAAAGCTCCTTTCCCGTACCCGACTCGCCCATCAGGAGGACCCGCGCGTCCGATCGCGCCGCCATCGTCGCCTGTTCCAGCACCCGAATGAACGCGGGGCTGGAGCCGATCATCTTCGTCTCCGGCCCGACCAGTTCCCGCAATTGCAGATTCTCGCGGCGTAACGTTGACTGTTCCAGCGCGTTCTTGAGGGCTAGCAGCACCTTGTCTCGCGCCAGCGGCTTCTCCAGGAAATCAAATGCTCCGACCCGGGTTGCCTCCACGGCATCGGCGATGGTCCCGTGCCCCGAGATCATGATCGCTGGAGCGGAGATCTCCGCGTCCCTGAGCTGCCGCAGCAGATCGATGCCGTTGCCATCGGGCAGGCGGACGTCCAGCAGCAGCGCGTCGGCGCGCTCCGCCAGCAACCGCGCCTCTCCAATGGACCGCGCCAGCGTGACAGCGTAGCCGGAGTTCTCCAGGATCATCTGCAGCGACCGGCAGATGTTCGGTTCGTCATCAAGAATCAGGATGCGTTTCGCGGGCATATCATTGTTCCGTCGGGTTCTGAATCCAATACCCCGGACGCGACCGGACGAGCGCGTCCCTCTTGCTTACTTCGACATGGATGGAGTGGTATCCAAGCGTCGGGTGATCGGGGGTGTAGCTGAGCAAGTACTCGCCATGTAGCTCCTCACCCATGTTGGTCAGGGCTTCTTCCAGGGCGTGCTGCTGGTGAAACGAATACTGGTGGCCTCCCGTGTACTCCGTCAAAACGGCGAGAGGGTTGCCGGAGATCGCGTTCTTCACGCCGCTATACAGGTCACTGATGCGCGCCTTCAGGTCGATGGACGCCGTCATGCCGTTCCCGGCGCTTTCCGAGTCGGAGAAGTGCCGGATGTTCAGCGAGTAGATGGTGATGTTATGCAATTCGGCCTCCCGCACCACCTCGCGTAATTTCGGACCGCTGCCGCCATCGCGGGCTTCGGAAATGAGCAGCAAAACACGGCGGCGGTTCACAGGACGGTCCTTGAGCATCTCGATGCCGGCCAGGGCGCCTTCGGCCACCTGAGTCTTACCGTTCAGGTAGTCAAGCCGCCGCAAAGCCCGTCGGATCTTCTCGCCGTCGCTCGTGAAGGGCAGCACGGTCCGCGGCTTGTCGCTGAATGTCATGATCGCCGCCTCTCCCGATTCGCCCATAATCAGCGCATCGACAATCGACCCGATAGTTCGAATCCTGTCGCGAACGGATTGGCCCGCTTTATTGTTTTGCACCACGATCACCAGCGAAATTCGCCGGTGCGCGACATCGTCAATAGCTACCGTCTGAGGAAGACCGTTGTCGAGGAGATTGAAATCCCGTTCACGCAGCCCATTCAGAAAGCGGCCGCTGAGGTTTGTCACCGCGGTTGGCGCGATCACGAGCCGCACGGGAACCTCAATCGTCGGTGAATCCTGGGCGGCAAGCAATCCGCCAATAACCAGCAGCAGCAAAAATCCCCTCATCGCCCCAAACCTCACGAGCGCGGCAGCAGTACGCGGAATCCCGCGCCTCCTAATTCTCCGTTAATCAATTCAATATCCCCGCCCGACAGAACGGCGCTGCGCCGCGCGATCGAGAGGCCGAGTCCCATGCCGCCGGGCTTGAACGATATCGTCGGCTCAAACAGCGAGCGCCGCACCTGGGGACTCAAACCCGGACCCGAGTCGTGCACCTCGATGGCGACCTTCCCGTTCACGGCCTTTGTCAGGCCGAGGACCATTCCGCCGGCGCGAGCCGCATGCGCGGCGTTCTCCAGCAGGTTGGTCAGCATTCCCTTGACGAGGTCTTCATCGGCCACGGCGTACGGGCAATTCTCGGCTAGGCGTACGTTGTATGCCACCTCCGGGTGCGCGGTCTTCAGGAAACCGATACGCTCCTGCAGCAGCGAGTTGAGATCCAGTTCCTTGGGCCGGACCGCGGGCTCGCTGGAAAACTCCGCGAATGCTCGAACGCGCCGTTCGAGAGCCATCACTTCATCCACGACAATTTGCGATGCCTGCTGCACGAACTCAGTTTCACGTCCCGAAAAACGCGCCGACATTTCCTCCATCGTCAGGCGGATCGGAGTAAGAGAATTCTTGACCTCGTGCGCCATTTTGCGGGCCAGCGCCTGCCAGCTTTCAAGCCGCGCCATGTATACCAGCCGCTCGCGGGAATCGTGCAATTGGTGGGTCATGTGGTTGAAGGCGGCGATGGCGGTACCGATTTCGTCCGGCCGCGAGAACTCGACGCGATGCTCCAGATCGCCGGCCGCCACCGCGCTGATCCCGTCTGTCAGTTGCCGGATCGGGCGGCTGATTCGATGCGCCCAAAAGACCAGCACCACGAGAGCGATAACCCAGGTCACGGCGGAAAGGACAACGAGGATGTAAACATACACCCGGCGCAGGTTTCGGCCGTTGGCTTTGTCCACCACATCGCGTGCATGCGCATACTGCGCCTTGATGCGCGTCATTTCAACGCCGTTCAGGGGGGCGCGGTACATCCAGACATCGTCGCCGTGACGGATCAGGTAATCGGTTTCATCGCCGTTGGGTCCGCCGAGAACGGCCAGGTCGGAGTCGTCGCCGGAAGCGAACTCTTCCACTGCCTGCGGCCAGGTCTTGCGATCGGCGGCGGCGTAGATGGTCGGCTTCACGCGGCCGGCGGAGGCATCCTTCTTGAGGGATTCAGCGGTGCGCTGGAATAGTTCGTGCCCTGTTTTCTGAAGGGAGGTCGAGATGTCGTCGAGGTCCCGTGTAGTTGCCAGCGAGAGGCTATGGCGCAGGAGCGAGATGGAGATCGTGACGATGACGGCCAGCGGCACCAGTGTCGCCAGCACGAATATGACGATCAATCGGCTCCGCAGGCTCATCGTTTGTTTCGGCTCGCAGTGCAGGTTGATAACCTGTGGCCACGGATCGCTGGTCCAAGAAAATGTATGGAAACGAGCAGCGCAGCCGCAAGCAAAGGAGGGACAGGCGGTTTCGCCTGTCCTTTATCGGTGAAGTCCAAAGGCAGGCTGAATGCCTGCTCCATCCTTCCAAATCGTCGAAGGATGCGAAGAGTCGGAGGCTGTGTAATACCCTTCCACTGCCTGCTGGACGTGGAGTTTCCGACCGTGCGGCGGGTTGTTAACCCGCCGGCGATTGCCAATAGGCGCGCAGGCGGACAGCCTGCATTACTTCGCACTCCATTCATCGTTTCAAATTCCGAAGTTGGAACGGCTGCGTCTCCGCTACCCATTCCTGCTGCGATCGGGCCGGGCGGCTGAAGATATCGATCAACCGCGCCAGGCTCAGGGAAGAATCATCCGCCGTGCCTCCGCTCGACTCGTCAGCGCGGATCTCGAGCCGCAGCCACAAATCCTTATCCCCAGGCGCGGTGCTCGCAGCCACCGACATACGATCGACGCACCATACTTCCGCCTGATTGGACGTCATATGCGACGCGGCCCGCCGCGGACTACGCGCCTCAAACACCGTGAATCGTTCCTCCCAAACATCGTAGCTAACGTCAAAGCGCGCCAACTCCCGTTCCAGGGGGAAACTGCGGGGGATGGTTGTCAGTGTGAGCTGAAAATTGAAGGGAACAGTAACACCGTTATGCAGGCGCTCCAGGGCGCGCCCCGTGAGGAAGTGCAGTCCCGGCGCGGCGACCTGTAGGCGGTCACCGTTCCAATGCGCGACCAGTGCTTGTGCGGAGAAAGACAGCCCGAGCGCGCAGAAAGCCGCAACCATGGCGACTAGCGGCCAGCGCTTCGAGCCAAGGCTCATTCAAAAGCTCATGCCAGCGATAAAAACGGGTTCAACACGGTCGTTGCGAATTGGAAATGCTACGGCCAATAAAATGCCCTCCACCTTTATGCCCACACCAGCCGAGGACCGCGCGGCGGGGTGGCTGCCACCATCCCATACCGCACCCGTGTCATAAAACACCCTAACAATACGGTAGCCGTACCCGACCGATCCATGCACCACCTTGGTGCCGCCCAGCGGGTCGATATCGTACATGTTCCAGCCCCGCAGGGTCGAGCTATTCCCCAGTACGAAGCGTTCAAACAAAGGCGCACGGCCGGTAATATCGCCGCCGAGGAACGATACGTCGGCGCATTGCCGGCCGTGCTTGAGGGAATAGTGTGCGTGAACCGTGTGGCGCGTATAGACATAATCCGCGCCAAGAAAACTGGTGGCCGCCCTCAGGTTGTACCCTGCTTCAAGACGGTGCTTGTAATTGGCCGAACCTTCCCAGCGCCGCTCGAAGCGCAGAGTATTGATAACGGCATTGGCTGATTCGGTATGGGCGGCCGTAAACTGTGGATCAAACTGTTGGAAACTGATGCCACCGGCCCAGGTGAGCGGACCGGCTAGCGCGATCGTGATCATTGGCTCAAAATTGCGGTATGAGCGATAAAGCAGCGATGTATCGCCTTGCGCCAGGGCGGCGGATTGGCTGGCCGGCATGGAGTCGGCATGATAGGCGTCGAACTCAAACGACAAGTGAACCCGCTCACTGCCCAGCGACATGCGTTCGTACCGCGCCCGAATTCCGGCAAACCGCTCCGGCAGATCGTCATTGTTGGTGAGCGCCCCGAAAAGGAATCGATTGGCTCCGGCAGTGAAGACGGCATCCCCTTCCGCTGTGAAGCCTTGCCGCGAATTGTAAAGCGCCTTCGGAAACTCCACATCCAGACCACTGGTCGGACCCTCGATTACGAACGTTACCCGCACGTGATCGGGATCGGCGCCCCGCGCCAGCTTGAAAACTACCCGGTAGCCGTGCAGCTCGCTGCTGATCCGCTCCGCGAGATTTTGGAATGATTCGCTGTTGAAACGGGCACCCACCAGGTGGTGCATATCTTCGAGGATCGACTTGCTGATGAAGTAGCGATGCTGATTGTCAACGTTGACGCTCTCAACTGTGTAACGAGAGTTGACGTTCGTCTCACCCGAGCGGTTTCCGGCAAGCTCTTCCCCATCCGGGCTGGAATCGGAAGGGGATAGGGATGGTGGCGGCGTTTGCGCGACCAGCGCGGCGGCAAACAGCAACGCCAGGCAATGCTTCATGCCGGCTGGTATGGCACTTGGAGGGCCATGGTTATCACAATTCAAATCAATCACATCGGAATGGCCGGGGTGTGAATTCGAGTCACACCTGTGCTTTTAACCTGTAACACCGCAGGCATGATTTGTCCGAACGTGGACGGAAAGGAGCCTGTTTGAGCAGCAGATTCCGCACCTTCGAAAGATCGGAGGCCAGATCCCGGGAGACAGGCGTAACGAGCCTCGATTTGAATGGGATGAACCGGCAAAGGTGGTTGTGGAAGAGCCGGCCTGTGACATCGCCCCCTGCCGGGTCGTCGAAGTGTCGCTATCCGGTCTGCGTCTGGAAGCGCCGGCTAGCGTGCTGGAAGGCTGTGAAGTCCTCGTCCTGGTTCACCACGCGGTCGTTTTTGGTACGGTCCGCCATTGCCGGTTATCCCCCGGCATGGATGATGCCACGCGCTATCAGATTGGCATTCATATCGACAGGGTCGTGGCCAAGTCACTCGATTCTGTGGAAACCTGACGAGACAGCCGGGCGAGCCATACCGCTGCGGCAATGTTCAAAACCGCTTTGCCGATCCAATCCACCGGGATTGCGCCCAACACCCGGAACATTACGAAACCGGACAACATGCAGGCCATCACTCCGCCGTAAACCAGCGCAAAACGGTGCGCGTCGTTCCAGGTGGCACTCGTCGTCCAGCGAAGCATGAGGAAGAGAGTGAGCCCCGCCAGGCCGCCGGCGCCGAGGATAACGAACCGGTAGGGCACCTGCGGATACGCACCAAATCCCAGGAGCACAAAAGCGCCCCAAGGGATCCCTAGCAGGCACGCAACCGTCCCCACTAACCATGGAGCTGGGGCCGCTCGGCGACTCGATCGGCGGGGTACCGGCAGGACCAACGCAGTCAAAATTATTAGCAGGATCGCCGCCACGGCTAGCGCCAGTTGCAGCGCGGGCGGGTTGTAAGGAGGCATGTGAAACACTTTGACGCGCGCTCTTTGCGTCCACATGAACCATGCCATAAAGGATGCGATACCGAATGACAGACAGGCTCTCAGCAAGCCACGAGTTCCAAACCAAGGCGCAGAGCGGCGCTTCGGGTACATCAGATCGACCAATTGGGCCGGTAGTAGTGCCACCCACACGGACCAGTACCCTAAAGCCCACGTGAGATAAACCCAATTTACGCCCCACACGCGTCCATATTCCGCTTTGGCGAGTCCAATCATCGGCGCCAGGGAGGTCTGTTGAATCACACACTCCTCGGCGAGGCCCAACGCCACCCCCAACAGGAGAATGCTGGGCCAGCCGAGCCTCCGCGCGCGGGCGATGTGCCGAATGATGAGAGCCCCGCAACCCCACGCCCCAACTTGAGGAATGAAGACGAAAATGAAGCTGACGCGTGTGCCTCCATACAGGACCTCGGCAATGAACGGCGCCAGCAATAACAGGGCGATGATCGGGGCAGCCGCGCTCGATGCAGACTTCATGCTAGACTTAGCTTAGCGCAATATCTCTTAGTACTAAGATACTTTCTTGTGAGATCAAACGCTCAAGCACCTGCGGTCTCCATTGAATCGCTCGGACGGGAGCTGAGTACTGCCATTGTGCTTTTCCACGAAGCCATCGCGGCACGACTGGGAATGAGCACTGCCGAGTGGAAGTGTCTAGGATTGCTGGACCAGCACGGGCCTTTGACGGCGATCCGCCTCGCCGACCTCTCCGGCTTCACAACCGGCGCCATAACCGGCATCGTGGACCGCCTGGAGCGTGCCGGATATGCCCGCCGCGAAGCGAATCCGAACGACCGGCGAAGCGTCATTATTCACCCCCAGCGCCTCGCCGAGTTGAAAGACCGCGTGGGTCCCATTTTTTCGTCGCTTGGCCAGGCAATGGAAGGCGTGACGGCTCGCTATTCAGCGAAGGAAAAGGCGGCCATCCTCGACTACTTTGAACGCACCATCACCGTGCTTCGCGATCAGACCGCGAAACTAAGAGCCACCGCCTGAGGAATTGGTTTCCTCAGGCGTGTGTACTTTTGTAGTCGCTTTCTCGATTCGAGCGGCAAGGGCGAACGCGTCGCGCCGGTTTGCATCGTTCAGCGCGTCAGATGCCACCCATCGAACGCATCGCAGGAGCTCATGATAATCCCGCTCGCTCAGCTTGATTACGACCTGCTCCATGGATCTCAATTATATGCGGTTTTCATCGCGCTTTTACTACAGCGCGCCTGTTTGGCCGCGGCGCACGGTCGTCGCTAGCTGCTACAACCTGGGGCTGCAGAACTGGCTTTGCCACTCTTCTTTTGTCCTGATATTGCTGCCATAAGACAAGCAGAGCGCTAGCCACAAAGATCGACGAATAGGTTCCGATAACGATACCCGCACACAGGGCAAATGCGATGCCGTTGAGCACCTTTCCACCCAGGAAATAGAGGGCAAGGCAAGCCAACAGCGTCAACCCCGCGGTCAGAATTGTCCGGCTCAAAGTCTGGTTGATCGATTGATTGACCAGATCGAAGAACGAACCTCGCCGATTGCCGCGCAGGTTCTCACGAATGCGGTCGAGCACAACGATCTTGTCGTTCATCGAGTAACCGATCAGTGTGAGCAAGGCGGCAATCACGGTCAGATCGATCTCGCGTCCGGTTAACGAGAACAGGCCGAGCGTGATGATGACGTCGTGTATAGTCGCGACAACCGCCGCGGCGCCGGAGATCAGTTTAAAGCGGAAGCCAACGTAAACCAACATTCCGCCGAGTGCACAAAGAGTCGCCAAAAGGGCCTGGCGGCGCAACTCCTGGCCCGCGCGCGGTCCGACAATCTCGACGGAGCGCAGGTTGAAATCACCGAGGCCGGTCTGCTGCTTCAAGGCAGCCAACACGTTTGCGTTGACGCCCGGAAGCTTCGTCAGTTCATCGAGGCTTTCAATAACGCCGTTTCGGCTCTTGTCGCGATAATCGAGAATCGAAGCCGCCAGTGTTTTGATGGCCGCATCCGCTTCCGCGGGCAAGCCGGCTCGCAAACGATCTTCAAGTGCCGCCCGGTTGGCGTTGTTCAAATCGAGCTTGTCCCCGAGATTGGCATATTTCTGTCGCAGAGTCTCTTCCACGGTTTGCCGCACCTGGGCGAGGTTTTGCTCGTCGGCCAGTTCGGTGCCGATGATGACTTCGCCGCTGCCGCGGGTCTCCTGCAGGCTGATCTCACCCTTGACCTTCGCCGACAGAGCCAGGCGCAGATCATCGAGTTTCGGGACATGGGCAAAGCGCACGTACATCAGCGTGCCGCCGCGAAAATCGAGGCCATATTTCGGTCCGCCCTGGATGATCAGACTTCCGATGCCCACCAGCATGGCTGCCAGGGAAAGACCGATCGTGAGCTTGCGTTTGGAGAGGAAATCGAAGTTGGCATTACGGAACAGCTCCGCTCGACCGGTTCCGATGCTGAGATGCTCCATACGGGGCCGTCGCCAAAGCTCGACTTCAAAGATGGCACGCGACACAAACACCGCCGTAAAGACGTTGGCGACAAGGCCGATCACCAAGGTAACGGCGAACCCCCGTACCGGCCCGGTGCCGAACACGAACAGGAAGGCGCTTGCAACCACCGTCGTGACGTGAGTATCGACGATCGTTCCCCAAGCCTTCGAAAAACCGGATGTAATCGCGGCTCGGACGGCCTTGCCCGATCTCATTTCTTCCTTGATGCGCTCGAAAATGAGAACGTTCGAATCCACCGCCATTCCGATGGACAGAACTAAACCCGCGATACCCGGCAGTGTCCAGGTGGCGTCGATGTAGCTCAGCGCGGCAACCGTGATGATGGTGTTCAGCAGCAGCGCCAGAACGGCATTGAAGCCTGCTCCTCGATAGTAGAGAAGCAGAGCTCCAATAATGAGCGCGAGTCCGACGACGCCGGCCGAGATGCCTTTGCGAATCGAGTCGGCGCCCAGCGACGGACCCACCGTTCGCTCCTCGATGACCTTTACACCCGCCGGTAGCGAGCCCGCGCGAAGGTTCAAGGCGAGATCGCCGGCTTCCTCCTGGCTCGAAGCCCCCGTGATACGGCCCTGGTCCGTGATTTTGGCGTCGATAGTCGGTGCGCTGAGCACCACGTTGTCCAGGACAATCGCCAGGCGGTTGCCGATGTTGGCCTCGGTAAATTGTCCGAAACGGCGCGCCGCGTCCTGGGTCAGGACGAACCCGGTTTCCCACCGCGCCATGTTGCCCTGTTCGGCGCGCGCGTCGCGGACGTCGCGGCCGGTTACAACCGGAGTACGCGCCAAAAGCCACCATACCTGGTCACCGCCGCCCGAACGCGCCGACCCCTGCACGAGCCTTGTGCCCAAAGGAAGGATGCCGTTATTTTGCGCGTACGCTGCCTCGCGGGAGGGGAACGGGCCGCCCTTCACCGCGCTGAGTTCGAGTTGCGCAGCGGTTTGCAAAATGCTCCGTATGTGGCCGAGATCGTCCACGCCGGGCAGTTGCACCAGAATTTCGCCGTCGCCGCTGCTCCCGCCGCGCGCTTGCACGCTCGCCTCAGCCACGCCGAGACCGTTCACCTTCTTTTCGATGGTGTTCATACTCTGCGTGATGGTGTCCTGCCGCAGCTTGACAGCCGCCTCGGGCTTAATCGAAAGCCTGTAATCGGTGGCGTTCTCAGCGGTCAGGCTCCATTGTTGTCCGGCTGTATCCAGGGCGGCGCGGCGGAAATCGGCGGACTTGGTAGCCGGCACACCCTTTACGACGATCTGAATCGTGTCTGCCGTCTCGATGGAGGACGGGTCATTCCGATCCATTGCGCCATACTCGATATTGTCCTTGCGCAGAACATCCTGGAGGTGTGAGATGACGGTGTCCGCCTCCGACTTGAAAGCGTCCTGAACCTGCATCTGCAGCACGATGTGACTGCCGCCTTTCAGATCCAGGCCCAGCCGAATGTTCTTGTTCCAGTTAGCCGCCAGTTCCGCCCCCGATTTGGGGAGTCCAATGATGCCGAACACGCAGCTCAGCAGCACAACGATGATGAAAAGCCACTTCCAACGCAAATTACCAGTCATGTTTTATTCCTCTCTTTTCCTTGATTCACAAACAGCCGCACGCACAGGCACTTCTGGCCGGGCGTGAAAACGCGGCTCGGCGGCCGCACAAATCGTCAGTTGGAAAAGAAAAAGGGAGGAGCGCGAGCCTGGTCCGCGCGGGAAAGACGGGAGACCGGGAACAGCAAGCCGCAATTCACGGCCGGTTCGGAACGGACCGCTGGCGTTACACTGGCGCGATTTTGCAGCGCGGCACCGAAGGTCTTGGATACCGGCCGAACGCCGGCGCCCTTGCCTCGTGCCGTGATGCGATGCGAGGTTTCGCCTTTGGCAGGCGCGCCCGAGGCGGCCGAAATCGCGAGCTGCGGCGCCGCGAGTGGCTGGACCTCCTGCACTACCGGCAGGCGCAGTAGGAAAACGAGCAGGAAGGCTTGCAGGACTCGACTCACGGCCGGACGCGCCTTCCACCTGTTTCGAGCATCAAAATCGGCCTGGAAACGCGAAGCGGTTTACTCCCGGTTTGCGGCACACGCCGGCTGTCGCCGAAAAAGAGCCAACCCGAGAGAAGCATGAATACTGTAATCAATAGTAACGTAAGGCGGCCGTTTCTTTGGGCGGTCCAGCGCCTCACGATCCAGAGCTGGCAGCGCTGTGGCATCAGCGCCAGAAACGAATCCGGCGACAGCAACAGGCTGGCAACGAACAAAAGACTCAGGAAGACGAATCCCCGCATACGGTTATATCGTTAGAAGCTCGCCCCGGCAAATTACCAGATGCCTTCTTTGGCACCGAACCACCATACCAATCCCAACGTGGCTGTGTTCTGCTCCTTTTTGAGAATTCCAAGAGTGTCTGTCAGGAAGTAGGGATGATTCGACGCATCCCGTCGCCATTCCTCTCTGAGAAGGAATCCATCGGCAATCTTATGTTCCAAAGTTACTGTCAGCTCTTTAAGAGACTGAGTCGTACCGGTGAAGAGCCCGCCTCGATCCGAGAGGTACTCGGCTCTTCCGGCAATAGCTGTCCGCGGCGTAAGCTGATAGCGTGCGTACGCCGTGCCCCCCGCGGTATGGACAGGCGAAGACGTAGTGAACAGCCGTTCGATGACATAGTCGCCGTCGCCGGCAAAAGTGAGTTTGGGCGTGACTGCCCATGTCGCATAAGAGTCGAAAACATGCAATTTGCCACTGGGGGCGTTTGTGATTGGAGCAAAGGGAATCCCCTGTTGCATCGGCAAGTTGGATTGCGTTGAACCAGGGAAATACTGAAAATCGGGGTGCTCCTGGCCAAAATAGTAGTTGATGGTCCACGCGATGTTCTTGCGCGGCTGGACGTTGAGCCCCACGAGTTGATCCTTGAATCCATTGAACGGTTCAGTCTGTTGCGTACCATTGGTAATCCAGTAGTTCAACGCAAGTGCGTCGTTGATCTTGTAGTTGAACCGGGCGCCCATGTGATAAAAGGGGAGAAAGTCGAACCAGAAAGAACGGGAGTAGTTCATTTGATCTTTGGTGTAGTTCCCCTCAATACCTATTGAACTTGCCCACTTGCCGAAATCGACGGTCAATCCGGAGCCTATTGGCACGACGTATGTGCCGTAGACCTGGAAGATATTGCGGTACACATCGGGCCGCGGCTCGTTAGAGGCATTGCCCTGAAGCGTGGCTGTAGCCTGCCCATATTGGAGATCCAGGCGAAGTCCGAATCGCTTGCCGTGTGCCGGATCAGGCGCGTTCTCGAGAACAATGTCAGCCTGGTTCAGGCTGAACGCTTTGCTACTCACGTCGAACGCCCGAAGCAGATTCACTCGTCCGATCGGATTGTTGAAGTTGTACCCGTAGTATCCGTCCAGCACAAAATTCACAGTCGTACCACGCAGGACATTGGAGTCAACTGCTGCCGGTGCAGAAGGCGGCTGCGGATCGGCGGAGGGTTGCACCGGGCTTGATGGCTCACTCACTTTGAGTTTCTGTTCCATGTCACTGACGCGAGCCTGAAGTTTTTGGACTAGTGCGGTTAACTCGGCGACCTGTTTGTTTATGTCGGAGTCGCTCTGAGCAAAAGCGCGCGTGCCGGCCAGCAGTAGAAGCAAAAGGATAGTGCGAAACATATGTAGGATCCTAGACACCCATTAGACACCGTCAAAAACGCCGTTTCACCTGCACGTTCGTGGTGAAGTCCGAACGAAGGCTAAACGCCTGCGCCGGCCTTCCACATCCTCCAAATCTTCACGGGGCGCAGAGAATCAGAGGAGTCCAGGACAAACGGAGAAATGCCCGGCGCCACACAGGCTGCAACATTGGTCACTGCTGACGATATCTGTTGCGCTGTTGCGCGTTCCGGTCACAGCGATCCGATTTCACCTTCACGCTTGGATTAGGATAGCCGAGGGACGCGAGAGCCGGAGCGGAATTGTAACACCAACGCGGTCCGACCTATGGTTTACTGGCATAAGTGCAGACCTTCGATCTGATCGTCCTCGGGTCCGGTCCGGCCGGGCAGCGCGCCGCTATCCAAGGCGCAAAACGCGGAAAACGCGTAGCAGTTGTGGAACGCCGTGAAGTAGTCGGCGGAGCTTGCATTAATACCGGAACGATCCCCAGCAAGACCATTCGTGAGGCCGTGCTGCACCTTTCCGGCTACCAGTATCAGAACATCTACGGCATCAACTACCGTGTGAAGGAAAAGATCACGATGGCAGACCTGTCGTTCCGGGTCCAGCACGTGATCAAGACCGAGATCGACGTCATACAGGCGCAACTCTCGCGAAATAACGTCGAGTTATTGAGCGGCGTAGGTAGTTTCGTGGACCCGCACACGATTAAGGTGGAAAGCGCACGCGGCTCGTCCACGTATGCAGCCGAGTACATCATAATCGCCACGGGCACCAAACCTGCCGTTTCGCCCAAGGTCCCACTGAACGGCCGCAACATCATCAGCAGCGACCAGATTCTGGAAATGCCGTCGATTCCCAAGAGCATGATTGTGGTCGGAGGCGGCGTCATCGGTGTCGAGTACACGTGCATGTTTGCCACGCTCGGCGTGCGGGTCATCCTGGTCGAGAAACGGCCCCGCCTGCTCGAATTCGCCGATGCGGAAATGGTGGAGGCGCTCTCCTATCATTTGCGCGACAGCCGCGTCACGATGCGTCTTAATGAAGAGGTGCAGAGCGTCGAAGAAATGCCGGATGGCAACGTGGTGGCGAACCTGGAAAGCAAGAAGAAGATTTCAGGAGACGCGCTGCTTTACGCGGTCGGCCGCCAGGGCAATGTTGACGAACTGAATCTCGCGGGGGCCGGTATTGAAGCAGATTCTCGTGGCCGCATTCCGGTCGATTCGGAATACCACACCAAGCAGCCCCATATCTACGCCGTCGGCGATGTGATCGGTTTTCCGAGTCTCGCCTCCGTGTCCATGGAGCAGGGACGCATTGCCGCGGCGCACGCGTTCGGGGTACAGATTCATTCGAACCCCGCCACGTATCCCTACGGCATCTACACCATCCCGGAAATTTCGTTCATCGGCAAGACGGAAGAGCAGCTTACCGACGAGGACGTTCCCTACGAGGTCGGCGTCGCGTATTACCGCGAGATTGCGCGCGGACAGATCCGCGGCGACACCACGGGCCGGCTCAAACTCATCTTCCACCGCGAGAACCGCCAGGTTCTCGGGGTTCACATTATCGGGGAAGGCGCGTCGGAACTGCTGCACATTGGCCAGGCCGTCATGATTCTGGGCGGTACCATCGATTACTTCGTCGACACGGTGTTCAATTATCCGACTTTGGCGGAATGCTACAAGGCGGCGGCTTTTAATGGTCTGAACAAGATTTCGAGGTTCAACGCATGAGTCGGGCGATTGGAGTCACTACCGCGGAACACATCGCGATCGGCCTCGTCGAGGATAACAAGCTCGCGGGTGCGTTGCGTATCTATCCCGGTGAAGACGTCGAGGCCGAAAGGCTGCTCGCTATGCCGGCGGAGGATATTGCCCGTCTCCTGCGCGAGCAGATCGCTGCCGTCGCGCAGGGTCAGCAGATCGATGCGATAGGCGTTGGCTTTCCCGGCGTGATTCGCGAGGGCATCATCGAGGAGTCACCCAACCTGCAGCAGTTGAAGGGAACTTTCATGGCCGACCTGCTCTGCCGGGAGTTGGGGACCGCAGGCATCCGGGCGCCGCTGACTATCTACAACGACGCGGATATCGTGGCCGCAGGGCTCGCGGCAACGCGGGGACACCTCGATCGATTCGTGCGTGTCTGGACGCTGGGGCAGGGAATCGGGTTTGGCGTCTATCCCACGATGGAGGGCATCTGGGAGGGCGGGCACATGGTGGTGTCGCTCGATCCCGCGGAAAGATTCTGCGGCTGCGGAGGCGTAGGACATCTCGAAGGAATCATGGGGCACCGCGCCATGCGGCTTCGCTTCCTCGATCTGGAGCCGGATGAGGTTTTTGAGTACGCAAGCCAGGGCGATTCGCGGTGTGTCGATTTCGTGAAGTACTGGCATCGCGCCCTTGCCGCCGCAACGGCCACCTCCATCCACATGGCGGGACCCGGGAAGTTCTTTCTGACCGGCCGCCACGCGAGACGGGTCGACCTCAATCTGCTCAATGGATACCTCCACGACATGGTGAAAATGAGCCCGCTGCAGGGGTATGTTTTTGAGATCGTCCCGGGCGGCGACGAAATCGCGGTGATTGGGGCTGGGGTCAATGCCATCCGCGCACTTTGATGTTCTGATTATTGGCGGAGGCCAGGCAGGCATTCCGCTGGCGGGCGCCCTGGCAGGCCTGGGGCGCCGCGTCGCGCTGGCTGAACAGAAGCACCTCGGCGGATCGTGCATAAACTTCGGCTGCACGCCGACTAAAGCGGCCATTGCTTGCGCCCGCGTGGCACATCTGGCGCGTCGAGCCGCCGATTTTGGGCTGCGGATCCCAACTGTGGAAGTCAATTTCCCTGCCGTTTTGGAGCGCGCGCGGGGGATCGTGATGGAATCGCGCACCGGCCTCGAAAAACGATTCGGCGAGAATCCGGTTCTGCTGCGGGGACACGCTCGTTTTCGCGGCCCCGGCTTTCAACTCACGGTTGGCGATCAGGCGGTGACCGCCGACCAGGTGGTGCTCGATACCGGAACGCGCACCAGCGTTCCGAAAATCGACGGCCTCGACAAGCTCGACTACCTCACGGCCGAAAACTGGCTGGATCATCCCATACTCCCCGAACACCTCGACTTGATTGGAGGCGGCTACATCGGGTTGGAGATGGCGCAGTTTTATCGCCGCATGGGTAGCCGGGTCACCGTCTGGCATCGCGGGCCGCGTGTCGCGCCGCGGGAGGACGAAGAGATTTCGGCAGCCATTCAAGGCTTTTTGGAGCGCGAGGGAATCGAGTTTCGACTCAACAGAGAGCCGGCTTCGCTCCAGGAACTGGGCGGGTCTACCAACGTATTTGTGGCGGCAGGGCGCGTTCCTAATACGGACGACCTGGGCCTGGAGACGGTCGGCGTCGAGACCTCGCGTGGCGTCATCAAGGTGGACAAGCGCCTGGCCACGAATGTTCCCGGCATCTGGGCGGCCGGTGACATCCGGGGTGGGCCAGCGTTCACGCATACCTCCTGGGATGATTACCGTATTCTTCTCTCGCAAATGACCGGCGACGGTTCACGCACAACGGATCGCATTGTGCCCTACGCGATGTTCGTCGATCCCGAACTGGGACGCGTCGGCATGACCGAGCGCGAAGCCCGCGAGCAGGGACGGAACGTACGCGTCTCACGCTTCGAGATGGCGTCGAATGGAAAAGCGCGCGAAATCGGTGAGTCCGACGGCTTCATTAAGATCCTGCTCGATGCGGATACGAGTAAGATCCTGGGCGCTACGGTCCTCGGCGCCGAAGCCGCCGAGCTCGTGCACATGTACGTCGACATCATGAACGCGGACAAACCGTCGACGGTCATTCGCGACGCCATCCACATCCATCCGACGCTTGCCGAGGCGATTCAAAGCGCCGTGTCCTGAGCCATGCGGGTGGGGCTCCTCTCCGATACGCACGGGTTCCTCGACGACGCACTATTCACTTATTTCGAGCCATGCGACGAGCTCTGGCATGCGGGTGACGTCGGCTCGATCGAAGTCGTGGATTCCCTCCGGGCCTTCAGGCCGCTTCGCGCTGTCTTCGGCAATATCGACGGTGCGGCCGTTCGGATCAGTCTGGCTGAAGATCTGGAGTGGTTGTGCGAGGGATTGCGCGTTTACATGACCCACATTGGCGGTTACCCGGGCCACTACGATCGCAGGGCCCGGCAGGAGTTGCTGGCCCGCAAGCCGGGACTGTTCCTATGCGGCCATTCCCACATTCCGCGCGTGATGCGAGACCAAAACCTCGGGCTCCTGCATCTGAACCCCGGCGCTTGCGGCCACAATGGCTTGCACGAGAAACGCACAGCGATGCGCTTCGCCGTGGAGGGGGACAAGGTCACGAATCTTGAACTGATCGAGCTGGGCCCGCGCGGGCGTAAAGGACAAGCCACCTAATACGATGGAATTGTGGAATTCTTTGAAAAGCCGGCATCCCATCCCCGCCGGCTCGGAATCCTGGCCGGCAGCTTCAATCCTCCCACGGTCGCTCACCTCGAACTGGCGGACGCCGCGCAGGGTCATGTCGACCAGGTTCTCTGGGTGCTGCCTCGCGAGTTTCCCCACAAGCGTTATCACGGCGCGACTCTTACCCAACGCGTCGACATGCTCCGGAAGCTCGGCCTGACTGCAGCCGTATCGTCGGGGGGGCTTTTCCTCGAAATTGCCCGAGAGTGCCGCGAGCATTATGGCCCGCAAACGAAGCTCTCTTTTCTCTGCGGACGGGACGCGGCGGAGCGCATCGTCAATTGGGACTATGGGCGCCCTGGCGTGGCCGAGGAGATGCTTCGGGAGTTCGAACTGCTCGTCGCCGCGCGGCTCGGAGAGTATTCACCGCCGAGTCACCTGCAACGGCAGATCCGGCGCCTGCACTTACGCAACGATTTCGATCACGTTTCATCGACCGAGGTTCGGGAACGGATACGGCACAGCCATACCTGGGAACACCTCGTTCCGGAACCAATTGTGGAGGACGTGCGGAAGATCTACTCGTGAACCGTGGTATCGAGGAACGCCCGCAGACGATGGCTGCGGCTCGGATGACGTAACTTGCGCAGCGCCTTCGCCTCGATTTGGCGGATGCGCTCGCGGGTCACGGCGAAATGCTGGCCTACTTCTTCGAGAGTGTGCTCGCTGCCGTCCTGCAGCCCGAAGCGCATCTTGATGATTTTCTCCTCGCGCGGGCTCAGAGTCTTGAGGACTTCAGCCGTCTGTTCGCGCAAGTTGAGATTAATCACGGCTTCGGATGGCGACACGACCCGCCGGTCAACTATGAAATCGCCAAGATGCGATTCTTCTTCCTCGCCGACTGGTGTTTCGAGCGAAATCGGCTCCTGAGCGATGCGCAACACCTTGCGTACTTTGCCGACCGGCAACTCCATCTTCACCGAGAGTTCTTCGGTGGTAGGCTCGCGGCCCAGTTCCTGCTGAAGCTGGCGCTGCAGCCGGACCAGTTTGTTGATCGTCTCGATCATGTGGACCGGAATGCGAATAGTTCGCGCCTGGTCCGCAATGGCGCGGGTGATCGCCTGGCGAACCCACCACGTCGCATAGGTCGAGAACTTATAACCACGGCGATAATCGAACTTATCGACCGCCTTCATTAACCCGATATTGCCTTCCTGGATCAGATCGAGGAATTGCAGCCCGCGATTCGTATAACGCTTGGCAATGGAAACCACCAGCCGGAGGTTCGCCTCGATAAGCTGCTTCTTCGCGATCTCGGCTTCCAGCTCGCCCCGCTCCACGATTTGCAGGGTGCGTCGCAACTCGGTGGCGCTGGCTCCGCAATCCTCTTCGATCTGCTGGATGCGTTGGTTGCAGTGCCGCAGCTCTTTGCGGAGGTCGCGTGAAGGATGCGTGCCGCTGGGCTCCTCCATCTTGCGCTGGATCCGCGCAATCTCACGCTCCAAGGGCCGGAGTTCATCCACCGCGCAGCGTAGCCGCTCGCCCAGCGCACGGCGGATCGCAGTGCAAAACGGGATGTTCCGAATGATCCGCGAGATCTGCACCATGCTCCGCGCCAGGCTGTACCGCATGCCGCGGTGCTGTTTCGGCTTCAGGCTCCGCGAGATGGCCTGGAGCTTCTGGCGGAATTGCTGGCTTTTCTTATAATGTTTTTCGATTTCATCAATCTTCGTGAGGAGATCCTGCAACTGCGCCGTATAATCCTCGTCGGTGATTATAAAATCGGGAAGGACCAGGACATCGCGGATGGTGGAGCCATTGCGACGCAGGTCTTCGCTAAGCTGGATGATCTCGCGAATGACCAGCGGCGAGCGCGACAAGGCTTTGCGAACCGCCCACTGCCCCCGTTCGTTCCGCTTTGCCAGCTCGATTTCGCCCTCGCGCGTGAGCAGCGGCACCGTGCCCATCTCGCGCAAGTACATGCGGACCGGGTCATTGGTCTTATCGCTGAAATCCTGCGCCAGGTCCAGGTCGGTGAAATCTTCGGACTCTTCGCCCTTCTTTTCGAAGTCGATCTTCGGCTCTTCCAGAATTTCGACACCCGCGCTGTCGAGATCGGACAGTAGGTCGTCGAACTCCCGCGAGGAAGGAAACTCCGTGAGCAGATCGTTCATTTCGTCGTAGAGGACGTAGCCCTTTTCTTTACCGACTTCCATGAGCTGCTTCACTCGACCGAATTTTTCATCTGTTGCCACTGGCACCCCAAAAAAACCAGCGATATGCTCCCGGTCCCCCTTAGTGTACAACACAGGGAATAGGCATTATGTAGCGGTTGAGAGCGTTGCGCTTGTATTTTAGCTAACTGCATGCTAGCGGCTCCCCTTTGATCTCGGCGGGAGGGCCGATAGAGCATTCAATTCCTGGGTCAATTGCAGTGCACCGGCGAGGTCGCCGGCCCGTTCCGCAACTTTAATTCGATCTTTCAATTCGGCCTTCCGCATCTCCTGATGTTTGGTCTCCATCCGCACGATTTGAAGCGCCACATCGAGCGCGGTGCCTTCTTTATTTTCATCGGCCAAAACGATCCGCGCCAATAGGTCGGCATCGGCCTCATTCAGGCGGGCCTGGAGGTCCGCTAACTGGATGTTTTCGTTGGTCGCCGCCGCCATGAAGAGAGCTTCGAAAAGGCGCTTGTACGTGAAATTCTGGACCATCCCGATCTCCTGGAGTGTGGGGATGAGCTCGCGCCGCGCCTCAGCGCTTTCCATGAGGGCTCGCAACAGCGTCTTCTCTTTGTAGTGATCGTCGCCGTTTCGCCGCGGCTCGGCCTTGCGAGGCTCGTCGCGCCGAAATCGCTCCAGGACCAGCTTCTCGTCGACGCGCAAGTATTCCGCCATATCCTTCGCGACGGAGGCTCGTTCGATGCGGTCGGGAATCCGCTCAACAGACGGAAGAATCGCCTTCCACGCGCCCATACGCCCGTCGGCTGTCTGCATGTCAAAACGCTGGCGGGCGCGATCGGCCATCCAGAAATAATACAACGGAGCCTTGTCCAGCAGGACGCGGTACCGGTCGGCGCCGGATTGTTTAATGAACTCGTCGGGATCCAGGTCGCCTTCCAGACTCAGAACTCGAACCCTCATGCTCTCGTCGAGCAGCATCTGCAGCGATTTCTCGGCCGCATTGGCGCCCGCGGCATCCGGATCGAAATTGACCACAATCTGGCCCGAATGCCGCCTCAATCCCCGGACCTGCGTGTTTGTCAGCGCCGTGCCGCAGCTTGCAACGACCTCGTGCACGCCCGCCGCATAGACCCCGATCACGTCCATGTATCCTTCGACGAGAACAACGCGATCGAGTTTGCGAATAGCAGCCTTAGCGCGGTGCAGATTATATAGAACGTAGCTCTTGCGGTACAGCGGCGTTTCGGGCGAGTTCAAATACTTGGGTTCGTCGCCGGCTTTGAGCGCGCGGCCGCCAAAGCCGATTACCTTTCCCGCCTCATCATGAATGGGGAACATCAGGCGCGCGCGGAAACGATCATAAAAACCGCTGCCTTCCTGACGGCGCGATACTAACCCGGAGTGTTCCAGTTGCTCCGCCGTGAACCCCTCCTGTTCGAGCCGCCGCGTCAGTTGCTCCCAGGAATCTGCCGAAAGCCCCAGTCCAAATTCCGTTGCGTGGACCTGCGTCACTCCGCGGCCCGCCAAATACTGCCGCGCAACCGCTCCCGCCGGTCCGTTCAGATTCGCCTGGAACAGGCTGGCCGCAATCTCGTGCATGCGATGCAGCGCACCGCGGAGCTTTGTCTCGGGGTCCGAATACTCCGCCCGTTTCGGCATTGGAATGCCGTTCCGCTCCGCGACGATTTTCAACGCCTCGAAGAAGGTGACGCCCTCGAGGCCCATTACGAAGTTGAAAATGTCGCCTCCGACCCCGCACCCGAAACACTTGTAGTACTGGTGAGTTGGGTTAACTGAAAAGGACGGCGTCTTTTCGTTGTGGAACGGGCACAGCCCCACATACCGGTTCCCCAACTTCTTCAATCGGATGTATTCGCCGAGGAAGCGGACAATGTCCACTGACGACTTAACCTGCTCAACAAAGTCCACTGTGCTTTGCTATCAGGGTAACTTGCTTGAGATCACGCGGGCATTCAAGGTTCCCACGCCGTCGATGCGCGCCTGCACCCGGTCGCCGTGCTTGATGCGAGCACCCTTCGGGCATCCGGTCGAAATGATGTCGCCGGGGTGCAGCGTCATGTAGTCGCTGTGGAAGCGTACCAGTTCGTGGGGCCGGGTTCGCATGTTGCGTACGAAGTCGCGCGAGCAAACCCCGTCGTTGTGCTCCGTCACGACTTCCAGCGCGTCGACGTCGGATATTTCGTCCGCGGTCACGATCACCGGTCCGAAACTGAAGAACGTATCGATGCTCTTGGCGCGCGTCAGATAGCGAGGATTCTTGCGTAAAACGTCGAGTGCCGTCATGTCGAGCGTGGTGGTGTATCCGAAGATCACGTCTCGCACCTGGTCAGGCGGGACAAAGCGGCATTGCTTGCCGACGATTACCCCCAGTTCTCCCTCGGCGTCGACATCATCGGAAATCTCCGGCGGAGGCAGGACAATTTCGCCTCCCGGCTGGAACATGCACGAGGCCGGCTTCATGAAGCTGCCTGGCTCTTCGGGTTGGACGGCGTTGATGTCTTCGGCATGCGAACGATAGTTCAGACCGATGCACCAGATCTTGGGAGGCTTCTCATAGGGCAGCAGCGGGCGGACATCGCCCAATGGAATGCCGTCAATGCCACGCAAATCGCGCAGCGGTTCCAGGTCGTTCTGCTCAATAATGCCGAGCACGTCGGCGGGAACACGGCTTCCCCGCTTTGCGTTTACCTCTTCTATCGGGATGACGTCACCATTTTGAATAACGCCGGTATGGGCGCTGTTCTGCAGTTCGAATCGCAAGACTTTCATAGATTTCGAGTATTCTACTACGAGAGGTGGCTGGTGCTATGTACCTGCGCGTAGCGTGCCTTTTTGCCGCGGCAGTTTGCGCATGGGCGTCGGATCTCCCGCAGCGGCTCGTGACCTTGAACGCGGTTGCGACGGATGCCAAAGGCAACCCTGTGGGAGACCTGTCGGCAGCCGACATTCGGGTCCGCGATCAAGGCAAACCGCAAGCCCCCGTTTTCTTCCGATTCTCGGGGATCAAGAGCCCTATCGCTCCACCCGGGCCTGGCGAGTACATCAACCGGCCCGCGCTGCCGCCCACCCTCATACTCTTCGATCGCTGGAATGAAAGGCTCACCACGGCGGCATCCGCCTGGAACGACATCACGAGCACGTTACAGCACATGGAATCGGTCGAACGGATCTATATTTATTTCCTGACGAATCACGGCACTCTCTACCCGGTACACCCGCTGCCGGACACCAAGGCGGACTTGCGCGAGGCCAATCCGCCGACGCCCGCGGAACTCGTATCGCGGCTCGGCGATGCGGTGCGAAAGCTCCAGGGGTTTCGCGATGTTGACGTTCAGGACCCGGTTTATCGCGCGCGAGTGACCCTTGAGGCGCTCGACACGCTCGGCACCCAGATGAGCGTCATCGCTGGACGCAAGAACCTGATGTGGGTCACGCACGGATTCCCTTTAACTGTCCGCGTGCTGCCGGCCAATGATTGGGTCGATTTCACCCCGCAGATTTGGAACTTCAGTGCCGCGGCGGATCGCTCCCAGATCGCCGTGTATACCGTCGACCAATCGGCGCAGGGCGCGGGAGCCGATCCAAACGGTGCAGCGCGACCTACGCTGGAGTTGTTTGCCTCGCTGACTGGCGGCAGGTGGTACGGCAGCGGCAATACCGAACGCGCGCTCGGGGAAGCTATCAGCGATGCGCGCGGCAGCTATCGTCTCGCCTATAACGCTCCGATTCAGGCCAAAGATCGCAAAGAACACAAGATCCACCTGGAGTCGGACCGCAAGGGTCTTCACTTGCTGACTCGTGAGGGTTATTTCGGCAACGAGATCGAGCCCGATCCCGGCGAAATGCAGGACGATGCGCTAAAGAATGCCCGCCGCTGCCCATTCGACGCCACGGAAATCGGTTTGCGCGTCACTACATCGCGCAAGCCCGGCGCCGACAACATGCATTTGAGTATCCGCATTAATCCAGCGGATGTGTTCCTCGAGCCGCACGACGATACGTATCAAGGCAGCCTGGCGATGATGCTGGTGTTCTATAGCCACGGCATGTTGAAGAGAGCGTCCGACTCGATCCAGGCCGACCTTAATTTCACGAAAGAGCAGCTCGGCTCGGTCCAGAAAGATGGGATCGTCATTCCGCAGGATGTTCCAGTGAGTGACGACATCCAGACAATGCGAGTGATTGTCTACGATCGTGGCATCGGCAGCGTGGGATCGGTAACCATTCCGATGCCGGTGAAATAGAAAGACAGCCGAAACCGCCTGTCCCACCAAGCTGCCTCGCCGTAACCTCAAGGTGGCGCAGGCGGTTTCGCCTGTGCATCCCTCCACAACGTCAGAAATATTCGCGAGGCGCGAAGAATCTGAAGCTGTGTAATACCTCACAAGCTCTTCGCAATATCCACCAGATCGCTAAACACCCCGTAAGCGGTCTGCTCAACACCTGGCGAGATCGACACAGTCCCGATTGTCCCCATCAGGTCGGTCTGTAAAAGCAGAAGATTAGAAGTGCCCTTGACCGCTGCCAGCAGGTCGGTAGCGTCCAGGACTTCCGCGCGCACGCGAAGCCGCAGGCCGCTCGAAGTCGTCCGCGCGCGGCTCACCAGCACCACCGTCTTACCGGAACGTGCGATTTCCTGCACCCGCGCAGTGGTCAGCCGGCGAATGCCGCGCCGCTCGACATCCTTGGGGGTCACACGAGCATCCATGAGCACGTTGGCGAGCGCCGCCGTCTTCGCGGCCGAGTCCCAACCGTCGATATCGTAGCCGGCGTCCGCCTCGGCGACGCCCATCTTCTGGGCTTGACGAACTCCTTCTTCCATCGACTTGCCCGCCCGCATGGCGTCAACAATAATCTTCGACGTCGAATTCAATGCTCCGACGAATCCCAGCACCTTCACGCCCGGCAGGTTGTTGCGCACGGTGTTGAAGACCGGAGTCCCGTCCATCACCGTGGATTCGTAGCGGAACTCGACCCCTGCCTGCCGTGCCTCCTCCTTCAGTTCGGCGAAAGCATGCGCGATCGGCCCCTTATTAGCCGTGATGACATGCCGTCCCCGGGCGAACGCCGCGCGAATATGCGAGATGGCCGGCTCCCCCGACTCCGGATTCAGCGTGGTCAACTCGGCCACGACTTCGGATCGCGCCCGGTCGAGGAACTCGTCAATGGTCGGAATCGGCGGACCCAGCACCGGCGATGCCGGAAGCCCGTTATTGTGAATCGCCGAACCGTGCCGCGTATGAACGCCGGTGATGCGAAAAGGAAAAGCCGCGTGCTTGCGCATCAGAAGTTGCGCAAACGCGCGGCCGACATTCCCAAATCCAATGAGGGCGATTCTCAAAAGTCGATCTTCTCAATTAAGGAATTGAGATTCGATTCTAGCGCAGACTTCTGCTTGCGAAGTTGGCTCTGACGGTCGCGAAACGTGGCGAGCTGAGTTTCCTGCTGGGCCAGTTGCCGCGCGTATTTCTGCACCTGATCCTGCTGCCCGCTGACGTTGTTCAGGCTCTCGATATTCTGTCGAATCCGCTGCTGGTCGTTCGAAAGCTCGGTGATATCGCTCGTCGTCTGATTCAGCACCTCATCGTTGTCGGCGATTTGCCGCTTCACATCGGCGACTTGCTGCAGCGCTTTCTTCGCGGCGTCCGGCAGTGCTTTGTTCGCGACATAACTGGCGATCAGGTCGGGCGTCATGTTGGACACCTGCGTGGTCATGTCGTAAACGCGCTCCTCGTTAACCGGGAACTTCTCGGTCGCGCCGGGACCAAGTTTCACCTCGAACCGGTAGGCATTCGTCGTGGTCTCCGCCGGTTTCATGTCGAGCAGTTTGTAGCCGGCGCGCTGCGGATGCTCAATAATCAGCGTCTTCGCCTTCTGATCGACGTTGCGGATGCTGTACGTCTTGGTCTCCTGCGCGGCGACTCGCGTCGTCAGGATGCCGCGGCGAAAGTGCATCTCACGAACCGTTTCACGGTGCGTGTCGAACGCGGTGGTAATACGGGTGCCCAGGTCGACGGCATAGCTGATCAGCCGCTTGTCGCCCGCCTTGAGGCTCTCCATCAGTGCCTCACCGGCGTAGCTGTTGCTGTCGAAAACCGTAATGGGACCGCCGTCCAGCGTCTTGCCCGTGGAATTGGTCAGCTCGGCCGCGCTCATAGGATTCTGGCCGTAGCTCTCGGAATAGATGAGCAGTTTGCGTGCGCCCAGCTTCTGTTGCAGGAAGGGCAGCATCGCCGACTCCCCGCGCTTTACGGTCACTGCTGAACCGAACCGATATTCGAACAGATCGCCGAGATCGCGGCCTTCGGTGTTGATGGTGATGCTGCTCGCTGCGTCCCGGCCAGAGATTTCCCGATCCTCGAGGAATCCCGCAACCGCCCCGCTCTTGGCCTTTGCCAACGCTCTCGGCGCGGCCTGCATAGGCGCGGGGGGAGGCGGTGGCGGAGCCATCGCAACGCCACCCGGCGCGCTCATGGCGCCTTCATAGACGATCGGCCCAGCCGGCCCGTTATCCGCCAGATCCATCTGCCGCCGCTGAACATATTTGGGCTCGTACAACTGGCTGATGAATGACACGGGACGGCCGGAAACCACCGCCAGCCGTACGTTGGTCCAGTCGTCCGACGTGGTGTTGTCGACAATCGCCCAGCCTTCGAGTGTCGGCTCGCCCTGCTCCGCGAACATGAGACGATAGCTCGACTTCCACACCGGCATCGGCAACATGTAAACCGCCGAAACCTGACGCTCCTTCGCATCGGACGAATCGATGTAGACGCTGCGCTTGTCTTTCGACCGGCTCTGCGCCACGGTGGACAAGTAATCTTTCAGCGCCAACTGGAGCTTCGGATCTGGAAAGTGCAGCGATCCCGCGGCGGCAAGGTCCAGCGTCCGCATCTCGCCGGAATCGAGGAGCAGGACAACCTGCTCGCGCTCCGGCTTCTTCTCCTCGGCAGCTACGGTGCGCGCGCTGACGATGGTTCCGTCAATCGTCTCGGTACCGTACTTGATGGAGATCCGCGCGCCCTGTAATTGCCCCAGAAACGCGCTCAGCGACGCCCCCCCGCCAACCTGAAACGGAAAATCAGACAGCTTCTGCTCCAGGGGTTCGCTGGAGTCATACCGTAACGCCACCACCTTGCCGGCATTATCGGCAATGGTCAACGACTTCAGCACATCGTTCATCTCGGCAGCCTTGAAATCGAGCCGCGCAGATTCGCCGGATCCGAGCCGTCCGCCGCGCTCGAAGTATCCGACGCCACTTTTATACAGCACCACTTCGCGAACGGGAAGATCGGCCGCCATCACACTAGCCATTGTCATCGCAACCAAGGGAAGAAGTCGTCTCATGTTACCTCGCTCACATAATGCCGTCGCCCGGCCATTCCTTTCGGAACAGCACATTAACGGTCGTACAGATTCGTAAGCCGCTGGAGTCGTGTTCGAATCTCCAGCGTAAGCGCTTCCTCGCGGAAACGCCATCCCCAATTGCCGCTCGTGACGGCCGGCGTGTTCATGCGAGCCTCGCTACCCAAGCCCAGAACGTCCTGCAGCGGGACGACGGCGATGTCGGCCACCGATTCCAGGATCGTCCGGATGAAGTCCCAGTGCATCTCGTGGCCGTCAGTATTGAGATAGGCCTTGGTGAATGCGCGCTCGCGCTCAATATCCCCGGCGCTTCGGGTACTGACGCCGACGCCTGTCCACCATCCGATGGTCGTATCGTTGTCGTGTGTGCCGGTGTATGCCGCCAGTTCGCGAGGAAAGTTGTGCGGCCGGAAGGTAGGCGCCTGCGGATCGGTGCCGAACGCGAATTGCAGCACGGCCATGCCGGGAAAGCCGAACTGCTCACGCAGCGATTCCACTTCCGGAGTGATGACGCCGAGATTCTCCGCCACAATGGGCAATTCGCCCAGCTCCTTCTCTGCCGCCGCGAAGATTGCCGCGCCGGGTCCCTTCACCCACTCGCCATTGACCGCTGTGTCGTCGCCGCCCGGCACCGCCCAAAACGCCTCGAATCCGCGGAAATGGTCCAGCCGGATCATGTCTACGGTTTGGAGCGTCATCCGCAGACGATCGATCCACCAGCGGTACCCGGTCTCGGCCAGCCGGTCCCAGCGATAAATCGGGTTGCCCCAGAGTTGTCCCGTGGCGCTGAAGTAGTCCGGCGGAACGCCCGCCACGCGCAGCGGCCGGCCGTCTTCCCTAAGTTCGAAAAGCTCGCGATTCGCCCACACGTCGGCGCTGTCGTGCGCCACGTAAATCGGTGTGTCTCCGAAAATCCGAATGCCGTGGCGAGCGCAGTAGCTTTTCAACTCCCGCCATTCCTCGAAGAATTCGAACTGGCAGAACTTTTGAAATTCAATCTCCTCTTCGTCGGCGCGATCGGTGGTCCATTCCGTCCAGGCGTGCCCGCCGTTTGCTTTCTTGAGCGCCATGAACCGGGCAAACGGATCGAGCCAGGCGCGGTTACTGCCGGTGAAATGCTCATAGGCAGGCGTCAACCGGAATCTCTGGAACGCGTTACGAAGAAGGTCCCACTTGAACGGCACTACCCAGCCGAAATCGACGCGATCCACCGGAAAATCCGGAGCATTCGCAAGGTCCGACGGCTTCAAATAACCGCGCCGCACCAGGATCTCCGGACTGATCAGCAGTGGATTGCCCGCAAACGCCGAAAAGCTCTGATACGGAGAATCGCCATAGCCGGTCGGACTCAATGGCAGGATTTGCCAGATCTTCATGCCCGTCTCAGACAGGAAATCGGCAAACGCGGAAGCCTGCGGTCCGAGATCGCCAATTCCAAACGGACCGGGAAGGCTGGTTGGGTGCAGCAGGACTCCGCTAGCGCGTGGAAATTTCACCTCTCCATGGTATTCTGCGTGTGGTGAAAGGCACCTACTGGTCCGGCGGGATGCAGGCCGGTCAAATTGCGCTGTTTCATTTTGACGGTAAAACGCGCATGTTGTGCAGTGCCGAGGGCACCTTCGACTCTGCCTCGCCCACCGTTTTCGCGAGTATTGAAGACGCCGAACGGTATGCCCGGAACTATGTCGACGCGAACCCGCGACGCGGTTGCCGCCTTTACAATGTCGAGGGAGATTGCGTGGCCGAGATTCGCGGCTCCGCCGTCCCGTTCCGGCGCTACACCAAGGCGAACGCCAAGCGCGACCTGTTCCTCGGTATTGCGGGATTCGTCCTGGTGCCGTTCGGCTTCTTCCTCGACAAATGGATCGGCTGGAGCCTGTTTCTCGGCATGGCTCTCGGCACCAAGTTCGTGCTTCTCGGGATACTCAAAACGTCAGACGGGCTGGCAGGATTGTTAGAGTATCGCCGCAGCAAGGAATAGCCGACTTCTTCGTTGTCAACATGCGGCTAATGAATTGCCCAGCGTCCATGAGCTGGAAGCACGCTATTTCAGCGGGCCGACCCTGCAGTACAAGACGGCCCGGGAGCACTTGCAAGCGGGCCGTCAGGTCGAGTGTGTTAGTTGCTTCGGAAGGATGAAGGATCACTGCACAACTGCCGTAACTCCTCCACGCTAAATAGTGCGATGAGGTTGTAACAATTCTCGCTATCTTTGGAATCTTGTGAATCTTTGGATATCCAACGGTGGCGCATCCGGCAGCAGGCGTTCATCCGCGATCGGCGCGCCGGACTCCAGGCGTAGAGGAACTACTCCGGCCCATACCGGCGCGACGTAATCTTCTTCATCATCCACCGGCCCTCCGGTTCGGACCTTTGCGGAGACCTCTTCGAGCGGCACCGCGAGAACGGTCGTACCCTTTAGTTCCTGCGCGGTTACGTCGCGAAGCTCCTCCCAGCGCCCCGGCACAATATGATTCGTGAAGCAGCGCAGCGCCTCTCGTTTTTCATCCGGATCGCTCACCAGGCGCGCTGTCCCGAAGACCACCACCGACCGGTAGTTCATAGAGTGATGAAAGGCGGAGCGTGCGAGCACGAATCCGTCCACCAGCGTAACCGTTACGCACACCTCTACGCCCTGGTCGAGCGTGCGCAACATGCGGCTTGCCGCGGAACCGTGGATATACAGCCTATCACCAGAACGTGCGTAACCCGTCGGAATCACATACGGCTTTCCGTCGACAACAAAACCGACGTGGCAAAGAAAGGCCTCATCGAGAATCGAGTAAACCTGGTCTTTGTCGTAGACCGCGCGCTTGGGCAGCCGCCTCACCTGCGTGCGCTCGGTTGTCGTGAACGTATCCATAATCCAACTGTAAGGTGCGAAGTGGTCAGAAATAAGATCCACTTCTGCTATTCTGTAGCAGTCCACTTTCGTGCGCCCGATTGTACTCGACCGCAACGCTCCCACTTCCTTGCATCGCCAGATCTATGAGCAATGGCGGCGCGACATCCTCAACGGCCGCGTACACGGTGGAGAACGCGTGCCATCGACGCGCGATCTCGCCTCCGCGCTGTCGGTTTCGCGCACCACCATCACCGAAGCGTACGATCAACTGATCGCCGAAGGTTATCTCGAATCGGCCCACGGCTCGGGCACTTTCGTCTGTCACGAGCTGCCCGATGCGCTGCTTCGGCCGCAGCGCCCACCCGTGAGAGAGACACCCGAGGATCCTCCGCTTCGGCTGTCTGATTACGGCGCCGGACTAAAGACGGATTACCGCTACCCACCGGCCTTGCCGGGATACGTGAACTTCATTCATTGGCGTCCCGACCTGGCGCATTTCCCCTTTCCGTTATGGCGCAGAATGATGTCGCGGCACCTGCGGCGCGCGGACCCTGAAATATTCGATTACGCCGGCGATCCGGTGGGAATCGAGCCGCTGCGCCAGGAGATCGCATCGTACGTCGGACGGTCGCGAGGCGTTCATTGCACGCCGGACCAGGTTGTCGTTGTCAACGGGTCCCAACAGGGAATTGATCTATCCCTGCGTCTGCTGCTCGAACGCGGCGAAGACGCAGCGGTAGAAAACCCGGGATACCAGGGCGCTCATCGTATCCTGACGGCTTACGGAGCGCGGCTGCGGCCGGTTCCTGTCGACAACGACGGCATTGTTGTCGCGGCACTCAAGGGGAAAGAGCGAATCGTTTATGTCACGCCCTCGCACCAGTTCCCGACCGGCGTAGCGATGTCGCTCGCCCGCCGACTCGAATTGATCGAATGGGCGCGCAAACATGGCGCGGTAATTATCGAAGATGATTACGACAGCGAGTATCGCTACAGCGGACCACCGCTGCCCTCGCTCCAGGGGCTGGCTCGCGGCGTGCCGGTCATCTATATCGGCACGTTCTCCAAGGTGATGTTTCCGGGTCTTCGAATCGGTTACATCGTCGCGCCGAAGCAGCTAGTGAAGCCGCTGAGCCGGGCGAAGTGGCTCGCAGACCGGCAAACGCCCGTTCTCGAACAGGCCACGCTCGCCGATTTTCTCCATGAAGGCCACCTCGAACGCCACGTACGAAAAATGCGGCGATTGTACGGACGGCGCCGCCAGGTTCTGATCGCTGCCTTAGCGCGGCATTTTGGCGATTCTGTCCAGGTGCTCGGCGACCCCGCCGGAATGCACGTCCTCGTTCGCTTCGCCGGCATTGACATTCTGTCCCGCGCGGCGCGCAATCGTGTGCATGTTGCCGATGCGAGCCAATACTATTTGACCAACCCGCCCAGGAACGAGGTGATCCTCGGTTTTGCATCCATCACCGAGGCCGCAATTCGCGAAGGTGTCAGGCGTCTGAGTATAGAACCTCCCGCTCGGACAGGCTAGACAATTTGTCGCATGCGACGCGCCTTACCGGACAGAAAGCGTGACGGTTTGTCCAGCGTTCTGCACCTTAGAAAACCTCAGAGTTGGCTCTGATTAAGCTAGTTAACAGTATGGTGATGGGCATGCAAGAAAAGAGGCATGCTACGGCGAAGGCTGCTAGTCAGCACTATCGGAGCGCTCTGTTTGGCGTCGCCAATATTGGCGCAACGAGCGCTGTCGGGGCAAATGGCCAATCTTGCTCCCGATCAGACCGTTGATGTCATCATTCGTTATAAACCTGGCGCGGGGGCTGCAAGCCGCGCGAGATCGGCCGGACATGCCCTCCGGCTGAATCATGATCTCTGGCTCCTCGGATCGCAGGCTCTGACGATCAAAGCCGGCGAGTTGGCCGCTCTGGCTCGCGATCCCGACGTCGAGGCAATCGTGCCGGATCGCCCGATCACTTCGACGGCAACCAGTATGGTTCCGGACTACGGATGGCTCACGGTTCTGGGCCTCTCCACTCCCACCCCGACCTCCACCATCGCATACGACGGCTCCGGCATCGGCGTTGCCGTCATCGATAGCGGCATTAATTCAGACAATGATCTGAGTTCCGTCAAGGGTGGTGGCAGTCGCGTCGTGTATGCGGACTGCTTCATCCCAAATGAGAAAAAGGACCCCAGCGACCGCTACGGGCACGGAACCCACGTCGCGGGCATCGTTGGCGGAAACGGGAAACAGTCGTCGGGCAATAACCTGAAGTACGAAATTCGCGGCATCGCGCCCAACGTGAATCTCATAAACCTGCGCGTGTTGGACGAAAACGGCACAGGGCGAGACAGCTATGTAGTGGCGGCAATTCAAGAGGCAATCTCGCTGCAGAAGCAGTACAACATACGGGTTATTAATCTGTCGCTCGGACGTCCCGTGTACGAAACCTACTTGTGGGATCCTCTTTGCCAGGCGGTGGAGCAGGCCTGGCAGGCAGGGATCGTTGTAGTGGTGGCCGCAGGCAATGATGGGCGCGATAATTCGGCCGGTACCAACGGTTACGGGACGATTGCGGCGCCAGGCAACGACCCGTACGTCATCACTGTCGGCGCCATGAATACCGGTGGGACTTTAACACGGTCCGACGACAAAATCGCCAGCTACAGCTCAAAGGGTCCGTCGCTCATCGATCACTTTGCGAAACCCGACCTGGTTGCGCCGGGCAATCGCATCTTCTCGCTTCAGGCTCCCAATCAGTATCTCCATAAGAACTTCCCGGCGAATGCCGTGCCGAAGTACGTTTACACGACGCAGACGGCATCGTCGGCGCCTGACTATTACCAACTGAGCGGCACCAGCATGGCGACGCCGATGGTGAGCGGAACCGTCGCGCTTATGCTTCAGAAAGATCCCACGCTGACACCCGACCAGGTGAAGGCCCGGCTCATGAAGACCGCCCAGAAGCTACCGCCGGTGTTATCGTTTGCGACCGATCCCGTGACTGGAATTGTCTACACGAGCGAGAACGATCTATTCACGGTCGGCGCCGGATATCTGGACGCCCAGGCAGCCCTGGCCAACACGGACCGCGCTTCTGCACCAGCACTCTCGCCTGCGGTAACGGCTGATGGCCACGGCGGAGTGTTCCTGGTCACCGGCGCTAACGCGGTTTGGGGAACCGGAGCCGTTTGGGGTACCAACGCCGTTTGGGGAACCAACGCCGTTTGGGGTACGAACGCAGTCTGGGGGACCGGAGCGGTCTGGGGCACCGGATTCGTCTCGGGAACCAACGCGGTCTGGGGGACAAACGCGGTGTGGGGGACGTCGTCCTGGTCGGATGCTGAAGCACTGCCCATCACCATCAACGGCGAGCAATAATAGGGTTCGTGTCTCGTGATGGCGCCACGGTTGTAATCATCGGTGCGGGCATCGTTGGTTCGTCGGTCGCTTATCATCTGGCGGCGCGCGGCTGTCGAGACGTGGTCGTCCTGGAAAAGGCCGACACCGAGGTAACGGGCAGTACAGCGCGCTCCGCCGCCGGCGTCCGGCACCAGTTCGCCAGCGAGGTAAATATCCGGCTCTCGATCTACAGCATCGAGCGGCTGAAGCGATTCTCCGAGGAAGTGGGCGGATACTCCGGTCTCAAACAGGTCGGCTACCTGCTTCTCGTCTCCGATCCCGCGGCTTGGGAGCAGTACAAACAAAGCGTCGCCCTGCAGAATTCGCTCGGTGTTGCGAGCCGGGCCCTTGCGCCGGACGAGTCCGGAAAGCTAGCTCCCGGCATGATCACGACCGATCTGTTGGGGGCCACGTACTGCGCCGAGGACGGGCACTGCGACCCGCACGGCGTTGCGACCGGCTACTTGGCAGCAGCCCGGCGTCTTGGCGTGGAGCTACGGCGCTCAACGCCTGCCATCGGAATCCGGCTGGCAAGCGGACGCGTTACCGGCATTGAAACTCCAGCAGGAACCATTGCGTGCGATGCGGTCGTCAATGCCGCCGGCTGCTGGGCGGGACAGGTCGGCGCGATGGCGGGCATCGAAGTTCCTGTTCAGCCCTTCCGTCGTTGCATCTACATGACGGAACCGGTTCCGCACCTGGAATCCATTCCGTTTGTCATTGACACGGAGAGCGGCTTCTACCTGCGCAAGGAGGGCGACAAGCTCCTGATCGGGCTGACGAACGAGAACGAGCCGCCCGGCGAGAATTACGCGGTGGATTGGGAGTGGCTGGAGACGGTTCTTGAGGCGGGCGCGAAACGTTTTCCGTTTCTCGCTGAACTCGGCATAATCCGCCGAAACTGCTGGGCCGGATTATACGAGAATACGCCCGACCACCTGCCCATCCTGGGACGCCATCCCAGACTGCCCAACTACATCGACGCCAGCGGCTTCAGCGGGCACGGGGTCATGCATTCGCCTGCTACCGGGATGCTGATCGCAGAAGAGGTGCTCGACGGCCGGGCGCACACGATCGACATTGATAGCCTTCGGATCACCCGCTTTTCCGAACGAAATTTAACGGCGGAGATCAACGTCTATTAAGGTATCCTTATTCCCATGGATGCACGGGCGATTCTGCTTCTCCTACTAGGCCTCGTCACGGTGGGTTTCGTAGCTGTTTGGTTTGCCGGAGCGAGGAAGTCGGGAGCGGAGTCCGACGCCGGGCCGGCCAAACCGCCCACCCCGCTGCAGCTCTTTATCGGCTTCATCACTAACTTTTTCGATACCCTCGGCATCGGTTCCTTCGCGCCAACCGCGTCGATGTTTAAGCTGTGGAAGCTGGTGCCGGACCAGAAGATTCCGGGAACCCTCAATGTGGGTCACACGCTGCCCAGCATTGCCGAGGCATTTATCTTCATCGCGGTGGTGACGGTCGACCCACTGACCCTGTGCTCGATGATCGGAGCTGCGGTGCTCGGCGCCTGGCTCGGCGCCGGTGTGGTCGCAAAATGGCCGCGCCGCTACGTGCAGATTGGCATGGGGGCGGCCCTCCTGGTGGCGGCGACGCTGTTCCTGATGACGAACCTGAGCCTGTTTCCCGCCGGCGGGAACGACCTTGGACTTACGGGAACGCGGTTCCTGATAGGCATCGCCGGCAACTTCGCGCTGGGCGCTCTGATGACGCTGGGAATCGGCCTGTATGGGCCTTGCATGATTCTGGTGGCGCTTCTCGGCATGAACCCGACCGTGGCATTCCCGATCATGATGGGTTCCTGCGCGTTTCTGATGCCGGTGGCGAGCTGGCGTTTCATCAAGGCGGAGGGATATCGTTTGCAGGCAGGTCTTGGGCTGGCGCTGGGCGGCATTCCGGCGGTCCTGATCGCCGCGTTTATCGTGAAGTCGCTGCCGCTTGTGGCGGTCCGCTGGCTCGTCGTTGTGGTCGTGCTATATGCTGCCCTGGCGATGCTGCGGTCGGCTTGGCACGAAACGCGGGCAAAACAGAGCGCATTGCGCGCCGCGTCAGTGGTGGAAGGGTGAAGCTGGCGGTTTCGCCTGCCTTTGGACCGCGCCTAAAAATGCACAGGCGAAACCGCCTGCGCCACCTCGGAGCCACGGAGTAAACTCTGCAGCTCACAGAATCAGATCGCGAACTCCTCAACGGCGCCCGCGGACCGGCCGCACAGATGGCCATGTCGATTCTCGTGCGCATGGCTGAGTTACAGGGCGCGCCGGAGATGCTCGCCATCTCCCAAGCCCACATCGACAGCACCATCTACATGGGTGAAGCCGGACTCGAATTTGCCGAGCGCCTGGCCGGATACGGCGCGCGTGTCGTAGTGCCGACGTCGCTAAACGTCAGCGGACTGGACGAGTGCCACTGGCGCGAATGGCCGGTCCCTACCGACTGGGCGGAGAAAGCTCAACGCCAGATGCGAGCTTACGAAAGCATGGGCTGCGTTCCCATGTGGACCTGCGCGCCTTACCAGACGACCATGGCGCCCAAGTTCGGCCAGCAGATCGCCTGGGGGGAGTCGAACGCCATCGTGTTCGCCAACTCGGTGATCGGCGCTCGGACTGAACGCTATCCGGACCTGCTGGACATCTGCGCCGCCATCACGGGCCGTGTGCCGGCCGTTGGACTGCACCTGGCCGAAAACCGCGCCGGTGATCTTTTGATTCGCCTCACGGGTGTGCCGCGCCAGGTTCAGGAAGACAGTGCGTTTTGGCCGGTATTCGGGATGCTCGTTGGACGGCTCGCGGGCGATCGAATCCCCGTCATTACGGGGCTGGAGGTCACTCCCCTGGAGGACCAGCTCAAGGCATTCGGCGCGGCCACGGCATCGTCGGGCGCCGTCGCGCTTTTCCATCTCGTCGGCATCACGCCGGAAGCGCCGACGCTGGATGCTGCGTTTCTGGGCCGCCAACCGCAACAGACCATCGACATCGGAATGGCCGAACTGCGCGCCGCACGCCGCGAGTTGACCACATGCGAGGGTTCGCGCCTCGACATGGTCGTGCTCGGCAGCCCGCATTTCTCGGTTGCCGAGTTTCGGCAGCTTGCCCCTCTGGTGGAGGGCCGCAGCTTGCATCCTGAAGTGCAGTTTCTGGTCACAACCAGCCGCCTGATGAGCGCGGCTGCCCAGCAGGCCGGTGTCCTCGCGCCGCTCCTGAAATTCGGAGCGCGGCTGACGGTCGATACCTGCATCCTCGCCACTCCGATGCTGCCCAAGAACGTGAAAATCCTGATGACCAACTCGGCGAAATATGCCTACTACGCGCCGGGATTGCTCGCGACTGAGGTAGTCTTCGGGAGCTTGGCGGACTGCATCGAATCGGCTGTGGCAGGGCGGGTCGTGAGAGACGAATCCCTGTGGGGCGCGTGATGCAAGCGAGGGTGTTGATTGCCGGAGAAGCACGAGCGGAAGCGCTCGCCAGCGATGCGCCGCTCAGCTTCTGGGGTGGATACGATCATGCTACCGGCGAAATCATCGATCGCCGCCATCCGTTGTCCGGCCAGATCGCGGCACACCGCGTCCTGATCCTGCCGTACACCATAGGCTCGAGCACCACGACGGCGGTGCTGCTCGAAGCTATCCGGGCCGGAAACGCGCCGGCCGCTATCATCACGCGAGGCCCGGACAAGTACCTTTGCCTCGCATCCATCGTCGCGCAGGAAATGTACCAGCGCCCGGTGCCGGTTTTGAGCCTGGAAGACGCCGAATTCGCCCGGATCCGTACCGGTCAGGTGATAACAATTCACGCCGATGGTATCGTGGAAGTCGACTCCCAGGAGAAGACTGCTTGTCCAGACGGTTCTTAATTTCAACCCTTCTTCTTGCGGGCGCGGCCGTCCAGGCGGCGCCGTGTATTACGGCCGGCCCGAGTTGCACGGAATGGATCACCTATGGCTCCGGTGCGGCGCGATCGCTGCTTTATCGCACTTATCCCCTCGATACCAAGAACGAAAACATCACCCGGGCGTTCATCCTGATTCACGGCGCGGGCCGCGATGCCGATAACTACTTCCGCACGGCGCTCGCCGCCGCTTTCTTGGGCGATGCCCTCGAAAACACCGTCGTCATCTCGCCGCGATTTGCGTCGAACGATGGCCGCGGTTGCCGCGACACCCTTGCGTCGAACGAGGTGAACTGGAGCTGTAACGGAGACAGTTGGCGATCGGGTGGAGCGGCAATTTCGGACGACCGGCTCACTTCTTACGACTTCACCGACGAGATCCTGCGGAAACTCGCACGCAAGGCGGTGTTTCCGAACCTGAGAGCTATTGTCGTGTCGGGTCACTCGGCCGGCGGCCAATACGTGACGCGATACGAAATGGCGAACAAGGTCCACGACATGCTCGGCGTGCCCATCACGTACGTGGTCGCGAATCCTTCAAGCTACGCCTATCTCGACGCCAACCGGCCGCTCCCGGAGACTTCCGAAGTCAGGCCCTTCCGCGATGCCCACAACTGCACCACTTACGATCACTGGCCGTACGGCCTTCAAGGCCGAACCGGCTATACGGCCAAAATTCCCGACGATCAACTCAAGAAACAACTGGCAGCGCGCCCGACAACATACCTGCTCGGTGAAATCGACATTCTTCCGCTAGGCGGGTTCGATTCATCGTGCCCCGCGATGGCGCAGGGACCGACGCGGCTGGCGCGCGGTCAGGCCTTCGTCAAATACGTCAATGAGAAATACGGTGCTCACCACCAGGCGGCCGTCGTGCCGCTTTGCGGCCACAACGCTCGATGCATGTTCACCTCGGAGCCGGCGCTCCCGATCATCTTTCCGAAACAGTGAAGCATGGCCCGATCGGCATCGCCGGCGGAGGCCGGGTTGCACAGGCGATCGGGCGCATTCTTCGGGACAAGGGTGAGCCGGTGGTCTCGGTGGCCAGCCGATCTCATGAACGCGCCTCGGCTGCGGCCGAATTCATCGGCGCGGGCGTACAGCCGGTCACCTACGAGGAATTGCCCCGTTATGCCGCGCGTATCCTGATTGCCGTCTCGGACGACGCGGTGGAGAGCGTCGCCGCGCGGCTGGCGGCTGACTCCGGCATCGCGCTTCACACCTGCGGGGCGAAGGGTCCCGAAGCGCTTCGTTCGCTCCAGGTTCGCGGAGTCCATTGCGGAACCCTGCACCCGCTGCAGACTTTTCCCGACGCTGCGACCGGCGTTGCGGGACTGCACAACATCGCGTTCGCGGTTTCAGGCGACTCGGCCGCGGTTGAGTGGGCCGACCAGATCGTCGCCTTGACCGGCAGCCGATCCCTGCACATTAAACCTGAACTCAGGCCGTTGTATCACGCCGCCGCCGCGATGGCCAGCAACTACATCGTTGCGCTCCTCGCCGCCTCCGAAACCGTGATGACCATGGCCGGCGTCGAAACATCAGAGGCGTTGCCCGCATTGAGTCCTCTTATCCGCGCCAGCATCGATCATGTGCTGCGCTTTGGACCGGTGGCCGCTCTCACCGGGCCGATCCAGCGGGGCGATGTAGCCACAATTAACTCCCATGTAAACGCGCTGGCGTCTGCGCCCGAGCCGGTCCGGTTGCTATACCGCGCCGCGGGGCTCGAAGCGCTGGAAATCGCCAAAAAACGCGACCTCAACGCCGATACTGCATCTAGTATCGAGAAGATCCTTCGAAATGACACAAGCAATGAGCCGGGTGCGCATCCCGGACCTGATGAAACGAAAGGCTCGCGGTCAAAAGATCGCGATGCTGACCGCCTATGACGCCACGATGGCGCGTCTTCTGGATCTTGCCGGAATTGACGTGCTGCTCGTCGGCGACTCCTTGGGGATGGTGATTCTCGGATACGAAACCACGATTCCCGTCACGTTGGATGCCATCATTCACCATTCGCGAGCGGTGAGTAATGGCGCAAAGCGCGCCCTGGTGGTGGCCGATCTGCCATTTCTCACTTACCAGGTGAGCATCGCCGAAGCGCTGCGCAATGCGGCTCGATTGATTCAGGACGGCGGCGCGGCGGCAGTCAAGATGGAAGGCGGCGCGGAACTCGCACCCACCATTGAACGCGTCGTCCAGGCGGGCATTCCGGTGATGGGCCACGTTGGTCTGATGCCGCAAGCTGTGCATGCAACGGTAGGTTACCGCACCGTCGGAAAAACCGAAATCGAGGCAGAGCACGTCTTGAACGATGCCAGGACGGTGGAGCAGGCGGGCGCATTTGCCGTGGTGCTCGAATGCGTGCCGGATGAACTCGCGGAGCGCATCACCGCGGAGCTGAAGATTCCAACCATTGGCATTGGAGCCGGTCCGCATTGCGATGGCCAGGTATTGGTGAGCTACGACGCGTTTGGTTTGTACGGCGAGTTCACGCCGCGATTCGTCAAACGCTACGCCAAGCTCGGAACCGAACTCGTAGCCGCGGCGAAGGAGTACATGGCGGACGTGCAGGAAGGCCGTTTTCCCGCGCCGGAACACTCGCTGAGTGTTGCCGCCGGCGGCAAGCGCCGATGACCCAACACGCGACGATCGCCGCGATCCGGCGGCATCTGGATGAGGTGCGCCGCGGCGGGAAGTCGATTGGTCTTGTTCCGACCATGGGAGCGCTGCACGCAGGCCACGGTGCGCTGATCGATCGCGCCCGGCGCGAATCGGACCATGTGGTTGTCAGCATTTTCGTGAATCCGATTCAATTCGATCGCCAGGCCGATTACGAGGCTTACAAGGTCAACCTGGCCGCCGATTTGCAATTTTGCGAAGTTCGCGGAACGGATGCCGTGTTCGTGCCGGGAGTAGAGGAGATGTATCCTCAGCCGGCAGCGACGTTCGTCGAAGTCACCGGCGTCTCCGACCAGTTGTGCGGCAAGTTCCGGCCTGGTCATTTCCGAGGCGTGGCCACTGTCGTAACGAAGCTGTTGAACATCATCGCACCGGACAAGGCTTATTTCGGCGAGAAGGACGCCCAGCAGCTTGCGGTGATTCAGCGAATGGTGGAGGACCTTAACGTCGCGGTTGAAATCGTGCCGGTTCCGACGGTTCGCGAATCCGATGGGCTGGCTCTGAGTTCCCGAAATCAGCGGCTAACGGCCGACGAACGCCGCGTCGCGCCGGTGCTCTATCGGGCGCTACAAGCCGGGCAATCTGCCGCCCAAAACGGTGCCGGCGCAAACGAGATTCGCGAAGCGGCCCTGGCGGTCCTGCGCGAGCAGCCGTCCATTCGGTTGGAATACCTGGAAGTTGTCGAGTTGTCCGGTGTGCGGCGAATCGCCGCCGCGATCTGGCTTGGGTCCACTCGCCTGATCGACAACGTCAGCGTAACCGCCCGTACACTTCAATCTGCTTCTTAGTCTCCACGTACACCTTGCCGTTGGCCACAGTCGGAATTGTGAAGCGCAAGCACAGGCCAAGATGATCGCGGGCGCTGTTCTGCTCCGTATTGTAGATCTCGCGGCTCACGTCCGAAGCATCGTAGGCATGAAGCAGAGCCGGGCGATCGCGGCCATTCCAGGCCTTTGTGTCGATCAACCACACCACCCCGTCCTTGTCGCCATTGGCTGAGATTGCCGGAGTCGCGCCCGGATTCCCGAACCGCTCTCCTCCGATCGACACCGGATGATCAGACAATGCGCCATTGGTCACTGCAAAAGCTGAGAGATAGTCGCCGCTTGCCAGAACATAGACCCTGCCATTCCAATAAGCAGGCGCGGCGTAGATGCCGCCCCGGAATTTAAAGACCGGATTAGCGTCGCCCAATTTGCCGAGATGGTCGCGATCGAGCGCATAAAGGCGGCCATCCTTGCCGCCCACCAGGACCAGTTGCCGCTTGTCGCCTTTTGCCCTTGGAAGAACCACCGGGCCCCCGGATCCCAGGTCGTCATCCTCCTTGTTGAGAAGTTGCTCGTTGGGAGGCGTGAAATAGTCGAGCACTTTCAGGCCGCTACTGGCGAGGCCCAACTTCAACAGGCTGTCGCCGTAGTCGTGGCCGTTCGACGCCAGGGTGAATTTCCCGTTGCCTGTGGCCACGTAAACGTTGCCGTCATCGTCGGCCGCGGGCCCGTTATCGCTCTGCCAGATTCCGCTTTCTTCCGAATCGGGCGAGGTATTCAACACGGCTGTCTGCGTCAGCTTGTGAGCGTCATACGCCATCACCCAGCCGTGATAGGGACCGACATCGCAAGAGGAGCCCCAGGTGAGGTACACTTGCCCCTTCGCCAACAGCAGCGCTGCCCGGGGAAGTTCGCGGAGTCCGTTGAATCCGGGCGTCTTGATCTCCACCGGACCGCCGAACTTTTCAGCCCCGGTCGTAATCGCCAGCGCATGCAGGCGGTGCACGTACCGGCCGTCTTCCTTTGTCCGCGCCAGCACGTAAATGGTGCCGGATGGATAATCGATCACCGGGGTCGGCGTGATTCCGATTTCAGGCAAGATGAAAGGGCAGCGGACATCCTGCGCGCGAACCGTGGTGGCGCCATCCGTGAGGAAATTCACGCGCCACAACGGTTCGGACGATGACCCGTCGGCGTCGAATGCGTAAACACTGTCATGCTCCGTCGCCACGAAAAGGACATTATGCGTGCCTTTGCCGGGCATTTCGATGTGTGGCAGGTATAGGGGTTGCGCGTACACGTCGCCATCGACGGGCAGCGAGAAGAGCTTGCCAAACTTCGAGCTGTTGACGTTGGCTGGAGTCAGCGCGGTCTCGGTCAGCGTGGCTCCGGTGCGGGCGTTATCGTACTGCGCTGTCAATACAACGACGGCAAAGAGAGCGAGCATAGGCTTCTATAGAATACTACATAGGCACTCAGCTCTACTTGATTCGCGTGAACCTTTCAATAAGTGAGATCACCTATATAGCAGTCCAGTGAACTGCCGATAATACGCTCGGATCGGATTACTAGTTTTGTCTAGTCGATCGCACGCCTCCGCATAGGGCGCTGTGCGGGTCGGAGGAGTAATGCGATCGAGTAACAGGAGCGGCCCAGACGATGTTTCTATGTAAGCGCTGGCGATCGATGCCGAACCACTCCTATCGCGGCCCCGCGCTTGCCATAGCACCGGTCATCCGCCGCCCGGTGCGCATGTCGTGCTTGTCCCCTTACGCACGACACAACCACCTTAGGTTGAGGAGACCAGACGTAAGTGTTTCGCGTTCGCTTCCATGCAACGCTGCTATGCACTTTCGGCGCCTTGTCGATGGCGCCCATATCCGCTCAGATTATCGTCCAGAACGAAGACGTCCGTCTTAGATTCGGTATCCAAGGACAACTCTGGGGTGACTGGACCCAGGAGTCCAGCAGCTCCCAGGGATATCAGCAGAACTACTATTTGCGCCGGGCGCGCATCATTGTCGGCGGCGACCTCGGTAATGACGTTAGCTTCTTCGTCGAAACCGACGATCCGAAACTTGGCATCACGCCGAAAAACCTGTCGTCCGGATTCATCCTCCAGGATGCTCTTCTCGAGTGGAGGCCCACCCAGCAATTTCAAGTCGTAGGCGGACTGATGATTGTGCCGTTCAGTCGCAACGGACTGCAATCGACGCTGAGTTATATGACTCTGGACATCAGCCCGATTTCTACGGTGACCAACACCGTTACACAGTCCTCAGCTTTGCGGGATGTGGGTTTTGAAGCCAAGGGATTCTTTCTTAAGGATCATCTGTTGTATCGGATTGGGGAATTCAGCGGCGCGCGGGATGCCAATGGCCACAACTCGCCGCGAACCGCGGGCTACCTGCAATACGACTTTTTCGCTCCTGAGAAAGGATACCTGTTCACCGGAACGGCGCTGGGCAAGCAAAAGATATTGGCCGTGGACGCCGGATTCGACAAGCAGAGTTCATATCGCGGGTTCTCTGCCAACGCAGTGGGACTCCGGCCAGTGAACAACGGCGATGAGATCGCGGCGCAATTTCAGTTCATCCATTATGATGGCCGCCTCAGATTCCCCTCCATTGGCGATCAAAACGATTACCTTGTGGAAGCCGCCTACTATGTTCATCAGGCAAAGATTCAGCCCTTTCTGAAATATGAAGCGCAGAATTTCGTCGCTTCCGCAAATGCCTCAAAGGACATCGACCGCTTCGGCATTGGGGCGAATTATTACATCCACGGCCAGAACCTGAAGTGGACGCTCCAGTACTTGCGCGCTCTCCCACAGAACACGACCGCGCTTAAGGCTTCCAACGAAGTGACGATGCAGTTACAGCTGATGTGCTGGTAGGCATCGTGGGATCAGGTCATCGGAGGCTTTGACATGTTTGCAAGAGTGAAGCTGTCTACCAGGATCGTCCTGGTGGGGCTATTGCCCATCCTGTGTTTCTCGGGCCTTTTCATCGGTGTGTTCTTCAAGGTCGCTAACTGGGTCTACGATGCCCAAGAAGTTAAAACGAAACATCTGGTTCAAGCCGCATGGACTTTGGTGGACTTCTACGGGTCACAGGCGCAGAGTGGCGCGATGTCTAGAGAACAGGCGCAGAAGGGCGCGAAAGAAGCGCTGCGGCATTTGCGCTACGGCCAAAACGACTATTTCTGGATCAACGATGATCAGCCGCGGATGATCATGCATCCAACGAACCCGGAGTTGGACGGAAAAGATCTTTCGAATTACACGGACATCAATGGTTTTAGGCCATTCATCAGGATGGCTGAAGTCTGCCGGCGACAGGGGGAGGGCCTGGTGAAGTACGTCTGGCCAAAGCCGGGCACTAAGGATTCGGTACTTAAAATATCGTTCGTGAAAATGTATTTGCCGTGGGGATGGATTGTGGGCTCGGGGATCTATATCGACGATGTGGAGGCTCAGTTAAGGACGCTGCTGCTGGTTAATGTCGGCATGGGCGTACTGGTGTGCGTACTGGCGTTGCTCGCTGCATTCCTGATGGCGCGATCGATTGCGGGTCCCATCCAATACACCGTGAGGGAACTCGTGGGAGGAGCCGACCAGGTCGCCGCGGCAGCTGCACAGATTTCCACGGCGAGTCAGTCTTTGGCGCAAGGTGCTTCGGAACAGGCGTCATCGCTGGAATCGACTTCTGCCGCCAGCGAGCAAATTAACTCCATTTCGCGAAAGAACGCCGATACGAGCCGGAGTACTGTCAAAGAGATGGCGGAGACCGAAGGTATGGTGGCAGCCACTAACCGCAAACTCGAGGAGATGACCCAATGTATGAAGGCGATCGATTCATCGGGAGACAAGATTATCAAGATCATCAAAGTCATCGATGAGATTGCATTTCAGACGAATATTCTGGCGCTCAACGCCGCAGTGGAAGCGGCACGCGCGGGCGAAGCGGGTTTGGGGTTTGCGGTGGTGGCTGACGAGGTGCGCAATCTGGCACAGCGCTGTACCGCGGCCGCGAAGGAAACCGCTGTCCTGATTGAGGACTCGGTCTCCACCTCCAAGTTGGGAACTGTCAGGCTCTCCGAGGTGGCGAGCGCCATAGCAAGCATCACCGAACGGACCCATGGTGTGAAAATGCTGGTCAACGACGTTCATGCCGGTAGCCAGGAACAGGCTAAGGGAATCGAGCATGTCACCGAAGCAATCGTCCAGATGCAGCAAATTACGCAGCAAACCGCAGCCGCCGCCGAGGAGAGTGCCGCCGCAAGTGAAGAACTCGCCGCCCAATCATCGATGATGCGGAACGCGGTCCAGCAGTTGGGGAATTTGGTTCGCGCGGCAGCGGTTTAAGAGCGATGAGTCGCTTCTCTCCTTGACGGCTTAGGAGAGATGCGTCATACTTCTCCTATAGGAGTTAGGAGAAGCGGTTCATGCCCGATCAAGCCCAATTGTTGCCTGGAACCCTCGATCTGCTGATTCTAAAAGCCGTCTCCCTGGGACCCCAACACGGCTATGGGATCCTACTGCGGATCGAACAGATCTCAGGACTGGCGTTCTCGATTGAACAGGGTGCGCTTTATCCCGCCCTCTATCGTCTTGAACGACAGGACCTGCTCGCCACCGAATGGGGCACCTCGGAAAACAATCGCCGCGCTAAGTTCTACAGCCTGACTCCCGCCGGCCTGAAACGGCTGGAGCACGAAACACAAAGCTGGAACCGCAGCGTTTCAGCCATGGCGGCCGCGTTAGGGGCTCGCCTTGAGGAGGCCTGAAATGAAGCTGCCGAAATTGTTCGAACGGGCTCGCATGGAGAGCGAAATGGCCGAGGAACTGCGCTTTCACGTCGCAAGCCGGGCTGACGACCTCGAGCGCCGCGGCTTGACACGGACGGAAGCCGAGCGCCGTGCACGGATCGAATTCGGCGCCGTCGAGGGCTACAAAGAAAGCTGCAGGGAAGCCGCCGGATTCCGCCTCATCGATGAGTTGAGCAGCGATATTCGCTACACTCTTCGCTCGCTGCGCCTAAGCCCAGGCTTTGCTCTGGCTGCTATCCTGTCGCTCGCGGTCGGAATTGGCGTCAATATTTCCTGTTTCATCTCTGTTAGCGCCGTTGTGCTGCATCCTTTCCCCTTTCCCCGTCTCGCTCGCATCATGACGGTGTGGGAAACCAACGCCAAGGCCCGCGCTCAACGCAACCTGGTGACCCCGGCCGACTATGTCGACCTGAAACGCCACGCCACCTCGTTCGAACAGTTGTCCGCATATCGCCCCTGGGACGTAACGCTGACCGGAGTCGATGATCCGGAACGGGTGCAGGCGACACAGGCGACCGGAGAATTCTTCCGGACCTTCGGAATGCAGCCGGAGCTTGGAAGAACCTTCAGTGATTCGGAATGCCAACCCGGATCTGACGGCGTGGTGGTGTTGAGTCATGCGTTTTGGCAGGATCGCATGGCATCCACGCCGCAGGCCATCGGCAAAACCATCTCACTGGCCGGCCGCGCCTATACCGTAATCGGCGTCATGCCGGATGAGTTCGATTTCCCGTTGGCGACGAAACTGTGGGCGCCACTTGCGCTCACTAACGAGCTCCAACAACGAAGATTGAACGGGGAACTGGCCGCCATCGGCCGGCTGAGGCCCGGAGTTTCGCCGTCGCAGGCGCGCGATGAAATGGCGTCTACCGCGTCGGCACTCGAAAAGCGCTATCCACAAACCAACGAAGGCCGCAAGGTGCTGGTCACCCCGCTGCGCGAAATCACTGATGAAGTAACGAACCGCTTCGAACTGACCATGCTGGCAGCCGCCCTCTTTGTCCTGCTGCTCGCCTGTGCGAACATGGCTAACCTCCAACTGGCACGGTCGACGGCGCGCCGGAGGGAAATTGGAATCCGCGCGGCGCTGGGAGCCGGACGGTATCGCATCGCGCGCCAATTGCTCACTGAAAGCCTCACTATTGCGCTGCTTGGGGGCGTTCTCGGCATATTTCTCGGCGATGCTGGCTTGGCGTACCAAAAGAGAACGCAGATTCCCGCGGTGGTCTACGAGTGGATCGCCGGCTTGAGAACCATGCGAGTCACACCCGAAGTAGTCATGTTCGGGCTGGCGTTGTCATTGATCGCGGGGGTTGGGTGCTGCGTTCCTTCCATCTATCAACTGCTGCGGGAACGGCGTAGCGCGGATTTGAACGAATCGCTCAAGGAAGGCGGAAGAGGCGGCTCGGCCGTTCGCAGCCGCAGCCGGGCGCGCAGCGTGCTCGTCATCATCGAAATGGCGCTCGCGCTCGTGCTACTCGTTGGAGCTGGCGTCATGGTAAGGACGTTCCAGCGCATACTAGCTCTCAATCTGGGCTACGATCCGAGCCACCTCCTTACCATGAGCGTGACGCTTTCGCCAACGAAGTATCGCGACGACTCGCAGGTCACAGGATTCTACCGCCGGGTGGTGTCGAGGTTCGACAGCGTTCCAGGCGTGGAAACGGCCGCCGCATCCGGCGAAATCGGAACGGCGACCAAATTCGTCGTGGAAGGCCGCGCCGACGCACGCCCGGGTGAGCCACGGCCCGATTTACAGGCTGTAACCCCGCGCTATTTCGAGGCACTCCGCGTTCCCCTTGTGGAAGGACGATCGATTGGAGAACAAGATGTCACCGAGTCGCAACGGGTCATCGTGCTCAGCGCATCCCTGGCGCGGCATTATTGGCCGGACTCCTCGCCGATTGGCGCGAAAATCCGCTTCGGAGGGGCCGAATCACGATGGTTCACTGTGGTGGGAGTCTGCGGCGACAGGAAGGACTGGTTCAACAACTCGCCGATTGCTACGGGTTACGTGTCGTACCTGCAATGGCCGCGGCCGGGGATGCGGCTCTATCTGCGAACCACCCACGATCCGATGGAGGCGGCGGGAAGTGCGCGAGCTACCGTCCGCGAGGTGGATTCGAATCAACCGGTCTACAACGTGAAATCGATGGAGCGGGTTCTCGCTGAGGAAACCTCCGGAGTACGGGCTGCAGCCGGAATGATGAGCACTTATGCAGGCATATCACTGCTGTTGGCCGTCATGGGTTGTTATGCCGTCGGCGCTTTCTTCGTCGCCCAACGAACGCGCGAGATCGGCGTCCGGGTTGCGCTTGGCGCCAGCCGGGGCAATGTGCTGGCCATGGTGCTTAAACAAAGCGTGGGGATGAGCTCGATCGGACTCGCCGTGGGGCTGGCGCTGGCTTTGCTGCTGACACGCGTCATGTCGCACGCGCTCTACAACATTGTTGCCATCGAGCCGATGACGTTTGTGATTCTGACCGGCACCCTGGCGGTCTCGGCGCTTGTGGCAGGGTATATTCCGGCTCGACGCGCGGCGCGAGTTGACCCGGTTGTTGCGTTGCGGGCGGAGTAAGCAGGCTTCCGCCTGCCTGGTGGCAACCTAAACGTTGCGTTACCTGGTGTTCAGGTAGGCGACCAGGTTTGCCATGTCGGAGGGGCTCAGGCGCGGCCACGGGATGTGCTTCGATTTCATGCTTTCCTGCATAGCCGGTCCGTGCTTCCACAGCACCGACACCATGCGGACGGCTGAAAACGGCCCTTCCATCCGCCCTAATGCCGGGGCGCCCGTGGACGGATCATTGTGGCAAACCGCGCACTTGTTCGATTCGAATACCTTTTTGCCGCGGGCATCATCGCCTCGGGTTGAGAAAAACTGCCGGGCCCACACGTAACTCAGAATCTTGCGCATTTCCGCGGCCGCGATCGGCTTGGGCGCGTTGGCAGGCGATTTCTCCATCACCGGTGCGTGATTCCACAGGGCAGCGGCAATATCGGTCAGCGTGCTGTCGCCAATCAGGGCTTCGAAGGCCCGCTGATCGGTGTGACAGTTTGCGCACCCCTTGGTGTGGAATAGCTCGTCACCTCCGGTCGGCGGTGGCAGTTCGAATTCGAGTTTTGCTCCCCGGGTCTGCGGCAGATTTTGCAGGTAAACCAACAGGTCGGTCAAATCCTGGGCGGTCAACTCGGGCCATTCGATCCCACGCGTTTTCATCGCCTGAACCATTTGCGGAGCGTGATCCCACATGCGCTGCACGAGAATCACGGGGTCGGTCAATGCCTTCCACTCAGTCACCGGAGGGGCAATACTCCCAGCAACGGACGTCAGTGCGTGGCATTCCGAGCAGTGCTTGGATGTGAATAGCGCCTTTCCGCGCTGCGCCTCGCCAGGCTTCTCGAAGTAGTGGGAGGCGTAGAAATACGCGAACAGATCGGCAGCTTGCGATTCGCTCAATTGCGGCAAAGCCAGCTTTTGTTTCTCCATCGCCGCCCACATTGCAGGCGCGTGGTTCCACATCAGGCTGGTGATCCCGGCCGGGGTGTAGTTGCGGTCCAGACGGCGGCCCAGGTCGGGAGCCGCGTTAGCGCCCTCGCCCCGTACCGAGTGGCAATTCGTGCACATCTGGTCACGAAACAGCGTCGCGCCGCGCTTTGAGTCGGCCTCAAACGTGGCGGCCGACACAGCAAGCCAACATACAGATGCGACAATTCCAGCTAACACCCGTGTCCGCATAATCCCAACCAACTCCGCAGTTGAAATGCCACAACGGTACCGCAGGCTTTAGCCTTCAAATCGACCGATCAAGTGGGTGAAATGACGCTATCGTGCAATCGAAACGAAGATTTCTTCCCCAACCAGCGAGAGCTTTACCCCACCCTCCGGAGCCGCCCCCACTCTCTCAAGACTCTCGGCCAGCAACTCATTGCGTAGGAACGCGTCGTGCTCGTCCAGAGCCTCGGCGATCCGGTCGGAAGCCACGTAGCGAACACCGATCCGATCGGAAATGTTCAGATTCATCGTCTTGCGCTGGTCCTGCAGGAGCCGGTTGAAATCGCGGGCGATGCCCTCGCGCTCCAGTTCCGGCGTCAGCGCCGTGTCGAGCGCCATAAACGTGCCCTGTTCGCTGCTGCATTTCAGGTTCGGCGGCGCCTCAAACTGCACGACGATCTCGGTCGGAGCGATGTCGATGGTCTGCCCCTCCACTTCGACCGGAAACGCGCCACCCTCCAGGACCTTTTTAGGATCGGCCGCCGCCAGCGCCTGCCCGATCGCCTTGAGATGCTTGCCCGCTCTCGGGCCAAGCTTTTTCGAATCAGGCTTCAGCACGACTTTGACGAACGTCGTCTCATCTTCGATCAGCACCAGCTTCTTGATATTGCCTTCCTCGAGAATCTGATTGGTGTAATCCGGGTTCTCGAGCACGCGTCGGTCAACCGTGTTCTTCGGCCGGATGTACAGCGTGCTCAACGGCTGCCGAATCTTGACCTTGCTCTGCGTACGCAGATTCAAGGCGAGATTCTTGAGCCGGATCACCGCCTCGATGCTCTCTTCCAGCTTCTCGTCGACGAGCGAAAGGTCCACCTGGGGGTACGGCGTCAGATGAACCGACTCCGGAGCGCCGGAATCGACCGAGCGTACGAGGTTCTGGTAGATCTCCTCAGTGAGAAACGGCAGCATGGGAGCCATGACTCGCGTCACCGTGGTCAGCACCGTGTAAAGCGTCTGGTAGGCCTCGCGTTCGCTCACCCAGAATCGCCGCCGCGACCGTCGGAGGTACCAGTTCGAAAACTCCTCGTCGAAAACCTGGAACGCTTCGATGAGTTTGTAATGCTCGTAGCTTTGAAATGCGCTGTTCGCCTCGCCAATCAGGTTCTGCAGGCGGCTGAGAATCCAGCGGTCGAGCTCGTTTGTGGTCGGAAGCGTGTGCCCGCCGGGCTTCCAGCCGTCGGCGGTCGCATACATGACGAAAAAGCTGTAGCAGTTCCAGAACGTGAGCACTTTGCGGCGCGCGTCGGCGTCGATCGTGGTGCCGGTGCCGGCTGCCGGATGCAAGTCGGGGAAATTGAGGTTCTGGGCGGTCTTCTGTTCGGCGTAGATATACCGCATCACCTCGGCGCCCAACACCTCCGCTGCCTCATCGAAGGCAATCGAGTTTCCCTTCGACTTGTGCATTTCCTCGCCGCGGGCGTCGCGAACCAAGGCGTGACCGAGCAGCGCCCGGAACGGCGCGCGGCCGTCCATCATGGCGCTCATGGCCAGCAGTGAGTAGAACCAGTTGCGGAATTGACCCGGAAAACTCTCGAGCACCAGGTCGGCCGGGAACCACTTCTTCCAATACTCCCGGTCGGTCGAATACCGCATGGTGCTGAACGACACGATACCGGCGTCGAGCCATGGGTTGCCGACGTCTTCAATGCGCGACGCCACGCCGCCGCACTTCTCGCAGCGAATCTTCACCGCGTCAATGTAAGGTCGATGCGGCGAATTGCCCTCGAAGACGTCCCAGCCTTCCATGGCGCGCTCCTTCAATTCCTCGCGGCTTCCGATGACGGTGTAATGCTCGCAATCGCCGCACACCCAGATCGGCAGCGCCAGGCCCCAGAAGCGCTTTTTCGAGATCATCCAGTCGCCCATATTGCGCAACCAATCCATCTCGCGCGCTTCGCCTTCCGGCGGAATCCATTTGATGGTAGCCACCTCGCGCTGGATGCGGTCGCGCCAATCCATGCGAATGAACCATTCATCCACGGGCCGGAACACTAATTCCGACTTGCAGCGCCAGCAGTGCGGATAAACGTGCGGGTATTTCTCGCGGGCCACCAGCAGCCCGGAAGCTTTCAGCGCGGCGACGATGTCGTCCGCCACGTTGCTGGCATTCAACCCGGTGAACTGGTCGAAGCCCTCGATGAAGTTTGCACTCTCATCCAGCGGGGCGATGAAGGGCAATTCGTTCTGGTGCCCCAACTCCTGGTCTTCCGCACCGCATCCCGGGGCGATATGGACCAGCCCGGTTCCCTCCGCCTCGCTAACCTCGCTCCAGCCGATAACCTGGTGCGATTCGGCCGAGGTTTTGTTGCCGCCGGTTTCCCCGTAAGGAAACAGGCCGCCGGGCATGTTCTGCGCGGGCAACTCGTCGAATGGGCCGCGGTACCGCAGACCGATCAGTTCGCGGCCGGGCAGTTCCGCCACCACCTCCACGCTGCCACTGCCTTTGAGAATCGTCCGGATGGAGGGCAGCTTGTGCGTCTCGTGCTTGCCTTCGACCTGCAGATCCTGCATGCGGTCTTCTTCGAAGTTCGCCTTGGCGATGAAGTAATACCAGTCGTTGTGGCGCACCCGCACGTACGTCATCTCGGGATTGACCGCCACCGCGACGTTCGAAGTCAGCGTCCAGGGAGTGGTCGTCCAGATGAGGAGCGCGGTTTTCTCCTGGCCGATGATCGGGAAGCGGACGAAGACGGACGTATGCGCTGTGATGCGGCGACCCTCGGCAACTTCCATCTGCGACAGGCCGGTGCCGCATCGCCCGCACCATGGCATGACGTCGTGGCCGCGATAGATGAAGCCCTCGTTGAAGCATTTCTTGAGGAACGCCCAGATGGTGTAATTGTTCTCGTCGGAGAACGTAAAGTAGCTGCCGCCGTACTCTGCGCTGCCGAGTTTGCGGATGATCTCGCTGGCCCGCGCCGTTTCCACGAGTCCGCTCGGCATTTTTGCGGTAACGACGCGGTCGCCATCCGCCAGCGCGTCGCGGAGTACGATGAGCGTCACGGGATCGTCCCAATCGCACCAGTGTCCCAGCCGAATCGACTGCTCAGTTTGCCGGGAGGCATAGGTGAGCACGCGCTCTTTGCAGGCGCGCACGAATTTCTCAATACCGTAATCGCGAATATCGCGCTTGGTTCCGAGCCCGAGGCTCTTTTCAACCTCAACCTCAACCCACAATCCCTGGCAGTCGAACCCGTTCTGGAAGCGCTGCTGATGGCCGTTCATGGCATGGTAGCGCTGGTACATGTCTTTCAGCGAGCGGCCCCAGGCGTGGTGCACACCCATCGGGTTGTTGGCCGTAATCGGCCCGTCGAGAAACGACCATCGCGGGCCATTCGCAGTCTGCTGGCGCAGTTTGTCGAAGATGCGGTTCTCCGACCAGAAGCGCAGCGTCTCGCGCTCCATGGCGGGAAAATCGGGGACTCGGGGAACAGGACGATACATTTTGTTACGAGGGGGTGAACTTTCATCGTACGACATGCGTCGAGTGCACCGTTTTGTCTGACTTGTACGGAGTCATCCGGATGAGTAACGGGATGGGTGGCGCGTTGAAGGCGGGCGAGCACTGCATTCTTCGGCGAATCGGCCGCGGCACCGGAATTTGAATTCAACACAATACGGGTTGTCTTGAGCCGATAATGGTGAACGCGGCTGCCTACGGGCTTAGCGTTCTCGCGCCAGGTGAAATCGTCAGCATGTTCGGTCAAAACCTGCCACCAATCCCACAGTCTCATTCGACGGCACATCTGAGCTTCCGTTTCCGACTCCTGTGCTCGACGTCATCGCAAGGATTGGCGGGCAATTCCCGACGGATGGCGCTAATGCGCCGGTGCTTTCGGCGACCCAGGCGTCAGGACTGATTGCCGGACTTGTGCAGATGAGAATCCAAATTCCGATCGGGACAGCAAGCGGAAGCAATCAATTAATCGTTCAAGTCGGTGACCAGGTCAGCCAACCCGTGAACATCTCAGTGCAATGAAAAACTTCCCAGCGCACGACGTGCAACGCCCCGCTCGTGTTTTGTGTAACTTGGCCTCGCCCACGGACGTCATTTCACCGCCATGTCCCATCTCTCCAGACGCAGCGTCCTTCTCGGCACCGCGACGGTTTGCGGATTGGGGCGGCTCTTGAGCGCGGCCGATTTCTGGAAGCAAAAAGAAGTAGCGAATTGGACAGAAGAGGAAATCGAGAAATTCATTACGCGATCGCCCTGGGCGAAAGAAGCAAATGTCGTAGGGTCGGTGGAATCGGGCGAACGGCAGGAAACGCCGAGAAGCGGCGGCATGGGACGGCGCCGTGGTGGAGGTGGCGAGCGAGGCAGTCCGGTCATGCTGAAGGGCACCGTGCGATGGCAGAGCGCGCAGATCATGCTAGCGGCGTTAAAAACGTCGCTGCCTGAGGCTTTCAAAGACCACTACGTCATCGCCGTGAGCGGCCTGCCGGTGTCAGCTTCGGGGCGTCGTGAATCCGGATCTTCAAACACCGAAGATCGGCTCGAAGACCTTCGGAACATGACAACATTGCGGACAACCACGCAGGAGCCGGCCGGACCCGACCTAGTGCAGCGGACGAAAGAAGGCGCCGGGCCATTTCTGTTCGGGTTCCCGAAGGAAACGCTCACCATCGGTGCGGCGGACAAAGAGGCGGTTTTCGCGCTGGAAGCGCCCGTATTCTCAGTGCGGACGTCGTTCTCGTTGAAGGAGATGATCTATCACGGCGCGCTCGACGTATAAGCTGCGCTACTCATAGCGCAGCGCACGGATCGGATCGATCCGCGTCGCGCGCCGGGCCGGCAGCCACACCGAAACGAGAGCGACGGCGGACAAAAGCATCGGCACGGCAACGAACACCAGTGGGTCACGCGGTTGAACGCCATACAGGAATCCCGAGAGTAGTTTCGTCAGCGCGAAAGCCGCAACGAGTCCGAGCGTCACACCGGCCAGCGCCAGCCGCATGCCCTCGTAGACGACCATACTTCGCACGGCTCCGGTACCGGCACCCAACGCCAGCCGGATCCCGATTTCCTGGGTGCGTTGCTGAACCGAATACGCCATCAAACCGTAAATTCCGATGGCCGCGAGGAGCAGCGCCGCCCCGCCAAACACGCTAAGCAGAGACATGTCGAAGTCCTCGCGAGCTGTCGACTCGGAGGCGATCTCATCCATGGTGCGGACGTTTCCAGCCGGAAGTCCACCGCTCGCCTGCTCGAGCTCTTTTCCGATCGCCGTCCTCAGCGAGTGCGGCTCTACGCGTGTTCGTACCACCCACTCCATCGGCAGCAGACGAGTCATGAAAGCGGTCATGGCGTCCTCGACTTGCGAGACCGGCACGTAAAACGCTGGATCGGGCGGTTGACTGAGCTCGTTGCGAGTGTCACCCACCACGCCGACGATCTCGCGCACCGTATCCTCGAACTGCGGGCCATACCCTTTGCCGATCTGGATGCGTTCGTGAAGCGGATCGCGATCACCCCAGAACTGGCGTGCCATGGTTCTGTTAATGATGACGACCGGCAGGCCGCCCCGGCTGTCTCGTTCCGTGAACACGCGGCCGCGGATCAGCGGAATGCGGAAGACGTCGAAATAATGGGGCGAGATGCTGAGCCAGTTGCTGCGGCCGTGATGCTCGCCGGCTGCCAGGGGACGCCCGACAATGTCGAAGGGCAAACCCGGAGGCCCGACTTCCAGCGGCAGGAAGCAGGTCGAAGCGGCGGATACCACTCCGGGCAGAGCTTCAATGCGTTTGATCGCGTCGCCTGAAAGCTGCGTCAACGACTCCGTGTTGCCAAACCGCGAGCCGGCCAGCGATGTGTCCAGTGTGAGTATGCCGTGCGTATCGAATCCGGGATCGACGGTCCGAAGCGCGAGGAATGTGCGGATCAGCAATGCCGCGCCGATCAACAACACGAGAGCGAGCGCCGTCTCGCATACGACGAGAGTGGCACGCGTCTTGTTCTGCCGCATTCCGGTTCCCGAGCGTCCTCCGCTTTCACGAATCGCGACACTGAGGTCGACGCGTGCCGAACTGAAGGCCGGAATGATGCCGAACAAGAGGCCGGTCGCCAAGGAAACCAGCAGAGTAAATGCGACCACTCGCCAGTCGGCTGCAATCGCGGACCCATGTTCTCCGATGCGCGGGATGTTTCCCGGGCTCAGCGTGAGCAGCGCACGTACTCCGATTATGCCGAGGGCTAGCCCTAGGGCGCCACCGGCAAGAGCGAGTACCAGGCTTTCGGTGAGCAGTTGGCCGACGATGCGACCTTGTCCGGCCCCGATTGCCGCCCGGATCGCGATCTCGCGCCGGCGCCCAGTCGCGCGCGCCAGCAGCAGGTTTGCCACGTTCGCGCAAGCGATGAGCAAAACCAGGGCGACTGCACCTGCGAGAACCAACAACGAGGGCCGCACTTCGCTCACATTCAGTTCCTGGAGCGGCTGAACCGCAAACCCTGCTTTAGGATCTCGCACGCCGGGATACTTGCGGCGGAATTCATCGGCCGCGAGACTCAGTTCGGCGTTGGCCGTTCGCACAGAGATTCCGGGCTTCAGGCGGGCAGTGACCGCGAAAATGCGCGCGTGGTCGTTGCTGTTCGGATCGAACTGCAGCGGCACCCACAGGTCGACTGGGGCTTCACCCACAAAGCCAGCTCCTGTAACCCCGGCGACCGCATAAGGAGCGCCGCTCAGATCGATGGTCTTGTTGACGATCTGCGGATCGCCGCCGAACCGCCGCTGCCACAGCCCATAACTCAGGACCGCGACCCGCCCACCGCCCGGCCGGTCCTCCTCCTCGGTGAAGGTCCTTCCCAGGGCCACTGAAGCGCCGAGCAGGCGGAAGTAGTTGGAGGTGACCTGCAGTCCGTGCACCTGTTCGGGAAAAGCGTCGCCTGTCAGGTTGAAACCCACCCTCGCGAAATCGCGCACGGCCAGGTTCTGAAACACGTTCGAATGATGCCGTAGAACATTGAACTCTGTGGGAGACATCGAAACGTTGATTCCGCCCGGACCGGTTCGTTCGAAAACAACGATGCGGTCCGGTTCGGGGTACGAGAGCGGACGCAGCAGCACGGTATTGATGACCGAGAAGATGGCCGTGTTCGCCCCGATGCCGAGTGCCAGCGCGGCCAGCGCCGACACTGCAAATCCGGGGCTTCTTATGAGCAGGTGGACGGCGTGCTTCAGGTCTTTCAGGATTGCTTCGATCAGACGACACTCTCCATCACGAGGACAATGAAGCCATGTGTAATGCAGGATCGCATCTTTCCGCAAAAGTGGACGAAGACAAGGGTGGCGCAGGCGGTTTCGCCTGCGCGTTCCGGTTCGGTCCTAAGGCAGGCGAAACCGCCTGCCTCACCCTTCCACACCACGCCACACCTTAGTTTTCGAGGGTGCGGCGGGTTGCTAATCCGCCTTGTGAATCGCAGGTCCATGGCGACAGGTTGACAACCTGCATTACCGCCTCCGTTCCAACTCAGGCCCGGCCTTCTTCAAGGTAAAGTGCGATCGCCCCGTGATGTTGGAGGCGCTTGAATGACAATGCAAATCGAGGCATTCGGCAACAAACTGCCGTTCACCTTTGCTAATACGCACCTGAATCGTTCGTTTCATGGCTGCACCTCAGAATTCAGTGTGCTCCAACGCAGTAGACGGTATTCAGTTGACCGCTTCGAACAACCCCGCCGCGCCTTGTCCGCCGCCAATACACATGGTCACAACCCCAAGCTTCGCCTTCCGCCGGGCCATCTCGTTGGCCATGGTCCCCACCATGCGCGAGCCGGTCATGCCAAACGGATGCCCGATCGAGATGGATCCACCGTTGACGTTGAGCTTTTCGGGATCGAGACCCAGACGGTCGCGGCAGTAGACCACCTGCACAGCGAATGCCTCGTTCAGCTCCCAGATATCGATATCGTCGATCTTCAGGCCGTGCCGGTTCAGAAGTTTGGGAACCGCGAATATGGGGCCGATGCCCATCTCATCCGGCTCACATCCCGCGACCGCGAAGCCGCGGAACACCAGCTTATACGGAATCCCCAGCGCGTCGGCTCTTTCGCGAGACATCAGCAGCGTCGCCGATGCACCGTCGGAAAGCTGCGACGAATTGCCCGCCGTCACCGTGCCTTGGCCGCTATCGGGGTCGAAATGAGGTTTCAAGGCCAGCAAGCCTTCCAGGGTTGAATCCGGCCGGTTGCACTCATCGCGGTCGCAACAGGCCTCCTCGGTTCCCACCACCTGGCCGGTCTTCTTATCGAGAATCCCGCGCGTCACCCGCATCGGCGCAATCTCGCCATCAAAAAAGCCTTCGCGCTGCGCACGGGCAGTCCGCTGCTGACTCAGCAGCGAATACTCATCCTGCACCTCGCGGCTGATCTTGTAGCGCTTGGCAACGACCTCTGCAGTGTTGCCCATCACCATATAGATGCCGGGCTTCTGTTCCTGCACTACCGGATGCGGGTGGTTGTCGCGCGGGGTCATCGTAATAGTTTCGACGCCGCCGCCGATCGCGGCATCCGCGCCCTCCACGAGAATCTCGTGAGCAGCCATCGCGATCGCCTGCAAACCGGACGAGCAGAACCGATTCACGGTAGTCGCGGCAACCGAAACCGGCAATCCCGCGAGCACTGCCGAAACGCGCGCCACGTTCATCCCTTGAGCGCCATGCGGCTGGGCGCAGCCCAAAATCACATCATTCACTTCCGCCGCATCGAGCTGCGGCGTCTTCCGCAACACATCCTTGATGCAATGCGCCGCCATGTCTTCCGGGCGCGTCATGTTCAACGACCCCCGGAACGACTTTGCCAACCCGGTGCGCGAACTCGCTACAACAACGGCTTCTCTCATCAGTTGCCTCCCTTAGCCTGCGCGGCAGCTCCCGCGAAATCCGCGAATCTTTTGCCTTCTTCCGCCAGGCGTTTCAGCAGCGGCGCCGGCGTCCACAATTTGCCGTGCTGGCGTTCAAACTCGCACACGCGTTCATAGACTTCTTTGAGTCCGATGGTATCGGCGTACCACATCGGCCCGCCGCGATATGCAGGGAAACCGTAGCCATTCAGGTAGATGATGTCGATATCGACCGACCGAAGCGCGAATCCCTCTTCCAGAATTCGCGCGCCCTCGTTCACGAGGATATAGAGCGTCCGCTCGATGATCTCCTGGTCGCTGATCGCGCGCGGCTCGATGCCTTTCTCCTTGCGGATCTCTTCCACCAGCCGATCCACTTCCGGATTGTGCTGCGGGCGGCGCTTCTCGTCGTACTTGTACCAACCCGCGCCGGTCTTCTGACCATACATGCCCATCTCGCACAGCCGGTCTTCCATGAGCGGCTGCCGCACGGACGTGTCGTTGACGTCGCCGAACTCCTTGCGAATGCGCCAGCCGACATCCAGGCCCGCGAGGTCGCCGGTGGCCAGAGGTCCCATGGCCATCCCGTAGTCATACAGCGCCTTGTCGATCTGCTCAGGCGTCGCCCCCTCCTCCGCGAGGAACTGTGCTTCGCGCCGGTACGGACCGAACATGCGATTGCCAACGAACCCCCGGCAATTGCCCACCAGCACCCCGATTTTGCCGATCTTCTTCGACAGCGCCATGCAGGTCGCGATCACTTCTTTCGACGACGCCCGGCCGCGCACGATCTCGAGCAGTCGCATGACATTTGCAGGGCTGAAGAAATGGGTGCCGATGACCATCTCCGGACGGGTGGTGGCTGAGGCGATCTCGTCAATGTTCAGGGTCGAGGTATTGGACGCCAGAATCGCGCCCGGCTTTGCGATGCCGTCGAGTTCACCGAAGATCTGCTTCTTGAGAGCCATGCCTTCGAAGACGGCTTCGATGATCATGTCGACTTCGCCGAAGCCATCATAGGTGAGGGTCGGCTGAATCAAGCCCAGTCTCCGATCCATCACGTCCTGCGAAAAACGTCCCTTGGCGACCGAATTCGCATAGTTCTTAGTTATCGTGGCCATGCCGCGATCGAGCGCCGCCTGCTCGGTCTCTTTCAGAATCACCGGGATTCCGGCGTTTGCGAAACTCATGGCGATGCCGCCGCCCATCGTGCCCGCGCCGATGATGCCGACTTTCCGCACGGGAATGAGGGGAGTTTCCTTGGGCACGTCCGGTATCTTCGCCACTTCACGCTCCCCGAAGAACACGTGAATGAGCGACTTGGATTGATCGGAGAACAGGCATTCCTGAAAAAGCTCGGACTCGCGCTGTAGTCCCTGGTCGAATGGCAGCGTGGCGGCCGCTTCAACAGCACTGATGGCGGCCTGCGGCGCGAGCATGTTCCTCTGCTTCTTATTAGTGGCATCGCGCGCCGTGGCGAAAACGGCAGCGTTCGTCTCAGGAGCACCGAGCTTTCCAGCGAGGTCGCGAGTACGCCTCTGTACCAGGGTGCCGTCGGCGAGGCCAGCCCGCGCGAACGCGATAGCGCCTTCCAGCAGGTCGCCTTCTACGATCTGGTCGATGATGCCGAGCCCGTGCGCCTCGGATGCACTGATGGGATCGCCGCCGGCGCACATCTCGATCGCTCTTGCGATTCCGGCCAGCCGCGGCAGTCTCTGTGTGCCGCCCGCTCCGGGGATGATTCCCAGTTTCACTTCAGGCTGCCCCACCTGCGCGGAAGGAACCCCGACGCGATAGTGGCAGGCCATGGCTGTTTCCAAACCGCCGCCCAAGGCGGTGCCATGAATGGCGGCGATGACGGGTTTAGGACTGTTTTCGATCTTCTCCAGGCCGGCATTCAGGCCCGGCCCACGCTTGCGATCGCCGCCGGATGTGATTTTTCCGAACTCGCGAATGTCGGCTCCGGCGATAAAGGTCCGGCCACCGCCGATGACGATAATGGCCTGCACTTCAGGATCAGCCGCAAACTCTTCGATACCGGCCAGGATGCCTTCGGGCACTCCCGGACTCAATGCGTTCACCGGCGGATTATTGATCGTGATGACACCGATCTCGCCGTCTTTGCTGCGCAATACCAAATCGCTCATGGAGGTGATTGTACCAGCGGCAGGTGTATTAGTGGCGAAGGAACTTCCCGACCGGTTGGTCGGCTTCCCATCTGTCACTTCGATCTAACGTAAACCCATGAAAAGTTGGGATTTTTTTCATTCTCCGGTAACCGATTCCATGTCGGGCCGCGTCTAGTTTTGCGTAACCCATTTGCAACCCTAAGTTGCTTCCGCGCGCACGGACCGCTCGGTTGTCCTGCAGTTAAATCATTACCGTTGTTGTACCCACGCACGAATGAAAGTACTCTCTTCGTTTTTCCTCATTCCCTGCTTCATGTTAACGTCGGCCGGCCTCATCGCCGCAACCGTTTGTACCCATACCGTCGCACGCCTGTGGTTGGATGTCACGGCCGATGTTCCACGCTATGCCGACATTTTGTCGGCCCGTGGCCTGGCTCCGAAGGCTCCGCAACTTAGTTACGCGGATCTCATTGGCCCCACCGCCGACCGCATCGGCGTTTCTCGTGCGTTAGTGAAAAGTATCATCAAAGCAGAGTCTGCGTTCAATCCTGATGCGGTTTCTGACAAGGGCGCGCTGGGTTACATGCAGGTGATGCCGAGCACGGCTCAAGACATGGGCCTGGATGCCAGCAGGCCGAATGAGAATCTCGAAGCCGGCACCCGCTATCTGAAGTGGCTTTTAGCGCGATACGCGAAAAGTAAGAACGCGCTTTCAAACGCCATCGCGGCGTACAATGCGGGACCGGGCGCCGTCGACAAGTATCACGGGATCCCGAAGTACCGCGAAACGCGGACCTATGTGGCGCGGGTACTGCGGTATTACAAAGAGTATTCGACGCCTACGGATTAGCTTTTTTCCGGCTGATCGGGCGCGTCAGCAGATCCTTGTACATCGCGAAGATTTTCGCGGAGTCGAGATTCAGCATCACCTGAACGGGCGTCGCATCTGGTGCGAGGCTCCGATCAAGCGGGATGACGCGCCCATAATCCTTCGAGAAACGCGTGTCGACGTCGAGGTACATTGATTGCGATTCCGTCACAAACGATGGATCGATCAGATAACCGGCGGCCAATTCATCCCACAGTAAAGCAGTCGCGGAAGGATTGGTGACGAAGGCGGGAAACCCTTTTCGCCCGAAGTCCGTTTCGTAGACCTCGGTAACCGCCGTTTTGACTTTCACGATTTCGTCGAAGATCGTCTTGGTCAGAACGGCGTGATTGCAGACGTCCAGCCCGAACATCACCTTCTCGCGAATACGGGAACGGAGCACCACCTGGGCCGCCTCGGGGTCGAACCAGAAGTTGAATTCGGCCGCATCGTTGACATTTCCCGGCACGCCCTCGGCTCCTCCCATGAAAACCAGGCGCTTAACCTTGGTTTCCACTTCCGGGTGAAGACGCAGCGCCATCGCCAGGTTCGTCATTGGCCCGATCGCAAATAACGTGATGTCGCCGGGGTGGGCCAGAATCGTTCTTGCGATGAAATCCACCGCGTTCTCTTTCTGCGGCGCCAGGCCGGAGAATCCGAAGTAGGGCGGAGGTTCGACCTGTTTTCTTTCCAGGGGCCGCGTCTGGGCGAAAGCGCCGATATAGCTCTGCTGGCCCCAACGTTGAGCCGCCGCGGCGACCGATGAGGCCGTGCTGACGAGAGGATTCTCGGCTCCGATATATACCGGTATATCGCTCCGCTGCATCATTTTCAGATTCGCCAGCATGTACTCCGCGCCAGCGACGGGCCAGACGTTGCCAGGCACCGTGGTCACTCCTTCAATGCTGACTTTCGTGGAACTCTGGAGCAGCATGACGAGCGCGACCCCATCGTCATTGAAGGGGCCGGAATCGGTATCGAAGATAATCTTCTCGGGAGCCGCGGTCATAGATGCGATCGAAAACAGTAGGACTGTAAAGGTGGTCCGCATTGATGCGCGAACAACCTTTTTAGCACTAGTCGCCGGGTGTGATGTCGCGAATCCCGGTGATCGCTCGCCAGGCGCCCTCGAACGACTTCAGAGCTTGCGCAACCTGATGTTCCCGGCCCGGCCATTCCAGCTTGGGATCGTCATTGCCACTGTCTTCGAGTAGGCCCAGGCCGATGGCGTTGATGAACCCGTCGGCTTTCGAAAGCACCAGGCTGAGTGGTACGCGTTGATCGTCCGGCTCGGGCAGATGGTGCAGAAGCACAGCGTGGGCTGCACTGTGGGGTAGCTTCCAGCGCTCGGCGGCTGCGGCGGAAAGCTCCGCGTGGTCCACTCCCAGGATCATCTTCTCGCACACGACTGCGGTCTCACGCGTGAGCCGGCAACAGTCAAAGATCGCTTCGAAAACCTGTGGGTTTTCAGGATACAGCAGCAGCTTTCCGACGTCGTGCACGAGAGCCGCGATATAACCGGTGTCGGCACCGGCAACCGGCATATTCTCGCAGAGCAGGTCTGTGAGCAAGGCAGTTGCCTCGGCATGCATCGAGAATCGTGTGAACGACCAGCCCGGGAAGGCGTGAAACCGTCTAAAAATGGAAATGATCGACCAACTGATCACCTGCCGGCGGATCACCCGCGCGCCGACAAACGCCACAGCATGCCGTATCGACTGAATGGGAGACCTCGGTCCAAATGCGCCGGAGTTCGCCAACTGAAGAACTCGTGGGCCGAGGAGGGCGTCGCGTTCCAGGATGCCGGCCACTGCCCCCACCTCCACATCGCGCCGGACCAAATATGAGAGCAGCCGTCCTGTGTTCGCGGACAGCGGCGGTAAACGGTCGAGTGCGCGGAGGGCTTTCTCCCGATCCGGGGCAGTTGATAGCATTTTGTCCTACAAGAAGAATCGACTGTAATACGGAATACCTTTACGGATGATAATGAAGGCAGATGAGCAAACACGCGTTGACCGCGCTGATCGCCGCTGGCATGTTGGCATACGCGGCGGACCTGCACAAGTCCCCCACGCCCACCATTGCCGAGGCGAAGAGTTTCATGGATGCCGCCGAAGCGAAGTTGCTCGATTTGGCCGTAGACTCGGCTCGTGCGGATTGGGTCAAGTCGACATTCATAACGTACGATTCGGAGATCCTCGCCGCGCAAGCCGATGAAGTGTCGATTGTCGCGACCATGAAACTCGCCAAAGAAGCGACACGCTTCGATCAATTGCAGCTACCGCCTGACCTGGCCCGCAAATTCAAATTGCTGAAAAATTCGCTGGTGCTCGCGGCGCCGTCGAATCCGAAGGAAGCGGCCGACCTCACACAAATCGTCTCCAGCATGGAAGGCGCTTACGGAAAGGGCAAATACTGCCCTCCCGGCAAAAACACCTGTCTCGATCTCGAAGATCTCAGCCGGATTTTGCGCAGCAGCAGTGACGCGAAGGAAATGCGCGACGCATGGATCGGCTGGCACACCATCTCGCCGCCGATGAAGAGCGAGTTCGAGCGATACGTCACCTTGGGCAATAAAGGCGCCCGCGAGCTGGGCTTCGCGGATATGGGCGCTATGTGGCGCGCAAAGTACGACATGCAACCCGATGCCTTTGCGGCCGAGATGGACCGGCTTTGGGACCAGGTTCGGCCGCTGTATCTCTCGTTGCATGCCTATGTTCGCTCGAAGCTGCATGAAAAATACGGCGACATGGTGCCCGTCAAAGGGCCAATTCCGGCCGATCTGCTCGGAAACATGTGGGCGCAGGAATGGGAGAACATCTATCCCCTGGTCGCTCCAAAGGATGCCGATCCGGGCTATGACCTGACCGAAATTCTGAAGTCGCGCGACACCAAGGCGCTCGACATGGTGCGCTACGGCGAGCATTTCTTCACATCGCTGGGTTTTGCGCCGCTGCCGAAGACCTTTTGGGAGCGTTCGCTATTCGTGAAGCCGGCCGATCGGGACGTCGTGTGCCATGCCAGCGCCTGGGATGTCGATCAGAAGGAAGACCTACGCCTGAAGATGTGCATCGAGATTAACTCCGAAGACTTCACTACCATCCATCATGAGCTCGGGCACAACTTCTACCAGCGCGCCTACGACAATCAGCCGTTCCTGTTCCGCGACAGCGCTAATGACGGCTTCCACGAGGCAATCGGCGATACCATCGCGCTCTCGGTGACGCCGGAATACCTGGTCAAGATCGGGCTGCTGCAGCGCGCTCCCGATACCTCGAAGGATATCGGGCTGCTGCTGAACAAAGCGTTGGAGAAGATCGCGTTTCTCCCGTTTGGTTTGCTCATCGACAAGTGGCGGTGGGAGGTGTTCTCAGGCAAGGTCACGCCGGAGCAGTACAACAAGGCGTGGTGGGACCTTCGGCTGAAGTATCAGGGCATCGCGCCGCCCGTTCCGCGCAGCGAGAATGATTTCGATCCGGGCGCGAAATATCACGTCGCTGCGAACTTCCCATATGCGCGCTATTTCCTGGCGGATATTCTGCAGTTCCAGTTTCACCGGTCTTTGTCCAGGATTGCCGGCTGCAAAGATCCCCTGAACCGCTGCTCGATTTACGGCAATGAAGAAGCAGGACGTCGTCTGAATGCGATGCTGTCGATGGGCATCAGCCGGCCGTGGCCCGATGCATTGGCCGCTTTGACGGGCGAGCATCAGATGGATGCTACGGCGATTCTTGATTATTTTGCTCCGTTGAAGAAGTGGCTGGATGAGCAGAATCGGGGCAAGCCGGTGGGGTGGTAGAGGCGCGTGTCGGCGGAGCGGGCCTTTCGCCAACGGTGAGTTGATCAAGCCTGTGATGCAGGCTGTTAGCCGGCCTGACTAGAACGCGCAGGCGAAACCGCCTGCGCCACCCTTGCACCGCCTGCTGCCCGTGGCGTTTTCGACGGTGCCTTTGGACCTGTGTAAACACGTGCAGGCATATTCTTTGGTTGCCAGACTTGGTGTGACAGGCGGTTTCGCATGTCCTTTTCTGTGAAGTGCAAAGGCACGCTGAATGCCGGAACCGCTGTGAGTTGGTAACATTGCGATGAGTTTTCGGCTCAATCCTGCCGTAGCGCTACACAAGGTTGCGTTCGGGCGGCGCGCTGCGCTGGAATCCAACTCGCACAGAACCCGGTCGCGAGCAGGAGAAGCACAATTGCGGCGATGGGTGCGGGAGACCAGGGATTGACTCCGTCCGGTATGAGATCCGCCAAGAGCCGGATGGCCAACAGCGACGACGGTAAACCGATCGCTGCACCGCAGGTCAGCACAATGAATCCATCCCGCAATGCGGTCCTGATGAGGTCGGGACTGGTAGCGCCCAAGGCGGCGCGAATTCCAAACTCGCGGGTTCGGCGGCTAACCGCAAAAGAAACGGACCCGTAAAGTCCCACGAGTGCCAGAGTAACCCCCAGGATGCTCAACGAGCCGAGAAACCCGCTGGCGACGCGCAGTGGAAACAATGCTCCTGCTGCTGCTTCGGCGAGTGGGCGCACGTCAATGGCAGCCGTTCGATCGAGTTCTCCCAGCGCGCCGCGAAGCGTACCAATCCAATTGCCTGGAGCGTCGGCAACACGAACCAAAAACTGCCCATTGAATTCCGGCCGGTAGAAAGCGGGCGAGTCGCCTTCCCCGAGCGTGCGCATCTTCGAGTCGGCTGCGACGCCGATCACTTGCAGCTTACGTTCCTCTCCCGGGCCCGTCACGAGAAACTGGCCGATCGGGTCGTGGTCCGCGAAGAACTCCTCAGCCAGTGTCCGGTTCACAATCACGGGAACCGGGTTTCGGTCTCGATCTGTAATCTCGAAGTCGCGGCCGCGCAGGATTGGGATTCCGAGGGTGGCGAAGTAGTTCTCACCGGCTCCGATCTCGTAGACACGGCGCAAACTGGACAGCGGATCGCCCTCGCGCCGAAGCGAGGCTTCGGGGAGTTCTCCCATCAGAGGAAGAATGCCGGTCGAGGTCACCGACACAACTCCTGGAACCGCCTCAACCCGCTGCATTACCTTTTGGCGAAATGCCCACGACTGACCGCCGGGTAATGTGTGCGCCACCGCGATCAGAGTGTGAGTGACGTCAAACCCAGGTCCGCTCGCAACCAGGTGCTGAAGACTGCGCGTAAACAGGCCGCCAACCGTGAGCAGGACCATCGATAGCACGACCTGAACGATGACAAACCCCGTGCGAAGGTTAAAACGTCGTGCCGAGAACGCCGGCTCGCCTTGCTTCAGGGCCAGGCCGATATCCGCGCCGGCGCCACGCAGGGCGGGAATCAGGGACGACAGCAGAAGTGCCGCGAGTGAAATCAATGCACCGTATGCGACGAGCCCGTTATCGTTTTGAAAGTGGAATTCGAAGGGGAGTCCGTATGCCGAAGGCCAACGCACGTACCGGAGTTGATCGCGCAGGCAGGCGTCGATCACTTGGGCGAAAGCCGATCCCATCAGAATGAGCACAATGCCCTCCGCCAGAAGAGGCCGAAGGAGGTGCAGCCGATTTGCGCCGAGTGCTTTGCGTATCGCCAATTCCCGGCGTCGGTTGAGCGCCCGAGCTAGTAGAAGTCCGGCGACGTTCGCGCAGGCGATGAGCACTAACGCGCCAGCCACAGCGAATAAGGCGACAAAAAACACGAAGAATCGTCTCTCGTCGCCGGGTTTGGAAGCGGCGGCCGCGATGCCGGCCATCGGTCGAAGTTCGATCGTCAGCCGAGGGTCCTTTCCCTTCAAACTCTCAATGGCTGCCGCCAAAGACTCGCGCGTTTGCCCGGGAGAGAGCCGGCCGAATAATACCGAAAGGTGATCACGCGGGTTGGTGGTTCCGGAATCGGACAGGTAAACCTCCGGTGAAACACCATGGCCGAATACGCTGCGGTAGTAGGGTGGCAGGACGCCTACGATCGGATAGAGTTTGCCGTTCAACTGGATCGTTTGTCCAACCGTGTTCGAGTCGTCGTGGAGCCGTCGATGCCAAAACCCATAGCTTAAGACGGGCAAACTCCCGGCCTTCGTCTGACTGTGAGTAGAGCCGCCCGCGAGATGCGGCGACTCCAAGTACGTTGAAGAAGTTCGCGCTGGTGGTCAGGGCCCAGGCGATTTCACTCGGTCCGCCCTCCTGCCAAATGCGATCTCCGAGACGGCGATGATAGGCGAGATTCTCGATGGAACCGGAGGCTCGCAACTGCCGATAGATCGAGTATGAGAGGTCCGCACCTTCCACTCGCACGAGTTGTTCCGGGCGTCGGGCGCTGAGGTCGTCGAGAATCATTTCGCGCACAACGCTAAACACCGTTACGTTCGAACCAATGCCGAGAGCCAACGAGAGTACCGCGGCGAGTACGAGCGTGGGGGACCTTCGCAGCGCGCGGATTGCGTTTCTGAAGTCGTTCATTGGCCCGGCTATCTCGATGTCTGACGAGGCTCGGTGTGAAACCGTTCAAGTTCCGCGGCCGTAGCTTGCATGGAGGCGGCTGCAGACTAATACCATTTAGGTTCTTGAATAGCGATTTGGCAGCTTGCTGCAGGCGCTTTCGCCTTCGTTTATCGCGGCGCGCAAAGAATCAGAGGCTCTGTAATACCCTTCCACAGCCTGCCCCACCACACGCCGCCATACCACCTGGTCTAGAGGCTACGCGGCAGAAGCGAAACAATGTCATCGACGCGGATGGTTTCCTTGACCACAAACGGTTCCCCGTATTTGACGCCAATCAAATTGCCGTAGAACCGCGCGATAGCACCTAGCCGCTCGCGAATCTCGCTTTCCTTCGGAAACAGGTCCGAGCCATCTGCGGCGTCGCCATACTGCGACTGGTAGCTCATCAGCGCGGCCATGCGCCGTTCGAATTGCGCGGAGATATCTACCACGAAGGATGGATTCACGTTGGCATACAACGACGAATAAATGATCTTTTGCGGACGGTGGGGTTCCGTCTCTTCATCCAGTTTCCTCAAGCCGGAAAGAAAACAGGCTTCCGAGGCGATTTCGCCGGCGCGATAGTGATCGGGGTGGCGAGCTTCCCAGTAAGGAAGAATCACCACGCGCGGCCGCAGTTTACGAATCTCAGCGGCCATGGTCATCCGTACGGTTATGGTGTTTTCAAGCCGGGCGTCAGGCAGGCGCATATTGCCTCTCCAGGCAAGCGACATGTGCTTTCCCGCAATTTGCGATTCCTCGATGCGCAGCTCTGGCGTGCCCCGCGTGCCCATGTCTCCGGCGGTGAGGTCGAGCACGCCGGTCCGGTAGCCCATTTCCGCCATGCGCAGGAGCGTTCCTCCACAGGTCTGCTCGACATCGTCAGGGTGAGCTGCGATGGCCAATACGTCGAGCGGTTTGTCTACTCCGGCGGAGGCGAGGTCGAGTTGCCAGTGCATCTAGTTCCATCTCGGAAAGCGCTGGCGGGTCGGCATGACATACACCAGGCCCATGCCGGCCAGGAACCCACCTATATGCGCAAACCAGGCGACGTCGCCTCTCGAAATGGCCGACTCGCCCACTGATCCGATGCCGCTGAAGAACTGAATCAGGAACCAGTAGATGAGCAGGAAAGCCGCGGGAATATCGATCGTCGTGATGAAGATGAAAATAAAGACCAGCGTCACGATGCGGGCATGGGGGAACTTGATCAGGTATGCGCCCATGACGCCGGCGATGGCCCCGCTGGCGCCGATCGTCGGCACCGAAGAATCGTAGTTGGTGTAGACGTGAATGAGGCCGGCAGCCAATCCGCACAGCAAATAGAAAATCAGGAAGCGAAAATGTCCCAGCAGGTCCTCGATCGCCTTGCCGAAAATCCACAGGAACCACATATTCCCGAGCACGTGCAGCCAGCCGCCGTGCAGGAACATCGATGTCAGCAGACTGGAGTAGTGGAAACGATAAGGCACGATCCCATGCAGCCGGATGAAATTATTCAAGTAGCTCGACGGCATGGTCAGCTCGTATAGAAACACGATCATGTTGATCGCGATGAGCGTTAAGGTGACGACCGCTGGTGAATACGTCCGTTCGGACGAGCGAAGCGGGATCATGAAGCCACGCGAGTACGCGAGCGAGTCTCAAAATCGGGATGGGAGCGCCGCTCCGCCCGTTGCATGAGCGCCTTGGCTTCGTTTACGGTGGCCACGCCGCCGCGAGCGCCGAGCGCCGTGCAATTCAGCGCAGCCATGGCGTTGGAAAACTCCAGTGCGTCGCGCATCGGCATCTTCTGCAACACAGCATAACAGAACGCACCGTGAAACACGTCTCCCGCGCCAGTGGTGTCGATGCAGTTGACGACGAAGGCCGGCGAGTAGACAAATTGGCCGTCCACCCGCGCTAGCGCCCCGTGCGCCCCCAGCGTCATCGCCGCAACGGGAATGCGGTATTCATCCTGGATCATCTGGAGGGCCCGGAACGGGTCCCGCTCGCTAGTCCATTGCACCGGGAACTCGGAGCTGGCGACAAGATAATCCACGTGCGGCAGAACGTTATCGAAGCCGTGATAGATCGTGTCCACGTCGACCGTGACCGGAATCGCGTACTGCCGGGCGATTTGAGCTGCCTTGGCCACCGCCGCCGTGTCGTGACCGTCAATGTGCAGCAGACCCGCGCAGGTAATCTGCTCCGGCGTGATGCTGTCCGCTTCCAGCCGCAGGCAATCTTCGCGTTTCCAGAGCACGGTGCGTTCGCCGGTGGTCTGGTCGATCATGATGTAAGCCGTCTGGTTGGGACAATTCTCGCGTATCTGAACGTGGTCCAGGTTGATGCCGGTTTTCCGGAGGCTCTCCATCTGAACGCGTCCGCGTTCGTCGTCACCCACCGTACCGATGTACTTCACCCGCAGGCCGAGATTTGCGCACGTCACCATGGCGCTAGCCACTTGTCCGCCGGGACTCAAGATCTCTTTTTCAAAGGCGACCTTGCCGGCGTATGCGGGGAAGTGAGACAGAAGTATGAGCGTGTCGGTGGCGTTCAGGCCAATGCCGACCACGTCGAACTCAGGCATAAGAAAGCAGGATAGCAGTCACCCCGCCCTCAGGTTCCTTCCCGCGGCGCCTGAGAGTAGACTATTGGTCGAGAGGACGTCATATGGACAAAGCACGACATCCGCACGTCGTCCGAACCTGGACTGTCGAACGTACCAAGGTCCACTATCGCCCCCCGCAGCCGGCAAACCTGCGGCAGGACCCGCGGCAAGGCTTCTTGCGCACCCCTGAGAAGAAACCAAATCCGCCGGGTTCACCCCCGAAAACCGGCCAATAAACGGAGGCGAAATGGTCGTAGCATCGCAATTACGCCCTGGAATGGCGATCCGATTCCAGGGCCAGCCCTACCGCGTGGCAGCCGCGGAGTATCATCCTGGGCAAGGCAAGATGGGTGGCGTCACACACGCCCGGCTCCAGAATCTCGACACCCGGACCTTTTGGGAGCACAGTTTCCGATCGGAACTGAAGCTCGAAGACTTCGCGCTCGAGAAACAGGCGATGGAGTTCCTGTATGCCGACGGCGATCAGTGCTGCTTCATGAGTCCGGATACGTACGACCAGGCCGAGATTTCGAAGGACATGGTCGGCCCACAGGCTAGTTTCCTCGAGGCCGGATTGCGATTGACCGTGGAATTCGTTAACGGGCGGCCGGTGAACGTTGTGTTTCCGGAAATGCTGGAGGTGAAGATCGACGATACCGCGCCGCCCATGCATCAGCAGCAGGAAACCACGTTCAAGCCGGCCAGGCTGCCGAACGGCGTCGAGGTGATGGTGCCGCAATTTGTGAAGATCGGCGACACGATCCGCCTCGACCTTCAGAGCATGAGATACATGGATCGCGTTAAGACCAGGGCCATGTAAAAGGTATTACACAGCCTTTCTTCGATATTCTGACATTGTGGAAGGATGCACAGGCGAACCCGCCTGTGCCACCCTTGGGGTGCGGCTATGATTCGCCACTCCTTTACAACGCTCTAAGACTGCGTGACGGTGACCGTCGCGGTGCGTTCTAGTTTGCCCCATCCGACCAGTCGTCCCCGTACCGCATACAGGATCGACTTGAATAGCACATAATGCATGAGCTGGCGGTAATAGAGGCGCTGGAAGAACAGCAGGGCCAGATCCCAGGGCTTAGTGCGTTCCAGCGAGTACGCCAGCAAGCCGGTAAGCACTTCCAGCAGGAACAGGCCGAAGTAGTAGAGCACGACGATCGGCCAGTTGCCCGCGAACAGGGCGATTAACATCGCGATTTCCGCGAATGGCGACAGCGCGGCTAACAGCACCTGGAAAATCCAGATGCTGGGCAGGGCCACCATCCCGAGCGTGCCGTATTTCGGATTGAACGTGGCGTCGCGGTGTTTCCAGGCGGCCTGAAGCGTTCCGAATGCCCAGCGGAAGCGCTGTTTGGCCAGCGCCTGGGTAGTTTCAGGTGCCTCGGTATAGGCAACCGCGTTTTCCTCATACCGGATTTGGTAGCCCTGTCGGCGGATGGCCAGCGTGATGTCGGTATCTTCCGCCAGAGTGTCGTGATGGAAGCCGCCGCAGCCCTGTACCAAATCTTTGCGCCATGCTCCGACGGCGCCCGGTACCACCGTAATTGCGTTGATCAGGTCGAGAGCGCGCCGGTCGAGATTGAATCCGTAGATGTACTCGATCGATTGAAAGCGCGTGATCCATTTCGAACGATTGCCCACCCGCGCGTTGCCGGATACAGCGCCGACTTGCGGGTCAGCGAAATGGCGGACCAGTTTTTCAATGGTGCCCTTGCGGAAAATCGTGTCGGCATCCAGTGCGACCAGGATGTTGTGATGCGATTGGGTGATCCCATGGTTGAGCGCCGAGGACTTTCCGCGATTCGGCTGCGTGAAGATCCGCACGTGTTCGTTCTCGCCGAAGTTCTCATTAAGCACACGGAGCGTGGCGTCTTTCGAGCCGTCATCGACCACGATCACCTCAAGCTCCGGATACCCGTTGTCGAGAATCGATCGGACCGTCTGGGCGATAACCTTCTCTTCGTTGTAGGCTGCTATTACCACGGAGACCGCCGGCTGATATGTCGGGTCGAACGTCCGCTTCCGCGCACGGCGCTTCTGAATCACCGCCATCACGCCGTACACTAACGACCGCGCCAGCGTCAGGATGATCGCCACGATAAACAGATCGCCGGCGATCTGCCGGATGCGACCCTTGGTGGTTAAGGCGCCGCCCTCCACCTGCGCCCAGCGCTGCTCATCGGGTCCGGGCACCGGCATCAGGGTCGCTCGCGAGTCGTTCATCAACGTCTCGAGCGGGACGAAGTCGTAGCCTTTTTCCCGCAGAATGTCTATGAGCCGTGGCAAGGCCTGAATGGTGGCAGTCCGGTCACCGCCAGCGTCGTGGAGCAGGATCAGGTGGCCGCCATTGTCCGGGTCGGCTACCTGCTCCAGAACTTCGTTGATGATCCGGTCCGAGGTTGTGCCGGGTTCCCAGTCACGGGGATCCAGGCTCTCCGCGATGGTCACGTAGCCCATGTTTTGGGCGCGATCGATGGGAATAATGTCGCCAGGCGTGATCGGCTCACTATCGGCGTTGTACGGCGGGCGGAAGAGCTTGGTGCTGTGCCCCGTATCGTGCTCGATCAGCCGGAGCGTGGTGTTTAACTCCAGCCGCGTGCGCTCCTCCGATTCCCCGGCGATATTGGGGTGTGAATACGTGTGATTGCCGATCGTATGGCCTTCCGCGAATTCGCGCTTCACATAGTTGGGATACTGCTCCGCATTTTCACCGACCAGGAAAAACGTCGCGGGAACCTGCTTCTGCTTCAGAATGTCGAGAACCTTGCCGGTCTGATCGGAAGGGCCGTCGTCGAACGTAATCGAAAGTCGCTTGCCCGCATTGCCGCCCGTGTGTTCGACCACCCAGTAGGACGGATACGCCTGGTATTGTTCGGCATAGTCGCTGTCGGACTCCCGCCACACGTTGCGCTTGCCGTCGTGCGGCGTGTCGACGATCCGCAGGATCTCGCCGGTTCCGTAGTGCTGAACGGATCTCTGCGCGATCAGCTTGAACAGCGGTACGGGATTGAATTTATCGTCCGGCCACTGATGCGGGGCGAAAACAGTCCATAATCCGGGATCTTCCGCGCCGAGCCGCCACAACGCGACGCCGCGGAATCCCTGATCGGCCACATCCTCCATCTGGTTCACGGCTGTGACGGCGTCCAGAAACCAGACTTCGTGTTGCGCGTTGCCCGCTTTGTAGCGCAGCACCGGGTTCTCCTGGTCTTTGTCCCAGGTGATTCCCTCACGGTTCGATTCCGCCGCGGAGATCACGTCGCTATATGTCACTTCGACACCGCCCTCGCGAGTGCCGATGACCCAGTCATAGCCGTAATTGCCGAAGCCGATGACGGTCTTCTGCGGTGGCAGCACCTTTGCAAGTGCATCCAACTGGTCGTCGAACCAGTTTTGAGACGCCACCGGGCCGGGTTCGCTGGTCTGGTAATGTTCGTCGTAAACCATCGGAATCACGAAGTCGTCGATGGCCGCGAGACGCTTCAAGTCGAATGAGTTGTCATCGTCTGTCGGAACACTCTGCGCGATCAGATAGCCCTTCGGCTGCAGTTTCGCGTGGAGTTCCTGCATGAACTGCACCATCCTGGCCTTGTCGCGCACGGGAAGCTGCTCGAAATCGATACTGACGCCCGCGAACTTGTGCTCGACGATATTGCTGTAAATGTTGTCCACCAGGTTGGCTCGAGCATCGGCGCTGTTCAGCATCTTGTGGAGGTCGCCGGCTTGCCAGCCGTCGCGGTAGTTATTCACCTGGACCAGGATCGGCAGGTTTGCATCGGCCGCGATCTTGATCACGGTAGCGTCGGACTCGTCGCTCAGGTCCCCCTTGCCGTTCTCGAGCGTCATCCACTCGGGAATGAGGTGAGTCAAATGGTTCAAGTTAATTCGTAACGATGCGAGACTGCCACGGTCCCAATTGACGTAGTAGCCGAACACCAGCGGCTGGCCGGCATGGGGTTTATTCGCCTGCTTGGGATGGAGCACCGGGCTGCCGCCATTGCGAACGTAGCTGACCGGCTTATGAAAATGGAACGGCACGGCGCGTGGCGCCTTCTCACCCTTAGTGATGGTCGCGATCTCGCCGAAATCGGCCAGGTGCTGCACGGCCGGCATCGCGAGTGCAGGCAGCCGCGGGCTCTCGATGAAAGAGAGAATTAGGAGTACAATCAGAGCCACAGATGCCGCGCCTGTGATGCTTAGGATTCGCCGGAAGCGCGCCCAACGTCGGCCCGTCGGATCGTAAAATACGAAGTTCCGTTCCATGCTGATTGTTAGACTCCATGGTAACGTCCGGGGATTCACGTAAGCTATTGAAAACACATTAATTAACTTTTAATCATGGAATCCGTCCTGAACCAGCCGCCGCCGCTCGCAGATTACAATCTCTTCACCTCCGATCGCGTGCTTTCGGCTGCCGTCGCACGCGAGGGAGCCGGCTGGGCGCGGCCGCTTTTGACCGATTTTGGCGGGCGGCTCGGAACGGAAGAAGCAATCCATTGGGGCTTCCAGGCGAACGAGAATCCTCCGGTCTTGCGGACCCACGACCGCTTCGGAAACCGCATCGACGAGGTAGAGTTTCATCCTGCCTGGCACGAGCTGATGAGGCTCTCGGTCGAACACGGGATGCACAACCTGCCGTGGCGCGGTCCACTGCCGGGAACTCATGTCGCCCGAGCCGCGCTGCTGTTTCTCGCATCGCAGAACGAGGCCGGGCACACCTGTCCGGTCTCCATGACCTATGCTTCGATCCCGGCGCTACGGCGGGAGCCCGAGGTGGCGCGCGATTGGGATGCAGTCGTACTGTCAGGCAGCTACGATCCGCGTTTCCGGCCGGTTTCCGAGAAGCTCGGTGCTCTCATCGGCATGGGTATGACGGAGAAGCAAGGCGGGTCGGACGTGCGGGCGAATACGACGCGCGCCGAAGCTCTGGGGGGCGGGGAATACCTCATCACCGGCCACAAATGGTTTTGTTCGGCTCCTATGTGCGATGCCTTTCTCGTTCTGGCTCAGGCGCCGGGCGGCTTAACATGCTTCCTGCTGCCGCGCTGGACGCCGGAGGGCGAGCGCAATGGCTTCCACATCCAACGGCTCAAGTCGAAGCTGGGCAATAAGGCGAATGCGTCGTCGGAAGTCGAATTCGACCGTGCCTGGGCGCGGCGGGTCGGCGAGGAAGGCCGCGGCGTATCGTCGATCATCGAAATGGTGCAGCACACGCGGCTCGATTGCTGTCTCGGGTCGGCCGGGTTGATGCGGCAAGCGCTGGTCCAGGCGGCTCACCATGCGCGCCACCGCAAAGCGTTCGGCAAGGTTTTGACCGATCAGCCTCTGATGCGGAACGTTCTGGCCGACTTGGCTCTGGAATCCCAGGCCGCGACTTTAACGGCCATGCGGCTCGCCCGAGGTTTTGATCGCCGCGCCGTGGATGAGAACGAGCATGCCTTCGCCCGGCTGGCCGCCGCCACGTGCAAATTCTGGTTGTGCAAGCGAGGGACAAGTGTCACTGCCGAGGCGCTGGAGTGTCTCGGCGGCAACGGCTACGTCGAGGAATGCATCATGCCGCGGCTGTACCGTGAAGCCCCGCTGAACTCGATCTGGGAAGGCTCGGGCAACGTGATCTGCCTCGACGTCATGCGGGCGCTCCGCAAGGAGCCCGAAACCGCGACTGCCTTCCTATTGGAACTGCGGCTCGCCTGCGGTGGAGATCCCCGCTTTGACCGCTACCTCGCCGATCTCGAAGCCGATCTGCCTAAGATCGACGAATTCTCTGCCCGACGCGTGACGGAACGCATGGCTCTCGCACTCGAAGCCGCGCTAATGATCCGTCATGCCGATCACGCCTGCTCCGATGCGTTCTGCGCTACACGGCTCGCAGACGATTGGGGCTGCACGTTTGGGACTCTTCCCGCGTCCGCTAATGTGGAGCGGATTCTCGCGGCTTCCATCGAGTGTGAAACTCCGGCACTTGCTTCGGCGACCCGGCAGAGCTAATCTCCTAATCGAGGGTGATTTTATGCGGTTTGTATTAATCGGCGCTCTCAGTTGTTTGCTTTCCGCGGCCTGCTACGCCCAGCGCGGCGGGGGACATGGCGGGGGCGGTGGTTCCCATGGCGGTGGTGGTGGCTTTCACGGCGGTGGAGGCGGAGGTTTCCACGGCGGCGCCAGCATGGGCCGCGTGGGAGGCGGCTTCTCGCGAGGAGTCATGGCTGGTGGCTTCAATCGCGGCGGCGGTTTCAATCGTGGCGGTATTGGTTTCAACCGTGGTTTCAATCGGGGATTCAACCGCGGTTTCCGAAACTTCGGGTTCAACCGGTTTGGGTTTGGCTATGGCTATCCCTACTACGCCGCCGGATACTGGGATCCGTTCTGGGATTGGGGTTGGGATTCCGACTATTATGCCCCGTCCTACTATGCGCCCCCGGCCGACTACGGCTATTACGACAATAGCTATGGAGTTGGCGGCTATTCCCCAGCGCCCGGCGTGGTCGTCATTTCAAACAATATTCCAGCGTATTCGCCTCCTGAATACGTAGCGCCTCCGGCTCCGCCTGAGCCACGCGGCGTATTCCAAGGGCCGATGCCGCAGGGCAGCCAGAAGTACGAAGAGCCGCTCTACCTGCTGGCGTTCCACGATCACACGATTCGCGCGGTGGTCTCGTACTGGGTTGAAGGCAGCTCGGTGCACTACGTCACGATGGAGCACGAATCGCGTACGACGCCGCTGTCTTCCGTCGACAGGGATCTCAGTTTACGGCTGAACCATGAGCGGCGGGTCACGTTTAATCTGCCTCCCCTGGCTGCGCGCCAGTAAAGTGTAGCAACGCGCTAACTGCAGGGCGGTCGCCTGCCCTCCACGGTAAGCATCGCATGTCTCTGGACATGGAGCGTGTCCCGAACATAGCTGCTGTAATCTTCTTCCGCGCTCAGGCGTACGTCTTCCTCGAGAAACCCTGGCTGAACCATGGTCGGACCAAAGGTCTGGATCACGTAGAGCCCGTTGCAGAGTGCTTCGATTCAAGATGCGTGGATCGGAGGGGTGCGACTGTTGGCTCATTTGGTATCGACGTTGGCGCCGCATCTTTGGTGCCCATGACGGCAACGGCCCTGCCGGCTTGGTATGCCGGAGGTTCAAACGCTACATCATTCAGTCCAAACACCGGGAACTGGTCGGCGGGCGTGAGTTGTTTCGGGCTAAGAGAGCGGGTAAAGGGCTGCAACGACGTCTGTATCGCATACGTCTCGATAGCTTTAGGGAGATTTATGTTCGAAGGCCTGCTTCAACCGATGCATTTGCTTGTGATTCTTATCGTAGGCGTTTTTGTCTTTGGGCCCAAGAAACTGCCGGAACTGGGCAAGGGCTTGGGAGAGGGAATCCGCGGCTTTAAGAGCGCGCTTAAAGACGGGGACGACGGCGTCAGTCACGACAACAGCTAGCTAATCCCACCAGGGCACCTGCCGCCACTACTCCTCGGTTATCATTAGCAACAAGACCGATAAGGAGAAACCTTGCCCCAGTACTGGTGTGGTGACGACGACTTCTTCGATGACGGCGGAGGTTTCGACGACTCCGGCGACGATCAAGGCGATGGAAACTCGGACGATCAGGACGACACCGAGGACCAAGGCGACGACGATCAGTATCAGGATGATGACCAGGGCGAGGACCAGAACGATGCAGGAGACGACCAGGGCGCAGGCGATTCCGGGGGAGATGGCGGAGATGATGGCGGCGACGGCGGTGGTGATGGTGACGATGGCAACATCGACGAACAATTCGCCTCCGAAGAAGACCTCCCGCCGGTTGACGACGATGTGTTCGGCAACGTCGACGACTTCCCGAATGCCGATGAAGAGGATTTCGAAGACGATCAAGGCGATTGGTCGGACCAGGACTATGAGGAGTCGGCGCAAAACCTCTTCGGTGATCACGAATACTTCGGCGACAACTTAGTTCAGCAGAAGGTCGACGAGGGCTTCCAACATTACGAGGATCCGGCGTTCACGCGAGCGTTCGATCAGATTGCGCCGGGCACTTCAGATACAGTCCACCTGTTCGAGCGCGATGGCGTCCTGCACGCGTTCGGGTTTGTCTCGCAAGCCGTGCTCGCATTGCTGATAGCCCGCTACGGCGGCATCGACATGAGTAATCTTGACGTCGCGGTTCCGCCCAAGGGTGAGCCGGTACCGCCGCAGCCGCTGCCTCCGGCGTTTGCCAACATACAGGAACAGCCTGCCGTCGATTTGCGCAAGTACTGCACACCAATTGGCGATCAGAAGCAGACCGGGCGTTGCTCAGCATTTGCGTGGACCCACGCTCTGGAGATGTCGCGCAATATCCTCCAGGAAGATTCCCCGCGGCTGTCTCCGACCTACACCATGCTGGAATTCCAGCGCATGCAGGGTGACGCGCAGGATTACCGGTATGCCTGGAAAGGCGGCGACGGCACGGTTAGCGGGCCCGATCCTGGCCAGGTTCTGGTGCAGTCCGGGACATGCCGTCAGGAAATGTGGCCGGACGACAGCCCGGATCCCAAGACGCCCGAACGACAGATGGCGGCTGATGCGGAACAGCATCGGCTCGAGGGTGTGCCGCTGCCGATCTCGGTCGAAGATGTGCGCAAAGTTCTCAGCGCGGGTTGCCCTGTGCATCTCGCCATGAATACCGGCGAGACGTTTTCCGATGTGGGTCGCGACGGGCTGTTCAATGCCGCGGAAGCTCCGAGCGGCATGCACGGCCGGCACGCCATGCTGATCGTGGGCTACACGGGCAATTTCTTCATCGTCAAGAATTCCTGGGGAAGCGATTGGGGCGATCAAGGCTACTGTTACATCCCCAAGAAGGTGCTCGCCGATTCCGACGCGGAATTTACCGCCATATTGCTGCGCAGACCGAATCAATAGCGGATGGAGCACTTACGGCGCCGGCTCACGCTGGTCGACACTACACTGCTGGTCGTCGGCGGAATTATCGGCACGGGCGTGTTCTTCAATACTTCGAACGTTGCGCAACGGGTACACACACCGGCGCTGATTCTCACGGCGTGGTCGATCGGCGGCGCGATTGCGTTGATCGGAGCGCTAAGCTTCGCGGAACTCGGCGCGATGATGCCGGAATCGGGCGGCGAGTACGCGTTCCTTCGCGAAGGCTGGCATCCCATAGCTGGTTTCCTTTATGGCTGGACGATGCTCGTCGTCATCACCACGGGCGCGATCGGCGCGGTCACGATGAAGTTTGCCGAGACGCTGGCGACGCTCGTGCCGGCTCTCGATTCGCCGTGGAAGATTAAAGCTACCGGGTTTGCGGCCCTTTGGGGATTGGCGTTCGTGAATTACCTCGGTGTGAAGCCCGGCGCGGTGGTGCAGAACATCTTCACGGCGGCGAAGCTGGTCGCCCTCGCCTGCCTGATCGCCTTTGGCGCAAACCCCCATGGACCGTCGCACTTTACGATGCGTCCGTTTGCGGCGGGCGGTTACGAGGGCAGTCTTATTGTCGCGATGGGCGCGGCGCTCGCCCCGATTCTGTTCACGTATGGCGGGTGGCAGAGCTCGACGTACACCGCCGGTGAGATTGTAAACCCGCAGCGGACCATTCCGCGCGCTTCGATCATCGGAATACTCATCGTGATCGTGGTCTACGTGGCTGCCGCCGTTACGTACCTGCGGGTGCTGCCGGTGGAGGCAATCCGGACCAGTGGAACTCTCGCAACCGACGTCGCGCAGAAAGTGATGGGCAATGCGGGAGCGCGCTTTATTTCGGCGGCGATCGTGGTGTCGAGCTTCGGGTTTATCGACATGACCATACTAACGGCGCCGCGGGTGTTTTACGCGATGGCATCCGATGGGCTTCTCTTTCCGGGATCGGATTATGTGCATCCGAAGTACAAAACCCCGGTTGTCGTGATTACTTTGTACACGGTGTTGACGACGGTCTTCATGTTGACGGGATCCTACGATACGCTGCTGAGTTACGTGACGTTCGGCGACTGGATTTTCTTCGGATTAACTGTAGCCGCGGTAATCACGTTGCGGCGGCGGAGGCCGGACCTGCACCGGCCTTACAAGGTGTGGGGCTACCCGGTACTGCCTGCGGCATTTGTGGCGGTCGCGTTCACATTTGTGGTGCTGAATTTCATCGCGAACCAGCCTCAGACGTCCTATGGGCTGGCCGTGATCCTCGCCGGCATTCCGGCATTCTATATTTTCCGAAGGTGGAACAGGTCGTGATGCGGAAGATTGTTTACATGGAATGGGTCAAGCTCAAGGCAGGGGCCACGTTTGAGCTCGGCACGAGCGCCGTGCCGCGAGTCGCAATCGAGGAGTTGCCGGGGGCTCGAGATGTGGTGGACCTGAGCGACTTCAATCTCTATGGCTATCGGCCGCTGGTGGCCGAGGTGGCGCGGCGTTACAGCGTGAACCCGAACCAGGTCATCACGACGCAGGGCACCTCCATGGCGAATTACCTCGCGTTCGGCGTTCTTGTAGGCGCGGGCGACGAGGTGTTGATCGAAAAACCGGCTTACGAGCCGCTGCTTTCCGTGGCGAAGCTGCTGGGCGCGGGTATCCGTCGATTTGCACGCCCGTACCGGGACGGGTTTCAAATCGACATGGTCGATCTGGAATCCAAGCTGACGCGCAAAACGAAACTCATCGTCGTGACCAATCTCCACAATCCATCCGGTGTTCTGGTTTCCGACGATGTTCTGCGCGAGATCGGCCGGATGGCGAAGCGGGTGGGGGCGCATGTGCTGGTTGATGAGGTTTACCTGGACCTGATGTTCGATCGGCGTCCGCCAACGGCAGTTCACCTGGGCGACAACTTCATCGTGACTTCAAGTCTGACCAAGTCGTATGGGTTCGATGGATTGCGATGTGGGTGGGTGTTGGCCAACCCCAAGCTCACGGAGGAGATGTGGCGTCTGCAGGATTTCTTTGGTGTGAATGGAGCGATCCCCGCTGAGAAAATCTCGACACTGGCATTTCAGAACCTGGATCGTTTCGCCGCGCGTTCGCGGCGAATGTTAGATACGAACCGGCCGCTCGTCGATGCGTTCATGGCTCGTCATACGGAGCAATTGGCGTGGGTTGCTCCGGATGGCGGGCCGGTTTGTTTCCCTCGGTTGAAAATTGGTAAGGATGGCAGCGAATTCGCCGAACGGCTTTATAGGGACCATTCGACGCGTGTGATTCCCGGCAGGTTTTTCGAGATGGAGCGGCATTTCCGGTTGGGGTTTGGGTGTGATACAGAGGTTTTACATGGAGGGCTTGATCAGATCAGCCAAGCATTAAATAAAATGGCTCAGTAATACGCATCGACAAGTTCCCCACAAAAAAATATGGCCGGTAGGGCAACATCTCCCTACCGGCCGTTTGGTGTTAACTCGCCGATTAGCCTAGAACCGGATCGTACCCGAGAACTGCAATTGCCGCATCGTGCCGTTCGCAGCAATGCCCGTGATCTGACCAACACTGGGGCTCTGAACGTCGGCATTGGGCATACCCAGATTGGTATGGTTGAACGCGTTGCGCGCATCGGTACGTAGTGTAAACCCGAAGCGCTCGGTTATCTTGAAAGTTTTGAACAGCGACAGGTCCTGCTGGATGAAATGGGGACCATAGAGCGAATTGATGGGATAGCTACCGAATGTATTCGGGCTCGGGAACGTGTATGGACCGCTGGTGCATACTCCGCCGGGGCAGCCCACAAACCATTGGTTGCGATTACCCTGCGCGCCCGCATAAGGATCTCCGGATCCCTGGTTAGGCCGATTGTTCGGGCCCACGTTCGGCTGTCCGCCGGCGGGACCGTAGTTTTCCAGGGTGGGGCTGAATGGGAAGCCGCTGAAATAAGTCATGATGCCGCTGATTTCCCAACCGCCTACGAGCGTGTTGGCAATCCGGTTCATGCTCGAGCCAAATCGCCGTCCCTGACCGATGGGAAGATCGTAGGTTTGAGCAAGTACCCACTGCTGGTTCGCGAAAAAGCCGCTGTTCCCAGTGCCGGCGCTCCGGTTGTACAGGAAATCATAGTTCGGGTCGTACCCATTGTTTCCCGGCGCATCACTCCACGATCGCTGATACGTGTAGCTGGCTTGCAGGGTCCAACCCTGCCACGCTCGGATATTCGCGGAACCCTGGAACGAGTTGTAGTGCGCATTGGAGCAATCGCAATAATACGAAAGATCCTGCGTCCACCCGTATAAGGGGAAGTAGCGGCGATCCAGGTTCGTGTTGGAAACGCCCGGCACGAAGATCGGTTCATTAAGATTAACCGTCTGGCCCGAGGTCCCGATAAACGCGTGACGGTCCTGGTTACCAACGTAGGCGCCTTGCACCGAGATGCTCTTGGTTAACTGGCGCTGAATCGCAATATTGTATTGGTAGACTGTGGGCAGCGTGATAACAGGAGGACGGAACTTGGGGTTAATTCCGTTCGGCAGCGGGAAGGTACCGTTGCTGCTGACCGCCACGCTAGGCGGCGCGGATGGGCCGGTTGCCAGCGTGAACACGTCGGTGAATCCATTCGGCTGGTTTAACTGCTGATTCGACAAAACCGGCGGATTCTGGCTCACGTTGTGCCCAAAGATTGACCCGAACACGCCCAGATCGTAAGACCAGCCGTAACCACCACGAATGACCGTCTTCGGATTGAGCTGATACGCAAAGCCCGCGCGAGGCGCGAAATTGTGCCACAGCATATTCTGGATGCCGTGTGACGAGACATTGCCGACACCGAACACGTACATCATTCCATCATTGAGATTGAGCGTGGACCCATTGCCGGGCTGGTTGACGGTTTCGGGGAACACCATTTCCCACCGCATGCCGAGTGTCAGGGTCAACTTCGGAGTTGGGCGCCACTCGTCCTGGCCGTACCAGAAGAAGCGCTTCTGCTGTTCCTGCGCGTTGGTGCTGGTGCTGACGTAGCGCTGGAAGTGAGTCACGTCGCCCAGCAGGAATGTCGCCAGCCCGATACCGCCCACCTGGTTTTGTCCGGCGACCGGCACGTTTCCGGTCACGCCCGGATCGAAGGTGAGTTCGCCGGCGCGATGGCTGTCGCTAGGCACTCGCAGGTTCAGCGCATAACGGAGATCCGCGCCGAACTTGAAATTGTGTTTGCCTATCGTCTTGCTGAAGTTATCTACGAACTGATATTGCCGTTCCGTCTGGGTCAAGGGGCAATTGCACTGGTTAACGCCCAAAGCATACCCCAGTTGGAACGCATCGTTCGGGGAGGGAATGTTGAAGTACGGCAAGCCCGACGTGTACGTCTTGTCGAGGTTTAGGCCAGGAATGCCGGCATCGGATGCCGGGGTGGTTCCGTACCCGTTCGGAACGTCGAAAACATGATACCGGAAATAGCCGAAGCGGAATTCGTTGATCGCTGTCGGGCTGAGGGTGTTAGTCCATCCGATAGCGACGCTGTCATCCCGCGATTCTGAACTCCCGGCATAGTTGACGAATTGCGGACCGCCTGCGATCGCGCCGAACGCGCCCGGGGCAGATTCCGTGTATCCGGCGTAGCTATAGCGCCCGAAAATTGTGTTCTTTTGGTTGAGGTAGTAATCTTCGCGCGTATCCCACTTGTTGTACGAAATCGTCGTGCCGCCGTTCACGGCGTAGTTATTCACGAACGGCGCGCCAGAAATCTGCTGGATGTTCGGTTGCGGGAAGTACTGCAACAGGTTCTTCGCTTGCGTACTGAGCAGATTGGCTGGAATCGTATTGTTTCCAAATGGTGTTCGTCCCACGCCGGTCGCCGGGTTGCCGGTGTTGGGGTTATAGATGACGTAGGTCGGGTTGAATTGCAGCCAGTCACTGAAATTTCCCAGACGGTTCTGAGCATCCGGCACACTGGTCACGATCGATCCGCCCTGGAACTGGCGGTTCAATTCGGCGTCGCCAAAGAAGAAGAGTTTGTCTTTGATCACGCGCCCGCCGATCGCACCACCAAATTGATTTTGCCGGTACAGAGGAGAAGGCAGGTTCGAAAACGGATTGCGCGCCACCGTTTTGAATCCATTGGTGTTGACCTGGTTGTACTCGAACGCCGTCCCGTGAAAGTCGTTCGTCCCCGACTTCGTCGAGTAGGATGCCGTTCCGCCGCCTACGTATTGGAACTCGGCGTCAAAGTTCTGCACCGCCTGCTTCATCTCGGCCAGTGAGTCGATGTTCGGGTTGATCACGATGATTCCCAGGATCGGATCCTGGTTCGTGGTTCCGTCCAGTTCGTAACCCATCTGCGAGAAGAGCTGGCCGTCCACCACCATCTGAATACTGTTTTGGGGGTTTTCGTCCGACGCGTGCTGCCAACCAAGCTTGGCAGTTCCGGGTTCCAGCAACTCAAAGGCTTGCGTATTGCGCCCGATATTGGGCAGGTCACTGATTTCTTTGGAGGTGAATGTCTGCGCCACGTCAGCGCGATCGGCCTGAAGCAGCGGAGCGGCCGCCTGCACCTCGACTTCGGTTGAGACAGAGCCCACGGTCAGCGCGACATCATAGCGTGCCGCCTGGTCAACCAGCACCGGGATCTCGTTGGAGATAACGCGGTTGAATCCGCTCGCCTCGATCGTGATCTTGTACGGATCGGGAATCAATTGTCCCTTGTTGTAATTGCCGTTACTATCCGTCGTGACCTCAGACTTGGTTCCTTTGTTGACGTCCGTTATGGTGACTTTGGCGTTTGCCACAGCGCTGCCGCTGGGATCGGTTACTGTGCCGAAGATGGACCCGAAGACCTGCTGTGCGGACCCGCCGCTGGGTAACAGCGCGGCCACACAAATAGCCAAAAATATCCCGAACCACATTCGAGACGTTGAATGCTGCATTACCTTCTCCTTGGAAGAGCTGATTCGAATTCCCGCTGGGTCAGGCGGTAGTACGCCTAGACCAACCTCACAACCATGTTCCCGACTAGTGTCGTCCCTTCCGACGGGGGATACAAGTTCTCACTGGGTTTGATACTGTTACCGCAGGAAAACTTCGTAGTTGCAAAAGTTTGCGAGCCTTGTTACGCTTCCGTCAATGGCTGTTACTGGGGTCGAAACGGTTGAGCGGGAGGGTAGACTCCGCCAGATCGACCGTATTGTGTCAAGCGACCTCCTGCATGGATCGGAGTCACTTTGCCGATTACTTCGGTACCTGGCGGAGCATTCGATCAATCATCCGGGGGTTGGGGTCAAGGAGTACCAGATCGCGACGGAGGTCTTCAAACGGGCCCCAGATTTCGATCCAAGGATGGATTCGACGGTGCGGGTTCAGACCGGTCGGTTGCGGTCTAAGCTTTCGGAGTACTACGCCCACCCCGGTGTGGAGGATGCCTGGGTTGTGGAAATTCCGAAGGGCGTATACACGATCGTTTTTCACCCACGGACGGCAGAGAATGCCGTCGAGGCTCCAGTCGCACACGCAGAAACGGGGCCTCCCGCGCCGGCGTCCCAGGCGGCATCGACGAGACTATGGTTCGTCACGGTGATCGTTTTGGCGGTCCTCCTGGCGATTTCGGTGACGCTGTTGGTGTCGAGGGTGCCAATGCGGGCGCCGGATACAGCGGCCGCGGCGTCGATTGCCACCGGTCCGCTGGCGGATTTCTGGAAGAGTTTTGTGGATGATTCGGATGAGCCGTGGGTGGTCTTCAGCAACGCTGAATTCGTCGGGCGGCCGGAGACCGGCATGCATTATTTCAATGCGGGGGTGGACAACCCGAGCCAGATTCTCGACCACTATACCGGCGTTGGCGAGGTTCTGGGGATCCATGAGTTGGATCGCGTTTTTGGTGCGCTGCACCATGGGCTGCGGGTAAAGCGGGGGCGGCTGCTTTCACTCGACGATGCTAAAAACAACGACTTGATCTTTATCGGGTCGCCATCTGAGAATCTGACCTTGCGCGAGATTCCGACTACGCAGGATTTTGTGTTTAAACGGGTAGAAGCGGGACCTCGAAAAGGTGATCTTGAAATCAGGAATGCACAACCTCGCGCGGGCGAGGGACAGGCGTTTTTGTCCACCGCGAATCTGCCATTAACAGAGGATTATGCGGTTCTCGGGGTTATGCCGGGATTGAATCCAGCGAAAATGGTGATCGTGCTGGCCGGACTTACGACGCTGGGAACTCAGGCGGCGGTCGAGTACGTGACCCGGGACAACACTGTGGAGCAGTTGCTGAAGCAGGCGGGAGAGAACAGGTCCGGCGGGGTCGCGCCGTTTGAGGCGGTTATTCATGTGAAGGTGAGCAGGGGGGTGCCGGTGCAGAGTGACCTGGTGGCTTTGCACAAGCGGCATTGACCACGATCAGTCGATGATCCTTCGCGGTTGGGCCGAGTTGTGGAAGGATGTACAAGCGAAACCGCTGCTCCGCAAAAGCGGCATAGCCGCAACCAACGGAAACCCTCGGGTTAGAAAAGGTATTACACAGCTTCAGATTCTTAGCCTCGCGAATATTCTGACATTGTGGAAGGATGCACCGGCGAAACCGCCTGCGCCACCTTCGGGTTGCGGCGAGGCAGCCTGCTGGGATGAAGGTCTGCTACACCCTTCCTGATCCTGAAATTTTCCGAGACGTTCTGAGGCAGCCTCAGTTCCGGTCGTGATTATACTAGTCGACATGTTATCGGTTGTGTCTCTTCTGTTCTTTTCCCAATGCGGGGCGGCGGCGGATTCGCGTCTGAGCGCGTCGGCATTTTACAGGCAGAGGCAACACGCGCAGGCGGCGGATTCGCAGGAGCTGCGCCCGTGAAGACATGGTTGTTTGTGGCGTTGACGTCTTGCTCGGTGGGGGCGAACCTCGAAATTTCGCGACCCGTTCGGTCGTGGGAATTTCTTGACGCAGTCGGGCAGCGCGCGGGTCTGCTGGGCAAAGAAGACGGGACGCTCGAAGCATACGTGTACCCACTGAAGCTCTTCAAGGACCTGCGGCTCCGCTTCGAAACCGATGGGCGAGTGATTCCGGGCGAGGCAATTGCACGGCGCATGACTTCGCGGCCCGGTTCGGTAGCGATCACGTATACGGGAGACGATTTTCGAGTAACCGAGACACTGGTGGCGCCCGTCGATGAGCCAGGCGCGCTGATTCTGCTCGATGTGAACGCTAAGAATCCGCTGCGCATCAACGTGGAGTTTACACGTGATTTCCAGCTCATGTGGCCGGCTTCGATCGGCACAGGGTACGTGGAGTGGAACGACAAGCTGAAGGCGTTTATGTTCGGGGCGGATGGGCAGGACTATGCCGCGGTGCTGTCGTCACCCGATGCGACGCTAATGACTCGGGATAACGCGACGAACTACTCGGCGTGGTCGACGGATGCCTTGTCGCTGGGTACGATTACGGGACACGCGCAGCGCGTGCTGGCATTTGCGGGGTCGATCCGATCGAGAGACGCGGCGATGACGGAGTATAAGCGGCTGATCGATCGTTCGAGTGAATTTGCAGATGAGACCGAACGGCACTATGAGGATTACCTCACCCAGACGGTCGAACTGCAGCTACCGGATTCGCGGCTTCAGCGGGCTTATGACTGGTCGCGGATCAGCATGGTGAAAGGAGTGGTGAACAATCCTCTGCTTGGCCGTGGGCTGGTGGCGGGGTACGGGCTCTCCAAGGGAGCTTATCGTCCGGGGTTCGCGTGGTTTTTCGGACGGGATTCGTTCTGGACATCGTTTGCTTTGACGGCGGCGGGGGATTTCGTTACGTCGCGCGCGGCAATTGCTTTCGTGGCGCGATACCAACGCGAGGACGGCAAGATACCGCACGAGATTGCGCAGACGGCATCGCTGCTGGATTGGTTCAAACAGTTTCCTTACGGATATGCATCGGCGGACGCGACACCGTTGTTTGTGATTGCGCTTCGCGATTACGTTGAGGCGAGCGGCGATGTCGAGTTCGCGCGGGAGCAGTCGGCGCGCTTGTGGAAGGCGCTCGATTTTATGCGGTCGACTCTGGACGAGGCTGGCTTCCCGCGAAATCTGGATGTGGGGCACGGATGGGTGGAGGGCGGTCCCTTGCTGCCCATTCGCGTGGAACTTTACCAGGCGGGATGTTACGTCGAGGCGCTGCGGTCGTTGGCGAGCCTGGCGCGGATTCTGCATGAAGACCAGCGAGCGCAGCAACTCGACGTTGAGTTCGGGCAGAAACGCAAGGCGCTAAACGACCTGTTCTGGCTGCCGCAGTCGCACTCATACGCGTTTGCGTTGGACAAGCAGGGGAAGCCCGTGGATCAGCCTAGCGTCCTGGCGACTGTTCCCATGTGGTTCGATTTGCTCGACCGGCAGCACGGAGAGGAGATGATCGAGGGTCTCGCGCGTGAGGAGCACGCTGCGGATTGGGGCATGCGGATCATCTCGGCAAAGGCTCCATTGTACGATCCGTCGGGCTATCATTACGGGTCGGTTTGGCCGCTCTTTACGGGCTGGGCTTCAGTCGGCGAGTACCGGAATCACGAGGCGGAAGCGGCATTGGCGAATTTGCGTGCGAATGCATGGCTGGCACTCGATGGCGCGGGCGGGAACACCACCGAGGTACTGTCGGGCGACACGTATTCGCCTTTGTCGACGGCATCTCCGCACCAGACGTGGTCGGCTGCGATGGTAGTGTCGCCGATTCTGCGGGGGTTGCTGGGCTTGTCCGTCGATGCTGTGAACCGTCGTGTGCAGTTCGCGCCGCATTTGCCCGCGGATTGGCGGACAGCGGGTTTACATGGGGTTTCGGTGGGGACCGCGAAGGTGGATCTGGATTTCAAGCGCGATGCCGACGGGTTGGAATTGCGTATCGGGAATTCGGGGGCGGCGCCGTTCGAACTGGAATTCGCGCCGGCTTATCCGCCGTGCGCGCGCGTCACTTCGGCGAGTGTGGATGGGAAGGCTATTACCTGGAAAGAAGACAAGGAGTCGACGGATTGGCACCCTCGGTTTACGATTTCCGTCCGCCCAGGGAATACCGTGCTGAAGCTGCGGCATCGGGGGATGTTTGGATATGTCGTGCCGTTTACTCCGCCGCGCCTGGCCGAGGCGAGTTCGAATCTGAAGGTTGTTTCGGAGCATTGGAGTGATCACCGGCTGGAATTGAGATTTTGGGGTGTTCCCGGGCGTGATTATCGGCTCAGGCTCGTCTATCCGGATCGAGTGGCGAGCGTTGAAGGAGGCACGCGCGAGGGGGATGCTGTAATTTTGCATGCGCCGGCGTCGGGGTTCGGCACCGCAAGCTTCAACTTGCCTTAGGGCCGCCTTAAACCGGCGTTACTTTCGTCGCTCAGGCGGTTGTATACGGCGTTGGTCCAGCCGAAGCCCACTTCGTTCGACCCATACCCGAATTGGATCGCGCGGCCGACATCCATTCCTCGGCGCACCACATCGTATTTCTCAACGATCGTGCCGGTTCGTTGATATTCGGCGTGTACCATCGATAAGAACTTCTCGGAGACGCGGTTTGCGTCCTCCGTGTAGCCGTAGCGCCGGAGGCCTTCAACCGCAACCATCTGCAAGGGCGCCCAGCCGAATGGTGCATCCCACTGCTGGCCGCTGACGAACGTGCTGGTCTGCAAGCCGCCGGGCTCCTCGAATTTGGCAAGGTTCGCTTCGACGCGAGCAGCCTGCTCCTTGCCGGCGATGCCTGCCCATAACGGGAAGAACGTCGTCAAAAACGGATAATGCCGCCGTCGTGAGTGGACGAACTCGTAATCGTAATAGAGACCGTCTTGCTCATCCCACATGAGCCGATTGATCCGTGCGGCACGCTCCTCGGCGCGCTTCTTCCATTGCGCCACGTCCTGGTCACGCCCCAGGATGTGCAGGATTTCGCCCGCCTGCATCTCCATCAGGTACAACAGCGAATTCAGGCACACCGGATTGTAGTGAATGATGTCGACGTTGAACTGGCCAAAGCGATTTGACGGATCGAAGCCGGATTCCCGCATGGAGCGGTCACCTTTATAGAACAGCTCCGTTAGTTGGTCGCGGCGCCGGTCGTAGTATTCGCCCACCTCGTAGTCGGTCACTTCGTGCGTGCGGTAATACGCCTTCACGCGGTCGTAGTGCGTGTGTCCCTGGGCATCGCGCTCAGCCGACACGGATTCCGGCGCGGGACCATCGCCGAAATCGTAATAGCGCGACAGGCCCGTGGCGGGTGTGAGGTGCGGCTCGGTGGTCCAGAAGCGATAATATTTTTCCACCTCGGGAACGGCGCCCTCGAGCCATTTGCGGTCGTGAGTCTTCTCGTAGACGCCGAGCAGCATTTCGGTCAGGAACGGCGGCTGCGAACGGGTGAGATAGTAAGTGCGGTTGGCGTTCAGGATTTTGCCATATTCGCGGATCTCGTAGAGGAAGTTATCCGCCATGTTTTTTGCCAGCTCGATTTCGTTGTCCCGAATCAGTCCAAGCTGGATGAAGTAGCTGTCCCAACCGTACATCTCGTTGAAGCGTCCGCCGGGAACGACATAAGGAAAGGGCAGGTAGAGCAGGCCCTGGGTCTTGAGCTGCGAGGTATCGGCAGGGAGAGAGAGAATTTCGATCTTTGCGAGGTCAGCCGGAGCCATCTGCTGCCTGAGGCGCCCGCGGATACGTTCCACGTTTTCGGCGGACGCGATGTAGACCGGCCAGCGGCCGTCGGCGGAAGGCTGAGACTTGGGATCGACGGCGGCCTTGGCGAGATCCTTGTTGGAGCGCGTCAGCGTGGCCCAGGTTTGCTTGATGTACTCGCCGATGGGTATCGGCTGGGTCTTTGTCGCTGTCTGCGCCCACAGCGCAACCCCAACGAGGAAGCCGGCCGAAACGGTAGATACTCGGAGACTGGCAATGCCATTTCGTTTTCGTCGTGCATCGGCAACGAGTTTCGTCGGAGCGCGCGGCGAAGATTTGAAGAATGTGGAAGGGTGGAGCAGGCATTCAGCCTGCCTTTGCACTTCATCCAGAAAGGACAGGCGAAAACGCCTGCCCCACATTTTCCAACCCGAAAGTCGCCGTTGGTTGTGAAGCAACTCCAGGGACGCGCATACCAATCCGCCGGTACACTCCCGGCGCGGTCCCAAAGCAGGTGGAACCGCCTGCTTCACCCTTACACAGTCTGCCCCATCCTCATAGTTAAGTGACATGGGGCTTTAGCCTGCTGTCGGTGCCGGTGCTGCTGAATGCGTCAATGGGTTCCGTGGGCGCGCTCATAGACCACCTTTCCATCAAAGACCGTCATGACGACCTTCGTCTTTGAAATCTCGACGGGATCGATGCTTAAGATATCATCCGAAAGTACGGCGAAATCCGCCAGCTTTCCAGGCTCAATCGTACCCTTATTCGATTCGTCGAAGCTGGCATAAGCCGATCCCCATGTGTAGGCGCGGATGGCTTGTGCAACTGTGATCTTCTGTTCGGGCACCCAGCCGTCGGGGTGCTTCCCATCGAGCGTTCGGCGAGTGGCCGCGGCGTAGATTCCCAGGAGCGGCTCCATCGGGGCCACGTACCAGTCCGATCCAAAGGCGAGAACGGCGCCCGCCTCTAACAAGGAATGAAATGCGTAAGTGGTCTTAGCGCGTTCGGGGCCGATGCGTTTTTCAGCCCAACGTCCGTCATCGATCGCATGATAGGGCTGCACCGATGCGATGACGTGCAGTTTGGCAAATCGCGGAATGTCATCGGGGCGTAAGTGCTGAGCATGCTCGATCCGAAAGCGGCGGTCGCGCGCGCCGTTGTTGCGTTCGGCGTCCTCGAACATACCGAGGATGATGTGGTTTGCCTTGTCACCGATCGCGTGAACGGCAATTTGCAGTCCGGCACGGTCCGCATCGAGGATGTGCTTCCGCATTTTGCTCTCGGGGATCATCTCGTCGCTGGCCAGGCCGCTCGTCGCCGGCGCGTCGAGATAGGGATCGAAGAAGAGCGCGGTGGTGGAACCGAGGGAACCGTCCGCAAAGCCTTTCAATCCTCCGATGTGCAGGTAGCCGCTGCCGAACGCGGCTAGCAGCCCGACATCGGCGAGGCGTTCCCAGGTTGCCAACGGCTGATGACCGGAGATGCGAACCGTCAACTCGCCCGATTTCAGCAGCTTTTGGTAGACGCGCAGGATCTCGGGGGCTGCGGACATGTCCTGCACGCTGGTGACGCCGTTTTCCGCCGCGTACCGCATGGCAGCGCGGACCGCGTCGGCGATCTCGTCGTCGGAGGCTGCTGGGATGACCCGTTCGACGGCTGCCGCGGCGGCATCCTTCAACACTCCAGTGGGCTCGCCCTTTTCGTCGCGGACGATCGTGCCTCCAGGTGGATCGGGTGTGTTGCGATCGACGCCTGCCAGCTTTAGCGCCGCGGTGTTGGCGAGGCTCATATGACCGTCCAGCCGATTCAGGAATACTGGATGATCCGCGGTAACAGCATCAATTAATTGGCGAGTGGGCAGGCGTGCCGGGGTCCAGTTCTCATGGTCCCAATCGCCTCCCAGTATCCACCGGCCGGGAGGAAGTTGCGCCGCGAACTTGCGGATGCGTTCGCGGAATTCGCCCTCGCTTTGCGCATCGCGGAGTTTGACGCTCGCGAGATGCTGGCCCCCCGTGTAGAAGTGGACGTGCGCATCGTTGAAGCCCGGCACCATGAGTTTGCCGGCGAGATCGACCACGCGCGTCTGCGGCCCGATCGAATGGCCAATATCGGAGGACGATCCCATCGCCACGATGCGGGGCCCTATGCAAGCTACGGCTTCCACCTGAGGCTGCGCGATCGTGCCCGTCCAGATTTTTCCGCCTGTCAACACCAGATCCGCAAAAGATTGCGCCGCCAAGCCCGAGGTGATGGTCATAAGTGCGACAAACTTCATTTTCATCTATAGTACTTACCTGGGCGCAGGTTACGGCTTTTCGGGAGCGGTGATTAAAAGTGCCTCATGGGCGCGTCCTTTAAAGCTGGTTTGTGTTTGAGACGATAGACTCGATCGGCCCGCCTCGCACCGCTGGCGGCCCGTTACAAAGCAGTTAGGAGGTTGGGGATGGTCAGAAAACGCACCGCCTTAGTGTTCGCAGGCATTACGGTATTCGCGCTCGTTGGGGTTCTTCGTTCCGACGACGAGCAACCGCAATACGGCGTAGCGCATCCGGAGTGCACCTTCTACGGACCGGATCATGACAGGTTCATGAAAGGCGTCAATTCGCGGACGAATCATGCTCTCAGTGATATGACCCGGGCCGTGGTGGCGGCGCTGCCGCACCGTGAGACCTCGGCGGCGTCAAAGACTGCAGGAACGGCTTCGAGCAGTAATAATACGATCGACAAATATATATTTCAGGCTATTAATGCCGCCGGCGTGACGCCCGCTCCTCAGACCACCGACTATGAATTCATTCGTAGGGTGACGCTCGACCTGACGGGACGAATCCCCACAGTCAGCGATCTCAATGCTTTCATTGCGGATCAGACGCCGACTAAGCGGGCGAAACTGATCGAGACGTTACTCGCCAGTTCGCAGTGGGTGGACAAGTGGACGATGTTCTATGGCGACCTGTTCCAGAACAACTCGCGGAACACGCAGATCGTGCGATACCCGGCTGGCGTGGAAGCGTTCTACACCTATATCCACGATTCGCTCGCTACCGGCAAACCGTACGACCAGATGGCGCGGGAAATGATCTCGGCACAAGGCGGCGACAGCTACACGCAGGGCGAGTTGAACTTTCTGATTGGCGGCGTGGTGACGGGCGGCCCGGCACAGGACATCTGGGACCAACAGACCGCGAACATGGCTACAACTTTCCTGGGCATCTCGCACGTGAATTGCCTGCTGTGCCATAACGGCGCGGGACATCTTACGTCGCTGAGCCTCTGGGGTAGCCACACGACGCGGCAGCAGGCCTGGGGCCTTTCATCATTCCTCTCGCACACCGATTGGCCACGTACGCCAGTGACGCAAGGGACACCGCAGCCGTATTACTGGGGGCTTGCCGACAACACGAAATATACGAAAGATTATGCGCTGAACACCACCACCGGCAATCGTCCGGCGCGTCAGCCGGCCACGTCTAGCGATCCGAAGACGGTGGCTCCGGCGTATCTCTGGGGCGGCCAGGGTCCGGACAAGGGGCAGAACTATCGGGTGTCCCTCGGCGGGTTGGTGACGTCCGATTTCCAATTTGCGCGCGCCGCTGTGAACTATGTTTGGGCGTATTTCTTTGGACAGGGCATTGTCGATCCGCCTGATCAGTTTGATCCAGCCCGCCTCGATCCGGCCAATCCGCCGACAGCTCCGTGGCCGCAGGATCCGACGCAGCCCTGGCCGCTGCAGCCGTCGAATCCGCAGTTGTTGAATGCGCTGGCTCAAGACTTCGTCAACAGCGGCTACGACCTGAAAGCGTTGATGCGTGAAATCGCGAATTCGCAGGCCTATCAGCTTTCGTCGCGTTACGACGGGACATGGAATCCGGCGTGGCAAACGCTGTTTGCGCGCAAGATGGTGCGCCGTTTGTGGTCGGAGGAGATCCACGATGCCGTGGCGCAATCGAGCGGTATCATTCCCACCTATAAGAATGCGACGTACGGGACCATGAATTGGGCGATGCAGTTCCCCGAGCCGCTAAGCATGCCGGATGGCGCTAATGGGGCGGTTTCGATGTTTCTCGATACGTTTCTGCGCGGGAATCGCGATACCCAGGTGCGGAGCTCCGATGGATCCGTGACACAGGCTCTCGATTTGATGAACGACAACTTCGTGATGAGCCGGATGCAGTTTGCCAAGGCTCCAGCGGGCTCGTTCCTCAAGTCGCTAGGGAACATTGCCGACACGGGGCAACTCGTGACGACAGCTTTTCTGACCGTGCTTTCGCGAACTCCCACCGACGTCGAATTGAGCGCGGCCGTGGCGAACATCAATGGGGGTAACCGCAGCCAGGAGATCGAGAACCTGATGTGGTCGCTCTACAACAAAGTGGATTTCATTTTCAATTACTAACGGGGAGAGGGTCATGTCGGAAAGAGATAAATTCGATAATTTTGTTCAGCGGTATCCACATCCGCACCTTTCGTTCTTCAACCGGCCGTACTTCTCGCGGCGGAGGTTCTTCGAGATTCTAGGAGCGGGGGTGACGGGATCGTACCTTCTGGGCAAGTCGGCTAAGGCGGAGACAGATATCGTCACGCAGCCCGGTGTGCAGATGAAGAACACGGCCAAGAACGTCATCTTCATTTTGCTGGCCGGCGCTCCGTCGCACGTCGACACTTTCGATTTGAAGTTCCTCGACGGCACCACTCCGGCGGACTTCAATCCAACCAACGTAAACGGTGTTTCCTGGCCGATGGGCCTGTTGCCGAATATCGGCGGCCTGCTGGGAGACCTGGCGCTGGTGCGATCGATGCAGTCGTGGGCCCTGGTGCATTCCCTGGCGCAGACATGGACGCAAATCGGACGCAATCCCGCGGCGGCTTTGGGAAACATTGCGCCGAACATCGGTAGCGTCGTCGCGATCGAGAAGTTCGCGGAGCGGACCCCGGGGCAGGTATTCCCGACGTTTCTGGCGCTCAATTCGGCATCTTGTGTTGGGAACGGGTACTTCCCGGCGACGTACGCGCCGTTTAAAATTGTGCCTTCGACCGCAGGCATTCCGAATACGACGAACGTGCTCGGACAGCCCCGCTTCGAGACGATGTGGAGCCGCGTGCACCAGCTCGACGACCCACTGCGTGTTAATTCGCCGCTGGGACAGCCGGTGCAGGATTATGACGAGTTCTACACGGCGGCCAACAGCATGACATATAACAGCGCCGTGCAGCAGGCTTTTTCGTTCAACAGCTCCGACAGCACCCGCTATGGAAGCTCGGCTTTCGGCAATGCCTGCCTGGTGGCGAAGCAGGTACTCTCGGCGAACCAGGGCACGCGGTTCATTCTGGTTTCGTTCGGGAGTTGGGACATGCACGTCGACATCTACGGAAAGGCTAACCCGAAGGGTAACAATCTTTACACCATGGGCAAGCCTCTCGATGATGGCGTCTCGGCACTGATCAACGACTTGAAGGCGAGTGGCTTGTACGATGAGACACTGCTCGTCATGGTCGGCGAATTCGGACGCACGGTCGGGAAGGTGACGGCCGCGGGCGGACGCGATCACCTGGTGCAGCAGACCGCGGTGTTCGGCGGCGGCGGCATTAAGGGCGGCACTGTGATCGGCGCGACGAACGACAGTGGGTCGGATACGGTGGATTACGGCTGGTCGCGGCAGCGCTATGTGAAGCCGGAGGATGTCGAGGCGACGATTTACTCGGCCATGGGAATCGACTGGACGACGGTGCGGTACGACGATCCGTTTAAGCGCGGGTTTGAGTACGTGCCGTTCTCAAATGAGGATTTGTATGGGCCGATTAATGAGTTGTGGCCCACTTCGAGTTAGAGTAAGTCAGGATTGCATCCTGCTACCAGTTTGTTGCCGTGCTTGTCAAGGCAATTCGGAAGTGGTGAAGGCGGGTTTCAAACCCGCCGCAGGTTACAAACCCGCCCTACATCCGCTGGAAAGGTGGGACAGGCGTTTTCGCCTTTCCTTTCTCCGGTGAGGTGCAAAGGGGAATAAAGTCAGAGGACCAAGTCCTCTATGGCGGCTCCGACTCGCAGCACCAGGTCTTCTTCAAACGGCCGGCCGATAACCTGCAGCCCCATTGGCAGGTTTTCGGCCGTCTTGCCACAGGGAATTGACAGCGCGGGGAAGCCCAGCGCGTTGACGCCGCGCATGAAACGCGTCGTTGCCAGCCGGACGTCGATCTTACGTCCGTCCATCTCCATTTCACGCTGGCCGATCAATGGCGCGGCGGTGGGAGTGGTCGGCGTAATCAGGCAATCCACGGTGCTGCAGATTGTCTGCCATTCCTGAAGCAGGAGGCGGCGCATTCTTTGCGCGTTTACGTAGACCGTGGCGGGCACGAGGCGCCCCTGGTCGAGCAGCGCCAGGACGTCGTCCCCGAAGCTCGCGCGCTGGTCCATGTATGGTTCGTAAAGCGCCGAGGCCTCCGCCAGCAGAATGGTGCGAGCGACAAGGTTCAGTTCCTCGACGTCGGGAACTCGCACGGACACCACTCGCGCGCCAAGCGATTCGGTGTTTCGCACCACGGTCTGTACCGCGTCTCGCACTTCACCCGCGACGCCTTCGAAGTAGTAGTTCTGCGGAACGCCGATGCGGACGCCGCCAAGCGAACAAGGGGACGGCGGGACGTACTCCAGCACCGGCTCGCGGCTGCAGGAGCTGTCCCGGTCATCGAATCCAGCCATTGCGTGCAGTGCGATGGCGGCATCGCGAACAGTCGATGTCAGCGGGCCGATGTGGTCCAGGCTCAGGCCGAGCGGCCGGACTCCATAGCGGCTCACACGGCCATACGTCGGCTTGAGCCCGACGACGCCACAGAACGATGCGGGAATACGGATGGATCCGCCGGTATCGGTTCCGGTCGCCATCAGCGCCATACCGCAGGCCACCGCCGCGCCGGCGCCGCCGCTCGATCCACCGGGGACGCGATCGTGACCGTGCGGGTTGCGGACGGGTCCAAAATGCGGATTGTTGGAGGTGATCCCGTAAGCCAACTCATGGAGGCCCGTCTTGCCCAGCATCACGGTTCCGGCTTCATGAAGACGGGACACGACCGTAGCGTCGTAGTCGGGGACATAATCGCTGAAGAGCTTCGAGCCGGACGTGGTCCTGACCCCTTTCGTGCAGATCAGGTCCTTGTGGGCGATCGGAATGCCGTGCAGAGGCCCGCGGTCGAAGCCATCCTCCAACTCCTCATCCAGCTTCTCAGCCTGCTTTCTTGCCGAATCCTCACACACAGTGATGAATGCGTTCAGAGCCGGGTTCAGATCCTGAATCTTAGTCAGGCACTCGTCGGTGAGTTCCCGGCACGAGATCTTGCGCTTTCGAAGGGCATTGCCGGCTTCGACGATGTTCACTTGCGATCTCCGCGGGCGAGTTCATAGACCAGCGCGGAATCCGTCGTTAGCGAGAGTCGTTCGAACACCTTGTTCATGCGGCTCAACAGATCGTTGACGGTGGGTAGAATCCGTTCGAGTTGGTCGTTAGGGATAGCCGATGTGGACATAAGTTTTTCCTCAATGGTAGCTCTGGCAAGGGTTAGACTGGAGGAAGATCGCTATGTCCACCGCCACGGAAATGAGTCAAGCCACACCCGCGCCCTTGAGCGTACTCACCGAAGAAGAAACGATGTTTCGCGACACCGTGCGAAGGTTCGCGCGGGAACGCATCGGTCCTCATGTGCGGGAAATGGACGAAGCAGGCGTCTTCCGGAAGGAATTGCTTCGAGAGATGTTCGAGCTGGGGCTGATGGGCATCGAGATTCCTGAGGAGTTTGGCGGGCAGGGCGGTAGCTTCTTTCAGGCGGTGCTCGCGGTCGAGGCCCTGGCGGAGGTCGATCCATCGGCGGCAGTGATCGTGGACGTGCAGAACACCATCTCCAATAATGTCCTGCTGCGCTGGGGCAACGACGATCAGAAGCGGCGTTACCTGCCGAAACTGGCATCCGAGATGGTGGCATCGTTCGCGCTGTCGGAAGCCGGCGCCGGGTCGGATGCCTTTGCGCTGGCGACGCGCGCGGTGAAGGACGGCGACGAGTGGCGTATCACGGGCCGCAAACTCTGGATCACGAACGCGGCCGAGGCGGGTCTTTATCTGCTGTTCGCGAACGCGAATCCCGAACTGGGCCATCGCGGCATCACCTGCTTTCTGGTGGAGCGTGTGTTTCCAGGCTTTCAGGTTGGGAAGAAGGAAGACAAGCTCGGGATTCGCGCGTCGTCCACTTGCGAGCTGATCCTGGATGATTGCCGGGTGCCGGCGGCCAACGTCCTAGGTGACGTTGGGCGAGGGTATAAGATCGCCATCGAGACGCTGAATGAGGGCCGCATCGCGATCGGTGCGCAGATGGCTGGCCTGGCGCAGGGCGCACTGAGCCACGCTCTCAACTATGCCCGGCAACGCAAGCAGTTCGGGAAGACGATCGCGGAATTTCAGGGCATCCAGTTCGAATTGGCCCACATGGCGACGGAGGTCGAAGCCGCGCGCCTGCTCGTGTACAACGGCGCACGGATGCGCGACGCGGGCCTTCCATTTGTCACTGAAGCGGCGATGGCCAAGTATTTCGCGTCCCAGGTGGCGGAGAACACGGCTTCGAAGGCTGTTGAAATCTTTGGCGGCGTGGGCTTCACCAAGGATTATCCGGTGGAAAAGCTATTCCGCGACTCCAAGATCGGCCGCATTTATGAGGGCACCAGCAATATGCAGAAGTTGACCATCGCCAAGCAGATTCTTGGATAATAGAAGATATGGACGTGGGGCCAATGGCAACCCGCGTTTCGTGCCGACCGTCAAAAGCTGAGAGGTATAACATGCGCACGTTTGCCGCCGCGATGATGATTTGGGGCATTGCGTTGCTACCGGCGTCCGTCCGGGCCGCAAATCTGCCCGATCCGAACGAAACACAGATCCAGGACATCATCAGCAAGTTCGCTGCCAAGGAGGCCGATTTTGCGCGGGCTCGCGGCAACTACACTTACCGTCAGACCGCGAGGATCATCGAGTTGGATGACAATGGCAACCCGGGCGGCCGGTGGGAGATCGTATCGGACATCGTGTTCACGCCGGATGGCAAGAGAACCGAGCACGTCGTGCGGTCGCCTGTTCCCTCGCTGCAGCATATTCTTCTGACGCCGCAGGATGAGCAGGACCTGCGAGAAGTGCAGCCGTTCGTGCTGACGACTAACGAGATCCCGATGTACTACATTCGTTATCTGGGCCGCGAGAAACTGGATGAGATCACCTGTTACGCGTTCGCGGTGAAGCCGAAGAAGATGGAATCCGGCAAGCGGTATTTCGAAGGGATTGTGTGGGTCGACGACAAGGACTTGCAAATCGTAAAGACTTACGGACGCGGCGAAGGGCTCGAAAAGCACAACGGCGAGAACGCTTATGCCAAGTTTGAGACGTACCGCGAGCAGGTTGACGGCAAATACTGGTTTCCGACGTACACCATCGCGAACAGCAACTTGAATTTCAAGGACTTCACGCAGCGGATTAAGGAAACCGTGAAGTACGAGGATTACAAGCAGTTCAAGAGCGATGTCAACATCAAGTACGGCGATGTGGATGAATCGGCGACCAAGCCTCCGACGCCTCCCACTCCGCCGAAGAAGCCCTAAATTAGCTGCCTGTGGCAGAAGTTTTTGAGAGCGCCCTACGGAACCGCGTGCGCCACCCTTGCGACTCAACGTTGCGAGCCAAGGTGGAGCGGGCATTCCACCTGCCCGAGTTCTGCCGGGTGCTCCTGGAATAGCGAAAGTGAAGACGAACGCAGTTCGCGCGCTTGACGATCTAAAAATTCCTTACGACCTGCGCGAATACGAAGTCGATCCGGACGATCTGGCCGCGGAAAGCGTAGCACGCAAGGTTGGGCTGCCACCCGAGCAGGTTTTTAAGACTCTGGTGGCGCGCGGCGACCGAAATGGCGTTTGCCTGGCCGTCGTACCCGGCAATTGCGAATTAGACCCCAAAGCCTTAGCAAAGCTCACCGGCGATCGCCGGCTCGAGTTGGTTCACCTGAAAGAAGTCCAACCGCTGACAGGGTACATTCGCGGAGGCGTAACCGCGCTTGCCTGCAAGAAGCCATACCCGGTTTATGCGGACGACACCATTGAGCTTTTCGATGTCATCTCCGTCTCCGCGGGTCGGCGTGGGCTTCAGATCCTAATCGCTCCGGCGGACTACCTCCGCGCAACACAGGCGACGCTGGGTCCCATTGCCAAAGAGAAGCAGCCGCATGTTGTGTAATCGTAATTACATAACCACTCAGGCAAATTCATTCGCCATTCGGCTCCGTTCCGGCGCTGGACAATTTTTTCTTCGTTGCGTTACTGGGAACCTATGGTTCAATAAGAAGTTACCGCCAATCTATGGCTGATCGCCAGCTGAAGTTTCGCCGTAACCTTAGGGCTCTCCATCGCCGGATGCGGGAATGGAGAATGATCATGCGGGGGCTTGCGTCCACGGACCATCCCGTCATGGCGCATATCATTCCGATCCGCCGCTGCAACCTGTCCTGCACCTACTGTAACGAGTACGACGATTATTCCAAGCCCGTACCTCGTGACACGATGATCCATCGCTTGGACCGGCTCGCCGATCTCGGAACCACCATCATCACGTTTAGCGGCGGTGAACCGTTGCTGCACCCCGACCTCGACGAATTGATTGCTCACATTCGGAGCCGTAAGGTCATCGCGGGCCTGATCACAAACGGCTATTTGTTGACCGCCGATCGGGTGAAGCGCTTGAATCAGGCAGGGCTCGACCACATGCAGATCAGCATCGACAATGTGATGCCCGACGATGTCTCGAAGAAGAGCCTGAAGGTGCTCGATAAGAAGCTTCAAATTCTTTCCGACCACGCGTTGTTTCACGTCAACATCAATTCCGTGTTGGGCGGAGGCATTCACAATCCGGAGGATGCGCTGATCGTTGGCAAGCGCGCCGTCGGACTCGGGTTCACGTCGACGGTTGGCATCATCCACGATGGCGACGGGCAGTTGCGTCCCATCGGCGAGCGGGAGCGCAAGGTCTTCCTCGAGATGAAGGGTTTCGAGAAGAGCAATTTTTCGCAGCTCAACTACTTCCAGGACGACATTGCCAATGGCCGGCCCAGCAACTGGCGCTGCCGCGCGGGGGCGCGGTATCTATACATCTGCGAAGACGGCTTGGTGCACTACTGTTCGCAACAGCGAGGTTTTCCCGGCAAGCGGCTCGACGAATACACGGTTGAGGATATCCGGCGCGAGTACCTCACTGTGAAAGGTTGCGCGCCCTATTGCACTGTTTCGTGTGTGCACCAGGTCTCATACATGGACTTCTGGCGCGACCCGCAGACCATTACGGCTGAACAAGGCGCTGACGTCACGTCCAACGGGCTCGTTCAGATCGAGCGTTAGTTTTTTCTGGTCAGCAGCCCCCAACTGGAGTATACTGACACAGCTAACGCCAGTAGGTTGTCCTAGGTTGGGGACAACTAAGTCCGCCGCTCGGTGTTTAGTTTTGATGCGGCATCAGGTTTTCTATAGGGGATGTCCTGTTTTGGACCACGGAATCGTTTCTGAAGGATAGAGCGCTCGAGCGGCCCAGATCGCCGCGGTGTTCCAACTGACTTCCTCGAACTGTGTGGGTGACTCGCCGGTGGTAACTCGGCGATAAATGGGATGAGACAAACTTAACAGCGTCCTAATAGCCTATTAATGATAGACAGTTAGAATTTGAGCTATGAAACAAACCCTAATCGCGTCCGCTCTTGGCTGCTTTCTCGTCATTGGAGGAGCAGCTTTCGCTCAGAAACCCGCAAAGAACGTATCGGGAGCCCGGCATCCGAATATCGCAGCCGCCCAACGGCTGAGCCGCCAGGCTTATGAAAAGATCGTCGCTGCTCAGCAGGCCAACGAATGGGATATGCAAGGCCATGCCCAGAAGGCCAAGGAGTTACTGGATCAGGTGAATAATGAACTGAAACTCGCAGCCGAGGCAGCTAACAAGAAGTAGAGATCGATCGGGTTAGTTGGTGCCCCTGGTCTCCGGCGTCGGGAAAAGGACGGAGCCAGGGGCTTGCTGCGCTGATTTGGTAAGAACCTTATTGACAGTTCTTGCGGAGAATACCTCGCCCGCACTGGTTCACGTCGATGCAGCGACATGCCTGTATTCGTTCCAGCAGGTTCTTCATCGTGGCGATCCGCTCCGCCATCGCATCAAGCTCCGAGATTTTCCGTTTGGCGAGATCCTTCCAGCGTTCGGAAATGTGTGAATCGTTGTGAAAGCCGTTGAAGAGTTCTCGAGTCTCCTCCAGAGTGAAGCCGCACGACTTGGCGTGTTCCAGGACGGCCAGCACTTCAAGGATCGAGGCATCGTAGCGGCGTTGTCCACTCGTACGGCCGGCCCTGGGAATCAAACCGGCCTTTTCGTAATAGCGAATGGCGGATGCTCGAAGCCCGGCTTGCTTTGCGACCTGCCCGATTGTCAATGTTAAGCCTTGCTCCCGCACGATTCCCGCACCACCAGGCGGCATTCAATCAGGATATCGCGCGGCAAAGAGTTTGGACGCGCCATGCGGTCGAGCATAGCTCCGAGAGCCGCCTCGCCGATCTCGCGGCAGGGTTGACGAACAGTCGTTAAGGGCACCGGCAGCAGACTGGCATACTCCACGTCATCGATTCCGACGATGCGAACGTCGCCCGGTATGCGTTGCCCGGCGCTAATCAAGGCACGCATTAATTCGCCGGCCGTACGATCGTTCGCGCATACGTAGGCGTCGGGATGCGACCTTTTGTGGAACTGTTCTATCGTTCGCGGCTCAATCGACTCCGGCCGGAAGATCAGCGCGGGGGTCTCGCCGAGCGCGGCGCGATATCCGGAGAGTCTTGCATCGATCGTCTGAGCCCCGCGGGCATGACCCAGGAAAGCGATGCGCGTGGCTCCCGCTTTCACGAGATGTTCCGTTGCGATGAAGCCCGCGCGCCAGTTATCGATGCCCACCAGGTCGTGCCGGCTGCGGCATGGGTACGGCATATAGCAACGGTCCAGCAGAACAACTGGAATTCGCGCGTCTTCGAGCTGCGCAATGATTTCAAGATTGAGCGCGTGGGCTTCGGCACTCTCCTCTAGGGGCGCGAAGAACACTCCGGCGACGCCCATCTCGACATATTGGCGGCTGGTTTGTCCCCAGAGGAATGCGTATTCTTTTGCGCTCGCCGCCCCGGCAATCCCGCGGCAAATCGGTTCGAAGATTTCGGTGGCCTCGAAATCCGGGATTAATAGCCCGAACGTGGCGCGCGCCGTCTTTCGCGTCCGTACATAAGTGCCCGATCCCGCGCGGCGTTCAACGAGTCCGCGGTGCTCCAGTTCATTCAGCGCCCGCCCCACCGTGATGCGGGAACTTCCAAATTGCCGAACCAGCGTGGCTTCGCTCGGAAATTTCTGGCCGGGTCTGTATTTGCCGGTCTGGATGTCGTGCGCCAGGGATTCCAGAATGCGCTGGTACATCGGAACGTGCGGCTCGTGGGACAGTCGCCGTTTCGGCATACCTGACATTACAGCTTTCGCTCCCGATAAGGCAACTTCCGGCGCGGAGATACATCCAAGAATTAAAAACAGCTCCGCCCCGTTCCTGCGAAGCACAGGAGGAATTACACACATGCCAATGGAAACGAAAGATTACCTGCTGGTAAGCGACTTCGATCAGACACTCAGTTTTAACGATTCCGGAATCGTTCTCAGCGAGCTCATAGGCATCCATGGGTTCCGCGACCGGATTGCGGGTCTCGCGGACATTCACCTCGTTCAACAAGGCGGGGAGCTGGCGTACCTGCTTTTGCACGATCCGGAATACCGGTGCGTGCGGCGAGAACATCTCATTGAAGTCGGACGACGGGTGCGCTTGAAAAGCAATATCCATCTGCTCTCCGAGATGCTTGGGAACCTGAATGGCCATCGCTTCTCGTTTTAGGTCGTCTCGGCGGCGCCGCAGGAGGTGATTCAGTCGGCGCTGGCGGGCATTGTGCCTGAGGATCACATCTTCGGGACGCAGTTTCGTTATCACGCGACGAGCGGTGAGATTCAATCCATCGCGCGTGTTCCCGCCGGCTATGGCAAAGTGGCGGTACTCGACAGGCTGCGGGAATCGCTCGGCGTTGCTCACGACCGCGTCGTTTACGTCGGTGACGGGAGTTCCGACGTGCATGTGATGCTGCATGTAAACCGGCTCGATGGTCTGACGATCGCGGTGTCGGAGAACAAGTACATCACCCAAATCGCGCGCCGGACCATTCTCAGCGACGATGCGCTGAGCGTGATCGTCCCCGTATTGGAAGAGATCGTGGGTTGGAATGCCGCCCGCGTGCGAGCGCTATTTGAAGCACATGGCTTCCTGCTTCGCGAGTGGGACAAGGTTCGGACCGACTCCATAACAATCTCGCGCGCTGCAAGTGCGGCCGTGGCGGCGGGCGACGTCGTATGAGGCTCGAGGCCATAGGCTGGGTGGCGACGGCGGTCTTCTCGCTCTCCTACCTCTTGCGGAGCGGTTCGTCACTTCGCTGGGTGCAGGCCATCGCGGCGGTCCTTTGGATCGCGTACGGGGTAGGGATTGCAGCCAAGCCGGTGATTGTGGCGAATTTAATTGTGGCTTTGGCGGCGGTGGGTTCGGCGATCATGCGGTCGGCTAGGCATCGAATTCTGCCTTGAAACTGTACCGTCTGGACGGTATACTCATTTTCATGACGGCAACTCAGGATTCCATCCTGGAGACTGCGCTGGACGTGATTCTGCGAGAAGGCGTCGGTGCTCTGACACTCGATCGCGTGGCACGAGAGGCCGGTATCAGCAAGGGCGGACTCCTCTATCACTATGCAGGCAAAGAGGAACTGATCGCCGCACTCATCGAGCACCTGGTGGATTCGCTCGATCGCAAGCGGCAAGCTCTCGAAACCGGAAATGCACCGGGAACGCGAACCCGCGCCTTCGTGCGGGCAGCGTCGGAAGTTGAAATGGCGCCGGCCCTGCTCGCCGCGCAGGCGGCTGCGCCGTCGCTGATCGACCCGTTGCGGGCGCATTACCAGGAATGGCAAGACCGTCTGAACCACGACGGGATCGACCCGATGCGCGCCACCGTAGCCCGCCTTGCCGCTGAGGGGTTGTGGTTCTCTGAAGCGCTCGGGTTGGCGCCCCCCGCCCGGGAACAGCGGGACGCCATCATTCGAGAGATCGTGGCGTTAACCGAGGAAGGAGAGGAGACGAGGAACGAGATCGCATTGAGCGAACCTTCCGCTGCCGTTCCTGTCATGGCGGATCTGCGTGGAGCCGCGGATCAGCTTCGCGACGTGGCCCATCATTCCGCCGCCGCGCTCTGGCGCCTTCAGAGTTCCGCCGGATATTGGCGTGGCGATCTGACGGCTGATACCACGCTCGAATCCGACTTTATCCTTCTGTCGTTGTGGTTGGGTCGCATGTCGAGCCCGAGAATCGGGAAAGCGCTGCGCAGGATTCTTGACCAGCAGTTGCCGGACGGGGGCTGGAACATCTATCCGGGCGGACCCGCCGAGGTCAATGCCACCATCCGCGCATATGTAGCCTTGAAACTGGGTGGCCGCAATTCTGGTGAGCCCGCGATGAAGCGTGCCCGCGAATGTGCACTCGCCCTTGGAGGACTGCAAGCGACCAATAGCTACACGAAAATCAACCTGAGCCTTTTCGGTCTGTTTCCGCGGCAGTTCGTGCCAACGGTACCGCCCGAGCTGGTCTTGATGCCGCGTAACCTGATGTACGAGATGTCCTCGTGGACGCGCGCGATCGTCGTCCCTCTCTCAATCGTCCAGGCGACCGGTGTACGACGGCCGGCGCCGGCGGGATTCACGATCGAGGAACTGTACGCCGCGAACACGAAGCTCGTGCTCCCCAAGAAGGATCGGCTTTCGGCAGTCTTCATCCAGGCCGACAAGGTTCTGAAGTTATGGGAGCGCCGCGGCCCCAAGGATCTTCGCGCCAAGGCTATTCGCGAGGCCGAAAAGTGGATGCTCGACCACCTGCGGTTCTCCGATGGCATCGGCGCCATCTATCCGTCAATGATGTACGCCATTATGGCCATGGATGTTCTGGGTTACGAGAAGGATCATCCTGACTTCGTCGAAGGGCTGCGACAGTTCGAGGATTTAATCATGGAGTCGGAGGATCGTCTGCAGTTTCAGCCCGCTGTTTCGCCGGTTTGGGATACTGCAATCTCGATGTTCGCGCTTGGGGAACTCGGCTCGTCGAATCCCGACGCTATGAGGCGGGCGGCGGACTGGCTGCTCGATAAAGAAGTACGGAGGAAAGGCGACTGGGCGGTCAAGAAACCAGACCTTCAGCCGGGTGGTTGGGCTTTCGAATTCGCAAACGACTTCTACCCCGATATCGACGACACAGCGATGGTCCTGCTCGCTCTTCAGCACGCCAAGGCCACCGACCCGGAGCGCCAGTCGAGGGCCGAGCGGCGCGCGGTTCACTGGCTGTTAGGGATGCAATCTTCCGACGGCGGGTGGGCGGCCTTCGATTTCGACAACAACTGGCAGCTTCTCAACAAAGTTCCGTTTGCCGACCATAATGCCATGCTCGATCCTACGTGTCCGGACATTACCGGACGCGTGATGGAAGCGCTTTGCCGCCGTGGGTACGGCCACGAGAACCAGTCGATTGCGCGCGGCGTTCAGTACCTGCTGACGCACCAGAAGGATGACGGTAGCTGGTATGGGCGCTGGGGTGTGAATTACGTCTACGGTACATTCCTCGCCCTGCGCGGCCTGCGGGCGAGTGGATCGCCCGCGGTTCGTGATGCCGTGCAGAAAGCCGCGAACTGGCTCCGTGCGATTCAGAACCCTGACGGTGGATGGGGTGAAAGCTGCGCGAGCTACGAAGCCCACAAATACGTGCGCGCGTCCAGCACCGCGTCACAAACGGCGTGGGCATTGCTGGGCCTCGAAGCAGCAGGCGACCGAGGCTCGGCGGCGGTGCAGCGCGGAATCGAGTGGCTGCTGGAGCATCGCAACGGCCGCGGCTGGTGGGATGAGGATCTCGCCACCGGCACAGGATTCCCGAACGTGTTTTACCTGACCTACCACTTGTACCGGCACTACTTCCCGCTGCTTGCGTTGGCCGTCTGGCAGCGCAACCTGGAAGCCAATGTCGCTTCCTGTGACTTCCCACAGCGCCCGATTTTGGATTCTGTGGAAGGGTGAGGCAGGCGGTTTCGCCTGCCCTTTGGCCTCACCGGGAATGCACAGGCGAAACCGCCTGCGCCCACGCTAGCTGATCTTTGTGCGCAACTCGCGAACGCGTGCCTTTTCCTTATCGGTGACGCTGTACTTCGCAGCGGCGTCCAACTCGGTGCGAGCGGCGGTACGATCGCCTTTTTGCATCAATGCCATGGCGTAATGCACGTGGTACATAGCGTTCGTGGGCATACGCGATACGATTTCCCGCAGCACTCGAATGCTCTCGTCGTTTAGGTTTTTGCGCAGGTAGATCAGGCCAATCGTGTCGGTGACGTCCGGATCGTTCGGCCGCTTCTGGCGCGCTCTCTCGGCAAAAGTGAGGGCCTGGTCGAGATCGACTCCCTGGTCGGCCTTCGCATAGGCCAGATTGTTCAACGCAACGCCGTTGTCGGGTTGCATCTTGAGAACTTCTTCATATCCCTTGCGGGCCTGGTCCGCACGTCCCGAAGCATCGTAGGTCACCGCGATTTCGAGTACCGGCGTCGGGTCGGCCGGATTCAGCTCTTTCGCTTTTTGAAAGCTGGCGAGTGCCAGGTCTAATCGTCCCGCCTGGCGCTGGATTTCTCCCAACCGCATATAGGAGCCTTCTGAAGGGGTCTTCTGGACGACCTGCTGGTACTGAATCGCCGCGTCATCGGCGTTGCCGGTTTGAAGCTTGATCTCGGCCAACTGCCGCAGGAGTTCCGGCTGCTGGGGATTCTGCTTTAACTGATCCTCTACTAACTCGGTGGCGCCAGTGAAGTCTTTCTGTGCCATCTTGCACTCGAGCAAACCGCCGTAGCCGCGGGGATCGGATGCTGCGCGAAGAGTGGAGAAGTTGCCTTCGGCGTCCTTGTAACGCTTTTCAATGAAGTCCATGAGAGCGATCTGATAGCGCGCGTCGTTGGACTTCGGATTTTGAGCGAGCATAGCGGTCAGTTCCGTACGAGCCGTATCGCGCTCGCCCATTCTGATCAGCGACATGGTCCGGATCAGGCGGGCATTCGCATCCTTGGGCACGACCTTGAGAATCTCGTCGGCGGCTTGCACCGCTTTGGGGAATTCGCCCACATTCAGGAGCAATTCGGCCAACAACGACTTCGCGGGCAGATAGGTCGGCTTGATGCGTAGCGCTTCCTGAAACTGCAGGCGCGCCTGCTCGAGGCTCTGCGTGTCGACCTTGATCATATACGCGCGGCCCAGATTGAAGTGCAACTCCACGAGAAGATCTTTCTGGTCTGTCGGGGTGGCCGCTACCAGGGGCTGCAATTCGTCGATCGCAATTTGCGCCTTTTTGGCATCGCGCACCTGCAACAGCGAAGCGGCATGCATTGTAATGAGCTCGGTATCTTTCGGATAACTCTTAAGCAGAGTGCTCAGAAGGTTCGTCGCGTCGGAGCCCTTGCCCTGGCGGTTCAGCGCTTCCACTTCGTGCTTACCATACGACAGCTTTATCTTCGAATCCGCGGTTTTCTCACCCTGCTGGTACTCGTCGAACGCGCGGCCATAGTCGCGGATCTGCATAAAGAAATCGCCGGCGGCCATGTGTGCCTCGGGAATCTTCTTAAGATCCGACGTCATGCGTCCGATGGTTGCGTTCATGTCGTTCGAACGGTGAGTCAGGTAGTAGTGGAACGCAAGCTGGGTGAAGAAGAGGCTGTTGGTGGGATTGTTGTCCACCTTGAGCCGCAGAACCTGCTCCGCGTCCACAACGCGATTAGTGCGCGCATAATAACCATACAGCGAGTCGTATAGCGGACCATAGGTCTTCAGCCGCTCGATGAAGCTCTTGGTCAGCCGCTCTGCCTCGGCATCCTGCTTGTCACCGAACATCGCCTGAACGAGCGCCACCGCCACTTCCGGCTGGTTCGGCTTGGACTCATTTGCCTGCTGGAATCGCAGGATCGCGGTCTTGACGTCCTTGTCCGACAACGCGACGAATCCCGCGATGCGAAGCCCGTCGAAGGACTTGGGATCCCGCTTCAGAATCGTCTTCACCAGGTCGCGGGCATCGTCGAGGCCGACCTTGTTGGTCTGGGGATCGTAGAGGTACCCGGCCAGGTCCACGTCCGCGAGCCGCACGAAGGCATCGAGGTTGGCGGGATCGAGATCGGTTGCTCGCATGAAACTCCGCCGTGCGTCGCCGCCCTGCCCCTGCTTTAGCTGCGTGAGGCCGAGGTGATAGTAAGCGGGTCCGTACCGCAGGTCCTTCTGGAGGGCCTTGCGATACATGAGCGAGGCTTCCTTGTACTTGCTCTTCTCGTAATACTTGTTTCCCGTTTCTACGTATTTCTTCGCGAGCACCTTGGGGTCGCGCGTGCAGCCGCCAAGCCATACGACGACTCCCAGCAACAACATGAGCGGACAGAGACGTTTCATGTGAGTTTTACCTACCTCAGGCTATAGGTACTGGCCTTTGCCTGCAATGGAAACGAAGTTCCAGTACTGGTCCTACCCAGCTGTGACCGTTAGGACTACCGGACCTTCTACTCCTCGCGAAGTGCGACGACGGGATCGACCCGCATCGCTCGTCCGGCCGGGCCGAGGCTGGCAGCGAGGGCTGCTATGGCAAGCAGCGCGGCAATCGACAAAAGCACCACGGGATCATGTGGTGAAACACCAAACAGCAGCACTCGAAGCAGACGGGTGAGCGCCAGTGCCGCGGCAAACCCGGCGGCAATTCCGGCAGTAGCAGGGAGCATTCCTTGCGCCAGGGCGAGGCGCATGATGTCGACAGGGCGCGCGCCAACTGCCATGCGTATGCCGATCTCCGACGTCCGCTGCTCGATGGCGTGCTCGAGAACGCTGTAAATGCCCACGCATGCCAGCAACAGCGCGAGGGCGGCGAAGGCGCCAAGCAATAACGTTTGGAAGCGGTCGTTTTGGATCGAGCTGGAAACCCTTTGGTCCAGTGTCTTGACATCGTAGATGGGCTGCTCCGGGTCGACCGTCCCGGCTGCTCGGCGGACGGCGAGTGCAAGCGTCATGGGATCGCCCGCGGTTCGGGCGAGCAGCACGGCGCTCTGCGATGGGGCTTGAGGGTACGGGCGGTAAATCTGTGGGATGGGTTCGACCCTCAGACCGGTGTTGCGCACATCCGCCACGACACCGACGATGGTCATCCACGGTGCGTTCGGACGCGGCGCGCCGAGCACGATCCGTTTACCGAGCGCGTCGCCCATGCTGGGCCAGAACCCGCGGGCCAGGGTCTCGTTAACCACCGTGACCAGCGGAGCCTCGGCAGTGTCACGATCCTCGAGTGTTCGGCCCGCCAGAAGGGGAATGTGCAGGGTTTGGAAATACGCCGGGCTGGCGTTGTAGAGGACAGCGGCCTGTGGCACCGCTCCATTGGTACGGTAAGGCCGTCCTTCGATGCTGAACGGTCCGCCTCCGCGGCCACCACTGAGCGGAAGATTCGAAACGAGAGATGCAGATTGGACCCCGGGTAATCGGCCGATCTCTGCCATTGTGCGCTGGAAATATGCGGTCCGCTGCTCAGGGTTGGCGTATTTATAGGCCGGAAGCGTGACTCGCATCGACAATACGCCGCGCGGATCGAACCCCGGGTCGACACGGCTCAAACGCCAGAAGCTTTCGATTAAAAGGCCGGCTCCTGCGAGCAGCACGAAACTGAGCGCCACCTCAGCCGCAATCAGCACCTTTCGCAGACGGGAGGAACCCTGGCCGGCGACTCGCGAGCCGGTGGTCTCAATACGCGACTTCATGGCAATCCACCAGCCGCCTCCCAGTTCAGAGAACAGGGCGGTGCCGAGCATCAGAGCCGCCGCGAAGGCCGCGATCCGCCAGTCGAGCTGAATCGCCGCCGCTTCAGGCAAGGTGATGAGCTTGGGGATGGCTCGGATCGCCCACGCCGCCAAAAGCCCACCCGCCAGGCTTGCCGTCGCGGCGAGGGCGAAACCTTCCGCAGCCAATTCCTGAAGCAAGTGGCGGGTCATCGCGCCCAAAGCGATTCGAATGGCAAACTCCCGCCGACGTCCCAGGCGATGCGCCAACAGGAGGTTCGCGACATTCCCGCAGGCAATAAACAGAACCAGGATTACCGCACCAAACAGCACCCAAGCGCCCGCGCGGATCCCTCCCAGGAGTTGCTGATGAAGTGGCACAACACGAACCCGGTAACCGGCATCTTCACCATGCGGCCCGGTGTAAGGATGTCGGGCTGATTGCAGGGCCGCGGCTACCTGGGTCATGTTGGCCTGGGCCTGTTCCGGTGACACTCCTGGTTTCATCCGGGCCAGGAGCCGGACATTTCCCCAGCGGCCGTCATCGGTTGCTGGCAAAACCAGCGGAACAAGCATGTCCGGGGCGGGGTCGTTGGCGAGTGCGAAACGGAAATTCGGCGCCATCACGCCCGCGATGACAAACTGGCGATCGTCGAGGGTGACCGTCTTCCCGAGGATGTCCGGCACGCCCCCGAAATGCTCACGCCACAGCGCGTCGCTGAGCAATACGGCAGTGTCACGGCCGGGTTGCGTTTCCTGCTCCGTAAACGCACGGCCGAGCTCTGGAGCGACCCCCATCAGCGGCAGGAAGTTCGCCCCGATCGCCATGACGCTGATTCGCTGGGGCGTGGTAGCCGCGGCGCCCGCCAGGTTCATGTCGTTAAGCTGAAATGCGGCGATATCCTCGAAGACGCTGTTGCTTTGCAGATAATCGCGGTAGTTGGAAAGGGTGGCGGGGAATTCGTCGAGGCCAAGCCTGGTGAGTTGGTCCCAAATCATGACCAGCCGGTCCGGATGCCTGTAAGGAAGGGGGCGCAGGACGATGGCATCGAAAATTACGAAGACAATGATGCTGGCCGCCACTCCTAGCGTGAGTGTAGTAATCGCGGCGATCGCGAATCCGGGAGCTCGAAGAAGGGTGCGAATGACCTGGCGCAGTTTACCCATGGGCTTTTGACACTCCCGAAACGTGGAATGTTCCCATGGTCTCCTAAATTACGTCAACCAGGCGTTTGAAGTTATCAGGCGTGACAAGTTGGAATCGGATTTCGAGCTTGGTCAAGCCACGCAATTCCCGGGTGAGTTCGTCACACGGAATCTCGGGTGTGGCAACAAACATGCTGCCATCGGATATCTTGAACGGCAGAACCTGCCAGTATTTGACCACCCGGCGCGGCAGAGCGTGAGCCGTCGCAGAAGCAATCTCCAGCGGATGCACCGGGCCGGTCGGCAGCCCCTGTTGCAGGCTCAGGGCTTCGAACAGGTTTTCCTGTGACAGAAGGCCAACCTTGATCAGGTACTCGCCGATGCGCACACCGTCAGGCTGGGTATCCAGCGCCGCCTTCAAATCGCGCTCGGTGACATAGGCCGATCCTGCCAGAATCTCCCCCAATTTGCGTTTGTGGGCGACGAGTGTGCCTCGCGATGGATAGGCGTGCTCGGTCTTCAGCCAAACCAGAGGCCGTCCCCTCACCTTGGCGCTCACAAAGTGGCACAGCGCCAGAAAACTCGCGGTCGCATTGATGTAGTTTGCGCAGAAGCTTCGAAGCGGAATGGCGAGGGCAAAAATGAAGCCGTAAACACGCGCAACGCACATCATTCGGACGGTGGTTCGGAACAGGACAATGTAGAACGTTGCAGCGGCAATCGAGGGATCCACGGACCGGCACAAATCCCAGGGCATGCGTGCCAACCCGGCCACGATACCGGACAGGAGTCCATAAAAAAACACCAGATTACAGAACAGGCTGAGAGGGTTGCCGATCAACCCCTTGCGATCGCGCCAGAACCAATACATGGTGCCGGGCGACCCACGCCAGCCGTGCCGTTCCCACGTCTGCAGCGCGATCCCTGTGACCCATCGCGTACGCTGCCGGATGGCGGCCCGTATAGTCCGGGGAAAATATTCGCGCGTGGCCAGAAATCCCTTGGCACTTCTGGTGAGCGGAACAAACGCCTGGGAGCATCCGAGGCCGTGCAGCCGCATGCCGTTTTCATAATCCTCGGTGAGGCATGCCGGTTCAAAGACGCGGTTGCTGCTGGCTTGTGCGAGCTTCTGGAGCGCTGCGCGGGAGTAAGCCGTCCCCACGCCCGCCGACGGCGTGAAACTCCCCATCACCCGGCGGACGATCATATCCTTAATTTGGACCTCGGCGAACTCGTCGCAATAGATGCCGTGGACAAACTGGTGCACCCGCGTGGGCAGCGGCAGCACGGGAATCTGGATCATGTCGTTCTGCTGCGCGTTACGGGCGATTTCCCGTAACGAGTGGGGATGGATCAGGTCTTCGGCATCGTGAATCAGAACCAGCGAGAAGCGCTGACTGGTTTCCTCTTCGTACATCAACATTCGCTGGTAGATCCAGTTGAGGCAATCGGCCTTGGATGTGGGGCCGTCGTGGGGGCACAACGACACGTGAACGTGTCCATATCGTCTCTCCAACCCGTGGATGGCGGCTATAGTCGGCTGGTCGTTGGGATACGCGCCCAGGAAAAACTCGTAATTCCGGTAATCGATAGCGGCGATGTTGTGCTCGACCATATTGGCAATGACCTCGTGTTCATGCCAAAGAGGGACGAAGATCGCGATACGCGGTTCGTTGTGCGCCTGAGGACCGCCGGACAAGCGATGCGGGCGCCTCGGCTTCGTCAGCCGGGAATAAATCCAAACGACGTCGACGACCAGGTCGTCCAAACCGCTGATGAATATCGCGACCGCCAGCCAGGCGATCAAGGGCGCGACCGTAGTATCCGCGGCGGCAAACCAATGAGCAATCGCTGGAAGCACCTGACACGTAAGTGTCCAGGCTGCGCGGAAATTCTCACCTCAGTTCAGGATCAATGCACCGCCACGGTAACGCCGCTCTGGCTCGTAATGCCGCCGATCGTTACTTGAATCGGCACGTTGTCATCCGGCGTGACATCCTGCGAGATACGGGCCTTAATCTGAAACAGGCCGGGAATGGAGCCCGGCGCGGCTCCGGCGTACTCTACCTTAGCGGGCAGTCCTCCGATTTGAACCGAAACCTGGGCTAACGGGGTCGGTAAAACGTCGATCGCAGGACGGCCATCCACTCCCGGAGGATCTGTGACGCCTTCGCCTGTACCCGAGAGGATCACTAGCGACCCCGGAGACGCCGGAGACGAGGGCGAGTTCGGCGTAATGCCGTCCTCGTTGAAGATGACCCCTTGTCCCTGTCCCGAAGCGTCGGCGGTGAACAGTCCGGGAGCCGTCGGGCTCACGGGAATCTCCAACGGGTCCGACCGGACACCCTGATATTCCACCTGAACGTGAGTGGTGGCTTTGGTGGCGCCGAAATAAGGAACGACAGCCGAGGCCTGGTTCGCCGAGACGTAGACCAGTGGCGCTGGAACACCATCGAACAGAATCCGGACCCAGGCCAGGCTTGTGCTGACCATACCGTTCGGGTCCATTTGCTGCGACACGATTTGTTCCGGGCCCATGTCGCTGCCCCAGACCACCACCATCTGTCCAGGCGCGACCGCGGTGGAATAGGACGCGGCATTGGCCACGGAGGCAACCGCGGGCGCCGGTACGGCCAGAGACGCGGGAGGAACCACGATCAGCGTGATGGAATTGGCCGGAAAGACGGCGCTGATCACGCCATCGGCGACGGTAATGTCAGGTTGCGCGACGATGGAGTCTAACTTCGCGGCGCTGTACTGCCAGACGTGAGCGGCCGAATCGGCGTCGTAATTCGCCAGGCTCAGGGTGCTCGACAGGTCGTTGCCCGTCTTGTTGACCACTACAGCCGTGAGCGCCGCATCCGAACGTAGCGCGGCATAAACCGCAAGCTGCGCCTGGTCCGCGCTCGAAGCCTGGACACTGGTGTCACCGAATGCTCCGCCGATGCCGTCGTAATTTCGGAATATCTTGAACGCGAAAGCGCCGGGATCGGTGGGTTTCGGCGGACCCCAGAGCGTCGCCAGGTCGAGGCCTTCCCGCCCGAAGATTCCGAGCAGGTCGGCTTGGGCGAGCGCGCCGTTAATATCGTCCAGCGCGCCCCAGTTGTATTCGGTAAGCGAAACCTTGGTGCCGGGATAATACTGATCCACCATGGAGCGCAGGCGCGGGATGAATTGGGGGGCTACCGGCGCCCCGTTTTTATCCGTGTCGCGAATCCAGTAATCGCCGGTCACGATGTAGGACGGGTCCCAAAAGACACGGGTCGACTGCAGACGAAGCGCCTGGGTTGCGGCGCTTCCCGCCGGTGAAAACGCGACGTTCGAAGGAGCAAGGTAAGCATGCTGGTCGAGATAATCGAGCAGCCGTACGCCGTTCTGCTGCTCATAAGCGGCCATTTGCGACAGGTACCAGGGCAGGAGCGCCATGCCGCCGTGCGCGTTGCGATCTACCGGATTCGACCAATAATTTCCGCGAGCCTGCCCCGCCACGATGTCTTTTTTCGAGAACCACAGCGACGCCCAGTTGTCGCCGACAGGCCCCGAGACCAGCGCGGTGGGGTCTGCCTGCTTAATGGCCTGAGCATAAGTCGTGTCCAGGCTGAGCAGTTCGTCGTAGGTGTAGGGATTGGGATGAATGTCGCGGTGCGTGCTGTCCCACCAGATCGGCTCGTTGTCGAGACTCCAGATTGTTATGCCACCCTGGTTGCCCTGGCCATAGCGTGTCAGCAGGTACTGGATCCACTGCGCCTGGAATGCCTGGTCGAATTGCGCGTAGGCGTCCGTTGGATCGTTGGTAATGTAAACCGGATGCGACGGGCTTTTACCGTCGTTCACCGACGGATCGCCGCAGGCCGAATCGTAAACGACGCCGTTGCCGCAGGTGTACGGGTGATACTGCGCGTACGGGTCCTGCTTGCACTGCTTGCCATACTTGGCCACATCGAAACTGCACATTTCCCGGCGCTCCTTGGGCAGCCAGCCCAGAACCGGTATAGTGCCGAGGATCTTGCCGCCCGTCGTTCGGACCTGGTCGGCAAACGTGTTGAATGAGGAGCCGACCGGTAGTTTCGATGCGTCAATAGTGGTGTCCGGAAGCACCTCGTAAAACCAGTCGGCATCGATATTGCTGACGTCGAACTTCCAGTGATACGTGCTGGTTCCGTTGCCGCCCCAGCGTCGGACGGTAGCCCGCATCTCGGCTCCGGCCGCTATCGTGGCTTGAAGTTGGGAGCCGGTTGCGCTGCCCACGTCCCAAAAGTAATTAATGCCATAAATGTCCGGTGAAATTACGTGCTGATTGGCTGCCGCATCGATCGAAAGCGCGGGACCGCTTTGTTGCGCGCATGCGCTGAACATTGCGCTGAACGCAAGGGCGAGGAACGGAAAAGATCGCATCACAACCCCATTCCAGATTATCTGACCACCAGGAGTCCGTGGTAATCGTTGGACGGGTAAAGCAAACGCAACCAGGCGTCGACGCCCGAGTCTGTGTGTGAGACATGCGTTAGCTTGTCACCTCAGCGCATCGCAAGGGCTTTCACCGCGGACTGTTAGTTTAGATGGCTTGGGGGAGCGGCGATTTGGATACGTGATCGGATAGAGCCGCCATCGATTCCTGAAATACGGGCTGGTTGTTCTCGAATCCTTGGGCCGATTCTTCCGCGCCGGCGTTTACCGGCAGAGTCAAGGTAAAGGAGGAGCCCTTGCCGGGCTCGCTGTAGACCTGAATATCCCCACCCATCATACGGCTGAACCGCCGGCTGATCATCAGTCCCAAGCCGGACCCGCCGTGTTTCCGCGTGCTGGATGAATCCACCTGGGAAAATGCGCGAAAGAGCTTTTGCATCTGGCCGGCACTCATCCCGATTCCCGTGTCCACCACCTCGAAGACAATCCACTCGCGAGATTGCTCCTTACGGCGCGCGACGGCCAGGGTCACGACGCCGTTTTCGGTGAACTTACAGGCATTCCCCAACAGGTTCCAAAGGCACTGCTTGACTTTGGTGGCATCAAGGTGGACGTTGCCGAGGGGGCCATCGATCTTCATGTTCAGAAGATTGTGATTCTTAAGCGCGAGCGATTGGACGGAACTGGCCACTTCCTGAACCACCGGCTCGACAGCAAAGTTCTCCAGGCTGACGCGCATTCGCCCGGCCTCAATTTTCGCAAGATCGAGCACGTCATTGATGAGCGTTAACTGGTGCCGTCCGGCCATGCAAATCCGCTCCAGATCCGGGATGTACTCGATATCGTGGCGGTCGGTAGCTACTTCATGAAGCATCTCGCTATAGCCGATGATCGCGTTCAAGGGAGTCCGGAGTTCATGGCTCATGTTGGCCAGGAACTCGCTCTTGGCGCGGTTAGCTTCATCGGCTTCTTTTTTGGCGAAGAGCAGGTGGGCTTGCGTTTGCTCATGCTGGGCGATTTCGAGCTGGAGCTCGCTGGTGCGATCGAGAACACGCTGTTCGAGCTCGTCGTGCGCCTGGCGAAGTGCTTCGTCGCGCTCGCGAATCTGCGCCAGCAGCTTATGAAAGTGCCCGATGAGCAGCCCGATTTCATCCTCGCCGTGTGCAATCGCCGGAATCGAGTAGTTGTGTTCCGCGCTAACCTCGCTCATTACGTGCGCCAGGCGCAGAATGGGGGCGCTGATCAACTTTTGGAGCGCGGAAGACAGCGCTAAAGCAATGAGAATCGAGGCGGCCGCGATGACCGCAAGAATCGCCGTGTAGGAAACCAACCGCACGGCTAGCGCCGCCCTGCTCGCCTGGAGTGAGATGGTGGCAATCCGCTTGCCCGCGAACATCACGGGGTAAGACAGTGTAACTGACCCGGCTGAGGCCCCGGCGTCCTTCCTTCTATAGCTGGCGAAGAGTTTTCCGTCAGTGGAATAGATCGCCGCGGAAACAATTGACGGCTCCGCGGCAAGAGCGCTTAGCGTTTCGGCCGCTGAGCCGGTATCTCCAAAAACCAAAGCCGCGGTGCTGTTGGCGGCGATGATTTGTGCCTGTGTTGAAAGCGCCCGCACCTGGGCCCTTTGGAACATCAACACCTCGTAAACGCTGAACGATACCACCGCCAGGCTGAGCGTGGCGCATCCGATCACCATCATCAGCCAGGTGAGTTTGCGCTGGATCGAGAAGTTGCGGAAGGCTCTCATGGTTCGGCGCGGCTCACCGCTGTTGCCAGCTTTAGCAGCTTGGAACTGACGGTCAGGCGCGCACGGCTGGCCGCTGCAATGTTCATATTGAACCCCAGCCTGTTATGCTCCGGGATGAATTCAATCATGCCGCCGAGGGCGCAAAAATCCCGCATATCCGAAACCGTGAGAACACTAGCCGGTCCGGTCGCGGCTTGCACCTCCGGCCAACGTCTTTTCTCCGATTCGCTGATGTAAAGAAGGTGAACTGCGCGGATATCCTGCGGCCGGCTGAACCGCTCGATAACAATCGGCCGCCCGTTCCAGCGCTGCCCGTTGAGGACCTGTTCCAGGGTTGGACCGAAAGGGTCCGCGCCCACCACGCCAATCACGAACGGGGCATCCGGCCGCGCAAATGCATCGGACGGCCAGGTCACAAAGTTCGCAAAATTATAGAGGAACGCTGCTTTGAGTTCGTATTCTCCGGCCGTGCGGGGAGCTCGATCTGCTGGAAGCGCCGCTGCGAAGAAGGATAATGTAAGCGACAAAACCGCGGCGAGGCGGCCGACTTTGAACATTCGGCTCACCCGGCGAGGCGTGCTCCACGATGGCGTCAGAAACTCCATGCGATTTGCGCGTGCGCACTGCGAGGAACCAGCATGCCGGGCAGGAAGGCCTCGGCCAGGAACTCGCGATGCGGCCCGAGCAGGTTTTGACCTACGAGGCTGATTTCAACGTGTTTCTTCAGCTTCCAACCGAGACGGGCGTCCAGATTAAAGTACTGGGGAATGAGGTAATTCGGCTCGGCGGCAGAGGCCAGCGTGCTGGCGCCCGTGAAATGGACATTCGTGTCGAAAGTGACGCTTTTCGTAACATCGAAGAAATGTTGCAGGAAGAACTGATTTCTTGAAATGGCGCTACACACATTCAGACCGGAAAGGTCGGCAGTGTTGGCGCGCGAAAAGCACTGTCCGTTGAGCCAGGAGTAACCGGCATTCCATTTCGACCGGCTCAGCGGCTGCCAACCAATCACGGCTTCCGCTCCGAATGTTTTTACAGTCAACGCGTTCTGAGGCTGAACCGACATCACCAGGTGAGGGAAAGGCGTCAGGGACATCGATATTCCCTGCTCGCCGAAAACGATCTCCCGTTGATAGAAGTTGTAGAACGTCGCGACATCGAGGCTGACGTGCGGATCAAACTCCATCCGGTAACCCGCTTCGAAGGCGTGTAGCTCTTCAGGCTCGATGTCAGGATTTCCAAGCACGTGGGTCATTAATGTCAGACCCATGGGCGTTGGTGTCGCGAAGAGATCCAGGCTAAGGTCGTGGTCATAACGCGATGGAGTTCGCATGGCGCGAGAAGCCGCAATCCAGAAGGATTGAACATGGCTGGGCGTCCATAGCATTCGTGCGGTCGGCTCAGCCATCCAGCCGGCATAGGTTCCGTTTTCAAACTTGGTGCCCAGCGTGAAGTAAAGCTTGTCGTTCACCAGCGCAATCTCGTCCTGAACGAAGAGATTGATCAGATTGAACGCTTGTGACTCCGGGGTCCACCGTACGAACACGTCGCTCTTTTCGTTTTCCACATCCCGGCGATAGCCAAGCCCCCAGACCACCTCGTGACGGCCCCGAGTGAAATGATTTTGAAACTCAAAGTTCACCGAACGGCTGGACTCGTCTGCAAAGCCTTCGCGCCGATCGAACCCGTCAAAATAGGCGCGCGCGCGGATTTCGGCGGTTTCGCCGATTCGCCGGGAGTAGGTGGCCATCGCGTCGCCGCCAGTAGTCGAAGTGGAGCCATATTCTTCCTCATAAGGACTCGTCAATAAGGGGGCGAGCCAGCCTTCGTTCCATCGCCCATGGAAGAAATCGCCTTGAACCGTCAAATTCGAGTCCTTGGACAGGTTCAGATCGGTACGGAAACCTGCATTTAACATCCCCCAACCGTCGTCTCCTCGATGACGGCTGTCCGACGTCGTGAAATCGCCCTCATTGTAGTCCTTGAGATGAAACCGGTAATATCCCCGTTGGCCGATTTTTGCGCCATACCGTGCGGCTCCGTACGCTTCTCCAGGGGAACCGCCGCCGGCAATCACTTCCGCGCCCTGAGTCTCGCCGGCGCTCTTCGTGATGATATTGATGACGCCATTAACGGCGTTAGCGCCCCATACCGACGCTCCGGGACCACGAATTACTTCGATGCGTTCGATGTTCTCCAGCATGGTGTCGAGTTGATCCCAGTAGATTCCGGACCACAATGGGGAGTAGACACTGCGACCGTCGACGAGTACAAGCAGGTCGTTCGAAAAGCGGCCGTTGAAGCCACGGGCGCTGACGGCCCATTTGTTAGAATCCACTTGCGCCACGTTGAGGCCGGGCACCATGCGGAGCAATTCGGGAATCGTGGTCGCGCCGGAGCGTTGAATTTCCTGGCGGGTGATGACGTAGACCGCAGCGGCGACACGAGAAAGCTTCTGCTCCTTCTTTGAAGCCGACGTGATCTGGACGTTCATCAGATCCTCGAGGCTGACCGAAGCGAGCGACGATTTGCCTGCACCGTCGTCAGCGTACAAGACCAAGATTGAGGTAATGACTAAAGTGGCAATGCGCGCAGATTGAATGCACCGCGCTTGAAAAGAGGTATTGCGGGCCTCCGCACACACCAGGAGTGTCCGCCCCGGGATCGACACTGTTTTCCCCCTGAACCAGCCACCTGCAAAAGCCCACAACACTGCCTAGGGCGCAAAGATGCCACACGAGTCGAATTTTGCAGGTTAGCGGACCGTGGTAGGGCGCCACGGTACTCGGGCAGGATGAGCATCGCTGCCGCTCCAACCTGTTATCGGTTGGCCGGAGGCCGGCCTATAGAGGAAAGTGGGACAGCATTGGAGTCATATGCCGCCCGGTGTGACCAAGGCCCCTCATCCTTTGGATGCCGTGCCCGTTGAGGTGTTTCGAAGTGGAAGAGGCGGGTTTCAGACCTGATGCGGGTCGAAAACTGCAGGTGCGGCAGGCTGCGGAAGGGTGGAGCAGGCATTCAGCCTGTGAAACCGCCTGCTCCACCATTGTTTTCATCCGTTTTGTGGAGCGGCGTCCATCACGACAGGCACAGGGGGACCGTCCTCTCCGAAAACAGGCGAAACCGGCTGCCTCACCCTTACACATGCTCCAAAATGCGCTAAAGGGTCGGTCTATGGGTTTGGGGGCGCCGCGGCCGTTGCCGCCGGCTCGGGTTTCGGCTCCGATCTCACCACCACGATGCTGAATTTGGCCACCAAGGCAGAAATCGCGCCTAATGCAGCCAAAAGCGGTGCGGCGACGGCGCCAACGGCCGCCACAGTCACGGGAATCTCCACGAAGGTGTTGCCGCGCTCATCCTTAACGATGATCCTTCGTACGTTGCCCTCGTGAATCAACGCCTTGACCTTGTCTACCAGGTCGCGGCCAAGAACTTGTACTTCTTCTACGAAATCCTGGAATGCCATTGCATATTCTCCGTATCGATAATACGGAAATCATAGGCCTACTTGTTCCCACCGGTTGAGGCAGGGACCTCGAGAACCCGCCACTTCATCCTTAAACCGTGCGGAATCGTACCTTTGCGGGCGTCCCACATCAGGATGCCCTGTCCGCGCTGGACCTCCCGCACCAGGACATCGATGTGAGCACCACGATTACGTGTAAAAGTCGGGTCAAGGCTCTTTTCCTGGCGGAGCAGTCCCGCCGCAGGGCCAGCTTCGATCATCGTGGCATCGAACGGTATTGTCCCGCCGGGATGCTTGAGGGCCTGAAACTCCAATCCAACCGAGTACATTGCAAAGGGCATCGTGGCCTTTTCCAGTCGAACAACGTGTCCGGTGACGGGAGTCCCCTGAGGAATGACGTTCCCGAGGACATCCCGGATGGCATGGGCAATGCTGGCCGTAACGGTGTCGCCAACGGCCACCGTGCTGGGATCGAGGTTGGTGTCGAGCGTCAGATCGAGTAGTGTGCCGCCGGGCAGAGCAGAAGGTTTGGACAGCGCTTGGGGAACTACCGAAGGCACAGGCAAAGCGCGCTCCGCATCGCCGGCACCGGCGGAGCTGGTGTCGAAAGCGATCGTTGATTCGGTCTGATAATGACGGCAGCCACTCAAAACGGTCCGATTCAAATCTTCCCGCCCATCGGTGGCAGTAACGGTCAACGATGCTTGAATGGGCAGCGTCATATTATTGCCGTCGACCACCATGCGCGCATAGTCCAGTGACGTGTTCGCTTCCACGATGGCAAGGCTTTCAGGAATATCGTAAGCCTGGACGTCCAGTCGAACCAGGTCCAGTGTCTCCGGGTCAATAAAGAACGAGCCCTGGAAGGCCACGGCGGATTCCGAGTTGCCGAAGCTCAACCGGTAACTACTGCGTTCAGCCGGGACGTCAAACCCAAATTCGCGAACGCGTCGCCCTTTGAGATCGGATTCGCCGCGATCGGTAAATTGTCCGGTCGACGTCAGAAAAACGTGTTGGGCTAAGAGGCCTAGCTGCCCCGTCCCGATGCTGCCGCGTCCGATAAACGCCCGGAGAGGGCGCTCGGTGAATCGGCGGTCACCCGGCAAGCTATACAGTTCCTTATTCCCCGACATTGCAACCTCAAGCCGCAGCGAGTCAATGCGATTCCAGGGATTCTCGCTGCCTTGCCTGCTGAAACGTTCAATTTCTTGCGCGCAGACGTAGTCCGGTAATTGCTTTAGCTCGCCGGCCATCCGATCGAGGAAGCGGCTCAAGATGCCGTCAGAGTCCTCGAAGCTCCAGGCTGCCGGACATAGCACGAGCATGGATAGTATGAGGGACGAAGGGCGGGGCATGGCAAGTATGGCGTAACATATCACACTCGACGAGGAATTTCGAGGGTGCCCTAGTTGGTTCACACGTCAAATTGCCGTTACCGCTGAAAAGTGATTGAGTCCGGCGCGTTTTCAGTGGATTTGAAGCCGATACGAAGGATACACCGAGGTTACAGGGTCTCACTTAGAAACAAACAGGGAGACAATCGTGTGAGTCAGATTACTCGCCTGAACTTGCGGCTGCTTTTTTGGTTGCCTTTCGCGATCTCTTTGTGGCGCCGGGCCGTGCGGCCTGACCTGCCTTCGCCGCCGCCCATCTCTTCTTCAGCGCGGCGATAATCTTGGCGCGTCCCTCCGGACTGAGGCGGGCGCGTCGTGATCGTCCCGAGCTCTTTGTTGCAGCTTGATCCTGATCCGCGGAGTGAGACTTTGGCGGACGCCCCCGCCGCCGCACGCCAAGCAGAGAACGGACCTCCGCAATGTGCTCTTCGATTCGGGCCCGCTGCGTTTCTAATCCTTCCAGCGCAGCTTCAAGTACTTCCTTGGAAAGCGATCCGGAGTGCTGTGGCATGTTATAAGTCATCTTAGCGGGTTTCTTAAGAAATTACTAATTCGACACTATCTGACGTTTTTCGCGACACAATATAACAACTAACTTTTATTGTTGCGACGGTTACACTCTCAGCGGTGCCAATGTTACTCACCGGCGGCAAGGGCGGAGCAGTCGACCCCGCTGGAGTTATCGCGACTACCCAAACCCGAATCATCATCCGGATCAGCTACCCTGATTACTGCGTGAAAGGAAACTTCATTTGCCTACTCTAGATACTCGGACGCTGGAAGACTTGTGCATCAATACGATCCGTATTCTGTCCGCCGACGCGGTACAAAATGCGAACTCAGGACATCCCGGTATGCCGATGGGCGCCGCCGCCATGGCGTACACGCTTTGGACGCGCTTCTTGAAGCATAATCCGCGCGATCCGAAATGGTTCGACCGCGACCGTTTTGTTTTGTCGGCCGGCCATGGGTCGACGCTGCTATATAGCCTGCTTCACTTGACCGGCTACGACCTGCCCCTCGAGGAACTCAAGCGTTTTCGGCAATGGGGAAGTATGACGCCGGGCCACCCCGAACGCGGCCACACGCCCGGAGTGGAGGTTGCGACGGGACCGCTTGGCCAAGGTTTTGGCAACGGTGTCGGAATGGCAATCGCGGAGGCGTGGCTGGCGGCCCGTTATAACCGCCCGGGTCACCAGATTGTCGATCACCACACCTATTCGATCTGCGGCGACGGGGATTTAATGGAAGGAGTCACTCAGGAAGCCGCTTCCCTTGCCGGCCACCTTCGTCTCGGAAAGATCATCTACCTTTACGACCAGAACCATATCTCACTGGCCGGCGCCACCGGCCTTATATTCACCGAGGATGTGGCGCGTCGGTTTGATGCCTATGGCTGGCATACGCGCACCGTGCTCGATGGAAACGACACCGAGGATGTCGCAAGAGCCATCCAGGAAGCGCAGGCGGAACTGTCGCGGCCGTCGTTGATTCTGGTGCGAACGCATATCGGTTTTGGAAGCCCCAAGAAGCAGGATACTTTCTCCGCTCACGGAAGCCCCCTCGGCGAGGAGGAACTGCAGGCCGCGAAAAAGGCTCTCGGTTGGCCGACCACCGAGAAGTTTTATATTCCAACCGACGCGGTCGACTTTTTCCGCCAGGCTGTCAACCGGGGCAGGGACGTCCAGAGTGACTGGGAGAAGCGCCTGGAGGCGTACCGCCACGAATTCCCGAAGGAAGCTGCCGAATTCGAACTCATCATGAGCGGAAAGCTGCCCGCGGATTGGGCTGCCGATCTGCCGAAATGGAAGCCGGCGGACAAAGCCATCGCGACGCGCGTGGCCGGTGGCGAGGTTCTGAACGCCCTGGCGAAGCACATTCCGAACATCATGGGAGGTTCCGCGGATCTGAATCCATCGACGAATACTGCGTTGAAAGGGATGGGTGACTTTCAGCCGGATGAGTTTGGCGGTGCGGGGACGGCAGGAGCCGTTGGTGGCAGTTGGAGTTACGCCGGTCGCAATGTCGCGTTCGGGGTTCGTGAGCATGCCATGGGCGCGGCGGTAAATGGAATGGCCGCTCACGGCGGTTTGATGCCATTCAGCGCGACCTTCATGGTCTTTTCCGATTACATGAAGCCTTCGATACGGCTCGGCGCGCTGAGCGGTCTGCGAGTGGTTTACGTGTTCACCCACGACAGCATTGCGGTGGGGGAGGACGGCCCCACGCACGAGCCGATCGAGCAGATTGCCGGCCTGCGAGCGATACCGGGCCTGACGGTAATTCGTCCCGCTGATCCGAATGAGACCGCCGAAGCCTGGGCGTATGCGGTGCAGCACGACGGTCCAACCCTGCTCGCGCTGACCCGTCAAAATGTGCCTCATCTCGATCGGTCGAATGCCAAGGAACCGGGTGTCACACGGGGCGCATACATCCTTTCGGAAGCCGAAGGCAGTTCGCCGGATGTGATTCTTATCGGGACTGGCTCGGAAGTGAGCCTTTGTGTCAAAGCTCAGGAGAAACTGAAAAGCTACGGGGTGAAAGCGCGCGTCGTGAGCATGCCGAGCTGGAACCTGTTCTCGGCCCAGGATGATGCTTATCGCGAAAGCGTGCTGCCGAAGGGAGTCAGGAAGCGTGTTTCCGTCGAGGCGGGATCGCCCTTGGGATGGCACGAGTGGGTCGGCGACGAGGGCTACGTAATCGGCCTCAATCGTTACGGCGCATCGGCTCCCGGCGAAGTCGTGTTGGAGCAACTGGGTTTCACGCCGGAGCACGTTACCGCTATGGCGCTACACATTCTCGGTCGCACCGCCGAAGCGGATCAGGTAACGAGGTAGACCGGGTTACTGGCTGGTTTCGACTTCGTCCGGTTTAATTTCTTTCTGAGTGCCCGTGGAGGCCCAGCGAATAAACCCAACGACATCCGCCAGCTCCTGAGACGTATAACCCGCTTCGGCCGGCGGATGCTTCCAAAGTGTGGGATTCACCTTCATGGAGACGATCTCTTTTGTTGTGAATTTCCGCAGTACGGCGGGTGTCTGGCTCAAGTCCCAAACTTCGATCTCATCGCCCTGCCGCTGTTTTTCGAGGCCAGGGAATGTCGTTGTGGCGGTCTTGACCTCCTGAACGTAGGCGGTCATGTTCATTTGAATCGCCATCGCAAGTCCCCGTGGACCCACGGCGGAAGCGAGTTTCGTCAGGTCGGGGCCAACGGCGGTTCCCACGTCGGAGAGCACGTGGCACGATCCGCACGCCGTTCCTTTTGTCGAGTGTGCGAATAATTCACGTCCGCGTTGAACCTGCGCTGAAAGCGTGGCGGGTTTTTTCGGTGCACTGGTTTGGCTCGCAGCGCCCTTGTTCTGGGCGGTGGCTATCTGGGCGCCGAGTATGAGAAAGCAGAGAAGATAAAGGAGTCGTTTCATAATCACCTTCCGATGATTGCGGCAGTTCTAAGAAAAGGGGACAATCTGGCGGGGAGCAGGCACGGCTACGTCGTCTGGGAATGGCACTCCAGATGTGCCGCGGTTCAAGCGAAGGCGAGGATTACTCGCGCGCCACGCGTTCCACCTTTGTTATGACACCTTTTCGGGCGGAAAACAAGGCGGGTGGCCCACAGCAACTAATCTTCGCCATGTCCGCCGACGCGCAAAAGTGGATGAAACAGCGGTAGCGCAGCCTTCCAGGCTGCCATATGCCGGTGCGGACGTTGCAGTCCACGCACAGTTTTCGACCGTGCCTTTGGATTCACCCGGAATGCATCGGCGAAAACGCCTGCGCCACCATCTGGCGGAGCAAGCTGCGCCGACCTTTTCAACCGCGGCGGTAACCTAATAATGTGCCCCAGGCTTTCCGCATCTTCGAAACCCAAGCGCATAGCATCCTGAGCGCGACATCGGGGTTTATCGAAGAAGCCGGGTTTACCCACTCCCTGACCCCAGCCCGAAACTGCACTTACGGCTGTACCTATTGCTATGTGCCGACCATGGGCATTTACGGCGGGCTTAAGAAAGAAGACTGGCTGCACTGGGGACAGTTCACAACATTCAAAAGCAACGCCCCGGAACTGCTCCGTAAGCAGCTTCGCCCGACTCAGGTGATCTATTGTTCCCCGCTGGTAGACCCCTATCAACCAGCCGAGGAGCAAGCAGCCATGATGCCCCGGCTTCTGGACGAGCTGCTTGCAAGACCACCCCGAATCTTCGTGATTCAAACGCGGGGTCCACTGATCCTGCGCGACCTGACCAGACTCGTCGAACTCTCCCGGCAAACCGACTTGCGAGTCAGCTTCTCGCTGACCACGAATCGAGAGGATGTTCGGCGTCTGTACGAACCCCGTTGCGCGCCGCTGAGTGAGCGCCTCGTAGCAGTCAGAACGCTGAGGTCGAATGGTATCCGCACTTTTGCCGCCCTTGCGCCTTTGCTGCCTTGCGATCCGGAACGTCTCGCCGAGGCCGCGCTCGAGGCAACTCGTGAGGATGTGATCGGCGATCCATTCCACGTGCGAGCGGTGAAGCGGCATGGCGCCACAACACGAGATGCCGCGGCGCGAATTGCGGAGAAGCACGACCAATCGGCATGGCTCGACCCGAACTTCCAGCGGGAGACTCTGCAGCGGATCGAGTCGTTTGTGAAACACGCCGGTCGCCGGTTCGCGGCCGGAACGGAGGGTTTTAGATGGCTGGCACAATGACCATAATTCCAATCCTGGAACGTCTGGGAATCGACGCAGTCAATTCCGGCGCTTGCGCGGGCGACTGGATCGAGACGCCCCAGGGACCCGAGATCGAATCGCTGAACCCCGCCGATGGGACCGTCATCGCGCGCGTGGAAACCGCCGCCGAAGAGGACTACGACGAGGTCGCCTGGAACGCGCACCAGGTGTTCAAGCGCTGGCGTATGGTTCCCGCGCCCCGACGCGGCCAGATCGTTCGTGAGATAGGCGATGAGTTGCGCCGCCACAAAGAGGATCTCGGGACCCTCGTCTCGATGGAAATGGGGAAGATCCTGGCCGAAGGACGGGGCGAAGTGCAGGAAATGATCGATGTTGCGGATTTCGCCGTCGGTCTGTCGCGCCAACTCTATGGATTGACCATGCCCAGCGAGCGCCCCGGCCATCGCATGTACGAGCAGTGGCATCCGCTCGGCGTATGCGGCGTCATCTCGGCCTTCAATTTCCCCGTGGCTGTGTGGTCCTGGAACGCTCTGATCGCGGCCGTCTGCGGCGACACTGTGCTGTGGAAGCCTTCTTCGAAGACTCCCTTGACCGCCATCGCCGTACAGAAGATCTGCAACCGGGTGCTGGAACGGAACGGCTGGAAGGGCGTGTTCTCGCTTGTCATCGGCAACGGGAGGAACGTCGGAGCGCGTCTATTAAAAGATCCGCGCGTTCCCCTGGTCAGCGCCACCGGTTCCTGCCGTGTGGGACGCGAGGTCGCCGAAACAGTCGGACTGAGGCTGGGGCGCTGCCTGCTCGAACTGGGCGGCAACAACGGCGTCGTTGTCATGGACGATGCGAACCTCGATCTCGCGCTTCGCGCTGTCCTGTTCGGAGCCGTCGGCACTGCGGGCCAGCGCTGCACCACCATCCGCCGCCTCTTCCTTCAGAAAGGGATCGCGCAGCAGATGACCGAAAAGCTGGTCGCCGCCTACCGGCAGGTTCGGCTAGGCAATCCGCTCGAAGAAACCACGCTGATGGGACCGCTCATCTCCCGAGAGGCTGTCGACGACATGATGAACGCACTCGAGCTTGCGCGCGAGCAGGGTGGCGAAGTGATCTTCGGCGGCCGTCATATGGGCGGCTGCTTCGTAGAGCCGACCCTGGTGAAGTCGCGTCCGGACATGCCGATCGTGAAGGAGGAAGTCTTCGCGCCGATTCTCCACATCATGGAGTTCGAGACTCTACACGAGGCCATTGACTGGCACAACAACGTGCCGCAGGGCCTGTCATCTGCCATCTTCACTACGAATCTGCTGGCCGCCGAGCGCTTTTTGAGCGCGGCAGGCAGCGATTGCGGAATCGCGAACGTCAACATCGGCACGAGCGGCGCGGAAATCGGCGGCGCATTCGGAGGCGAGAAAGAGACAGGAGGCGGACGCGAATCCGGCAGCGATTCCTGGAAGGCTTACATGCGCCGCCAGACCGTCACCATCAACTACTCCGACGAACTGCCCCTGGCGCAAGGCATCAAGTTCCAGATTTAGTGCAGCCCGGCATGCGGCACGGGAAAGATGCGCGTGTTATCTCAGTTCCCGGCCGTGTCAACCTGATCGGCGAGCACATCGATTATCACAACCTCGATGTGCTGCCAATCGCGATTCAGCGCGGCATCCGGCTGACTTACACGCCGAGACGCGATCGTATCATCCATGTCGCCAGCGACCAGCGCTTCGGAGCGCGCGAGTTCGAGTGGAACGACTCACTTGAACCTGGTCGAGCAGGCGACTGGGTGAACTATGTCAAAGCTGCCGCCAAAGCAGTCGGACGGCGCTGGAGTCTGCCGTTTGGAATCGACGCCGAAGTATCGTCCGACTTGCCGCCCGCAGCTGGATTGTCATCTTCATCCGCGCTGCTCACAGCCGTAGCTCTGGCGTTACTCGACGCCAATGGAATTCAGCCGGCTTTTGACGAATTAATGGAGTTGTTGCCGGAGGGCGAGCAATTCGTCGGCACGCGCGGTGGTGCCATGGACCATGCGGCCATTCTCGCCGGACGCGCGGATTGCGCGATGCGGATTGGTTTCGTACCGCTCACGATCCAGCAGGTACCGATTCCGCCGGGTTGGCGGTTCCTGATTGCCGACAGCGGCATCCGCGCGGAAAAATCGGCCGCGGTTCGAGCCGAATATAACGCCCGCCGCACGGCCGGGGTGAACGCGCTGCGCCGCCTTCATGTCGAGTCTTATGCGGAAGCGCTTCGAAGTCCGCAACTGGCGTCACTGGGCGGACGCCTCGCCGATGACGAGCGCCGGGCATTCGACCACGTCACCGGAGAGGCGCTCCGCGTCGAGCACGCGGTTCGCGCAATGGAGTCCGGAAACGCAGCAGAGTTCGGCCACTTAATGGTGGCGTCGCACGAGAGTCTGCGCGACAACCTGCGCGTCAGTTGCGCCGAACTTGACGCGATTGTTGACTCTGCCCTGAAGGGCGGGGCCTATGGTGCTCGTCTCACCGGAGCCGGATTTGGCGGCAGCGCCGTCCTCCTGTGCGGCGAGGATTTCAACGCTCCCGTCGGTGCTTCCGAAGTATTCGAGATACAAGCCTCCGCCGGCGCTATTGCCAGATTCGGCGAACCACCCATATCAACAGGCCTCCGCTGACTACCAGCGCGGCCAGAAGACCGAGCGCATAATCGGTACGGCCGTATAGGAAATTGCCCACGGTGAAGAGTCCCGACCAGATCACCGAGACCCCGGCGGCCCACCCCAGCAATGAAAGCGGAATATTGTCGGCCACGGCAAGTTTCGCGGCCTCGGAATCCGAGATGCCAGCCGCCAGCCGGACACGCCGCCAGCCCGGTCCGACGGGGTGTACTTTCCGGAAGAACGAAATCAGCGTGCTCATTTCCGTCTGCGGGCCGATGAACGCTGTAATCACCCAGCACACGGTTGTGATAATCACGGTCAGCAGAAGCTCCTGGTGTGTGCCCAGCACAACGCCGTTCCGCCGCATGATCAGAAACACGATGGAGACGCCGAACGAACAAACCATGGCGACGATCTCGCACCATGCCGTGATGCGCCACCAGAACCAGCGCAGGAGATAAAGAAGGCCCGTGCCGGCGCCTATCTGGAGCATGATATTGAAGCTGTCTTGCGCCGTTTGCAGGACGAACACAACTGAGGACGAGACCAAAAAGAGGATGACCGTCGCAATGCGTCCCGCCCGCACATAGTGCTTGTCTTCCCGGTCGCGCTGCAGGAACCTTCGATAGAAATCATGGACGAGATAAGAAGCGCCCCAGTTCAGGTGGGTCAGAATTGTGGACGAATTAGCGGCAATCAATCCACCCACCATGAGCCCTGTCCAGCCGGCGGGAAGAAACTTGAGCATCGCCGGAAAGGCGATGTCGTGACCAATGAGCGACGGGTCGACGTTTGGAAACGCCTTCTGGATATCCCCTAACGTCGGATATACGATCAGAGAAGCAAGTCCGACGAGAATCCAGGGCCATGGCCGCAGAATGTAGTGCGCGAGATTGAAGAACAGTGTGCCGCCCAGCGCGTCCTTTTCCGACTTTGACGCCAGCATGCGCTGGGCAATGTAGCTTCCGCCGCCAGGCTCAGCGCCGGGATACCAAACCGACCACCATTGCACCGCGATCGGCATGATAAATACGGCCACGGCGATGTCCCAGTTATTGGTGAAATCCGGCAGCATGCTCAGGTGGTTCAGACCACCGGGTCCGCGTACGTGAGACAGTTTCTCCACGAGTCCGCTCATGCCGCCGACCTGCGGCAGCATCACCGCAAACCATGCCGCGGCGATCACCGCTGCCATCTTGATGAAGAACTGGATCATGTCGATGACCAGTACGCCCCATAAGCCCGAATGCGCGGCGAATACCACGTTCAGAACGCCAACAGCGAGCAGCGTCTGCCAGCGATCGAACCCAAACAGCACGCTCGCGATCTTGCAGGCCGCAAGATTGACGGACGCCATGATGATGCAGTTGAAGAAAAAACCCAAATAAACGGCGCGAAATCCACGCACCGCGCTCGCTGCTTTACCGGAATACCGCAGTTCGTAGAATTCGAGATCCGTCAGCACTCCTGACCGCCGCCACAACCGCGCGTAGAAGAACACCGTCGCCACTCCGGTCAATGTGAACGCCCACCACTGCCAATTGCCGGCGACGCCCTGCGTGCGAACGAAATTGGCCACCAGGTTCGGCGTATCGCTTGAAAACGTGGTGGCCACCATCGAGAGGCCTGCCAGCCACCAGGGGACGGATCGGCCGGAGGCGAAAAACTCGGATATACTCTTTCCGGAGCGCTTCCCGAACCTGAGCGCCGGAAGAAAGCAGACCAACACCGCGAGACCGGCGATGATCCAATCGATAGGATGCAGAATCATTTGTTAAACGATGAGCATAACTCATCGTGCCTGACCATATTGGTAGAGTGTCACTAAGGAGCACGTGATGCCTCGTTCCACCAGACGCGATTTCCTCAAATCCACAGTGGCGGCCGGCGTTTTGTCAGCCGCGCCCGCACCCAAGCGGTCGGCCACCGATTGGGTCACCCTTGGCAGATCTAATGTTAAGGTCACACGACTGGCCTTCGGAACCGGCACGTATTCCGGCCGCGTTCAGCGCGACCTGGGCCAGGAAGAATTCACTCGCTTGGTCCGTTACGCCTACGATCGCGGCATTCGCTTCTTTGAGACTGCGGAGAGCTACCACGGAATGCCCGAGATGCTCGCGACTGCGCTCAAGGGCCTGCCGCGCGACAGCTATCGCCTGATGACGAAGTACAGCACGCCTCCATCCGGCGATCCCGCGGCCAAAATCGATCAATTCCGCAAGCAATTAGGCACCGAATATATCGATATTCTGCTACTGCACTGCCTGCGTCCGCCAACCTGGTCGACCGATTATGCGAGCCTGCAGGACGGGTTCCTGGAGGCGAAAGACAAGAAGGCCATCGTTGCCAAGGGCGCCTCTGTTCACGGCTTACCGGCGCTGCGAACCTTCCCGGGGAACCAGTTCCTCGACATCGCCATGATTCGCATGAACCACAACGGAACCAAAATGGACACACCGGAACTGCGCGACGTCAATTACGCCGGGAACGTCGATGAGGTGGTCCGTCACATGAAGCAGGTTCACAAGGAAGGCATGGGCGTCATCAGCATGAAGCTGTGCGGCGAAGGCACGTTCAACAATGACGACCGCGATGCCGCAATGAAGTTCGCCATGAACCTGGGTTGCGTGGACTCCGTCACTATCGGCTTCAAGAACACAGCCGAGATCGACGAAGCCATCGATCGCATGAACCGGGCCTTGAGCTAAGCTCTGATCTACTCGTACCGCAGAGCCGTGAGCGGATCGACGCGCACCGCCCGGCGTGCTGGAAGATAGCTGGCGAGGAAGGCCACAACTGCGAGCAGCAGCGCGACCGAGCCAAATACCAGGGGATCGGTCGGCTTGACGTCGTAGAGCATGTTCTTCATCACGCGGGTCAGCCCGAACGACGCGCCAATTCCAACGACAATCCCGGCAGCCGCCAGCAACATGGCTTGCCCTACGATCATGTTGCGGAGGCCCGACGCATCGGCGCCCAGCGCCAGCCGGATGCCGAATTCGAGCGTACGCTGCTCCACCGAATACGCCATCAGCCCGTAAAGACCAATCGACGCCAACAGGATCGCCACACCCGCGAAAATACCGAGCAACAGTGTATTGAACCGGTTCCGCGACGTGGATTCGACGACGATCTCATCCATCGAGCGCACGTGCGCGGCGGGAAGATCGGCGACGTCCTGGAATACATGCTTCACGGGCTCCGAGAGCGACAGAGGCGCAACACTGGTTCGAGCCACCCAATCCAGTGGCATGAAGCGGTTGTTCAGAACCATCACGGCGTCGCGTACCTGCGCCAGGGGAGTGAACATTTCGGGCTGAGGATTGGCATTCAGGCCGGCGTCGCGAGCATCGCCGACCACACCGATGATCTCGCGGGCCGATTCGGCAAAAACCGGTCCCATGCCCGGGCCGATCGTTATCCGCTGGCCGACAGGGTTCTCATTGGGCCAGTACTGGCGCGCGAATGCTTCGTTAATGACGACTACACCGGGTGCTCCGGCATCATCTCGTTCGGTGATCACCCGGCCCCGCACCACCGGAATCCGGAAGACATCGAAGAAATGGGCCGTGACATAAGCCCAACCCGCGCCGCCATGCGCCGGGCCGTTCGTCAGTGGACGGCCTTCAATTGCGAAGGGGAGGCCCAAACCTCCATCCAGCGGCAGATAGGAGCTCGCGGCCGCGGCTTGGACGCCGGGTAGCGCTTCCATGCGTTGCACGGCCAGGCGCGCCATGTCGTAGATGCCTGCGGTGTGGTCGTATCGGCTCCCGGTCAGCGAAGTTTCCATGGTCAGGACGTTATGCGGATCGAATCCGGGAGCAACGCTGTGCAGCGCCGCAAACGTCCGGATGAGCAGCCCTGCGCCCGCAAGAAGCACGATAGCCAACGCCATTTCGGCAACTACGAGCACTGACCTGGCCTTGTTCTGCCGCACGCTGGAACCCGATCGCGCGCCTGTCTCTTTCAACGTGACATTAAGGTCCGCCCGCGAGGCGTGCAACGCCGGAACAAGGCCGAACACGACTCCCGTGAGTACCGACAGCAGCAACGTGAACGTGAGCACGGTCCAGTCGATAGTCACGGCCGATCCATCCACACCGATCCGCGGGATGTTTCCCGGATTCAGAGCGAGCAGAGCCCGAACACCCACGGCTCCGATCGCGAGACCCAGCACACCGCCGATCAACGATAGCAGCACGCTTTCCGTAAGCAGTTGGCGAACAATACGGCTCCGCCCCGCTCCGATGGCCGCCCGGATGGCGATCTCGCGTGAGCGCACCGAAGAGCGAGCCAGCAGCAGGTTCGCGATATTGGCGCAAGCAATCAGAAGCACGCAGCCGACCGCGCCTAGCAGAATAAACAATGCCGGACGCACGTTCTTAACCACGGTCTCCTGAATTGGTTCTAACGAAAAGCTTCCGTTGGGACCCAAGGCCTGCGGGAACTTGCGTTTGAACTCCTCAGCGGCGAGGCCCATGCCCGCTTTGGCCGCTCCCAATCCGACACCCGGTTTCAACCGCGCAGCCACCGTGAAGAAGTGAGCTTGCACGGTGCTGTTGGGGTCGGCTTGGAAGGGCAGATAAAGGTCCGGCGGCGGCTGAAACGCAAAGCTCGGTCCGATGACGCCGATGATGGAATAGACCTCGCCGCCGAGGGTCATCGTCTTTCCGAGAATGGCAGGATCCGCCCCGAAACGCCGCTTCCAGAGCCCGTCCGACAGCACGACCACCCGGCCACCCCGTGGGCGGTCTTCTTCGGCGGAAAACGTACGACCCAGCGCAACCGGGGCGCCGAACAAGTGGAAGAACTCGTAGGAGACGTGGATGCCCTTGACCTGCTCGGGCCGGTCGCCGCCGCTGACGTTGAGTCCAGGGCCGCCCGCGTCATAGGCTGTGACATCCTCGAGGATCAGGGTCTGATTTCGCCATACGTTGTATTTGGGTACCGAGGCCCCCGGAAACTCGCCCTGTGGAGACTTGTTCATGAGCTGAACAATGCGCTCAGGCTCTGGATAAGGAAGCGGCTTCAACAGAACCGTGTTGACGACCGAGAAGATGGCGGTATTTGCGCCAATACCGAGCGCCAGCGCCGAGATCGCTGTTGCGGTAAACCCTGGGCTCTGGCGAAGCAGACGAAGAGCATGCTTCAGATCCTGAACGAGTCTTTCCATGGAGCCTTAGACGCTGATAGGAATGATTGGTTCCGGCGCGACAAGCTGTTTGGGATTCAGCCTGCCCTGCGAGCTTGCATCCGGTGATGGCCGCGGGCTGCTATGGCAATATGGGAAAGATGCTCAAGCGAGTCTCGATCATGGCCGGTGCCCTGGCTCTGCTGATATTCGCGCTAGCTACATATGGATGTTCCAGCGCCCGGGCAACGCCGCAGGCGGGCCAGACCGCGCCGGATTTCACACTGCCGTCGCAGGACGGGACGTCCGTCAGCCTGGCGGATTTCCGCGGAAAGTGGGTAGTGCTCTATTTCTACCCGAAAGACGGCACCTCGGGCTGCACTCTGGAAGCGCACAACTTTCAACGCGACATTGCGAAGTATTCGCCCCTAAATGCCGTGATCGTGGGTGTCAGCGTCGATACAACCGGCAGTCACAAGGAATTCTGCGCCAAGCAGGGGCTCACCTTCAAGCTGCTGGCCGACACCGACAAGAAAGTGTCGACTGAATACGGCTCGCTCCACAACTTAGTGGCGTTGAAACTCGCCGCCCGGAACACCTTCCTGATCGACCCGCAGGGCAAAATTGCCAAGGTTTGGACCGGCGTGAACCCTTCGCACCACAGCGAAGAAGTGCTGGCTGCGCTGGCCCAACTTCAGCACACGTAATGCCTTTCTTCGCGTATCTTGGTTACTGAGGACCCATTTGGAACGTATCATCTTTGCCTTTCGCAGTTTCTTCGCTATTCTGTTCTCCGGCAAACTGCCTTCCGACATTGCCAAAGCGTACGGCTATATAGAAAACAAGCCGCAGCCGGTGGTGAAGCCTAAACCACAAGCGCAACCGGCGGATGGAGCGTTGCAGATCCTCTCGATTTTGCAGCGGGACGCGCGCCTGATCGATTTCCTGATGGAGGATATCTCCCCATACTCCGACGACCAGGTCGGCGCAGCCGTCCGTAGCTTGCATGACCAGTGCCGCGAGACACTCGACCGCTACATTCACCTCACGCCTGTGATCGATAACGTCGAAGGCACGTTCACGAAAATCGACAAGTCGGATCCAACGACCGTAAAACTGCTTGGCAACGTACCGGCTAGCGGCAAAGCGCCGGGCGGCCTGCTGCGGCACAAAGGATGGCGCGTCGACCGCGTCGACCTGCCGGCGATCACGCCCGGCCCACAAACCACCATCCTTGCTCCCGCGGAAATCGAAATCGAGTAGTCTGCCTTGGCCTCCAGATACGTTATCGGAATCGATCTCGGAACAACGAATTCGGCGCTCGCTTTTGCCGAGCCTGGTTCAGTGCAGGATCCCCACAGGCTTCCGCCGGTTTCTATGTTCCCCATCCCGCAACTCGTCAATGCCGGCGAGGTGCGCGATGAAGCTCTCCTCCCTTCCTTCCTCTACGTCGTCGGACCGAAGGATTTCCCAGCGGGTTCTCTAGAGCTTCCGTGGAAGGAAGGCGAGCTCGCAACCATCGTCGGCGCCCTGGCCCAAAAACGCGGCGTCGAAAATCCGGGAAGGCTCGTGTCGTCTGCGAAATCCTGGCTGTCTCACGCAGGCGTCGATCGCACGGCCCCGATTCTTCCGCCGAATGCTCCGTCAGGCGTGGAAAAGCTCTCGCCGATTCAGGTTTCGAAACAATACCTGGAGCACATACGGCATGCCTGGGATTCCAAAAACCCCGATGCCCCATTTCACGAGCAGCAAATCCTGGTCACTGTCCCTGCGTCGTTCGATGCCGTCGCGAGGGAATTGACGCAGCAGGCCGCCCAGCAGGCCGGGTATAAGAATCTCGTATTGCTCGAGGAGCCGCAGGCAGCGTTCTACGCCTGGATCGAACGCCATCCCGACTGGCGCGAGCGCGTCCAGGTGGGCGACCTGATTCTGGTGGTGGACATTGGCGGCGGCACTACGGATTTCACCCTGATCGCCGTCACCGAACGCAACGGCGAACTCGCGCTCGAACGCATTGCCGTAGGCGAGCATATCCTGCTCGGTGGCGACAACATCGACCTGGCGCTGGCGCGCTTCGTCGAGCAGCAGCTTGCCGAAAAAGGGACCAAGCTCGATTCGCTGCAGCTTTACGCCTTGTGGCAACAGGCGCGGCACGCCAAGGAGAAACTGCTCGAAGAATCCCGCAAAGGCGACCAGCCGATCACGATTCTGGGCAAAGGCACGGGCCTCGTGGGCGGCACCATCAAGACCAAGCTGCTGCGCGACGATCTTGAACGGATTTTGCTCGACGGCTTCCTGCCCCGGGTCTCGAGCAACGATCTGCCGAAGCGCGAGCGGCGCATCGGCCTGGCTGAAATCGGGCTGCCTTATGCCGCCGACGCCGCCATGACCAAGCACTTGGCCCGCTTCCTGCGCCAGCAGGCTTCGGCGGCCGAGCATGGTAGTGTGCGACGCGGCGCGAGCGGCCTGGCTTGCCCGACGCACGTGCTCTTCAACGGTGGTGTGCTCCGCGCCGGCCTGGTTCGCGAGCGAATCATCGAAGTACTGAATTCGTGGCTGCAGGAAGAGGGCGTGCCGGCGGTCCGGCCGCTTCTCGGCGAGGACCTGATGCAGGCGGTTGCCCGCGGTGCTGCCTACTACGGTCTGTCGCGCGAAGGCAAGGGCGTTCGCATTCGCGGTGGCGTGCCGCGAACCTACTATGTCGGAATTGAGACGTCTATGCCCGCGGTTCCTGGAATGGCCTCGCCCCTAAAGGCTCTAACCGTCGCGCCGTTCGGCATGGAGGAGGGAACAAATCTGAGCTTTTCCGACCGCGAATTCGGGCTCGCTGTCGGCGAACCGGCCGAATTCCGGTTTTTCAACTCCGCTACCCGTAAGAACGATTCGCCCGGCGCTATGCTCGATGACATTGGTCCGGATCTCGAAGAGCTTTCGCCGATTCAAGTCACCCTGCCCGCCGATGGCGCTACGGGCGACTATGTTCCCGTCACACTCGAGACCGTCGTCACCGAAACCGGGCTGTTGCAGCTCTGGTGCGTCGCGCGCGACGGCCGCCGTTGGAAACTCGAGTTCAACGTCCGGGAGCGCATCGAACAGAAATGAACATCGGAATCGATCTCGGCACGACCAATTCGGGCCTTGCATTCGTGCGCCCATCGCGCGAATTGACGGACTACCCCGAGATCGAGATCCTCCCGATTCCGCAGGTCGTCGCCCTCGGCAAAACCGAGCCGCGCCGCACGCTGCCGTCGTTCCTGTTTCTCGACAACAACGAAACCTACGTCGGCGCCTATGCGCGCGAACAGGGCGCGCTGGTGCCGACCAAGTCGGTGCACTCTGCAAAAAGCTGGCTTTCGAACCCTGACGTCGATCGCACGGCGAAAATCCTGCCTTGGGACGCGCAGGAAGGCGGACGCGTGTTGTCGCCGGTGGAGGTTTCGACCAAGATCATCGCGCACATTCGCGACGCCTGGAACGCGGTGCATCCGGGTCAGCCGCTCACCGATCAGGATGTCGTACTCACGGTGCCCGCGTCATTCGATGAAGAAGCGCGCGAGTTGACCGTCGCGGCGGCCCGCGAAGCTGGCATCGAGAAGCTGACGCTCATCGAAGAGCCTGTTGCGGCATTCTATTCCTGGATCTCAAACCACCTGGCGCAGTCGCAGAAAAGCCTGTTCGACGGCCAGATGGTGCTGGTTTGCGACGTGGGCGGAGGCACCAGCGACTTCACCCTGATCCGCGTCAATCGCAACGGCGACCGCGTCGAATTTACGCGCACCGCGGTAGGCAAGCATCTCCTGCTCGGCGGCGATAACCTCGACCTTACCCTCGCCTGGCTGGTGGAAGCCAAGTTGGGCAAACAGCTTTCCATCCGCCAACGAAGCGGACTTCGCCGCCAGTGCGCGGATGCTAAGGAACGGATGCTGGCCGATCCGAACGTGAAGAGCGTCGAGATCACCGTGCTCGGCGCGGGTTCCTCACTCATCGGCGGCACATTGAAGACCGAGATCACGCGCGAGGAAGCCCTGGAATTGACCCTGGACGGCTTCCTTCCGTTCTGTGGTCTGGACGAGAAACCGAAAGAAGAAAAGCGGAGCCTGTTTCGAGAACTGGGGCTGCCTTACGTCTCCGACCCGGCGGTCACGCGCCACCTGGCGGCGTTCCTAAGCAGCAACGAGAATTCGCGGCCCGACGCCGTGCTCTTCAATGGCGGCTTCTTCATTCCCGAGATCTGCCAGCAGCGGGTTGCGGATGTCATCGAGCGCTGGTACGGCAAGCGCCCGATTATCCTCGAAAACCGGGACCTGGACCTCGCCGTCGCCGTCGGGGCATCTTATTACTCTTACGTGCGCTCGACAGGCGCGGGCTTGATCGTCCGTGGCGGCCTGCCGCGCGCTTACTACATCGCGATTGGCGATAAAGCGGTGTGCCTGATGCCGCGAGGCACCGAGGAAGGCTCGACTCTCGAGCTCGATAACGACGACCTCCGGCTCGTGGCCAATAAGCCGGTTTCCTTCCGGCTCTATAGCTCGTTGACACGCGTCGACGACCATGTTGGACAAGCCATCGAACTGTCCGAGATCCCCGACTTGCACATGCACGCACCGCTCAACGCCGTAATCCGGTTTGGCAAGGCCGGAGAGCGGCTCGTTCCGGTGAAGCTGCGCGCCAATCTGACCGCGGTCGGCACGCTGGAATTGTGGGCGGATTCGAAAATCAGCGAGCACCAATGGCGGCTCCAGTTTGAGTTGCGCAAGTCGATCGCTGCCAGCGCGTCGCGGCTTGTTAAAGCGGCCGCCGTGGTCAGCGATGAAGCCCTCGCACGAGCGGAGGAGCTTGTCGAAGCGACCTTCGCGAACGGCACCGTCGCGCCGGAAGAGCTGCCGGGGCGCCTTGAACAAACCCTGGCGCTGGGACGCAATTCATGGCCGCTGAGCGCCATTCGCAGGCTGGCTGACCGGCTGATTGTGCTGGCCGACGCACGAAAGAAGTCGGCTGCCATCGAGATGCGCTGGCTTAATCTCACGGGGTTCTGCATGCGCCCCGGCTTCGGTTTTCCTGGCGACGATTTCCGCATCGAACAGGTGCGTCGTGTCTATGCGTCGGGATTGACGTTCGCCAACCAGATACAGAATGAGATTGACTGGTGGATCTTCTGGGGACGGGTCGCCGGAGGCCTGAACAAGAATCAGCAGGCTGACATTTTCCAGCGCCTGTCGCCTACCCTGATTCCACGCGGCTCGAAAAAACCGCAGCGCGTCAATAACAGCCTGCTGCGGGAAATGTGGCGAACCGCCGCGAGCCTGGAACTGCTGCCCCTCCAGGCCAAAACCCAGATGGGCGACCTGCTGGTGGGCAAGATCAAATCCGGCGACATGCGCGACGTGGCGCTGTGGTGCATCGGGCGAATCGGTGCGCGCAAATTGTTCTATGGCCCGATTAACCACGTCGTTCCGGCCAGCACGGCAACGCGCTGGGTGGAGGCGCTGGTGAAACAGCCACACGCCCAGGACGCCCTGGTCTCGATCGCACACCGGACGGGTGATTCGACGCGCGACTTGTCGGCGACCACCATCGAGCTGGTCCACCGGTCGATTCCGGAATCGCTCGTGCCGGTGCTCGAAGGCGAAGCAGAAGAGGACCTCGGGAAAGTGTTCGGCGAAGAGCTCCCTTCGGGGCTCATCATGGCCGAAGCATCGTGACCGAAGACGCGATCCTACGCAAGCTGCCCAGGAAACATCCGAATCTCGTCCTCGGCATTGGGGATGATTGCGCGATCTTCCGGCCCAAACCTAACGAGGACCTTGTCTTCACCACCGACCTCTTTATCGAGCACGTGCATTTCCGGCGCCGCGACCCCCCTCAGGATGTCGGGCGTCGTGCGCTGGCCCGCAGCCTGAGCGACATCGCCGCAATGGGCGGCGCGTCGCGGTTTTGCCTCGTAACGCTGGCACTGCCCGCGTGGACGGACGAAGCCTGGATTGATGGTTTTTATAACGGCCTGATCCAGCTTGCCGACGACACGAAAACTGCGCTGGCCGGCGGCGACCTTTCCCATGCCAGGCAACTCACCTGCGACGTGATGGTCTGCGGTTCCGTTCCGCGCGGAAAAGCGCTGCGCCGCGACGGTGCTCGTCCCGGCGATCTGATCTATGTCTCGGGACCGCTAGGCGGATGGCGGCACAAACAAAACCCCGAGCCGCGTCTCGACCTGGCCAAGCGACTACGGGGCAAAGCGACGGCGTGCATCGATATCAGCGATGGCCTGGCGCTCGACCTCCATCGCGTCTGTCTCGCTTCGGGTGTGAGCGCCGTTATCGAGACAGTGCCGCTCCTGGATCGTGCCACCCTGAAACAAGCCCTGCACGACGGCGAGGATTACGAGCTTGTCTATACCGCGCCGCCGCGTGTGCGTGTCCCCGGGCTGCCGATCGGCGCAATTCAAAAAGGCGCGCCCGGCAAGCTGATGTTGAACGGCAAAGAAATCTTCCCTGTTGGTTATGACCACTTCCGGAATCGTACTTGACCTGATTGAAGCGTTCCGCCGCTCGAAGACCATGTTTGCGGCGGTCGAGCTTGGAGTTTTTGACGGCCATCGCCCCGCCGAGTACAAGGAACTGCCGCGGTTGCTCGATGCCTGCGTCGCATTAGGACTGCTCGAAAAACACGACGGCGATTACGTGAACACACCTGAAGCCGATCGCTTCCTCCGGTCCGACAGCCCGGATACGATGTCCGGCTACATCCGTTATTCCAATGAAGCGCTGTATCCGATGTGGGGTCACCTGGAAGATGCGCTCCGCGAAGGGACGCATCGCTGGACACAGACCTTCGGCGAGAAGGCATCGCTGTTTTCGCACTTCTTCCGAACCGACGACGCCATGCGTGAATTCCTCAAAGGCATGCACGGTTTCGGGAAGCTCACTTCGCCGGCTGTCGTCGCCGCTTTCGATCTCAGCCGCTTTCAACATTTCGTCGATCTTGGAGGGGCAAGCGGCCACCTGGCCCAAGCCGCCCGCGAGCGCTATCCGGGGATGAAGACGGACGTCTTCGATTTGCCTAACGTGAACAAGCTCTATCCCGACAACCTGGCCGGCGATTTCTTCACGGATTCGTTGCCGCCAGCCGACCTCTATGCAGTCGGGCGCATACTACACGATTGGGCCGAACCCAAGATCCGCACCCTGCTCCTCAAGATCCACGAGGCCCTCCCGCCCGAAGGTGCCCTGCTGGTCGCTGAAAAGCTTCTGGACGAGCACAGCGTGCCCGCACACATGCAGTCGCTCAATATGTTGATCTGCACAGAGGGTCGCGAACGAACCGCCGCGGAGTACGCCGTGCTCCTCAAGGAAGCTGGATTTCGCACCGTGGAGAGCCGTAAGACTGGCACCCTGTTGGACGCGACTTTGGCAATTAAGTAATCCGGCGATCTTACTTACGCAAATACGCGTCGTCGCCGCGAATCCAGTCCTCGCGGGGCGGCGAAAAGAGATCCACCGCGATCGAATCCTCCATCGCCTCCGCGCTATGCGGCACATGCGCCGGGATGTGCAAAACCTCTCCGGCCCGCACAATCTGTTCTTCCCCGGCCAGCACAAATCGAAGCGCGCCTTTTTCGATCATGGAGATTTGCTCGTTAGCATGGCTGTGCACCGGCACCGAACATCCTTTGCCGAGGTAGATGCGCGCGACCGTCATCGTTTCACCATGGATCATCTGGCGAACTAACATCGGGTTGATCTGCTCTTTCTCAACCTTGTTCCAATCGTAGAACGGCATGGTGCAGGGATTGTATCATGCCCTTGGCTTGTGAACGAGCCAAAACCCGAGCCCGACGACGCCAAAGCCTGCCAGGCAGATCATTGCAAAGCCCATCCAGTCCGAGTCGAGCATTAGCAATTCGGGGGCGTCCGGGTGTGCCGGATCGTAGATGACCGTGACCCGGTCGCCCTCCTGATAACGGATCGGGGAGGACGTGTACGCAAAGTGCTCATAGTCACCGTCTCTCGCTTTGAACGTCACGTAGAACGAATACGGCGCGATCGTATGATGGCTCACCTGGACGGCTGTAATGACTCCATTGCTGGAAGCCCAGGAATAGATCCTCACGGCTTTGCGGGACGCCAGCCACAAACCGCCCAGCACAATGAGGCCCCCGATAATGGCAAAGTAGATCCGGCACCAGTAGGCGACTCGCCGTACACGCGGCGAGTCGTTCATCACGAGCCCCGCGAGGATCATGGCGCGCGCCTGCCTGAACGTGGCAATGAGGGTGATTAACGATATAAGTGCCCCGACCCATTCCATGACTGTTCGCCCGTTTTGTGACTGCTAACGGTTTTGTGAGACGCTCACGTCGCGAATCGTATCACCCGGTAGTCTGCAGTTGTCGACATTGGAAGTAAACCTGTCTTGGGATATGAGGACCGTCTGCTCATTCGAATCGGCGGGAGGAATGGGCGCCGTTTACAAAGATCCTCGCGCCGACGAGGAGTACTCGAAACTGATAGCCGTCAAGATTGTTTAAGGTATAGAAGGGTCCAAGTCGGACCCCGATGCTTATTCTGGAGTGTCTGTAAGTATTTGAAAGATTGGTCGGGGCGAGTGGATTCGAACCACCGACCTCCTGGTCCCGAACCAGGCGCTCTAGCCAGGCTGAGCCACGCCCCGATGACTCTCTAATTATACACTCCCCTACTGCTCGCCGTCGTTCAAAGTAGCCACAATTCCGTTCAGTAGCACCGTCCCGGCATCCACGATTATCGGCTCGTTGGGCGCGATGGCTAACATACTCGCGGATTTGGCATTAACAGTTACCGCCGTGTGAGTTGGGCGTGCCGTCGCAACACCCGGAGATGGGGCGAGCCGCTTAGCAGGGGTCAGTTCGAGCGTGGCCTCCACCGGTCCACCGCCGGACTGCGCCACGCCCGACCTCCATCCGCGAATAAAAAGGATCACCGCGAGGAACCCGAGTGCACAACTTGACGGCCATACCCATCCGGCGCGTTTGGCAGCGGAGACCGTTTCCATTCGCGGCGGTTCCTCGATCAAATCCCACGCGTCGCCGATATCCCGCAGGCGCCTCGAGGGATCTTTGGACAGGCACCGCTGTAGCAGCCGTCGAACTTTGAAGGGAACGCGGGACCAGTCCGGCTCAAGCGTCGCCACCTCGATCAGCATGGCCGAGGGTGTTTCTCCGGCAAACAATCGATCTCCGGTGACCATTTCAAACAAAACAACGCCGAATGCCCAAATGTCGGCGCGCTTGTCCACACGCTTGCCCATCGCTTGCTCTGGGCTCATGTAAGCCGCCGTCCCCAGAATCGCTCCGGCCTCTGTGGCTCGCATCGAAATGGTCGGCCTTATGGTTGGGCTGTCGGCGGGGGAAGCAGCCGGGACGTCACTTTCCTCGGTGAGCGCCTTGGCCAGGCCAAAATCGAGCACCTTGACCGCCCCCTCCGATGTGACCTTCACATTGGCCGGCTTAAGATCGCGATGAATTACGCCGCGCTCGTGCGCATATTCCAAGGCTGCGGCTATTTGCCGGGCGATTGAAATGGAGTCTTCGAGCGGAATGCGTCCAGCCTTAAGGCGTTCTGCCAAGGTTGGGCCTTCGATTAACGCCAGAATAAGCGCTTGTTCTCCGCCACTCACTTCGAGGCCGTAGATGGCGCCGATATTGGGATGGTCGAGCGATGCCAAAAGGCGCGCCTCCCGCTCGAAACGAGCCATGCGGTCTGGATCGTGGGCGAGAGCGGCGGGCAGTACTTTGATCGCCACGTCACGCTTGAGGCGCGCGTCACGCGCCTTGTATACCTCACCCATGCCACCCGCTCCGATGGGCGCAAGAATCTCGTAAGGCCCGAGGGTCTGGCCGGCGGAAAGCGGCATGGCAAGGATCTATAAGAGTGTAACTGATTAAAATCGGGTGAAGCTCCGGTTTTCGATCTGCTTACGACGAGGCCGGCGCTCCAGCCGCAGCCGCTGATCTCGACGCTGAATTCGAACGTCGGAAAGGTGGTGGCGAACGCGGCCATCGTGCCCGTGGGAACGGGCGAAGCAATTGAAGTGTTCGTGTCGTACCCGTCCAACCTGGTTGTGGACCCAAGGGGTACTTCGCAGCGGCCGTATCGAGTCGTGTCAGATGAAACCGTTCCCAGCCTCGTGCTCCGATGTGTTGGGTCAAATGTTGTCGCGCGTCAAGACAAAGTAGAATTACGCTGGGAATTCGCGCATCGCGGCTGGAACAGGAAAGCGACGGGCTGGATCGTGTTCGAGCTATCGATCCACGTGGCAGTCGCGTTGTCAGGCATCGTCATCTTCATGGCCTGGCACAATGCAGCGCTGCAGATGCTGGGACCCCTGATCTCTACGCCTGGCGGAATGGTGCTCTTTTTGTTGAGCCCGACAAAACCTGACGGTGGGCGCATCGGCATCGGTGGGATAGGGCGCTGAACCCAGTCCGGGGAAGTACCAGGCCATAGAAGGTTGCCGTGTCTTCTCGGAAGCTGTCTGCCCTCGAAAAGTAAACGACACTCGGGTAAAGCCCCTCCACCCTCCCACACAATCTTCCATTCCGTTGACATCCGAACGCATACCGCTTAACCTGACCAACATGGCCTTTCGAACGGGATGGAGTTGCATTGCTGTGCTCGCGGTTATCGGGTCAACGCTGATGGCTGAAACGAACAAGGTGCCCAAGTTGAAGGATCAATACGCCGAAGTGAACGGGGTGAAGCTGCATTATGTGACCGCCGGAAAAGGACCGCTGATCATCTTTCTGCACGGTTTCCCGGAGTTCTGGTATGAGTGGAAAAACCAGCTCGAGGAGTTTGGGAAGGATCACCAGGCGGTAGCGCCGGACATGCGCGGCTACAATCTCTCCGATAAGCCCGAGCAACTGGACCAGTACCAGGTCAAGTACCTGATCGAGGACGTGCGTGCACTCGCTCAGCATCTCGGCCACAAGAAATTCACGCTCGTCGCGCACGACTGGGGCGGGGCCGTGGCGTGGGCCTATGCCATCGCGCACCCCGAAACGCTCGACAAGCTCGTAATCGTGAACGCGCCACACCCGGGTGTCTTCGCGCGCGAATTGAAAGATAACCCGGCGCAGCAGAAGGCCAGCCAGTATATGCTGATGTTCCGCAGCGATAAGGCGGAAGAAACCCTGTCCGCCAACAACTACGCCTTTCTCGTCGGTGCCGTATTGGGATCGGGCCTGAAGAACGGCACCTTCACCGAGGAAGACAAGAACGCCTACATCAAGGCATGGTCGCAGCCCGGGGCTTTGACGGGTGGCCTCAACTACTACCGCGCCGCCAAAGTTGGCCCACCGGAAGGTGAGAATGCATCATCCGGAAACTTCGCCACCGATCCGACCAAATTGATGGTGAACGTCCCGACCCTCGTGATCTGGGGCGAGAAGGACACCGCGCTGTTAACCGGCAATCTCGAGGGCCTTGACCAGTTCGTCCCCAAGCTGACCATCAAGCGCATCCCCGAAGGCTCGCATTGGGTGATTCACGAGAAGCCCGCGGAAGTGAACGGCTACATTCGCGAGTTCATCAACCAGTAACGAGCTCGAAAACCGTCATTTCCGGTGAGACGCCCACTCGCATCGGAATGCCGATTGTACCGATCCCGCGGTTCACATAAAGTTGACCGCCAGGCTTCTGGAACCAGCCCTGGACATAGGGCGTGCGCAGAATAGCCGGTGGTATGCGCGGGCTGATGTAGTTCAATTTGATCTGTCCGCCATGGGTGTGTCCCGAGAGCGTCAAGTCGATGCCCAGTTCCGCCGCATGGTCAAACAAAGTCGGGTAATGGCTTAGGAGAATATTCACACGGTCCGGCAGCGTCAGGCCTTCCGGCACCTGGTGTGAACTCCAGCCGTAATCCGGTTCCACGCCGATGAGGTTTAACTCCGCGCCCGCGTTGACGATCGGCACACGGCGGTCGCGCAGCACCCGGATTCCGGCTTGCTCCAGCAGGGGCGTGATAAATTCCTTCACGTGAGCCCAGGCTTCGTGATTCCCCAGGCATGCATAGACGCCAAATGGCGCGCGAAGACCGGTCAGCGCGTTCACGACCGCAAACCGCGCGCCAGGATCCCATGTGACAAAGTCGCCTGTGAGCACCAGCAGATCGGCACGCAGGCCGTTCGCGATCGCGGCGTATTTGCGGATCTGTTCCTCGCTCATGAACGACGAAATGTGTATGTCGGAAAGCTGGGCGATGCGAAAACCGGAGAACTGCTTCGGCAGCCGGGCCAGGCGGATTTGCCGATGGGTGATCTCGAGGTTGAGGCGTCCATAGAGCACGCCATAGGCTCCCGCGACGAACGGGAAGCCAACGACTGCGTTAGCACCATAAGCTAGAAAATCACGACGTTGGAGCCCCTCACTCGCAGTAGGTTTCCGGCGCAGCGCGGCGCGGCCTAAAGCGCGCAGGATGTCGATTGGAAGCGCGATAAGAAATGCCGCCAGGGAGCTGAGAATCCACCACTGCGCAACTGCCAGGTATGCGTCTTCAAAACCCAGATGTGTGGGATTTGGCTGCGATCCGAATCGGGGAAATTGGAAGATCCGGTCGAAGTTGTATAACAGCGTCGCATAGTACACCGCAAACACAATCGCGTAGACAATGTGACGCTTGCGGTGCTCCGCCACTCGCCGCGCAATGAAACGATACGCGCGAAGAGACCAGTAAATCTGGCTGGCGGCCAGCAGTGCGAGAACGATCAGCAAGACCATCTAATTGCCAGAATATCGTGGGCCATAATCGAGGTAGATGACGAACGTGCAGATCTTTGGCGTGAAGAACTCCAGCGCGACACGTGCCGCCGAGCGGTTTTTCAAGGAACGCCGTATTCCGATTCAGTTCGTCGACCTGAAGCAGAGGCCCATGGCAGCCGGCGAAATCAAAAGATTCGTCGACCGCTTCGGTTGGACCGGCATCCTCGACACCGAGAGCACCGCCTGGCTCGACTCGGGTCTGAAGTACCTCAAAGTGTCCGACGCCGAGCTTACGAATCGCATCGAACGTGAGCCGAAATTGCTCCGGCTGCCTCTCGTCCGCGCGGCCAACCGTGTCAGCGTCGGACAGGATGAGGAAGCCTGGAAAACAATGCTGTCAGGATTCATTTCATAACTGCCTAACGCAATTTCCTTCTTTTCGTCTCAACAGACAGCCTGAAGGGCTCGTCTGTAGGAGCGAGGATCGACAGAGCGAGTCGAAGCGGTCGTAGCGGAGGAAACATGCGTCTGAAAGAGGTCGCGATAAGTGTGTCCCTATGCGTGGCGGCCGCGAATTTTGCGGCGGGGCAGACAACGTCCGACGCAGAAGCGAGATTCGCTCGCGGCGTACAAGCTCTCAAAAAAGGATTCCTACGAGAAGCACATCCCGATATTCTCGCGGGCTACGAAGCCCGGAGCATTTTCGACGCGAAGGATGAGCGCCGTTGCGTGGCTGCTTTCGCGATGGCCTCTCTCTCTTTCCAAGAGGGCGATCTGCCGAATGCCGAGAAGCACTATACCGAGGCAACGTGCGGATCAACGGGAAGTATGCTGGCAGCAATGTCCTGGAACGGCCTCGGCGAGGTTTATCTGGATGAAGCTCGCGTGCCGGAAGCCGAAGCGGTTCTCGAGAAAGCCATCGCCTATTTCAACTCTCAGAGTCCGGTTCCGATCGTCGCCTTTCAGTCCAGGCGGCATCTGGCCGAGGCGCGCTTGATGCGGGGCGATTTCGCAAGCGGTGAACAGATGTTGAAAGCTCTCGCTGACGATGAGAGAAGGCAACCTCCTGACCAGCAACTCGCGGGAGCCATGACGCTCAGCGATCTCGGCCGGCTCTACATACAGGAGGACCGATTCAACCAAGCCGAGGAGGCCTTGCGCAGTGCGGTTGAAATCAGCCGCCAATTGGGGGAAAATCATCCCACGTACGCCGACGCGATCGTCAGTCTGGCGACGCTCTATCGCGTGCGGCGGCAAACCGAGCGAGCGGAACCGCTGCTTCGCAAAGCGCGCAAAATCTATGAATCCGCCGGCGATCCGAAAGTGATGACCGTCCTGACGGAGTTGGGCGCTTGCGCCCTGCTGGATCACAAATACATGACAGCCAAACAGGATTTCGAAACTGCGCTGGAGATCTCGAGGCGGATCTATGGGCCCGACCACGTTGTGGCAGCGCGCCTCGAAACCGATGTTGCGGCTGTCGCGATCATACAGGGCGATTCGAAGACGGCTCAATCTCTGCTGGAGCACGCGCGTCAGGTCGTCAGCCAGGCGTTTGGCGCTGCCAGTTCCGACCTCGCCCGCATCAACGATGTAGCAAAGTCCTTGAATCCTGGCCCACTCTCCGCGCGGAAGTGAAACTTACACTCCCAGATCGGGAAGCAGTGTCCAAATTTTGGACGGTACCAAAGCCATTCGGTAATACTTGCCTAGTAAAACTGATCCCGGCGAACGGTTTCCGTTTAGAATCAGTGCCCCGGCAATTGGTCCGACGGTTGCTCATAAGAAAGCGACATGAAAACAGGGAAAGCTCAAGGGACAAAGGTCGTTCCCCAGTATCAACCCTCTGTTGTTTACTCCATCTCCCTGGATCTTCTGAAATAACCCAACTTGCACGAACCCGCCCGACCAGTCCCTTGAGCTTTTAATACTTCACTGGTCGTTCCCCCAAAGAGACAAAAAGTTGCCTGTGGCGTATTACAATGGCGCATCGGGCTGCCATGATTGCCGACCTGCGTATTGCTGTTCGGACGACTCGTAAGGCTCCTGCCTTTTACATCGTCGCCGCCCTTACGCTCGCTCTCGGCATCGGCGTCAACAGCGCGATCTTTTCCGCCATCAACTGCATCCTTTTAGAACCGCTGCCTGGGCGCGACACGGGACGCCTGGTCAAGATCAGCGAAGTGACGAAGGATGGACACTGGTTTGTCCATCCGACACTTTTCGACTATTGGCGCCGCCACAGCCGGTCGTTCGATCAGATCGCCGGACAGCAAATGTGCAGTTTCACCATGACCGGCGCGGGCGAGCCGATTCAACCCGGCACTCCCTGTACAACCGCCAACTGGTTCGATCTTTGGGGAATTCCCCCGCTTCTGGGCCGAACATTCGAGAAAGGCGACGATCAGCCTGGGCACAACCACGTTGCGGTGCTGGATTACGGATTCTGGCTGCGGCACTTCGCGGGAGATCCGAAGGTGATTGGCAGGAAAGTGTTGCTCGACAAGGTGCCCTACGAGGTGGTCGGCGTGATGCCGATGCAGTTCGCGCCCTTAGGCGCTAGAACTGCGGAGTTGTATGTTCCTTACGTCGTCGAACAGAATCGCGATACGGGCATAATCGTGACCGCGCACCTGCGGCGCGGGATTTCCCTTCAGTCCGCCCAGCAGGAATTGAATCTTCTTGCCGCCAACCTGACCAGGTCGCAGCCGGATTTTGCGCAGCGGCGTGCGGAGTTGCAGGATTTGCTCGATTCGATGGTGGGCTCTAAGCGCTCGCTCCTGCTGATCCTGCTGGGGGCTGTGACCCTGGTTCTCCTGATTGCCAGCGCGAATGTGGCGCATCTTTCCCTGGCGCGCTGCTCGGCGCGGCAGCCGGAAATCGCGATCCGCGTGTCGCTGGGGGCGACCCGTCGCCACATCGTACGCGTGTTGCTCGCTGAGAGCACGTTGATCGCGGCCACGGGCTGCGCACTGGGTGTCGGGTTGGCATTCGTGGCGGTCCGCCTGTTTCCGGTCATCGCGCCGGAAATGCCTCGCGTCGAAACCATCCAGGTGGATGCGGTTGTGCTGTTGTACGTTGCCGCGCTCGCCGCACTGAGCACGGTTCTTTTTGGACTTCTGCCGTCGCTCGCCGTGACACGTCCGGCGCGAAGCGATGCGCGCGTGGCCGGTCTCCGCGGCATCCGTGTCCGTTCTCTCGTCGCGGCATCGGAGTTTGCGTTCGCCCTGGTGCTTCTGGCGGGCGCCGGGCTCCTGCTTCGCAGCTTCGCCCTGATGCGGGCCGTCGATCTGGGATACGAGCCGCGCGGTGTCGTTCTCATGTTCCTCGTTCTTCCCGAATCGCACGACGGGTCGCGTCAGGCAGGGCTCACGTTTTACGAGCGCATTCAAGAACGGATTCGAGCGCTCCCGGGCGTGCGCTCAGCGGCGGTAGCGACGGCGGTACCCATGGGCGGCGTGGGAATCTCGGGAGCACCTGTTCCGGAGGGCGAAGCCGAGCGTCCAAACGAACGCAGTGCCCACTGGTCCATCGTGAATCGCGACTACTTTCGCACCCTGGGCATACCGGTTCTTCGTGGCCGGTTATTCGGTCCTCAGGATCGGGAGGGCAGCCTTCCGGTCGCGATCGTCAGCCGGCGCGTCGCGGAGCACTATTTCCCCGGCCAAAACCCCATCGGGAAACGCATCCAGTTTCCAGCGCTTCCCTATAATCTTTCGGACATTGACGGCGACCACGCCTTGTTGCGCGAGATCGTCGGAATTGTGGGCGACGTGCGGCACGTTTCGGTGTCCGACCGTGAATCGCAGGACGTCTATATTCCGGAGACGCAGAATGCGATTCGGCTTACGGACCTGGTTGTGAAGGCGGAGGGCGATCCTATGCGGCTCGTGCCGGCGATTAAAGCCGCCATCTACGCCGAGAATCCCGAGTTGCCGGTGACACAGGTGCACTCCATGGACGAACTGACCGGCTATCTGACGGAAGGTCCGCGTCAGGGTATGTGGCTTCTGGGACTCTTCGCCGTGCTTGCCCTGGTGCTTTCGGCGGTCGGGATTTATGGCGTGATGTCGTATACGACGGCGCTGCGATCGCGAGAGATTGGAGTGCGTATGGCGCTCGGCGCCCGTCCGCGTGATGTCATGAGCATGATTGGCGGCGAAGCTTGCAGGATTGCGGTGATCGGGATTAGTGGCGGTGTGCTGGCCGGCCTCGCTCTCACGCGGTTTCTTGCGTCCTTGCTGTATGGTGTGACGCCTTCCGACCCGCTTACGTTCTTCGGCGCCGCACTCCTACTGTTCGCGATCGCTGTCGCCGCGGCCGCGGGACCGGCAAAGACGGCGGCCCGAGTAGATCCTAATGTGGCGCTCCGGGAGTAGCAACGTGCGGTCCTTTAGCCGTTTGACGATGCCTGTAATGCAGGCTGTTAGCCTGCGGCGGGTTGTTAACCCGCATGCTGGTACTTCCGAACAACCTCCAACCAGCGCCGTTCGGCAACCGGCAGCAGGATGGCATCCTGCATCACAGGCACTCGAGCTACTCGGCTTAGAGAAAACCAGCTCCACCTTTCCTGTCCGGCTGAGACTCTGTACGATCCTCTGCCTGGCACTCGCAGCCTGCACCTCACCGTCCTCGCAAATGGTAGCAGCGCAACCTGGCGACAATTTGCAGGGCGATGGGAAGGTGGCGCGCTCAATCCTCACATACAACGACCTGTTTTCCAAGGCCTCACCCTCGGGGCCCGTCGACGATAGCGCGTTTGCAGTCCCCCAAAACGCCGCCATGCCCACCCAGGTCTTTGAGGGCCGTCTTGATCTCACGCCAGGGAAAGGAGGCGGCTTCAAAACCGTCCGTGACGACTTCGCTTACACACTGCTCGGCGATTCACAGTGGAAACACCTTCCCGATCTCAGCTTGCAGTTTGTCCAGAACCGCAGCCAGCTCATACCGGAGCGCCAGGGCCTGGTGATCACGGGAAATCCGTCGTGGAACTATATCGTCGGCCCGGGACGGGTGTGGCGCGAGGACGGTGATAAGGGCTACATGCGGGCGTCCTTCCCGCTCGCCCTCGTTGAACGCAACCAGAACTGTGTTCACAACGGCTCGATGACGTTTCTGTTTAGCGCTTCGGCCACGCCGAATATCTCGCGGGTACGTTACCAGATCACGCAGGAAACATGTCTGTATTTGAAGTTCGACATGTGGGGGCAGGCGGCGGCCAAGTACACGCCGTCAGAAATTCCGGATGCCGCAAAACTGAAAGAGGCGCACGCTGAGGAGCTTGCAAATCGCCTGCCCGTGAAACCGATTAGCGAACTCCCAGGGGTCGATTGGACCGCCTTTACGAACGCCTACAAATCGCCCAAGGACATCACCGTATATGGCGCTTATGTAAACGGCGTGAACTACGTCAGTAACTGCCGGACACGCCACGGCTACTATGCCTTCTGCGAGAACATGCGTCTGCCGTCATTCTCCACGGCCAAGTCGGCGTTCTCAGGCCTGGCGCTCTTGCACCTGGGCCAGTTGTACGGGTCCGACGTCTACAGTTATCTGGTGAAGGACTATGTCCCGGAATTTGCCGACGGCGGCGATTGGTCGAAGGTCACATTCGGCAATACGTCGGACATGTCGACGGGCAACTACCTCACATCGCTTTTCTTTGGCGACGAGTACAGTCCCCAGGAGAGCCTCTTCCAGCGGACGGAAGACTACGCTCCGAAAATCGCGGACGCGTTCAGCCTGTTCCCCCATCGATCGGCGCCCGGAAGTGTATGGGTGTATCAGACCCATGCATCATTCATCCTGACTCAGGCCATGAATGGGTATCTTCGGAGCCGCGCGGGCGAAGCAGCAGATATCTTCAACAAGCTTCGCGACGACGTGTTCGTGCCCCTTCATATCAGTCAGGGTGGGCTGACCACGCTTCGCACCGATGACAGCCCCACGGGACATCCCATTGGAAGCTACGGGTTGTTCTTTATCGCCGACGACGTGGCGAAGATCGGCAAGCTACTCAATAACGATCGGGGAGTAGTGGCGGGCACGCGAGTCCTGGAACCGGGGCGGCTGCAGGAGATCCTGAGTGGCTCGCGAACTCTGCAGGTGCCGGACTATGGTCTTGTCGCCGTTCGGAACACGATGCGCTATCACAGTGAGTTTTGGGGCAAGAACATGACCGCCGCCGAGTTTCCCCAATATGGGTGCAGCTTCTACGTGCCGTTCATGAGCGGATATGGCGGCATCAGTATTGTGTTCCTGCCGGACGGCGCGACGTTCTACCTGTTCAGCGACAACAACGAATTCGAGTGGTATGGCGCCGCAAACGAGCTCAACAAAGTCCGGCCGGTGTGTCCCGCCGGCTATGCGCGTTGATTGTGCCTCAGGATACTGGTGTAAGCGATCGGAACCCAGACCTCGGGCTTAAACGACCGGGACCACTTTTCGTCGAACTCCTTGGTCGGGGCGGCAGCGACTACCTCTTCCACCGTTTTGCCGGCCTTCGCCATGGGAAGAAGCCTCTCGGTGACGGTTTCCAACATATCGCGGGCGGCGCGTAAATCGGCTGGTGTCGCCAAAGCGCCGTGTCCCGGGATGATTCGGGTTTGGGAATCGCACAGCGCGAGCATACGGCTTGCGGCGATCGCCATTCCGCCGACCCAGCCGCCGGTGGAGTAATCGATCACCGGATACAGCCCGTTAAACAACAGGTCGCCCGTGTGCAGCAGATTGATGTTGGGAAAAAACGCGTAGGCGTCGCCGTCAGTGTGCGCAAGCGGGATGTGGTTGTACTGAATCACCTCCGACCCATGGTAAAGAGTGCCGCCGTTGGTGAACGTCACGGGCGGCAGGCCTTCGGCTTCGAGCGGATCGAAGGTCCGCTTCAGAGATTCCATAGTGGTCCGCACGCTCAGGCGTTTTCGGACGTTCTCATGAGCAATGATGCGCGTGCCCTTCTTTCCCATCGCAACGTTGGCGCCGACATGGTCCACGTGCCAGTGCGTGTTGAAAAGCGTTTGGACCGGTTTGTCGTTGACTGTAGAGATGGACGTGAGAAGGTCGGCGGCGCGTTCGGGAAGTCCAGCATCGATCACCAGCAGACCATCGGAAGAGGATACGACAGCAATATTGCCGCCGTCCCCGGTAATCAGCGAGACGTTATCGGCGAGCTTGTTGATCTTGAGCGGCGGCGGTTGGGCTGCTTGGGCGCGGGCACGCCGGCCGAGAAGTGATGCGGCGGATGTCGTCGCGAGGCCGAGCATCCACTCCCGGCGGCGCAGTTGAGATTGAAGCATAGTCGTGTTGTTGCAGGATACCGCAGTAGCAAGCGGCGCCTGCCCGCGACTATTTTTCCTGCTTGACGCCTACCTTCCGCGGAGCTCCGCTTTCATCGTTGACTTTGATATTGTTCACTACCTGAATCGCGCCGGCGGTCTTGGCCATTCGGGTAGCTGCGCCCTTATGCTGCATCACTAAGGTCGAACCCTGCCATGTAGCCACGCCGTTCTTGACGTGCACCGTGAAGCCATCCTTGCCAATCTTGGATTTGGCCAGCTTGGCCCGGATGGTCGCTTCAATTTCGGCATCGCTGTGGCGCGCGCCGGCCGGCGGAGCCGTAACAAAGCCGAACGCGTGGAACACCGCGAGCAGGAGGATCACTGCAATCCGTCTCATAGACTATTAGTGCCGGAGCCAGGTATTTTTCTCGGGTCGGCGCAACCATCAGGCCCACACGGAAGGTCGAAAACTTCATAGATTGCAGTCTGTGGAAGGGTGAAGCAGGCGGTTTCGCCTGCCTTTGGAACTCACGCAAAACGCACCGACGAAACCGCCTGTGCCACCAGGCAGCAAAGCCGCAACCCATGACAACTCTCAGGTTCGAAAAGGGTGGGCAACCGGCGCTGGTCGGCGCTTCTCAGAGCTACGGGTGTGCGGGTTAACAACCCGGCCGCAAGCTAACAGCCTGCATCACACGCTCTATCAACCTCGCCGTTCCCGGAGACTAAGTGGCTCGAGGGACGCAAAGTTCTGGTCCAATTTACGGACCGCAGATCCACGCCACTGATTCATCCCGGTGATAACATACCCAAATATGTCGCTCCGCCTCTCCGCCTTGCTCCTCGCCTCCGCCCTGGCTGTCGCCGCCCAAACCGCCCCCGTCAGCGGCCGACGCGTCCCCCGGCTCGTCATCCGCAACGCGATTGTCATTGAAGGCAATGGAACCCCCGCCGCGGGACCGAAGGACATCCTGGTCGAAAACGGCATCATCGCCGACATCGTCCCGATCGACCCCGTCGCCGCCAGCCGCGGCGAATCGCGCCGTCCCAAAGCTGACGTCGAAATCGACGCCGCCGGCAAGTACGTCATGCCCGGCCTCATCAACGCCCACGCCCACATCCAGGACGAACGCGGAGGCATCCCGCAACCCCTCGAATACGAATTCAAGCTCTGGCTTTCCTGCGGAATCACGACCGTCCGCGACGTCGGCAGCGACACCAAGCAAACTCTGCAGCTCCGCAAACAGAGCGCCGAAGGCGAAATCGCCTGCCCGCGCATCTTCGTTTACCCGATGTTCAATCGCGGCGTCACCCCCCACAACGCCGCCGAAGCAAAAGCCCGCATCGACGAGTTCAAATCGATGGGCGCGGACGGCGTCAAGCTGCTCGGCGTCTACCGCGACGTCATGGAAGCTGCGGAAGCCGAAGCGCACGTGCAGGGCCTTCGCATCGCGCACCATGTTGGCGTGGAAGAAACCAATGCCTGGGATGACATCAAATTCGGAACCACCAGCATCGAGCACTGGTATGGCATTCCCGACGCCGCCATCGAAAGCGGCCGCCAGAACTTCCCGTCCAGCTACAACTACAACAATGAAACCGACCGCTTTCGCTACGCCGGACACCTCTGGCGTGAAGCCAAGTGGGACAAGCTCATGGAAGTCCTCGACGGCATGGTGAAAGCGCATGTCGCCTGGGACCCTACGCTCGACATCTACGAAGCCAGCCGCGACCTCACCCGCGCCCAGAATCAGCCGTGGTTCCGCGACTATCTTCATCCCACCCTGGCCAAATATTTCGAACCCAACCCCGCCAATCATGGCTCTTACTTCATCGGCTGGACTTCCACCGACGAGGCCTTCTGGAAAGAGAACTACCGCATTTGGATGGCGACTTTGCGCGAATTTGAAAAACGCGGCGGTCTGATCGGCTGCGGAGACGACGCCGGTTTCATCTACCAGATGTATGGATTTGGCCTAATCCGCGAACTGGAACTGCAGCAGGAAGCCGGCTTCCAACCCCTCAAGGTCATCGAACACGCCACTGCCAACAACGCTAAAATCCTCGGCCAGGAAAACCGCCTCGGACGCGTCCGCCAGGGCTATGCCGCCGACATCCTGATCGTCAATGGGAACCCTCTTGAGGATCTGAAAGTGCTGTATCCAACCGGCACCGAAGAGATCCGCAACGGCAAAGCAGTACACGCCGGCGGCGTCGAGTGGACTATCAAGGACGGCATCCCTTATCACACGCCGGAAGTGTTCGCCCAGGTGCGCGACATCGTCGCAAAGGCGAAGCACTAACGCGGCCTCGGTACACTGGTGAAAGAATATGACCCAGAAGAACGCAATCGCTGTCACCGCCATTGCGTTGGCTACTGCCGTGGGCGCTTTCGCCTGGCAAAAGCCGGCGCCCGTCCAGCAGTATGAAGCCAAGCTCCCGGCGCCCTTCGCCACGCCGTCTTCCAACAACCGGCCGCACGTCGTCGACCGGCCCAACGGAGCCAAGCTGCAGGTTCCCGCCGGTTTTGAAATCGAAGAGTACGCTACCGACTTCAAAACGCCGCGCTACATGCTGCTCGGCCCCAGCAATGAGATTCTCCTGAGCGACTCCGACGCGGGCTCAGTTTACGTGCTGGTCGACAAGAACCACTCCAACAAGAACCCCGAGCGTAAAGAGATCGCCAAAGGCCTCGACCACCCCTACGGCCTCGCGCTCTGGAAAGATTTCCTCTACATCGGCGAGCGCACCTCCGTGAAGCGCTATAAATATGACGCGAAGAACCTGACCGTTGGCCCCGGCCAGGAAATCATCTCCTACGCCGGATTCCAGCCCGGTCATTGGACCCGCAGCCTGTTGTTCGATCGCAAAGGCGAGAAGCTGTACGTCGGTGTGGGATCCGCGTCCAACGTGGATGCCGGTGAAGACCCGCGGCGCGCCGCCATCAACCGCTACAATCCCGACGGCTCCGGGCATGAAACTTACGCCTCAGGCACTCGCAACCCGATCGGCATTCACTGGTACCCCAACACCGACACGCTCTGGGCCGCGGTTCAGGAACGCGATGCGCTCGGCGACGATCTGGTTCCCGATTACTTCACACATATCCAGCAAGGCGGCTTTTATGGCTGGCCCTATGCTTACGCCGGTCCGCACGAAGACCCGCGCCGGAAAGGCGAGAAGCCCGATCTGGTGGCGAAGACTATTCCTGGTGATGTCTTACTGCAGTCGCACGTCGCGGTGCTCGATTTTCTCTTCTACACCGGCAAGCAATTCCCCAAGGAGTATCAGGGCGGAGCGTTCATCGCCATGCATGGCTCCTGGAATCGCTCGCAGCGTGTCGGCTACGAGGTGGCGTTCATTCCGTTCGCCAACGGCAAGCCCACTGGTCCCGTCCGCGATTTCATGACGGGTTGGCTCATCGCCCCTGAGTCGCGCGACGTCTGGGGACGCCCGGTCGCGGTGATGCAGCTTCCCGATGGCAGCATTCTGGTCACTGACGACGGCGGCAGAAAGATTTGGCGCATCTACTACAAAGGTTAGCGATCGTCAGCGGGGCCTTTGCCGCCGTTGTTTTCGCACAGACCGGGCCACCCAAGCTCAAGCCCTTCAGTCACAAGACGCACCTGAAGTTGGGCAATATCGCGCCGGTGATCGCTGCGGCCATCGACAAGGGCGCCTTTCTGTCGCCGCCGGGCAACGAGCGAGCGCAGTTGAACACAAACAACCAGTGTTTAGCCTGCCATCACGGCATTGACGATTCGGACGGCGCAAAGAAAAGCACTTTCCTGAATATGGCCGACTGCCTGGTCTGTCACAACAAGGTCGATCCGCCGTTCAGTTGCACCTTCTGCCATATCGAAGGCGCTAACCTGAAGCCTGCCAATCACGCGGCCGACTTTCTCGAATCGCACAGCCGCAAGAACGCCAATCTCGACACGCAAACCTGCGCAGTCTGTCACGGCCGCAAATTCACCTGCCTGGGGTGCCACATGTAAGGCAGGATTGAATCCTGCGGCGGATTTCCAATCCGCCTGGGCACGAGATTAGAGTTCGCAGGGTCCCCGCGAATTCCCTATGACTTGGTGCTCTGAGCAATGCGCCCAGGATTCTCGGGGAGGGCGTGTGCTGGCCAATCCCAACCGGTCGAACGTCGCTAAGTCGTTCGGCGCGGTTCGTCTGATTGCGAACGACTATCGCTGAATCACCTTCTTATGTGTGGCCCGGTCGTACACGTAACCTGCGCCGCCACCCACCAGGGCACCGACTGCAGCGCCTTTACCGCCTCCAGCCAGTGCGCCGATCGCCGCACCGCCCGCTGCGCTGCCACCGACGATCGCCAATGACCGATGAAGCGGACGGCGTCTCACAACTACCGCACGCCGGTGATAACGTCTGCGCCGATGATACACAACCGGCTGAAAACGCGCGCCATTCTGCGCCGTCAATACCGCAGGTTGAATCTGCGGCTGGGCGATCATCGGCGCTTCAAACCCCAGGCTCGCGGCTAAAACCCCGGTCGCGATGAGTTGTCTTATCTTCATAATCCCCTCACGGATTCAGGAGCAAATAGCGCGCCAGTGTGTGGCCGTTGATTCTAAACGCTTGCAATTTGGTGTTTAGGTAAAAAAGAGCGCGGCCCGTTGCGAGCCGCGCTGTCATTACCAGAGGAGGAGAAGGTTAAGGCTGTTGGCCCTAATGACCATTTCAGCCCCTTCTACTGTAAGCAGACGTACATAAAGTCGGATGCGTTGCGTCCAGTTTAGCTCCTAAGCACGTGAAAGGCCACTCCAAAATCATGTAACTTCTCTATTTTCATACGCTTACAGCCAATTTTGAGGTGCGCCCCTTCACAATACTCACACCGACATGTAATACTGGGGAAAGAGAGCATAGACTTGCATGACTCAGTTGGGCGAGGCGATTGCCCGCTATCACAAGCTGTTAGAGGGCGATTCGTACAAAGATCTCTCCTGGGCTCGTAGCCTTCAGGAGCGCATGAAAGCACAGCAGCTTATGCTGGCGGGGAGACCTGTGTCTCCTGTCCTGCGGCCTCATTTCATAACCCGCCGCCAGTACACCAATCTTGTTAAAGCGGCCGAGTGCCTCTTCAGCGCGATCAACCGCGTTGAAACGATGGCGCTTACCAGTCCTATTCTTCAAGCCCGCATGGAACTTCTGCCTGCCGAAAAGATGTTGGCGGCGGTCGATCCCGGCTATCCATTTTTCTCCGTCACTTCCCTACTCAACACCCATCTCCACAATGGCACCGTCCGTTTCGCCGAGTACACTCCCGATACCCCGATGGGAGTTGCTTACGGAGAAGCGCTAGCGGACGTTTTCTATGACGCGCCCCCGGTAAAAGAATTTCGCAAACGATATGCCTTGGGCAAGCTGCCGGGCATGAAGCACCTCTTGGCCGCGGTCCTGAAGGCCTACAAAGAGTGGGGTGGCAGAACAAAGAAGCCCAGCATTGGAATTCTGGAATTCCGTCAGCCTTTTCAGTCCGCTGACTCGCCCGAGAATGTCCTCATCCGCGACTTCTTCCGGCGTGAAGGCTTCGATTGTCAGATTGTTTCCCCGGATCAGCTCGAGTACCGCAACGGAGTCCTTCGCGGCGCCGATCTGAATATCGACCTCGTCTACCGCCGCATCAAGGTCCACGAGTTCCTGGTCCGCTACGATCTATCGCATCCTCTCCTGCGCGCGTATCGCGAAGGAAAGGTGTGCGTGGTGAACAATTTCCGCTCTGAAATCGCTCAAAAGAAAGCGATTTTCGATCTGCTCACCGACAACGAGATCACCTCCGGCTTCCCGGCCGCCGAAAAGAAAGTCATTCGCGAGTTTGTGCCCTGGACGCGCATCGTCCAAAGCGTCCGGACCACTTACCAGGAAGTGGAAGTCGATCTACCCGAGTTCATTCTCAAGAACCGCGAGAAGCTCGTGCTCCATCCCAACGACAATTCCACCGATAACCACTCTTTCCATGGTTCGGAAACGGATGAAGCAGGCTGGGAGAAGGCTCTCAAGACCGCCATACGTCATCCCTATGTCGTCCAGGAGATGGTCGCCCCGGTTTACGATACTTTCCCGCTGCTCGCCTATGGGCATCTCGAAATGCGGAAAATGCGCATCGACGTATATCCGCATTCGTACCTCGGCAAAGTGCATGGCTGCTCAAGCTGGCTCTCTGCCGCCGGCGCTGGGGCGTTCTCATCCCTGTCTGGCGTCGCGCCTACTTTCATTCTGGAAGCGAAGTAGTCCATCTGGGTGTAGGACTTCCACCTTACTGTAATGTAAGGGAACATACCGTGTTGCGTCTTGACACGATATTGAAATATGAAGTATCCTTAGCCTTCGCACTTCTATATTTGGTAATCTCCGGCCTACGGCTCACCGGCAGTTCTGCCTAGCGTAGAGTCGTGCCGAATCAACCTTAGGAGAGATCCATGCAGCATCAGCCCTATTTTGTCGTTGTACTTGCGCACTCACTGCACGGGAAGCTCCGGCGCATCCAGATTCCGCATAAAGCCATCTACGCCACGCTAGTTATGGCGCTGGTCGGATGTCTGACCACTTTCGGCTTTGTTTGCAGCTACTTGCGCATGACGTGGAAGGTTTCCAATTACAATTCCCTGCGCCGCGAAGTCGACTCTCTTCGGCTCAAATATAAGGAATTACAGAAGGTCACGAACCAGAAGAACGAGCAGCTCGCGTCCCTGCAGATGTTCGCTAGCGAAGTCTCCGTAGCCTACGGCCTCAAAAGTAAGCCGGGCGACGCAGAGGATATCGCCGACGTTCAGCTCTCCCCTACCTTCCACGAGTCCCTCGTAGAATACAATTTTTTGAAGACTGCCACGATCTCGAACCAGTGGCATACGTATGCCCGACAGTGGCAGGTCAACGTTCGCCCGACCTTGTGGCCCCTCAATGGCCGTCTCCTGAGCCCCTTCGGCGGCCGGACAGACCCCTTCTCCGGTGAAGGCGCGATGCACACTGGCGTCGACCTCTCCGCGTCCCCAGGTACCCCAGTCCACGTCACAGCCGACGGTATCGTCTCCCACGCTTCCTGGGGCGGGCAATACGGCAACCTGGTAATCGTCGATCATGGCAGCGGAATGCAAACCTGGTATGCGCACCTCTCGCGCATCGAGGTGGTTCCTGGCCAGGAGATCCGCCGAGGCGATGAGCTGGGACGTTCCGGAGCCACCGGCAAAGTCACGGCGCCGCACCTCCATTACGAAATCCGAGTGGGCGGCACCCCCATCAACCCGTACCCCTACCTCGCAAAGTCGTTATTGGTGCAAGCACCGCCCCCGCCCAAAGATCTACCCTTTTAGGTAACGCAGCCTTCAGGCTGCCCTATGCCCGCTGAAGCCGGCGGTGCCGTTTTCGACGGTGCCGCAAGTTTTCAACTCACTGTCGGGAACGCGCGCCCAGCAGACCGCACAATCCAAATTTAGAGGTAAGCTGGTAAGGCAAAGGCTCACCCGTGAACGCTACCAGAACCCGCTTCCTCACGATCGGATTGGGAATGATTCTGCTTTGCTCCGCTTACTACCGCGTGCACTCGGCCTCCATCATGACCGATGCCGCAAAAGCCTTCCTGAACTCCTTAACCGCCGACCAACGCGCCAAAGCAACGTTCCAGCTCAACGACGAAGAACGCATGAACTGGTTCTATACACCCGTCAAGCGTAAGGGGCTTCCGATCAAGGAAATGGAGCCGCACCAGCGCAAGCTCGCCTATGCGCTGTTGGCCGCCGGCCTGAGCCAGAGAGGCTACATCAAAGCCTCCAGCATCATGAGCCTGGAAGATGTCCTCAAGCACATGGAAAACGGCACCGGCCCTGTGCGCGACCCCGATCTCTACTTTTTCAGCATCTTCGGCGACCCCACCGAAAACGGCACCTGGGCGTATCGCGTCGAAGGCCACCACGTCAGCCAGAACTTCACCATCGTAAACGGCAAAGTGATCGGAGCCCCCAGCTTCTTTGGAGCCAACCCCGCCGAAGTGCGCGAAGGGCCTCGCGCCGGGCTCCGCGTCTTAGCCCGTGAGGAAGACCTGGGCCGCGAAGTCATTCAGTCGTTCAACGCTGAGCAGAAAGCCACGGCGATTGTCGAAAAGAAAGCCTACGGCGACATCCTGACCACCAACTCGCGCGAGGCTGCCCTGAAAGGCCAGGCCAGCGGACTGCAAGCTTCTAAAATGACCGCGACGCAGCGCGAGCTCCTGCAAAACCTGCTTGATGAATATTGCTACAACATGCCCGACCCGCTCGCCCAGTCGCGCGAAGAGCAAATCAAAAAAGCGGGCGCGAACCTGTACTTCGCCTGGGCCGGAGGAATGGAAAAAGGAGACCCGCACTACTATCGCATCCAGTCGCCGACCTTCCTCATCGAATACGACGACACGCAAAACAACGCGAATCACATTCACAGTGTCTGGCGCGATTTTAACGGCGACTTCGGCCGCGATCTTCTGAAAGAACACTATCAGTCAAGCCACAACGCAAAGCCCTAGCCAGTACAATATGCTCCGACGTAGTTTCCTCGCCGCCCTCCCGTTCGCAGGAGCGGCATTGGCCTCGGATAGCTCGAAGGTCTACCCCTCCGAACTGAAGCGCTACCCCGACCCCGCCACGGAGTTCGAGGTCCTTCGCCTTACCGACCCCGCCTTCGATAGCTATCTCCCGGCTCACTACAACCGCGCCGTCTCGAAGCACACCGCGTTCATGCTCTATGCCAGCGCCCGCGCCGGATCGCAGCAGGCTTACCGGCTCGACCTGAAGACCGGCGAGTCGAAGGAACTCACGCAAACTGCCGTGCTTCCCGCGTCCCTTTCCATCGCCGCCGACGAGCGCACCTTCTTTTATTCCGACGGCAACGCCGCCTATCAGCACAGCTTCAATTCCCCACACGGACACGCCATCTATGAAGCCGCGCAAGGCGCGAAAATCACCGCTTTATCTGTAGCCGACGATGCCACATACGTCATGGCGATTGAAAGCGCTTCGGAGAAGAACCGTCTCAAACTGATCCACCTCGGCAAGTCGCCTGAAGTCACTACCATCGTTGAAACCGACCAGGAACTCGCCGCACCTATGCCTCGGCCGAAGCGTGCAGGTATTCTATACCGGCGAGGTCAGGAGTGGTGGCTTGTGAATTACGACGGAGCTCAAAACCGGCGCCTGCGAATTGCGCCAGGACTCGCCGGACCCGCAATCTGGTCCGCCGATGGGCCGTCGTTCTTCTATCTAAATTATCCCGAAGGCGGAAAGGCGCTCCACAATATCCGCGAATTTACGCCAGACGCGAATGATGACCGGCAGATCGCGAACACCACCCAATTCGTGCAGTTCAACCGCAATGCCGACGCCAGTGTTTTCGTCGGCGCCAGCGGAAGCAAGGCCTCGCCCTATGTTTTGCTGCTCGTCCGATCGGTCAAGCGCGAGCTCACGCTTTGCGAGCACAAGTGCAGCGACCCGGTCGCGGTGTCGCCGGTTTTTTCGCCGAACAGCCAGCGCGTTTTTTTTCAGAGCGATCGGCATGGGAAAATGGCGATCTACGCAGTGCGGGTCGATCGCCTCGTCGAAGAAACTGAAGGCTGACCCTACCGACTAAGTGTCCCCGCGCCGGCCAGATTCTCGCCCAAAGGCATCCCTATTACCGGCTTTTGGAATCTCTGGACACCGGCAACGCGCCGGAGAAACCGCCTTCGCCGCCTTGTTTTCAAAAGCCTGCCCGATTGGCTCGCAACCCGTTAAGCGCAGTCTAAAAATGAAACCGATACCGCACCTGCATATAAATCTGCCGAGGCTCCGCATAATGCGTCCCGCCAAACGTCTCGCTGTTATCCAGCAAAAAACGCCGATTCGTCACATTCAACCCATTCACGGAAATCGAAACCCGCTCACCGAACGCCTTCCCCACTGAAAAATCAAACGTCGTATGCGCCTCCAGATGCCGCGGTACATCCGACGACCCATCCGTGAACCCCGACCCGTAATAAGCATGCCCCGACACCCAGCTCTGCCACGGCAGCGTCGCGTGAAACCCTCCGTTCAACGTGTGCCGCTGATCGTGGTCCAGCAGGAAGTATCCGTTATCCGGCGGCGAGAAGTCCGTCAATCCGCCCGTAATCGCACCCTCGGCCTCCGCGTGCTGGTACGAATAAGCAATATCCGCCTGCAGCCGCCGCAGGATTCGTGGCGACCGCAAAGTAAACTCCCAACCATAAATCCGGGCGCCCGCAATCGAAAGCGGATAGAACACGTTCGAATCGCCAATCGCGTTGTGGTCGAAATAGTTCCGCGCCCGAATCCGGAAGCTGTTCACGTCGAAGCTCCAACCCTTCAGCGGAATCGTCAGCCCCACCTGGTTCTCCTCGTCCCGCTCGCCCCGCAGCGGTATGAATCCAAGCCCCTGCGAAGTAGCCAGATCCAACAGCGACCCCGACACCGTCGACAGCGGAGGAGCCTGGTAGTAACGCCCATAAAAACCCCGCAGCACCCACTTCAGCCAAGGAATCCGAATCGCTGCTCCCACGCGAGGACTGGCCGCATTCTCCGACACCGCCCCCGAGAAGTGTGTCAGCCTCAATCCCGCCGTCAGCGTCAGCCACGGCCAAGGCTTGTACTGATCCTCCAGGAATCCCGCCTCCAGGTGCCCCGTCGAAATCTGTTGCTGATGAAAATCTCCCACCTCGGAGAGCTCATTGTCGTGTTGGCCAAACCCATACACACCCACTCGCGCATCGTGCCGCGACGTCACCGCATTGAGAGCCACCTGCGCGCCCCCATACTGCGACTCGCGATGCTGCAGCGAAACATCGCTGTCCCCACTTGAATCGTAATTCGCCTCGTTGTAGTGATAAAACGGTGAGACCGTCAGCAGCACCCCAGGCGACCACGTATGCACCCAAGTGAAACTCGCCAATGAATCGCGCTCCCGTTCCAGTCCGTTGCTCGGCACCTCGTAATCGTCGCGCCGCACCGATGCAACGACGCGAAGCTGGTTCGAAGCATTGACATTGTAGATGAATGATCCGAATCCCCCCAGCCCCCAAACGCGATCGTGCATCACCTCGGGCCCTGGCGTCTCCAGACCATAGTCGCTCCGGTTCCCATCGATGCTCGCGAAGTACGCCATTCGGGCCGTGTGATCGCCCCAGCTCATCTGGTTATTCGTCTGGTTGAAGCTTCCGAACGTCGAATTCAGCTCAAAATCACCGTTACGCTCGAATCCTGTCCTCGGCACGACGTTGAACACGCCATACGTACGATCCCCATACTCCGCCGAAAACCCGCCTCGCTGCACCTCCAGGTAATCCATGTCCTTGGGGTCGATCTGCGGACCCACGTTGCTCGCGATATTCGTGTTCGGAATTGGAATGCCGTCAATCGCCCACGTCACCTGGTGTCCTCCCCGCACATGAAGCTGGTCATGCGTCATGTATGCCCCAGGAACATGGTCCGTTATCGCCGCCATGCTGTTCGTCAAATCGCCGCCCGGCGTATTCGCAATTTCCGCCCGTCCGATCATCGTCGTTGGTGTGACCGAGACGGAGTTCACCACCTCCGCCGACTCCTTCACATCCGCGCTATCCCGCCGCCCCGCCAACTCGAACTGCAAATGCAACACCGGCGCCGCCGACGAGCTGACCGTGAGCGCGTGCTCAATCGCCTGAAAGCCCTCGTGCTCCGCCGTCACCACATAATCGCCCACCGGCACTGTGCTGAACTGAAAGCTCCCATCCTCCGCGCTCGTTGCTTTCTGCGAATAGTCGCTCGAAGCCGCGTGCAGCACCACTTGCGCGCCCCCCACCGGCCGATGCGTAGGATCGTGTAAAACGCCAGTGACCGTCGTCACAATCGCCGCATTCAACCAAGCGGTCTGACACACAAGTATTGCCAAACAAATGTATCGATGCATATCTCCCTCATAGTCGTAACGATGTGAAAGGCCCCAAACGGTACGGCGATTTGATTGAGCCTGTGATGCAGGCTGTTAGCCTGCGGCGGGTTGTTAACCCCCCGCCCGAAGCTCGGAACAAGCGCCGACCAGCGCCGGTTGGCAACCGGCGGCATCCTGCATCACAGGAAGCCGGACTACTCGGTTTACAGAAAACTAAGTGACATTGGCCTTCAGGCTGTCCATGTGCCGGCTGAAGACGGCGGTACTGAATTGCAGTCTACCGATTTGCTCGTAAAAGAAAGGGGAATTGGGCCGAGCCCGCAAAACTAACAGGAAGAAGGAGGAGGACGCTGCAGGAGAGAACAATCCAGAAATGCAGAGCAAGCCGGCGCGCTAAAACCAAACAAAGTCCGCGCTGCAAACACCGGCGCGTAACTACCTGCCCCGCTGCCCGCGCCGACACCAGGCACACCCGACGAACCGCCGAGCGTACACCGGCAGGACTCGCACGCGCACGAATTGGCCGCTAGCGCCGGGCCTTGACTATGCGCACCGCGACGGCAGCACGCATGCCCGCTCTTGCAGCAGCTCGGCGCCGCTGTTCCCTGCTCCGCCGAAAGCAGAGACACAGGGACCAGGGCACATAACAGCAGCGCAATGAGCAGACCCGAGACGACCGAACGACGCACGGCTAGTCCCTATCATGCCACACACCCGTCGGAAGTAGCGCCGCAAAACGGTTCCGCAACCGTTTCAAAGACGAATCACTCCGCCCGCAATGCCGCCATCGGATCCGCCCGCGTCGCGCGTCGCGCCGGCAAATAACAAGCCACCCCGGCCACTACCAGGGCAGCACCCGCCACCCACGCAAACGTCAACGGGTCCACCGCGCTGACTCCATAGAGCAAGCTCCCCAGAACCCGCCCCAACGCCACCGCGAACGCGATCCCCAACACCACACCCACCACCGCAAGCTTCAGCCCCTGCATCAGGACCAGCCTCAGCACCGCGCCCGGCCGCGCGCCCAACGCGATCCGAATCCCGTTCTCGCGCTGCTGCCGGCTCACCGAGTACGCCATCACGCCATACGTGCCGATTGCCGCCAGCACGATAGCCAGCCCGGCAAATAGCGCCACCAGAAACAGCGCGAACTTCGGCGTCGCCAGCGATGCGTCCACCACCTGATCCATGCTCCGCACATCCGCCAGCGCCAGCCCTGCGTTCAACTGGCCCAACTCGCGCCGCGCGTACTGCACCAGAGCCACCGGATCCGAATTCGCGCGCATCGCCAAAAACAGGGTGTTTGTGGGTTGCTGCTGCAGATACGACCACCAGAACGAAGGCGGCGCACCGACATCTGAGGGCGCATCCTTCACGTCCCGTACCACGCCCACCACCGCGAACCAGTCCTTCTCCTTCGGACTGTTGGTGAAAGTCAATCGCTTTCCGACCGCGTCCGCGTTCGGCCAATATCGCCGCGCGAATGTCTCGTTGACGATCAGGACGTTCGCCGCGTTATCTCGATCCTGCTCCGTGAAGAACCGCCCCTTAACCAGCGGGATTCCGACCGCCCGAAAATAGTCCGCCGTCGCGGCATGATAGCGCGCATGATTATTGTCATCAGCGGCGCTGCTGGTGCCCTCGATGTGAAAATTCGTGTTCTCGTTGTACCCCGTCCAAGGCAGATCAGTCCCAAACCCCGCCGACTGCACGCCGTCCAGCCGACCAACGCGTTCCAGGAACTGGGCGCAAAAGCGGGCAATGTCCTCTCCCGTCTTGTACTCTCTCCCCGGCAGCGAAACGCTGGCGCTGATCACGTGTTCCGGCCGGAAACCCGGATCCGTGTGCACCAAATTCAAGAAACTCCGCAGCATCAAGCCCGCCCCGATCAGCAGCACCGAAGCGAGTGACACTTCCGCCACCACCAGCACACTGCGTAACCGCATCGCGTGATGACCGCCTCCGCTTCGCCCGCCCTCGCGCAGCGATTGTATAAGGTCGGTCTTCGACGCTTGAATAGACGGCGCCAACCCGAAAAGAAACCCCGCGCCCAGCGCGATCAGCAAAGTGAAGCCGAACACCGGAAGGTCCAAGTGAATGGCTTGAACGCGCGGAAAACCCGCCGGCAGGAACGATACCAGCGCTCGAACTCCGCCCACCGATAAAACCGCGCCGAGGATCCCGCCCAAAGCCGAAATCAGGAGACTCTCCGTCAGAGCCTGCCGGATGATGCGCCGGCGCCCCGCGCCGATCGCCGCCCGCACCGCAATCTCCCGCTGCCGCGACGTCGCCTGCGCCAGCATCAGGTTCGCCGCATTCACGCAAGCAATGAGCAGGACAAAACCAACCGCCCCCAGCAACACCAGCAGAAGCCGTTCGCTTTTACCCACGATCTCCTTCTGCATTGGGATCGCCAGAGTGTGCCACCCCGCAAATGACGGGTGTTCATTCCCCAGTTGAACGTAAAGCGAGTTCAGTTCCGCAACTGCCTGCTCGATTGAGACGCCCGCCCGCAAGCGCCCGAACACATCCATGAAATGCGACCCGCGCTGCGACGGATCGCCGGTAAACACAAATGGACGCCACACATCCACAACATCGCCGTGCGCCAGGGTGTCATGATCCTGCCCGACGTGTTGTACCCCAGGCGGCATCACGCCCACCACCGTGAGCGGCATTGCATCCAGGATGATTTTGCGACCAACTATGCCGGGATCGCCCGCAAATACCCGCTTCCATATGCGGTCGCTGAGAATCACAACGCGGCCGCTCCCGGAATGCTCGTCGCCCTCGTCGAACTCGCGTCCAAGTGCCGGCCGATAGCCCAGCGTCTCGAAGAATCCGGCCGTGACCAGCAGACCCGTCAGACGTTCCGGACGGTCGATCCCCGAAAGCTGCACGTCCTTCCGGCAAAACGCCGCCAGTTTCTCGAACGACCGGTTCCGTTCGCGCACATCGCGAAAATCAAAGGGGTTTACACGAAATTTCGGGAAGTGCTGATTGGCAGTGAACATCCGCACGAGCCGGTCCGGAGAAGCATAAGGTAAAGGACGCAGCAGCACGCCTTCAATCACGCTGAAGATCGCGCTGTTGGCCCCGATCGCCAGCCCCAAGGTCAGCACGATCACAACTGCAAAGCTGGGATTCCTCGCCAGCGTTCGTGCCGCGTAACGCAAATCCTGCACGAAACTCTCGATGTAGTTCGTCCGTCGCATGTCCCGGCAATCCTCCTCAATCTGCGGCAATCCACCAAACTCCCGAAGCGCCGCCAGGCGCGCCTCCTCCCTCGTCATTCCCGCAGCAATGTTCTCCGCGGTCTGGTGCTCCAGGTGGGCACGCAACTCGCGGTTCAAGTCCCGTTCCACGCGTCCCCGCCGGAACAACGACAGCAGACGCAAACGAAAAATATCCAACCACCGCCTGGCTTGCATAACCCCTCGCTACACGGTGCGCACCACCAGCCCTACCGCGTTTGAAAGACGCTCCCACTGCGCCAGCTCTTTCTCGAGTTGCACCCGCCCGGCCTTGCTGAGGTAGTAAAACTTCGCCTCGCGGCCCGTCTCCGAATCGCGCCACTCCGCTTTAATCCAGCCCTGCTGCTCCAGCCGGTGCAGCGCCGGATAAAGCGAACCCTGGCTGACCTGCAGCACATCGCCGCTGATCTGCTGGATGCGTTTTGCGATTCGCCATCCATGCATCGCCTCGAGCGAGATGGTCTTCAAAATGAGAAGGTCGAGAGTTCCTTGTATGAGGTCCGATGGTTTGCTCATGCGTGATACCTAATTGGTCTACAATGATACCTCGGTAATCTACAAACATCAAGAGGCCGCCCGGTCATTGCATACTGGAAATATGAGGAAGGGTGCCGCGGGCAGTTTCGCCCACCTTGTGACTGGCGTCGGATCTTTGCTGTTGCCTGTTTGTGCTGTCGCTCAGGGCCAGACCCCGCAGGCGCTTCGTTTTATCCCGGTTACGCCGTGTCGTGTTCTCGATACTCGCAACGCTGCGGGCACGTTCGGAGGACCGGCGTTGGCAGCAGGCGGCACGCGAAACGTGCCTGTTCAGCAGAGCACCTGCAACATCCCCAATACCGCTTCAGCTTATTCCCTGAACGTGACGGTAGTCCCGAAAGGAGGCCTGACGTTCCTGACCGTTTGGCCGGCCGGGCAGACTCAGCCGACCGTCTCAACGCTCAACTCCTTCGACGGCCGCATCCTCGCCAACGCGGCAATTGTTCCCGCCGGAACAAGCGGCGCCATTAATGTCTTCGCGAGCGATGCCACGGATCTGATCATCGACATTGACGGCTACTTCGCTCCAGTCACGACGCCGAACAGCTTGTCGTTTTACACTCTGAGCCCGTGCCGCATCGTCGACACTCGCGCCGCCTCATTTGGAAATGCCTTCGGCCCTCCATTTTTGAATGGAAACACGAGCCGGACATTCCCGATCCCTGCTTCCACCACCTGCATCATCCCGAGCAATGCCAACGCTTATTCTCTGAACATCACGGTGGTGCCACACACGACGCTAGGTTATTTGACCACGTGGCCGGCAGGCCAGGCCCAGCCGTTCGTTTCGACGCTGAATTCATCCGACGGCGCCGTGGTGGCGAACGCGGCAATCGTACCCGCCGGAACAGGCGGAGGCATTAATGTTTTCGTGTCCAACGACGCCGACGTGATCATCGATATCAACGGCTACTTCGCCGCGCCCGGCGGCCCCGGGGCGTTGTCGCTGTACACGCTCGCACCCTGCCGTATCGCCGATACCCGCGGAAATGGCTTCACCGGATTCTTCGGCCCGCCAAGCCTCTCCGCCAATATTGCGCGAGCTTATCCGCTTCTGTCCTCTTCCTGCAACATACCCGCCGCGGCCCAGGCTTATTCCCTGAATTTCACTGTCGTGCCCGGAGGTCCACTGACCTTCCTGGCAGCCTGGCCTGCCGGCCAACAGCAGCCCACGGTATCCACTTTGAACTCCCCGCTGGGAAAAGTTGTCGCCAACGCCGCACTTGTACCGGCTGGTTCCGGCGGAGCCATTAGCGTACTGGCAACCAGCCAGACCGACCTGATCCTCGACACCAACGCCTACTTCGCCCCCTAATTTCCGCCTGCCATTGAACCACCCGGAATCCATCTCAAAGTAGCCGAATTAGGATGTCCTGGTGTGTGATGCAGGCTGGCAGCCTGCGGCGGGTTGTTAACCCGCCTTGTCGAAAGGCCTCATTTCTCGGAGTGAATACGCTCAATATCATGCCCCGGGCTCTCAGCCCTCTGAACGGTTGACCGCGCTTGAACGAACCTCAGCAGCAATCCGCCGGCAATTGTCGCAGCCATCAGCCCTGTCGCGCTCGTCATTCCGAACCAAAGCGGGTCGAGACGGTGTTTGTTTCGGAAGAACAATACCGTCACAGAATCCATCATCAGGAAGATCAGCACGCTAGTGGCATGCCAGACGGGCTTCCGGCCCGCAACTAATCCGGCCGCCACGCCTCCGAGCAGGCCGGAGACTAAGATTCCTATCGTTCCTAAAACGAAGTTGGGAAGCGGCGAACGAAGATTGATGCCGCCGGCCAGGTGAAAACTGATCGTCGTACCCACGGCGATGACAACATAGCCGAAAATGGGGGCCGCGATGCTTCTCAGCACCGCCTGTGTTCTGGTCATGACTTCCTTCCCTGCCAGAATGCCCCATTCCCTTCAGGATCGTCTTGTATTTCTGCATGACGTTTGTACAGTTCAAGCGAATCGCCTGCGCAACCTGGCGGGCGTAATTCCGTACTGACGCCGGAATGCACGTGTCAGGTGAGCCTGGTCGTAAAAACCGCAGGACACCGCAACTCTGGATAATGGTGTGTCGCTCTCGAGAATCGCGGTGCGAGCATGTTGCAGCCGGACGTTGATCAAAAACTCTCCGACTGATTGCTGCATGTATGTGCGAAAGGCAGCTGCCAGCGTTGACGGTGCGACACCGATCTCGTTCGACAGGGCGCCCAGACGCAAATCTTCGGAATATCGGCTGCAGATGATTACTTTGGCTTCCTCAACCCACGCGGGCTTCGCGGTTGCAAGAGATCTCCCGTGGCGCGACAGGCGTACGGCCAGCGTGAGGGCCAGAGCATGAAGAGCCGTGTAGCGCTCCGATGCGTCCTGCCTGCTTTCACATTCGAAATCGGAGCACAGGTCGTCGAATGTGCGCGCAGGGAAATAGCACGGGGTCGCAAGGTCGAGACCGGGCAGCAGAGGACTTAATATCGAGGGTTCAATATCAATCAGTAGTCCGCGCACCGCCGTTCCTACGAATCGGTTTGTGTGCAGTTCCTGTGCCGGCCTGAATAATGCTGAACCCGGCCCGAGATCGAAGTCCTTTCCACGACTGCTCTCGACGTATGTGCCTTTCAGCACCAGGTGCAGCTGGGCATACGGGTGCCTGTGCGGTCCCAGCGATGGGGCACATGTAGGAATGAATGTCTCACCGACTCGTAATAGCGCCTGACACGGCAATGGAGTGATGCGACCAACACTGATCGAGGGCATCCAAATACTCTACGTCATTAAGCCACCCGACAGAAACCGGTGCCGCGCCGTCGAAAATGCTCCAAACCGGAACAGGAAAAGCGACGAGATTACGGAACATGATTCCTCGCGATCACAAAGAATCCCGACATATGTGCTGCCTTTCCTACATCTCTCATTCCACAAAGCTTTCGGCTTTCACGCCGCTGTCTGTTCGCGCACCCGGCCCGCCGCGCCCATTACCCTGAAATCGCGCAGACCGCCCGCACGTTCCCTGCGCCTGTTCTTTGAAATCCGAATAATCCAGCGCACGAGTAGCCCAGAGCAAAGCGCGACGCAGACCCGAAAATTTGCGTCGCGCATCGCCCATCTCAGCGTCGCATTTTGGCCGCTTTCCCGTGTTTACTTACAATTCCACTATGTGTGCAGTACGATGTAAACGAGATTTTTTCTCAGGCGTGCTCGCCCATCGGAGGACGCCGGCGGTGCCAGTCCGTCTCTGCCTGAAACTGGCGCCCGATCTTCAACAGGATATTCTCCGAAAAAGGTCGTCCCACTAGAGAAATCGCGATAGGCATGCCATCCGCAAATCCGCACGGCAGCGAAAGCGCCGGCATCCCCACCAGGTTGCCCGCCGGAATCAACGAGCTGAAACCCGGATCCTTCGGTCGCGGGCGCCCGGCCCCCAATCGATCGAGTGGTTCGCTGATCTTCGGCGCCGGCGCCGGCCGTGTTGGCGTCACCAGGACATCGACATCCGCCAGCAACTCCCGGAACGCCTTCTGCACCAGGCTTCGCACGCGCATCGCCCGAAGATAATCCTTCGCAGGAATTTCGAGCCCCGCCTTCAACCCGGCTTTCTGCCTGGCATCGACAAGCTGTTCCACTTTCCCGCTCTCGATCAGCGGCTCAAAAATCGACGCAGCCTCTGCCGAAACGATCGTCCCTGCCAAAGCCCCGTAAGGGAAGTCCGGCAGCTTCGCCTCGGCCACCTGCATGCCCATCCCTCGGATCACTTCGAAAGCCTTCTTCAGATCCGGGCGCGCGGCTGGCTCCGCCCATTCCTCGAAATCCACCGGAGCGTACCCGACGCGAATCGTCTTCAGATCCCGCGTATATTGTGGAGCGTTGTAGAAGCCCTTCCCAGCCGATGCCGGGTCCTCGATATCGCCCCCCGCGATCGCTTCGAGCACGATCCCGCAGTCTTCGGCAGACCGGCACAACGGCCCGATCTTATCCATGGTCCACGAGAGCGCCATCGCGCCATGCCGGCTCACCAAACCGTAAGTGGGCCGCAGACCCGTAACCCCGCAAAACGCGCTCGGCGTGAGAATCGACCCCGACGTCTCCGACCCCAAGGCAAACGTCACCAGCCCCGCCGCGACCGCAATCGCCGACCCGCTCGACGAGCCGCCCGACCACCGCGTCCGATCCCAGGGATTTAGCCCCGCACCCTGCAACGATGCGTTCGCGTAGCGATAACTCGGCCCACCCGCAAGCTCCACCATGGCGAGCTTGGATGTCAAAACCGCGTTGGCCTTATCGAGCTTCTTAATAACGGTGGCGGTGTAATCGAACACCTGCCCCGCATAAGGAGCCGCGCCCCAGGTCGTCGGCTGTTTCTCCAGGCTAAGCAGATCTTTGACGCCGTACGGAATCCCCTGCAGCAAACCGCGAAACCGCTGGCGTTTCAGATCGTCGTCGATGTTCTTAGCCGCCCGAATCGCCTGCTGCGGCAGCAACAAAGCGAGCGCATTATATCGCGGCCCGAGCTTCTCCATCCGCTCCGTGAAGGCCCGCGTCAAATCGCGAGCCGAAAACTCCCGAGCCTTCAGCTTTGCGTTGAGCTCTCCGATAGACGCGAAGAAAACGTCGTCATTCATGACTTTTTATCTGCGTTATCTGCGGCCATTAAAGCTTTCACCCGCCAAACCGTCGCACCGCCCGACCAGCCCGCGGACAGGTTCCAACTAACGCCGCCTCCAAACTTAAGCCTTAAAATGGCAAGCCGGCTCCGTCTCCATCGGAAGCGCCACCGCCGCGACGGCCCGCGCAATCTGCCCATTCTGCTCCCGGGCCGCCCGCAGCTCCTCTTCCGCATTCTGTGGCAGTGCCGGAGCCTCCTGCCCCGAAACCATAACCACAGCCGAGGCCGCCGATGCCGTCAAAACCAGCTCTCGTCGTGTCATAACTGATCCAGCCCTGCTGCTTCCGCCCGCGACGCCCCTAGCGCTTCCATGGCGGCCTTCTCCATAGCCGACCGCGGAGCCTGCTCGCCCGTCCAGATCTCAAACTGTTTCACCGCCTGCTCGATGAACATCTCGAGACCCCGGATAATCACCTTCCCCTGTTCCGCGGCCCGCTTCAGCAGCACCGTGTCCATGGGGTTGTAAACCATGTCGAACACTACGTCCGCCGGAATGCAGTCCGGAAAGAAACATTCTCCGATCCGTGGATACATCCCCAAAGGAGTCGCATGCAAAAACGCATCGAAGTGCCTCGATTCCGCCTGCTCCCGCAGCAGCGGCTCGCCCCCGCACATCTTGGCAAAAGCTCGAACACGGTCCGGGTTACGTCCGACAATCGAAACCTTGGCCCCGCTCTCCAGCAGTGCAAAAGCCGCGCTTCGAGCCGCGCCGCCATTCCCCGCCAGCAGTATGTTTGCCTTCGACAGCCGCATGTGTTTCGCCAGCGGTATCGTGACGGCCTCTGCGTCGGTGTTCGCCCCTCGCCACTTCCCGCCCTTCTTCCAGATCGTGTTCACAGCCCCAATCCGGCGAGCCAGCGGATCGATGATATCCAGGTATCGCAGCACCTTCTGCTTGTGCGGTATCGTCACGCTGATCCCCGCCAGCGGAAGATTGTCGCACAGGGTGAAGAAGTCCTTCAGTTGCGGAGCGTGAACCAGAAAAGGCAGGTATACCGCATCCAAACGCCGCGCCTGAAACGCCCGATTGTGAACCGCCGGCGAAATCGAGTGCCTCACCGGGTCGGCAATGACGCCGTACAACTTCGCGGCCTTCGAAAACTTTTCCACGCGATACATGTGCCGCAACATGCGCGCGCTCACCTGCCCAACCGACGTCCCTTCCGAAGTGCTCGGCGCGGCGTACGTGTACAATCCACCCCAAGCCGGCGACAACACGCGCGTTGCGAACCCCGTCTCCCCCTGTGCAAGCATTACCAGCGGCATCCGAGGATTTGCCTTCGCCAGCGAAAGCACCCGATAGTTGTCCGACGGCTTCTTCGCGGTCGTAACAATCTTGTACGCATCCGCCGGAATCCGCACCATGCGTCGCACTACGTTGTCCAGCACCGGCGTGCCTTCGAAATTGTGGTACGACAGCACCAACTGAGCCCGCCCGCGCAATTGATCCACCTTCGCGACCACGTTCTCGGCGCTCTCAATCTCCAAATCGACCGCTTTCGCGCCCCCGTCGATCGCAGCGTCCAAAACCCGAACCTGCTCCTCGATGCTGCCGTTGAACTTTCCCTGGTTTTGATGCCGCCGGCAAGTCGCCAGAATTGTACATTCCGGATGAGCGGTCAGAAACCGCCGGATGGCCTGTACGCCCCGTTCCGGGTCGGCCAGATAGTCGAGACGGAACTCGAAGAAACTCTCCCCGGCTTCGACTTCCCGGCGGGCGTGTTCGAGAAGCTTCTCCACATCGGGAAAGCCCATCGCGATACAGATGCGAGGTAGCGGGTTGCGCTGCGCCATGGATTGCGGATTGCGCTACAGGATATCACAGGGCCAAGGTGGGGCAAGCGTTTGTGCCGGCCCAAACCTCCGCCTCACGTCTTGAACCGCCGGAAAAAGCTGTCCCCGTTCCACTGCGGCCGCGAATTGGCATTCGCCACCCGCTCGATAAGTTGTTCAATCACGATATTGAATTTCCCAGCCGCCGCCTTATCCACCGGCTGCTTTAAATCGTCCGAAGGAGCATGATAGCGCTCTTTGAGCCAATCTTTATGCAATTTCTCTTCTGGAGACCCAAACTCGTAACCAAACTTGAACGCCAGCGCCGGAACTCCCTGGCGGATAAAGCTATATTGATCGCTGCGGATAAACAGGTTCCGCTGCGGCTCCTTGTCCGTCTGAACGCCCACGCCATTGGCCGCCGCCACCGCCCGAATGTCATTCCCCAGCGTCGACTCCTGCACTCCCTGCACCTCCAGCGAATGCAGCGCATGCAACGGCAGGAACATGTCCAGGTTGATGTCCGCCACGATGCTCCCGGCCGGCACCGTTGGATGCGTTGCGAAATAACGCGAACCCAGCAGCCCCGACTCCTCGCCTGTCACTACCACCAACAGCACCGAGCGCTTCGTCTTGGCCCCGCTTTCACGCAGCAGATTGGCCACCTCGATCACCGACGCCACACCCGAGGCATCGTCCATCGCCCCGTTATAAATTGCATCCCCGTTAATCGGCTTGCCGATCCCGATATGATCGAGATGCGCGCTCATCGCGACATACTCGTTCTTCAGTTTCGGATCGCTGCCTTCGTAAATCCCCACCGTGTTGCGCGATTGCGTCTTGGTCTGCTTGAACGCCACGTGCGCCTTGAAGGAATACGGCAGCGCGAAATGCGGCATTGGTTTGTTGTTTTCGAGATCGCTCAAAAGCTCCGCGAACGTGTGACCCGATCCGGCGAAAAACTTCTCCGCTTCGGCCGGATTGATGGTCAGCCCGAAATTGTCCCCGGCGCTCTCGTTCATCGCCGGATCGGCCAGCGAGATAACCGGACGGAAGCGCGCCAGCGTCGACCGTTCCCAAGGAATATCCATCGCCTTCGGGTTCTGAATCGTCGCCGTCCCAACCACCCCTGCCGCCTTCAGGTACTTCCATCGCTCCCGCTGATAATGCGAGCTGAGCGGACCCGGAATATTCTTCGGCCCAGCCGCAAAGTAAACCGCGATCTTGCCCTTCAAATTCTGCCCGGCAAGGTCGTCATACTTTGCCTCCGGCGCCGTGAGCCCATAGCCTACGAACACCGCTCCCGCATCGACATCGTTCATGGGTTCGCCGCGCAGGCTGATGTTCGCTTCCTTCCCGAGTTCGACCTTCTCTGCCTTGCCGCCCCTGACCAGCGACACGCTCGAGTGAGGTTCATCGATCTCGCGTACGTTGAAATCGATGGTTTGGAAATAGCCCGACGTTCCCGCCGACTTCAACCCGGCCTTCTGGAACTCGCCTGCAACGTACTCCGAAGCCTTGCGGAAGCCTTCCGTCCCGAGTCCCCGGCCCTCCATGGCATCGCTGGCGAGGTACTCAATATGCGACCACCAGCGGTTGCCCTCGGTCCCGAAATCTGTTGCGGCATATGCCGCCAGCAACCCCGCGAATCCCGCGGCCAGATAGCGGATCTTGTATGAAGTCATTTCGTGCTCGCTCTGAACAGTTTATATTCACCGCGCCGGTTCCGCAGTTGCTGGGCATGGTTCTCGGCGTGCTCCGCCACATCCTGCACAACCTGCAGCAGCGATATCGGACCTCGCTCCGAATGCACGCCGATCCTTTCAAAAGCGTCAACCGGCAAATCCTTCAGCAGTTCATAATTCTCCGCCCGAATTCGGCGGAAAGTCTCCAGCGTTTGCGACGTCTTTCGACTCGCATAGTCCAGCCCCGTCGCCCAGGCGTTCTGGTCGTAAGCCTCCAGCTTGGGCCGATCTTCCGCGATAATGCGCCGCATCCGCATTGTGGCGACAATCTCCGAATCCGAGAGGTGCGCCACAATCTGGCGAATGCTCCACGCCCCCGGCTTCGGCGTATAGTCCAGCTCCGGCCCGGCGGCGCCCGTTATCGATACCGCCACCAGTTCCGCGCCGCGCCGCAGCCGCTCCAAAAGATCGGAATGCTCACTCATAAGTGTGAACGTACCATGTTCCCGCGCGTCTATAATGATGCTATTGCCATGAGGATCAAGATTTTCGTTCTCACAGCCTGCTTGATGTCCGGTTGCTTCGCGCAACGCAAGGAGATCGAGCGTCCCGTCCGCCAGGCCGCCCGCGGCACTCACGGCGCTATCGCCGCCGGAACCGAGTTCGCCACCCAGGCCGGCATGCGCATCTACTATCACGGCGGCAACGCCGTCGATGCGGGTGTCGCCACCATGTTTGCTGCCTCCGTCACTGAGTTTTCGCACTTTGGAATGGGTGGCGAAGCCCCGATCCTCATCCGCACCAAGGCCGGCAAGGTCTTCGCGATCGCAGGGGTCGGGACGATGCCCAAATTGGCTACCGCCGAGATGTTCAAGACACGCCGCCTCGAGCCCATGGAGCTTCTCACCATGGAGCCCGGCGGCCTCCGCGGCATTATTCCGGTCGCCGGCATCATGCCCGCCCTCGTCCCGAGCATGGTGGATTCCGGGCTGGTCGCACTCCGCGATTTTGGAACCAAGTCCTTTAATGAAGAGATCCAACCCGCGATCGAACTCGCCGATGGCTTCCCGATCGACGATATGCGCGCCGGCTCCATCCAGCGTTCTCGCCGCTTCTTTGAACGCTGGCCCGATTCCATGCGTCACTTCATGCCGGATGGCCGCGCTCCCAACGTCGGTGAAATCTTCCGCCAGCCCGACCTCGCTCGCACCCTGCGAGGCATGGCGGACGCCGAGAAGAAAGCCCTCTCTGCCGGCAAGAGCCGCGTCGAAGCTATCGATGCCGTTCGCGACTACTTCTATCGCGGAGAAATCGCCCACAAGATTGACGCCTTCATGAAAGCCAACGGCGGCCTCATGCGTTACGAAGACATGGCCGCTTTCAAGCTGACGCCCGAAGAACCGGTTTCCACCACGTATCGAGGCTACAAGGTCTATAAGCCCGGCTTCTGGAGCCAGGGCCCGGCCATGATTGAGACACTCAACATGTTGGAAGGTTATGATCTGCGGACCATGGGCTTCAATTCCGCCGATTACATTCACCACGCCGTCGAAGCCTTAAAGCTGGCCTATGCTGATCGCGACACCTATTACGGCGATCCCAAGTTCAACAATATTCCTTCCGCCGTCCTGCTTTCGAAGGACTATGCCGCCGAGCGTCGCAAGCAGATCACGCCGCACGCTTCTCTCGAATTCGAACCCGGCACTCTGAATGGCAAGCGCGGCAAGCACCCGACCGAGTTGGAGGGCGGTATCCAGGCTCGTATCGACGATGCGCTTATGGCCCGCGATACCACCTGCGTGGACGCCATTGATCATGACGGCGTGATGTTCTCCGCCACACCCTCCGGCGCATGGCTGCCTTCGGTTATCGCCGGCGACACCGGCATCCCGCTCACCGAGCGCGCCCAGAGCTTTGTTCTGGTCGACGGGTCACCGAACGAATTGGCTGGCGGCAAGCGCCCGCGAGTGACCTTAAGCCCGACCCTGGTGACCGAAGGCAACGGCAAGCCGTACATCACGCTCTCCACTCCTGGGGGCGACAACCAGGATCAGAGCCTGATCCAGTTGCTCCTCGATGTTCTCGAGTTCGGCAAAAACGCGCAGGATGCAGTCGAGGCGCCGCGCTTCCAGACGCGCCACCTGGTGTCGAGCTTTGACAACCATGCCTGGAATCTGGGCGACCTGCTGCTCGACGAGCGCATTCCTCCCCAGGTTTTCCAGGAATTGATGCAGCGCGGCCACAAGGTGCAATCGCGCTCCCGCTGGGCCAGCGGCGCCGCCCCTGTCATGGTGCGAATCATGCCCGACGGTGTAATCGAAGCCGGCGCGGACCCCTATGGCTACCGCGTCGCGCACGCCTATTAGTGGGCACGCTTCCGCTATTCACCGAGCCGCCATCTTTTGACACCGATCGTCTGCGCCGGCGCCTTTCTGAACTGGCTCAGCACGGCGTCTTCATCGGAACCAGTTCCTGGAAGTATGAGGGCTGGCTCGGCCAGGTTTACACGCCGGATCGCTATTATTCGCGCGGCCGCTTTTCGCAGAAGTTGTTTCAGGAGACCTGCCTCGCCGAGTACGCTGAGACCTTCCAGGTCGTGTGCGGTGATTTTTCGTTCTACCAGTTCCCCGAAGAGGCGTTCTGGCGGAAGCTTTTCGGTGCCGCGGGGCCGAACCTGAAGTTCGCCTTCAAGGTCCCGGAGGAGATTACAGCCAAGGCGTTCCCGAAGCACCCGCGGTACGGTGCGCAAGCCGGTCTCGACAATCCCTCGTTTCTGGATGCCGCCATCTTCCAGGCGAATTTCCTCGACCTGCTGCGACCGTATCGCGATCGCATCGCTGTGCTGATTTTCGAGTTCGGCACGTTTCCAAAGTACACATACCCTCACGTGGCCGAGTTCATAGCCGACCTCGACCCATTCCTGGCTGGTCTGCCCGATGATTTCCGCTACGCGGTCGAAATTCGCAACCCGGAATTCCTCGGCCCCGAATACTTCGCGTGCCTTCGGCGCAACCGCGTGGCCCACGTCCTGAACGCCTGGACTCGCATGCCGGAAATCCAGGAGCAGATGCTCCTGCCCGAGGTTTTCACGGCTGATTTTACGGTCACCCGCGCGCTCCTTCGCCGCAGCCGTCCTTACGAACAGGCGGTCGCCCAGTTCTCGCCATATAAAAAGGTGCAGGACCCCAACCCGGAAGCCCGCCGCTCCATCCGCGAGCTCATCATGAGGGCCGAAAAACGCACCCAGCCGGCCTACATTTTCGTGAACAACCGTCTGGAAGGCAACGCCATCGAGACCATTGAATCCATCGTTACTTGAGGGTCCACCGCCCGTTCACGAAGGTGCCCACGGACTCGTCCCAGGTTCCGAACTTCGTCGCCATCTGTCCGCCGTCCACGAGCAACGCCGCCCCGGTGATATAAGAAGCGGCCTCGGATGCCAGAAACGCGATCGCCCGGGCCACCTCGATGGCCTCACCGCCGCGCCCCAGCGGGATGTGCCGGAAGTAATCCTGCAGCAGTTCGGGGTTTGCGAAATGGGCTTCGGTAAGCGGAGTCCGGATCAGCCCCGGGCAGACCGCATTCACGCGGATGCCGTACGGCCCCAGTTCATTCGCCGCCGTGTGCAAAATGCCGAGCAGCCCCGCCTTGGTCGCGTTGTACGCCGTCAGGTTCGGCTCGCCGTCGTAGGAGTTCGTTGACGCCGTAATCACGATCGAGCCCGCTCGCCGCGGTTTCATCATCCGCCCCGCTGCCCGAACCGTGTAGAAGACCCCGCTTAGGTTCGTGGCTAACGTCCGCTCCCATAGCTCGTCCGAAGTCTCAATCAGCGGCGCTTGCGACCCGATTCCGGCATTTGCGATGACAATGTCGAGGTTCTCAGGGAAGGCCCTTTCGAGCGCCGCGGAGTTTGAAACGCCCGTCTCACGGTCGATCACAAACACTTCGGCGCCGCTCTCGCGCAACAGGTTCACGGTCGCCAACCCAATCCCGCTAGCCCCACCGGTCACGACCGCCCGTTTTCCCGCGAAGTCGAACGTCATAAACCGATTGTAGTCAGCCGGAGTCAAGATGCTATATTGGTTCTGCACCCCGAACGGGCCCGTAGCTCAGTTGGTTAGAGCGCTACCTTGACACGGTAGAGGTCACAGATTCGAGTTCTGTCGGGCCCACCACGTCTTTTCAAACAGTTGCAGTGCATTCGTGCGCTAAAACAGTCCCACGTGAGGTCCGTTTGAGGTCCAAGCCAGTACAACTCGTGGTAACCATGTTTTTGGGTTGAATCCCTGTCGATCACATTGATCAGAGAGTGGTTGGTGCCTGTGGTAGGCATGCGAAGTGCTTTCGCATCTTCTCCTCAATGAGAAATTTCGAAATTCCCATATCATGCGGGCGCATAGCGCTGCCAGTCGGCGCTGGTTCATACTCGCCGACACTTGTCGTTGCTTGGGGTGCAAGAGGTCGCGGGTTCAAATCCCGGCGGCCCGACCAACTCCCTCATAGACTTACAGTCATCCGGATATCCTGAAGCCTCCTGCTGGCGTCCAACTGGAGTCCAAACGACGATTCCAGAATGTTTCGTGATGACTTCCGAGAAGCTTACCGGGATGACTGACTAGCCGATGTTAATCAATCCGGGGCGCACCGCCTGCTCCAAACAACTTTGTTCCTCCAACACCCTCCGATGTCATGAAGTCCCGACAAATCCGACAAAACGGACCAAAGCCGTTGATTCACGTTGGCAACGCGATGTCGAGTAGCTTCAGTTTTCCGACATGCGACCCGACAAAGCACCCGACAATTACATCGCGGTTGCTTCTCTGTTGACGACTGAAACTCGGACACCGCCGTTAGAGTTGTGGAGCCGTTCTGTCTGACATTGAGCACTTCAGGGCAGAATCGACGTGTGGCCGTTGGATCGTCTCGTCGAATGCTCACGATCACCCGGACCTCGAAGGGGGCCGCAGAGCCCTTCACCGATTGGTCAGCGGAACTGCGCGCTGTCAAGGCGAGAAAAGCCGTCAGGCGTGTCCGGGAGTTCCGGCTCGAACGAGGACTCTCACAAGAGAAGCTGGCCGAATTGTCGAACCTTCACCGAAATTACGTCGGTGGTGTCGCACGCGGCGAACGCAACATTGGTTTGCTCAACATTGTCGCAATGGCGCACGCTCTCGGTGTGAAGCCAATGAAGCTACTCGAAACACTTAACTGAGCCGAAGACGGTTCTCTGTGTTTCACGTGCGGGTCGCGTGTGTCTGCGCCGGGTATCGGTCGAGTGACATTTATTCACGATCTATCTTTAGTAGCGGCTGCGCTCAAACGCGCGTAGCCGCTATGAACGGGTTTCCGTTGCCGAAGTCCTCCAGTCAGCCCCGTGCAGCGTCGTGCCAAACCCCAAGTATCTGCCATGATCTTCGTTACCACGCTCGGTTCCGGCATGATTTCAAGGGCGAGAGGAAAGCAGCGCCACGATTTCGGCTTGACCTTCCTGGCGGGCATAATCGAGAGCGGATTTGGAGGCCCGGTCGCGATGTTCGGGCTCCGCCCCTTTAGACAAAAGCAGCCGGCAGAGCGCTGCATCGCCGTGAATGGCCACGGCGAATAGCGGCGTGCGGCCATCGCTGTTCTCGGCGTTTACGTCTGCTCCTGCGGCGATCAGCAGCGATGCCGCGTCCGCGCGCCGGTTCCAGACAGCCAGCAACAGCGGTGATTCGTCGTCGAAGTCGCGCGCGTTTACGTCAGCGTGGCGCGCCAGAAGCAGGCGGACCATGTCTAGATGGCCTTTAGCCGCGGCCTGCATGAGCGCCGTTATGTGCCGGGGGAAGATTGAGGAATCGACTGCGAGGCCAGAATCCAGCATGCGCTGGAGTTCGGCCATTCGGCCGTCAGAAGCGGCGTCCAACAGGTTGTGGACCGTGTTAGCCCCCGACAACGCTCGTGAAAGGATCAAGCCGATCAACCCAAGTGGCAACGCCAACCAGAAGACCGTTCCGACTCTGACCATCTTGGCACGACGCGACCGGCGCAGGCGGCTGGCGGAAGGAATATGGGCATCAACGGCTTCTCCCAGGCAGCGGCGGGCGGATAGGTATAAAAAGAAAAACGCCGGACCGAAGAAGCGCAGCAGCATAATGCTCAAAAACATCGGGTACACGATGGCGAAGATAGAGACAGCATTGGAGGAACCCGTCATGAGCGACGCGTAATGGCCAAGATCGCCGCCCATAATCGTGAGGATGGTCGGAACAAACAGGGCGGGTGCCAGGATGATGGCCCAATGACGGACCGCGAGGGCCGCGGTGGCTGCGGGAGTGGCGCGCGCGAGATCGGCGGCACGGTCGAGCGCAGCCCGGCCGGAGATCCCTTCCGACGCCCACACCATCGGCCAAAGTTGGCTGGAGAGAAACGAGACGGGGCGCGGATCAAAAGCGCTGCGAAGGTGCATCGCGGCAAGGGACCGGATGTTCCCCAGAAGCTTGCCGAGATGAGGCTTCCACTGGCTTCCGAAATGGCCGGCAGCGCGGGCTTCTTCCACAAGCAGGGTAACGCCGGCTTTGTAGCATTGCGCCAGAAAGTAGGGGACGGCAATGAGAAAGAGCTGTTGGACGATCGCCAGGCAGTTGGCCGAAATGACGCCTTTCGCCATGAGCGCTTTCCCCGCCAGATAGAGCAGGCCCATGATGGGGATCTGCGGGGCGAAGCAGGCCAGCAGAAGCGGAAAAACGCTCCTGCCATGGTTGCTGCCGACAATCTTGCCATCGGCTAACACCTTCACCTCTCCTTCGGAAGCCGCGCGCAGTTGGGCGGCAAAGCTGATGGCCGAGGATGGACGCGCGACGGGATCCTTCGCCAATCCGCTCAGGATGATGCGCGAAACGGGGGCGGAGACGCCGCAATCGCGCTCGGACGGCGCTACCGGCTCGTCCTCCCTCTGCATGCGCAGCAACTCCTCCAGACTCTTGGACTCAAAAGGCAGGCAGCCGCAGAACATCTGGTAGCTGATCACGGCAAGGCTGTAGATATCGGCGGCGGCCTCCACATTCGCGCCACGGCATTGCTCGGGCGCCATATAGGCTGGCGTGCCGAGCACGGAGCCGACGGTGGTTTGTAAGCGGGTCGCCAGCGAGCCGGCGGCGACGCCCGAGGGGAATGGCGTAGCGCGGGAAGCGGCCATTGTGACCATGGTGGCGCTCTCGGCAGCCTGAGTTTCGGCGGGCGACGTCGCCAGCGTTTCCGATTCCAGATCGGTAGGCGTGGCGGTGGCCTTCGTCAACGGACCGGGCACAGTCGCTAGTGATGAGGCGGTGGACATCCGATCGGTCATGCCTTCGGCCGCCGGACTTTGCAGCTTGGCGATACCGAAATCCAGCACTTTGACATTGAATCTGTCACGATGATTGGGCTGCAGCCAGATGTTGTCGGGCTTGAGGTCGCGATGTACGACGCCGCTCTCATGGGCGGCGGAAAGCGCCAGGGCGACCTGGTCGAGGATATCGAGAATTTCGTCGGTGGCAGGGCGGGGATTCTTATCGAGGAACTCGCCGAGATTGCAGCCGTCCAGGAATTCCATCACGAGGTAGGCGAGATGGCTGCCGGCTATGGCGTTGAATCCGAAATCGGTTACGTTGACCACGTTGGGATGGCGTAGGCGACCGGCGGCTTCGGCTTCGCGTTGGAACCGGAGCAGGAATTCATCCTGTCCGGCGAACTTCGGCACAATCACCTTGACGGCGACGGTCCGCGTGGTGCCGAGATGAGTGGCCTGGAAGACGGCGCCCATGCCGCCCTTACCCAGGTGCCGCTCGATGCGGTACTTGCCATCCAGCACGACGCCAGGTTGCAACGCGATATTCATAGATTGTGGATGTTATCAGATACGGGTGTGGCACGGAGGCCTCAGAGCGAGGACCGGCAAAACGAAATCATCCAAGGAGCCGCTGAGTCATCCAAGTAGCCGCTGAGAATGACGCTGCTCACCGTGGTCTTCCAGGCGTCATTTTTCGATAACTCCTTGGGCCTGGGCATCTTCTTCGGCCGAATAACACCGCGTCGTGACGGGGAATCCCCGGCTCGCGGTTAGCCGAAGTCTGAGTGAAAGGCGTCAGCCATTACGCACTTGTTGGCTTGTCATGGACTCGCCACTGCGCCGCAGCAGCGCCTCCGGATGGCGAAGGTTACAAGCGCACATTAATATCCTGCCGACAGCGGTGATACAGGGAAGGGTGCGGTTTTGCAGAACCGGCCTGCCGCTAGCAAGAGCAAAACGAACCGCATCCTCCGGCCCCCGGTCCACTTGTGAGCCGGGCACTGCTTTAGCACGCCGGCACGCAGTCCGAGCGAGTTACGCGCTACTCGCATATTGGCCCGGAACCGAGTTCTGGGAACCAAAGCCCTCTACCTTTATCCGTATTTCGGCTGTCGGAGTAAGTTGGCTTCCGTCACGGCGCCTGCGGAAGGTAGGTACCCATTATCTCTCGTTATCTTAGCTATCTACGAATAGCTGGAAACAGAACACGTAAGCTTTCGATGGGTTCCCTCCTAAGCTGTTGGCCTGCGCGACTTTGAACGCATGCGGCGACTTCTTGCGTCAGGGTTCTTGTCTTTCCAGGCCGCGCGCATAACGCTCAGCGTTCGAGGCGGCCCAACCCCATCAAGCCGCGCGCGTTGCTGCAGGCATCTCACTCCGACTCAGCGCCCGCAGTTATTGCCCAAAATATCCGTTTACATCGAATCAGGTTCGTCGCGTCGGAGACGAATACGCTGATCCCGCCGGATGTCCCCGCCGGCACGATCGCAGCATTAGCCACGACCTGCCCCTGAATGTCGTTCAACGTCGAAACCACAGGCAGCGGCTGTCCTGCCGGCCAGGTGGTCAGATATACCAGTGGCCCGGGCGGCACTACCGTCATGTTGAGCGACCATGCCTGCGCCGACGAAGGCAGATTACACGAACTCGTAGGAATGGGGAACGTGCGCGAACCACCCGCACCCAGTAACGGACCTCCGAACGTCCCTGCCGCATTGCGTGTGTTGGAACCTCGTATCTAAGCTGCCTGAGCCGAACCTTCTTTTCCAAGCACGGGAAATTGGCCAATTGCTTCGGGAACGTATAAGTCGGGGCTGCCCTTGTTGTTTGAGAGCTTTATAAGTTCCGCTTTTACAGGAGATTACGGCGTTAGTCACAATTCAGACCAAATCCATTGATTGTCTGCCTGCTCACACCCAGAATGTGAGGAACGTCCGCACCGTTAAAGCTTGGAACCCTCTGAGGGAGCGCATAGCTCAGTGCCTCGCTAAAGTT
>Ga0209168_10000008_pt1 | contig 224569 bp, 203 predicted proteins | sample Coa_R1_FD_187156 | JGI IMG/M metagenome (GOLD analysis project Ga0209168, IMG submission 187156) | Surface soil microbial communities from Centralia Pennsylvania, which are recovering from an underground coalmine fire - Coalmine... | ecosystem: Environmental > Terrestrial > Soil >...
TTACGTTCAGTTTTACTGATCATTATGAGCTCCCTTCTTTTTTTGTTTCTTCAACTAAAAAGAAGAGCTCATTTTTTTTGAATAGTCAATCCTGGAGAGAACTTTCAATTATTTGACGAAGTCCTGTATATCTTCGAAAATTTCATTGTACTTCCCCCTCTTTACTTTCGCTTACGTCCAAAAAGCTTTTGCCAAAAGGAAGACCATGATGTTTTTACTCCTTTCCACCAGTATGCGGTAGCAAGGCGAGTCGCCACCAGTTTTGATAATCGTTCAACGCGGGTAGAAGTGGTGTTTCCGTCTTGGAAAATAAGAATTTTGAGAGCAGAATAATCACCTAAATCTACTTCTTTATGATTAATTTCTATAACAAGCTTTTGAATGGAAAGCGTATGCCCAGCTCTTGATTCAGAGGATACAATCCAGTCGATGAGATTTAGTTCCGACTTACCTTCAATATTGTTTGATAATTTTAAAGTAGATGTTGTGGCGCTGATACCGCGTGTTAAAGAGTATTTAATATAAACATCAAGCACCACCGATTGATCTGTGTCATTTTTAACAAGAATTGTAGTTGGTATTGCCGCAAGCAGCGTAACGTTGCCGATCGCAAATAATATACCTATTTTTACCAGTTTCATACATCCCTCCATCAACATTAATCACATGGTAACGTATTTTAGTATATAATACCGGACTCAGTCATTACAAGTAAGCATATGTCATCTATTTGCTTTCTACCTGTTTTTACCCCCACGATTTTAACGCACCTTGCCCTACTGCCAACCAAACAAAGTGCGTACAAACTCCGTGATAGTTTGCCAGAACGTTTTATCGCTAGAATTGTGCGCATTATGCGACAAAAAAACGTTTTCAAAAACATGATAATCTTCGTGCGTAAACAGCACAAAGGTAACGATCTCAAGAACATTTTGGTTTTGATTGATAAAATCGATCACTGCCCGTTTTGCAATCGGTGTTGCAAGCACAATGTCGTAGCCAAAAATGTTGGTGCTGATTGAGGGCAATGCAACACGTCTGGCACCAATCGCTTTGGCTTGTAGAAGGCTATTAAAATAGGCATCATATAAGAGCTGCTCGTCTGAAGCAGTAGGCTTTTTACCAGCAGGTATTTGTGGCCCAACCGCATGAATGATCCAGCGTACGCCGTTTTTTTGCAAATCAAATGCGGGGGTAACCACTGCCTGACCAACACGTACTTTTTCTGCCATACTCAAGCCCAGAGAGGGCATTGCAAAAGAATATTTCTGTAATTGCGGGCCTGCGGCCTGAGATAGTGCGAATGCCACGCCACCGCCATGGCTCAGATACACATTTGCCGCATTCACCAGAGCATCATAGCCAGTAATGGTGGTGATATCGCCTTTGATAAGGCTGATAGTGGTATTGTGCACCTTGAGTGACGCGTCGGCTTGTAGCGCCAAAGCACAACATGAGAGGATGAGATAGAGAATTCGCATTACATTCCTTTCAATTTTTGAAGTATGTGTAAGAGTCTTGAAAAAAGTAACATGGCTTATCCAACATAGCATTATATGAGTCACATGAATATCACCTGTAACCCTTATACAGGAGCCTGTTGATAATGAGGCGCTTGCAATACATCATACTTGGTCACCTGTGCATAATTACCATGCAAATTATTAGTCATGGCTTTGTGGCTGATACGCCAATCTACACCGCTAGTGGTACGCCAAAGCCGATTAAAAAAATCTGTTGGCACGTAGTGAACCGCAAAAAGCAGTACGTTTCTAGCTTTGATGATAAAAAACTACAATGGCAACCAGCACAAGTACGTTCAGTAGCGCATGCTCATATCAATTGTGCAATTACCCTGCAATTTGACGACAATCCTCACCATGATATTATCTGCAGTCCAAGCCAGTCATTTTACCAAGCACATACAAATGAATGGGTACCTGCCTACAAGATACGCGCTGGCGATCTGTTACTGACTGATGCCAACCGTACCGTGCACGTAGCGGCAATCTCGTACCAAAAACACCCTACCGTTGTATATTTACTTGAAGTTAAGAAAACACATACCTTTTGCGTAGGTCATTACCAACTGCTTACCCACAATACGCCGCTGGCTATCCCCATGGCCTGTGCATTGCTATTAAACATAAGTGGTTCTTTTGGCTCTGGCGCTGCCGCAGGTGCAACTGCCGGTAGCTTTTTTGGTCCGATTACCTGTGCAGGAGGACTCGTAATCGGTGGCTTGATTGGTATCGGCGCCTCGTGTTTAATGATCGGCCCCAAGATTCGTCGCTATGACATGCTTTTTAATATGCAAGAAATAGAAAATGGGTTACCAGGTGGCTTGCTAGACACGCGGAATGGTAACCAACATAATCACTCTACAAACAAGCAAACAGGCCCTGCTGGTGGAAACACTGGTAACGACCCTGAAGATGATAATAATCGCAAGGGATCTATAGAAAATATGGCTAAATTTTTTCAAATGAGTAAGTTTGGTAAGGATATTAAGGATAAAATAGAAAAAACGAAAAAAATACAGCAGGGGCAGTCTGTGTATAAAGTAATAGAGGATATACCAAAATATAGCTTAAAAAAGGGTGATCAATTTTATTTAGATGCCAGACACAAAAATCACTTCGAAGTATTCCGTCACAATGGGAAAGCGAAAACAGTGTTAAATTTAGATGGCACTGAAAATATAACGAAAGCGCTCGCTGCTAATAATAGGGTATTGAAATGAAAGAATTTCTATCACAATTATCAAAAATATTATCAAAAATTAATCAAGTTACTGGTCATAAACTAAGTACAACCGCCGAACTAAACGAATACAAAGAAATAGCACAAAAAATAAACCAGGATATGACAAAATTATCTACTATTTTAAATCATGCAGAACAATCATTGCCCAATGACACTGATATCATAATTAGGCTTATCGTGGATATAAATAGGGAATTTGGTGATATCGTACAAGAAATGCAGGACGTACAGGATCAATTGATACAAATTTCGGTGCGTTATGCAAAATTAAAAAACATCACAGATGATTGATTTTATTTATGATAAACAACCCATTCATCAATGTGACTGATATTCAACAAAAGGCCAAAGAAATCAGAACAACTGGCGAAACCTTAGATAGACAATTATCTTTAATGACCCAAGATATCAAGTATATATTTTCTTGCATAAAGGATTGTAAATCAATCGAAGAAGCTTCACCATATTTCACCCTGTTGGATATTATGCAAAGTGTACTCGCTGAGCTCGTATTTAAGTACGAAATAGGTGTCCCTGATAAACTGCGGCGTTTTCTATGCGATTTCGATAATCTCGATCACTACGGAGATCACTATTTTAAGAAAATCAAGAACGGTGAATATGTCTTTTAAACACGTAGTATCACATATACAAATTGCAACGCCATCCATTAGTGCCACCCAAAAACCCATTTCCGCCCCTCCCCTACCATTGATTTACCCCAAAAAACCCTGTTATACTGGTTTTTAGGGTCCTGATAAGCTCACATACTACACTGTAAAACCACCGCACCGTATTTAGACTTGCCACTCCAATAGACAGTGCCCCCACCCCTGAAGAACCAATATTCTATTGACCCATACGCAACAATCCACATATAATAACAGTAGATACCTAGCTTTTAAATGGAGTAATTATATGAATTTTGCAAGGTTTACTTTAATTTTTTCGATCCTTAGTATTACTATCCTTTCCTCTCACGCTATGGATATTGATGAACCCAAAGAACCTGAAAAGCCATATTTGCCCACTATACCTATGCCATCGGGCGAAGAATATGTCAGTAAGCTCCCGCCTGAAACCTTAGTCAACATTCTACGACTTGTTACCGAAAATGATCCTGACGCAATTGGCAACCTGGCAAAGATACAAGAAGTATGCAAAGGGCTTGCAGGGTTTTTATCAAAAGATGCGCTGAAATGGATACTGGAGCTTAATGATAGTAGGCTAGTATCATATCTTTTTACAGCTCTTAGTGAATTAGATCCTAAAAAAGTACAACTTGCTGTTAATCTTGGTGCATTAGTTGGTGAATACAAAGATTCAATGATTCTTCGCGCTGTTTTTGAGGCTATCCGCCATCATACACAACCTGATTCTTATAAAAAACTTTTGGAAATCATTCCAATATTGGAAAAGGCGGGAGGTACTTGGAAAGGAACATCTTTTGATAATGCACAACAAACCTTACATTACGCTATCATGGTGGGAACAGAACCGATTATCAAATTACTGTTAACCACTATTGGCATGAAACCGACTGAGAATGACGTAACAGCAGCGATAAATAGTGGTAATTTCGAAATTACCAAACTTCTGTTCCAGCATGGCGCACATCCTACGCCTGCAATGATGACCATCGCTATAGTAATGAAATATGATCCCAAATTTGTTAAATTATTGATTGATCATGGTGCAAACGTAAATCAACCGGATGCACACGGTCACCTACCGCTCTCATTAACTGAAATACCACAGATTGCCCAGTTACTGTTAAATGCGGGAGCAGTACCTGATACTGAAATGTTAACTAATGCCGTTTTTCGCAATAATACAAAGCTTGTTCAGTTATTCATCGAATCTGGCGCAGATCCAAATGCAATAGCAGGTCACGGTTTTGCTAAGCCACCCCTCGCATACGCAGAATCTGCACAAATAGCAAAAATTCTTCTAGAAGCCGGCGCGCAATTGAACGTAAATTGCGAGGGATCAACCCCTCTGCAAGAACTCATCAGAACGGCAATACTGAAAAAAAATCCTATGATCTTAGTCCAGGTACTCAAAACTCGCTATGCCTATCAAACGGCTCTGGCTATTGCAACTGCTCTCATGATGGGAGCTCCCTATATTTCAGCCATATGCACTATTTTGTAATTCAAAACGGCCGCCGCTCGGAAAGTGCCTTATAAATGGTTAATGAATCCATAGTACCCAGCATGGACCCGACGGGCAGTCCACGCGCCAAACAAGAGATTTTGACCGGCACTTCTTTCAGTTGCCGTGCGGATGGGTAACATATAGTACCGTGATAAATAGATGGCACCCGGCCCAGGAGACCCGCCCCCATATCTTTCGGACGCCTCAGGCCCCTACCCCCTATCCCTGTCCAAACCTGTAAAACACCTGAAATCCGCAGATTTCTTACAAAACAGTCTCGATGTTATTGACAAATAGAATATATATGGTATTCTGAGTATAGAAGTTAAGGGAAAAAATAGCCAAAAATGGAGGTTACTATGAAGAAGCTATTACTATTACTGACTATCGCCGCAGTTTCAGCTGGTTCAATCAAGGCAGTTACGCAAACGGAACTCATAAATGCAAAGTGTGATGCAAAATTGGCAAAAATAGCACGTTATGGATTTGATTGCGCATTCGTCGGTGCCGTAGCTTTTACCGCAGGTTTTTGCACAGGTCCAGCAGGCTTATGTACTGTAGCAGCGGGCAATAGCTGGATATGGGCGATTGGCATGGGTAACATGTTGATGAGATATAATGAACTAGAGCTTAAAAATCATTTCAGTAAGCTCAAACGCGAAGCTCAACAAGCTTAATACCAATATTACTGAACTTCGAGGACAGCGGGTCGACCTGTCCTTCGTAGTATTTACGGAGTAGGAAAGACTCGCTGTTTTGTAAAGGAGATTACCTATGAAAAATACCATAAAATTATTTCTTACGAGCACCCTCATGCTGGCACCCTTGAGTTTCAACCTTAAGGCGAATAATCTTGCCACCGGTATTGCTCACGGGGTTGATCTTCTAAAAGATACTGCTCAGGTCGTTGCCATAAAATGTGGTTCCGTAGAACAAAAAGAAAAACGTTTTCAATATTATGAGGCAAAAACGCGCGAGTTCCTAAAATATTTAGGATGCGCTGACGCCGACACTATTGGTATATTCCCGATGGAAAAAGAATACCAATGCCACAAATATTGTGATGGTTTGTGTACACCCCATGGTATATTGCTCAAGATTGATAAAATAAGTCCGCCTGCTGAAATGCTTTTTATGTGTGCTCACGAGGCTTCGCACCATGCGTGTCGCCACGTACAACACAACTCTGCAGTAAAGATCGCAGACACTTTGTTATTTGGAAAACTAAGAACGATTCTTAACCATTTACACAATTACACCCTTAACCAAGAGCGTGAGGCTGACCTTACTGCCGCAAAAATGCTGTGTAAGCATGGCTATGGATGGGTTGTGGAAGAAGTTGCTCAAACAAGGCATAACAGCGCGCTACTCGGATTTGAAAATATAAAGGACCATCCTTCATACAAGGAACAATCCCAATTTTTATCTGATACAGTACAAAACACACAAGCACAATCATCAGTAACGTATAAGGCTGGTAAATATGGGGTACACACAGCGGCTGGCATTATGCTTGGCGCCGTAATAGGAACAGTACTTGCTCAAGGCATAAAACAGTGCTTCCAAGCAACCAAATTTTTGGGTGACTTTCTCAGTGAAGATGACACTGAAGATACTGAATTATAGTCATTTAGACGATATCAAAACAGCGGTTCCGACCCGCTGTTTTGCTTTATGCCAATGTCACCTGAATTTTAAAGCCCATTGCTTCAAATTTTACCACCAAAGCACATCATTTTTAACTACTGGCCCATACACGCTACACTGTCCGCCCTAAAAAAAGAGCCCTATCCAGAATGACCAATACCGCTCGTAGGTCCTCTGCGACCAAACACCAAATAATACCATTGACCCATAAACAAAAATCCACATATAATTAACAGTAGAGACCCAAGCTTTCAAAGGAGATCTCCAAAAATGAAAACATATAAATTACTCATAGTACTCAACATACTCAGTAGCGCCGGTGTACTGACCGCATATCCCAATCAAATCCATATCGAAAATAACACCGGTTATAAGATTTCTTTCGTTGCCGATTTTCCTCGTTTAACGCCAAAAACAACTGCTGAATACTGGGGCTCGGTCGGTGATCGCGTTGAAACCGTGTTACCCTACACAATTGCTCTGATACAAGAGGCGGATAAAAACAAGATGTACGCTATTATTAAAGCGTCACCGGTTGACTGGGAATTTCATCCGCGCATGACAGGCCAAAGACGACCAGTCTGGCATACATTTACCTTTGATGAAAAACATACAGGCCCAATCTATCTGATCTACTCAGATGAAGGATTTGCTGAAGTAACGCAAAAAGAGTGGGAAAAAGCGAAAATCAGGGCAAGTAAGTCATTGGAATGAGTAATAATTGGAGCAAAGAATGAAAAACATATCTACGATCATGCTTTTATATACAATTTTTTCAAGCCAATATCTACTTACCGTTGCAATAGATCAAGTCTCAAAGCTTGAAAATCTGAATGTACTGACCTTAAAACCGAGAGGGCTCAGTTTTGCCAACAGTAAACAGGATATCCTTACGGTTGATCAAGTGTGTACCGCAATACACAAAGGACAAAATGCAAAAAACAATGATAAATACGTCAAATTAGAGTATTATGCACCTCCCCTATTTGAACTTTCAACTCAGATACCATCCGATTACAAAGGCACCATCTACATTAACGTATCTGGCTATGCCGGCATGTTGGGAAACGCTCGGTATAAATACGCTGGCTCTGGTGCCTACACGACTTTCAATTACCTAAAGGCTAAACTCATGCCGCCAAATGCGATATGTATATCGTTTGATGGCAGAGTCAGTGATCGCGCCTATTTTAATTTTGGACAAGAGCTTGATCAAGATTGTCTGAATACTGTTTATGAAGAAACGATACAAAAAAATCCTCATGCAACAATTGTGTTATCTGGTTCATGCAAAGGTGCCACGACGATTCTTAATTATCTAACAAACCCCAACAATATGGGTAAAGATAATAATTTTAGCCACATTAAGGCCGTATTTTTGGAATCACCCTCTATTTCACTTGAACGAGTGACCAATCAGGTTGCAAACAAATATCTGTACGGTTTTTGCCGTCCATTGTACCATCTTTTTCGACTCACGTTTCCTAATTATAAATGGAACGAAAAAAATATGCTCGATTGGGCTACCAACCTGCCAAGTCATATACCAATATTAATTGGATATTTACGACAAGACAAAGTTGCAAACTACGAAGATATCCTGAAAATTGCTCAGCGTTTCAAACAAGCGGGAAAAAATGTCGAAGTTTTTGAATCGCAACATCAACTACTCAAGCACGGCCATCTATCCAAAGATGAAAACTTCCAAAAGGCGGTACAAAATTTCTTGGCAAGGTCATTAAACCATGCAACATAATCACAATCTCTTAAAACGGCCGCCGCTCGGAGAGCGCTTTATAAATAGTTAAGGAATCCATAGTACCCAGCATGGACCCGACAGGCAATCCGCGCGCCAAACAAGAGATTTTGACTGGTACTTCTTTCAATTGCCGCGCAATATAGGCAGCAGTCGCTTCGCCCTCGGGCGTTTGATTGGTCGCAAAAATAATTTCTTTAATCTGATGCGTATTAATGCGCTTGAACAAAGCCGCAATGGTCAAATGTTCCGGCCCCACCCCTTCTAAAGGGCTGATAACGCCACCCAATATGTGATACACGCCCTGGTACCCTTGTGCTTTTTCAATCACCAATACTTCATCCCATGATTCCACGACGCAGACCAATGACTGATCCCGCTTGGGCGCAGTACAAAAAAAGCAGGGCTGTGTTCTTTCCTGCCACCAAAAGCAGACGTCACATTTTTTCAATCGCTCGTTCAATTCACGCAAGGTGTTGCAAAACTGCTCTACTTTTTGTGGCTCCATGGTCAGAAAATAGGTAGCAACGCGATAAAGATTCTTCGAGGCTAAATAAGGCACCTGCTGCAATTTTTTCAACAGATGCTCAAGCGTGGGCACGTGCGGTAACATACTGTTACTTTACGATATTAAAATAACGTAAGGTCGATGTCTGCACCACGGTCAATAGGGTACTGACAAAAATATATAACGCCAATCCGGAGGCAAAATTGACCGTCAAGGCACCAAATACTAAGGCCATTGCAATGACCGACAGACGTTGTTTTGCATCCACCGTCGCGGCTTGCAGCAGCATAACAATGGCTACACCGACGGGTAAAATATAATAGGGATCAGACGCTGAAAGATCCGGAATCCACCACATCGGCGCTTTATATAATTCTATAGAACTATATAATACACGGCTTAATGCAATAAAAAGGGGCAACTGCAGTAACAAAGGCAAACAGCCACTCAGGCCCGGCATGCCATGCTTGCGTATTAACTCAGTACGCTCCTGATTTAATTTCTCTGGATCATCTTTATACCGTTGCTGTAAATAGGCCAATTTTTTCTGCACTTCCGCCTGTTGGCGCATACTTGCTTCACTTTTGTAGGTAAATGGCAACAATAATAATTTCACGAGTATGGTCAGCAGAATAATGGCAAGACCATAATTACCAATTAATGAGTACAAAAACTTCAACAATTTCAGTAATAATTTCGAGATTGGCGCCAAAATACCCGCATATTCGAGTGTCTGATCAAGGCGCGTATCCACCGCCGCCATACTGTTTATTTCCTTCGGGCCACAGTAAAATGAAAGTGCCCATTGCGCATCCTGTGTTATCGGCTTACCCTCAAGGATAACCGTCAGAAATCCATTGCCCTGCACATTATAATAGCCGCGCGCACAATATTGCTGCGCATCTTTGATTAAGGCATGTACAAAATATCTGCTATCAGCGCCCATAAGGCTTGGTGACTGCCAGCATTCGTCAGTGCTCACCGCGGTAACGCTCATTTTTTTAAAACTTCCCCCGCTCTCGACCACGGCAGATACCGTATCTCCCGTTTGCACGGACTGCTTTTCAGATGCAATAGTCATGTACGGTGCATTAAATAGAATACGCGGCTCAACGGTTTGGCCACTTTTTGGCGCAACGGCCAGTTCAATATCTATGACGTAGCGATTTTTATATACTGTAAAACGTTTTTGTATAACACACGCATCATTGCGCGCCTCATACACTATACTCACCTGTTCTTGCCCATCAGTATGGGATACCTGCTTGTACGCCAGCGGCGTCTGCGAAGATAAGGCGACTAAGAAGTTGCCCCGTTCTGGTGCCAATGGTTCTACTGGTGTTATGGTGTTCAGCATAAGATGACCATCACTCGTTGGTTGTTTGAATGACAACGCATCGACACAGGCACCTGCGGTCGTAAAGGTGACTGATCCCCAGGGCACGTCAATTACGGTACGCTCAGGCTGAAAACTCTTGCTCACTTCCAGAAAAGCCACGTCCTTATTTAATGATTTACATTCTTGCGGCACTGCCTGCGCTACGGTTGGCCCTGTGCCAAACCATCGATCCAGAATAAAATGCTGTATACTCCATGCCACTACAAAAGCACATAAAAACGTTAGTACAAGCTCTTTGGTTTTCATCGGTCAGACGCCCTTTAGTTTAGATACTCGCCAGTAATCGAGTGATATACATATGTAAGTTATGTAGGCAAAGTACCAGAAAAACGAATTTTAAACCAGAAAAATAAACTTATTTGAGAGTATTTTACAACACGGCCCAATTACGTTATAACAACAGTATGAGGTATGAAAATATACTTGAAGCAAAAGGAGATAGCCTATGCGTATGGAAAAAAGAAAATTCAGAATCGGTCAATTGGCAAAACGACTTAACCTAGAACGTTTTGTCGTACGGTTTTGGGAAAAGGAATTTGGCCTGAAAACCTCACGTTCTAGTGGCAAGCAACGCTTTTACAGCGAAGAAGATTTTACTAAATTTGAACGAATCAAACAGCTTCTCTATCAGGAAGGCTTTACTATTGCGGGCGCAAAACAGCAGTTGGCTCTTGAAAAAGGCATTAAACAGACACACCTGATCCCCTCATCAAAAACTACCATGGATCTGACCATCATCGCCCAAAAAGAAGAACAAATATCTCTTTTAAATTCCCAAATTACTATGCTCAAAGAAAAATTGCTGAAATTAAGTAAATTACTCCAATGATCACTTGGTAATTACAGAGCTTTTTGGTATGGTATACAGACAAATCACAGATAACATACACATCCCAAGAATATACGTACAAAACGGAGGATTATATGTATAGCCCTACCAAAAAAGCGCACATACATTTTGTCGGCATCGGTGGCATTGGCATGAGCGGTATTGCAACCATTTTGCATGCGCAGGGATATCGAATATCTGGGTGTGATCAGGATTTAGATCAGCCCAGTATTAAAAACCTAAAAAAACGAGGCTGCACCATCTTTGCGGGCAATAATACGGCCGCATGTCGCCAAGACTGCGTAGATATCCTCGTCTATTCGTCAGCGTTAAAACCTGATAACCCAGAAATCGTGTGGGCAAAACAGCGAGGTATCCCGACCATTGAACGTGCACTCATGCTTGCTGAATTGATGCGTACCAAATACAGCATTGCAATCGCGGGAGCCCACGGCAAAACAACCACCACATCGCTCATTTCTCATATTTTGATGGAAGCACATCTTGATCCGACCGTCATTATCGGCGGTCATTTGAAAACCATTTCTCACAATGCGCGCATGGGGCTCGGTAATTTTCTGGTAGCAGAAGCGGATGAAAGTGACCGTTCTTTTCTCAATTTGTATCCGACGCTCGCCGTAGTCACCAACATTGACCTAGAACATTTGGAAACCTACAAAGATATTAACGATATAAAAGATACGTTTGCTCGCTTTCTGAGCAATATCCCCTTCTACGGCAAGGCAATTGTATGCATAGATGATCCGCATATACGCTCCATTCTACCGATTGATCATATCAAAGCAATTCATTACGGATTCACCCCAGAGGCAGATATTTATGCAACTGATATGGTGTTGCATCCGGATCATTCTGAATTTGTCGCACACAAAAAGCATAGCACTACCCCGCTTGGTGCCGTATCACTCGCAATGCCTGGTATTCATAACATACAAAATGCACTCGGCGCACTCGCGCTTGCACTGGAACTTGAAATACCTTTTGAGACTATTGCACGCGCCCTGCAATCATTTAAGGGCGTTGATCGACGCTTTACCTATCGCGGCACTGTCAAAGGCACCGATATCTTTGATGATTATGGGCATCACCCGAATGAAATTCTGCATACCTTGCGCGTGGCACGCAACCGGGCAAAACAGAAACTAACGGTTGTGTTCCAGCCGCACCGCTATACCCGCACCTACCACCTCTGGGACCATTTTTTACAGGTATTGGATAATCCGGCGATAGACCATCTGGTAATTACCGACATTTTTCCTGCCAGCGAGGCTCCCATTGAGGGCATCACCAGCCAACGATTGGTTGCTGAATTACAGGCACGCAACAAGACCCTTTCAGTTACCTACATTCCCTACGAGGCCGATTTTAAACAAATCCTTGCTCATGTGACCCCACAACTACAGGAAAATGACCTTTTATTGCTGCTGGGAGCTGGCAAAGTAAACAAAATGGCTGAAAAACTCATGCCGTTACCTTAACTTTTTTCAAAAAAGCAAGGAGAACTCGGCACTAATGGCCATAAAAACCATTGCTTTTTGCGCATACCGCATAGTACAGTGAACTATGAGGTATGTTAAGTATTTCGCAATAACAATGGAGGTAGCAATGTCTACAAAAACACTGTTCAGGGTACATGCTCTGATACTTTTAGGGTGCGTAACCCTGCAAACAGCGTCTGTGCTCGCACGTAATGATCGTGATGACGAATATTATGAGGATAGGGATGAACGTCGCACGAGTAGTGCAGCCAAGGGCGGACTCATTGGTGGTACTACCGGCGCAGTCGTTGGTGGCATAGCCGGAGGCCCGGTTGGTGCGATCGTCGGTGGCACCGTAGTCGGTGGTAGTGGTGCAATCATTGGCCATGAAAGAGATAAAAAAAGAAATCGACGCTCACGCAGACGCGAGCAACGTGAACAGGATGAAATGGACCGTTTGCGCGAAGAAAACGCAGCATTAAAGCGCGGTAAGTAGGTAAAAAAGATACAAAGGAAAAACATGGAACGTACTACCTATAAAACACTGTTTGCCCTGCTCTTTTTACTGCTCTGCGGTGTTCAAGTTGCACACGCACGCTACTGGCGTGGTGGTTGGGGTTGGGGACGACCCTACTGGGGCTGGGGCTATGGATGGGGTGCTCCGTACTACTATGATCCGTACTACCCATACTATGGCGCGGGGGCAACACTGGGCGTTGGTTTAGCTGCTGCAGCCGCATCAAGTGATGATGCTGATTATCACTATGAACGAGGATACGAGGCAGGTAAAAAACGTGCCAAACGAGAAGCTGAACGGGAACGCTTAGAAGAAGAAAATGCGGAATTGCGCACAAAAAGTAATAAAAAGGGCAAGTAAAATGAAGAATATGAAATCGACTATTTCTTATATTTTTTTAATGCTCTGCATGATTGTCCAGACTATCAGTCTTGACGCACGCGGAGGCGGCGGACATGGCGGTGGTGGTCGTGGCGGTGGTCATGGAGGCCATTGGGGCGGCCGTGGACGTGGCTATTATGGCAGAGGCCGTGGTTATTGGGGATGGGGAGGCGGACCTTACTGGGGATATGGATGGGGATACCCATACTATGACCCTTACTACGTCGACCCTACAATACCTTTAGCAGTTGGCGCAACCGCTGCTATTGCGGGCGCTGCTGCATCAAGTAGCAATAAATCTGATCACTATGAACGAGGCTATAAGGCAGGAAAACGAGCGCAAGAAGAAAAAGAAACTGCACGTACAAACAAGGAAGAGTAAAGACCATGAAAAATAGAATATTGAGTTATGCATATCTTGTACTAATGCTGTGCACTATCACTCAGCACGTCGTTATTGACGCTGGCCCGCACGGTGGTGGCCGCGGTGGACGTGGTTATGGACGAGGTTATGGTCGTGGTGGCTGGGGATACGGCGGCTGGGGTTATGGTGATGGTGATTTAGCCGCTGGATTGGCAGTTGGCGCTGCTGTTGGTGCAACAGCTGCCGCAGCATCATCGGATAACTCTCAAGATGCCTATGAAGAAGGCTATCAAGAAGGTAGACAAAGATCAGCTGAAAGTGACCGTGCACGCTTGCAACGAGAAAATGCGGAACTACGCGCAAGAAATGCAAACAAAAAGTAAATCTTAGTGCATACAAATAACCAAAAAGCGAGCTCAAGCAGCTCGCTTTTTTCTTCAACAATTATTTATACTTTGTTTTCATCCCGACCACAATCATCAGCTCTGTCTGAGCGCCACCTTTCACCGATATCACACAGCTGCGCCGTAATCGATCAAACACGAATACTGATTCTTGTCCGGTAAAAAATAACTGCTGCTGCCAGCCAAGCCGCTCCATTTCCTGCTGGTAAAAAAGGCAAACGTCCTCTACCGTCAATTTCACGGTATAGTGCAACATGACCGCAGTTGCATCGGTATCAGAAAAAGAGACCGCACGTGGCGTCAACAACGTTTTGAGTGGCAGTGGTATATCTACCAATTGCGCTTCTACGCGCTCAACTTCGCAAAGCCAAGCATCTGCTGTATCCTTACGGATTTTAGCACTTTTGCAAGGCTGGTCTTGCATTGTAGCGCATCCTGAAAGACCAAGAATGAGATGTATGACAAGAATAGACCGAAGGCAAACGCCCACATCATTACTGCGCAGGCTGATTCGTTTTATGTAATTTTTCTTCTTTGGTAACGATACGCTCTTTAATACGCGCAGCACGCCCGACACGATTTCTGACATAATAGAGCTTGGCACGACGTACATCGCCTTGACGGATTAACGTGATAGAATCAATCATGGGAGTAGCAAAAGGGAAAATACGTTCCACTGCCACACCATTTGCGCCGATTTTACGTACGGTAAATGTCCCTGTACCACCACTATTGTGTATTGCAATAACGTCACCCTCAAAAACTTGCAACCGTTCTTTATCACCTTCTTTGATACGCTGTGACACGGCTATGCAGTCGCCAACGGCAAATGAGGGAAGTGTACGTTCTGGCATTGCAAGATGAAGAATAGTTTCTTTGGTCAGTTTCTGTGCCTTCATGGTATTCATGTTCCTTTACTGTGTATTATAAGAAAAATTGACTGGAGATAATGTATAACTTTTACTATAACTCAAAAACCGCAGTATGCCAATGCCCTACTCTACTTTCTCATGAATACCCAACCATCGATCAAGCACTATTGCAACGGCCGATCTGACCGATAAATGATTAAAGGTGGTAAATCCATGCACCGGCAATAATAGGTAATCAGACTGCGCAATCACTGCTGGCGTAAGCCCCTTGCCTGTGCCAAAGACAAATAACACTGGTCTACCATGCGCCCATACTTGGTCCTGATCAGTATATGAAATAAGATGAGCGTGTTCATGGGTACCCGCCGACGTCGTCACGATAATTGGTTTTTCACCCTCTTGCTCCTCGATTGCCTGAATCACATCAACTAAGGACTCTTTCAATCGCACCCGATCCACCGCTTCATGACGCCCACGGTTGTACTCAACCCCAATACCCTTCTGCCAAAAATCGAGCAATGTACCTACAATTTTTTGCTGATCGCACAAAGGCGTGACCACAAAAAACTGGTGGATACCATAGGTAGTCGATGAACGAGCTATGTCATGCACATCAATGGAAGTCACCGATGTAACACCTGGCTGCCGTTCAGGACCAATCAACACATCCGCATGCATAAGAGCAACATAATGGCGTGGAATATGGGCAAATGCTTTATTTTTTTCGGGCACCGACAAGCGTTGTGAGGCAAGCCACGTAAAATGCTCTTTCACTGTTTTTTCAATCGCCTGCTGTTCACGCCACTCGTGCATAGCAGCATGATTACCCGAGCGAACGACTTCAGGCACCTTTTGCCCATGCCATTCAACCGGTTGCGTGTATACGGGATAATCTACAAAGGGACCCGAAAATGATTCATCCGCGACCGATTCTTCTTTGCCCACTACTCCCGGCACTAATCTGAGCAGACCCTCCATCAAGGCCATAGCGGGAAGATCACCACCCATTAATACAAAATCACCCAGCGACACAACCGCGTCTGCATAAGTATCTTCAACACGCGCATCCATACCCTCATAGCGGGCAGGAATGAGCATGACATGTCCTGATGCACGAATCTGGCCAACAAGCCTTTTTAATAATGGCTGTGTTAATTTTTGACCCTGCGGAGAAAAAAATATTTTAAATGCCGGGCCATACTGCGCTTGCTTGGCATCTATAGCTTTTTCGATAACCTCCGGCTTGATGAGCATGCCACTACCGTGGCCAAAGGTAGGGGCGTCGATACGCTCCTTGGGTTGCACATACTGGAAAAAACCGGCCACGTCTATGTGAACCAACTTATTCAGTTGTGCGCGATGAACGAGGCTCGTGTGCAAAAAGGGATCATAGAGTTTGGGAAATACGGTAAGAATAGAGATGTTCATTGTTGCGCAATTTCCACCGAGACTTTTTTGCCCTCTGTACTCAAGGCATTGACCAGCATACGGATTGCATTAATAGTTTTACCATCTTTGCCAATCAACCTGCCTTTTTCAGACTCGCCCACCGTAATGGTAATAACTGCTGTATCGCCAGAGGCATCAACCGCAACATTCACACTGTGAGGATTTTCTACCAATCCTTTTACAATGTATTCTACAAGATTTTTCAACATGCATATGTCCAAATTAGATCACGTGAGGATCAGAAATAGTTACTCTTTAGATTCCGCTACCACTGACGAGATTTCTTCTGGGGATGCTGCGGTGACTGCAGACTTCTTGGTAGTTCTTTTGTGTTTGGCAACTGGTTCTCCCACCGGAGTAGTGGTCTTTTTGTATAGTCTATACACCTTTTTAGCTGAATCAGTTGGTTGCGCACCTTTTGATAGCCAATTGAGATAGCTTTGCTCATTAAATAAGACGATTTTTGCATTCAGACCATCATAGGTCCCGATATTTTCTATAATGGCGCCGTCACGTTTTTTGCGTGAATCGGTCACCACCACCGTATGGAATGGGACACTCTTTTTACCTGCACGCGATAGTCTAATTTTGACCATGTATGTATTTCCTTTTGTATGTAATACGATTTTGATAAGATTTTTTCTTTTAAAGATACGCCTTCAAGTCATGAAAAAAGCCGGCCAAATGGCCCTTGCTTTTTAAACAGTTTAGCATATTGTTGGACTTGGTCAAAGCGCTGTAACAACAAATTCACCTGATTGACCGTCACGCCAGCCCCACCGGCTATACGCTTTTTACGCGACCCATCTAAAATGCGGGGATTTAACCGTTCTTTGGGCGTCATAGAGCTTAGTATAGCCAAAAACCGTTTCATTTCCAGCTCCCCTTGGGTAATCGTCTGCGCCGATACGCCCGCACCTCCCATGCCCGGCATATATTTCATCAGCTGGGTCATGGAGCCCATTTTGTCTAGCATACTCATCTGATCCGCAAAATCTTGCAGAGTCATTTTGCCTGAGGTCATTGCCGTATAGTCAACGCTGCGCTTGTGCGCTTCAAGTACATCTTCGGCCTTCTGGGCCAACGTCAGCAGATCACCCATGCCCAAAATTTGCCCTGCCGCCCGCTTGGGGAAAAACTGATCAAAATCATCAATCTTTTCTCCCGAACCCACAAAATGTATCGGCTTTTGCAACGCATAGCGAAATGAGAATGCAGCGCCACCACGCGTATCGCTATCCATTTTGGTCAATATTCCTGCATCAAACCCCACTACCTGATTAAACGACCGCGCAACCGCCAATGACTCCTGCCCGGTCATGGCATCGAGTACCAAAAACTTGTACCGTGGATTGAGCAGGGAATCAATCTGTTTAAGCTCATCGAGCATCTGATTATCAACATGCAACCTGCCAGCCGTATCGAGCAACAACAGATCATACCCTCCCTGCTTATACTGGGTATACAGTTCCTGCGCCGCTGTCTCGGGTTGTGTAGCTCGTGCACGATAAAAAGTAACCCCTACTGCCTGCGCCAATTGTTGCAGCTGATCTATGGCAGCGGGACGATAAAAATCAACCGAACCAACCAAAATTTTTCTTTTTTTGCCCCGTTTTTGTGCCTGTTTTTGCGCAAATCGCGCTAGCTTTGCCACCGTCGTGGTTTTGCCCGATCCTTGTAACCCCAGAACCATAACCACCGAGGGCAATTGGAAGGAAAAATCGAGCGTAGACGTACCGCCCAAAAATTCAATAAGCTTAGTATGCACCAGTTTTACAAAGAGGTCCCCCGGTTTGACGGATGTAGGAATTTTGTTGCCAATCGCTTCTTTTTTGACCGAATCAACAAACAGAGTCACCAGCTCATATGAAACATCAGCCTCCAGGAGTGCTTGAGAAATAGTCTGACAGGCAGACTCAATGTTTTCTGCAGTCAACTTGCCTGATCCAGTCATCTGGTTAAATAAAGAAGAGAATTTCTGGGATAGAAAATCAAACATACGCAAAGCCTAGGGTAACTATGGTTAATCATCAATTTTTGTGTTACTATTGCCAACAGAAAGTATAATCAAAACGGCCAATAAATCCAGTTACAAGCGCTACACCGCGCCGCAGCCTGGTCACACGTACCCAAGAAAGAGTACCGGTATGAAAAACAGTTACTTCTACACCGATCAACAAGAACCAAAAACCCTGATCGTGACCATACATGCCCCGTACAATAAAACGGCAAATATCGAATCCTATTTTGCCGAATTTCATAATCTGGTCAGAACTAATGGCAATCAATATGAATGTGAATATAGCCTTAAACTGCGTACCATCGATCCGTCATACTTTATCACCAAGGGTAAGCTCCATGAATTAAAAGAACTCGTCGACGAACATCAGATTGAACACGTTATTTTCTCAGAAACATTATCCTCGCAACAAGAGCGTAATTTAACCGACTATCTTGATTGCACCATCTGCGACCGCACCCGTCTCATTTTAGAAATTTTTGAAAAATCTGCCCATTCAGGCGAAGGTAAGATGCAGGTAGAAATCGCCAAGCTCCAGTACGAAAAAACACGTCTGGCCGGCAAAGGCATCTACATGTCTCAGCAAAGTGGTGTGCTTGGCATGCGCGGCGGCTTTGGTGAAACACTCAAAGAACGCGAAAAACGGCATATCGAAAAAACGATCGACGGACTCAAAAAACAACTAAAAAAATTAGAACAAATCCGAGAAACCCAGCGCAAGCGGCGCCTGAATAATCAAGTATCACAGATATGTTTAATCGGCTACACGAACGCGGGCAAATCAACCATTTTAAATGCACTCACCAATGCGGATGTACTGGCTGAAGACAAGTTATTTGCAACCTTGGATACCACCACGCGCAAACTCTTTGTAAATGGCAAAGAAAAAGGAGTCATTTCCGACACGGTTGGCTTTATCCAACAACTACCGCCGCACCTTATTGAAGCATTTAAATCAACGTTGTCAGAACTGAACTACGCAGACCTATTGCTGCATATTATTGATGCATCAGACCCTAGTTGGCAATTGCACATCAAAGTGGTGAATGCAATTCTTGAGGATCTGGGCGTCAACAAACCAATGCTCTATGTATTTAATAAATGTGATAAAGTGGAAAATTTTGAGCTGCTTAAAACAGAGGCGTCGCCCTATCAGCCATATGTCATGGTGGACGCACTTTCTAAACAGGGATTACATTTTTTAATTGAGTATCTTGATCAATGGCATGCAAATGGTAAAGCGGTGACAGTACCCAAAGCGGTAATTGCCCGAAATTAGAACCCGTCAAAACGGGGCAAAAGACCACCTTGAGGTCATTTTCTACCCTGTATCCTACCCTAAAGATCAGAGGAGGTTTTCTGCCGAGCAGCTATTACAAATAGAAAACTGTTTGTTTTTTTAGGCTATTGTGCTAGGATAAGATTGAGAATAAAAGTTATATATTGTCGAAGGCTATCTATGAAGCGAATGAATTTATTTATTGTTCTCTGCGCAGGCTTGCTGGGCGCTCTAACCTGGACCCCAGTGGTTTGGAGTATGGACTCTGAATCGGATGATGAAGATGTTTTAAACCTGCCTTCTATCCTACAAATTACGTCAACACCAGAACAAATATATAAGAACAAACTCCGCTCTGCATCACTAGAAGAATTTAAGGCACTTGTCACTCCAGAAAACACGCAGACGTATAAGATGACCTTTGAAGAATTTAAGGCACTTGTCACTCCAGAAAACACGCAGACGTATAAGATGACCTTTAAAGATATTTTTATCCATCTTATAGATACACCAATTTATCTCAGTAACAAAGATACAGTTGATAAAATTGATTATCTGATAAACCGTGCAAATACAGAAAATATCACCGTTGATTTCAAAAACAAACCGCTCATCATAAATCAGATCCTAAAAACTATGCATCCGAATGACCCCGCTCAAAGAGCTGTAATACCAGCACTATCTCGATGGATAGACTGGTTTGGCACACACCAAGCTCCTCTTGATAATCTGGATCAGCATGGATACACGCCCCTTGCATGGGCAATACGACGCAAGAGTTCAGTGCTCGTTACCAAGCTCCGCGAACTTGGCGCAGATCCTTCAAAGAAATATCAAGAAGGATCTCAACAACTTACTCCCCTGGAGCTTGCTTTGGATCAACAAAAACAATCACCTGATAATGAAATTGGTCAAATAGTCGCGGAGTTAACAACTGCATCTGCACAGGCAACATCTCCTTCTGCATTATCTCATGTACCTTCATCAAGCGCATCATCATCATCTTCTTCTTCTTCTGCAACGCCGCTTACCACCCCAACAATAACCAGTGCAAGCCCCCTTACAACTACCACAACTTCGCCTACATCAACTACCACTCCGCAAACTACAACACATTTGAAATTCTTTTCGCGCGTTCAAGCATTGTGGACGACCCTGATTGCGGGCGCTACCATAGCAGCAATGTACAAATGGTTTACCGGCTCATATAAGAAAACATCAAAGGACGTACTGATTAATAATACCGGCAAATCTATTTTTGTTTCGCATAATGATGGTAAATTTCAAGAGGTAATGCCAGGTACATCATTCATCATCCCGGCAAGCAATGCACTCCAAGAAACGCTCGATATCAAATTAGCCGAAAAGCAACCACACAGCGATCTGACATACGATCTGGGACAATGGTCGCAAACCCGCACCAATCACTATCTTAATCTTGTCATCTCAAAAAACTGGTTTTCATCTCTCTATGGTCCTATGAGTGGCTCACCGCGCTGGGTTGAAAAACCAGCGACTCGATAAGATCTCTAAAAATCACACTGCTGTGGGATAAATTGTCCTATCATAATGCTACTCACGTTTTACTAATATCCCAATTCCTGGTACCATCTATCAAGCAACATTGAAAGCGGCTATAAGACCAACTTCTGACTGTCGCTTTTGTACTGATTAATTTCCTTACGTGATGAGTACAGACCATGCAACACACAACACCCTTTTGTCTTGATACCTTTATCACCACTGCACTCAATAAACCACAACAGCAAGCCGTCACGCATGACAGCGGTCCCATTTTGGTCATTGCGGGTGCTGGATCGGGCAAAACGCGCGTCATAACCACCCGTATCACACACTTATTGCTCAAAAAAAATGTCCCCGCACATGCGCTTATTGCGCTCACGTTCACCAATAAAGCGGCGCTCGAGATGAAGCATCGCATACAACAATTTTTGCCACAGGCGCGGGAACTGCCTTTTATCGGCACCTTTCATTCCTACTGTGTACGCTTGCTGCGTCAACATAACCACCGCCTTGATCATCCCTTTTTATCGATTCTCGATGAAGATGATCAACATAAATTACTTGCCGGCATTATCCAAAAACATGGTTTGCAAAAACAGTTCTCCGCAAAGCAAGTAGGTTACCAGATTTCGCACATTAAAAATCATCTGGCAAACCCAAATCAACTGCCACATGAGCTCATCAACAATACCTTCATGTATGACCTCTACAAGGCGTATGAACATGAGAAAAAAATAAATCGATGCCTTGATTTTGATGATCTATTACTCGAAACACTCAAACTTTTTGCACGCGACGCCGATTTCAAAGCAGACTACCAAAACCGCGTACGCCATATATTAGTGGACGAATATCAAGATACCAACATCGTACAACACAGCCTGCTGAAAGAAATGGCCCTGAGCGATAAACAACTCGCTATCGATTCTATTTGCGCCGTTGGCGATGAAGATCAATCAATCTATTCCTGGCGCGGCGCCACCGTGACTAATATTCTGAATTTTAAAAAGGATTTTGCCAATACCGCAACAGTCAAAATAGAGCAGAATTATCGCTCGGCACAACAAATTTTAGATGCAGCCAATAATGTCATAAACCACAACACCAACCGCAATCCCAAAACATTGTGGTCATCCAAAAAAGGTATCGATCGTATTCGTCAACTTACCTGTCTGACCGAATACCAAGAAGCAGAAATTATTGCGCAACTGCTGACTATCGCCAAACAACAACAGAAACTAGATGCTCATGCAGTGCTCTATCGTACTCACGCACAATCGCGCGCCATAGAAGAAGCACTGGTCAAACACGCCATTCCATATAAAATTATTGGCGGTATTCAATTTTATGAGCGCAAAGAAATTAAGGATCTACTGGCCTACTTACGCCTCGTGCTCAATCCCTTTGACCGCACCAGCCTCATGCGCGTTATTAATAGCCCCACGCGCGGCCTGGGGGCAAAATTTGAAGAGCAACTCTTTGAACTCTGGAGCACGCAGCCGTTTCTGACTTTTCAACAGATACTGCTGGAGCTTATAAACTCCCTGCCAAGCACAAAACAAAAAATGGTGGCTAGCTTTATCACCATATTCGATACGTTAGAGCCAAATTCATCGGCAAGCACCGCACTTGAACAAATTATTCTGCGCACCCAATATCTTTCCTTTTTAAAAGATAGCTGTGAAGCAGCTGAGGCACTCGCGCGCATCGATAACGTACAAGAACTAATCGACGCAGTGCAGTATGCTGCAACGACCGGCACGCAAACGGTTGCTGACTTTATTGAGCAAGTATCGCTCATGCAAGAAAAAAAGACCAAACAAGATGAAACGCACACCGTCACGCTTATGTCACTGCATGCGGCAAAGGGATTAGAATTTGACACGGTCATCATCGCCGGATTAGAAGAAACATTGTTGCCCTCATCGCGATCTTTTGAAAATGATGATGCACTCGAAGAAGAACGGCGCCTTTTTTATGTCGGGCTTACGCGGGCAAAAGAACACCTGTTGCTCACGCGTGCAAAACATCGCTATACCTACGGGCGCATGGTGGATCAACGGGCATCGCGGTTTTTGCATGAAATACCGCAACATTTAGTACATACTGATGAGTGCTCCTATTGGAAATCGTATCAATTCAAGCCCTATTTTACTGCCTGGCTAGCAGGATCTATGGCGCATGCTGCGCCAATACAACAAGTGCAACGGGCAAGCGTTCCGGCACCAAAAACAGCTTTGACAAGTGCTCGGGTTTTTAAAACCAATCAACCCGTGCAGCATGAAACGTATGGCATGGGCATCGTTCAAAAAATAGAAGAAAAATCTGACGCTACGGTATATGTCACCGTCAAATTCAAAACTGGTAGCAAGAAGATTATGAGTACCTTTTTGAAGGCTGTATAGAGAATATCCTACATTGTACCCCTTAGTCCTATCATTTGGCCCCCACCCCCTTTGACATAACCGCTATTTCATGTACGGTTATAGTATAGAAAGCCTATTAAATTGGGGGTTTTTCATGGCATATCGCTTATTTATATTCATATACCTACTAACCTTGCCCTGCGGGTCTTTTGGCGCCCGACAGGTGACCATTGATGACTTTTCACGGCTTAATCAAACCCTCATTCAAGAGATAGTTGCTCCGCAAACCTATACTCAATTGGCTGGCCTGCTGCATAAAGCTAACCAGGAGAAGATCCCGGTTTCCATCGCCGGCATACGCCACAGCCAGGGTGGCCATACCTTCTACCCGAACGGGATAGTCATTACGCTCAATAAATTGAACAATATCATGTCCTTTGACCCCACGCAAAAGTTATTAACGGTGCAAACCGGTATCACCTGGAAAGAGATTCAGGAGTACTTAAACCCTCATAATCTGGCCGTCAAGGTCATGCAATTTGCAAACATCTTCACCGTGGGCGGCGCCCTGAGCGTCAACTGCAACGGTATTGATCCCCATTATGGCCCACTGATTGAATCCGTACGATCTATTAAAATTATGGTGGCAGATGGCAGCATCGTACATGCAAGCAGAACAGAGAATGCCGAACTGTTTCGGTTGGCCATTGGCGGATACGGGCTGTATGGCATTATTCTTGAGGCAACGCTCGAGGTCACTGATAACAGCTTGTACAAAAAAGAAACGACTACCTGCACGTTGGAGGAATATGTTCAATTTATTAAGCAGCATATACATGATGATTCCGTTGGTTTTCACTTTGCTCAGTTTAACCTTCATCCGCGTGGTAAACGGTTATTGCCATCACTGAAATCGTTTGTCTATCGTCCGGTAGATGAACGTACACTCAGCACAAAGAAAAAAGCACGTGCCAGAACGTTAAAAAAAGAACGCTTTGTGCAACTTAAAAAATGGGGAATCTGGTTTCTACGCCGCAGCGCATTTATGAAGTCTAAACAGGTTGATGCAGATGCGATACCAAATCACCGTATCGTATCACGCAATACTATTATGAGTCCTCACGTTTCCCATCTCCACTGCGATCTGACCTCAGAGACTGATCTTTTGCAAGAATATTTTATCCCAGTCGATAATCTCATACCGTTTATAAACCAGCTAGAATCGGTTACTAAAACATATCACGTTAATATACTGCATGTGGCTCTCCGTTTTATTCCTAAAAATACCGAAAGTTTTCTTTCATACACTACCCACGATTGTATCGGTGTAATCATACTGCTCAGTCAAAAACAAACGAGTACCGCCAGCGCACGCACAAAACAGTGGACTCAGTCGCTCATTGATGCCGCAATCAAGGCCGGTGGCACTTATTACTTGCCCATTCAGTTACACGCAGACAAAACACAACTGAACGCAGCATATCCCCAAATAGATCAATTCTTTACGTTGAAAAGACAGTACGATCCGCATGAATTATTTTTAAACTGTTTTTATAAAAGATATGCATAGCATGTTATATAATTCATAAAAATCTCAATACTTGCTTACAACTATAGCTATAATTTAAGCCGCTCTTTTATATTTACTTTCAATCTACTTTACGGGAGTGATTATGAAAAAATGTAGTCTATTGATAGCTATTATATGTACCTGGTGCTCTGTCAATCCAGTTGAAGCCGGCACTTTTGATGGATTACGTACATTTGTCAACAACTTACCATTCCTACGCAAACCAGTGGAGCCCGCGAAAGAAACGTTCCAAACTCCCTCAGGCATGGTGCCGCTCGCTGACTATTCTTATATTGGTAAAGAATATGCACCAGGAGAGCAGGTTAATGACCTTGCACAACAACTGGCAAGTGGTGTTAGGTATTTTGTATTTGACCTTACTGAAACCACGCAAAGTCGGTATTTTGGCATCTCAAAGCAAACGACTATAACGATTGGAGATACTCAGCGCACATTATCTTCAGTACTTGATGAACTGAATATATTGCTTCATCAAAGTCAGTACAAAGATGAAATTATACTGATAAATCTTAACCCCCCTCAAAATCAAGGTCTTCTCAATACTGTCCTTAAAAAAAATAAGCATCTATTTACCCCATCTGATGTGGTCGATAAGCGCTTACGCCCCCTACTGATCGACCTGCGTCGATTAGATAAACGTATCGTGGTGTTACTCGAACATGTTACAAACAACAGTCCACAGGCGTGGGCGAGCGTCTCTTTCTTCACTGAAAAAGGAATAGGTAGACCTATCAAAAAAATCTTAGTATTCGGTAGCCACGAACTGTCAACAGTAAACACCTTGAATCACGCAGCAGTCGGCTCTGATAATTTCCCCAAAACTACACGCGGCCAACTATTATCACCTCATTTTAATATGTATCATTATGTTGGCACGTATGTTGGCATAGATTACACTAACACTGAAACCAATCTTGGACGTGAGCTTGCCTATGGAGTACGCGGCTTTATATTACCAATACGCAAGGATGAAAAAAGTGGTCAGCCAGTACTAGTAGCCAAACATCGCGTAATTTTAGACAGTATACTGCCCACTATTGTATCATTTGCCCAAACCTATAATGAAATTATAGTCATCCATTTACGCAATACTTCAGAATCGAAAGATATGATCGAGCATATGTTAAAAAAATATGATAAGATCCTCTTTAAACCATCCGACCGCCTTGCTGAAGTAAAAAATAACACGCACAGTGCAGATATCTTAAAAAAAGAGACGGGCGATATCAAAATAATCTGGCCACGATTAGCTTGGAACTATCAGCACAAAAAATTATTGCATATCACCTATGACGGAGACGCAGACACTGAAAATATGTGGGCTTTCAAACACTATTATAATGATGATTATTCACTCAAAAATGATAATGATACTTTCCTCTGCTATTCGGGCATCACAAAGACACAAGAAAGATTGGCTCTCGCCGCTACTGCAACGACTACAATTGCCCTTGCAGCAGTATTAATTTATTGGACTTATGCTTCCATGGCCGCTTTCCCACTTGCTCATATAGCGCGTCATTATCCTCAGTGTACAGCTGGCATTGGTGATGCATGCGCAGGAATTGGTATCATAGCAGGGCCTGGAATATTACTTGGTACCTTAGTGAGACTCGGCCTAGGCATTGTAGGACTAACAGGGCTTGCAAACTTAGGTGTCTTTATCAGTGATAAAATAGGCCACTCATTTACCATGATAGAAGAAATTAAAGTCGCAGATAATACACAATTACTAAGGACAGCGCAGACCAAATTCCTCACTGTACAACAACATATAGAAGCAAAAATCTCATCTCCAAATACAGCAACTACTTTTGACACCGTCAATCAACGTAATCAAGTGGATAATTTCGCTACAATTGCGAAATTTAACATGACATGGTATCTGCGTCTTGCACACGCAATATACAAAGCTTTGCAGGATAATCCAAATGAAGGACAGTCCACTGCTACACGTGAGGAAATAATTCGCGCTCAACTAACTCAACAGTAGCTGAAGCAGTAGTAGATCGTAAAATCTGCTACTGCATTTACTTTACCATCACCCCTCCAGCTCTTCCGGCACCCCTACATCAACTGGTACACCAGTAGCCTGCACACCAATATTCAATTTGACTGCAAAGGGCTTGCCCTTATACGTAAACTCGGTTGCCAGCAATGGCTGTACTGCCACTGTTTCATCCACCACGACATCTTTACCCATCACTTTGCGTGTCGGCAATATAACGCCATCACCGGGCAGAATAAAATAGCCATCTTTGGCATGCACTACTTGGTACTCTTTACCTTGCGCTGTTAAATTTGCTTGTACGTATGGGCCCTGCCAGCAGGCTGGCCTTGCCAAATTCATCGAGCCCACTTGAGATCCGGCAAATGATTTCACGGTCAAAAAATTAATCGGGTTTTTCACATGATCAAAGCCAGTGATGACGCAACGATTGTTAATAGTATGAAAATGTACCTGTAATGTTTTTAAATCTTGCGTTATATCACGCGCCGTCACTTGATACCACCGGTACATCGTATCCTTCAATGATAGTGCGACAAAGACTACTACGACGACAATACCGATAAAGGCATAAAGCTGATGTGGATGTTGTATGCGACGCATATAGGGCCTCCTTGCAAATTAATAATCTAATTTCATACCGACACGCACCTCGCGCATCGTATGCGCAGCCACTTCTTGCACCTGTGCAGTACCTGCTAATAGTATCTGTTTGACGTGTGCCATATCGTGTGCATATTCTAATCTTTTTTTGCGCATGGGACTTAAAAACGCATCAAGTAATGCTATCAATCTACGCTTGATTTTCACATCACCCAAGCCGCCACGCTGATATTCTTCTTTCAACTGCGCAACTTCATCTTTATTCGGATCAAAAATATCCAAATACATAAACACCACATTGCCTTCAACTTTGCCCGGATCAGACACATGAATATGTCCTGGATCGGTATACATGCTCATTACTTTCTGCGCGATCAGATCCGCAGAATCTGAAAGAAATATCGCATTACCTAACGATTTACTCATTTTTGCTTTGCCATCAGTACCCGGCAGGCGCGGTGTAGCACTCAACAATGCTTTTATTTCTGGAAATACTGGCCCGTACAAACGATTAAAACTCCTGACAATTTCATTGCCCTGCTCAATAACGGGTAACTGATCCTCGCCAACCGGTACTTTATTCCCTTTGACTATGGTAATATCGGCTGCTTGACTAACCGGATACATTAAAAATCCAGCCGTAACTGTTTCTTCGTATCCTTTTTGCTGCATTTCAGTTTTGACCGTTGGATTGCGTCTTAAGCGATTGACGGTAACTAAATTAAGATAAAAGACCGTTAATTCAGCAATTTCGGGAATCATTGATTGGATAAAAAAGGTTGTTTTAGATGGATCAATGCCCACGGCCAAGTAATCGAGCATCACCTCAAGAACATGAGAACGTACTTTATCAGGATTTTCAACATTATCAGTCAGCGCTTGTATATCAGCAATCATAACATACTGTTTATATAGTTCCTGCAATACCACGCGCTGCTGTAACGAGCCCAAAAGGTGCCCCAAATGCAGCGGGCCCGTGGGGCGATCACCAGTCAACACAATATCTTTGTAACTCATATACTATTTCCATGGTTAAAGATAGAGCACCTTATTTCTTTCCCCGCTCGTTCCGAGTGTTTTTACGGAGTAAAAATGTATCGAGGAATAAATATTATTTTCATATACCCCTCGATACACCTCGCACAGCTCGGCACTCGGGGCGAGCGGAGAGGGTATTTGCTAACGAATCAGGGCAAACAAAAATATCAAGCATCAAAGTTTTAAAAGAAGTTTAACATACAAATGAGTATAAAAAATTGGCACAATAAATGCAAAAATGGTCAAAAGAACATACCATGTTACACTGTTGACCATTATGACAAGCACTATAGCACGTAGGATGTGTAATTATTTTGTTTGGAGAATAAGTGGAAAGAAGCACTATTAAAAAGCATTGTAAAAAGAAAAAAAGCGCTTATAATCAAAACTAGTAAGCAATCTTTAACCATCTATGTGTGGAGTAACACCATGGTAGTATCACATCAAAAGCCAAAAATGAGCTCGCAATTGGCATCATTCTTTAGTTGTCTGTTTTATACGTCAGAATAGTATTCTCACTGTTGTAACGAAGCTGCATTAGGAACTCCCATTGTTATGTGAGCGTTCTGGCATGTAAATACAGATTATACTTTGAACTTATATTCCCGAGAAAAGCCATGAATACGTTTTGCCGCTTTTTAGTTTGTGCTGTACTTATACCCGGCCTGTCAGTTAATATCTCACGTTCCATGGATCATGCAGACAGTGTTTCTAAGACAACCCAAGATGTTGTGTATCCTATTACCCATAAAATTGTCACTCCTGAATATCTTCTGCGCAAACCATGGATTCGCCAAATACTGATATGTGCATCGATGATTGCCAATTTTTGCAGATAAATGAGGTATTTAAACGGGTTAGAGAATTAGTAGCCATAGAAGAAGCTTTGCCAATGCACGATGGACATGGGAAATATCTACTGGACGCGGAGAATGCACTCCTTGAATACCTCAAGCAGAATCCCAATGATATGGAAGGATGGCTGTTGTTACTTTGCATAGAGACTAATCCCCCATTGGAGGATCCATATAGAATCATCGAATTTGCCCAAAGATTTTTAGAAAATTACCCATTAAATCCATATGCACTTTTGTTTTGGTCATATGCTGACTATTACCTTATGGCGAATGACAATGAAGAATTATATCGACAATTATATGAAGCAAAAAGCGATGATACAGAAATCATGTCTATGATAGAGGTTGCCAAGGCTCGTTATTGTGAAAAGCGAGATATAAAAAAGTACGAGGAATGTTTATTGGCCTCGATATATTATTGCGATTATCATGTAACCAATTATGGCATGCTCGGTCAATTTTATATAGAACACAACAGGATCAAGGAGGGCATAGCATTAATCAGGCAAGGCTTTAAAAATATAAAGAGACTTGTAACACCAGAAAATGCTGGCATAGATTCTGACCCGGTTAGTTTGCAAGATTTCCTCAACGAATTTTTTACAGGAACAACTATTGTTTACGTAGAATATGGTCGTCTTTGTAACCTGATACAAGAGGCTGAGGGCAAAAAAATTGATTAAAAGCTTATTTTTAGAGACCAGCATTACCAATTTATAAAGGATTAAAATGACGATAAAAAGAATGGCAACACTCATTTTGGCGCTATATACCAACGCAATATATACCGATGAATACATTTTTTTTGAAAGTACAGAAGCGTTATACAAAGAAGTTGGAAAAAGATCAGCAAATATAGATTCTTTCATTAAAAAACACCAATTGCTGCAACTACAGCAACAAGAGAACGGATCTCCGCGAGTCATTGCGGCTATTAACGAACTTATTAGGATCAGTGAACATGAACTAGAAAATTACCCCATATTAAAGAAGCAATTTATATCCGATCTGTGGCTAGATCTTGCTATGGAGCGCTTTGATGCAGCGGATTATGCGAAGTCAGAATATTATTGTGATTTAGCGATGGCAGTTGACCCAGAGAACCCATTCTCTTATGAGGCAAAAGCACATTTTCGTAGGCAAGCAGGAAACGAATCGCAAGCCCTCGCATATGAAAAAATTGCCAAAGAAAAGGGTATTGATCGCCATTAACTCTGACAGATACGTGACGGATTATTAGTGCCAGTGAAGCATCGCACGACCTCAGGGCCGTTGCTTCTGCCAAAGAAACTATAACATCGAAAGAAATATATGACACAATCCTTGTTTGGCACTGATGGTATCAGGCGGCGTGTGGGGCAATCCCCTTTTACCATTGCCACCATCACAAAACTGGCACATGCCTACGCTCACTGGCTCATCAATCATTATCAACATCCAATAGCTATAGCAATTGCAGATGATACGCGTGCGTCTGCACCATTTATAAAAGCAGCAGTCAAAACGGCGTTTCTACCGCATGGCATAACAGTACGCGACGCTGGTGTACTGAGCACTCCTGCTTTGATCAAGCTGGTGCAAAAGGATCAAGCGTTACACGGCGGCATTATGATTTCCGCATCACATAACCCTGCGCATGACAACGGCATTAAATGTATCGATCACACAGGCAAAAAATTAGATGAGATGGCAGAACATGCTATCAGTTCTTTATTTTTCTCTGACGCAATCCCAGAACCTACGTATCTTGTCTTCGGACAAGAAAGTGCGTGGCCAACGGCACCGCAAGAATACATTGATATTGTCTGCGGTTATTTTGATAAAAATATATTCGCGGGTATAACCATCGTGCTCGATCTGGCGCACGGCGCCACCTATGCAATTGCTCCCGCTCTTTTTTCCTCGCTCGGCGCACACGTTATCGCAATCAATAACACACCAACTGGCACCAATATTAATGAACAATGTGGTAGCCTACACCCGCATGCCTTACAACAAGCAGTGATAGCGCATGGCGCTGATATTGGTTTTGCATTTGATGGTGACGGCGACCGCGTCATTGCCGTCAGCAAAGATGGCAGTATAAAAAATGGGGACGATTTATTGGCACTGCTGGCACAACACCCACTATATAAGGATCAACCAGCCATTGTAGGCACCATCATGGCTAACCAGGGCTTGGCAGTACACCTTGCACAGCAGAATAAAAAACTATTGCGCACACACGTTGGTGATGTGCATGTGGCCCAGACACTCACGCAGCACGGCCTCATGCTCGGTGGTGAACAATCAGGCCATATTATTATGCATGACTATATGGATGGTGCAGATGGTATTTTTACGGCGCTGCGCATTATGCAAGTGGTACTACACACCAATAATTGGCATTTGCACACCTTCACGCATTTTCCCCAGTCATTCATAAATGTACCAGTACAATCAAAAACACCACTCAGCGATGCAGCACTAGATGCTATCATTCAGTTTTATAAATCCCTTCTAAAACAAGGAAGGCTTGTGGTACGGTATTCAGGTACTGAGCCACTGCTGCGTGTCATGGTAGAAGAAGAACATGCGCAAGATGCGCACGCCATATGCACACAATTGGCCCAGGCATTACAAAAACAGCTTACTAATGAGTTACAATCACGCCCTAGCTCCATAGGAGCGACAGCGACTGGAGATTACCATGATCAGCAGATTTAAAAAAATGTTGCGCACTATTGCCTACTATGCATGGTCACTATTTCTTAACGGTCTTTTTATGATACTGCCGCTCACGTTGACCATCGCCTTATTCCATCTCTCGTTTAAACTTATTATAGGCTGGTTACAACCTATCAAAGAATATATCCCTGAGATCGTTTCAGATATGGTGCCCTATGCTGAAATCATCATTGCGATATTCATTATTTTCTTAATTGGCACCATACTTAAAATTTTTATACTACGGACTGTATTACATTCTATTGAAAATACGATAAGTCGCTTGCCACTCATACGCCCCATCTACACGGGTATAAAGCAGTTAATACAAGCTTTCAGTTTGCAAGATAAAATAACGTTTAAAAAAGTGGTGTATGTAGAATTTCCGCGCGTTGGCATTCATAGCATCGGCTTTTTAACAAGTGAATTGCCCGTTGAAATCGCCCCGCACAAAGATCAGAAATATTATAATGTTTTTATTCCTACAACCCCAAATCCCACCAGCGGCTTTTTTATTATTGCACCAGAATCGGCTATCGAGGTAATTGATTTAACGAGACAAGAAGCCATGGCGATGATCATATCGGGCGGCATTATTCAGCCAGAGCGGTTTGTACACAATAACAAACATCACTGAAACTGGCCTGCACTACTCTACAAAATAGTACACATCATACCTGCCAACGATGCACCTGCCATCAGCGCAAGGGCGATTGCGGTAGCCGCTTGGAGGCCATAATTTTTTAAGAGCATTGCAGTAATAAGCGACTGGTCTTTTAATTCTTTTGCTTTTAGCACAGCTTCAGAAAGTGTTGGCCCTCTGGCTCCAGCACAATCAACATACAATCGCGCACCGCCATCCAACAAAATTCTCGCTACTTTAGGACTCCTCACGTAATAGAGCGGGGGCTTTATATCGTCGCTTGTAATATTGGGATTGGCACCCGAGTCGATCATTAACTGTATCATATCAGCTTGATCTGATTCCACTGTAGTACGCCACGTTGCACTATCCACTGATATTCCGTGCTCCAGAGCATATTTGAGCGTCTTGTACCAACCAAGTTGTATAATAGGTTTTAAAGATTCTATATGTCCGCCTACCCCATCACCACCTAACTCAAAAAGCATTTTCGCTATTTCTAGCACATTGTCTTCTTCATACTGTGGTGGCACTCGTCCATTACTCGTTTCATGAATATGAAAAGTAACCACTTTTTTAAATAACTTATCTAATGTTATTGCAACTTCTGGTGCTGTAGCCCGCAGACCAAATCTAATCCATAATCGCACTTTTTTTGCATCCAGATTGCCAAGGGCCTCATCCATCAATAAACGCAACTTTCCCTGCGTAAGTTCCGCAATCCATGTAATTTGTTTATCAGATAGTACTCCCTGCAAGCGTTTGCTCACCGTTTGTATTGCCAGAAGATTACCAATTGCATTCGGGTCTTTTTCTACCACAAAAGATAATATCATGAGCAAAACATCGTCGGGCAATTGTAATATTGGCGATGGCTTAACATCCATAGCCTGTGTGCATGGGATGTTTATAAATCCTACCATCAGAAACACGTACAGAATATTCAATCTAATTCTCATAGGAGCCCCCTCTCATTTACAAAATCGTACACATCATACCCGCCAACGATGCACCGGCCATCAGCGCAAGGGCAATTGCCGTTGCCGCTTGAAGGCCATAATGTTTTTTGAGCACTGCGATAAGCATAGAAGCATTGTTTGTTTCCATTGCCCTGACTACCATATCTGAAAACGTTGTCTTTTTGCCTCGTTCGCACTGAACATACAATTGCGCGCCTGCATCAAGCAAAATGCGCGCTACCTGCTTGCTTTGAGCATAATAGAGTGGAGACCTAGTATCACTACCCCCAAATTCCACCCCAACATTTGGATTTGCCCCATAATCGAGCAATAATTGTACTGTTTCAGGATGATCATATTGTACTGCAAAACGTAATGCGTCAGCATTGATTGGTATTTTATGGTCTAACATATATTGTACCGTCTTATACCAACCAAACATTGCTGGCACTCGCAGAAGTTCTGGATCATTTTTACTATCTCCGCCAAGTTCGAGAAACATTTTCACAAATTCAAACACCCTTTTTTCTTGATATTGCTCCGGCAGAGAACCCTGAGATTGCTGATCAAAACCCTGCATCTTTCTCGACACGACAAAGAATACGTAATCTAGATAATTTTTTCCATCAACCTGCGGGCCAAACCTAAGCCATATTTTTGCTTTTTCGGCATCCAACTTATCGACAGAATCTTTGAATAATATATTCACTTGTTTCTGCGTCAGTCCAGCAAGTTCTCTTAGCTCAAATGCACTTATATCCTTATCTGCCTCAAATGAGAGGACGTGCATCAACATCTCTGGTGATAATTGTTTATTTTCATCATCCATAGCCTGCACGGCTGGATTCCACGCAACCCCTGAAAACGCCACTAAAATCAGTATATATAACCTATTTTTCATAAATCCTCCTATTTAATGGATATCATACTATAATAACACATATGAAAACAATAAAAAGCCCTTTAAAACCAGGCTTATCCCTGCGATAGCCCGCCATCCTGTCCTTCGTAGTTTTAACGACGGCTGGGGAGCTTGTTGAAGGATAAGCGAAAAAACAGGTTTCGGAAGAAACCTATCAAAACTGGCCCGCAAAAAAAGTGGTAAAAAAGAGATCGAGCCCCAGTGCCGTGCCCCCTGATTTGGCCTGCACATCAAAATCGTACAAAAAAGCATGTGCTGCCTTTAATTCACGCACGCTATAGTGGTGCCAGTCTGACTGTAAAAAGGTAAAGGGTAATTTGTAGGCAAGCTGCTTTGCCTGGGCGCGTTGATTTTTGCGCGCTAACGCAATAAAGGTAGTGGCACGCCAGATCTGGTCAGCCCAGTATATACTCCAAAATTGCTCGCTATAGTTATCCATATTTTTGCGCCATTCTATAAAAAAGGAGCGCGCGTCCTTGGCAAAAAAATATTTGCTGAGTACAAACAGGGAAGTTTTATCCGTCATCAGATGTCCAAGCCATTCATCCACAAAATGCCCAAGTTGTTTACCTGCCAGCAAATGCAAGTAACGCTGGAGCATAAAGAGTTCATCAAACAGCATGGATTTACGCGTTGCACTCAATAACGAAACAAAATCTTGCAGATGCGCCGTGGGCACCACCTGCGTCACCCGTGCTATCTCTATAACATTTTTCTGGTTTAATTCATCAGGCAATACTACTTCCTGCCAATCAGGTCCAAGCGTGGTGATATCAATATCATATGCAAAAAGCCATATACGATTCGGCCCCTGATACTGCTGTAAAAAAGACAATAAATCAGTCCGTGCTTTAGGGGCAATATCAGAAATGTTACACAACCAATATATGCACGATTGGCCTAGAAAGGTGGTTTGTATCGTTGCTTTCAGTGCCACATTATAGGCATCGTCAAGATCAACCATGTGACAAGGATACGATTTTCTATATATAGGCAATAACCAGGAAAAAAAATGACTCGGATACACCGATGGTGCACGAAATATTACAACGGGAGCACGCGTGGGCGATGCTAAAAATTCACGTATATCCATGGCATCCATGATACCTGTTGTGGTATATTTTACAAACGATTTTGCAAGCTAAACAACGGAACGGTAGTTTTTTTATCAGGTTTGTGCATCGGACGCACGTAAGTCTGTTTTTTGCCAATGGTATCAAATAAGACGGTAATACCATCGCGTGCGCATGCAGTCACTGCATCAAACAAGGACCAATCGATGGTTGCTTTTTCAGCACCGCCCTGCAATTCAACAATATTTCCCGATTGCGTCAGTACTATATTAAAATCAGCATCCAACATTTTATCTTCATGATAATCAGGATCTAGTAACACCTGACCGTCAAGCACACCAACCGATATTGCACCCACCGTATCGAGTAAAAATGGTGCATTAATCTGTTTATGGTTGAGCCAATACTGCTGTGCCAATTCTAAGACAACACTGGAAGCAGTAATGCAGGCAGTACGCGTGCCCCCATCCGCTTGTAATACATCACAATCAACCGTAATAGTACGCTCTCCAATGCCTCTGACATCGACGACTGCGCGCAATGCGCGACTTATAAACCGCGATATTTCAGATGAACGCCCACTACGGGTCATATTCGATATTTCACGCGCAGAACGATCTTGCGTTGAGGTAGGAAGCATAGCATATTCTGCAGTCAGCCAGCCAGTACCCTTGCCGCGTAAGAATGGCGGCACGCCATTTTGTAGCGTAGCCGCACATAATACTTTTGTATTGCCGATAGAAAGAAAGACGGATGCCGCCGCATAGCCAAAGGCATTATGTTGGACAGTCACTGGTCTCAACTGAGTTGTCAATCGCCCATCGCGTCTGATATATGTCATAGTTACTTGCTCTTGAGTAAGCGCAAACTAATACGGCCAGTCACTTCATCGGAATCCAATACCTCTACTTGGACTTGATCATCAAGTTTAAAGTCACGCATATAGGTACGCTGTAATTCGCGCGGAATGTTAGAAATATGTACTAGACCATCCTGACCAGGTACGAGTTCCACGAACATACCAAAATCCACGAGCTTGCGCACTTTCCCTTGGTATACTTCACCTTTACCAATTTGACCAGCCAAGGTCTTGACCCAACGGATTGCAGTTTGTACGTCTGCATCCGGGCCACCAAATATTTTCACCATACCATCTGGCTCGATGTCTATCTGAGTACGAGTAGTTTCAGTAATCTCACGAATTGTTTTACCACCAGTACCAATAATTGCACCAATTTTATCGGTATTAATTTTAATCATGGTAACTTTAGGTACTAGATCTGATAATTGATGCGGCTGATGAATGACCTTCTTCATTTCACCAAGGATATGTAGCCTTCCCGTGCGTGCTTGTTCCAAGGCAGTATCAAATACTTCTCTGACTAAACCACCCTTATACTTAATATCCATTTGAATAGCAGTGATACCTCGTTCAGTACCGACCACTTTAAAATCCATAAGGCCAAATGCATCTTCCAATCCGGAAATATCGGATAATACTTTGAAGGCACCTTGTTTGCTTTTTAAAAGCCCCATGGCAATACCGCTGACCATACTCCGTATTGGCACACCCGCTTGCAAAAGACCCATCGTAGAACTACAGACGGTGGCCATAGAGCTCGAGCCGTCTGATTCCAAAATATCTGCAACAATACGAATGGTATACGGAAACTCATCTTGTGTTGGCAGTAAATAATCAAATGCGGATGCCGCCAAGTGCCCATGACCAACTTCTCGTCGTCCAGGCGCTCTGACCGGTTTTACTTCACCGGTAGAAAACGGTGGAAAATTGTAATGCAACATAAAGGTACCATTGGTCTTATCCTCCATTAAAGTTTCAGTCTTTTGTGCATCTTCACCGCTGCCTAATGTAATACTGGCGAGCGCTTGTGTTCTACCACGCGTAAACAACGCAGAGCCATGCACATAGGGCAATAAGCCAATTTCTGCGCTAATAGATCTGACGGTAGCGTGTGCACGACCATCAACACGCTTATTCAGCGTAAAGACTTCTTCCGTCAGCTTGTCTTTTAAGACAGAATCGAATAAATATGAAATCACTGATGCCGGAACTGCTGCGGCAGTAATCTCTTGCTCATACTGTTGTATAAAAGCCTCGCGCATGCCATCAAGATAGGCATTACGCTCAATCTTATCCTCGATATACATTTTTTTGACATGATCTTCAGTTAAGAATTGATCAACACGATCTTGCCATGTATACCACTCATACGGATCAGCAACCTCCGCTTTTTCCACAGACAGCGCATTCTTAATTTTTTCTTGCCAAGAGACTAACTGTTTGATTTCTTCATGTGCCTTGAATAAGATATCCACAAATTCTTGTTCAGATAATTCATTGGCAGATCCTTCAACCATACAAATACCTTCTTGTGTCCCTGCAACAACAAGGCGCACATCGGACGCAACAGTCTGCGGATAAGTTGGATTCATAATCCATTGCCCATCGACACGACCTACTTCAACAACACCCACAGGCCCCATGAATGGAATTTTGGATATACTCAATGCTAAGGAACTAGCAAGCAATGCCACATTAGCTGGTGTATGTTCTTTATCAACAGAATATACTGTTACTAAAATTTGTACTTGATCAAAAAAATGAGCGGGAAACATAGGACGCAACGCACGATCAATCAAACGGCCCACTAATACTTCAAGATCAGTTGATCTACCTTCACGCTTAAAATAACCTCCAGGAATTTTTCCTGCCGCAGAAAATTTTTCTCTGTATTCAACTTGTAGCGGCAAAAAACCTGGAAAATCTTTTGAAGTCGCTGATACCACAGTTGCCAATACAACAGTACCACCGTTTTTAAACCACACCGCGCCATCTGCTTGGCGGGCAAATTTTCCTAATTCAACTTCGTAATCATACGCATCAAAACGAAATTTCTGTACCATTGTAATAAACACCTATAGTAATAAGGTAAATAACTGCATCTATATAGTTATTTACGCACGCCTAATCTTTGAATCAACGTTTTGTATGTATTGACATCTTTGTCCATTAAATAGTCCAAAAATCTGCGTCGGCGACACACCATCTTCAGCAATCCGCGACGAGAACTGAAATCTTTCGGATGAGCCTGACAATGATTGGTAAGCTCCTCAATACCATTGGTCAACAACGCTATTTGCACTTCAACTGACCCTGTATCCTGTGCAGAGATGCCATAATCCTTGGCTATCGCACTCTTTTGTTCTTTTTGTAACGCCATATGTATAGATCCTATCTAATTAAACTATTCTTTTTACCTGTCTCATTTGGTAGGCGCGAGCGGGATTGAACCGCTGACCCTTGCTACGTCAAAGCAATGCTCTACCACTGAGCTACGCGCCTGCCTATCTTATCATTGACCGTCTGTCATGAGGTGTTGCTGTTCTTCAGCCTGCGCTTGCCGTTCCAACTCGGACAAATCATCACCTAATGTTTTGAGTTTAAATGACTTAACACCAGTACCCGCAGGAATCAATTTGCCTACAATCACGTTTTCTTTTAAGCCATACAAGTTGTCCACTTGGCCAGCAATTGCCGCCTCTGCTAAGATACGGGTTGTTTCTTGGAACGATGCTGCAGAGATAAAGCTTTCCGTGCCCAATGATGCCTGCGTAATACCCATTAAAACAGGTTTTGCGGTCGCCACTTTCTTGCCCTGGGCCTTCAAGAGCGCATTCACATGACTGAAATGGATACGATCTACGCGATCGCCAATCAAAAAGTCACTAGAACCTGGATCAACGATACGTACTTTACGCACCATCTGACGCACAATTAATTCAATATGACGATCATTAATACTGACACCTTGCAAACGATAAATTTCTTGTATTTGATTTACCAAATAGCGCTGCACAACATCAAGACCCAAAATACGTAAAATATCATGCAATATGGGAGCCCCAGAGGTCAATTTGTCACCAGCACGCACGTGTTCTCCGTCCAATACGTTCAGCTGTTTGCCACGCGGTATCAAATAATCATATGATTCTGCACCGGAAACAACGCTCACTTTACGCATACCACGATGCAGCCCACCAATGACTATTTCACCCTCAATATCAGATATAATGGCCTGATCTTTTGGCTGCCGTGCTTCAAAAAGTTCTGCAATACGAGGCAAGCCACCGGTCGTAATATCTTGCGTTTTAGAAACATCGCGTGGAATTTTAACTAACACATCACCCACTGACACCTCTTGCTGATCTTCCACATTCAAGAAAGACCCTGCGGGCAAGAAATACTGTGCAACTTCATTGCCATGCACATCGATAATACCAATCGCCGGATGGTACCGTTCACTACGCGTTTCTAATACCATATGACTTGATTTACCCGTTGCCTCGTCAAAACGTTCCTGTACCGTCACGTTTTCTATTAAATCAACCGCTTGAATGACCCCATTATATTCAGTGAGCAACACTTTATTATGCGGATCCCATTCGGCTAATTTAGTACCAACCGTAACGTCCTGGCCATCAACTACATATAAGGTTGACCCGTATTCAATATCGTGCGCTTGCAATTCTCTACCATCTTTAGACATGATAAGCAGGCGCGCTTTACGGCTCATAACAAACATGCGACCATCTTTATTTTTGACAATACGCACACCACGCCATGCGATAACGCCTTCATGTTTTGCTGCAAAGAACGGTTCTTCTGATAGACCACTGGCAGTACCACCGATATGGAACGTTCTCATGGTAAGCTGCGTACCCGGTTCACCAATTGATTGGGCAGCAATAATACCGACTGTGGTACCAATATCAACCTGGCTTCCTCGCGATAAATCATAGCCATAACACGCAACACACACACCGTGTATTGCCTGGCAAGTCAACACGGAACGTACCGCTATTTTTGATACTGCAGAGTTACTCAACGTAGGAATATCTTGTCGCGCAATGACATGCCCCAATGGAAACAATAATGCCCCTGACACTGGATCTTTAACATCGGCTGCAAGCACACGTCCAAAGCCACGCTCTGCTAATGAATAAATAACATCACCAGATTCTTTCAAATCTTCAAGCTCTATATATCCAACCGCTTTACAATCGTGAATATTGACTACCACGTCTTGCGCCACATCAACAAGGCGACGCGTTAAATAACCAGAGTTTGCTGTTTTCAATGCCGTATCAGCCTGACCCTTACGTGCACCGTGCGTTGAAATGAAATATTCAAACACACGCAAACCTTCTTTAAAGTTTGACTTAACGGGCATTTCCATAATTTCGCCGTTTGGTTTTGCCATGTTACCACGCATACCAACCAACTGCTTAATTTGTTCTTTAGAACCACGTGCTCCTGATTCTAACATCATGAAAATTGGATTAAACGGTTTAAACGCTTTGTCATCATTGACAAATGACTGTTTATCCTGTTTTTCTAATTCTTTATACATGGATACTGCAATATCATCGGTTGCGTGTCCCCATATACTCAACACTTTGTTGTATCGCTCACCATTGGTAATCGCACCATCCATATACGACTCTTCAGTTTTTTCGACAAGCTCGTCTGCTCGCTTAATGATCGAGTCTTTATCGGTAGGCACCACTAAATTAGCAAGCGAGAATGAAATCCCCCCGAAGGTAGAATATAAGAATCCTAATTTCTTAATTTTATCAAGCACACTCACGGTTTGTTCACTACCAAACGCGTAATACACCCGTTCTACTAATTTTACCAGATCCTGCTTAGTCAACACTTTATTGACCCAATTAAAATCAGATCCTGCGGGCAATGCTTCAAACAATATTACACGCCCAACGGTGGTATCCACGAGCGTACCATTAGTCAAGCGTAATTTAATACGCGCATGCAAATGAGCGCGGCCAAATTGATACGCGGTGACTACTTCACCCACGCAACTGAAGGTAACATTTTCACCCAGTGCACGGGCACGCATTTTACTCATATAATGCAACCCAAGCACCATGTCTTGAGAAGGCACCGTCAATGGACGACCATTGGCCGGAGAAAGTATATTTTTTACTGATAATATCAGGCGTCGCGATTCTTCTTGCGCATTTTCACTCAATGGTAAATGAACGGCCATCTGGTCGCCATCAAAATCTGCGTTAAATGCGGCGCATACCAATGGGTGTATTTTAATAGCCTTACCGTTGACTAAGATTGGGTAGAACGCTTGAATACCCAGGCGATGCAATGTTGGTGCACGATTTAAAAGTACCGGGCGATTCTTGACGATATCTTCCAAAACGTCCCAGACTTCTGGATACAATTCATCTACCATGCGGCGCGCGACGCGCATATTAGTCGCTGCTTCTCTGACCATCAATTCGGCATACACGTATGGCTTGAACAATTCAAGCGCCATGGCCTTGGGAATACCACACTGATCCATACGCAATTCAGGATCAACCACAATCACTGAACGGCCCGAATAATCAACACGGCGTCCTAATAAATTTTGTCTAAAACGACCCTGCTTGCCACGCAACATTTCACTCAATGATTTCAATGGACGGCGATTAGAACCACGAACTGGTTGTCCACGTCGGCCATTATCTATAAGCGCATCAACTGCTTCTTGCAACATACGCTTTTCATTCTTAATAATAACGGACGGCGCCTCAATTTCCATAAGACGTTGGAGCCGTATATTTCTGTTTAAGACTCTGCGATATAATTCATTCAAGTCAGAACTTGCAAATCTACCACCTTCTAATGGCACGAGCGGTCTTAAATCAGGAGGCAGCACCGGTAACACGGTCATAACCATCCATGATGGATCAGCGCTGCTCTGCTGTAACTCAGATATAACTTTAATACGACGCATCAATTTATGACGTACCGCAACCGATGCCGTCTTGCCATACATATCTTTCAAGCGAGTCAATTCACCCGTAAGATTAATCCCTTTTAATACACTGTATACCGCTTGCGCACCAGTTTCTGCTGCAAATTCTAAATCTTGCGGATGAGCATCAAGATAATCATCATATTCAGTACTACTGAGTAACGTTTTAACGGGATATGGAGAATTACCCTGTTTGACAACCATGTACGCATCGAAATAGACCACACGCTCAATATCCTTGACTGGCATGTCAAGAATAAGTCCTAGATAACTTGGAATTCCCTTCAGATACCATATATGGCATACCGGGGCCACTAATTCAATATGCGCCATACGCTCACGACGTACACGAGATTGAATAACTTCCACACCACACTTCTCACACGTGACACCACGATGCTTCATGCGCTTATATTTGCCACAGTTACATTCCCAATCCTTGACAGGACCAAATATACGTGCACAAAAGAGTCCATCACGTTCTGGTTTGAGTGTGCGATAGTTAATAGTTTCTATTTTTTTCACTTCTCCATAGGATAATGACCGAATCTTTTCTGGAGAAGCAAGACCCACTTTAATGGCATTAAACCGCGTAATACCTACATATTCTTTAAACCGCTCAAGCATCCGATTATTCACTGACGTTCTCCTTGGCAAGCTTCAACAGATCTACTTGCAAACCTAAACTTTGCAATTCTTTAATCAATACATTAAACGATTCAGGTACGCCCGGTTCAGGAACGATCTCACCTCTGACAATAGATTGATACGCCTTATGACGACCACTGACATCATCAGATTTATAGGTCAACATTTCCTGCAGAGTATACGCTGCACCATATGCTTCCAATGCCCATACTTCCATTTCACCGAGTCGCTGACCACCTTGCTGTGCCTTACCGCCCAATGGCTGCTGGGTAACTAATGAGTATGGTCCAACGGAACGAGCATGTAATTTATCATCAACCATATGGTTGAGTTTCATCATATAAATACATCCAACCGTCACCGGTTGATCAAAATAGTCACCTGTTTTACCATCACGGAGCCTGAATGCACCGCTTGCGTCCATACCCACTTTTTCCATCAATGGTTTAATGTCACGATCAAATTGCGCACCATCAAATACTGGCGTTTTAAACGCAACACCCTCACGGGCAGTGTGACGCGCAAGTTCAAGGACACCATCCTTGCTGTATAGGCGCTCATATGAATCGATAAGCTCTTTACCATATGCATCTGCCATACGGGTTTTGACTGCATCATAAGCACCCGCATCAAGCAATTCTTGAATTTGGTTGCCAATCTTTTTGCCCACAAAGCCCAATGCAGTTTCTAAAATTTGACCAACGTTCATACGAGATGGTACGCCCAGTGGATTGAGTACTATATCAACTGGCGTTCCATCATCAAGATACGGCATATCTTCACGCGGCACTATAATAGACACAACACCCTTATTACCGTGACGTCCAGCGATTTTATCACCCGCTGAAATCGGACGCTTCATAGCAATATAGACTTTAACCATCTTAATAACACCAGAAGGCAGCACATCACCTTTTTTTAACTTATTGATCCGCTCTTCTTTAAGACCGGCCAATATGCGTAATTGATTCTCATACGCTTCTTGCAAATGTTTCAAATGTTCTTGTGTATCGCTATCTTTTACTTTTATTTTCCAAAGAGCCGCAAGCGAATCACCTTCAGACAATTCTGGCAACGCCTTGCCTTGCTCTTGTAGAAGGCCACGCACTTTTTCCAGAATCATGGTATACAATGAAAGTACATGGTGCTGATAATCACGATCCAATTTGGCAATCTGTTTGACGACTTCTTCTTTATAGCGCTTATCTTTACGCACACCACTGCGTGAGAAAATCTTCACATCAGTGACTGTACCTTCCACCCCAGGCGGAACGCGCAATGATGTATCACGCACTTCACGCGATTTCTCGCCAAATATTGCACGCAATAATTTTTCTTCTGGAGAGAACTGAACATCACCTTTAAGCGTCACTTTACCTACCAGAATATCACCCGCTTTAACCCGAGTACCGATACGCACGATGCCATCTTCATCAAGACCCACCAATGCCACTTCACTCACATTTGGTATATCGCGTGTAATTTCTTCAGGCCCTAGTTTTGTGTCACGCGCATCTACCACATATTCATCTATATGCACCGAGGTGAGCATGTCATCCGCAACAAGCCGCTTATTTAAAACAATCGCGTCTTCAAAGTTATAACCACGCCATGGCATGAAGGCAACCGTTAAATTATTACCAAGCGACAATTCACCATTAGAAATCGAAGCACCATTGGTGATCACATCACCTTTGGCAACCACATCGCCTGGTTTTACAATCGGTGTATGATGTACCCATGTGCTATAACTTGAACGTAAAAATTTATTTAAATAGTAGGTATCAACGCCCTGAGAAACCCAATCTTCAATATGGGCAAACTCGTTTTCATGGGCACGAACAATGATTTTTTCGGAAGAAACATATTCAACGACACCGCTCCGTTTTGCCGTAATTACTGCACCCGACGCTTTTACGATTTCACGTTCCATACCCGTACCGACCAATGGCGCACTGGTACGAATTAACGGTACCGCTTGTCGTTGCATGTTTGCACCCATTAAGGCACGTACCGCATCGTCATGTTCTAAAAATGGAATCAGCGCCGCAGACACAGAGACCACCTGTTTAGGCGAAAGATCCACATAGTCAACTTGCTGTGTATCAACGTACACATAGTCGCCCTTATGACGCACAAACACCTTATCTGCATTTAATGTTTTGGTATCAGATTCAATGCTATCAATTTGAGCAATATTTTTTTCTTCTTCTTCAAATGCATCTAAAAAGACCACGCTCTCTTCTACTTTACCGTTTTTGACGGGACAATATGCCGTTTCGATAAAGCCCAATTCATTTACCATTGCATAGGTTGCCAATGATGAAATCAAACCAACGGTTTGACCTTCGGGAGTTTCGATAGGACAAATACGACCGTAGTGCGAAGTATGCACGTCACGAATTTCATAGGTAGCACGATCTTTCAACACACCACCGGGCCCAAGAGCCGACAAGCGTCTTTTATGCGCAAGTTCTGCTAACGGATTTGTTTGATCCATAAATTGTGAAAGCTGGCCAAGACCAAAAAATTCACGCACAACTGCACTCAGTGGCTTAACGTTGAGAAAATCTTGTGGCATCAAAGTACCGTGTGCTTCCTGCATTCTGAATCGTTCACGCACAATACGCTCAATGCGCATAAAACCTAAATACATTTGATTCGTTAATAATTCACCAACCAAACGTACACGGCGATTACCCAGATGATCAATATCATCTAACTCACCTTCACCTCGTTCACGCAAATTCACTAAATAACGAATGGTGGCTATAATGTCTTGTTTATCCAATATTAATTGATCATCCGCACTTTCTAATCCTAATTTTCGATTCATGCGCGAGCGACCAACCTTGGTCAAATCATAAAACCGCGTATTGAAAAACAAATTATGAAAACGTTCTTCAACTTCTTTAACGGTGGCACTATCACCGGGCCAAATTTTGTTACTCAGATCTTTTAAGGCCTCCTCGTATGACATACACTTGTCTTGGGCCAGTGTCATTGCAATAGTTGGCTGGAATACGTACCCTGATGATTGAATTAATTCAACCGAAATTTTCTTATGGCGCTGCAAAATTTCAATATAATCTTCTGTACACACAACGCCTTGTTCAATAATGACTTCTCCCGTCTGCGGATCAGTCACTTCTTTAGAGAAAACACGATTGAGCAAATTATTCTTGGCAAGAACAATTTTTTTGATATCAGCCTTTTTAAGCTTCGCCAACAACTCTTTGGTAATACGCTTGCCGACAAATGTCTTCTCATATTCTTCTGGTAACATGCCGCGCTCAAGACGTTGCCCCAAGATGCTCTCGTCGACTGTGCGCGTAAATTGTTTACCGTCGTAGGTTATGAGATCTGCAGAATAGAACAAAGAAATAATACGATCACGTTCTATGCCCAATACCTGCAAGAAGGTAGTGGCTAGAAGTTTTTTCTTTTTATCTATACGTACATATAAATGATCATTACTGTCAAACTCAAAATCTATCCACGAGCCACGCATTGGAATAATGCGCGCCAAATAATAGGGACGCCCGCGAAAGTCCTTACCCTTTTTGCTTTGTGAAAACACAACACCAGGAGAACGGTGTAACTGGCTGACAATAACACGATCAATCCCATTAATGAGAAAAGTCCCCAGATTACCTAATTTATAATGACCATCCTGCTCATACAGATCAATCATAACCGGAATATCGGCAAAGAAAATGTCCTGTTCTTTAATATCTCGAACAATTTTCTTGCCCTTATCGTTAATTTCCCAATTGGTAAGCTGAATCTTGACTTTGAGCGGCATCGCAAAAGTCTGTCCGCTTGATCTGCATTCTTCTAAGGTCATCGGAAGTTGTATCATAACCCGCGCAAGACAGTTCGAACATGTTTTATAGCGAGCTGTTTTCTTATTACATCCAGGACAACTAAATGCACCATCCAATCGAGAACAATCGCTTTTCTTACATGCAGAACAATGCCACGTATATCGATTTTCAATGCCGACCAACTTACCACAGGTACATGCCCATTGACCGAGCTCATAACTTACGTATTCCAACGACATTTTATCTTCATAATCAATAGGAAATACATCACGTAAAACGCGTTCAAGCCCTATAAACTTACGTTCTTCTGGTAAATAATCAAGCTGTGCAAAATCATTAAATGATGTTGACTGTACCTCTATAAGATTTGGTACCGGCACAATATCTCGCACCTCACCAAATGACCTACGAACATTGCTTTTTCCCATGCGGAAATTAGACATTAAGCCGCTCCTCATTCTTGCCTTAGATAGCGCTTATATAAAAGCTCACCCCTAACTATTTCTTATCAAGCGTAAAAAAAGGGAACATGCATATTTCTATGCAAGTTCCACTTTTGCACCAGCTTCTTCAAGTGCTTTTTTGATTTTTTGCGCATCTTCTTTTGAAGCCGCTTCAGCGATAACATGCGGAGTATTTTCTACTGCATTTTTTGCATCAGTCAAACTCAAGGTAGACACGACGGAACGCAACGCCTTGATAGTTTTGATCTTTTCAGGACCACCATCTTTCAAGGTCACTTTATATTCAGATTTTTCTTCTTGCGCCGCAACCACTTGTCCCGCCGCCGCTGCTACTGGACCAGAGGCCATCATTGGCATAGAAGCAGAAACTCCAAATTTCTCTTCAAGCGCCTTCACTAAATCAGCTGATTCTAAAATTGTCAAACCGCCGATTTCTTCAACCAATTTATTAATTTTGGATGCCATAATGATCACCACTTCAGGTTAAATAATTGAAACAATACTATAAAACACATTCCACATTCTAACTTATGCCTGCTTCTTTTGCACTTCGTGTACTACGCACACCACACGAGAAACTGAGGTACGCAATACATTCGCCAATCCATTAATCGGTGCTTTGATAGCGCCACAAATTTGGGCACGCAGCACATCAATAGAAGGAATAGTTGCAAATTGTTCAATGCCATTTTTATCAAAAATCTGCGCATCCACGCGACCCGCGATAAGCGATAAGGCACTATTTTCTTTAGCATAATCACATAATATTTTGGCAATCGCAGGAGCTTCACCGGCCACAAATACAAGCCCTATCTGATCCTTTAAATAATCATCCATAGCGTGGGTATCCGCCGCAACTTCCTGCAATGCTCTTTTCATCAAACGCGCTTTTGCTACCTGCAACTTGCCGCCCTGCGGACGCAACTGTGTACGCAAAGCATGCAACTGCGCAACTGTCATCCCTTTATAACCTACTACAAATGCAGCGCGACTCTCTTTAAACCCCGCTTGCAGTTCTTTTATCACTAATTCTTTTTCTTGCTTATTCATTGTAATCCCTGATTATGAAACAGCTAATAGTTCATCAGGATTTATCTGAATCCCTATACCCATCGTTGATGAGATAGTTATTTTTTGTAAGAATTTACCTTTTGATGACGCTGGTTTGCTAGAAGCAAGTGCTTTTAAGAATGCCGCTAAATTATCTTTCAATTTTGCTACATCAAATGAAACTTTTCCGATTGAAAAGTGAACCAACCCGCTCTTATCATTCTTAAAGAACTGTCGCCCTTTTTTCAAATCGGCTATTACCGCAGCTACATCAAAAGTCACGGTACCCAATTTTTGGTTAGGCAACAATCCTCTGGGCCCCAGTATTTTTGCTACTTTACCAACTAATCCCATCATATCCGGCGTCGCAACTGCGTAGTTAAAATCCATCCATCCACCGGTAATTTTTTCCACCAGGTCTTCGGCACCTATAAAATCTGCGCCTGCTTTTTTAGCCTGGTCAGCATAATCACCTTTTGCAAACACGAGCACCTTAACTGCCTTGCCACGACCGTGCGGCAGTGATATAGAACCGCGCACAACCTGCTCGCCCTTGGACGGATCGATACCGAGATTAATATCAACATCCACCGATTCATCAAATTCTGCATATGCTAGCTCTTTGAGCTTACTCAACGCTTGATCAACCGGTAACACCACCTGTTTTGTAACGGCAGCAGAAGCTTTCGTATATTTTTTTCCATGTTTAACCATAGTATTGAGCTCCTATCCGATTAATCAACAACGTCAATGCCCATACTGCGGGCACTACCAGCGATAATTTTTTTCGCTTGTTCAATGTCACCCGCATTTAGATCAGGCATTTTAATTTTTGCTATTTCTTCTACATCGCGCCAGCTTATTTTGCCCACCTTGTCAGTGTTAGGGCGCGCAGAACCTTTTTGCAGGTTAATTTTCTTTTTGATCAATTCACTGACCGGCGGTGTCTTTACCACAAATGAAAATGTCCGGTCCTTGTAAATAGTAATAATGACCGGAACCGTTTGTCCTTTTTGATTCGCTGTTTTTGCATTAAATTGTTTGCAAAAATCCATAATAGCAACACCATGTTGACCAAGAGACGAACCCACTGGAGGCGCTGGAGTTGCACTACCACCCGGTATCTGCAACTTTACTTGTGCTTTAATTTCTTTTGCCATAGTACCAAACCTACGCTTATCGTTTTACCTGTTGAAACCCTAATTCTACCGGCGTCATACGCCCAAAAATACCAACCATTACTGTTAATTTTTCATTTTCAACATCAACTGCTTCTACTATGCCAACGAATCCTGCAAACGGCCCTTCTATGATCTCAACCTCGCTGCCAACAGTAAACTCTTCCTTCTTAACTCCAACCTCTATTTCTCCCGCCACTTGACGCAATATTCGGTCAATTTCCTTTTTTGAAATAGGTGTCGGCTCTTTACCCCCCAAAAAGCGCAACACCCGCATACTATCAGTTACCAACCTCATGGTTGCTGGCGTCATTTCCATTTCCACAAGCACATACCCGGGGAATAATTGTTGCTGCGCATCCTTTTGGTCGGCATCAAAAAATTTTGCCGCCTTAGCCGATGGCACAAGCACCGCACCCATAAGCTCTTGCAATCCTTCTTTCTGTGCTTGCCTTTCTAAATCTTTTTTTACGACTTCTTCGTATCCAGCGTACACTTGGACTACATACCAACGCTTCATGCCGTTATATCCTGCTCACTATTAGTAGCCGCTATATAGGTTAAAGATATACTTTGCTAATTTAGAAAGACCAAAATCAAGCGCTCCCAAATAGATTGCAAACAAAAAAACAAGCACCAACACAACGAGTGTGGAGCCTATCCATTCATCCATCTTAGGCCAAACAACCTTGGAAAGTTCGACCTTAACTTCCTGCATAAATCTTATCGCATCTTTGACCACTGTCATGGCGCTTAATCCTGTCTTTTAAATGTAAGTCGCTTACAACACCACACGCTTTTTTGTTTTGGCAGGCCAGGAGGGACTCGAACCCCCAACCGGCAGATTTGGAGTCTGCAACTCTACCATTGAGCTACTGGCCTATCACCACCCTACTTAGTTTCTTTGTGCATCGCATGCTTGCGGCAGCGGCTGCAGTGCTTTTTCAATTTTAAAGAACCTACGGAACGATTTTTCCCCACCACTTGGGTATAATTACGTTCTTTGCAATTTTCGCACACCAAGTGTGTCGTCACCCTATTCTTTGCCATAAAAACTCAGCTACATTTATAATTTTTATTGTAACGCGCCACCACGTTGCCGCTCTTTTGGAGCCCGCGACCGGATTTGAACCGGTGACCTCTCCCTTACCATGGGAGTGCTCTACCTACTGAGCTACGTGGGCAATACAACTCTTATTTTTTGAATTTACCTAAGATAATGTAAAGTAAAAAAGAGAAAAAGACAACATCTTCTCATAACTTATTTCAATAATAAATATCGCCAGATTCCTTAATTTCATGCGGTCCACTACGTGCACATCTGTGAGCAACGGCTCGCCAGTCATTTCAAGCCCTCGCTTGCTAATCCTGCGGTTGACATATTCCACCACGGAAATCATGTTTATTTGGTTGGCTATTGGGGTTGTCCGCCTACTCCTGTCCGGGCCTTATTCTGTTAATAGCGAAGACTGTCCGCCTTCGCCAAGGCTCCGGCGTGACACCACGCCATAGCACCTATGGTGCGTCGGCGGGTGGAGCTGGTGATAGGATTCGAACCTACGACCTGCTGATTACAAATCAGCTGCTCTACCAACTGAGCTACACCAGCGTATTTGATTTATTTCAATTATATTCCTTGACTGGCCTGCCATCCGAAGTTTACCCGTCTTCGCTAAAGCTTCTTCGGGCTTAACGCCGAGCTTTAGGCCCGGTGAAACCAGACGAAGTTGCAACGCAACGTAGACTGGATAAGCGAAGACTGGAGCGGGAAACGGGGCTCGAACCCGCAACCTACAGCTTGGAAGGCTGTCGCTCTACCAATTGAGCTATTCCCGCCTGCTGGTGGCGAGAGCAGGATTCGAACCTGCGAAGGCATAAGCCAACGGATTTACAGTCCGTCCCCTTTGGCCACTCGGGAATCTCGCCGTATATGTCAAAAAATGAGGGGCGAAAAAACCTCGAGTCACTATAATATTGCTTTTGACAGAGGATTTCAACTTAATTTTAAGGAAGAAACAACTTTTTTTGCTCTCTCTGGCCCAACCCTGAGCCTACCCACTATCTCTCTGGGGTTTTCTATTTGTAACCATTGACACCCCCCATTTACTTTTCATTAAATTTATATACTATAAGAATATATCTTGCAGAGAGCAGTGTTATACCACTGGTATTGAGATAACGAAGAATTAAATACACAAAGAAACCCTCAAATGGAGTTCCCATGAAAAATCAGACCATACGAATCATAGTTAGTTTTTTGATAGTAGCATCACTGTACACCCCCCAATACAGCACCTGTATGAATAATAATAAAAGGCAAAGCTACGCAGCACAAGCTGGAAACGCAGTCGGTGAAGCAGCATCCGAATTTTTAAGAGGTGCTACTACAATGGACTATAAATCTGGTGATGCCGCGCGCACGGTCAACCGTGTGGCAAAAGAACTTATGACTGAACTCAAAAAAATCGATGCCGGGCCGGCAGTCAAAGAAATAAAGCAATGGCTTACGGATAATCGTAACGCTGCAATTAAATGGGCTATCATCGGTACTCTTGGCGGTGCCGCGCTCACCTCTACCGCCATCGGTATGCAATATGCTACCTACTATATATGGAAGTATGGTTCAGAGATTATTGCTAAATACATTTTAATGCGTATGGAAAAGCCTCGCGTTATTATCAATTCCTCAAACCAAGAAGCCCCAGGATACCTAAAACGACTATACAATTTTGCACTCAGAAAGAAACCAACATTTCCAGAAATGATTTTCCCTCCTGAAACTGAACAACAATTAAATGATATGGTTAAGCAAACTATCAATATTAATGCGCGTATTAGAGCTGGTAAGAAAGGTGTGACTTATCGCAACATCCTCGTGTGGGGTCCTCCCGGTAATGGTAAAACCATGTGGGCACGTCAACTTGCACGTAAATCAAATCTTGAATGGGCTGAATTAACTGGATCATCATTATTTACCAAGGGTGCAGGTATTAGCGCCATTGATGAACTCTTTGCATGGGCACATAAGAGCAAACGAGGATTACTCATCTTCATCGACGAAGCCGATTCATTGCTCCCTGATCGTACCAACATTGATCCGAACAGTGATAATTACAAAATTATTAACCATCTCTTAAACTACCTTGGCACGAAAAGTAATAAGTGTATGGTAGTTATGTCTACAAACCATAAAATTGTGTTTGATCCCGCAATGCGCCGTCGTATTCATGATAGCGTACACCTACCATTACCAGGATTTACGGAACGCGTACGCCTACTTGAACTGTATGCTCAAAAAACATTGTTTGACGAAAAACAAAATAGCCAAGCATTTGTCACCGCCGCACAACAAGTAGTCAATGCTACTATGATACAAACAATAGCAGCACAAATTGATGGCTTTTCAAACGATGAAGTGGCAACATTAATAGAAACTATTAAGTCACTTGCTGATATTTCTGATGATGGCATGATTACACAGCAGCTTGCTGAACGCGCAGTTAAACAACAAATTGCAGGGCGCGAAGGATTTGCCACTGCCCCAACACCCATACAGCAAGCACACTAAAGGATATTTATGATAGGTGTATATATACGTACGTTCTTGTTACCCCTGGTGCTGATATGTAATGGCATTATCCTTTGTATGGATAATAGCCAGATACTAGCACAGGCAACTCAGGATTTGCTCGATAATGCATCGATTGGTAACTGTGCTGGTATACGCAATGCGTTGTTAAACCGTGGAGCAAACCCCAATTGTTTTGGCATAGTCAAAACCTCTGACAAGTCTGCTACACCAACAACGACTTTTGCAGCGCCAAATGTAACAGAAACAGCAGGAATGCTTGTCGCCTCCCTACTGCCTACTACACCAGCACCCAGAGTATCGCCAAAGCCCGCGCTGGCTGTACCATATGCCCCAATCATTGAATGTACTCCATTACACCTGGCCGCAAAAAACGGACATTATGATGCAGTCAAAATGCTCCTTGAAGCGGGCGCACAGGTACAACTCTCAACACGCAATAATACGACCACACCACTACATGCGGCTATTCAAAGCGATAAGCGGGACGTGAAAACACTTTCTAAGGCACGTAAAGATATAGCAGAACTTCTGATCAAACATGGTGCATCCCTGCATGCTCAAGATTTTGTAGGTAAAACCGCGCTTGATTATCTGTGCCCAGGAGATAAAGATTCTACTGACAACAAAAATGCCATAATCAGCAATTATAAATGGACGCAGGGTATATACTACAGCAAATGGGTATGCGGTGCATTAGTCATTGGTGCTCTATACCTTGGCATACAAAAATTATATAATAAATATCGACATAAACGTCACCATACACGTGCTGAAGATACGCAAGAAACACAATCATTAACTGAAAATGGAGCGCACGATGAAAAACAATAATAGGCAAGGACTATTCTTTATAATCATGAGCGTGCTGTCCATAAGCATATCCTCTGAAGTTATGGGTATGAACACTCAGGTAACTGAACAAGATTTGAAAGAATTACGCTCGCAAGAAATATCCCGCGAACGATTTGAAACTTTAAAAGAAAGCAAACTAGCTGATGGATCAAAGATGGGCGACTATTGGCTAGCCGTCCCTTATGAGCAATACAAAGAACTCAAAGATGGGGCTGTTGATTCTTTTGTAAATATTGCTCAACAAGCTTTTGATGCGCAAAATCCAACCAGTGCTCAAAGCACGAGCCGAGCAACGCCGAGTAACAGTACTTCTGCCCAAGCGGCACCCGTAGAAAAAATTACCAGTGTCAAGGGATTCTTTGGCTCATTTTTTAAAACATTATTACCGTGGAACACCACCCATACACAGCCAGTTACTCTACAAGATGAAAAAAAGAAAAATGAAATAACCCATGATCCTCTACACGCCACTAAAACAGAATATGTTATAGATTATCCGGGTACCTTACAAACTATTAAAAATAAATTACTCCACCATAAAACTGGTATGACGGTAGCTTCCTATGCTCTACCTGCAACAAGCGCCATCGTAGATAACGTTGGCCATCATATAGAACAAAATCCTCTGCTTTATGCTACTGGTGGCGATGCTATTGTACCACAAGCGATATCTTCAGCTACCGTACCAGAAGTAATGGCATCGGCTACGAGTGCTAGTACCATAGAAAACCCAATTCTCACCAACCTCGATTATAACTGGACAGACTGGATTGATTGGCCAGGATGGACCGGATGGTGGATGAAAAAGGGGGTATCGGCTGTACAAAATAAACAAAAAGCATCAGAAATTGTGACAGGCAAAACAAATATCGATGAAAACGCACTCTACCAAACAGTACGCGATGAGCATAAGACAAAACTACGCGCACAATTTAAAGGCACCGATACTGAATTTGAAGAATTTTTCGCTACATATCCTACTCCAGTGCAGGGTACCGCACTCTACCATACCAAACACCAAGCTTCGCTCGTGGACGGTATGGTAGCAGGACTCAATGATCTGAGTAGATATAGCGCTACACAAGCAGAACTTCTTAAAAATCCGACCGTACGCAATGCACATGCAACCATACGACGTCTTAACCGATCGTACACCACGCCAAAATCTTTTAAAGACACCCTGGTTATTCTACAAGAAGTAGACGCAGCATGTAACCACTCCCTTACACCAGAGGAGTTGTTGGCGGTAGATAAAAATCCGGATCCTTATTTACTACATCTGGAGAATCTGTGTCAAGATATGAAGCTCTTGCTCAAACAAGAAAATCTCACGGTTGGACAAATTAAAGAATCTGCACATAGATGCAAAACGATATTTGCAATTTTAGGAAATTACCAAAAAACAGACGCTGGAAAAAATATCGCGTATGAAATCGACGTGTTCATAAACAGCATGCATACACTGAACGATACTATATTGGTAGAGTCAGTGTCGAAAAAAAGTGATCGAACCTCTACGACCATGCTAGAATTAATGGAAATAATAGTAGGCCAGACAATAGAGCATATTAAATATGCTGAGCAACACAGAACACACATATTGGTAGATACCATCGACCTCATATGCAACCATATTCATGGAGTAAAAAACAGTTCACTTTCTTATGATGACAAAAGTCTCTATAAAAAATATATCACGTACGATAATCATGCATATTTTGAGAAACTATGGAACAACTTATTCAAGCAAAATCTCACCAATGAACGTATGATACGCTTTTTGCAAAATAAGGTACTATCTGCTGTTCCGGCAGAACAATTTTTTGTAATGAAAGTAAATGCATTACAAAATTGTAGTTTATTAGGCCATTGGATGAACCAAAGCCTAAAGGAATTAAAAAAGAACCAGTCCGTTAACTCTGCTATTATAGATACATTGCTAGGATGCTCGCATGTAGTAATCCATAACCCAACAAATACCTACTGGAAGAGACTTGTAGATGAATTGGCTACTGCTGTAGCAGAGCTTGAACAATATGAACACACGCCTCACACCGATATAGATATTGAACAATTATACAATGCTAAATTTACCTATGAGCTATCCGAACAATTGGATAATGAGTCTCAAAGAGAACAGGTTCTGCAAGATTTAATAGGATATTACATCCTATTACTCAAACCACTTACCATCATGCAGGTAGATGACGATACTCAAACAAAAGGCAACTCGGCAATAACACAAAAACTCCAACCTATAGCAAGCAACTATTTAATAGGCCTTAAAACAGCTCATCGTGATTTTACCGATGAAATTCCTACACCTCCGGCAGCACCTGTATTGAAAGATCCGACATATGTAAGTTCATTCAAAAAGAAGAAGATGGGTCTCATTGATCGGGCTCTTGATACAGTCGCGGAAAGAATAGGCGATAAGGTCGAGTATCTAGCAGAACATGCTCCTGAACTTGCAGACAATGTAACACAGCGTCTGAATAATGCAGATCGTGCTGCGTATAAAGCCCATAAAAAGGGCAAATTGCTTCCTGTCGCATGGGTACAAGCAGCACTCACTACGCCCGAAGATGCCCCCCCAATCGCTGCTCCTACGCCACCAGCGCGACCAATGACAACGGCAACATCTACTACCGCTACTGCTACTAGTAACACCACTACTGTGGCGGCTGTTGATAGTGATAGTGATTCTGATAGTGGTGATTCTTATGATAATTCGCCTGGTCCAAGTGGGCTTCCTGGCAGATTATTTTCTGATATCGGAATGGACACAATACCAGCTCCTACCACCACCGCTGCCACTACTAGTAGCGCCACCACGGCTATCTCCACCACGAGTGCTACTACCAGCGCTAGTACTACTACTCATGCCTCTAAAGTTAAGGCCAAACTTGCTGCTACTGCCGCTAATAATCCTCATTATGATCTATTGCCCGAGATTCAAGCGTGGCGTACTGATCATGGCAAAGAAGCAGAAGAACGAGCTTCATTGGTAGCACATCCGTGGCACGGCAGACAAGAGACGTATCAGAACAATGAATACGAAATTGCTAAAGCACTTAAACGTAAAATTAATATACAGAATGATCACAAAACAAGGACTGTGATACATGCAGAACAATTTAAATATAATCTCAACACCCCAGCAGAAATAGTGCACCCAAAGCCATCATATTTGGCTCAACTTCAAGATAAGTACATCGCAGGCACTGTGCGTCTTGGATATGCAGGAGACATACTACTACTGAGTGGTATTGCATACGTATTGTACAAAGCATATTATGGATCATCATTTTATCAAATAAGACAACTTGAAGCGGTAGAAAAACAATGCAAGGTTGGTATGCGTAGTGTCGTGGTAGGTAAATCATCATTTAGCCTTCCAACACTGCCAACAGCATCATTAACCAAATTGGATGAAAAACAACAAGCTACCTTAACACACGCTATCAACCAAGCACATGACGCTCTTCTTGAAGCACAATCAACACTACAAGCATTCGCGCAAATACCTGCTCATGTTGAAGAGTTAGAGGTCGTTAAAAAAGCTGATTTAGCAGTATCTCATGCAATCACCTTGATTAAACAATATAAAACTCAAATCACAACATGGAAAAACCCTATTGATATGATTTTGAGCAAGAGCGCAAGAGGATGCATACGGTTCGTGAAGATGATGACTGCTTAGGTATCATTCTACCGCTACCAAATACGCACCATCCGTCTATCAATTTCTCTATCATACTCAAGCGCCACGTGGCACACGTCGTGCATCAACAGAGGCTCAATAACTTCGGGCCATTCAATAATGGCTAGGCTCTTGGGCTGATATAAATACTCATCAAATCCTGCTTGCAAAAAAGCATCAATACTTTCTATGCGATACAAATCAAAATGATAGAGGGTAAATCCGGCTTGCGTATGATATATGTTCACATACGTAAACGTCGGGCTCGTTATTTCTTGCGCAATGCCATAACTGCGCAATAGACTACTGACCATCGTTGTTTTTCCTGCCCCTAACGGACCAGTCAGAGCCACAACTTTGTTGTGCTCTAATTGCAGGCGTAGATACTGCACGAGCGTCGGCAGATCGTTTATCGAATAAGAAACACCAGCATGTAACTGGTGTTGTGTAAAGAGTATTTGAGTGCTCATAATTTTTTGAGTATCTGGAGTAATTTTCGTTCTATTCTTGACCCCCTGTGCCGGCCAGTACTGATATGATGGTGGCGTTGCGTTATGGTATCCACCTGCTTGAGGGGCACCGTTTTACTTGCCTGTTCCATCATGATATCCACATCATCTATGGGTGCATCATTGAACTTTACTAGCTGACTTTCATACAACGATCCAACCTCCTGACTTGATAAGGCTTGTTGGATCAGCGTATAAAAATCCATCGGATCTATGCATGGGATTGATAACCGAGCTGCCACTAATCGTAATTCATGATCCGCCGATATAAGGAGAATATCCTTCGTGTGATGTTCCTGCAAATAATGGGTAATATACTCATCAGCCGTATGCCTGACTCCCGAATAGACCACTGCAATAGCGCCTCTGTGCTCCTTGTGCACCCATTGATACTGACCACCATCAAACACCACCACCAGTGCGTGCCTTTTGCGTTGCGCATATCTGTTGAGCATGGTAATAAAATGCGTGCGCTGCGATTCACTAATATCTCGCTCGCGCACCAGCTGCTTGAGCATGTTATAGGCATCTATTATGAGTACCATGACTATTCCACATTATATTGCAAAAAACCGAACACACACGTAGAGTATACTTATTCGCCATAGGCAAGTATAGAATAATCAGACAAGGAGTAAAAACATGTCAGAATTGGTGCAAATGCGCCAACGCATTAAGGCCATAGAAACTATACAAAAAATAACCCATGCTATGCGCCTGATCGCCATGTCTGCTCACTCACGCCTCAAACGCAAAGAAACTGGCTTTACACACTATATACAGACCCTTAATCTTCTTTTTTCTAGAATGTACACCCAACAACCCGACTGGCATAACTCAGTCATGAACCCTAAAAACAATCATGGCAAAATTCTGGTAATTTTAGTTGGCTCACAAAAAGGATTATGCGGTACTTTTAATACCAGCTTATTTGCCCATTTTACCCATCAAATGGCACGTCATGCTGAAAGTACCTTTGATAGTATCGCCATTGGCAAAAAGGCAATTGATTTTCTCAATCGTAACCATCCCCATATGCAGGTGATTCATACCTACAGCAATTTTAATATACGTACAATATTCACTATCGCACAAACTATCGCTGATCTGATCACTCATGCGCCAACGCCCTATTCTTCTGTCATTATGTTTTCTAATGAGCTAAAAAGTTTTTTTATTCAAAAACCCATACGCACCGTTCTCATACCTTTGGCAACCACCTCATCTGAAGTACAAGCTCCTGTTGAAGGATATATATGGGAACATGAACCGCATCTTGTGTTAGATACCCTCGCACACCATTATCTTGAAGCTCACATCCAGCATCTGTTGTTCAATTCATTATATGCAGAACAAGCAGCCCGGTTTCTATCTATGGATAATGCAACCCGCAATGCAGTCTCACTGCTGGAAAATAGCAAAATGATGTACAACAAATTACGGCAGGCAAAAATTACCAAAGAGTTAACTGAATTGACGGGTAGTTTGTAACACAAACATCATGCACTAGTCCTTGTATATGCCAGATTACTCGGATCCTGCAATGACTCCGTACGCTTTTCAACAGCAATTATACCTTGTCCGTCAAACATGAGCATCATGTATTGTACGGGAATTTCGTGAAGCTGCATCCATGCATAGAGCTGCTTATAATAGATAATCGAAACCATTTTTACTGTTTCAACCACCGTGCATTTATAATTATCAAGCCCCACGCCAAAGCGCATCATATGCGAGCCGGTCCGTCGCAAAATATCAGCCATTTGCAACGTCTGGTCAATTTTTTCTAATGCATTAGAAATCAGTTTTAATTTAGAAATTCCCTGATGAGTGCGTGTTAAAGCACGCTGCGACATTTGTATCAAATCATCTGCCCCGGCAATATCAGTATCCAAATCAGCACGCGCGTACTGCGCGCTTTCATTAATAGTGGTTTGCGTATAATCAGAAAATGCCACAAGAGCGTTATTGAATGCAGAGTGCCTATTTTTGAAGGTATCTTGTTGTATATATTCGGTACATGCATGCCAAATCCTATATATAAAGATCCATGCATTGCTCAACTCCTGGAATTTCTGGACCTGATTTGGTACCCCGCAAGCCACAATCATCTTATACTCATATGCATTAACATCTTTGTAAAGCTGCCAAGTGGCAAAAAGTAATTCTCTTGTGTGTTCTTTTAAGCGAACATCGAGCAGGCTGGTCGCATAAGTCAAATAAATGGTATTGGCAAGAATCTGTACATCTTCATATGCTAAGGATGCAACATACTTATCGATCCAGACCTGTGCTGCTTGCTCCACCTGCGTTATTTTTTCAGTCGAAAACAAAACCGCTTGACGCTCAATGGGAACCGCATGCATAGATAGGGCATAATATACACTGATAAGTAACAAAATAATACGGTTTATATGAGCCATCGAAAGTCCTGAAAATAGTGCTTGTAACAATACATACGACGCATCTAGTATATAATAGGGCAACAGCTATGGCAAAAGGATAACCGACATAACACGTCAGCGCGATGTCACACTATCCCGCCACGAAGTAGTCTCAGGTGTAGCCGGAATTTCTACAGAAGCTACGGTAGACGACGGCACTTCTCCCTCATGCAGTACAATCGAGGCGCCAAGGCGCGCTAATTTTTGTTCCAACATATCATAGCCACGTCGCCAGTGCTGTATGCCCGTCACAATAGTCGGAGTCGGACCCTGCGCCATAAGCCCTGCGGTTACCAATGAACATGAAGCACGAATGTCAGTCGCATTCACCTGTGCACCATACAATTGATCAACACCAGTAACTACGGCAGTATTATGTTCAACGCGTATTTGTGCACCCATTTTTTGCAATTCGCGGACATGTAGTAAGCGATTTTCAAATACCGTTTCCTGTATCACACTCGTGCCAGCAGCAGTACACTGTAATGCCATCATCGGTGCTTGCAGATCGGTAGGAAAACTTGGATATGGCCCTGTTTTGAATGATACGGCACGGGGCGCTTGGCTCGCCTTTAAACGAACCCCCACATTATCAGCGCCAATTTCAATCGTATGACCCATCTGCTCTAATTTTAATAAAAATACTTCCATCACATACGCAGGTGCCTGCGGCAAATAAATTGACCCACCCGTTGCGGCAGCGGCAATGAGTAAGGCTCCCGCTTCAAGACGATCTGGTATAATCGCGTGTTCTAGTGCAGATAACGTTTCTACACCTTCAATAACAATAGTGGCCGGTGCCTCAATAGCAATATGCGCACCCATTTTTTTCAGCACGGTAACAAGATCCAATACTTCTGGTTCTAATGCAGCATTGACAATACGCGTGGTACCTTTGGTCAGACAAGCGGCCATCATGATATTTTCAGTGGCACCTACGCTTGGATATTCCAGCACCAATTTTTGTGCACGCAGCGCATCCGCACGCGCATGTAAGAATTCATCCTGCTCATCAATAACCACACCCATTTTTACAAAATTACTCAAATGATAATCTATGGGCCGTTCACCGAGCACACAGCCACCCGGCACTGCCACCTCCGCTCGCCCAAAACGCGCAAGCAATGGCCCCATCACCAAAATGGAGGCACGCATTTTTTTCATAACATCAACAAGCACACGCCATTTATTTACGTGCGTTGTATCAACTTCAAGAATATGATCATGTACCCAGAAATGTACCTCAGCACCCAGATGCCGCAATAACTTAATCATCTGCTCAACATCAGCAGATGCAGGTACATTATATAATTTAGATTTTCCCGTGGTCAGCAACAAGGATGCCATAATCACCAGTACGGCATTTTTAGCACCAATAAGATCAGCAGTTCCTTGCAACGGTGTGCTATTTTTTACTTCTAAATATCCACTATTCATCTGTTTCTTTCATATTAATAATCACTATGACGGAGCATAGCGTACTATAGTCATACAAAAAAAACAGCAAAAAACACAAAAATAGAATTAATTTTCTTTTTTCAATTCCTGCACTTCATCAGGTGTCAAATAACGCCACATGCCCAAGCGCAAACCTTGCTTGGTAAGCCCAGCAAACGAGACACGATCCAATTTGAGCACATCATAGCCCATCGATTCAAACATGCGTCGTACAATCCGATTTTTGCCACTGTGCAAGGTAACATACACCTGTCTTTTATTGGTGCGCGGTACATAGCTAATGGCATCAAACGTGGATACTCCGTCATGCAGCTCTATTCCTTCTTCAAGCGCCTGCTGCGCATGTTCATGAGCCAATGGTTTATCAAGACCTACCAAATAGACCTTTTCCACATGGTAGCGTGGGTGCGTCAAATAATTGGAAAATTCACCGTCATTAGTCAGTACCAAAAGCCCAGTCGTGTTGCGATCAAGTCTGCCCACTGGATACACACGTTCTGCAACACCCTCCAATAAATCCATAATAGTACGCCGTCCCGCTTGATCTGATACGGTCGTAATATAATCTTTAGGTTTATTGAGTAAAATATAGAGCTTATGCTTGACCGGTTTTATCACCGTGCCATCTACTGCCACTACATCCTTGGTGCCAACACGATACGTCAGCTGCTTGGTCACTTGCTTATTGACGGTCACCAGACCACGCACAATCATCTCTTGTGCTTTACGGCGAGAACAGATACCAGCATCGGCTATATATTTGGCCAATACCGGTCCTTTTGGCATTTCATTTTTCACAGACATCCTACTAGAATATTTAAAATATAATTATCCCCATCATACCATAGATATTGCTTGGCAAAAAGGCCCGTTAACCGCTACAATAAACAAAAATCCTTACAACAAAGAATAATCAATGGCTAAGCAAAAAATATTCTATTCCTGTTCCAGCTGTACCTACAAAGCAGTCAAATGGCTCGGCTGTTGCCCTTCATGCAAAGAATGGGATACCTTCGCACAAGAAACAGCAGCTCCCTCTTTTGGCACCAGTACACGTATTGATCATAAAACCAGTGCCACGCGTATGGTTGATTTAAATACCATCGATATGGCACAACAACAACGTATGTTAACGGGGATCTCAGAATGGGATCGCGTTATGGGCGGCGGCATTATTCCCAGCTCATTGATTATTTTGACTGGTGATCCGGGCATCGGAAAGTCAACGCTTTTACTACAAGTCTGCAACCAATTGGCGCGCGATTATCATGTCTTTTATTTTTCTACCGAAGAATCTCTACAACAAGTAAAACTGCGTGCACAGCGGCTTGAGTGTATCAATGCAAAATTATTATTTTCCGATGTGGCAGAATTACAAACCATTATCACCACAGCACAGCAAGAAAAACCGGATATTATCATCATCGATTCGATTCAAAATAGTTATATGAGCGGCGCGCAAACATTGCCGGGCAGCGTTGGACAATTGCGTGAGTCTGCTTTCCAGCTGATGCGGCTTGCCAAAGAACAGGGTATCACGGTCATCATTACCGGGCACATCACCAAAGAAGGGGTCATAGCCGGCCCCAAAACACTGGAACATATGGTGGATGCCGTCTTTTATCTACAATGCGAAGACCGCTGGCAAACACGCGTACTGCGTGCAGTAAAAAATCGCTTTGGCACGATTGATGAGCTCGGCTTTTTTGAAATGAAAGAAAATGGATTACAAGAATTGGCAAATATCAACGAACATCTGATCAGTGAAGTATCACATTCAGCTGGATCGGTACTGGTCAGCGTCATCGAAGGCTCGCGGCCATTGCTGCTAGAACTACAAGCTCTGACTATCGAATCAAAATTGGCAATGCCACAACGCGTTATTTCCGGCATCGATCATAAACAGGTCATGCTCATTGCCGCGATTTTACAAAAATATCTACATATTAAATTGAACGTCCATGACATTTTTTTCAAAATTAGTGGTGGTTTAAAGGTTAAATCAAGTGCAATTGATTTGGGTATTGCACTCGCACTCCTTTCAAGCTATTTCCAGCAACCACTACCAGAAAAATCGATCGCGCTGGGTGAAATAAGCCTGACCGGACAAATTAAGCCGGTCAATCAGATTAATCAGTTTGTGCATGAAGCAGCTACTTTTGGTATCCAACGCTTGTTGGTAGCAAAACATCAAGCCATCACGCATAAACAATGCACTATTCAACGCTTTGCGAATGTCTATGAATTATTATCATTATTTCAGGAGTAATATGAAAAAACTAAGCGCATTATGGTGTATGTTCCCCTGCATGATATCTGTATCGGCTATGGACAAACTCGTGTGGTTTGACACGTACGGTAAACTTCCCAATGATAATTCTGGTGAGCATCAAATAGAAATATGCCTCAGTATTTACGGCAATACTACACCGGCACAATCCACTGCTTCATCTAACAATCTCGATCAACAACTCATAGCGGCCGTCACGCAGCGCGCTCCACATTCAGATATTATCACTTTAATCAAACAGGGTGCAAATCCAACAGCGGCTTTATACGTAGCGCTCAGCCATGGTTTACGTGGGTTAAGGTGTCAGAATAGTCAGCTCAATCTACTGCTTGAGCATGGCGCAAAACCAGATCTTTACGATATGCAATTTGGACACAATCCCTCAAAACCAACTTTACTAGAATGGGCAATACACTTACAAAACAAAGTGGATGTTAAAAGGCTTCTGCAACATGGCATTACACCTACTGATTCCGCTTTAAAAACAGCATGTATTTTTGCCAGTTATATAGTACCCACGCTCATAAACCATGGTCTTGATCCAAACACTCGTCTCAACAACAATAATACAACTCCCCTTATGCGGCTCCTCACGCATGACAACTCACATGTGCCATATGTGGTTGCAAAATTACTCTCTCTAGGCGCAAGTCCAATCATAAAAGATAATCGAGGCGAATCTGCCCTTGAGTATGCACGAACCCCAGAGCTGAAACAGCTGATTCAGAAGGGGATCGAAGCTTATACCTGTCAGATCTGTTTTGAAAATGAGCATGCAGAATTAACATTGCTACCCTGCTCCAACAAACATCTGGGCAATTTTATCTGTCCGCAGTGTCTTGCAACGATTAAGGCCACAGGTAACTCATGCCCATTGTGTAGAAATCAACTGTCATAAAATAAAAACTAGGATTATGTATGACCGGCATTGATGCAACAATAAAAGACAAAATAATAGCGCTTATTTCAGCATTATTACCTGATACAAAAATATATTTATTTGGGTCACGCGCACAAAGAAAAGATTATATGGAAAACAACATGAAAAAAATCATGGCACTTTTGGCGCTGTGCATTTTATCATCTGCATGCGCGATGAACAACAAAGACCCTTACTTAAGTTCTCAGTACTGGCTATGGGAATCGATCGATGAGCCTAGCGTGCAAAAAAACCGTCCGAAAAGTCATTCCGGCTGGGAGGAAGAACTGACTGCTGACCCATCCATGGGATATGCATCCACCAATGCATGCATATTTAATGCTACACTCCATGACAAGCTGGGCATTATTCTGCACAAACAGATTGCAGAACTATTTAGCGACGGTGCACAATGGTCAGACATCGCACCACTTGTTTTACAGGAGGCAGCCAATATAGACGTGCTACTAGCGTGTGCGCATCACTACCGCAATAGTATTATTTTTTGTGCATTATTACGGAAGCTACCAGCGCTTTCTGTGTTTACATGGGCAATAGCCGAACAAAACATTGAGGCATTGCGTATTGCGGTTGAACGTGGCATTGATATCAACCGCTCTATCAACGATACGAAAGAAACTGCTCTTATGCACTGGTCAGTGGGCTCATATAGCGCGCGGCATATTCTTGCATTATTAGCATTGGGTGCAAACCCGAATGCTCAAAATAAAAAAGGTAAAACTCCTCTTATGTATGCTGTAGAGAACTTGCAAAGAAAGGCCACCACGCTCCTTCTTGCGCACGGCGCAAATCCATATGTGCACGATAATAAAGGTAGACATGTCCTTTCTTATGCAGGTACCGAAAAAAAACTTACACGGCTCATTGTAAAAGGCCTCAAACAATATAAATGCCTTGCCTGTCCAGATTGTACAAACAAAACATTAACTTGCGAGGAATGTGAAAACAAACAATTAACACTCCTTCCCTGCATTAACAAACATTTAAGTAATTTTATCTGCCCGCAGTGCCTCGCAACTATTAAGACACAAGATAACGCATGTCCATTATGTAGCAATCAATTATCGTAAACCATTACACTATATCTAAACCCAATACCATAGGCTTGAACTATGCGCGGATATTTTTTCCTTTTTCTCCTCGTTCTTCATACAATGACACTCCCTATGCATCAACACCAGCAAGAACTTGATCTGCGACTTGCCCATGCCGTGTGCATCAATGCACCAGCTCACTCAGTAGAACACATCATACGTCAAGGGGCACACCCTGACAACGGTATTATTCCCGCTATCAAAAATGGCAACATACACCTTTTACGACTGTTACTTACCTATAGTGCTCGTTTACGTACCTATAATGATACCCTGCTACAGACACAACAGCCTTCATTGTTTACGCACTCATTGAAAAGCAGCAATACCCTCAAAATTATAAAAATGCTCTCCGCATATGGCCTTAAGCCAACGCGCGAAGATTACATAACCGCATGCCTACACAATATATATCTCATAGACAAACTGATAAAATATGGCATTGATCCTGATACACCGATAGATACGTACAATCACACCGCCCTCATGGGGCTAGTAACCTGTTACAGCAGATACCCGGTATCTTTCATCAAACAATATATACATAGATTAATAGCACTGGATGCAGACATAGATCATACCGACACGGACGGCAAAACGGCCCTCACCTTGTGCATTCAAGAAGCATATCGTCCACATCAATATGTCATAGCTCAAACATTGTTACAGTCAGGTGCCAATCCACTAATACACGATAATGATGGCAACACGGCACTTGACTACACCGATGATGCCAGCATTGTCCAACTGTTGAGTGATCATATCTATGTAAGAATCAATACTCTATCACAAATTTCATAGCTCATCAGGTTATGCTTCCCTTTGAATCATGCACACAGTAGAATGAGCCACAACACCATCCCTCATAGATAGAAAGGAAACCATAATGAAATCAATCACCCGATCTCCTATTGCCTGGCTTCTATTAATAATTCTTTCTATCGCCGCCGCCATACTCACCGTACATCTATTCCCCCGTGCTTTTGCCATAGTACAGCTTGATGTCAGTATGGATCGCGTACAGGCATTGCACGAAGCACATATCCTGGCACAGTCTTTGCATCTCGGGCCCACCCACGCACAACAGGCCGCTTCATTTGTTACCGATGAGACCGTAAAAACTTTTGTAGAACTTGAAGGTGGCGGACTCAGTGCATTGACCACCATGATTGACCAACAACTCTACCAACCATACACCTGGCAAGTACGTCACTTCAAACCATATGATGCACACGAACTTCACATTAAGTATACTCCCAATGGCAAGCCCTATGGATTTATCGAAGCAATACCAGAAAATAGACTCGGCAATAATGTATCTGAAACACAGGCGCAACAGATTGCAGAGGCATTCGCGCGGGAAAAATGGCACCTTGATCTGACGCCCTTTGCTTTGATAGAGCCCTCAAAAGAAGTGCGGCCGAATGGCCGTATCGACCACACCTTTGTCTATCAACGCACTGATGCTACTATCGGCGAAGGATTTTATCGGCTGCGTATCGTAGTGACGGGTGATACAGTAACGCAGCTGAATCATTTTGTACAAGTTCCCGATAATTTTATACGGCGCTTTCAACATATGCGTACTGCCAATGATGCCATTGCGTGGGTAGCACGACTTCTTATTTTATTCCTGTATATAGTAGGTGGCATTATAGGCCTTATCATGCTCATGCGGCATGGCTGGGTGCTCTGGCGATTGCCACTGCTGAGCGGATTACTGATTGCAACCTTACAACTGCTCGTCCATATCAACAGCCTTCCGCTCTTGTGGATGTACTATAAAACAGCACTCTCGCCACTGAGCTTTCTATTGACCATCACCACGAGTGCGGCCTATCAATTTGTATATACCACATTACTCTACACCATCATCTTTGCTGCCGCAGAAAGTTTGACCCGTAAGGCATTTGGCGATCAACCACAATTTTGGCAAGTCTGGACTGCAGGCAGTGGCGCTTCTTATCAGATCTTTGGCCGTACATTGCTGGGATATTTGGTTGTGCCATTTGTTATGTTATTCGTCATCACCTTTTACATCATAGTCAATGCCTATGCGCACTGGTGGATTCCTTCGCAAGCATTTTTTGAACCGGACGTACTCGCCACCTATCTGCCCTGGCTTTCGTCACTGTCACAAGCATTGAGCGCAGGATTCATGGAGGAATGTCTCTTTCGTGCCATTCCTTTGGCAGGCGCTGCGCTACTGGGCAGACAATACGGATACCAGTCAGCGTGGATGATTGGTACCTTTATCATACAAGCGCTCATATTTGGTGCTGGACATGCCAACTACCCTATGCAGCCCGCATATGCCCGTCTTATAGAGCTACTGGTACCATCCTTTGGATTTGGTGCTCTCTATTTAGCATACGGACTGCTACCAGGTATTATTGCGCACGTGGTCTACGATATTGCATGGATGGCTCTGCCAATCTTTGTAAGTCATAGCACACAGGCATTGAACAATAAGATTATGGTTATTCTGTTAGGTGCGCTACCGCTTTTTATCCTACTGTACCATCGTATCAGGCAGGGCTACTGGTCTGAATTACCCCACGCATTGTACAACAAGCTCTGGCGACCATCTATATCGATTGACCAGAGAGACACTCAGATACCTGTACCACAGCCGGTGTATATTAAGAATGCAATTATATCCACATGCTGGATTTTGGGTGCTGTTGGTTTAATCGCATGGTGGGTATTTACACCATTCAACAGTGATGCTCCCACAATTACCATCGACCGACATATGGCACAACAAATTGCACACCAGCATCTTGCGCAACAGAACGTTACTCTTGATGCGCCATGGCACACATTAACCAAGGTTTGTGATGATGAGTATGCATCCGTACAACACCGATTCATCTGGCAAGAAGGCACCAAAAATATTTACCGCCGCATGCTCGGCACCTATCTAACACCACCCCATTTTATCGTGCGCCGTGCCCAATTTGAAGGAGATCTGAGCAAACGGGCAGAAGAATATCGCGTACATATCGACGGCACGGGAGCAATACTACAAGTACAGCATAAACTGCCAGAATCAGAACCAGGCAAAAACCTCACACAGCAAGAGGCACGTGCACTGGTACATACCGCCCTACAACAACTCTATGGGATCGATGGGACGCAGCTGGTTGAAATCGGCGCGAGCGCACAAAAACAACCAGCGCGCACTGATTGGAAATTTACGTTTGCTGATAACCATGACTATCCACTGCCCTCAGGTCAACAACGCATACTCATAGAACTTGCCGGTGACCAGCTCGTCAATTATAAAAAATTCATGTTCGTACCAGAAGAATGGCAGCGTACGCACGAAAATAGTATTACTATCGCCGCTATTATTAAACAACTGAGCGGATTGCTCATCTACCTACTCTTTATACTTGCTGCCCTTACATCGCTCTGGTATTTCGCATACTCACCACAGACAATAGGCAGCTGCTTACTTTTGCCACTGATCATTTTTATTATTATTTTTGTATTGAAAATTATGAATACAATGCCAAGTATTGCGTATGATTTTAATACCTGCAAACCTTGGCGTGTACAATTATATATGACATTGGGCTCTCTACTGATCGGCGCTGTTGTCCAAGCAGCAGCACTTGCCTTTACCGTATGCATAACACAGACCTTATATCGTTATTCATATCTGGCAAACACCATGCGAATACGTATAGGCATAGACAGGAGAGGACCCGTGCACCTACTCCTCAGTCCCTACATGACACGCATCATAATGGCACTGGATCTGGGCTTCATCTTCGCAGGATGTATGGCAGTTGCACAATGGGCACTACCTGCGGTCAAACCGTTGTGGACAACGTATACCTATATCAATACCATTATTCCTTCGTGCGATTATCTGAGCGTGCATCTGATTAGCTATATAAGTTTTACTCTGCTGGTGTTACTTGCAATCAGCGTTGCCAATCACAGCGTCAGGTACCATGCGCGGCACCATCTATGGGTGCCGTTATTTTTAACTGCGTGTGGCTTTGTGTTTGCCGGCGCATATTATGCAGATAACATACCACTCCTTATTACCATCGGTACTGGATTAAGCCTCCTACTCATAATCAGTTTTTATACGCTCCTGCGCTTTGACTATACTCTTATTCCCGTCACTACGGCCACGTACACAGCACTAACACTGCTGCAAGAGGGCGGGTTTGCCGTATACCCGCACTTACCGCTCTATGCGTTCATAACCATTGCAACTATCAGCATATTGAGTATAGGATGGTACCACGCGTTAAACAGAAACCAAACCATGTAGTGTAGGATCACTCATGCAAGACGATTTCGCGTCTCTTGTACGTGCGCAACAACTATTTTTTACCTCCGATACTACACGGTGCATTCATTTTAGAATCAGGCAATTGCGTATATTGAAAAAACTATTGATCACGCATACTACACCGTTGCTTGAGGCCTTGCATACAGATTTGGGCAAATCAACGTTTGAGGCATACGCAACGGAATTATATCCATTACTGCAAAACATCGACCTTGCGATCAGCAAGCTACCAACATGGACACAACGGCGCACCATACACACACCGCTGCTTTTGCAACCAGCATGCAGCTATCAACTACCAGAACCGTATGGGCATGTCCTCATCATCGCACCGTGGAATTACCCACTACACCTGACCCTACTGCCACTCATAGGTGCTATCGCCGCCGGTAATTGTGCACTGATAAAACCATCTGAACATGCACCACACACAAGCGCTGCACTTGCCAGTATACTCAACACGCATTTTGATACTGGTTTTATACAGGTTATACAAGGGGATAAAGACGCTACACAACTGCTGCTCAAACACCACTTTGACTACCTCTTTTTTACTGGAAGTGCGCACACGGGTAAAATTGTCATGCACGCCGCTGCTGAGCATATAACACCACTGACTTTAGAACTCGGTGGCAAATGTCCCACCATAGTACATGCAGATGCCTCAATCGATTGTGCCGCCAAACGCATTGCGTGGGGAAAATTCTTAAATGCTGGCCAAAGTTGTGTAGCGCCCGATTATGTGGCGGTACATGTATCAGTACATAAAGAATTTATAGATCGGTTACATTATTGGATTAACCAATTCTACGGTCCGAATGCTGCCACCAGTCAGTCATACGCCCGTATTATAAATGAAACACAGTTTGAGCGACTCAGTAAATTACTGCATGCCGCACCCATTCTCGTGGGCGGAGAGACAAACAGAGAAATGTTATACATAGAACCAACCGTGCTCAAGTCTGATAGTTTTGACGGACCGCTCATGCAAGAAGAAATTTTCGGACCATTGCTGCCAATTATGAGTTATGAAGATGTCGATATGGTTCTTACACAGATTAATCGCATGCCTAAACCACTTGCACTCTATCTATTTACCCACAACGAAGGGTTGATCAATCGGGTAACACAGACTATATCAGCAGGTACACTCGGTATCAACGACGTGGTACTGCCGACCGCATCACCCTATCTGCCCTTTGGCGGCGTCGGTACGAGTGGTTTTGGTCAATACCACGGTAAAGCGAGTTTTGACACTTTTTCACATTATAAATCGATACTCAGAAAAAACTGCTGGTTTGATAATCTATTGAGGTACCCGCCATATACAAAGGTACATGCGTTATTCATGCGATATTTGCAGTGGTTACGACGTTAAAGAGCTCAAATTAGGTTATGCGCGGATTTTTGCCCGTAGCTGCCTCACAATATTCTAAAATAAAATCATAGAGCGCTTCACGGGTAATATTCAATCGTGAATCCTCAATGCGCCAGCGTTTTTGAATTTCTACCACTTCAATGAGCAAGCGCGTGCCAATCACACGGCCTTTGCTATCACGAATTGGTTCTTCAACTAAACGGACACCTTTCAGATCGCGCCAATTCAACTGCCCATGCCCTTCAAACCACATACCATTTCTATCTAAAATTACATACGGTTCATCAAGACGAGAATAATGATAGTGCCAATCATAGAGCAGCGCAATACCACCAACTGATATTAATCCAAAACCTAACGAAGCCAAAACGCGATCTTTGGTGGTGTTTTCAGAATAACCACCATCAATATGCGTGTGGAAAGGTCCAGTTTTAAGATGTAGACTTGTATGCGAACCAACACTAATTTTTTCTGCCCATACCGCAAACACACCTACTGCGCCACCGGCAGTCATGATAGCGCCAATTGGGATGCAAAACCAGCTGGGCTGCTTGCGAAACACCAGTAGACGCCCATGCTCATCGCGCATATAACCACGCTCTGGGCGCGCAGACAGGTCTGGGGCAGCACAAAGGCCGATAAAAAGCGCCAATAATAATACAGATTGTTTTTTCATTTTTTGCTCCCGCGCATATATATTAAACATAGAATATAGAATAACGGAATTGGCCTTATAAAACAAGCACAGTAAAGAAAAAGGGCATGAAAAAAGGAACCCCAATTTCTTGAGATTCCTTTTTTCATTTAACCTGGCAGTACCTGCTTTCCCGGGCCGTCGCCAGCCAAGTATCATCGGCGCTGAAGTCTTAACTGCCGTATTCGGAATGGGAACGGGTGTTTCCCTTCAGCTATACCCACCAGAAATTTTTAATGTATATGAGCTCAAAAAGCCCATCACCTATAATTTTCACTTGTGATTGAAATATTTGTAGTTACATGCTTAAAACATCGAACAAAGGTTCTAATTTTTTTAATGTGATTAAAACATTCGATCTATTAGTACTGGTTAGCTACATACATTACTGTACTTACACACCCAGCCTATCAACCTTGTAGTCTTCAAGGGATCTTAATGTGTTGGCGAACCAACACGGGGCACTTTATCTTGAGGCGAGTTTCCCACTTAGATGCTTTCAGCGGTTATCTCTAACGAACTTGGCTACCCAACGTTGCTTTTGGTAAACAATTGGAACACCAGAGGTTCGCCCATCCCGGTCCTCTCGTACTAGGGACAGCCCCTCTCAAGTACCCTACGCCCACAGCGGATAAGGACCGACCTGTCTTACGACGGTCTGAACCCAGATCACGTACCACTTTAATTGGCGAACAGCCAAACCCTTGGGACCTTCTTCAGCCCCAGGATGTGATGATCCGACATCGAGGTGCCAAACCTCCTCGTCGATGTGGACTCTTAGAGGAGATCAGCCTGTTATCCCCGGCGTACCTTTTATCCGTTTAGCAATGGCCCTTCCATACAGAACCACTGGATCACTAAGTCCTGCTTTCGCACCTGCTCGACCTGTATGTCTTGCAGTCAAGCCCCTTTTTGTCTTTACACTCTACAGACGATTTCTATTCGTCATGAAGGGACCTTTGAACGCCTCCGTTACTTTTTGGGAGGCGACCACCCCAGTCAAACTACCCACCAGACACTGTTCCCTGCCCGGTTTACGGTACAGAGTTAGACTTTCAAATCGATAAGGGCGGTATTTCAAGGTTGACTCCACCAAAGCTAGCGCTATGGCTTCAAAGTCTCCCGCCTATCCTACACAGATCAATCCAAAAATCAATGTCAAGTTATAGTAAAGGTGCACGGGGTCTTTCCGTCCTGCTGCGGGTAGCCGGCATTTTCACCGGCACTACAAATTCACTGAGTTTATCATCAAGACAGCGCCCAACTCGTTACGCCATTCATGCGCGTCGGAATTTACCCGACAAGGTACTTCGCTACCTTAGGACCGTTATAGTTACGGCCGCCGTTTACCGGGGCTTCAATTCAAGGCTTTGCTAATGAAAGCTGACCTCTCCTATTAACCTTCCGGCACTGGGCAGGCGTCAGCCTCTATACTTCCTCTTACGAGTTTGCAGAGACCTGTGTTTTTGTTAAACAGTCGGTTGGGCCTCTTTGTTGAAACCTGTAATCGCTTTCCAAAGATTAACAAAGGTGACGATACAGGCACCCCTTATCCCGAAGTTACGGGGCTATTTTGCCGAGTTCCTTAATGATAATTATCTCAACGCCTTAGTATTCTCTACTCATCTACCTGTGTCAGTTTGCGGTACGATCACCCTTTAGCTCGCTAGAAGTTTTTCTAGTCAGTGTGGGATCAGTCAAACATACCTTTTCTTACAAATTGGTATGCCTATCACATTTCAGAAACATCTCACGGATTTACCTGCGAGACTATCCTTTATGCTTGGTTTGGCAAAATCCATACGCCAAATCAACTTACCCTCCTGCGTCACTCCGTCGTTCAAACACTATCGGCTGGTGCAGGAATATTTAACCTGCTTATCATCGCCTACTCCAATTGGCCTTGGCTTAGATTATCGACTAACCCTGAGTGGATAAACCGATCTCACGGAAACCTTAGATTTTCGGCGAACAGGAATTTCACCTGTTTTTTCGTTACTTATACCAACATGCTCACTTCTTTGATCAACATCACTTGTCTTTACAGTCAGGCTTGTATCTATCAAAGAACGCTCCTCTACCCCTGCACACAAGAAAATTTGTATGCAAGCCATAGCTTCGGTGATCCGCTTGAGCCCCGTTCGTTCTTCAGTGCAAAAACACTTGACCAGTGAGCTATTACGCTTTCTTTAAAGGATGGCTGCTTCTAAGCCAACCTCCTGGCTGTCTGTGCGTTTTCACTTCTTTTACCACTTAGCGGATACTTAAGGACCTTAGCTGATGGTCTGGGCTCTTTCCCTTTCGACTACGAAGCTTATCCCTCGCAGTCTGTCTCCTGTCTTCAAAATATATGGCATTCAGAGTTAGTAAAAATCCGGTAAGCTTGCGCCCCCAAAACTTCAACTGTGCTTTACCACCATACAAAATCCAACAAGGCTATACCTAAATATATTTCGAGGAGAACCAGCTATATCCCAGTTTGATTAGCCTTTCACTCCTATCCACACCTCATCCGAGCAGTTTTCAACCCACACCGGTTCGGGCCTTCATTTCGAGTTACCGAAACTTCACCCTGGACATGGATAGCTCACTAGGTTTCGGGTCTATCCTACGTTACTAAACGCCCTATTCAGACTCGCTTTCGCTTCGGCTCCGTTCTTTCAAAACTTAACCTTGCAACGCATGATAACTCGTTGGCTCATTATGCAAAAGGTACGTGGTTGCGCATACGTATATATCGCTTCCACCGATTGTAGACATTTGGTTTCGGTTTCTATTTCACTCCCCTTCCGGGGTTCTTTTCACCTTTCCCTCACGGTACTTGTTCACTATCGGTCATCAATTAGTATTTAGTCTTACCCGATGGTCCGGGCCGATTCCCACGGAATTTCACGTGCTCCATGGTACTCGAGAATATAAAAAAACACTTTCTCTATCTTTTCGACTACGAGGCTGTCACTCTCTTTGGCGGACCTTTCCAGATCACTTCAACTAAAATAGAAAAACATGTCTCGAAAATTGCGTCTTCCGAACTTCTATACCTCACTACGCCTATATCGCAACGCACGCAAGCTTACACGATATAGATTTAGACTGTTCCCCTTTCGCTCACCACTACTGAGGGAATAACTTTGTTCTCTTTTCCTGGCACTACTTAGATGTTTCAGTTCATGCCGTTAACCTTCTTGCCCTATGTGTTCAGACAAAAATACTGCAGGTTTACCGCAGTGGGTTTCCCCATTCGGAAATCTCCGGATCAAAGCTTGATTGACAGCTCCCCGAAGCTTATGGCAGTCTTCCGCCTCCTTCATCGCCTCTTGATGCCAAGGCATCCACCAAATGCCCTTTTCAATTAATCACAAATTTGCAGATTACCCTTGACGTAGCATTTTATCCTACAAATATTTCAAAGATCACAAGTAATTTTTTACCACTACTATCTCGATTAGTTTCATGATTTACATGAGAAATTAAGTTGACAGCCCGTCTCCGCTAAAGCTCCTTCGGGCAGCCTTCGCTCTTTCGATTGAAAAGCTTTCCTCAGATGGCGCAGCCAGGCGTAGCTTGCCGAGCCTGAAGGCCCGGATAAGCGAAGACTGGTGGAGGTGAGCGGATTCGAACCGCTGACCTTCCGCGTGCAAAACGGACGCTCTACCAACTGAGCTACACCCCCAGCTTTTACGGCGGGAAGATATGTCAGCGTTCCTTAAGACCACTCATTATGGTGGGCCTAAGTCGACTCGAACGACCGACCTCCCCGTTATCAGCGGGGTGCTCTAACCAACTGAGCTATAGGCCCCACTTTACCGCTCTATATTTAGATAAACGCGCCGCCTTGTAGCGGCATTTAATTCTAATGACACCTAAAGTGAACAACAAAGTTGTTCGATTATCTCCCTCGAAAGGAGGTGATCCAGCCGCAGGTTCTCCTACGGCTACCTTGTTACGACTTCACCCCAATCACTCTCCATACCTTAGGTGCTCGCCTCCTTTACAGGTTAGCTAAAGCAACTTTGGGTACAAACAGCTCTCATGGTGTGACGGGCGGTGTGTACAAGATCCGTGAACGTATTCACCGCGTCGTTGCTGATACGCGATTACTAGCGATTTCAACTTCATGAGGTCGAGTTGCAGACCTCAATCCGAACTTAGACCAGCTTTATGAGATTAGCTTCACCTTGCGGTTTTGCAACCCTTTGTACTGGCCATTGTAACACGTGTGTAGCCCTGGGCATAAGGACCATGATGACTTGACGTCGTCCCCACCTTCCTCCTGGTTTCCCAGGCAGTCCCACCAGAGTGCTCTGCAAAACAGATAGCAACTGGTAGCAAGGGTTGCGCTCGTTAGAGGACTTAACCTAACATCTCACGACACGAGCTGACGACAGCCATGCAGCACCTGTGCAATTGTCCAAGATAAATCTTGAAAAACCATATCTCTACGGCGATCAAAAGCATGTCAAGCCCAGGTAAGGTTCCTCGCGTAGTGTCGAATTAAACCACATGTTCCACCGCTTGTGCGGATCCCCGTCAATTCCTTTGAGTTTTAATCTTGCGACCGTACTCCCCAGGCGAATCACTTAACGCGTTAGCTTCGACACTAATCTAGCTAAGCCAGACTAACGTCTAGTGATTATCGTTTACAGCGTGGACTACCAGGGTATCTAATCCTGTTTGCTCCCCACGCTTTCGTGCATCAACGTCAGGAATGAGCCAAGAAGCTGCCTTCGCCATCGGTGTTCCTCCCGAGATCTACGCATTTTACCGCTACTCCGGGAATTCCACTTCTCTCTCTCACCCTCTAGTCCGCCAGTTTCCATTGCAGCCCCCCGGTTGAGCCGGAGAATTTAACAACAGACTTAACAGGCCGTCTACGCACCCTTTACGCCCAATTATTCCGAATAACGCTTGCACCCCTCGTATTACCGCGGCTGCTGGCACGAAGTTAGCCGGTGCTTTCTCTAGTGGTACCGTCATAACCTGCCTGTATTAAAAACAGGCTTTTCTTCCCACTTAACAGGAGTTTACAATCCGAAAACCTTCATCCTCCACGCGGCGTCGCTGCGTCAGGCTTTCGCCCATTGCGCAATATTCCCCACTGCTGCCTCCCGTAGGAGTCTGGACCGTGTCTCAGTTCCAGTGTGGCCGTACACCCTCTCAGGCCGGCTAGCCGTCATAGCCTTGGTGAGCCTTTACCCCACCAACTAGCTGATAGCCCACAAGCCCATCCTTCAGCGACAGCATAAAAGCCGCCTTTCTCCCCGTAGGGACGTATGCAGTATTAACCTCGATTTCCCGAGGGTATTCCTCACTGAGGGGCAGGTACCTGTGTATTACTCACCCGTTCGCCGCTTACTCACCCCGAAGGGCTTTTCGCTCGACTTGCATGTGTTAAGCACGCCGCCAGCGTTCATTCTGAGCCAGGATCAAACTCTCCATTACAGAATTGTTTTAGATATCCGCTACAAGACATATGTGGCGCGTTTAAATTTCTCATGTATTTCAAAGATTTTCTAATAATTTTTTCGCTTTGCGCTTTTGATCTATCTCAACTCAAAAGACAGGTTAAATTATACTTATTCAGCGTGTCATGTCAACATTTTTTTCATAACTTTTTAAAATCTTATTAAATGACGCGCAATGTGCAGAATATATTATATAGTACCATCATCTAAACAGCCGTTACCGGCCATTGTTATATCTTCCAAGGCCAGCGTACCTACAATATCCTCATTTCAACCTGGCATATCGGTTTGCCCATCCGAGCAAAACCACTTCCGCACAGGAGAGCACAGAATAACATCATCACCGCGATTTCAAAGCCCCATATTTTTGTTATAGTGGTATAGTATAGCAATTTTATAGTACATAAGGTAGCACCAATGCTTATTGATGATCTTAAAGAACAACTTAAAAACACCGAATCAGATATAGAAACCATAACCGCGTATTGGAACAATGCTAAGCTAGAACAGAAATTTCATCAGCTCGATGCCATGGCCAATACCGACAATTTTTGGCAAAATCCAGATCAAGCATCAATTCTGAAAGAGCTGCAACGTATCCGTCTACAACGAGAACAATACCTTTATATATATAAAGCTAAAAAAGAACTTGAAGAATTAATGGTCCTTTTTGGCGCTGATGCCCACGAGCTCACGACGCTCAAAACAGATATAGACACGCTACTCAAAACTATACATTCTTTTAAAATTTCGCTGCTACTGCATGAACCACAGGATGAATCTGATTGCTTTATCAGCATTAATGCGGGCGCAGGTGGCACTGAGGCACAAGATTGGGCAAACATACTGTTGCGTATGTACACCCGATTTTGCGAACGAAACAAATTTACTATTACCGTTATTGATTATCAGCAGGCAGAGGAAGCGGGAATCAAATCGGCCGATCTCTATATAAAAGGTAAAAATACCTATGGGTTTTTAAAAAGTGAGCACGGTGTTCATCGATTAGTCCGCATATCCCCCTTTGATGCAAGCAAACGGCGCCACACTTCCTTTGCAAGCGTGAGTGTTACGCCCGAAGTGCCTGAAATTGCGGTAACCATCGATCCCAATGATTTACGTATCGACACCTATAGAGCGGGCGGTGCCGGCGGGCAGCATGTGAACAAAACCGATTCCGCAGTACGCATTACCCATATCCCCACCGGATTGGTAACCCAGTGCCAAAGTGAACGTTCTCAAACGCAGAATAAAGTGCATGCGATGAAAATGCTCAAAGCAAAACTGTTTCAAAAACTGAAAGAAGAACAAGAATCGGCACTGTCTGCTGGCATTGAGAAAAAGAAAATTGAATGGGGATCGCAAATACGTTCTTACGTATTACATCCGTATAAAATGGTCAAAGATCATAGAACAAACCACGAATCTCCACAACCTGATCTGGTATTAGATGGCGAGCTCATGGATTTTATTGAAGCCTTCTTGGTCTGGCGTACAAAAAGCTAATAGTTGTTCAAAAGGTAATCAGCGCCCGCAGTAACATCCAGATAGACTGAGATGCAAAAACACCCGACCAAAAGGGAAAGTAATCTTCTTTCTCTTTGACAAACCAGGTACACAGGGCACCCACCACAAGCCCCACCACCAAATTAACCGGCATTAAAAGTCCGCCAAACACGAGCGCTGGGTTTATCTTAATAAAACCTAATGCAAGTCCAAAAAGGGCACCCAGGAGCAATACATACGGATCAAATTGTTGTGCCTGAATTAACAATTGCCGCGCCTGTGCTTTTTGCGCAAACAGATGCACGGAACCTAAATGAAAATGATTGATCAACGCCCAGAACACTATGCCCACGGTCACACAGGCAACACATAATCCTAAATACTGATAATAGGCCATGCGCGCCGAAGGAATATCAGCACTGCGCGCCATTTTGCGCCCAAATAAGGTATCAGTCGCCACGCCACCACACACTTCGACAAACGTGGCCACCAAGACTGCCTGGAGATTATCAAAGCCAAACAATAGAATACCGGGAATCATGACAAACGTTGCAAATCTACCGAGTAGTGCCATGCCTATTTTACCCGCTATGGCAGCCATCTGGTATGCACACAGCATAGTAGTAAGCAGTATAAAAAGTTGACTTATAAGCGAAAAGTTAAAATAGGAAAAGAAGGCGCTACACGCACACAGTACCAGTATACATTCAATTGCCGATGACATCGTTATACCGGTATCTGACAAGAATGAGCGCGTCGATGATCGCTCAAATGCCTTTTTAAAACCAGTATATAATGACCGTGGCAAGCTCATAAAACTGGTCAATGTACCAATTAATACAAGCCCACTACAAAATGCCAAAACAAATTCTACCGATGATAAATGTGCAAAAGAAGGTAATCTATGCAATGGATCAAGAATTACGATACGTGACACTGCACCAACCAAGAGCGGCAGTGCTATGACATGTCCGGTTAAAAAACCAATTGCCCACACAAAGGGCATAAGATCAAAGCGAATAACGGGCACTGCTATAAAACCAATGCACGTAGCAGGTATCAGAGCGATCGATTGGGGAATATACGATTTTACTACGCCAACCCCGTCCTGTAACACACAAAAAAAAGCTGTGGCCACAAAACCAAGCATAAGTTCATAGGCCTTGCGCATATGTTGCGTAATAGCGGTAATCATTTTATACACCAGCTGCCCAATCGGAAAGGCAAGCTGCTCATTGACTAACAAGGTGTGCTCGCTCACATTGGCAATCCAAATACCAAGCCAGCCAGCCACAGCTGATAAAGCGCCCACGACCGCCATAAAATAGAGCGGACTTTCCATCCAATTATTAAATAAGGCGGGCTCTAAAAAATAGAGTGTAGGAAATGAAAATCCCAGCGCAGTAGCCAAAATACCACCAATAGAGCCGGCACATACCGCGTAGGCCAATGGCGCCGTTTTGATAGTCTGGAATGCTATTTTAAAAAGCAATGCACCAATGAGCACCAACGTCGGCGCTATCCAGGGGCCGATGGGAGTCGCCATTGCAATATAACTCATGACCGCTGTTGAAAAGATGGATAATAACACACCAATGATCACCGGAATCGTAAACATAGTCGCCCTTTTTACTGTATTTGTTTATATGCAGGATTAAACCATCCCATACAAATATCTGCTTCAAAATTCCCCGCGACATTCATAATACGTTTTTGCAAATAACCTTCTTTTCTGAATCCCAAGGATTCGTACAATGCTATTGCCTTGCTATTTGAATCACGCACCATAAGCTCGACACGCGCAATTGTGGGATAATCCCGTTCAACTTGAGCAAGAAAAGTTGAAAACAATGCCTTGCCGATACCATGCCCTTGATATGCGGGATCCACACCAATGGTTAATCCCGCCAACATATGTGCAAAACAACGAGGCTGTAGGATATAGGCATTAATAGCACCAACAAGCGCATCATCTACCTGCGCAACCAACATAATGCCGTTGTTTAATGAAGAGGTAAGCATAGTATCAATGTAGAGATCATCAATTTCATCATATTCACGCGCAATACCGCCCGGGACACGCGCAACCTGCTGATAAAGATTTTTCAGCAAAGCATGATCCGATAATACTGCCGGTCTTATTGTGTAGCTATCGCGAGTCATATAATTACCTATATATGGAATAGTGTTGAAAGATCACCGCTTAGTATACAAGAAAAATTCCTTTTCATGCTTGATCTACTTCTTGTATGTCATAGATGGTTACCATGTCCTTACTTGAATTCACAATCAAGCTACTGAGGGCAATAATTTTATGACAGCCCTTTACGATTGCTAAACGTGCTCGTAAAAATTCGTATCCTGTTGCAGGATATAATAACGCTCTGTTATTGGTGTGTATATTAATTATCTCAATCTGTCCTTGAGCTATACACATAACAAAAGAATTTCGCACAACAAAATCATGATAGGGCTCATTGTCAACTAAATGGTCAACCGATATAGTCTGTATTGTATCCAGCAGCACATCAACTATTTGGATAGTTTTTGCATCAGAATTAAACATTATATACATATACTCGTTAGAAAGTATAAACCATGGTTTTACCTGTCGAATACGCATCAAAAATGTATAGAAATCTTTACTTATTGTTGCAATTGCCGAATCTTCTAGTAGTTGCACGGTAGATAGTTCCCAATTGACCCGATAGGCTGCATAATCATGATATGTAGTGAGAATCAATGTACTATTATCCCAAAAATAAAGAGGGGAAAAGCCCACATCAAATAACATAGGTATTATTTTAAATTCGCCCGTTACCAAGTTTACCCAAATAATAGATTCATTTTCTACGCAATTTAAAATACATTCATTTTGTGAAAAATGCATATAGATTGAGTCAATTACAGCGCCTTTAAAAATACGTATTGAACGTATTTCTTTTAGGTTAAAGTCAATAACTTTAATACCATAGTAATCATCATTTATAACAATGTCTTGCTGCATAAGCTGTACTATGTACGTGTCACGGTCAATGATAGACATACTGTTTGTTTGAGTAATTGATATTGTATTATTTATATGTTTTTTAGCATCTCTTACTACGTTTATCTCAGATTCATTAGTATGCAATAAAACTTTTTGGACAGCATCCCGTATCTGCTCAACATGCCATACATAATTGGAAAGCTGAATATCTAAATGTACAAGCAGCATTCTTATTGTATCTTTATCACTTGGCACACAGGTATTAATCTGTTGTAGTAACCGGTCTATTTCATGTAACAACTCATTGTAATCCTCTATATTTTCTAGTTCCTCTGCAATGTCATCGTTGCTGAAAATAGAGCTTTCGTGCCGAGCATTCAACTTATATAGCACGAGAAGAATTTCCTTTAGTTTCGGTGTCACCAACACTCCTTAAAATTTAATTGTTCTACCCTGCATTTTTGCTACATTTGTTTTGATAACATTTAAAGTACCGTCTAGATTAAAAACGGCCTTAATTTTACCTACACTATCAAATACCTCAATATGATCCATATGAAGAGCATCTAAGTAAAACACATCTCCAGCCTTCAAGCCATACTGTTTGAGTTTTTCAGTGAGTTTATATACAGCTTTCTCCTGAAATCTATAATGTGTTTTTTCAGATACCCTACTCAATAATTTGCCAAATTCTGTCTGGAAGAATTCTTTTATATTACCCACTTTTAATATGGCAGGTACTTCTTTAGCCGCGCCACCCGCCTTATTTGCAGCCTTATGAAGCGACATAGTCTCCTCAGCAGCAGTTGCTATACGTATAGGAATACCTTCTGCTGTTACCGCTATAACTTCTTCTGCCGTACCGATACGAGCTGCGCCCTGTGCAAATTTCTCAAGTTCCTCAACAGATTGCGCCACGGATTGCCCTATACGACTTTCAGCAACTACTTGCGTGATTTTTTCAATTCCTTTGAGTGCTGTGGGCATAGCAGCGGCAATGATCTCCGCTTGCAGAAAGGCGCCAGTAATATTACCTAGCGCCCTGCTTTTCTCTTGGGGACTCATGAGTGCTATATGTTGAAATACCTTTGTAATGCTTTCTGAGTCGATACCTTGAATTGCTTTTTCCAATTTCAATAATTCACTATCTAGGCCTAAATTTTGCATCACCTGGGCATTGATCAAACCACACGTACTAGTTACTATCTTCCATTCAATAATGAGCTGCAGGAGTTTGGGATTCACATGCATTAGTCCCTTGATATCGGTAACCTGCTCAACGGCACCATAAGCAAAATACAAAGCACACTGTTGATGGGGTGTAAAATCACTCAATTCAACATATCCTTTTGTTCGCAGTGCCTGGAGTAGTGAAAGTGCTATCTGGCCCGCACCCATTTCAGGAATGCCTTTTAAAACATTGGCTAATGTTTCAAGATAAAGCAGTGCATCATCGGCCTGGTATTTATCTGCAATTTCAACAAGTTTACTATTAATGAGCCCTTGGGTTGCCAGACTAATTGGCAGGTACTTAGGACCGGTTGTGACCATATCAAGGACCATCTGATCCAGATCAGTGCTTATAGAAGTAGCATCTACCCCAATAGATGGTGATGGTGAAGTATTAACCCCAGTTGCGGGTAGATCGCTTGTTGCACATGATTGTGTTGTAGAAGTAGTGGTTGTGCCGGGCCCGGTTGCAGCGGTTGTTGTTGGCGCATCGGTAGTTGTAAAGGGTGTAGTGGCGAGTTCTGTCTGATAATCCGGACGCGATTCTAGAATAGCTTTCGCTGCCTCTAGATGATCAAACCCATAATTATGCAGATAATCATGTGCATGCCCTATCTTAAGCGCACCACCATATTTCATGGTTGTAGCCCTATTTGCATGCTCTTTTTTCAACTTTTCATATTCGGCTTTTGCTATTGCAAGATCGGCCGTTTTTATTACATGTAATGATTCCGTCATCGGATCATTAAGCCGTTTTTGTAGAAACTCAAGCTGTACGCGTAATGCTTTTCGTTGCTTATCAGATGTGCAAGAGGCAATCTCTTGCGTTAAGATATCACACTGTTTTTGTAGAAATTCTTTGTCACCCGATTGATGCATAGCCACCAATGCTTGTGGTGTTGCCAATAGTTGATTAGTAGAGTGACTATCAGAGCGCAGCGCTCTCAGAGAATCAGCCACCCGAATTGGATGAAACCCTACCTGTTTTTCTATTATTGCACGCTCATTGGGAGTGAGCTCTGTCCATTGTTTATTGAGTATGTCACGTCCCTCTGATGATTCAGGACCCTCCCCATACGCAATTGCATGCAACCAGTTTGTAATAGGGTCCTTTAGTATTTTTTCCTCTAGATAATATATTTCTAGTTTCAACTCTCGCTCACCATACCGTAAACGCCCAAAGATGCTAGCAAGTCTATCTTTGGCAAGCTGTAACCTTGCCTCAATTTCTTTTTTTTTGCCCTGCTTTTGTAGGTTACGATGTGCTTGTAATGCCGGCGTTAGCGATCCCCAATCGATAAGGGATTTATCAACGTGATCCAGCGATTCAGTAAGCGTCTTTTTATCTCCAACGCGCATCTTTAATGTTCGCTCAATATTTCTCTGTTCAGATAGTAATGCAGGAACATCACCCCGCTGCATTAAATTTTGAATTTTCTCGGGGGAAAATGTATATTCAAAGTCCACATACATCTTTCTGTTGTCATTCTGCTGTTCATTAACACTTATCGAGGCACCAATGACGACAGTATTACGTGGTCCACTACTTGCACTACTTCTATCGTCATATTCACGTGGCAGCTGAGAAGAGCCCATAAATAATAGCTCGTTGCGGATGATATAGGCTGCAAGTTTGTTCAAATCAATGCGTCCTCCAGTGCTGATAGAACACTGCACTTCTGATGGGAGGGCATTCAAAATGCCTTGTAGTTGCGCCCCTGAAAAATAGACTGGATCATTACTGCCTGCACACTGCAACTGATAGTAGCCATTTGGCAGTTGCACTAGGGATACTGACGGGGCTATCTCTTTGGACAATGTCACCGTATAGGGTGCTTTATCACTGGGCCCCATCATGAGTATCAGGAGCATTTTGGCGAGCGTTTTTACGGGAATGATATGTACTAACATGGTATATCCTCAAGGTTTTTTTAATTACGCTTGCCATTATCGCCACTGTTCGATGCAGGGGCCACAAGAGCCTCAATTTGTGGTTGAAGTTCCCCTAAAACCCTATTGAGCTGAATGAGTGATTGTGTAAAATTATTTAATTCCCGCTGTGATGGTCTTGATATCCCCTGAAAATAGTCAGATAGTCCTTTTCTGTTCCCATTAATATGGTCGATTTTAGCAATCAAAGATTGCGAGCGTGGCGAATTTATAGCACTAAGCCTTTGTTTGTAAAATTCTATTCTTTTTTTAAGGTCTTTAAACAATATTTTTATGCGTCCCGGCCCAGTACGTTGTAGCATTATCTGTTTCTGTTCACGGTAATAACACATTTCCTCATCGGAAAGATTGTTGGTGATACATTCATCACTCCATGAAATATTATTGATCGAACTCGATAGTGAACCACTGAGATTAATACCACCAGTACCTATCGAACCGCCTATATTACCACTGGCACCTACTTGATTTGCATGCATGTCCTTTTGAATCATCTGGCCTTTAACAAACTGTTCCCTTTGTATCTTTGTCGTTTCTTTATGCAATTCCTTTTGCTGAGCCAAATTTTCCTTATGATGGCGTTCTTCTTCACTTTCTGCTTCTGTACCATAATTACTATCGGTATCGGCTTCTTGTATATCTTTGAGTGCTTCCTGTAGCTGTGCCGGTGTAATGGCCAATCGCGGCGACAATTTATCTGTTCTTCGGGCTATGGCCTCTGCCGATTCTAAGAGTGACTCGAAATCACGGATTCTCCATCCATTCTCATGTAAAGGGGTCAAAAATTGGGTAAGAAATGCCTGATCGCATGCTGGAGATAGAACGTGCTCATCAAATACCTGCTTAAAACGAAGTATGGTGCCCTCAATTCCTCCTGCCGGATTAATTTTAATAAATCGGTTTCGAGCTCTACTGCGTATTTGTGGTGGCAATTTATCAATTTGGTTGGCGGTACCAATAATATAAAGATGTGTATTACGCTTTTGTTCATCAAGAAAAGTCCAAAAATCTTCCGCAGTATCACCCGTATCATATTTCGTACTATTATAATTTTCAAAAAACCGATTGATCTCGTCTATCACGATTACTGTGTCTCTCTTGCTGGCAATGATTTCTGCAAATCTGCTCTGCAGTTTAATAGAAGCACCACCGCGGTGTTCTGCCCGTACTTGTCTACCGACAATGAGCTCCAAAAACCAGCCTGCTTTCCACGTAATTGCCTTGGCAAGTGTTGATTTTGCAATGCCTGGAGGACCATATAACACTGCAAATCGCACCTTGTGGCTGTACAAGCTGGGATACTTCAACATATCCAGCAAATCCATAGCCTTAATCGGCGCATTCGCAAGAGCACTTTCCAGCCGCCATCTAGGCTCTTGATAGTGATTTAAAATAAACTCATCATCCGTACCGGGAACAGCAGGCATTGCGGATACTGACACGGATTTCGATACAGGAACTTGTGCAGCATAAGCGTCTGCAATACCTGAGGTAGAAGTTGACGTGGAAGCTGATAACGGTAGAGATGCAGGAACTTGTACTGTGGGGATATTTACTGCCGCAGGCTTCTGTCTTACATAGTCTAAATAATCACTATTGCCATTTTCATCATGATCCACATCATGGCCGCAGCAATTATTGAGACATTGCACAAGCAGTGAAGCACATATCATTATCCTTTGTTGCCATGACTTTTTGAACAAACGGGTTGGTTTAGGAATAGCTTCTATAGAATCATACAGCGTTTGTTTTGTGACTTTAGTTGCAAAACGATGTCTAAGGTGATTCATACCGAAAAGCGGCATAGAAACGGCAAGTATAAGCGCCAATGCGAGTGTTGATCGAACATTTTTATATATCATAAGAACTCCGTGATAGTGGTAATTTTTGCACACAGCAACCCCCTGGCCACGAAATATAGCTGGACTACCTAGGAAACGTGCTTGGCTATTCTAATACGATTGGCCTCAGGCGTTACATAACGCACAAGGATACCTTAGCGATTATGCTGATGTACGAAAATAAATGATATGTGGTAGAAATGCGACGTGAAGACGTGCAAGTATAGAATGTTGGCTCAACATGATGCCACTCCAAAAGTAGATGGTTAAAAAATGCTTACTGATCTTGATTATAAGCGCTTTGCAATATTTAGTAAATACTTTTTAAATGCCATATTTTTTATCGACAATTCAGATATGCAATTTTTAAACGCAACCTACGTATTATGTTGCGCAAAAACTGCACCTGCATTGATTATACACGCTCCATACAGTATCCTAGATACGTATCATTCAACCATTTGAAAGACGAATTACTTAAGATACCACAATTGCAAAACAGTTAATCCCTAACAGCCCAACAATTTATTCTTTAAAATTCGGCAGATATGATAGAATTGAGGGATACATTTATTAAACCTTTATTTATTTGATTGATTGTTATGGTATTAATTATTGCACTGTACGCACTTTTTGGCGCATCTTTTCCCATTATGAAAGTTCTGGTCGGTCAAGCACCGCACGCCTTTTTGGTTGGTTGCCGCATGACTATTGCCGGATTACTACTCCTCAGTTATCAATATTTTCATCCCAAAGAAGAGTTCCGGTTTCACAAAAAACATTGGTTCTGGTATGTGCAAATAACTTTTTTTGGCGTATACCTGACCTATATGCTCAGGTTCTGGGCACTTAATTATATGCCCTCATCAAAAATGTCATTTTTATTTAACCTATCTCCATTCATGTCATCCTACTATTCATACTTATTCTTCAAAGAAAAGATGACCAAAAAACAGTGGCTCGGATTATTCATCGGTTTTATGGGGCTAATACCCGTACTGATCACCACATCAAAAAGTGAATCCTGTTTTGGCGAATTTGCATACATCTCGTGGCCTGAAATTGCCGTTATACTTGCCGTAGCATTACACAGCTATAGTTGGATTGTCATGCGCAAACTAGTACGAGAAAAAAGCTATTCACCCCTGATGATTAATGGTATTTCCATGACGTGTGGCGGCATCATGGGCCTTATAACCTCATATGCAGCAGAAACAGCACCTGCCATTAATGATCCATTTACCTTCTGGGGATTTCTCATCTTAATTATTGTGACCAGTAATATTATTTGCCATAACCTGTACGGCTTTTTACTCAAACAGTATACTGCCACTTTCATTTCTTTTGCCGGCTTTTTAGGGCCCATTTTCACCGCCATTTATGGCTATCTTTTTTTAAAAGAGACCATCACTTGGCACTATTTTGTATCAGGTACCATAGTTTTTATTGGCCTCTGGCTCTTTTATCAAGATGAGCTGGGCAAGAAGCAACCAGCACCATTTGATACACAAGTGGAAGGTGATTTGGAGTGATAGGAACTAAAAATCAGACATAGCCTTACCGGCCAACACATGTATATGCAGATGAAAGACACGTTGGCCCGCACCGGCGCCATTGTTTACTAGCAAGCGAAATGTCTGATCGCCCGGTAATTGCCGCGCCACCTGCTGTATCATGCCAAATAAGGATGCGGACAATTCAGGCATTTTCACATCCATGCAATCGGCGACATGTACTTTGGGAATAACTAAGTAATGAATGGGCGCCTTGGGCGCAATATCTTTGACGACTATCACGGCATCATTTTCAGCAATGATAGTTGCGGGAATTTTTTTTGCGATAATGGCACAGAATATACAATTGGTATCAGACATACTCAACATCCCTCGATACATTTCTCACTTCGTTCGAAACACTCGGGACGAGCGGAGGAAGAAACATGAATTTTTTTAGTGATCCGTCTTCCGACTTCGCTAAAGCTACGTCGGACTTCGTCGCCCTCTATTATCAAGATCATCCTTAGCGAAGAATGGCCGTCCTACTCCGCTCTGCGAGCTACGAAGGACAAGCGCCATACGACCTGTCCTCCGAAGTTTTAACGAAGGAGGAAGCCTTGGCGAAGTATGGTGCCGAGGGCCGGACTTGAACCGGCATGGTGTTACCACCGCGAGATTTTGAGTCTCGTGCGTCTGCCAATTTCGCCACCTCGGCATTCTCAAATACAATCAAAAGTTCAATGGAGATTAAGATACAAGATGGAGCACACTCCGTCAATGATAACTTAATGTGTTGGTTGAGCAACCGCAGGCTTTTGATATCCGCCTATCCAGTCTACAAAGCGCGTTACCTTTTCATGATCCGCAAACCACCAGTGTGCAACACCCGGTTGAATTTTAAAGGTACGTCTAAACCCACCATGTGCAAGCTCTTCTACTTCAACCTGATAATTATCAAAAAGTCCCGTCGCTGATAATTCGGTTGGTTTTTCAACGTGCGTTGCTATACATGATGCTGTGTATGGTAAATGCATCATCTGTTGCCCCAATTGATGTACCCGTAACTCAATTTGCGCGTCCGTAGTACCACTAAATGGCTCATCAAAGAGCGCTAAAACTTTGTACTGATGATTACTAGAAGACGCAAAGCTACTCACTGCATCGATACGTAATTTCTGTGCCATAAAGGTTGAAATACCATTGAGCACATCCTCTTGCGGATGCAAACTGGTCCGAATACCATCAAAGAACGCTAACTGCGCGTGCGATGCAGGAGCCAAGCCACATGATTGCGCTAATATAATGGCGTGGGTAAACGCCTTCATATAAGTAGATTTTCCACAACCATTGGGCCCGGTTAAGAACATACGAATAGTACGATTATCAGTACCCATGCGCACATGGTTAGTGACTGGATCATTTGCCCGTGCAAGCGGTGTCCACGCATCATCTATACGCACATACGGTGTTGCCGAATCTACAAATTCTACAAAGCAATAACGCGCATCTCGGTTTTGTACTTTTTTATACATTTTTGCCAGCGCACAATAGGCATCCCATTCGGCAATGGTCTGTAAAAATGGCGAAAGTTTAGTACCGACTGCAGAATGCAGATTACACGCTTTCATTACATTCCCACGCCTAAAAAGCCAGGAACTGGTATCGCTAAACGTCGCACTTTCAAGGAGCACTACAAAATCTTTAATATCCTTATCCCAATTATCCCTATCAAGTACCTGCTGAGTGTGTTCAGTTAATACGCACTGCGTATCAGCAAACACACCATTAATGCCTGTACATAAAGTTTTGAGTGCCCGGGTAGCAGAAGCTATATTCACATACCGCGCTTGTTGTTCGGCTAATGATCCCCATACTTCTTTAAGCGAGGAGCTCAACCATAGCAGTGGCCAATAAACAATATAATCACTTATGATTTGTTTACAGTATACATTGATATATGACATCTTCTTGTAATCGCTTTCAGGAATACGATAGGCCAAATTAGCTATACGCTCACGAATTGCTTTAGGGGCATATAATGTTTCATTAATGTACTGTTTAAAAAATTCCTTATTAAACAACGTTTTTAGCCGTAAAATTGCTTTATCCCCCGCAGAACCTACATGCTCTAAATAAGCATATTGCATCAACTTTACCTCTTGACTCTGCTTGATAGTAATATCGGCCTCTGGCCCAGTAGTAGAGGCCATTAAATTTATATATTGATCATCAGATATAGTTTTATAGGGAGAATAATTCTTTTTCGTGTTAAAGAACTGAAAATATGCCATTCCTGACATGACTATGGTAGAAATAACAAGGGTATTCCATACCAATATATCTAAGTACAACGGCGACCTATTCAGTTTCGTGTCTACCTTCTCAATACCAATTTGCCTATTTAAAGTCGTGTTGTTTGGCACCAATAGTTGAGATTCGCCCCGTTTTATCGCTATCAAGGCAGTTTCAAATTGATTCAAAATATCTTCTCGTTCCACGAGCGTACGAAGAATAAGTTGCCTATTTTCTATCTGTGCGCGATCATTGAGCGGTACTAACAACCAACGCGCGCCCTCTATGCCAAGCGAAGTATGTGTATATTCAGCAATACCCTGTACCAAATCTTCTACCTGTAGTTCCTCCCACTCGATAGGACTCAGCACTGAATTATTTTGCGCACACACATCCTGATAACAGGCAGGTTTACGCAAGATGCTATCTGCCAAGGTCGCCACAGGCTCTTGACTATGCGCCAACAGCGGCTGCGGACACCGTAATCCCAGCAACAGTACCGGTAATAAAAATGCATGTACAGTACGATAATTCATAGTAACCTCAATTATATACTCACAAATTCTCTATTTACAATGCACCTTACAACGCTGGCTGTATTTTGACTGCGGCATTGCGCTGCATATAGATATCAAGCCAATCTTGGTAGCGTCCACCACGCGCCTTGTCATTAAACCACCAGTGCGCTGGGCCGTCTTCGAGTTTAAAGGTACGGGTAAACATGCCGAGCGCTGGCTCTTCAATACCAACATGATAATTGGCAAATGAACCATCATTGGCAAGTTCAATAGGTTTTTGCACGTGTGTCGCAATACCCACCACTACCTGCGGTAACTGCTTAACCGTCTGGCCAAATTCATAGACACGTTCCGCCATTAAATGCTCCGTGGTACCATCATATGGCTCATCAAGCAACACGAGCATTTTCTTATCTACAGTGCTGTTTTGAATTAACCGTTGAATATTGGCAATATGACGTTTCTGTGCCATAAATTTAGATATTCCGTGTAATTTGTCCTCTTTTGGTGCAAAGCTGGTACGTATCTGATTAAAGAACGTCATGCGCGCGCGCGTACCGGGCACTATACCCCACGAATGGGCCATAAGTACCGCTTGACCAAGGGCGGTAAAGTAAATAGATTTACCCCCACCATTCGGCCCGGTGATAATCATGCGAATTGGTTTACCATCTACTCCAATTTTAACCGGATTATTAACCGCCTGTTGTGCACCTACAAAGGGCGTCCAGACATTATCTATGTCAATAATTGGCGTATCATTTTCTACAAATTCAACAAACGTAAATCCATTATTTGCCTGCTCATGCTCTTTGCATAACTTGGCAAGTGATAAATACGCATCAAATTCTGCTACTGCCTGCATAGCCGGCACTAATTCACCCTTCACTTGCTGCATCAACGAGTGTGCTGCAAATAATTGTCCGGGTAAAAAGAGCTTGCTATCCTTATTAAACATTGATGATTCAAGGATATCATTTAGTTGCTTCAAGTTAGCAGACCAATTTTTCTTATTCATTGTTTGATGTAGATATTGCTTCGCCTTTGCGCTCGCCAATGCCGGATGTGCACTAATTGTTTTTTCGAACGATTCAAGGGCACGCATAAAGGTAGCAACCTCTTTCAAACTCGCGCGTAATATAAATACATCGGCCCAATAATTTTTGACTCTTTCTACTGACAATTTCAGTGCTAAGCCCCACATCGCCAAGTAGGCTAACGCGGCACCACCCGCCCATAAAAATCCGTGTCCGCGGCCAATGGTATTGCCCACTATCTTACCGACTGTATCACCACCAAATTTTGCGCTAAAATGTTGCCACGTTTTTTGGGTAGCAGTATAACGATCACCCGCAGATCCGAATAAGTTTGCAGCGAGCCAGTGTTGCCAACTCCAGGATTTTTGACCATTTTCTTCGCGCACTACTTCAGCTTTCTCCATTTTTCCCGGCTTAGCCGTCTCAGGTGCCTTGGGAGCCGTACCATCTGTCGGCGGCGCAGCAGTTTTATCATCTTCATCTTCAACAGCATACGACTTGCCCAAATACTCATGGGCAGGATTAAACATAGTTTTTGGCCCATTTATACCGTGCGTAAATATATCTTTAAATTTAAATTTGGCAGGATTCATCATAAATGCTGTCGCAGCGCCGGCTAGGCATATCTGTACTAAAAAATCATTCGTATGGTTCCAAATCGACATACCCGCACCAATATTTAACGCAAGAGGACTTGTATTCAGCGATTTTGCGGGAGGGACCACCGACGGTACCAGGGTATAATAAAATTGAGCAAATTTTTGCATCAGATAATCTTGCTTATCCCAATACATCAGAATAGCGGATTGGCTGGCTGCAATGTCTTGTAATGATTTTTGCACTTCAGCAAATATCTTTTCATCTTCTTTGAATGTTTTAGTCATAGTCTGACGACGCTTGATTTCGGTATGATCAGCGATAGGAATCAAAAGCCATTCAAGGCCTTTATACCCAAATGCGGTCTCTGGCTGCCCACAAACCGTCACTAAATCGTTCAGTTGGAGCTCATACCATTCATTATTGCTAATAATCGCTTTTTTACTGAATTGATCAAATACACTTGGTTTGCTTTCAAGCAGGTCAGTTGCTAGTTTCCTGGTATGGGCCTTTTGAGCAGCAAATAATTCCTGTAATTGCTGCAGTGCTTCTAATTCTTGTTTGGTTGGCTGGGTAGCAATGGTAATTGAAGGGATCAAAAGCCCCGCGCATACTATGAGGCTCATTATCTTTTTATACGTAGCAAATCTGAAATTCATGATTTCTCCATTTATAGGGTAAAACTAAGGTAACTAATTTACTATGGCCCAACTTCGCATAAAGCTTTCTACTTCGTTAAAACTTCGTAGAACAAGTCGTAGGGCAGGCTTTTATGCCATTAGTATAATATACCGTGTTTGCAAGCCTATTGCAAAAGCCCCAAAGACAGAAAACAAACTTTTCTATATGAAACAAATGCAGGGGTGATATACTCTTCAAACCTTCATTACTATATATTGGCCAGATTGGCGATATTAAAAATAGGTCCATAGACTGCAAAAACAAGGAAGGTTACTAATAACCCCAAAATAATCATGCAGAGCGGCTGTACCAACGCAACGCACAGGTTCAAACGGTTAAACACCCGCTGATAATAAAGCTCTGATAGCCGGGTAAGCATGGGCACTAAACGTCCAGACTCCTGCCCTACTATAACCAATGCAATAGCCTCGGGGCTAAAAAAATCCCCTGGCGCACAGGTAAGCGCCTGGCTCAGTGAACCACCCTCTTGCAACATCGCCTCAAGCTCCAATATCCGTTGCCTGCAAACACTATTATGCGTACCTCGCGCAATCAGGTTCATAGCAGGCACCAAACGTAAGCCACCGGCCAACAACATGGATAATGATTGGAAAAAACTACCCATAAAAATGTCATGTACAAACGTTCCCAGCACCGGAACACGTAAAATCGAGTGATCCCACGTTTGTCTGCCCCGCGGGCTCGCAAACCACCAATACGCTATGAGCATCACACCAATGACGGCTCCCACAACTATCAACGCATGCCAACTTTGAAAAAAGAAACTGACGGTAAGCATTGCGCGCGTCAAGGGCGGTATTTCCTGATGATATGATGCAAAAAGATCAGCAAAGCGCGGAATAATCGCCACAAAAATAAAACTCACCACCGCCAGAAAAAAAAGAAAGGTCATGACAGGAATCAACAGCGCAGAACGGATTTTTTTCTGAAATTCAGCCGCCAACTCATACCGCGTTGCAAGCCCAGAGAGCGCGATTGCCAGATTTCCCGATTCTTCACCCACCTGTATTTGTGCAATAGTCATATTGTCAAAAACATCCGGATATGTTTGCAACGCAACACTCAGTGACATTCCCTCATGTACCGCATGGGCAAGCGCATACACAACCGCCTGTAAACGATTACTATTTACCTGGTCCGCCGCCAATTCAAGTGCTTGATGGATCAGAACTCCTGATTCTACCAATACCGATAATTGTCTAAAAAAATGAGCCTTATCATACACACTGATCCGACGTTCAAACCAAGAAACACGAATTGGTTTTACCCGTAATAAGGCTATGCCACGCTTAAATAACACGGTATCTAGATCATGGGCAGATTTGGCAAATCGCTTGCCCGATTTCCAGGTACCGATTATATCAACTCCGCGCCATGCAAAATAGGGCATAATCGCACTCCTTATTTAAATGGAGCGCTCACCATTTTTTGAATCCGATGAGCGCGTAATTACGCCTTAGCTAAAACCCGCCTACGCACAAGGCTTCGGGCGTGGTTCTTGTCGCTTCCATCCGCGAGTTCTAATCCTTGCGGTTTCCAGCGACGGCGAATAATGCTTGCTGCCGGTCTAAATGCAATGCTACCAGCAATTGCGCATACGTCATATTACTACTAATGCGTATCACCTTTTTGCGACTGGTTGCGCCCATCACTATGGTGATATCCGTCTGCGTTACACCCAAATTTTTCGCTAATAATTTAATAAGCTCGAGATTTGCCCTGCCATCTTGCGCCTGATTTTTTACAAAACATTTAAGCTGACCAGCCTTATCAAGTACAAAAGCAGATCGCCCTGATCCAGGCACCACTTTGATCTCAAATTGTAATGGCATCATCAATCCTATTTTTTGTACCCCGTACGATATCAGCTTGCGTTGCTAGATAGGGCATATCCATACTTGGCACAACGGTATACCTTTACTACAATTATAGCAATAATTACTTGCACAAAAGCCCAAATCTCTTTATTATTTGTGTGTTGATTTGAAATGGCACAGCCATTGAGCGGAGAGATGGCTGAGAGGCCTAAAGCGCTTGCCTGCTAAGCAAGAGTCTGACTAAAATCGGACGCGAGGGTTCGAATCCCTCTCTCTCCACCAGCCTTCGCCAAGGCTACGGCTGGCGGGCCAGTTTCTTTAACGGTTTGATATTAATGATAAGAGAGACATTGCTAGTCCCAGCGAAGGCTGTCCGCCGAAGTTTGCCAAGCCGGTAGGCCTGGATAAACGTAGGCTGGACTACTTGAACACAACAATCGATATGATTCGCCAAGGCTACGGCTGGCGGGCCAGTTTCTTTACAGGCCAGCTCCTTAAAAATATAATTTGAAATTCCAGAAAATATGCGCCTCCTTCGACAGGCTCAGGATAAACTCCGCTCAATATTGAGCAGGGCTTTTTGAAAAAGACGAAAAATAATAAATGCGCCCGTAGCTCAATTGGATAGAGCGTCAGACTACGGATCTGAAGGTTAAGGGTTCGACTCCTTTCGGGCGCACCATCCTTCGTTTATCCGGGGCTTCCGCCTCGGCAAACTTCGGATGGCACGGCCATCTTCGCAAAGAAAATGATCTTGCAGGCCAGTCCTTTTAATGGACCTGTCCTACGTAGCTTTAGCGTAGTAGGATTGAAATATGCATTACGTTGGAGAGGTGGCAGAGTGGCCGAATGCGGCGGTCTTGAAAACCGTTATCCCGAGGGATCGGGATCGGGGGTTCGAATCCCCCCCTCTCCTCCACCCGCCGTTGCGCAAAGCGCTATGGCGTGGTGTCACGCCGAAGCTCTGAAAGAGCAAAGGCGGACAGTCTTCGCGAAATTAATAAAAAATCTTAACCTTGGTGTGCTAGTCACGCCATAGCCTTGGCGGAGGCGGAATGTATTTTGTATATTCAATTCAAAGTGCGCTCGATCCAGAACACTATTATGTTGGTGTAACCACAGATGTAGCCCGTCGATTAGAAGAACATAACGATGGAAAATCTGTTCACACTAATAAGCATAGACCCTGGCAATTGGTGACGTACGTTGCTTTTTCTGATAAAGATAAAGCAATTAAATTTGAAGCATACTTAAAAACAGGATCTGGAAGATCTTTTTGCCAAAGACATTTCTAAATAGATTCTATTAAAAGGAAAATAAGCATGGCACCCTATCACTCATGTATACTCGCATTACTCTTTGTCATTCCTTCAGTGTTCGCATTTGTGTATTACGGTGATAAGCCTTTCCACGAAAACTATGCTCTGAGTACGGGAGCTGTCATACACTTGGTACTTTTCATAGTGCTTCTTATCTATATTTTTTATCAACGTATAAGTTAGATATATGCATACAACAGCACAAAAAATTCAAACTATCCTCGCACAATTAGCTGATCAAACACTCGCACCACGCAAACAACGATTTTTCAAAACTGATGCGGGTAATTATGCTGCTGGTGACCAATTTATTAGCATAACCGTACCGCAACTGCGTATTATTGCAAAACAATACAAAAATCTAGCATTGCCTGATATCCAGCTGTTATTAAATTCGCCAATCAATGAAGAGCGATTATTGGCACTCATTATTTTGAGTAATCAATACAAAAAAGCAAAAACAGCGACTGAAAAACAAATTTTGTACGACTTTTATTGCACCCATATTAATCAAGTAAATAACTGGAATCTGGTCGATACCTCGGCACCTCAGATTATGGGCGCCCATTTATTTAACAAAGATACCCAGATTTTAACTACGCTGGCACGCTCGTCTAATCTCTGGCACCGGCGCATCGCTATAGTCAGCACTCAGTATTTTATTAAACGTAAATGCTACGAACCAACCACACACATTGCTACAGTACTATTACACGATACACATGACCTCATTCACAAAGCAGTGGGTTGGATGCTACGAGAGGTGGGCCATCAGGATATGCAGACTTTAACCACTTTTCTTGATCAACACAGACACAGCATGCCCAGAACCATGCTCAGATACGCGATAGAAAAATTTCCTGAAAATAGACGACAGCATTATTTAAAAAAGTTATCATAAAAATCCAGCAGAAAATCATACATGTAAACCAATAGGAAAACGGATGACTAACAAAATAATGTTTTTATTGACGGTTATTACCACCTGCCTTATCACTCCATCATCAACGCAATGCACGCGAAGGAGCTCTCATAAAGATCGGTGGTATGAACAACTGCGCCTCAGGCGAGCAGAGTCCATACCTTCATCATACACTCCAAATACTACGGCTACTGCCATCAATACATCGCTCGCATTGCCTCAAAATGCCATTTTACGCGTGTTGCAGCAAAAAAGATTGAATGAATCACTCGAAAATTTAAAGAAAGCGGTCGAACGTATACCATCCACACCCAACAACCTCAAAAGCGCCAAGCCACTCTTGCAATTACTCATAGAACTCGGCAAAAATGATACTCAAGCATTTGAAAATCTATTAGTAAACCAAGAATCACTGTCAAAGCAAAGTCTTAATATATTAATGGTCACTGCGATAACTGAAGATAAACCAGGTATTGCCCAACTCCTTATGCGCACGTACAAGGTTGAAATGACAGAAGAAATTTTCCATGCTCTTGAAAAAATGGACAGAATATTTCAGCTGGACATGGAAAATTCAACAACGTACTTGTCTCAGATCCAAGACAAGAACTTTTTACACGATTATCAAAACGAATAGGCTTTCCCTGCTCAACTACAACATTAGGAAAAAAATATGTCAGAAAAAATGGGTTTTTGGTCAGTTTTTGCGCTCGTATCTGGCGCACAGATCGGATCAGGTATTTTTATGCTCCCAGCGGCCTTGGCTCCGTATGGCATCTACGGGCTTGTAGGATGGATCATTTCAAGCTGCGGCGCTTTAGCACTCTGTTTTGTCTTTGCATCACTCTGCGCACGTTTTCCACAAACTGGTGGACCCCATGTCTATATTAATCACCTTTTTGGCTCTACCGCTGCCTTTTTTACCGGGTGGACATATTGGATTATTTCTTGGGTAAGCACCACCGTGGTGGTCATTGCGTGCATCGGATACCTCCATCATTTGTTGCCATGGCACGATAAAATCAGTTTATTAATGTTGGAGTTGGTACTTCTGACACTTATTACCCTGCTCAACATGCGTGGCGCCACCATTACCGGCACGGTTGAACTCATATTAACTATCGTCAAATTCATTCCGTTAACGCTCATTCCATTGGCCGCGCTTTGGTATTTTGATCCACTACACTTTGTACTGCATGCATCACGCACGGGCAACACAACGCCACAGCTACTGGGCCACGTCACGTTACTCACCTTATGGGGATTCATTGGTCTGGAATCAGCCACAGCTCCTGCTGACGCGGTTGACAATCCTTCAGTCACTATCCCCAAAGCCATTATCTGGGGCACAATCTGCACCGCGCTGTTTTATGTACTCAATTATATTGGCATCACAGGCTTGGTTCCTGCGGAGGCACTCATGCAATCGACTGCACCGTATACCGATGCTGCACAATTATTATTCGCCGGCAACTGGCACTTAGTGATTTCGCTCATTGCAGCAATCATCTGCATTGCATCACTCAACGCCTGGATTTTAACCAGCGGACAAATTGCCCTTGGTCTTGCGCAAGATAAATTTATGCCCGCATGGCTTGGCGTCACTAACATCTATGGAGCACCAATATGGGCCATTCTTATCAGCAGTATTGGCATCGCACCGTTACTCATATTAACCGCCAATGATAATATTGCCGCACAAATTATTAGTATTATAGATATCTCAGTCATAGCCTTTGTATTTGTCTATCTGATTTGTAGTCTTGGGCTTGCAAAATTGCTGTGGCAAGAACCACACAACGGTACGGGATTTACGTATATTTGTACTATTATGAGTATTGGTTTTTGTAGCTGGATTCTGTGTCAGACTGCGATCAATACATTGTTAATCGCAAGTCTATTCACCCTCAGCGGTATCCCGGTGTATTTGGGCTGGTATTGTAAAAAATGTCAATAACAGTGATCCTTATTTCAAAAATACCCCTTATCATGAAATAAGAACCACTTTTGACCATTCTTATTTCATTTTTGGGCCATATATTGAAATAAGAACCCTGTTTTGCTATTCTTATTTCATACTTTGACTATATTTTGAAATAAGGAATCTAAATGGACCGTATTACCGGTACCTATGAAAAATTAGGTAGCTTAGACTATTTTATCCCAAATCCACTTCCACCAGAAAACCCACCGCTACAGTTAGACAGTGATATCATGCATTTATATGGACAGGCAATGCATGAACTCGGCAGGTTAAACGAAATGGCTAACCGATTGCCAGACCTCAAACGTTTTATTAAAGCCTATGTCATCAAAGAAGCAATGCTCTCATCATTAATCGAAGGAATCCATACTACTCTCGTTGACGTCTTTACCACGTCAATTGTTGATACAAAACCAAGTAAGGAAACTCAACTCGTGGTCAATTACTCCCAAGCTCTTGATGCTGCTCTAGAACTTACCCAAGGCCAAGGGTATCCTATCGTGTTTAGGGTCATTGCACGTGCACATGAGGTACTTATGGCCTCAGGAGAAGGCGATAAAGCAAGTCCAGGTCAATACCGTAAACAAGCCGTACGCGTTGGCGACTTAGTACCGCCACCTGCGCATAAAATTTCTGGCCTCATGGCAGATCTAGAAAGATATATTAATACTGATGATTCACTTGCCCCGCTTATTAAAGCTGGCCTTGCCCATGTACAATTTGAAACTATTCACCCCTTTTTAGACGGCAATGGTAGAATTGGAAGATTATTAATCGTATTAATGCTCATTGATGCAGGATTATTAACCACTCCTATTATTTATCCATCCTATTATTTTAAAAAAAATCATTTGGCCTATTATCAGAATCTTGACCGGGTACGTACCCATGGCGATTTTGAGGGATGGATACGTTTTTACTTAGAAGCCATTAAGCAAAGCTCAACGGATGCCTATAGACGCGCACTCGATATCGAGCAGCTAGAACAAGATCTCAAAAACCTCATAAACACTGATGAACAATTTAGTACTATGCGAGATCAAAGTATCCAAGCGCTATCGATTCTTTTTCAACAACCAGTTATCAGTGCATCTGAACTAGCCAAACGGCTAGAAAAAAGTTTTAATACGGCAAATAAAATAATCGCTCTATTTGCAGATATTCACATACTTGAGGAAATGAGTAACCAAAAACGTAACCGTCTTTTTCGTTTTACTCAATACCTCGATCTATTAGAAAAAGGGTACTAAATACCCTGCAATATCCATAAAAATAGCCAATAATATCCAATATTATCCAATTTTAGCCAATTTCTGCTTCCTAGGAAATCTACTATGACGCTGGACAGCGCAAAACGCATCATGATATTCGGCAAACCGGGCGCTGGCAAATCAACGTTTGCCCTGCAATTACACAAAAAATTGGGCCTGCCCCTCTTTCACCTGGATCGCCACTTTTTTACCCACCGATGGACCAAACGCAATTATGATGATTTTATGCACATACAGCATGAGTTGGTCAATCAAGATAGATGGATTATCGATGGCAACTGCACCCGCTCATTAGAAACACGCTACCGCTATGCAGACGTTTGTATCTATTTTAATTTCCCGCGCTGGCGTTGCCTACTGGGGATACTCACACGATTAGTCCACAAAGACGGTGCCATACAAGATCGGGCAGCAGAATGTTATGAAAAACTTACCTGGGAATTGCTTTGCTATTTATGGACATTTGAAATTCGGGTACATGATGCCATTGCGAATTTGCGTACTCACTACCCACACGTGTACTTTATTGAGGTACGCAGCCAACAGGATTTGGATAGATTAATCACGTTTTGACCATGGTAATCTAAACAACCGTACCGGTGCTGCATGCATCTAATAATGCGAGAGTCTCGCCATTCTCTGCTACGCAATCACTCGTTATTTCAGATTCTATATACTCCGTCAACGCTCTTATTACACGCCAAGTGTACGGATCTTTGAGAATATGTTTCAATTCACGATTGAAAACACCCTTAATCTGTTGCGCAATCACCCGCCTTGCGTTCATGACATGTTCTTTCTGTTTACACTGCGCATGTGCGGCACGCGCACGATGAATATCATCTGCCATGGCGTGAATAAGGGTAGCAAATTGTGCAGTCGAACAGCCGGGCATACGCTTTATCGCTTTGCGTAGTGTTTTGTCTTTGCGCTCGAGTGCTGCAAGCAAATGCAGAATCTCTTGCTCATACCCAGGACGTATTTTTATGTACTCCCGAAAGCCACGAAACTGGTAGTGATGATAGAGCGTGAAGATTTTTTCATTCGGCAAAGACCCTTCAAAAAGGTGTGCATACTGTTCGCGTGTCCATGCACTATAGGTTGCAACAAACCGCTGTACACGACGATTCTGCTTTATCCACCAATCCATAAGGCGCATGACGGCAAAGCAGGTTACAAAAACACCGCCACCAATATTGATATTTGATACCGATTGAGATTGTGCAGCAGGAGAAATAAATATGCTATTTTGTGATGCGTCGTACGGTGACACGCGATCACCGCCATCCATATGCAGTATAACTGGGACACCGAACGAATGCGCTGTCTGCAGTTCATAGGATACATACTCTTCCAGATGATAATAACGGTCAATGTCATAATTGATTGCACACAGATATGTTGGCAGCAGTATTGCCAGCTTTAATCGCTTCATATCGACCCCTACCCCCATTACTATAAATCTCATTTGTGCTATAGTGTTAGGCAACATAATTTCATGCATACCATACAGGAGGACTCATGTTCAATAGTAAACCAAGCGGTGAATTTCTCAGGTGGTATAGTAAATATATGTCTTTTATGGGGGTCGCGGGACAGTCTATGTTCCTCTTTCAGATCGCAAAAATACTCTACACGCACAGCGCACGAGATGTATCATTTACCGGGGTTTTTGTAGCTTTTATCTCAATGCTCAGCTGGGCGTTTTATGGGTATTTTATAGGAGACAAAGTATTGATTCGGGTTAACATCGTGGGCGTAACCCTTTCTTGTGCATGTTTGATAGTAATTGCCATGTACAGCTGAGAATGAGGGCAAAAAAAGACCTGTTTCTAGCATTTTTCTCTGAATTCGTATAATCTGCAATTGAATTGCATTTTGTACAAAACCAGGGAAGAATCATGATAATAAGGCGCGATATTACCCCTTTCTTATTGAAAGTTGCATCTCAATATCCTGTGGTTGGGGTTATGGGCCCCCGGCAATCCGGCAAAACCACCCTGGTACGTCAAACCTTCCCCCAATACAAATACGTCAGTATGGAGGATTTAGACATCAGGACAAGCGCCTTAGAAGATCCCCGTAAATTCCTCGCCTCGTTTACCCAAGCTCAGGGCCTTATTATCGATGAAATTCAAGAAGTACCCGCATTATTTTCATATCTACAAGGCATTGTTGATCAAGAATATAAGCCTGGCTTCTTTATCATCACTGGTTCTCAAAATTTTTTGATGCATGAAAAAATCACCCAAACGCTGGCCGGCCGTATTGCACTGCTCACTTTGCTTCCTCTGGCAATCACAGAATTACATGATGCGGGCCTGATGCCCGCCACGCTTGAAACCGTTCTGCACACGGGGCTCTATCCGCGACTTTACGCGCATAATTTAGAAGCACAAGGATGGTTTGGTAACTATATCAGTACCTATGTTGAACGGGATGTGCGCCAAGTATTGCACATTGGTGATGTGATTTCATTTCAAAAATTCTTACGCCTTTGTGCCGCCCGTATTGGCAACCTAGTCAACTATGCTGATCTGGCACGCGATTGTGACATAGCACCCAACACGGCAAAAGCGTGGCTATCGGTACTAGAAGCAAGTTATATTATTCGTTTAGTACAACCATATCACAGGAATTTTAATAAACGGATCATTAAAAGTCCTAAGCTCTATTTTTATGATACCGGCCTTGTGTGTGCACTGCTTGGCATCGCAACTGCACAAGATTTATACACACACCCACTGCGTGGCGCACTCTTTGAAAGCTTTGTCATCAGTGAATTATACAAATATCATTACAACCAGCTACTGACACCGCATCTCTATTTTTGGCGCGATGTGCAAGGACATGAAATTGACTGCATTATTGAACGCTCAATGGATACACTTATACCGATCGAAATCAAATCGGGCATGACCATACACGCAGATTTTTTCAAAGGACTCACGGCGTGGGGCGCTATCACTGGCTACACAGATCAGCACGCATATGTCGTGTATGCGGGATCGCAAGAACTACAACGCACACAAGGCGCTGTCATACCCTGGTTTGATGTGAGGAAATTGGTGCATACAGGAACAAATACTTAGCACAGTGCGCTGGGCATAGAGGTTGTTTCTTTGAATTCATTGTGTCTACAAAAAGGTTACTAGACCACCTAGATATCTTTTGATGGTTGCAGTGTATCTTCGATCAGCTCTTTCATCTTACGAACATTGTCCATATTACCACGTGCTTGTCCGATTTTGCCCGCACGCCACCCGCAAATAGTAGCAATGGCAAAAGTTACACAAGATGTTGCCAATAAAGTATTCGCTGCCCAATAGTCAGGAAAATAAGTTCCCAACTCATAAATTCCCCTAAGACCCGTAACCACAGAACCCGCTAATGTGCTCAATGATGCGAACATAAGATTACTGAAAGCACCATAACTTGCAGCAAATTTCATCGATTCTGCTGCAAATTTTTGCTGCGTATCATCTGCATACTTTACTAGTTGTTGTAACCAAGAAGTAAACTGCGAATCCCTCTCATATGCCTTAATAAAGATAGTAAACGATTCTTTAAAAGCGTCATAATCAGCATTATTTATTATAATTTTAAGGGAATTGCCTGCCCGATCAATAGCAGGTTGCTCCATTGCCTCAAGTGAACCAAGAGCCGTACATACTATAATAGGTAATAGCATGCCCTGAAATAAGCTTCTTTTCATTTCCCTCTCCATTTTCATGCGCTGCTCCATTTTTCTCTTATAACCCCAGAATACACTATAGGGCCTCAAATTTTCAATATTTCAGACTGAATGAACAAATAACCATACGTTCTACCCCTTAAAATCTGGTAGCTGAGGATGGCTTAAAGGGTATAAAAAGGGTTTATTTTTCAGGTTTATATACCTGATTTAAGACCTCACCCTGTAGCGACTCAGTCTTTTCTAATTGACAATTTCATTAAAATTGATAAAATTAAAAGAATGGAGATAAAAAACACTCATTTTTTGGAGGTTATTATTATGATTCGCTATTTATACAGCGCATTAGCGCTCGCAACCCTTACCGGGTCAATTTCCGCAAAAACCATTTTTGATCAGACACAACAGAACGTTCACGTTACGGCAACTGATTATAAAGATGCTACCGATACGGTCTTAATGGGAAACTGGAAAGCTTCAGATTTTTATGCCTATGGTATGAATCCGATCACTGTTACTGTCACCAATAAAGGCACAGAAGATATAGTACTCAGTGGCGCAGTCGTGCGAGAAAGTAACCAAGCGGGCATCATTGATAATGTGTTGCTCAAACCGTGGTATAACAAGGCATTATTTTATGGCCTTGAAGTAGGCACTATGCTTCCTGGATTATACGTCGGGTTAAATCAATGTATTATTGGTGTAAAATCGTTAGCTGATGCAGGAATTTTAAGACTGTTATTGGGTGGTTTAGCAATTTCTACTAGTGCTTCAGTTATCACTGCATTACTCAGCGGTCTATATATTGTAAAATCAGTAAGCACCGCCAAAGGCGTAGCTATTATGGGAACTATTTTGGGATCACAAGTCCTCAAACACGTATTAGTTAATTCATTTGATAAAGAATTCAAAAGACAAGTATTGATGATGAATGACTGTCTGGTCGTAAAACCAGGGCACTCAATATCTAAAATCATCATCGTAAGCACTGCATATCCTGTATTGAATTTACCAGTAATAGATATTGTTGGTTCTGTCAAAGTAAAAACACAAACAGTAGCAATTCGCTTATTTGCATAAAATACGACACAACTCTAAAAAAGGCTCCGCAAGGGGCCTTTTTAATGCATACAATTTTTAACGCACCTTTTTTTCCGGTACAATACCACCACTATGCATTTGCCACAAGGTGCGATGAAGCCCCTCTTGTTCGAGCAGTGAGTCATGCGTACCATCTTGCACAATCTTGCCCTGTTGAAATACTAAGATACGATCCATATGCTGCAAAGTAGACAAGCGATGCGCAACTACTAACGTCGTTTTGCCCTGCATGAGCGTTAAAAAGGTTGCGAGATCACTTTCTTAAATCTTGTCATACCACTACTTTATGTTGCATAATATCGGCAATTATTTCGATTTTAGGTTCATAACTGCTTACTATGTCTATGATTGAATTTTCAGTTATCAAGACTAGATGCTCGGTTGACTTAGGGTCAAAAATACCCCCTGCTTCTTGAGAAATCCACTCGAGATATTCTGAATTAGTAACCTTAAAAAAAGACCATTTTGCAAAAAAATCGCGACCATATGTATTACTCAGGTACAATAATTTCATCCCACGATCACCTTCATCAGTGATGCGATATGCACCGATTGAATGTTCAAACGTTATAAAAAGGCCACGGGGGTCATTAGTATTACTTTCTCCCAGGCGTATATAAAAACCGGTTACATCATCAATGAGAGCAGTCATATAATACCCAGGAGCAAGTTGCTCGATTGGTCGCCATTGAGTCCATTGCTCATACATATGTTATTTCCTTAACCTGTATATCTGATTTTGGTTTTACCTTTACTCATCGTCTCATCAATCTGGATCGTTGCCAATTTTGTGGTGCTAGTATTTCGCACACAAATTGTTCTCCCATCCGGTAATATGCCCGCCAAGCCTATTGGTATTTCATGTATCCCTGTCACACCAAGTTTTTCAAAGTCTTGTTTGGCTTCTTCAAAATTTCCCTCCTTTTCATATTGTGTGGAGACACCACCTGTCTTTTTGCCCGGTTTACAATCCTTTAAAAGTTCTTCGACAGTTTTTGTAGGTGTGGTTTCTTGCCCACTTTCTTGTGCAAATGCAGACACCACCCGACCGGGAAAACACCCAATTACTCCGCGTTGATCTTCAAGTTCAGCTGGTGTCCTACCACAGCCGATTTGTGGCCTGCTGTGAGTATCATCGACCGGTTGTTTTATACGACAACCACCCGCATGCAAAATGTCAGGTAGCTGAATATTTCCACATCCCTTTTGCTCACGAATATCTTGCGGCGGTAGCGGCACGGTGATAAATGCAGTCCCTTTTGATGGCACTTCTATCGCCTGAGACGGATGTACATACGCAGTACCTGCACCATTTGAAGAGGATAATGCGCGTTCAATATCGCCTGTATCTACCTGCATACGATATTGATAGAGTTCATGGCCCACAGCAGCACACGTTACCAGTGCGCTTACGAATCCCCCGATGGTGATGCCGCCTGCACATGTGATGGGCCCAAGCAAGCCACCTGCTGCGCCACCTGCGACTGCCCCGGTTCCAAACGCCACCCCAATACGTGCCATGATTGCGAATGGAAGCAATGGAAACTGTTTGTTATGAGTTAAGACGCGGTAGTAGCCCACACAAAAGGTATGATTTTTTTTGACACGTAGCGCGTAGAGTATGCTCTCTTGTTCATGCAAAGAAAGGTTTGCAAGTTGCATGGTCTTTCCTGATTCAGTGGATAATATATCACCGACACGGAGTTTATAGGCCTCAACCCACTGACTGCGTTCTGCGCTGTAAAACAGTTGTATGGGACTGCAGGTAACGTCATGTTCTGGATCATCATCGAACTTGAGGGTAATGGTGCAATTGATAGTTCCCTGCCCTGCGCAACGTATCTGTCGGCTGGCCCATGTTCCCTTTGTCTCGTGCCAACTCGAGACAAATTGCTTTTTGCCTTTGCCGATATGGTCGCATATTTGTTTGATAGTAGATGGCTTATTACCGAAGTTATATACCGGTGTGTCAGCGATAAAACCTTCAGCGCATAACTGTAAACTGATCACAAAAGCAGATGCAAGGCCCGTGTATTGCATTAGTTTCATATCCTACTACTCCCGGCAACAAGTTTGTATATTGCTGTTCTATCCAGATGGAGCTACATTTTGCAAGTATTAGGCGAAAAAGATAATATTCGACATTAGGTAACATCCCTCGATACATTCTTCTTCGCTAAAACTCAGAAGAACACTCCCGACTACGCCAAGGCTTCGACGGACAGGCGGGACGAGCGGTGAAAGGAACAAAATAGATTTCAAGCTCTGTTGTTGTAAATTCTAACGCGCCTTCTTATCCGGTACCATCCCACCACTATGCATTTGCCACAAGGTGCGATAAAGCCCCTCTTGTTCAACCAGTTGTTGATGCGTGCCATCTTGCACAATCTTGCCTTGCTGAAATACTAAAATACGATCCATATGCTGCAAAGTAGACAAGCGATGCGCAACCACTAACGTTGTTTTGTCCTGCATGAGTGTCAAAAAGGTGGTCTGAATATCTCGCTCGGTGATTGGATCCAATTGCGATGTCGCTTCGTCCAAAATTAAAATCGGCGCATTTTTCAAAAATGCACGCGCGATAGCAATACGCTGCCGCTGACCACCGGACAATTTTGAACCCCGTTCGCCCGCATATGAATTGTAGCCATTAGGCATCGCCATAATAAATTCATGCGCATGGGCTTTCTTTGCCGCCTCAATCACCTGCTCATCCGCGGCCTCGGGCCGTGCATACCGAATATTTTCCATAATGGTGCGATGAAACAAGGTTGGATCCTGCGGTATTACGCCAATAGCGGCGCGCAGTGAATCTTGTGTTACCTGTGCAATATCTTGCCCATCGATATAAATATGTCCGGCGCTGATATCAAATAGACGCAAAATAAGATTTACAAACGTCGTTTTGCCACCACCCGAATAACCCACTAAACCAACTTTTTGGCGCGGTAAAATACGCACCGATTTATTATTGAAAAATGATCCAGCACCACGATAATAAAAATGGACTGCATCAAATATAATTTCGCCCTGCGTTACCAGCAGCGCAGGCGCATCTGGTTTATCTTTAATTTCGGGTGATATGAGTAACACCTGCAATCCCCGATTAATATTTCCTGCAAGCTCTGTCACCCTATCTATATCACGCGACAAGGACCACAAACAATCGACTATAGAAATATTAATCGTCAACACCAGTGCAAAATCACCAGCCGTCACGCTGTTATCACTAAAACCCTTGATCAACCATAATAAACAGATACCTTGATAAATAACAAAAGTCCCACCCTGAAAGCCAAATAATTTCATGAAAAACCAGTCTCGCTGCTGGTCAACACGCACATAGGTATTGAAGATACTCGTTAACTGCACATGCTCTTGTGTCCTGCCGGTAAATAAGCGAATAGTCATCATATTACTCAAAGTGTCTGCAACCATCCCAATCACATTGGAACGCATTTCTGCAGATTCATCAGAATAGTGACGACCAATCGCTGACATGCGCAAAGAGCCTACAGAAAAAATAATGATCCAAATAATTAAAGCACCGGCAAACCATAAGCTCACGGAAGAAATGGTAAAAACTGCAATAACAATAGCCACAATTTGACTGATAAAGGTATCGATTAACATTTTTGTAATATCAGGAATGCCCGTCATGACATCTTTAATTTTATTCGATAGCGCACCAATGAGATGATGTTGATAAAAATAATGGGACTGCCGCAACATCCGCTTCATAATTTTAAGCCCTAAATAGCGACGCAAAGGTGGATTCAATTGTAGCCAGGCATAATCATAAAAGCGAAAAATGAGCACTATGGCAGCAGATAGGCTAATGTAAGTGAGCGCCGGCAATAGAAGTTCATCATAAGCCCGTGATGGATTCAAATCGGTCATACGATCAAGCATAATTTTAACCAGATATGGCCTGAGTGATAGATCTACCGCCCAGATCAATGCGATCACCACCTGCACGCACAACCACCATTTAAATCTACTCAGCGCTTTTAAGATAAATGGCATAACACTCGGGGATTTCATGTAACCCTCCCGTACTATAAATTCTCATAACTCACTTAACAATCTGACAGAGTACCGAACACAATATGCAATACCGCACATCAGGTCACTACTCTACCATTGCTCGTGATAGCTTTGCAAGTGGGCCTATAAGGTACATCATCACTCAATTACCCGAAACACCCCCCGATAATTCTTATCTTTGGCAAATCCTTCAACCTCTATGTCTGCTGGTATGTATTGCGCCGTACCTTTGTGTAAAATATCCACAAACGCGTCCACTTTGTCCTTGGCTCCACACACTACTATCCGCACTCGTTGATTGACACTCACTACCTGCACGGTACCTTCCAGCTCCAGGTCCTTAGCATGCTTTTGGACAAATTCGTGCAAAAATCCATCAGGAAAATTGGCACTAAAAGTAATCTTGAGACACTTATGCATCACTCTCTCCTTTTTTTGCTTCTGGCACAAAAGGTAACAAATGTCTCTGACAGGTGTCAAAAGTTATACGCGATCCTGCTGTTTGTGGTTTATAAAATAACAGTTCATGATATACTGATACTCTATTTTAAAGGAATATATATGGCCAACAATACCATTCGTGTCCGTTTTGCACCTGCCCCTACTGGTATGATGCACCTGGGAAACATTAGAACAGCCCTTATGAATTACCTGTTTGCCAAACAAAAGGGCGGCGCTTTTATCCTACGCATAGAAGATACAGATCCTGCACGCAACTATGACCCACAAGCAGTAAACATCAGACACGATCTTGAATGGCTTAATATCTCTTGGGATGAGGGGGTAGGCAAAAGAGGCGATTACGGACCCTATTTCCAATCAGAACGAACCAACATTTACCAGGAAAAATTGGATCATCTTGCGGCCCTGAAGGCAGTGTATCGCTGTTTTTGCACGGAAGAAGAACTCAATAAAAAACGAGAACGGCAACAATTACTGAAACTGCCTCCGCGCTACGATCGCACCTGTCTGCATAGAACTGATGAGAATATCCAGGAACTCATTACTCAAAAGACACCCTTCATATGGCGCCTAAAACTTGATCATAGCCGCACGGTCTCAATACATGACCTGGCACGCGGAGTAGTAAAATTTGAGTTACAACATTTCTCTGATCTATCGTTGACGCGCGCCGACGGGAGTTTTACCTTTGTATTTGCTAATTTCGTCGATGATATGACCATGAAAATTTCACATATTTTCCGCGGTGAGGAACATTTTAGCAATACAGCAGGGCAAGCTGCGCTATATGAAGCATTCAACGTCGCTATTCCTGTTTTCTTTCATATGCCGCTTATTTGTAACCTCAATGGGCAAAAATTATCAAAACGGGATTTTGGCTTTTCGCTGCGTGACCTACGCGCCGCCGGCTATACACCAGAAGCTATCGTAAACTATTTGGGTATCATCGGTACTTCATTTGAGCAAGAAATAATGTCACTTGAACAATTGGTACATGCACTCAATTTCGGTACTATTCACACAACCGGACATATTAAATATGATGCTGAAAAACTTGCCTGGATGAATCACAAATGGATTACGCGGTTTACCATACAACAGCTTACTGACCTGTGTAAGCCCTTTTTATATGCTGCTTATCCGTCTGCTGCACAGCTTGATCAACACACACTCGAATCACTCATTGAAGCTATCAAAACTGATTTGACAACACTCCATGATTGTGTGCCCGCATTGAAATTTTATTTTGAAAAACCGGTACTCAGCAACACAAGTTTTCAGGCAATTATTGATGAGGCACTACTGCCTATTATCAAACAACATCTGAAAGATCAATTAGTCAACGTGAACAACACTGATACGTTTGTCAACGCTATTAAAAAGATCGCCAAGGATAACAACATACCACTAAAATCTTTCTTCTGGTGTATTAGGGTGGCTCTTACAGGCAATTGTGAAGGACCAGCTATTCATGAATTGATACGTATGCTGGGCGCCCAAGAATCGGCGACACGTTTGCAACTGGCGTTAAATCTGGTCTGATACTGCCAATCGATTGGGCAACTTTTTAAGATCTACCACGTACCCATTGCGCTGCATATAGTCCATGATATCTAAAAAAGTTGGTTCCGCGCCCTCAACCACAAAAAATTCGAAGATACTTTTTTCCACATCGAGAGTACGATCGAAAAGCATATGTTCATAACTTTTAAGCGCTGCCACCACAAACCATCCGGTAGAAGGTACCACGTGGGCTTGGTAATAGGAACTATACATGGCTTAATCTTTTCTTGTGAAATCTTCTATTATATGTGAGACTACTTTTATTCAGTAACAATACACTATAATTCTCTTCTTGCCAAGGATTTACATGACTACAAACACTGCCAAAATCGGTGTGGTAACCGCAACTATTATTGGTATGAACGCTATGATTGGTGCAGGGATTTTTGCAGCTCCTGCAGCCATGGCCTCATTGGTTGGCCCCGCCGGCATTCTTGCCTATCTATTTGTAGTCATATGTGTCTGGTTTTTAGCCCAATCACTCGCACGTCTTGCGGCACTGTACCCACAAGAGGGCTCTTTTTATGTGTATGCAAGCAAATGGGGCGGCCACGTGATAGGTCTGATTGCCGGCAGCACCTATTTAGCCGGCCTGTTCATTGCTATGGGATTGTTATCACAAGTAGCCGGTAAATATTTACATCCACTGTTTCCCTCGTGCTCTGCGTACACACTCAGTGTGATAACACTGGCAGGCATTACTATACTCAATATGTGCGGCGTAGCGCTCTCCGAGCTTGGTCAGCAAATTCTGATCGTATGTACCACATTCCCCATTGTAGCGACGACTTTATTGTGTTTGAGCAAAGCAAATATAGCCTATTTGACCCCATTCGCGCCCTATGGTTTTATAAATATTTTTAAAGCTACTCATCTTATTATATTTGGTTTTTTTGGCTTTGAATGTGCTGCTTCACTATTTCCTATCGTGGACAATCCACGCAAAAATGTGCCCCGCGCACTCACCTATTCTATTGCCATTGTCGGGACTCTCTACACCCTATTTGTAGCATCTTTAATTGTATCAACGCCACTGACCTACTTTGCAAATCCTAATGTACTCATACCCGATATTTTGACCAATACATTCCCGCAATACCCGTGGCTTATTAAGGCAGTACACCTTTCAATTTTATCAGCCGTACTAGGCACCATCCATTCGATGGTTTGGAGTTCAGGTACTTTATTAGTATCATTGATGAAAAAATTCAAAAATAAGACTATACACCAACTCGTTGCACAAGGCACAGTTAATAATAGAACAGCGGTATTATGTATCGGCAGCTGCATTCTCGTGACACTGAGCACTATTGAAAATACAGCACTTTTTTCATCGCTCACCTCACTGGGTATCATTACTGCATTTTTATTATCCATCGTTACGTTGTTTACTATCAAAGCAGAATGGACAAGCGGCCGTAATATACAAACCATGATTGGCGTAATTACCGCATTAGCTATTCTTTATTTTGCTGTGCAAGATCTTGCACACGCTCTGTGCAAAAGCATCTAGCAATTGACGTGTGGGCAAAAACGATGCTATAAGTTATTGAAAAAGACAAGGATCGCTCAGAAAGGAAAGTAGATGTTGCAAGCAAATGAAGCACGCATACTGTTTTTGCTCAGTATCATAGGAGTTATTGGTCATCCGGTCTGCATTTGCGCAATGTCAAATCTGACTAACAACGATCCCTATCCTATGTTCACTTCTGACGATCCGCAGCATTTCAACTATACTAATGACACCCTATTACTGGCTGATCTGATCGATAAAAAAGATTACTGGAAAGAGCACGTTACTATTTCTGTTTCTCCGTTTGGGCAAAATGCAAACATTGGCCGCGGATTGTGCGGTGAACGATTTGTCGGCGGTTTTCCGGTATTGCTGGGCGATATAGCGGGGCGGTGGAATATGATTGCACTGTTACTTGGCCAACCGCCACAAGGAAAAACGTTGGGGCCAATTTTGCAAAATGCGCAAGACACCCTATTTCCGGTTAGCCAATTTCCGCGCCCGATTGATGATGAACAGGCCATTGACCCCGATCAGCTTTTTGGTTGTTTTTCTATACCGCTTGAATATAGACAACGCGGTGTCCGCTTTGAAGTACAGGCACAAATTGTGGGCGATTTTGGGCTCACGCTCCAAGCAGGTGTTGCAAGTATATCTCAATGCGTGATGCTCAGTACCACAGTCAATACCCCAGCGGGATTCATTGACCTGACTCAGAATTCAAATAATCTCATGGGCAATACCGATACGCTCGATAAAACTTTTGGATGCTCTAATATCACCGTGCGCAGTGTGGAATGCTTGCTTATGGATGAACTATTTGATATCGCCGAGGAAATTGGCTTTGATATAGACAATTTTAACCGAGTATCGATAGAAGATATTCGCTTGCAACTCTATTGGCGCCATGCCTATCGCCTGACCCCATGTACTGCGGATGAATATGCCATACTGGCCATTCCCTATTTCCAGTTGGGCGGCAGTTTAGCAGCGGCCAAAAAAATTAACCCTTCAGAGGCCTTTGCGTTATCGACCGGCAACAAAGACCATAATGGAATCGGATTCACCGGAGGCATCAACTTTGATCTTGCCTCCACTTTTGAATTTGGCGCAGAAGTTGGCGTTACCCATTTTTTCAGCCGCGATTTTTGTAACGTCCCCGTGCCCAATAATGAATTTCAATCAGGTATTTACCCTTTCAAAACCGATATTAACGTACAGCCAGGTCTCAATTGGCATTTTGCTGGCAAAATAGCCGCCTACCATTTTATGCCCTGCCTCTCGTTTTGGTTTCAATATGTTATCATGGAACACCAGGAAGATAAGATTTGCTTAAAACAGGCTGACCCGGCTTTCTTCCCTGAAATATTAGCCGATAGAAGCCCATTTCAAGCAAAATTTGTCAACACCGCATTCAACTATGACTTATCACAAAATATAACGGTTGGATTTCTGTGGCAGGCACCTATTGGCCAGAAAAATAGCTATCGCAGCAATACCGTGGTATTGAGTGTTATAGGTACCTTTTGACGAGACCATAAAAACCACCTATAATAGTGGTTCTATGTCTTAATACCATATGTACCCATTAAACAGTCTGAAGGACGGTGATTTTCCATGGCACGCAAAAAAGCAAACATAGCCATTACGGTTTCGGGAAATGTCGATCGTGCATTACGTCAGCTTAAGAAAAAAATTGAGCGTGAAGGTGTTGTTCGCGATATGAAACGATGTGTTTACTTTGAGCCGCAAACTCAAAAGCGTCGCAAGCGTTTGGTTCGCGCAATCAAGCAAAATATGATGCGTATGATTGCACAAGGGCTCTACAATCCTGATGAACGATAAGCATTATGGCAAATCGGGTACGAGAAATAAAACACGCGCAACGTGAGGCGCTGATTTATAAAGAAATTTCTAATCTTTTTGTTCGTGTTGCGCATGATGAAAAAGCACTGGCAAGTTTGTATGTAAACCGCGTCAGTTTGTCGCCAGATCGCTCAAACTGCACGGTCTATTTCCAGACACTGGGCGGCCTTGAAGATTTTGAGGCTAAACTCCGGACACTCATACTCTACAAGCCATCATTGCGCACCGCGCTGGCAAAAACGTTACACGGAAGATACGTACCCGATCTTGTATTTAAATATGATGACCAGTTTGATAAACAGCGTCGCGTCGAAGACTTGATCGACAAGCTCAAGGACGAAGGCAAGCTGTAGCAAAGAAGGCATGTACATGAAGCATATCATTATTCTGATTCTCGCCATTGTCAGTCTATCACACAGCACAACAATGGGTATGCATCCTCTCGGCCCTATTGATAAAACACCGCTTAGTGTACAAGAAAAACTAAGACGGGAAAAATGTGCTGAGTACTTCAAAGATCTATGCGCCACCACTACACAACAATCATTTGATACTATGTTTGACCGTATGACTAGTGACAATGATGTACGAGTAGATACAGATCTCATGTTTGCTCTTGCCTTTTACAGGCAAATGGTACGTTCGAACCTTCCTAAAAATTAAGTTTTGCTCCGTTTCCTTGCGCCACAAATCCAATCTTGCGTATCTTGAATGTTGATTACCATTTTTAATATGAAGGCTGATCAATGAAAAAGATATATTTGATATGCGCCGGTCTCATCGCTTTTCATGCAGGCACCACTACCCCGATGATGGAACGATTCAACAAAGCACTAAAACCGATCTATGGAAAATATCTCAAGCGCACACCAGCCCCGTACATCTTCTACGACCCGCGTGGTTCCTATTCCTCCTATGCCCCCTACGCCCCACGTGATTCCTATTCCTATTTTTCTCCCCATTTTAATATGTACCATTACGTGGGCATGGATTATACAGCAGCTGATGCATCAACTTTAATTTTGATCACACAGCACATCCAACAAGATCTCGCAATTGGCATACGAGGCTTCAAATTTAAAGACACGGAGTTGATGATATTGAGAGATAAAAACACCAGATATGCTAGCTTATCTACTATTATCAGGGAAATTGCAATATTTGCAGAAAAACACAATGAATTAGTAATTGTTCATTTGGTAGACACAGAAAAATACGAAAATATAATTACTGAACTTATTAAAAAACAGACTGATATTCACCATCTCTTTTTTACGCCATCTGACCAATTAAAGGATATAGAAAAAAATGCAGCAAAAAATCGTATTAAAAACACTGCAAATAAGAACGGACTCACGGTCTGGCCGCGGCTTAAATGGAATTATGCCAACCAAAAATTGGTGATGATTACCTGGGATTCTAAACTCAATTCAGACTACTGCTGGAATTATGACACCTATTTCACACATAATTTGAACGACTCCAAAAAATTGATTGAATCAAACGTATCTTCTATCTCAGCTGCTATGCCAAAAGCTGCCAATGATCAACCGACCATTTTTTATTCTGATGTGCTGAAAGCGGAGCTTATTACGGGGCTGAGTTTTATAACTTTGCTTGCTGCAAATATGATTTCCAATTATCTGTATTCACTGTATAGTCAGCCAATTTCGTACCAACCACCATTTAATCCTATGGACTGGATCAATAATCCCAGTATAATCCCCGCAAATGCGAAACAAACTTTTGATGTTATCCTTGCAAAAACACGAACTTTTGGTCCAGAAAATCCTAACAATCCCCTTAATTTAAACAATGAGGGACTCGTATATTTACGATATAGATTAAAGGAACTATTTACCCCACAACGAGTATATACTTATTATCCAAGTCGATTTCTGAGCCTCTGGACAAATCTTATTGCATCAGTTGGTAGCGGCCTCACCGCGCTGGGCATATACGCCATAGGGCATACTAAAAATGCATTTACCGTCGTCAAAGTAGAGGAGATCCCAGCCAATATGGCAGTGAACGGTGTATTTTTGACCAAGCCGCTCACGCCAACTGATATCACCACTATCAAGGAAAACAGAAGCAGTATTTTCAATGCCGTGTCAAAACTCAATAAAGATGATTATAAAATCATCAATGATTTTCAGCGCTCATTGTGGATGAAAATCGCACATCATGGCAGAAGGGCTGTTTCACCAATCACCAATCGGCTGCGCAAGAAGAGATAGGGGTTGAAATAGTAGCAACGCTGCCCTCAATTAATCCACCATTGCTATTCTGACTGCTTTATGGTATACATTCTCCTATGGAAATTATAATACAATGTTCACTATCATCCTCTATGCATATCGGCACCGATGCCGGTTTTCTCTGCGCCGAGCGAAATAACAGCTCTGCGCAAAACTATTCTTACTATTCTTATTTTACCTATAGGGGTACTGCTCATGCCTAAATAGTAGATCACACTATACTCTAGGCATTGCGATAGACCCCGGATTTAAAAACCCGGGTTTTTTGTTGCAAAAACAATCTAGATTTATATGTACTAATATCCTGATGATACAAGGAAATCACCATGCAAAAAAAATATATTTGGCTCGATGGCACTATAGTTCCATGGCAAGAAGCTACCATACATATAGCAACCCACACACTCCATTACGGATCCGGCGCATTTGAAGGTATACGATGCTATGCAACACCGCAAGGCCCTGCCATTTTTCGGCTCACCGATCATACCACTCGATTACTTACATCATTTGCCAGTTTTGGGATCAACGTACCGTTTTCTCAGGCCACTCTAGAACAAGCAATCATTGATACCGTCAAAATCAATGGACTCGATAATTGTTATATTCGGCCAATACTCTTTTTTGGCGACGAATCATTACTGTTAAATCCCAAAAATCTATCCGTTCATTGCGCAATAATGGTATTAGAAATGCACAAGTATCTGGGCACAAAAGCTATTAAAGTCACCATTTCCAACATTAAACGTATGCATCCGGAATCGGCTCCGTTGCATAGCAAAATCAATGGTTATTATGTCAATTCTATTTTTGCCTTTCAAGATGCTCAAAAACGAGGCTTTGATGAAGCCTTATTATTAGATCATGATAATAGGATCGCTGAAGGATCAGTAGCAAACATATTTTTTGTTATAGATGGTATATTAAAAACACCTACCGCAGAAACTATTTTGCCCGGCATCACTCGAGATACCGTCATTATTTTGGCACAACAACTCGGCATCGCAGTATGTGAAGAATCTATACATCTTGATGATCTGTCTCGCGCGACAGAAGCCTTTTTTACTGGCACCGCAAGTGAAATAACCCCTATACACATGATCGATCAGCACCAATATGCAATACCGGGACTAATCACCGAAAAAATAAAATCCATGTATACCGCTATAATCACCGGTCATGCTACACAAGACCAAAAATGGCTTACTTTTGTACAATAATAAACACTATTATTCCAAGGATTTCACATGAAAAAAATTATTATCATCACACTCAGCATTTGCCTTCTGATAGGAGTTTTTATCCTTATTAAAAAGATGAAAAAAGTTCCTACATCTGGCTATCAGATCGGTATTTTACAAACTGCTTCACACCCCGCACTCGATGCAGCACGAGAAGGCTTTACGCAAGAATTACAAAAATTAATGGGCGCTAATGTGAACTTCGTCATCAATAATGCACAAGCATCAATACCCAATGCGCATGCTATCGCCCAGCAATTTCATGCCAATAAACAGTTTGATGCTTTTTTTGCAATAGCAACACCGGCGGCACAAGCATTAAGTTCCGTAGAAAAAGAACGACCAATTATTATCGCCGCAGTCACGGATCCGTATGGTCTTGGACTGATACATCCTGGCACTAATGTATGCGGCTCTCAAGATATGATTGACGTCAAAGCAGCCATTGAATTGATACGTACATTGATACCGGACGCAAAAACCGTCGGTCTTTTGTATACATCGGGTGAAGTCAATGCACTGGCAGCAACAAAAATAATGCGAGCAGAGTTGAAGAAAATGGATATCAATAGCCTGGATTTTAGCGTCAGCCAAGAGTTAGAACTTGCTGGTATGGTTGAATCAGCATGCAGAAAAGTGGATGTCCTTTTTGCACCAAACGACAATATTATCGCATCAAGTATTAGTCTGGTAGCATCAATAGCATTAAAAAATAAAGTCCCCTTGTTTGTCAGCGACCCTATGCTGGTTGCCTCAGGCCCTTTAGCTGCCCGCGGCATTGATTACAAAGAAAGTGGTGCTCACGCTGCTCGTTTAGCGCATGAGGTACTGGTCAACGGCAAAAAACCATCTGAGTTACCAATTGCACAAACACCAAGTAATGCCATTGTTATTAATAAAAAAACCATTGAAGCTCTGGGACTGCACATACCGGGCGAGCTTGCATCACAAGTAACGCTAGTCGAATAAAAAAGGAACTATCATGATTGAACTCGTAGAAATAGCGCGTGGCATTATTGAGCGTGGTCTTATTTTTGGCATAATTGTGGCAGGAGTATATCTTGCTTCACGGCTTATCAAATTTGATAATCTCGCCGTTGAGGGCGCCTTTGGGCTCGGCGGAGGCATAACTGCCTTGTTGATAGCCCATCACATAAATCCAATACTCGCACTTATCGCGGCCGCGGGTCTTGGGGCGTTATCTGGTATAGCAACCGGGTTACTCAACACAAAGCTGAAACTGAATAATTTAATTAGTGGTATAGTCATCACCGCTGCTGCTTTTTCAATCACACTCAAAATCGCTGGATCAAATCTGACGCTGAGCAGCATGCCCACTATTTTTAATCTGTTGCCCACTGAATTGATCCCCTATGGTACTTTTTTTACACTTCTATTATTCTGCTTAACTCTTTTTTACCTGTTAACATTGTTATTAAAAAGCGAAGTTGGTTTTTTATTACATGCGGTCGGTGACAACCCTCAAATGCTCACCAATGTGGGAAAAAGTGTCCATTTTTACCTAATTCTAGGACTGGTATTATCCAATACACTTGCTGCACTGAGCGGATCTCTTTTTGTGCAATACGTCGGCTATTTTTCCATATGGAGTAGTGTGGGAATCCTCATTATAGGCCTTGCAGGTATGCTGTTGGCGCAGGCCATCAGTACTGAATTTGGTCTTGCATTATTATCAGGTTCAATCATATATCAAGCAATCATAGCACTCACGTTTGAGCTACAACTAGACCAAGATTGGAATAAATTGGTTACCGCCTTGCTTATTGTATTGATGATTTTGATCAAACAATCCATACATAAAAAATAGGAATCTACATGTTAGAATTTAAAAATATTAACGTCTCTTTTGGCAATAACCATGTACTAAAAAATGTGTCATGCCAAGTAAAGCAAGGCGATTTCATTGTCATTGTAGGAGCCAATGGCGCTGGTAAGAGCACTTTTTTTGATACCATAGCGGGAAAAACAAAACCTACCTCTGGCGCCATCATACTCGATGGTATTGACATCAGCAGATATAGCGAACTACAACGATCGTCTATGATTACCCGCATCTTTCAAAATACACGACTTAATTCTGTCGGCTCCATGACTGTCGCGCAAAATCTTGCATTCGCCCGTTACAGCCGCCGCAGAGTCCAACTGGTAGATGGTATGAATACATTACCAGCAATTGAAGCTATCAAGCTTGTAGAAAATCTTGGAATAGATAAATCAATTTTAACAAAAAAAATGAATTCATTATCGGGTGGTCAACGACAATTGATTGCTTTTGTAATGGCAACTCAATTAATACCAAAAATTTTGTTACTTGATGAACCAACCGCCGCACTTGATCCGCAGGCAGCAACACGACTACTACAATATGCAACTTCTTTTATCAAGCAACATAACATAACGACATTATTGATAACCCATGATCCGCATATTGCATTGAGCATTGGCAATAAAGTTTGGATTCTGGACAATGGCACTATCGCACAACAATTTAGCAGCGCAGAAAAACAAAACCTCAACCCAGACAAACTCATTGGCCAAATTGATTATGGATTACTCGCTACAGCTGCTAAAAATAGGTAGATCACCATGCTCGATTCATCAATAATTACTCTCTTTTTCATCCCCCTAGCCCTCTGCTGGGGTTCATTTTTAAATATGCTTGGCTACCGCTTGGTGCATGATCGCAGCATTCTAGCCAAACGTTCGCAGTGCCCTCGATGCAACACAATCATTGCATGGTATGACAATATTCCTGTCATTTCGTGGCTTCTATTGCGCGGACGGTGCAGACAGTGCAAAAAGCCAATTTCACTGTTGTATCCACTTATTGAGCTGCTGACACTCGTTGTTTTATATGCGGTATACACATGCGTAGACCACCAATTCTTTGTAGCCTACTTTTTATTTGCATCAGCGCTTATTATCACCATCCGTTCTGATTTAGAAACTATGCTTATATCACGGTTTGTATCACTGTATGCAGTACCGGTGGGTATTGTGTGCGGCGCTTTTGGCCTGCTGCCAATCGGGCCTGTGGACAGTGTGACAGGCGCATTGTTTGGGTATGGTCTTTTTTGGTGTATCGCCACTGCTTTTTACCACTTCACTGGCAAGCATGGTTTAGGACAAGGTGACATAGATTTGCTCGCATTCATCGGATCATTCACCGGCATTATTGGCTGCTGGGCCACTATGCTTATTGGCTCAATTGCAGGATCAGTGGTTGGTATTGTAGCGCTGCTATGTACCAAACAGGGGCTGCAAACGCGCATTCCCTTTGGCCCATTCCTTGCGCTCGGCGCCATTTACTATATCCTTGTGCAACAAAAGATTCATGCGCTACTGCTCGGCTTCTAATTACTCAGGTCATCTTGGATAATCCAGATTCTATTATTCTGGTCAACTGCCATAATATCGGGCACGCCATCACCATCAATATCGCCCGCTGCTATGATGACAAAACTATTGGCATCAGCCTTGGCCGCCGATAAATGGGATGCAGGTGTTTTCAAGCTACCGGTAAAATAATTTTTGCCCTCGGCACCATGTGCAAAACCGTAGGTATAGTATAATTGCCCTTCCGGTTTCCAGCCTATACCGCCTTGCCCACACAGTGCGTCGCAATAGGTGCCATGTTCTGCCCAGTACGCTTTTTGCGCCGCGTACAATGCGCTTAAATTCATATACACTTCAGCACGTTTTGCTTTTGCTAAAAAACGAGAAAAACTAGGCACAGAAACCATAGCAAGCAACGCTATAATCGCCACCACAACCATCAATTCAAGCAGCGTAAATCCACGCGTATTCATAACATCTCCTTGTGTAAATATGCACCAAGCATACCGCCGTTTAATCATGCATAGTCAAGAAAATTGTACGCCAGCAATTTTTTGTAAAGTGTCAAGCGGATAGGCACCTTCGCGCACCACGCGGATACCATTTTGAGAACAATCAAGAATGGTGGATGCTACTGGCTTGGCAGACGCAGTAAACTCGTCATCAACTATGTATGCGACTGCGTCAAGAATGTCTGCGTCCACTTGAGCTATGCGCTGCGGCACTGGTTGATAGGCCACGTTTGCACTGGTCGAAAAAAGAGGGCCACAGTGCGCAAGCACTGCCTGTAACCCCGCGTGATTAGGCACTCTAATGGCAATAGTACCTGCAGCACCGATAACAAAAGGGGGCACTGACTCGCACGCCTTGAAAATAAGCGTCAAGGGACCTGGCCAGCACGAGCGTATCAACTTTTCTATATGTAAATTGTCGATAGGGTCCACCAATTGGTCTAGCAGGTCGGCAGATGGCAACAGTACAATGTATGGCTTCTCCTGCCTTTTTTTAATGGTATCAAGATGAGCTCGCCCGGCTTGTGACACAGGTGCCAAGAGGCCTAGGACGGTATCAGTTGTGCTGAGTACCACGGAACCAATACGCATTAAATGCACCATCTTTTTAATGGTGGCAGGCATGTGCCAAAAGGAGTATTTTTCTTTTTCTATAGCCATTTTTCTTTTGTAAATAACAACATGGATTCACGAATATTATTGCTTGATTGACATTTTCGCATTATACCGTATCTTTGAATATATGTCACTTAATTATAAGGTAGCAAAGGGATAGACACAACGTGACAGATTGAAAAGATTACAAATAACACCATTGAGCCATATCCATGACTCGAATAACGTTATGTGGGGAACTCTTATGAAGGAAAGAAATTTACATAAGGCGCCAACTGTCAAAGACATCGTCGGCGCAGGTAAACAACGAAGCTATAGCGAAGTTGTTGAATTTTTAGATAAAAATTGGCGCACAAATCCGGCCGAAGCTGCAATCACCCGTATGAAACAACTGGATCACGCATTTGAATCTCTATCACACAAAATCGATACCATTCTAATAACTGGCACCAACGGCAAAAGTTTAACCGCTTATTTTGCTACCCAATTACTACAAGCAGAAGAATTGTGTGTCGGTACCTTCTATTCGCCGCACACATTGACGTATAATGAACGTTTTGCTATTAATGGCGAAACAATCGCGAATAAAGTATTTACTGAACTTGCGAACGAAGTACTCAACGCTGCGGAAAACTTACAAGTAAGCCCTAATACCTATGAAGTGCTCACCATGATGGCATTACTCCACTTTAAAAATAATAATGTGGACGTAGCTATTATAGAAATCAGTGACACTACGACTACGAACGCCGCACATATTTTTCATCCAAAAGTCGCCGCTATTACCCGTATTACTGAGCAAGAGACGCCCCATGCCGACGTACAGACTATCGCCCAAATGCTGAGCATAGTCAAAGCAGGTACCCATGTCGTATCGGCTGATCAGAGTAAATTAAATTTGCACGCTATTCAAACACTCGCCGCTGAAAAAGGTGGTACGTGGGCTATGCCTATTCGCAAACTCGCGCCACTCAGTTATCCTTTTGAACAATTGCATGGTCGTTGCGCAGCCCTTGCAGAACGTGTAGCACATATCTATATCAATGTATTTGCGCACAAAGATGCAATAATTGTTTCCAGCGCGCACAATAGCTTACTGGCAAAACAAAAAGGTCAACGTGGCCGTCCTACTACAGAAGCAAAACGTCAAGCGGAAATTCATCCTAAAAAAACTATTGAACAATTCTGGAAAGATACCACCAATTGTTTGCCCGGTAGATTCCAATTACTTGATAAAGAAAAACCATCTATTTTACTGGATAACGCCGGTAATTTAGATGCATTCAAAAATGTGCTCCTTGGTATTCGTCTGCTTCATTATCAACGGCCGCTCAAAGGATTGACTGTTATTCTTGGCTGTAATAGAAGCGATCTGAATATGCAAGAATTCTTAAAATTATTACGCTATTTCTTCAAAAAGACATCAGGACAAGTAATTGTATGCCCAGTAGAACCCGTTCCTGGCCATCATGGTGATCAAGTATGGGATGTTGAACAAGTTACCAATGACATCAAGAGCATGAAAATAAAAGCACGCTCGAGCAAAAATTTCAAAGAAGCCTTTGAAATAGCGCAAAAATCAGTCGATGAACGGCATGGTCTTGTAGTTATTACTGGATCTCCATCGATCGTCACTGAGTACTGGAAAAATAAAGGCATTAAGAAGATTACTGCGCCAAGCGCATAAATACGTGATACCCCCCATATGGCTTATACCTATTGCTGCACTGCAAGTATCATTGGCCTTATTGCTGGATTATTGTATGGACTCTCCTTTGTGTTGTTTCAAAGGAGAGTTTTTTCTTCCGATCACACCTCAAATATCAAAAAATATTCCCACCTGTTTCTTGTTTTGCGCATACTAGTGCTGATGCTTTTTGGCTTCTATCTATTGCACTCACCACAGATAGCTTCTATACTGGTCATGGTGTTATCATTTGTGATAGCGTTTTGGCTAGTAATACTCAATAAAAAGTTTTTTTTGTATGAATAGCATCTCATCATCACACCCACATCTCTGGTCACTCGGGTCCCTAGTGCTCGGCTATGACTCGCCGCTGTTTATGGTTAAAAAAGATACCATTATATATACATGGGTTGTGCTGGGTGTCTTGCTTGCGTTACTTCTGATCACCCGATTCATGCTCACGCGCAGGAGAGGTATTGTCTATTTTCTCGCCCTATCATATGTCAATTTTTTTAAAAATTTATGTGACCAATCAATCGGTTCATTTTTTTTCGGGCATATGTCCTTTATTATTGCACTTTTTACGTTTATCCTACTGTGCAATACCATTGCCATAATTCCATCAGTAGAAGAACCCACCACCGATATCAATACCACGCTTGCCCTCGGGCTCATCACATTTATATATACACAAATTACTGCCATCTATAATCATGGCTTGTTATCCTATATCAAAGAATATTTTACACCCTTTTTTATCATGTTTCCCTTGCACGTAATTGGTAAAATTGCCTCCGTCATTTCATTATCATTCCGCCTTTTTGGTAATATCCTAGGCGGCGCACTCATCTCCAACATTTATCTTAATGCTATTAAAGGATCATTGTTACTGGAGCTCATAGGACTTTGCTCTGGTTTTAATCTCGCCATTTTGGCTTTTTTTGGTCTTTTTGAAGGTTGTCTACAAGCATTTGTTTTTACCATGCTTTCATTAACCTATTTATCAATCGCAATACGTGGCGAGGAAAGTACCTAAGTCAGGAGCTATGAGTATGGATTCAACCAGCGCATTTATTCATTATGGCACCATCGCACTTGCGGTAGGAATCAATTCTGTTGGGGCCGGCATTGGAGAAGGCCTAACCAGCAGAGCCGCACTTGACGCCATCAACATCCAACCAAGCGCACGTAATAATATCACACGCACTGCGATACTGGGTATGGCTCTTATTGAAACAGCAGCTATTTTGGGCGTAGTAGTCGCCATGATGCTTTTGATCGGTGCCTCTAACGTGGTCAGCACCTACTACATGGGCCTTGCAGAAATTGGTATTGCACTCTCTATTTGTGTATGCGGACTCGTGCTCGGTATAGTGTCAGCCTTGCCTGCGCAAGCTGCTTGCCATGCCATTGCACGGCAACCATTTTTTGCACAAAAAATATTTCGCTTCATGCTCATTACTCAATCGCTCCTGCAAAGCCCAATCGTCTTTGGTTTCATAGTTGCTTTCATTATAAAGTTCCAGGCAGCAAAAATTAATACGCTTGCCGAAAGCCTCCGTCTTATTGCCAGTGGCTTGGCTATAGGATTGGGCGGCATTGGTCCATCCATTGGACTTGCGCTCTTTGCGCGCCAAGCATGTGCGAGTGTTGGCATTAATCCACACGCATACCCAAAACTATTTTCTTTTACTTTGATTAGCCAAACTATTATTGAAACGCCTATTATTTTTGCTTTTGTGATCTCCCTTTCATTACTCTTTATAGGCACTATACCAGGATCCGATCAAGCGGCAATTCTGCGCGGTATTATATTTGTGTCCGCCGCACTCGCTACCGGACTGGGCACCTTTGGAGCCGGCGTTAGTTCAGGAAGAACCGCTGCTGCCGCATGCATGCAAATTGCAAAAAATCCTGATGTGCATATGATGATTTCACGTGCAAGCATGTTTGCACAAGGCCTGATTGAAACCTGTGCTATTTATGCAGTATTAATATCGCTCATATTAATTTTTTTCCCCCTAACTTAAACGTTTTCGAGTATGTATGAAGCACAAAAAAATTCACGTTATTTATATCATTACCAAATTAGAATTAGGCGGTGCACAAAAAGTATGTCTTGCACTGCATGAAGGCATCAACGACACTTTATTTAGTTCTCACCTGATTAGCGGCGCGCAAGGAATTCTAGCCACCGCAGTACACAACAAACAAAATATATGCCTACTGCCCACCTTTGTACGCGAAGTATCATATACAACCCTGTTGACTGAAATCAGATGTTTTTTCACACTCGTCAGCCATTTGAGCGCACTCAAAAAACAACATCAACATCTGATCGTACATACCCATAGCACAAAGGCAGGCCTCATGGGCAGATGGGCCGCTTGGTGTACTGGCATAAAAATACGCATTCATACCATCCATGGTTACGGATTTCATCCTTATCAATCTTGGCCCACATGGTTTGCAATATATGCGCCGGAATGGATAACGAGCTTCATTACGACGCACTTTATCTGTGTTTCATCTGCGGATGTAAAAACAGGAATTAAACGACTCCCTTTTTTCTCCGCCAAACACACTATTATTCGTGCTGCCGTAGACACACCGCATTTTTATACGCCTGCAAAAAGCACCGCGTTAGACATGCCTGATATTTTTATTTTTGGCACCATTGCATGCTTCAAACCACAAAAAAATCTATTTGATTTATTACAAGCATTTGCGCATGTATATGCGCACAATAATAACACCCGTCTTGAAATTATTGGCGATGGTATGCAACGGCCCGCACTAGAGGCATGGATACAGCATCACAATTTGACCTCGGTTATTACCCTGCATGGCTGGCAATTGGACGTGACAACATTTATGCGCACCTGGCAAGCTTTTGTACTCAGTTCATTATGGGAAGGATTGCCATGCTCTATTATTGAAGCGCGATTACTCAAGCTACCGGTTATCAGTTATGACACGGGTGGCATTCATGACGTGATTATACATGAACATAATGGGCTATTGTCGATCCCCAAAAAGTGGCATATGCTCGCACAACACATGATACAACTATCAACCAACAAGCAGCTGTATCATACTCTGGCTGCATACCAAGATAATTTGTCAGATTTTGAGTACGCACACATGATCAATGAACATAAAAACTTATATGAAAAATTAGTATAATACATGACTTTTGTAGGCAGTTACATTATATTATCGGTAAAAATTATCAGCTATTTGGAGATTTACGTATGCATAAAAGCCTATTAGATGCTATAGGAAACACACCACTCGTACGCGTTCACTTCGATACCCCTGCGCATGTATACGCAAAATTAGAATACTTAAATCCCGGCGGCAGCGTAAAAGACCGCTCAGCCTTGTACATGATTGAATATGCGGAAAAAAACGGATTACTCAAATCAGGTGGCACCATCGTAGACGCATCTTCGGGTAATCATGGTGTTGCAGTCGCCATGATTGGCGTCACCAAAGGATATAGGGTTATTATCACCGTCTCTGAAAAAATCAGCCAAGAAAAAATGGCAACGATAAAGGCATACGGTGCACAGGTGGTAGTATGTCCCGCTACTTCGTTTATTGATGATCCACGCAGTTACCACAGTGTTGCGCGTAAAATACACCAAGAAACTCCTAATTCATTCATGCCGGACCAATATTTTAATACCGTCAATGCGCAGGCACATTATACGCTGCTCGGACCAGAAATATATCGTCAGACAAATGGTACTATTACACATTTCTTTGCATGCGCAGGTACTGGTGGCACCATAAGCGGGGCTGGCAAATACCTCAAAGAACAAAATCCGAATATCAAGGTAATTGGTGTAGACTCAAATAATTCGTTTCGTTCTACCAAAGGAGACCCAAAGCCATACAAAATAGAAGGTATGGGCATTGATTTTGTATCACCTGTTATGAATTATGCGGTTGTGGACGAAATTGTTGAGGTAGCCGATGATGATGCATTGCCTATGTTACAAACTATGGCAAAGAAACATGGTCTTTTGGTTGGCCCCAGCTCTGGCGCTGCCGCCTATGTAGCACAAGAATACGGCAAAAAACTAAAAAAGGGGGATGTAGCCGTCATGATTTTTGGCGATTCGGGACGCGCATATTTGACCAAAAATTTTTATTGATGTGCCTGGGTGTAAAACCCTAGATTACTTTTTAAATGCATAAAAGAAGGCCGTGCACTCAGCGCCTGCCTGACCGCATTTTCACCTTCCTCAAACTTGCCCAGATACCATGCTGCACGCCCCAGTAAATCGTACCGGTAATAATCATAAAACTCGTAATTTATAAATAGTAGATCATCATGCGGATACGGAATTTGTACTGCTGCATGGGCAAATAAATAACACAATGGATAATCGCCTACGCTCCAATAATGGTCCGCAAGTCGTACAAGTGGTTCTGCGCGCGCTGGTCGCAATGAATAGGCATGCAAATATTGCCTATGTGCTTCATCCCAACTACCATGTCCAGTAGATGCTAAACGTTCCAGCACTTGTGCAAGACGATAGCTGGCCATAAATGTTTCTTCTGGCCAGCCAGGAACGGTAAGTCGTTTTTCATACCATATGCATGCATTTTCAAGATCATCCAGACAATCAAATGTTTGTGCTAAATAAAACAAGGTACGTGCATTGAGCGGCTCTTGCATATGCTCAGTCATTAAAATGCCCACGTCTCGTTGCCACCGTTTACGTGATTGTTCTGTACCTACCGCTGTGACAGTCCGTTCTATATAAATATCATCAGGTAATTTTAGAGTAGTGATGATATTTGGCACTTCATGTACACCGCCTACAAAACGTACTTGGCAATGAGTTCTGATAAGACGAGGGTGATAAAAAGTATCACACGCATTTACCACCCGTATTAAATATAAAGGATCAGAATCTGCTGTATGCGACACACAAAATGCACGTAAGGTATCCACTCCATGTACAAGCCACTCTGCATCAATCATAAGCATAAAATGTGCATGAGGGAATGCAGCTTCGGTCAATGCAAGTGCACGATTACGTGAAGAAGCAAAATTCACAAAAGGTTCTTGCATTATGTGGTACTGCACGATGTTATTTTTGGCAAAAAAATCGCGTGTTACTGCTATTGTCATATCGGTAGATCCTGTATCAAGGATAAAAAACGAGGAAATACCACCGTCAACCAATGGTTGCAAAGTCCGTTCCATGACATGCGCCTCATTTTTTACCATGAGTACGGCAACTAATAGATCATCACACGCAGAAATTGATACGACACTCAGTAGACACAATACGCCTGTTACTACATACCACATATTTTGTTTACCCTGTTTACGACACTGCTGCACACTTGGCCTCCACTGCACGCAGACGCTGCTCCAATTGCTTGATCTCATTTAAAAGCATCGCTATAAAGCGTTCATAGTGCACGCCCTGCACGTTACCATCCACATCATGATATACAACCCCAGGAAACACCTGCGCTACTTCTTCAGCAATAAGACCATATTGCCTATCTTGTGGCGCATCTGCAAGACCGGGAGCAGAGGCTCTGTTCCATAAAAAGGTCACCGGTCTGAGTTTATAAATATCCTTGCTATCGATGCCCATATCTTGAATGTCAGCCTTATATCGTGCTGATGATGATGCGACGCCAAGCTGATCACTGGCACTTACGAGCACCCCAGAACCCGTTACTACTCTACCCTGAATACCAGATATAAACGCTTGATTCAGCTGAATACCAGAGCCCCCAGTACCATTACCAATACGTAAAACGTTTGATTCGCCAGTAGTACCAGGACTATTGAGAAGGACATTGCCACTTTCTGATCCGGTATAGTTAAGCCCTGATTGCTGCCCTACGAGAGCATTGAATACGCCGCCAACAAGATTAATGCCACTTAGCCAACCAAGCGCAACATTGCTACCACCTGTAGCAGCTCCTAGTGCGCTTGAACCAATTGCCACGTTACGTGTCCCACTTATATTTGCCAATAATGCACCTTCACCAACCGCTACATTATCTGAACCAGTGGTTATTGCCTTGCCTGCATTCGTTCCAATGCCTATATTATTACCGCCTGACGTTATTGCGTTCAGTGCACTAGAGCCAATACCAACATTATTAGTACCTCCCGATAAAGATGCTAGAGCGCTGCCTAAAACCACATTACTCGTTGCTGCAAAATCGAGTGTTTCGGTTGATCCAGATCCGGCAAATTTAGGCGTCGCATTTGCCGTTACTATGCTAATATTACCACCGGATGGACTGAGCGCTCCGCCACTATTGCCGGTGATCTTTTGTACTACACCTGTTGCACTGGCTGCTACTGTAATAGTATTGGCCGTTGGCGTGACGGTAATACCAGTACCACCGGTAATGGTGGCCGTACCTAGTTGATTACCCGATTCAGTCACCACTTGTGCGGTGGAACCCACATTGACTCCATCAATACCACAGATAAATGCTTTATTCAGCTGCTGCGTACCTAATCCTGTGGCAGCGCCGATGCGTAGCACATTCGATTCACCCGCAGTGCCGGAGTTATTAATCAGCACGTTGCTGCTTTCAGCGCCTGTATAATTACCGCCTGCAGTAGCACCCAGTGCAACGTTATAAGAACCGGTGGTAATACCACTTGAGTTGCCATTCGTTAACGTTATGTTACCCACCGCAACATTAAATGATCCTGTCGTTACAAATTCTCCCGCATCAAGACCATGCAGTACATTATCATGACCCGTCGTCATATTCTGGCCACTGTTTTGTCCGATTGCATTATTATTGCTACCGGTGGTGTTTTTGAGTGCATTGATGCCAATGGCTATATTTTGAGTACCGGTTGTATTGGTACTGAGTGCCAAGGTGCCAATGGCCACATTATTAAAGCCACTCGTCAGCGCTGATCCTGCGTTAAATCCTACTGCAATGTTACTGGTTCCTGTTGTGACCGCTGAAAGTACGCCCGTGCCAAAGCCAACGTTCTGAGTGCCCGTGGTGACTGACGAGAGGTTACTCCCCAACACCACATTGTTCGGTGCTGCAAAATCGAGTGTTTCGGTGGATCCAGATCCGGCAAACTTAGGTGTTGCATTTGCCGTAAATATATTAATATTGCCGCCCGTTGGACTTATGGCCCCGCCACTATTTCCCGTAATTGTTTGCACGACACCCGTTGCACTGGCGGCTATCGTAATAGTATTGGCCGTTGGCGTGACGGTAATACCCGTACCTCCGGTAATGGTGGCCGTACCTAATTGATTACTCAATTCAGTCACTACTTGTGCAGTGGAACCCACATTAACTCCATCAATACCACAAATGAATGTTTTACTTAATTGTTGCGTACCTAATCCTGTGGCAGCGCCGATGCGTAACACATTCGATTCACCTGCAGTGCCGGAGTTATTAATGAGCACGTTGCTGCTTTCAGCGCCTGTATAATTACCGCCTGCAGTAGCACCAAGCACAACGTTATAAGAACCGCTTGTAGCACCGGTACTACTACCATTCGTTAATGTTGTGTTACCCAAAGCCACGTTAAATGAGCCTGTCGTTAAAAATTCACCTGCATCAACACCATAGAGTACGTTATCATGGCCTGTCGTTATGTTTGACCCACTGATATACCCAATTGCGTTATTGTTGCTCCCCGTTGCTCGTAATAGTGCACTGGTCCCTATAGCCGTATTAAACTGCCCCGTCACATTCATATCTAATGCCATAGAACCAATCGCTATATTATCGGTACCACCCGTTACTGCATGATTCGCATTAAATCCTACTGCAACGTTATTTAAACCACTAGTAAGCGCCGCAAGTACTCCCGTTCCAAGACCAGTATTATCACTGCCACTCGTAAGCGCTGGTAGGGAACTACCTAAGACCACGTTACTCGTTGCGGCAAAATCGAGTGTTTCGGTGGATCCAGATCCGGCAAATTTAGGTGTTGCATTTGCCGTTACTATATTAATATTGCCGCCCGTTGGACTTATTGCACCACCGGTATTTCCGGTAATTGTTTGCACGACACCCGTTGCACTGGCTGCTACCGTGATAGTATTGGCCGTTGGCGTGACGGTAATACCCGTACCTCCGGTAATGGTGGCCGTACCTAATTGATTACCCGATTCAGTCACTACTTGTGCGGTGGAGCCAACATTAACTCCATCAATACCACAAATGAATGCTTTGCTTAATTGCTGTGTATCTGACCCCGTGGCAGCTCCTATGCGCAATACATTTGATTCTCCAACAGTACCAGAATGATTAATCACAACGTTACTACTTTCTGCACCAGTATAATTACTGCCCGAAGAAAAACCAAGTCCGATATTATAAGAGCCAGCCATAATACCACTGGAGCCACCAGCCGCTAAGGCACTAGTGCCCACCGCAACATTAAATGATCCTGTTGTTACAAATTCTCCTGCTTCAAGACCATAGAGTACATTATCATGGCCCGTCGTCATAGCGTTACCACTGATATACCCAATCACCGTATTGTCGCTACCGGTTGCACTTACTAGTGCCCCCGTCCCTATTGCTACATTAAACTGTCCTGCGGTATTTGCAGCTAACGCAGCTCCCCCAATAGCTATGTTATTACTACCACTCGTTATTGCATGACCCGCATTCAACCCTACTGCAACATTACTTGCGCCACTACTAACCGCCGCAAGTGCCCCTTTTCCAACACCGGTATTATTAGTTCCAGTCGTAATCGAAGGCGAAGAGCCTAATACCAGATTTGTCGTTGCGGCAAAATCGAGTGTTTCGGTGGATCCAGCACCCGCAAATTTAGGCGTTGCATTTGCCGTGACTATATTAATATTGCCACCGGATGGACTTATTGCACCACCGGTATTTCCGGTAATTGTTTGCACCACACCCGTTGCACTGGCTGCTATCGTAATAGTATTGGCCGTTGGCGTGACGGTAATACCCGTACCTCCGGTAATGGTGGCCGTACCTAATTGATTACCCGATTCAGTCACTACTTGTGCGGTGGAGCCTACGTTGACTCCATCAATACCACAAATGAATGTTTTACTTAATTGTTGCGTACCTAATCCTGTGGCAGCGCCGATGCGTAACACATTCGATTCACCCGCAGTGCCGGAGTTATTAATCAGCACGTTGCTGCTTTCAGCTCCCGTATAATTACCGCCTGCCGCAGCACCAAGCGCAACGTTATAGGAACCGGTGGTAATACCGCTCGAGTTGCCATTCGTTAACGTTATGGTACCCACTGCAACATTAAATGATCCGGTCGTTACAAATTCTCCTGCATCAAGACCATAGAGTGTATTATCATGACCCGTCGTCATATTCTGGCCACTGTTTTGTCCGATTGCATTATTATTACTGCCGGTGGTGTTTTTGAGTGCGTTGATGCCAATGGCTATATTTTGAGTACCGGTTGTATTGGTACTGAGTGCAAGTGTACCAATCGCCACATTATTAAAGCCACTCGTCAGCGCGCTGCCTGCGTTAAATCCTACTGCAATGTTACTGGTACCTGTTGTGACCGCTGAAAGTACACCAGTACCTAGGCCGACATTCTGAGTGCCTGTCGTGACTGATGAGAGGTTACTCCCCAACACCACATTGTTCGGTGCTGCAAAATCGAGTGTTTCGGTGGATCCAGATCCAGCAAACTTAGGTGTTGCATTTGCCGTAAATATATTAATATTGCCGCCCGTTGGACTTATTGCACCACCGGTATTTCCGGTAATTGTTTGCACGACGCCTGTTGCACTGGCTGCTATGGTAATACTGCCAGCACCATTGGTCACGGTTATACCAGTGCCGGGCGTAATGGTCGCTAACACCGGATCTGCTCCCGTTGAGCCAATCGGTAGTTGACCATTTGTTGCGGCACCCAGTGAGGTGATCGCAGACGTTCCCTCTCCAACGAGTAATGAGTGCGCAGTCAAACTTGTTTGGCCCGTGCCACCATTGGGTACGGTAACTGGAGCCGTCAAATTTACCGTCACCGTAGATCCTGCTCCACTCGTATTAATACCATTGCCGCCATGTATGGTGAGTGCATTGCCTGACGGCGTTGCCGTACCAGAATCGGTTGGAAATGATGCCGGTACTGCACCACTTGTTGCTATCGTAATCGTATTCGCACTCGGCGTTACGGTCACATTAGTGCCTGCAGTAATGGTGGCCGTACCCAGTTGATTACTCGATTCTGTCACTACTTGTGCAGTGGAGCCAACGTTCACCCCATCAATACCACTGATGAATGCTTTACTTAACTGCTGATTACCGGTTCCTGTTCCACTTCCAATGCGCAATACGTTCGATTCACCAACGGTGCCCGCATTATTAATCAGCACGTTGCTGCTTTCACCCGCAGTATAATTAGAGCCTGCATTATAGCCTAGCGCAACATTATACGAGGCAGTGGTAGCCAGATCTAATGCAAATGATCCAAGAGCTACGTTATCAAAACCAGTCGTCAGTGCATGTCCTGCATTGAACCCTACCACAACATTATTGGTACCAGTCGTAACCGCTGACAGTGCGCCAACGCCCAGTGCGGTATCGTTTGTGCCTGTGGTCAATGATGGCAATGCAGAGCCCAATCCTAGATTGGTAGTCGCTGCAAAATCGAGTGTTTCAGTTGAGGCAGCTCCCGCAAATTTAGGTGTTGCATTTGCCGTGATTATATTAATATTGCCGCCCGTTGGACTTATCGCACCACCGGTATTTCCGGTAATTGTTTGCACGACGCCTGTTGCACTGGCTGCTATCGTAATAGCGTTTGCACTCGGCGTTACGGTGACCCCAGTACCTCCAGTAATTACTGCCGTACCCAATTGATTACTCAATTCGGTCACCACTTGCGCAGTGGAGCCTACGTTGACTCCATCAATACCACAAATGAATGCCTTACTTAATTGCTGTGTATCTGACCCCGTGGCAGCGCCTATGCGCAACACATTCGATTCTCCAATTACCCCAGCATTATTAATTAAAACGTTGCTACTTTCAGCACCCGTATAATTACTACCTACCGACGCACCAAGCCCGACATTATAAGAACCAGTCGTAATACCGTGACTAACATTATTACTAAACGCAAGATCACCAACCCCCACATTATATGAACCGGTGGTTACCCATTCAGCTGCGTGAAAGCCAAGCACATCATTGCTGCTACCGGCTGTGCCACCACTCACCGTACCATTACAACGAAACAGCGCAGCATATCCCACAGCACTATTTTTCGATCCTGCTGTGTTGGCATTTAAAGCCGATGCTCCCACTACAGTATTAGCCGCCCCAGTCGTTATAGCATTGCTCGTACTTGCCCCTAATGCAGTATTAAATGTACCGCTGGTAAGCGATGATAGCGTTCCCGTGCCAAGACCAGTATTGGCAGAGCCGTCTGAAAATGTCTGCGTTAGTGTGGATGCTGCTCCAGTAAACTTGGCCGTACCATTAACATTTGAAGCACCCGTGGTAATCGTTATAGGATTGCCTGTTGCTGAACCGGTATTGCCATCAATGACAAGAGAACCGGCAGGACTACTATTGGTAATTGTAATGGTATTAGCACCAGGTGTTACCGTTATCCCCGTACCTCCTGTAACTGTCGCCGTACCCAATTGATTGCCCGATTCGGTCACTATCCTTGAGACAGAGCCAACATTGACGCCATCAATACCACTGATGAATGCTTTACTCAGCTGCTGATTACCCGTCCCTGTTGAGGCACCTATACGCAATACATTCGATTCGCCTGCTATGCCAGCATTATTAATCAATACGTTGCTACTTTCTCCTGCGGTATAATTAGAACCTACATTATAGCCGAGCGCAACGTTATACGATCCCGTTGTAGTTGCATCGAGCGCAAATGATCCAACCGCTACATTATCAAAACCGGTGGTCAGCACAGTACCTGCATTAAATCCTACTACACTATTATTCGTGCCAGTCGTAATTGAAGACAGCGCGCCAACGCCCAGTGCGGTATTGTTGGTACCTGTTGTCAATGATGGCAGAGAACTGCCTAATGCTAAGTTATTGGTTGCTGCAAAATCGAGTGTTTCAGTTGAGGCAGCACCTGCAAACTGGGGGGTCGCATTCGCGGTAACGATATTAATATTGCCACCGGATGGAGAAATAGGCCCACCAGTATTGCCCGTAATTGTTTGCACGACACCCGTTGGACTGGCCGTTATTGTAATTGTTGAACCAGCGCCCGAAGTCGATATACCAGTACCACCGGCAATAGTCAAAACGCCAGCGGCTGGAGTCGCTGAGCCTGTATCAGCGTTTACCGAAAGTAATCCGGTAGCACCTGTTGAGCCTGTTGCCCCAGTAGCGCCCGTGGGACCAGTACTTCCCGTTGCTCCAGTGGATCCCGTACTGCCCGTCGCACCTGTAGGTCCGGTATCGCCGGTAGCACCTGTTGATCCTGTTGCCCCAGTAGCGCCTGTCGGACCAGTACTTCCCGTTGCTCCAGTGGATCCCGTACTTCCCGTCGCACCTGTTGATCCCGTTGCCCCCACGCTTCCCGTGGCACCCGTAGGTCCTGTATCGCCGGTATTGCCTGTTGGTCCCGTCGCACCGGTATCGCCAGTAACACCCGTTGCCCCGGTAGGCCCCGTACTTCCTGTCGCGCCTGTCGGCCCCGTTGCTCCCGTTGCTCCGGTAGGTCCGCCTGATGGTCCTGTTGGCCCCGTTGCTCCCGTAGACCCGCCTGCTGGTCCGGTTGGCCCTGTATCTCCCATATTACCGGTAGGACCTGTTGCCCCTGTACTGCCCGTCGGCCCCGTGGGACCTGTATCACTACCAGCTGGCCCGGTCGCACCTGTACTACCAGTAGAACCCGTTGCACCAGTAGGCCCCGTAGAACCCACACCGGTTGACCCTGTACTACCAGTAGAACCAGTAGACCCCGTACTTCCCGTTAATCCTGTTGCTCCCGCATTACCGGTAGCACCCGTCGGCCCAGTAGAACCAGTAGACCCAATAGAACCAGTCGGCCCCGTACTACCAGTCGCACCCGTTGCCCCAGTAGACCCAGTAGGCCCCGTACTTCCCGTTAATCCTGTTGCTCCAACACTCCCGGTAGCACCCGTAGGTCCTGTATCGCCAGTACTGCCTGTTGGTCCCGTCGCACCAGTATTTCCAGTAACACCCGTTGCCCCAGTAGGCCCCGTGCCGCCTGTCGTACCTGTAGGACCTGTACTACCAGCTGGCCCGGTTGCTCCCGTACTACCGGTAGCACCTGTCGGCCCCGTAGCGCCCGTAGAACCGCTGCCAGACGCTTTAAAACAGCATGAGTGTATACTACTTTGGATCATGTCATGTAGTACCCCATAGTTACACGGTAACAGGGGGGTACCATCTGGACGAGACGCTCTGACTAATAGTTGTTCTTTTAATGTCGGCACGTACATTTTCTCACTATCCATACAGTGAAAAATCCCACTACCTAAAGCAATTTGGTATGTTTCTATATATGGCATAACATCACCATATGATGCATCATTATGCACTATCTGCATTACATCAGCCAACGCCGCAGCTACTAATGTATACGGTGCTATAGAACCTTCTGTTTTTAAAACATCTGATAGTTTTTTAATGGTATGACAATATTCACTCAACGCATGGATACAATCCTCTATAACACGCGGAACATACACATAATGAGTCGCGGCAGTATCATCCACCGGCAGATTATCAAGAGGAGAGGCGGCATGCACTATTGATATACCATTGCATAACAGTAAGATATGGATGATAAGAGATATACGCTTCATACTAATACTACCTTTTATAATGTAATACACTGCATCACTATGGTAGTACCATATCAAATATTTTAAAAAAAAAAAATTATAAAACGTAATTATCAAAAAGGACTTTTTCTATTGAGAAAATGCAGGCAAAAACAATGGTTTTACACTGCTCAAATCAAGTGCGGTTGGTTGTGTCTGATCGCCGCTCTGTACCATCGATTTAACGTACGCCACCGTATCGTATATGGTACCACCCATAAGTGTTTTATAGGTACATACATAGCCAACTTTTTCAAGCATCGTACACATATTTTCTATATGCATACCACCAGCAACAACCAATATTATTTGAGCATCGGTATTGACAATCGTATGCACAAGATCAAGATCAAATAAAATACTATCAAAGGTAAGGAGTTTTTTAAGTACATGTATCTTGTCACGCTCTTGTGTATGCACAATCATATAACGTGCAACACTCATATTGTTATGATCTTTGCCCCATAACGTTTGCATCTGCGCACGAATCAAATCAATATGCTGTTTATACCATGCGTTCAACAGTGATCCATCATCAAATGCTGCTATTTTTTCTATCTGTTGCACAATTTCTGCATAAATATCACGCATATAAATCGCATCCGATGGATGCGCATTAGTACCCCGTACCATTGCTCTATTTAATAAGGGCGAAAATGCAGCAACCCTACAAAATCTATATTCTAGATTACTTACCTCAAGATCCATCCGTTTACAGGTACTACTCAGTCCTCCCAAAATGCCGCCGCGAGAATTGACCATATAACTACCACACCCCTGGGCACCCTGCGTATTGGCAGAACTTAAATCTTCCACAATAACATGTGCTTTACATGCTTTGCAGGTATTCAAAAGGTCGCGGAGATGTATTTTTTGATCCACGGTCGCGGGATGCTTTTTATCATGATAATCACTCAATGCAATGACGCGTTTGGCCACAGCCTGGCCTGCACCTGATTGCATAGTATGCACACGATAAATATAGGCATAGGAGATATGTGAAGTAAAACACAAAACAGTCATTATAAAAAAAAACACCATAGGCATAACCCCCCATGCCATTATTTTAGTGCAAAATGAATAACAACCTCAATAATACGTTAGAAAAATCGCATTTTCATGAGAAAAAATATTGATATATAGATAGTTATTGCGCACAATACCTTGGTTCATATACCCTTACAACTAAGGGGAGAAACGCTATGGGACAAAAAATAAAAAGTCTATTGATCACGCTTGGTGGTTTAAGTTCAGTTATCGTGGTACACGAATTTGGCCACTTTTTATTATGTAAGCTATTTCATGTAGCAACACCGATATTTTCCATCGGTTTTGGCCCACGCCTTATTGGCTATCAGATTGGCAGCACCCTGTTTCAAATCGCATTGCTACCGCTCGGTGGTTATGTTGCCATAGATCCTGCCAGCATTGCCACAAAGCCCTATATTCAAAAGTTACTGATCAACGTGGCCGGCGTAAGTTTCAATGTTATCTTCGCTTTTATTCTGATTAGCTTTGCACTGTATATTATCAGTGGGCGTAAACCAACAAGCATTATCGAACAAGTAACACCAGAATCACCTGCACATGATGCGGGACTTAGAGCACACGATACCATTATTGCTTATAACAATACACCCGTCAGCGATGATCTGAATACGATGCTTGTATATATACAACAATCGGCAGGCAAAACAATACCACTTACTATTAATAGAGATCACACGACCCACACCCTCAATGTCACCCTTGGCAATTCCCACCCATTATTTGGCCCAAACATGGGTTATCTGGGCGCATCATTTACCACAGCAACAACGGCCCATGCACCTATTGGTAGTATTATTACCCAGGCAGCATACACTACTAATCAATTACTAATACGTTTTGCATCATTATTTTTAGGATTATTTAAGAAAAAAAATCGGGAACAATTATCTGGACCTATTGGTATCATCAGCAGTACCAATACTGCACAAGCAACGAATGCGGCTTTTTTTATCATGTGGCTCGCAGTCATCAACTTAAATGTCGCTTTTTTTAATATATTGCCGCTGCCATTATTGGATGGCGGACACATTGTGCAGGATACCATAGAAGCACTCTATGGCGCACCACTGCCACAGACACTGATACAAATGATAAACCTGCTCTTTTTATTCCTATTTTTGCTTTTTATTATGCATATCACGGCTCGTGATATTAAGCGGCTGAATGGGCATCAGCAGTAGGCGATAGATCTTGTTCGTCATCTTCATCATTTTTTTGCGCATACCAATACTTGTATGCGTAGCATGCGCACCCAATGGCAATGATCGTAACCACACCACATGCAGCAGCCGGTAATGTGAAAATTGTTGAAGCCTCTGTATCAGGTGATGGGACAGGAAAAAGAGCTTTTTGGTAATCCGTAGGTTGAGCATCTGTAGCTGCGTCAGTAATCACCGGAACTGTAGTGTTAGGAACGGGCACTGGGCTACCAGCAGGCTGATCAATAGTTGTTGTTGTTGTGGATATAACTGGCGCTGGAGCATCATCAGGCTGTTCAACAGTTGCTGGTGTTACAGGTGTTACAAATGTTGTTATAGACGTAGCTGTAGTTGTGGATATTGCTGGAGAATTTGCCGAACCAGTGACAGTTGCTGTCGAGATTCTAGCACTCGAAGATGGAAGCAGGGGTAATTTTTTTTCATTAGTTTTAATACCTGCATTAGTTTTCAAACTAGTATCACCATCAAATGCAGCAATTTTGATAACTATCGCAGCAACATTATCGTTACGAAGTTTATCATGTCTACGGAATGATTCGTCTCGCAGTAAACGTGCAATCCCTTGCATTTCTGGATTATTAATTTCAGAGTCTAAAATGGCAGGTAACTCGGCGTTTTTAATAAAATTCCAAACACCGTCACTTGCCACTACAACCTGATCACCTTCTCTTAACTGTATGCTCATATAACTTGGCTCGGCAATTACACCATATTTTTTAAAAACTTGATCCCCAATTGCACGCGACATTGCCAAACCTGCTAGATGACCATGATCGTCTATATGCTTCCCCATACCAAGCTGCCTGATACGCAGTATTTCCCCTGTAGTTGCTCTGCGTTGTTCTTTGGAAGATTTAGGATTGAGTAGGACGTTATGATCAGTAGTAGCATACTCCACATTCCCATTACGCACTACGACTGCACGCGAATCACCAACCCATGCTATATGAGCTGTATTATGATTGATATATACACAAACGGCTGTAGTACCTGCATTATTATGGTCCCCTAGACAAAAATCTTCGTCTACCACTTTAAATGCATACTCAAACGCTTCTTTGATCGAACGTGTCTGTTTGCTTTCTAAAAACACTGTATGCAAATGTTGAGCAGCATACTCAGCAGCTCCTTTTCCGGTGTGACCATCATAGACCGCAAAAAACGCTTGTTGTGTATCGCCATCAAACGATGGTATACAGATGTGATAATCTTCCATCGCCCCTCTACCGCCTATACCCTCCGCTGCATCATATGAGACACCGAGTTTTGTTTGTTCTTGATCCATCGCCTCAAGCGATACGGGTAGAATACTGAGCAAAAATCCACATATTATATAAAATATCATGAGAATACTCCATCAATTAGATATGACAATATATGTTATAAAGAGTAACACTCGATTCTTTATTAGTCAAAGGGCAATCGAATTACAAATAGAATTATGCCCTATCTCCTTGTGGTATACACCCGTTGGCCCGCTTTGACGATATGCAGTCTACCCTCGCCCACCTCAGCTTCGCGCTCCTGCCATGCTTGATTCAAGCGTTCCAGGGGCAAATGCACATGGTCATTGCCAAACCCAAAGGTACCCCAGTGCATTGGAATAAAGTGGCCTGCTTTCAGCTCAATAAATGCCTGGACCGCCTCATGAGCATCCAAATGAGTATGGCGCATCCAATCTCGTGGTTCACATGGACCGATCGGTAATAAAGCTATATCTATGGAAGGAAACTCGTTCGCTATGGCCACAAAATGGGGTGAATAAGCCGTATCACCGGCAAAATAGATGGTATGCCCTGAGGCCTCAATCATCCAGGACCCCCAGAGTGATCTATTTTTATCAAAAATACCCCGCGCGGACCAATGCCATGCAGGTAAAAATACAATCCGAATCTTTTCCTGCCTTGCAGTCTGCACTATGCGCTCATCCCACCAGCCATGCTCTGTCGTATGGGCAAATTCCCGCCTATCAAACCACCGTTTATCCCCAAGACCTACCATGACTTTCACGTGTGGGTTGGCCCGGCGTATTGCCGCAAGACTCGGTGCATCCATATGATCCCGATGATTATGCGAGATCAGTATGAGGTCTATGGCAGGCAACAACGAGACAGGTATGCCAGCGGGGATCACCCGGGGAAATAACCATGAAGGCGAACCAAAAATAGGGTCCGTGAGAATGGTCACTCCTGCGATCTGGATTAAAAAGGTAGAATGGCCTATCCAGGTTATACACGGCTCATCGCTTCTACTGGCAGCAGAAGGCTTCGTATGCAACCAGTCAGAAACCTGAAAGGGCGGTTTTTTCCCCCGTTTGTGCCACATCGATCGTACAAAAGAGGGAAGAGTGCCAAAAAGAAAAGATTCGGCCCGCTGATTATGGGCGTTATAAAAACGGCGATTTTTTAAAAAGGGCTGTATTTTAGTAGTCATAAGAGACCCCCTGTAAAAAATGTATCCCCCATCCAGACAGAAGTCACGGATAGGGGAAATGGAGGTTATCAGAGTAATTATGGTATGAAGCATTCATTTACATTTCAATACTGTAACCAAACTATGCATAAAAAGCAAACTTTTCCCTGTAATTTTACAATGTTTTATATTAGAATAAAAAAATTATCATATTTTTCAAAAACTATTTTTATTTTCTTTTTTTATCAGGCGATCAAATACCTCCTCATACCCCTGGCACATGCTTTCTACACTGTAGTTCCCAGCTATAGTAGCGGCGGCCTCGAGACCCAAACGAACCCGCAGGGCTGCATCTACCATCAATTTCTCGATATAAGAAGCCAGTTGTTTGCTATCATCAGAGTTGACTACCATACCATTAATACCATGGCAAATGAGCGCATGCTGCCCACTGTGACTGGTGGTAATACACGGCACGCCCGTTGCCATCGCTTCTAATAATGCAATCGATAACCCTTCATGCGCAGATGTCTGCACAAAACAATGCATATGCGGATATAATGGCAAAGCTAATTGACCAATAACAAAAAATACTGCATGGGCTATGCCTAATTGTGCAGCCTGTGCTCGTAACCTAGATTCAAGGGGACCAACACCAATCAACAATAATCGTGCATTAGCATGGCGCGCATGAACCGATGCAAAGGTATCCAATAACAGCTCATATCGTTTAACCGGCACAAAACGTCCCACGGAGCCTATGACAAAATGGTCCGATTGTAACCCAGGCACTACTACACGGCCAGACTCTGCGCGTAGCGTACGTATATGAGATACATCTATACCGTTGCGAATCACGCGTACTGCGCGCGCAGGCAACCATGAATTAATGGAACATGCTACCTCTGACGATACCGCTATAAAGGTATCATTTTTGTTACTGGTCATCACATCAAGCGCACAACGCAGAGGCCCATGATGCGCAAATAATGCATGCACTGCGGTTACCACAGGGATACGAGTCAACCGACTGACCATGCGGCAGACAAATCCGGCAGACCATAATGAAGCATGTATAATATCGGGCTTGAGTGTACGCACCACACACAGCATGCGCCACCAAAATACAGGATCGTATGCGCATAGGGCACCACGCACCTGATACACAGATATACCCAGTGCTTGCAAACGTGCTACGCAGGGACCTTCATGAAAGTAGATCACCGTATGAGTGTATTTATCTGCTGGCAGTGCACGCACGAGATCTGACAAAACTGCCTGCGCACCACCCATTTCTAGACTTGAGATAACATGTAGTATGTGCAAACGCTCCTGCATTACTTAATATCCACCACCCGTGCGCGCAATTGCTTCTTATCAACTTTACCCGTCGCCGTCGTTGGCAATGGTTTGATATCACAAATAAAAATTCTTGGCACTTTATACGCAGCCAAATGTTGCATACACAATGCACGCAATACTTGAGCTGCCTGCGCATCGGCAGTACGCAATTGTACAAATGCTATGGGAATATCTCCTAAATCCTCATCTTTTTTACCGACCACACCCACTTGTAGTACATTCTGATGCGACATGATAACATTTTCCACTTCTTGCGGATAAATATTAAAGCCTTTATTAATCAACAGGTCTTTGCTGCGCCCGGTAATAACAATGCGTCCTTTTTCATCAAAAAAGACTAGGTCTCCGGTATTAAGCCACCCATCACGCAATACTTTATTCGTCGCTGCCTGATCATTATAATACCCGAGCATCACATTGGGAGCACGCACCCATAATTCTCCATTTGAGCCATACGGCACTTGCGTGCCATTATCATCACGTACACTACATTCAATACCCAGCAACGGATATCCCGCGGTACCCGTTCGCATCAATTCATCTTCTACGGTAAATGAAATAACAGGCGCTGTTTCAGTCAACCCATAGCCGCTGGCAATATGGCGTCTATATAACAAAGCAAAATAGGCCCGAATTTTATCTGACAGTGCATCACCACCGCACACACAGTATTTAACAGAGTCAAAGGGTACCGTTCTCATCAAACAAAACAGACCATACAAGGCAGGAACTCCAAGCACAATGGTCGGCTTTTTTTCAAAACCAACCATAATAAAACGTCGCTCAATTTTTGGCACTATAATAACCGCCGCTCCTACAAATAGGGGTGCCCATACACAGGCAAGTTGCGCAAAAGCATGAAAGAGTGGTAATACACCCAATACTCGTTCATTATCAGCAAATTCAAGCCGCACTATCGATTGTAGAATGTTGGTCATGATTATATTTGAGCTGAGCATAACCCCTTTTGGCATGCCAGTGGTACCCGATGTATACAGCAATGCAGCCATGACATCGCGGTCAAGGTCATGCACTATATCTTGATCATGCACTACCGCATCATCACTGGTAGGAAGTTGAGTGGTCAGTAACAGCGCGGGCAGCGGTACGCCTGTTTGTTTGAATAAAGCTTCATGCTCAACAGAAGTCACTATACAGGTAGGCATCGCATCGGCAAGAATATGCGCCAATTCTGCTCCCTGCAAGAAAGTATTGATAGGCACTACTACCGCACCCAATTGCCATATACCATAATAGGCAACATAAAATTCTATAGAATTGTCACAACACAACACTACTTTATCGGCTGGTTTTACCCCATGAGCACGCAACAGCGCACTCGTTTTGCACGCCCGAATATATAATTCATGATACGTGACGTGCGCTTCTTGGCAGATAAGCGCTGTTCTGAGTGGAAAAAGCCGAGAGGCGCGTTGCAAAAGACGACCAACATATAATAAAGCACCGTGATCACCAATCTCGGTGCGCAATGCATCAAAGCGTGTACGTTCTACATGACTAGAAATATGTGTGTGGTATATCATTGCGGTTATTCTTCACAGGCTATGACTTGCACAGGACAGTGTTGTGCTGCTAATTTGATAACAGATGCGTATTCTTCGATATCAGCGTCAGGTTTGACGCGCGAGACATCAGTAACTTCAAAGACTTGTGGTGCGGTAAATTGGCACGAGCCACAACTGATACACCCTGGTTTTATATACACTTTTTTCATATACGCCTTTACTAAAGACAGACCGCATTTAATGGGCTATACTGACTGCACCATTGCATTTTTCATACCATACCCTATTTTTTATAAAAAGGTAATCATGCAACAATTAAAGCGCGGAATTTTAATAGCTATAGAAGGCATTGACGGTTGTGGCAAAAGCACACTCGCGCGCGCTCTGCATGCTGCATGCCACGAATATGGGATTACTACCATGTTGACCAAAGAACCGGGCGGCAGCGCCTTGGGCAAACAATTGCGTGACATTTTACAAAAACAAGATTCACCGTTAGAACCAAAAGCAGAATATCTATTATTTGCCGCGGATCGAGCCGAACATTTTACTAAAATCATCATACCCGCGTTGCGCAACAATCAGCTGATTATCTCAGATCGCATGGGTGATTCATCCATCGCCTATCAAGGATATGGCAGAGGCCTTGATATACACATGATTGAGCACGTCAACACATGGACTATGAACCACATAAAACCTGATCTTATCCTGTATATCACCATCGATCCGCTCATTGCGCAAGAACGCATTAGAACACGCAATGAAGCACTGACGCGCTTTGAACAGGAGGATACCGCCTTTATACACCGTCTTGCACACGGCTTTGATACTCTATTTAAAAACAGGAAAGAAGTCATTACACTTGATGGCACTCATTCAGTACAACAACTTACTCAAACCGCCTTTACCGCGATTATAGCATGGCTACACTCACAACAACTGATAATACCATAACCATACCCGCTCACCACGCACACTTATGGATTGGTGCAGAAAATCATCTGATTGCCAAAACAGAACAATTTCTGCGACAACATTTGTGTCCACACGGGGGCTGTACATCTTGTGTCACCTGCACGCACATTCAACAGCACCAGCACCACGCACTGCTCTGGCTCGCGCCTGAAAAACACTACACCCTTGATATAATTGACCAGATATACGCTACTATTGTCTACGCCTTAGCACCCAACACTTCATTTTTCTTTGTACTACAACGTGCGGATACGTTGTCAAGCGCGTGCAGTAATCGTCTACTCAAATCACTCGAAGAGCCAACGCACGGCTATACCTTCATATTGCTCGCGCATCGTACTGATACTATTCTGCCAACACTCCGTTCTCGCTGCGTCATACATACATGGTATGATCAAGCAGACACACAAGCACATCAACAACTAATAGACTATTTCACCAAAAAAAAGACGGTGCCCGCGACAGAATTTATGAGCTTTATAGATGCGGCGCCCCTGAATGAATATCAGACTACGCTCATAGTAGACACCATACTCACGCACTGGATCCGCGTATACCAAAAAGCACGCTTAAAAAATGACCTTTCTACTCTCGCACACGTGCAGCAGATTATTGCATACCTCTACCATTATGTTGAAAAACCACCGATGCCTGGCAGCACCAAATTATTTTGGAAAAATTTATTTTTACAACTATATGGATGAAAAATCATTCACCCTTTATAACTGCCAATGGCTTCAGCCGCGCCACTTTTCGTGCCATACCTGCGCCATGCACCACATCAACTACCTGTTCTACATCTTTATACGCCTCAGGCGCTTCTTCAGCCAGACCCGGATCAGAATCAGAGCGTACTATAATACCTTGCGCTTGCAACTGCTCGCGCAAAACCGAACCACGCACCGTATGCTTGGCTTGAGCGCGTGACATTTTTCTTCCCGCACCATGACATGATGAACCAAATGCAGTATCCATACTTTCTTGTGTACCTGCAAGTACATATGATGCAGTACCCATAGTCCCTGGAATCAATACTGGCTGCCCAACAGCGCGATATTTAAGCGGTGTTTCTACCGTTCCTGGTCCAAAAGCACGCGTCGCACCCTTGCGATGCATCACTAATGCTTTTTCTGACCCATTAATACGGTGTTTTTCTACTTTACCGATATTATGCGATACATCATACAAAGTATTTAATTGCTCTTGTGATCCTAATATTTGTTGCCATACTTGACGTGTCCAATGACCAATCATATGCCGATTAGCCCATGCATAATTACTCGCCGCTTGCATTGCGGCAAAATAATGTTGCGCCTCTATCGATTTAAATGGTGCATAGACTAATTCACGATCGGGTAATGCATACCCCCACTCAGGTAATTTACTCATCATAAGACGTACATAATCAGTGCATGTTTGATGCCCAAGCCCGCGGGACCCACAGTGAATCATAATAGTTACCGCACCACGCACAATCCCATATACATGCGCACTGTTCTCATCAAAAATTTCATCTACATACTGTACTTCTAAAAAATGATTCCCCGATCCCAAAGTTCCCAGTTGATCACTGCCTCGTTTTTTTGCCCGCGCGGAAATAAGTTCGGGGTCAGCACCATTCATGCAGCCACGCTCTTCACAAAACTCTAAATCAGCTTCGCTGCCGTAACCCAACTCTACCATACGATGGGCACCATAACGCAAAATTTTATCAAGCTCACCGGATTTAAAATCTAGCCGGCCGCCCTTGCCGACGCCTGACGGAATTTTATTAAAAAGCCCTGTTGCTAGTGATTCAAGATATGGTTTTATGTCAGTCGCGGTCACTGTAGATACCAATAACCGTACGCCACAATTAATATCATATCCGATGCCTCCGGGAGAAATGACACCACCATCTTCTATAGCAGTAGCCGCCACACCACCGATGGGAAATCCGTATCCCTGATGAATATCCGGCATGGCAAATGCATATTTTTGGATACCCGGCAAAGTCGCCACATTCACCAATTGCCACAAAGCACGATCACTGAGCACATCATCAATCATATCCTCATGCATAAATACGCGGGCGGCGACGCGCATATCAGAACGGTATGTCATAGGAATTTCATAGGTATATGCATCTATGCGCACAAGATCTGATTTATTGATCTGTTGATTAGTCATGAGTAGGTCCTTTAAATATCAAATACGATGTTGGTCTGCCACACACCGTTCATCTGTTGAATGTGTAAATCATGATAGGTAACTGCTTTAATTTCTACCACATCAAATCCCTGCACGGTGACCCCGTGTAGAGTAGCTTTCAGCTGTGTCTGCGTTAATGCGTGAATATCAACTTTCAAATATGCCTCATTATGCACATCGCACAAATACCATGCCTCTGACAAGAAATCAACTAACAGTGATTCAATATCAAATGAAGAAATATCTATTTCACGCTTGTGTGGTAATTGCGCACACACCACGCGCTCATGTTCAATCATACATCCAGCTATTTTAGGACCAATAACTTGAAACATACCAATGAGTGCGTGCTCAAATAATTGTGCCAGAGTAGTACCATACACCCGAATTTCAATATCAGCAGTGTGAGATAGTTGTTCAAAGTCTTTCATAACCACTTTTTTCCGTAATGCATTTTAAAACGTATGTTGTGTATGTATTTTACCGCAGAATTATCGTAGTATAATATGACTGAAAAACAAATGTACACTTTCGATAAAAACAATCATACTTTCGCAAAAAAAATATGTCGCGTCCGATAAAAGAACTACTGCACACATTCATGCAACCATCTGAGCATTGGCAGATACAACTTGTACAACAGTGGCATGCTATTTTTGGTGACCTGAGCAGACACATTACCTGCCAAAAAATAGAACATACTATTATCACACTCGGCGTGTATGATTCGTGCTGGATGCAAGAATTATATGCACTTACACCCACCTTACTGACCGCTATCAATGCAGCGCTCAATGCGCCGCACATCAAACAAATTCGATTCAAAAAAGTGATGCGCCCCATTAAAAAATCAGTGCCGGAGCCTCGCAAAACGCCATTCGTACTACCAGATAGAATATTATCATCCGCCGAAAAACAGGCTCTTGCGCAGGTGCGTAATGAAGAATTGCGCGCAGCACTCAAAAAATTCTTACTACGATGTACCTTATGATATTTTGAGGCGCAACGCCCATGTCTTGCTATTGGTCTTGAGGCATACGTATACTTGTGTGGCAAGGAGATCATTATGAAAAACCAGTCTTATTTTTTTACCCTCTTATTTTTGATACCGCATATACATGCCGATGGCGGCAACACCCTCCACAACTACATCTGGGCAAATTATCAGCAATTTAGCAATCGCACACAATCTGCACAACAACGCTATAATCTATTATTTTCTCAAAAAAATCAGTCAATATACACCCGCAAAGGCTACCTGCATTTTTTAAATAAAACAGGGCAATATAACAAAATTTTAGAGCATGCTGACCTGATCAACACTACCTTTGCCCACGAGGCAGAATTACACATAATACTGATACATGCATTGCAAAAAAATGGCCAAACGGCACAAGCACACCAACAATTATTGACCGCGTACAAAGCATGCCCATTAGATGGACAGATAGTGCTGGAAATGGCACAACTATACGTCAATAACAAAGAATTGGACAATGCGCTCACCACCATAGATACTTTTTTAAATGCGGCAACAAAAAAACAAAATTATTTCATTTTTTATTTTATTAAGGCACAAATTTATGTACAGCTGCAGAAAAATGAACTTGCACTCGAAAGCATCAAAGAATGTTTAGCGATGCACAGTGGTTTTGATAAAGGATGGCTCATTCGTGCCATGCTTGAAGAACAATTAGGACAACTGACAGAAGCAATGCAGGGATACACTACGTTTTTGGAGTTGACAGGCGGCACTAACAAAATTATTGCCACTCATCTGATACAACTTGCCGTCAGACAGAAGACCATGCAACAGAATAAACAAGCACTGGAAACCGCCGCCGATCATTTTAATAAAGCGATGGTGTTTTTTGATGCAAAACAGTATAAACAGGCAATGGCACACGCTGATATGTGCCTGACCAGCGCTCCCGCAGATATCAACTGCAGGCTACTCAAAATTCAGCTCCTGAGTAACATGCAACAATTTAACCACGCTGTAGCACTGCTACAAGCGTGGATAAAAAAAGAACCCACTAATGCACTCTGGTTCCAGGCACTCCACTTGCTGCACTATAATGGTGCACCCGCCGATACGGTGCTCAAAACATTGCAGGCCATTGGCAGAGATTGTCCGCATAATGTATTAGTTGCGTTGTATAGTGCAGATATTCAAATACGCACACACTGCACCAAAGAAGCGATCAGCACATTGAGCACAATCGCTCCACATGTTGCTGATGCACACCTGCGCACAAAAGTTCTATTCCAACTGGGCCTTTTGTATTTTGAGTCTGGTGATTACACGGCAATGCGTACTGTACTTGAACAAGGCAAAGCACTCAACACAAACTTTTTACCGCTGCTCAATCTACTGGCCCATTATTATGCCACTAAAGGCAATGACATCGCACAAGCACAAGAGCTTATGCGCGCCGTGCACGCCCAAGAACAAGACAATCCGCATTACCTAGATACCAAGGCACTTATTTTATACAAACAAAAGGAATATGATCAGGCATGCACACTGCTCGAAAAACTCCACGCGGCACAACCGCATGATGCAACTATTGCGTTGCATCTGGCAAAGACGGTACAAAAAATGGGAAATCCCGGACGTGCAAAAAACATCGCACAGCAAGCAACCGCCCATGCTCATTCGGTATACGAGAAGACTCGGATAGCAAAATTTTTGACTTCAGCCAAGGGCTGAAATTGTCATCACAGCAGTTCACCAGACCGAATCTTGTTGCACAGCTCTGCCCAGAAAGGATTTTGTTGCAAAGACATCCCGTCTTTTTGCTCGCTATACATAAAGAAATTTTTGATATGCGGTAGATCCCAGTCTTGCTCAAATTCAGCCGCATTATTTCCTATGACAATGAGCGTAAACCGGGTGTCTGGAAATATACGCTTGAGTAATTTGCACAATGCACACGCTTCTGCTTTATTCATTGCAAGATACCGTATGAAATATACCTGTTTGCCCGATACCATTTTTTCAAATAACCGTTTAATACGCCTTTTATATTTGGCATATTGAACCTGGTAATCTTTTTCAATAGCATCGAAACTGTTTTCCGAAAAATCATGGTTATAAAAAATACCTGTTGCTGTATCCAAAATACCGTTGGGTATACCGTCCTGCGCATCCCATGCATGAGGTCTTAAATTGTTTTTTCTAAAAAAATTACTGAAGGTATTGTTGATAACTTTATACAATGACGTATAAGGAGTTATACACCAATCAAATGGTGAGGCGAAAAATCTAATGCCGTGTATACGCATATATTCAGCGGGTTGACACCCGTACCCAAGCGAAATAGTAATAAAATTATAGTCTGCTTCATTTCCAGCAGTCTGTTCGAATGCGCCTTCATTAATAACAACAGCACCAGAGGTCATGAAACTGGTCAGCAACAATGCAAAACTGGTATTATAGAGAGCCTTCATCCTACCTTCCCCCTTCTAAAAAATTTTTTAAATTCCCTAAAATTCAGTATGATGATTGCTCTAAAAAATAGTCAATAAACCATGAAGGATACCATCACCATGCATCCACTCATACGCGCCATGATTTTGTGTATAATTATTATAAGCCTGTTGTATATATACTATATAGTATCACCCAAGCAAGACACAATCTGCTGCGTGGCCGGCAAATCGGGCGGACACATCGTACCGTGTCTGACATTGGCGCATCATTACAAATATGAACATCCCGATGCACAAATACTCTTTTTTTCTACTGACACGGCGCTTGATCATACTATTTTGGATACCAATCCAACGATTAATACCCATATTTCACTGATCATAGATTCGCCAAAAAGCGTGTGGCACTACCCCATTACCATCTGGCGCCTACTGCGCTCCTGGTGCACTAGTCTCTATTATTTGTATACACACAAACCACTGACTGTGATCAGTACTGGCGGTATAGTATCAATCCCGGTATGTCTGGCCGCTTGGATGCTGCGCATCCCGATAGAGTTATATGAACTCAATGCAGTACCTGGCAAAGCAACCTTATGGCTTGCACGCATAGCAACCACCACACATATTTGTTTTGAAAATACAGCCTCCTTGATTCCCTCTGCTTGTACTTTATCGCCCTATCCGATGCGGTTCACGCACGAGGATAAACTCATCGCACCGCAAAAGGCGCGCACGCACGTCGGATGCCCCGCCGCTCACAAAACCTTACTTATTTTAGGTGGATCACAAGGATCACTGTTTTTGAACAACGTTATTAAACGTTTTGTCGAACAAAATGACACGCTTACGCTGTATATCATCCATCAAGCAGGGGCCGCTGACTCTACCGACTGGCAAGAATTTTACCACCAGCACAACGTTCCTGCGCTTGTATTTGCCTATCATGATAATATTGCACTCTGCTACCGCGCCGCCGATCTGATCATCACGCGCGCCGGCGCCGGTTCACTTTTTGAAATTGCATTTTTTGAAAAACCGAGCATCGTAATACCGCTTGAAGCAGACACTACTGATCATCAAGTGGATAATGCCTATGCCATTCAAGAACAGCTGCCCGCGTTATTTACCGTCATCAGACAAAAGGATATAGAACAGAAGCCAGACACGTTGCATACTGCAATACGTGATATGCTCACGCCCTGATTAATAATGATTGGCTATTTTCGCGGATAGCTATTCAGCGTTTACTCTGGTTGTTTCAGGTACCAATTTCTCTGATGCCCCCAGTGGTCCAAACCACCATGACATCCACTTACTACGATTATAGATGATGATGTTGAGATGATTAATAGCAAGTCTATCAAATTTGACCGATAGCGCAGAGGAATTAAGTTGCTGTTCTGAAGCCTTGATTTTCAGTGTCCCAGAAGAGCCGGATAACTCATAGGTCTCATCGGCGGCGACCTCTTCAAACTCAGTACTATCGTTATATGCAACCCAGATTGATTTACCGGTGTTATTTATGAGTACATCTCTCTGGTATTCCTTAGTCTCTTTTTTAGTCTGTTTTTTACTAGTGAACCAGTTATACGCTGTTAGGAGCCCGAGAGTCGACACCGCAGCCATCAGTGCCGTGCGAGGACGAAAGGCCCACGTTGAAAGCGCAGGTGGCGATTGTAAAATATTAATTTTTTCTTGATAACCTTCTGAGCCTAGATCACCTGGCTGTAAAAAGGCCACTCTATTGCTCTCAAAATACTGCAAGAATTTTTGTAGCTCTGCTGGCGTTGCATTGGCAACAATGTTTCTAAACTCATCGATAGGCATATAAGCAAGCTCGAAAAGGGCGTTTTGTTCTTTATAATACTCCGTTCCGACAAAAGCAATATTCTTGGTACCGCTCTTATTTAGGATAGGTAGATACTGCTGATCAATTGTCAAGTCGGGCATCGATGCTACGTGTTTTTTCCATGGTGTTTTCTCACCCCTCTCAAGCAGCGTCTTATCTCTATGTTTTTTAGGGAGAGGGTCCATACCCAATAGATCACCTGTGCAAAGCCCCAGGCACAGTGCCCCAAAGACGTAGGTGTAAATAGATTTCATATTCATGATTTTTAAGACTCCATATAATAGATTAATTTTCTCTGGATAGCTTTATTCTAGCATAATGCGACATAAAATTAAAGATTTCTATTTGTCAACTAAAAAATTCAGAGTAATGTGTCCTAGAGACCCCCTTGTTCAGGGTGCCTTAGGCCTTCTTAACCACCCACATATCACCCTCACGCCCTGATTAAGGGCACCACAGCGCCAGTGTTACTCAGCCATGCCGCATGGCAAAATGATGCATACACGATATCCCGAGACCATGCAATAGCCTTAAATCGTGCACACATATACATACAATGTGTCAGGTAGTCGGCCTTACACCAGGTATCATTGACCAACAGTACCAACGGTACCTGCATATACTCGTCATCGGGCATACGACTTAAAAACAGTTCAGAACATATATAGGGCACAAGCTGTATATTTTCATCAAGCACAAGACACGGGCGCTCATTATTGGATGGTTTCAGCATAGGGGCGCATGAAAAATAGAGCGGATTTAATGAGGAGCAGACGCGTGGCATGTATTCAATCGGCGGCACTAAACGGCGCTTTGCAAAATAGACTTTTTGCCCGGATGCGGTCAACCAGAAGGCACAGTTAGAATAGCATCCATCAAGCAAGCAATTACTTCCTGCAATCAGATGTACCTGCGCACAGGCGTCAGGCCAGGTGGCGGCACACAACTGCAGTATAAGCGCTCCCGGCAGCGCAGATTCGGGCACGATAATAATCTCAACATGCGGATGAGCACGCACCGTCATGCACAAATCTTGGAGCAATGATTGAGCAGCCGCATACTGATCTGCGCGCACGGGGTATACCGTTGGCAGTACGGCAATGCGTGAGACCCACGGCGGCACAGGCGCATGACAAACGGGTATACATGCCATCACCAACCATGGCAATAGGCTAATCATGACACCAGATGCTGCAGCACGGGAGGGGTGCAGCAAGAAATAAGTTATGGCAGCTGCGACTGACAACAGCAATAATACCATCAATTCCACGCCCAGATATGGCACCAAGCGTAACAATTGGGGACGCATTACAAGCGGCAATAGCGGATTAAAAAAAGGACATCCTTGTACGGTGCCAAACGGCGCTAAACAATACCGGTCAATACCGCTGATCATACTACACAAACCACACACCCATAATAGTAATCGAGCACCCGTTGCATGGCATTTTTGGCACAGAAAGCCCAGCAGACCAAACAACACCGCAGGGTATATCGTTAGGTATACAACAAATAAAACGCCTGGCAGTATACACACATACCAAGGACCAATGGCCATATGATATAAGCTGAACGCAAGCCCAGCACATTGCGCTGTGAAAAACATAAGACCCCATACAAGGCCGTGCCATGCAGTTAATTTATATACACAGGCAGCATACAACAACGGGATCGCATATATAAATACGAGCCACCATAGCCATGTACTATAGATAAATGCAAACGCGTAACAGAATGCACTCAGAGCGAGTAGGACATATACCCTCACGAGACATTCGTCTCCTGATTTTTGGCATACCAGTAATAATCCTCATCCTTGTATCTTACGTCTTTAAAATCATATCCACATTCATCTACATATGTTGTCAAATTTACAAAGTTCTTGATGCTGATATTCTCATCAAACCAGGTTGATTCACATTCATCGCATACATATGCCGGTTTATTAAGTGGCATTATAATAAGCTTACAAACTAAGCCGAGTCCATCACATAGAGGACATTCGACTTTACCCTCAGATACTTCAAACATCATATACCTCGTACAATCAATTCAATGCCCATCAATTTCCAATAACCAATGGTAATCAATGTTTTGCATACCAATGTTTTTCATGCCAATGGCATCATATGTATAACCATATTGTTCTATATAGGTTGGAAAATCGATTAAAAATCCTTTTGGTATTTGAATTGGGTCAGCCCATAAGGATTCGCATTCATCACAAATATAGACTATTTTATCAATACTCCTAAGGTCCACCTTATAAATAAATCCACCGCCACCATCATTACAGCGTGGACATACGACTTTATTTTGAAATACTTCTAAATTGTGTATCATCAAGATATGGTTTCCTGATTTTTGGTGTACCAATAATAATCCTTATCTTTGTATCTTACATCTCTAAAGTCATAGCCCTGTTCTTCTACATATGACGTTAACTCTACAAAATTTTTGCTATCAATATTTTCATCAAACCAAGTCGCCTCACATTCGTCACATATATAGGCTTGTTGATTAAGTGGCATTATAATAAGCTTACAAACTAAACCGTGTCCATCACATAGAGGACATTCGACTTTACCCTCAGATACTATCAACCCTTGCATTTTCTTACACCTTTACTGGATAAGCTGTTACTATACGAGACGTTCCTTGTTTAACTACAATCCTTATTGCTGTTTCACCCCGCGTCCCAATAACCCTATTTAGGTCTACTACATATACCCGCATATCATTTGCCAATGACATTCCTCTTTTTAGCCATGCCTCATCAATCAAACTAAACAACTCTTCTCCTGTTACATTAAATACCGTATGTTTGATTTTACCCACCACCTCTTTAGTATGTTCCAGTACATGATACAATCGATTGCCAAAATTTGGATCACATTCATAAATGAGTCCAGCCACTGACATATATATGTTTTCCGCTTTCTTGACCAGATTAAATAGTCGCTCTTCATGCACTACAGCATTCAATATCTGTTCAACTACCTCAACATGCATTGCTTCTGGTAGGCTTAGAACTAGCTTTGGGTTCGGTACTAAGTCAGCTACTTTTTCAGCACAGTTCAATAGAGTTTTAGCAGATTCTCCAGCTAAAGTACCAACGACCTTCAATAGGCGTGCCTGTAAAAAACACTCGGTTGCAAATAAGGTAACTCCCTTGACACAATCACGCGCTTTTAACTGCGCAGCAGCGGCATATAAGCGATCATACATCTGCTGCATGCGAACAATTTTTTCATGCCATTTATCGGGCGGATATTGAACACCAGCCGCTCTGTACAACTCTGCCTCACCAATTTCGACTATGATGAAAGCAATGCAGTTACCCAGTGTTTTAGCTGCGCGACCAAAAGAATACAAGGTATCGACAGGATGTATAACCATGTCGGCTGTGTTAATTAAACCTTCTTCAATTCCTTCCACAGCCGCAGCGATACAATCGAGCGTTACCCAGCACACGTCAGCAATGTGACTGGCATGCACAATAGCCCCTTCTTTATTATAGGCAGCACCAATATCTGCCATTTGCACGGCGAATGTCGTTAATCCATGCACACTTGATATATGTGCATAATGCGTGTGTATAGGCACTGCTTGTTCTATAATATCGACAAACTCACCATGCAATACCTGTTGTAATGCATTGCCATAGAATGTCGTGTAGGTATCAGGGTTTAGCTGCTGATCGGTGAGCACAGCATACATAGGTGATGACAACGTGTAGGCATTTTCTTGCCATACATTGAATGAGGCAGCTGACAGACGTTTTTTGTATCGCCCCACCAGAGCATCCAGCGCATCATCAATAGTTACTTTCCAGTCTTCAATGAGTGCCTCAAGTGCATCTTGCTCGAGGACCATCACTTGCTGCTGATTATGTTGCATAGTTTGTTGATGCAACGCCTTCATGCGCTGCGCTTCTTGATACTGCTGTTCATATTTGCGTTGTGCGTGTACGTGACATACGGCCGTATACATAGGATCGATAAGTTTGCGCGCGGCATCCAACTTTAAGCCCATCAATTTTGTTATTTTTTTTGCTATCTTTCTATCAGCATGTAATTGATCATGCATTTTTCTTATGTGCGGTTCATAGCCAGGCAATGTCGCAATATAGGCACAAAATACTGGCACATTATACAATGCATACCACGTCAACAACTCACGTTCAGAAAAAAAATTACTCTGTAATGTATTATCAAAGTAGTGCCTAATATCATCGAATGATGACTGTACAATAGTAGCTTCTACATGTAATCGCTCACGGTCATGAGCACTCAATTGCACACGTGGTCTGGTCCCAATAGACCGTGAACCCGTGTAAAAACTTTTTTTCGTTGAGGATGTATTATTGGTTACCGCTGCATTATTGCTCAAAGGCACATGCATCAGAACGGCATGCCGCAGCTCATCGGATGTATCTGCGGCATGGATATGCATAATCATGAGACTGGCAAGTAGGAATAGAACGCACTTCATATTTGAGATTTCCGCTCGCCCTGACCCTTCGTCAAGCTCAGGATGAGCGGCCCTCGATGTGCCTGCCCCGAGTGATTGCGATAGCAATCGTACCGAGGGGTATCGAAGGGTGGGGAAACATTCCTCGATACATTTTTGCTTCGCAAAAACACTCGGAACGAGCGGAAAAAAGAACAACCATATGATTTCGGAAGAAATCTAATATACTTCATAAATCTTCCCCGTCTGCTATTGATATGCCATCATCCTACCCCATTTTCATCACGCAAAAATAGAAATTGCTCCCTCTTGGTACCGATCAGACACTACCATGCCCGTCCGTTCATCGATACTAATTTCTTGCAATGTTGGATCATATGAGAATTGTTTTATAGCAGAGGGTACCGCGCGATTAAACGAGAGCCAGACGGGAAATGCTGTATGAATAGGATAGGCGTTGGTGCCCATCGGCCGATTATCATCAAACCCAACTACCACTGCAGTCGTATATTGTGGCGTAGAACCTATAAACCAACACGTGCGCCAATCGTTCGTGGTGCCCGTTTTGCTTATCGCCTGGCTCGCTATCCATTGTTGCGTAAAATGTGGCCGTATGCGCTCAAGCCCCAACTCAAGTACCCGTGCCACGCGGCTTGCGATTTGACTCGAAAGCACGCGGTGTGGCATGCCTCCTGATTTAAATATCTTTTCACCCCATTTATCTTTTATCCAGCGTACATAGTGCACCGGCACAAACAGGCCATCATTGGCAAAAATATTAAACATCCCCACCGCTTCATAGAGTGTGGCATCAATACATCCCAAGGCGAGTGACGGATAGGCGTGCACCGGCCCTCGTATCTGACATTCTTTGACCAGACGTACCACATGCTGCGCACCAATTTTTAATAAGGTTTTAATCGATACAATGTTGTTCGAATGAGATAACGCATAGGCCAACGTAATTTCACCATTAAATTTTTCATCATAATTATGCGGCTGCCAGACCTGCTGATTGTGTACCAACTCTATGGGCTCATCAATATGCGTATCGGTAAACGAACATCCTTGTTCAAGTGCCGCTGCATACAAAAGTGGCTTAATAATAGAACCAATTTGGCGCCGCGCCTGCGTTGCACGATTAAATTTTGACCGCTCAAAATCGACGCCACCGACCAATGCTTTCACCTGACCTGTGTGTACTTCGATAGTAATCAGTGCTCCATCAATATCGGAGCCCAGCTTGCTACTCAGCTGAGTATAATGTTTTGCGAATGCGTCTTGCGCCGCAGCCTGCATGTGTCTATTAATCGTCGTTTGCACTACAAGACCCTGCGTATATAACGCCTTTTTGCCGACCTGTTTTTGCAAAAATAGACGCAGCATTTCCTTAACATGAGGCGCACATTCATCGGCACGGCACGACACCACATTGAGCGGAGTATCCAATGCAACCTGCCGCGCATGTTCATCCAAATATCCGAGCGTATGCATAGAATGCAATACTACATCGCGAATACGTTGCGCAGACAAAGGGTAGAGTAACGGACAATAGCGGTTGGGAGAACGCACAACACCGGCCAGTAAGGCCGCCTGCTCGACCGTCAATTGTGCTGCATTACAGCCCCAAAAACGCTGACTTGCTGCCTGCACACCATAAATACCACAGCCAAAGCAGACTTGATTTAAATAGGCTTGTAAAATTTGTTCCTTGGTAAAATAACACTCAAGGAGCAACGCCAGTATTTGTTCTTTTATTTTACGAGATATTGTTTTGCGCGCATCAAAAAAGAGTAATTTTACGAGTTGTTGCGTGATAGTACTGGCACCCTGTGCACAGCGCCCGCGAGATACATTGACCAGCAACGAACGCGCAATTCCTTTGTATGAAAGACCACCGTGCGTGAAGAAACACCAGTCTTCAGCGGCAATGAACGCGTCAATGACATGGCGCGGCAAACAAGAAAGCTCTATCGGATCAGCACGCTCCAGTTGGAACCGCGTCAACTCATTTCCTTCATCGTCCAACACAATGGTCGGTACTGCTGGAGCATACTGTTCAAGCATCGTCAAATCCATCCAGGGATTATGCATAAGGTAACACACCGCCCCTGCAAGCAGGATGCCTACCATACACACCACAAAAAAACAATACCTTAACCACACACGCATATAATAATTACCATAATTTTGCCCGAAGCACTCATTTGTGAAAAAAAGAGTTCACTATACACTACTTAATATTCACGATCATTTTTATAAAAAAGGAACCCCACTATGAACGCCATGCCTCGCACTATCGCTCTGTACAGCGCACTTATTATACTCTTTTTTATCGACATTTGCTGCAATGCACTCTACGCACAACCGTATCTTTTTTTATTACTCGCTGCCTACATAGTCATTGCCTGTTACGCGCGCACGCATGCTCCATTACTGGCGGCAGGATTTTTATCATTGGTACAATCTTCTATCTATTATGGTGTTTGGTATTTACCCTGTATATATCTTATTCCCATTTGGGCCATCAGCACGCAATTATATGGACTGCTATACCGCGTAAGCTGGTATGCCCCGCTGCTTATGTTCATCTGCTTGGGTATTCACCTGCATATCATCGCATGGGCGGTATCAGGCATAGCACCTGATATAGCCTATACATCGGGCACAATTGCTGTTAATATGGCTATGTCATGGTTTCTTTCTTTGACATATATCATGCAAGGTAGACTAGACAATCGCTTGTAGCAATACAAGAGGAAAGTCCGGACTCCAAACAAACACGGTACCTGCAAAGACAGCAATGGGCAATGCAGGGGGATGTAAGTCCACGGACAGTGCCACAGAAAATAACCGTCCGTCATTTTTTTAGAAAATGACGGGTAAGGGTGAAAACGTGCGGTAAGAGCGCACGATTATATGAAGTGATTCATATAAGGGGTAAACCCTACCGGGAGCAAGACAAAATAGGTACATGAGAGTCGTTTGTTCTCGCGCGTAGTGTACGGGTATGTCGCATAGAGAGATGGTTGTCAATTGGGCGGTAATACCCAATACAGAATCCGGCTTATGGTGTGCCTTGCATGGTTATTATTTTTACAGCGAAAACCGTCATGCTCAAGCGATATCTCTTTCTCCTCCCATTCCTCTGTTTTGCAACCGGCTATTTCCTCAGCTCACTGATGTTACATCAGCCATACATCATAGCCCCCGCATTGGTTGGTACTTCAATCGCCGATGCCTGCCACATTGCGTCACAGCATGACATAGCCATAAAATTATTAGGCGATACCCATGATGCTACCGTACCACCAGGCACTATATTGCGCCAGACACCACACGCAGGACAGCGCATCAAACCATATCAACCTTTGTATGTACTGGTCAGCAAGCATCAAGCATATACTCTAGCACCCACGCTGATTGGCACGGATGTGCATGCATTAACCACGCTCAGCGCTCAGTATCCGATAAAAATACACCATATGAGCAGCATACAGCCACGCGGGCTCTGTTTTGCCCAAACACCGTTACCTAATGAACCAATCACGCATAATCAACTGATTGCCTATGTATCAGCGGGAAACACAAAACCAATTATATGGCCAAATTTTACCGGTCAATTAGTACAAGATGTGCTCGCCTTGCTCGAGACACAATCTGCGCATGCCGACATTACACACACCCGAGCACAACCTCATTATCACACATGCCAAGACTGCCGCGTCGTATACCAAAATCCACGCCCTGGCTGCCTGCTATCTCTTGACTCACACGCTATGCCCACTATACAATTGCAAGTAGAATAACGTTCATTTTTATGGAGGATATCCGCATGTCACAGACACATATTTTTTATAGTATGCTCGTCGCGTTTACGCTACACACCGCACACGCATCCGATACACAGCCACTCTACACGCCAGATAACACACAGTTTGCCTTCGATTTTCATGATGTTGTGGTACAACACAACAACAGCAGAATCAGCAGAGGCGTATTGAGCAAAAACTTCGTGTCTGCAATACGTTTCAATCGGTACCTTCCTGGCCTATTTCTGGCATTGGCAAGTGCTGCATACAATGACCTAAAAGGTGGTACTGGTGAGATGTACATCAAAATTCTGCAAGACTACCAGCAGCCGGAAATAGCACAATTGGTACTTGATATTGCCAATGATCTACAACCCATTGAGGACACCGTTGCTATCATCAAAGAACTCAAAAGTTTAGGATATGAGATAAATATAGCTTCAGATATTGGCACCTCCGTCCTGCACAATCTGCACAGTAAGCCAGCATACCAAGCTTTACTTTCATTATTTGATCATGAAAAATCGGTCGACTATATCAACGCCATTGGCAAACCAATAAAAAAACCACAGCTCGCTTATTTTGCCTCGTATCTGCAACGCTTTCAAGATGGTAAAGAGTATGTGATTTTTATTGATGATAAAGAAAAAAATGTTATTGGCGCGCGTCAGGCGGGCATGATTGGTATCACCTTCAAAAATCCACAGCAATTGCGTGATGTGTTGGTACGTATGGGGATTTTGACGGCAACGTCAACGCATTAACTACACACCAAAATTGCGCTGTGCTTCATAGAAAACGGAAAGTGCTTGCTCCAGCTGCGGCGCGCCCACATCCGGCCACAAACAATCCAGAAAATAAAGTTCACTGTAGGCCGCTTGATAGAGCAGAAAATTGCTGAGTCGCGATGCGCCACCGGTGCGCACGATCACATCTGGTTCAGGAAAATCACACGTCCATAAATACTGGTTAAATGACTCTTCACTGATATCATTCTCATCCAAAAGACCGGCCTTGACCTGCTGAATAATTTTTTTTATGCCGCCAATAATTTCTTGGCGCGCACCGTAACAAAATAACAAATTAACCTGTAGCGCAGTACATTCTTGCGTTTGTTGTTCGATGGCATCACATACTGCAATTAATGATTGAGGAAAGAGAGCTCGGTCACCCACAAACCGTATGCGCACACCATTTTCACGTAATTTCGCCACTTCTTGCAATCCCTGCGTTGCAAGTATGTTAAAGATAAAATCTTTTTCCTCAGACGAACGCCTGAAATTTTCGATAGAAAAGGTATACAGTGATAAATACGGAATTTTTTTTTCCAAGCAGAATTGTATCACGCGCTTGCCAGCCTGTATGCCTTCTTTATGCCCAAGCATGGGCAATTGCCCCTGACGACGCGCCCAGCGTCTATTGCCATCCATAATACATGCTAGATGTTTTATCATGAGGCCCCCCAAAATTTATGCTGCGAGTAGAATCCGCTTTACTGCCCCTACTGCCGATATGCGACTGACCACTGCCTGTATTACCCCATGCGCAACCACCATACCCGTTGCACATACTAATCGCTCGACGGCAACGATGGGAATCAAGGCAAGCCAGGCACTACTTTCCATAGGCACTGTATACAGCCATATGACCGATCCAACGGCATGTGCTACAAAAGTACTGCCCAATGCGTTCAAAAACAAATTGTGTGACGGAACAAAAAAAACCGCGACCGGAATCAGCCAATATAAAGCATAGATTCCTGCCGCATAGCCAACCGGATGTAGCCAGAAAAGCGCCATACAGGTCAGTGGTAACCCGCAGCGCACGGCCCAATTCCGACTGGCTAAGTATACTGATGCACTCAATGTTGGCACACCATTGAGCAATTGCATCCCGGTAATACCAACAGTACACAGCCGAAACACGGCCCGCAGGCCATATACTATCAGGCTACCCGACACTCCCAAAAATGACCCTGCGAGCGGGCCCGTACAATTTATGGCAGAAAAAAACATATGCCAGGAACCGACCACAAAACTAAATTTAAACAGAGAAGAGAGAGACATAAGGCTGGTAAAAAATAGGGCGCCCACAGCGCGTTTGGCAATAGCATAGCCATTCATATGATATCCTTGTAAAAAAAGAGTGGAAACCTATCGCCCCTAGTGTAGCAGAAGGTAGAAAAGATGAAATAGGGGAAAAGACCATTTCTCATAGAAACCTTGGCGGCACAAAAATCCACACTCATAGAAAATTAGAACCCCAAAAAGGCCCATCCGCTTGCTAATTTTACAATAGTCATTATCCTAAAGACATATGTATAGAATAAACACTTATTTGGAGGAAAATCCTATGAAATTGCATTCAATCTTTATCTCGGCCCTGTTACTAACCCCCGGTTTTGCAACACATGCCATGGAGCAGGCTGCTACCCCAGTGGATCAAAAGGCACAATTGCAAGCTCTGATCTTGGCAAGTGATGCGCAGCAATTTAAAGATACCTGGAAAACTTTCCAAGACACTACACATACAGACGAAATGTCAACCACACAAACAGCACTCAATCAGCTGGCAACACAATTGCACACACAAAAAACAGCAGAACGTGCTGCCAAGCTCAAAGATAAATGGGGACGTATAATTGCTGGAGCATCTGTGATACCGACAGGAGCTTTATCATTTGGTGCAGTAATTGGATATATTTGGCTTTCCATAGACGATTTCAAGAAATGTCAGGGATTCATCCCCCTCATACCAAAAAAATATAATGGATACATCCAAATTCTTACTCCTGTCATACAAAAAAAATTTAGCGACGCACTGGAAGAGATAGGATGGTTGGCGCTTTTTACCGGCATATCCCTGTATTATGCCCGCCTTGCAAAAAACGATATCGCCCACGCACGCTTTGCAGGCACGCAAGAACTGACCAAAGAAATAAATGCACTTGAAGAAATACTGACGTGCCTTGGCAATGAGCCAGAACAAGAACCAATAGTTTAAGATAAAATCATAAAACGACCCAGCTGCCGCATAAAGCTTTCTACTTCGTTAAAACTTCGTAGAACAAGCCAGCGAATAAGGAAAGGAAAAAATCATGAAATTGAACTCAATATACATGCCAGCACTGCTTGGCACTCTGGTAGTAGCTCCAGCGCTCGGCAATAATACCGTAGACTCAGATCCGGTCATCGTACGTGCACGTGTTACTGGTCTGATTGCGCAGATGATCAAAAAAAATAGTGTCGAAGAAATAAAAACGACGCTTGATAAGGAATTAGCACCATTTGAAACCGCAGACGCACAAACCAAGCAATTAATCATCACGACATTATCAGAACAGGCACACGCATTGCGCACTCAAAAAATGACCCAACTAGCCACTGACGTATCAAAAAGCAAGGTGTGGGCGGGCGTGAAGGCGGGAATTTTTGGTTGGATCGCGTGCGCGAAATTATATCAATCATATGTATGGAACGACCAGAACTGTTTAATACGCTCTGAAGGCTGGAATAATATTTTTTCTTGGGTAGTACAGGGTAAACATATAAGTACCATGTATGGTGGCGTACAATCGGTTTTCGATCTCGCTCTATTCTATTTCAGCGCGCGCTGGTCATATGAAAATGCACATTTTGCATACTACGGCAACAGCCTGCTCATTGCTGAAATTAAAAAACTAGATGCAATTATTGCACTCGTTGATCCGAGTGAAAAAACAGCGTTGCTGAGCGCTCCCGGCGAGAACTTGTACAATTTTTAATAAAAAGGCTCGGTAAAACAACTGAACCCACATTTTATTCCTTCCTCCGCTCGTTCCGAGTGTTTTTACGAAGTAAAAATGTATCGAGGAATCTGCAATTTCGCACCCTTCGATACACCGCTTCGCGGCACTCAGGGCGAGCGGAAAATATAGAACGTCATAATTTCGGCGACGATCTAATGTCCAATCCGACTTTTCAGATGCTCAATCACGCCCGGCAGATCATCGGTTGTGTGCAACATGTGCCCATACTCTTTCTGAATCAACTCAAACTCCACTGCATGCTTATACCATTCAAGCAGTGAATGCCAATAGTTTACCCCCAGCAGTATGACAGGGACATCAGTATGCTTATGCACCCTAATCAGATTTAAAAGCCCAAATAATTCGTCCAGTGTGCCTATGCCCCCGGGAAAAACCACGACCGCCTGCGCATAATACATCAAAAACCATTTACGCATAAAAAAATAGGGCAGGCAAATGGTCTGGGCACAGGGGTTTTGAAAGCCGCCATCAAGACCTTTTACCGTAATACCCAGTGTCCACTTATGGCCGTCGGCCCGTTCACGCGCCGCCTCTTGAGCCCCACAATTGGCTGCTGCCATAATGCCTGGTCCTCCGCCGGTCATTACTGCCATACCAGCACGCACACATTCCCGACCCAATGTATGGGCCCACACAGTATATTTACCCTCCTGATAGGCTTCATGACCGCCAAAAAAGGTAACCCGCGGGGTAGCCAGCCGGCAGACAGCGCGCGTCGCGCGCATAATAGACCAGAAATCAGACGAAAACAAACGCCCTGAGGCGAATGGTAATGCACAATATTCGCGTATCCACCAGCATTTCATAAATCTACCCTCCTTGCCTGAAAATACCTTATTTTTACCGTATTATTACTGTAGCACAGTGTGTAGGGTTAAATACAGACTAGGGGTCCTCTTGACCTGTCGCCACCGACCGAATGATTCAGTTTGTAATTTTAATTTTTTTTTGATATACTTGCTTATGAGGTTATTAATGCTCATTAAACCAGAATTAATCAATAGGCCAATTTTTGCTATACTGGGTCGAAACTGATTAATACACAAGCACACAAAAGGAGTTGGGATGACCACCCAATGGTATACTATCCTTGCATACTTATATCGTACGCCAATTGCCCTGGCTCTGGTGTTGCTTGCCCAGTTTCAGCTTGTATTACCACGATACACCGATTATGCAACCAATACTGATCTATTTGCCATACCTAAAAAATCTATTATTCCAACCCAAAAAACTATTCAACCCAAGCCTGAACACTGGATTACCGTATTTGTGCATGGTATTAAAAGTATCAAACCACACGTATCTTTAGACAATTTCTTCCGCTTTATGAATGATGATGTAGAAGATACCGTATATGCAAAGACCGTTGAACTTATGCGGACCGACGCGCATTTTTTTCAAAATCAACCGATGCAGGCAATAGGATTGCATAAAGTTAACACCTGTTGCGCGGCACAACCAGGCAATGCCTCACATGCCATGGCAGTATTGTTTGATGAAATTAGTAGACTCAGTGGCAGTACTGATATTAATCATTACTATACCTACGGATGGTCTGGATTACTCAGCCCAAGTACACGCTATAAAGAAGCAATACCGCTATTGTTGGAACTTGAAAAAGAAGTAGAAAAATATCGAGCGCTCGATATTAATCCAAAAATTCGTTTTATTGGCTACAGCCACGGCGGCAACGTATGTCTCAACGTCGCAAAGGCATATGAAGAATTATTTCCCCACTGTTCGCTGACGGTGAACCAACTTATTATGGTCGGCTCGCCGGTACAAGGAGAAACTGATTATCTGATACATTCACCGCTCTTTGAACATGTATACCATTTTTATTCATCAGGCGATCGTATTCAAAAACTTGATTTTTTTTCATTTGATCGATTTTTTTCTGGCCAAACCTTTTCAGAACGTAAAGATTTGACATTACCACGCAAACTCACCCAAGTACAAATAAAAGTCATGCGCAATACCGCACGCACAAATGCGTGCACACGCAAACAACAATTAGCACGCAATATGAACAACCCGGCCGTTGTTACGGGCAACACCCACTTAGTACGCGATGCATCACCAGGACACTCAGAACTCTGGTTTTTTGGGTGGACACCACTCAGTTACCGTAAAATATATCCACTGCACCCGTTTCCTACTATCGCATTTGCACCATTAATCATTAAACAAATACAGGATGCAAAACATGAACTACCCTGTCCTGAGCCCATTGTGGTAGATATAAGACCAGACAATGGTCTGATGATGATCAGACGCACAGGGTCCACGCGTCCATTCAAAACCTGTGCACTATTCACTCCCCATGATATTAATAACCTCAAATCATTGATTCAGCCATTTGCACCTATTGACTACACGGCACAAAAATATGATGATCACATTAGACTTGCTTATGAACATGCACGCGTATACCACGCTAAACAAAATGTCAGACGCAACCCATTAGCACTCAAAAATCAAAAGGAATTACAAAAAATAAGACATGAACAACGTAAAAAAATTGATGAGAAACGAACCAAAAAGAACAAATTGACTATGAACGTCTCACTGCACCAGGAACTGCACTGTCCATTCTGTCATAAAACGCACCAAATCATTGCATTACTTTATCGAATGGAATCCCAGAGCGCCAATAATGCATCCATAGAGAGTTGCTGCGCACGCAAATTGAGCGTTGTATCAGATATTTTATTGAGCTGATAATGCGCAGACGCTAAATTGTTGCGCAACGTACGCCTGGGTTGTTTAAAACAGTGTTGAATAAATCGCCAAAAACCTGCTTCATCTGCAATAGCTACCGCCTGCGGTCGTGGTTTAAAATAGAGCAGCCGTGAGAATACTTTTGGTGGAGGCAAAAATGCTCCCGGCGGCACCTTATCCAATTTTTTCCAATCAAAATGATACTGAAAAAATAAAGACACATAGCCATAGCCGCGCCCAGAACGGGCGGTAATTTTATGGGCAACTTCTTCTTGCACCATCACCACACCCTCTTTGAGCAATGCACGATTACGCAAAAACCAATGCAGAATGGGAAAAGTTACTTGATATGGTAAATTGGCCAATACAGTCCATGGTTGATGAGATGCAAAAACATCTGGTGTCACGTCCAAAAAATTACGCTCAAACATCTGCATGCGCGGGTCTTTTACAAGCCCCTTGACATAGGCAGCCCACTCAGGATCTATTTCAAAAACCCAGAGGCGCGCAATGGGTGTACGGCGCATAATCGCCTGCGTCAAGAAACCATCCCCACAGCCAATTTCAAAGACTGATGAGCTCGCATCAAGCGCTACTGCTTCGATCATGTGATCGGTAATAGTAGTATCGCGCAAAAAATGTTGGCCAAATTTCTTTTTAAGTCGTATGCCTGCAGAATATGTCACTGTTTTATGATCCCATTAACGCTTCGCGGAAGAAATCAAGCTCTTCAAGTACTTTACCTGCGCCATTGACCACGCAAAATAATGGGTTATCGGCAACACGCACCGGCAGCCCCGTCTCTTTTGCAATTAATTTATCAAGACCTTTCAGTAGCGAACCACCACCAGCCATTACGATACCACGATCAACTAAATCTGATGAGAGTTCAGGCGGTGTATTTTCAAGTGCAACGCGTATAACATCTATAATACTGGCAACCGTTTCTAACAATGCTTCATTTACTTCAGGGCTGGTGAGCGTGATGGTTTTTGGCACACCGGTTATTAAATCGCGTCCTTTGACTTGTACACTTTGGGTTTTTAGCTCAGCATCAAGCATCGCTGATCCGATCTGAATTTTCACTTCTTCTGCCGTACGTTCGCCAATGAGCAGATTATATTTGCGCTTTACATACTGCACAATGGCACGATCCATCTCATCACCACCTACGCGCACCGAACGGCAAAACACCACGGATTTTAACGATATGACTGCAACTTCCGTCGTGCCGCCACCAATATCTACAATCATATTACCCGATGGTTCTTGCACAGGTAATCCCGCGCCAATAGCCGCTGCCATCGGTTCCATAATAGTAAACACTTCGCGCGCACCTGCCTGCTTTGCCGTATCTTCGATGGCCCGTTTTTCCACCTGCGTAATACCGGACGGTACTCCCACAATCATACGCGGACGCACTAACGTGCCCCGATCATCATGCACTGCTCTAATAAAATGGCGAAGCATACATTCAGTCAATTCAAAATTGGCGATCACCCCGTCGCGCATGGGACGACACGCCACGATTTTCTCCGGCGTTTTACCCAACATCTCTTTTGCACTTTTACCCGCTGCTAACACTTGATTGGTACCCGCCTTGACTGCAACCACCGTTGGCTCATTGAGCATGATACCCTTATTGCGCACATACACGACCGTATTGGCAGTACCTAAATCTATTGCCAAATCTTTTGAGAAAATACTAAATAATCGTTTTGCCGGAAAAAATTTCATAATCAATCCTTGCCTTAATAACTAAAGGTGATACCAAGCGCGACTTTATGAGTTTGCGCTACCCGTTTTGGCGCAAACATCATAGATGGAACCTCCCACTGTAATGAAATAATAGGATCAAATTTTCTTTTTGTTTTCATCTTCCCAAAATCATAAAATACATTGACGGTAAAATAGGACGATGCCCAACTAGAAAAATCTTCCGCTTGTGATAAACGAACTGGTATCGCCGACGTGCAACCCCGCTTATCATGCATCAAATCCTCTGCATGCAGTGTCAAGACATAACGCACACTACCACCAAGCCCTTCTGCTAAATTTTCTAAGATAAAAAAGGGCGCTATATTGAACGTAATACCAGGATTCACCCGTAGAGGCCCAATTTCTGCACCAAAAATAATGGGTTCATTCAATACCGGCATACGCGAACACTGTGTGCGCGGTAATCGCTTTGACAAACGAGAAAGAAATCCAACTTTAATATCCTCTTTTACTTCAAAAATTCCTTCCAACTGCCCATAGAATCCCCAATGACCATTACCTCCAAACGGAATCGATGCGGGTACATTAATATCGTGACGCACTCCAGTCGGAAATAGACAGCCAAGCCTAAAACCGACGTCAATTTTGCGACATTTCATGACATGTTTCCACAACCTTGAAATACGCACATACCCATCAATATCACCAAAGCCTACTTGGTGCGCCTGTTCTTGCACAATACCCATCACCGCAAACATCTGACGACGTTCCTGATCAAGTTCTGGCACATCAGAGGGTCCCAACTTTAAATCAACTCTATCCTTTTCAGCCGCCTGATTTGGTAACAAAAACTGCTGTGTAGAATTCACCCGCATAAACAACCAATCGGCACCAAAACCGATTTCCATGCGATTGGCGAACGTTTTTATGTTTTGATACCATGCAGCCTCAAATCCTTGTCCCTGGATTTTACCATTGGTACGCAGTGGTATTTTCGCGCCACGCCAGTCAGTACGCAATGGCGTAGGAATATTGAGCATCTCCAGTGCATTGGATAATTGCCCTTGATCGAATGGGCCAAAAATTTCTGGAATACCGACCGCATCTTCATTGGCGCCAAACGCCTTGGTTCCGGTAATAAAGAAAACATCTGTCGCGAAAAATGAGGGCAACCCGTTAATAAGGAGCCATTGACGATCATACAGAGGAATAAAGCGGTTATCAAACACCGTCGGCTGCGCGATAGACGGCACTAGTAAAAGGATAAAAATAAATATATGAGTAGTTTTTTTCTGTAGCATCACTGCTCCCGTGCATAGATGAAGTGAATGAAAGCGTTAGATTCTTAGACATAATACTGCATTAGACTTTTTTTGAGAAGCACTTCTGTATGAGCTGGCAATGGCCACAGACTATTTTTCTCATTGAGTGACTACCGTAATTATATAATCTTTTGTATTATATGACGTGTTTGAGATGCATTCTGACACATTATGGAAAATTGTACGCGCAAAAAAAAGGACTTTCATGAATCAACATTTACAAGGCATTATTCTTGCCGCAGGTAAATCAACCCGCTTTAACACCGGAAAAACGAAATTATTAGAAAAAATATGTGGCCAAGAAATGGTCATATACATCACTAAACTACTCGCCCAGTTACAAATCAGCACCACCGTGGTAGTCGGCTATCAAAAGGATGATGTTATCAGTACCATTCATACATATCATGGTGACACCGTTCATTGCGTCACGCAAGCAGAGCAACGAGGAACCGGTGATGCATTGTTATGCACGCGAGAGCAGTGGCACACTACCGATCTGCTTATTCTCAATGGCGATATACCACTCATCACCCCTGATATCATAGAAGATTTATACAAACAACATTACCTTTCTGCGGCAACCATTAGCTTTGTAACGGCGCATCATCCAGAATCAAATACAAGCTCATATGGCAGAGTCATACAGGATGGTAATCGCATCAAAATTGTAGAGGCATCTGAGAATACTGATATCAGCGCTGATAATTGTTGTATCAATGCGGGCATATATATCGTAAATCGAGCGTTTTTGCAGGACTACATTACACAACTGACGAATAATAATGCTAAAAACGAACTGTATATTACCGATCTGATACGCATTGCCAGTGATAATGGTCACACGGTGATTACCACCCAGGCACCGTTTGATTATATTCGTGGCATCAACACCTTCCAAGAGCTATGGGCTGCCGAGCAGATCAAAAAATCTGAATTAATAAAATATTGGATGGAACGAGGCGTCGCCTTTACCGTACCACAAAGCACGGTGATCGATTTAGATGTCACTATAGGCGCTCGATCGCGTATTGGGTGTGGTTCACATATTATGCGCGGTACCACAATAGGTCAACACTGCGATATTCAAGCCTTTTCATGGATTGAAAATAGCACGATTGGCGATAATAGTACCATTTTGGCACACAGTATTATCAAAGATTCCACTGTTGGCAGCCACACACACATCGGCCCCTTTGCACACATTCGCAACAACACCCATATCAATGATCACACTATCATTGGTAATTTCGTTGAAACGAAAAATAGCGTCATTGGCACACATACGAAAGCAAAACATTTAGCCTATTTGGGTGACGCCACCATTGGGTCTCATGTCAACATAGGCGCAGGCACCATTACGTGCAACCATGACGGCACACACAAACATGAAACCATCATTATGGACCATGCTTACATTGGTAGTAATAATACGCTGATTGCCCCCCTTACCATCGGATACAATGCCTTTACCGCTGCAGGATCGGTTATCACCAGCGATGTACCAGCCCATGCCCTTGCCATCGCACGCGAGCGACAAATTAATAAAGATGGCTATGCGCTCAAACTGCGCACGCTTCAAAACAGGCCAGATGTACGGGAACACATTTCTCATGAAGCTCATTTTTCATTTATAGCAGCCAAAAAAATTGTGTATGATGACTCAACCCCTGAGGATGTATGATTCGTTTTGTTCACACTGCAGACATTCATTTTGGCATGGAGAATTATGGCAAAATAGACCAAGCATCCGGTATTCATACCCGATTGCTCGATTTCTATCATGCGCTCAATTTTTGCATAGATATCGCGGTAGAGCAGCAGGTTGATTTTTTCTTGTTTAGCGGTGACGCCTACAAAACAAGCCATCCTACCCCGACCCAACAAAAATTACTCATGCAATGTTTTTTGCGGCTCTATAAAGCGCAGATCCCTCTCGTCATTATTGTGGGCAATCATGATAACCCTCTCAGCTTTGGCCGTGCAAATTCACTTGAATTATTTGGTGATTTACCACTTGATGGCTTTCATGTTATCGCAAAACCAACCTCATTGGTCCTTGATACACGTCATGGTCCCATTCAAATTGTTGGCATTCCGTGGCCAACACGTAATTCAATTGCTATTTCTGACAAGCACAACCACAAAAGCGCTGCTGAAATTACCCAATATATTTCGCAGGCAGTGGTACATATTATTCATGATATGGCTCAAAAACTTGATCCAACCATCCCTGCCGTGTTGGCGGGGCATCTGACGGTATGCAATGGTATTTTTTCAGGATCTGAAAAACGGGCAATCTATGGCACTGATCCCTTATTTCTACCTTCGCAGCTGGCGATAGCTCCCTTTGACTATGTGGCGCTCGGGCACCTACACCGGCACCAAAATCTGAATCCACATGGATACCCGGCACTCGTATATGCCGGATCCATTGAGCGAATCGATTTTGGCGAACGTAAAGAAGACAAAGGATTTTGCCTGGTCACTATCGAACAAAAAAATAGCACCCGCTTTGAATTTATCAAAACGCCCACGCGCCCTTTTATTCAGATCGAATTGGAGCTTGAGGCAGGTAAGCCGCAGACCGAGCAAATCCTGGCAGCACTTGCCCACTATACACTCACCGATGCAATTGTAAAAATTATCTATCACGTGCCAGCACATCAAAAGGATATGGTTGACTTGAAGGCGGTGCAGCAGGCCTGCGCATCGGCAATGTATGTGGTGGGCATCATACCTATTCGTGAGTCGGCGAGCCGCGAACGGCGCATTGGAGCAGCTAAAGTTTCTATGGAACTACCCGCATTACTCAGCGCTTATTTTGATAACAAGCCAGAATTGAAAGATAAAAAAGAGACGCTTATTGCAAAGGCGATGCAACTGTTACAGGATCAGGAGCAGGGCCAGATACATGAGGAATGAATAGGCCCTTCCAACGACCGTTGTGCAATTCTGAAAGCCTTGTTATACTTTTACACAACTCGCCCATTTAAACCTGGAAAAAGCACATGTTAAAAACAATTATGCCGTCCGCCTTTGATGGCATCACATACTGGTCAGAACTTGCGGGCGCATCGCCCCGTAATGGATATCTGGTCTATGCGGGCACGGAGCGACGAGAAGCTTCTTATGGTACACTCATAAGCTGGCAAGAAGTCAGTAGTATTGTGCGAAAGTAGTATCACAGTTTTATCCCATCAAAAGCAGGCTTTAATTCTGTATAGATGCTGCCCAAATCAAATGATACAGTCTTGGTATTACATAGTGTAGGCATAAAATTGGTGTCTCCCGCAAAGCGCGGCAGTACGTGTACATGCATATGAGCTGGTATGCCAGCGCCCGCTGCTTTGCCAAAATTTATCCCCACATTAACCCCATCAGCGCCGAGCACGTCAGTCACTATCTGCTGCGCATGGGATGCCAATTCTATAATTTCTTGCCGCGCGCTTACGGTCAGTTGCACCAGTGTCGCTACATGCACCAAAGGAAGGATCATGAGATGACCTGCATTATACGGATATTTATTGAGCATAATGGCTGTATGGTTAAATCTGCGCACAATACCATGCGCATAATCATTTGATTCTTTAAATTGTGTACAAAATACACACGCATTTTGCGATGTATCTTCCCGTTTTGCATTTGATACGATAGCGCGCGCGTAACTACTGCGCCAAGGTGCATAGAGTCTTTTCATATTCATAATCCTTGTAATTTTTGTAGATTTTTTTATTAGTATACGCATACAATAACACTGATTATAAACATTCTATGTGCATAGGTACACGATATGAAGACCGCATTTATCGCCCTTGTTTGTTTGATTGGCATACCCGTTTTTGCCGCTGACATGCCAAAACCACCCATGCCAATGTCGCCAGAACTGAATGACGAAATTATTAAAAAAACACCTTCATATTCAGAGTATACTACTGCTGACGGCACACCAGCTCAATCTTGGAAGGATGCGGCAGGTGCAATACTTTTTTATAAAAAAGAGGATCCTTATTTTGAATTTACCAATATGTACCAAGCTACCATAACTCTAAAGGAGGTAGAATGGCCCAGTGTAGAACATTATTTTCAGGCAATGAAATTTCATAATACAACTCTGCAGGAGAAGATTAGAAAGGCAAATACACCAGGCGCGGCATCTAGACTTGGCAACGAAAACAGACATTTGATACGTGATGATTGGAAGCAGATAAGTTTGGCTATTTTGGCTTTTGCCATACACGCTAAATTTAGCCAACATGCACAACTTGCCCAATCACTGTTAGAAACAGGGACACTGCCATTAGTTCATGATACACATGTCCACAGCTCAGTCTTTGGCGCAGGACCAGATTATAAAGGGGATAATTTTGTAGGAAGAATTTTAATGCTGGTGCGCACAGTATTGGTGCAACAATCTAATGGGTAACTATTTTTTTATACCGCAGCGTATACCAAAACATAACGGCCATGATAATCATCAGCGGTTCTACCGGTAGCCGCAGGCGTGCATAACCAAAGCCACCCGTCATGCCTATAATGGCGGCTGTTATAAGAGCACTGAGTATCCAAACCCGCTGTGCGCGCTTTACGTGTGTGGATAGCGTTTGATTGGTGTACCATGGTATAAACACAAATTTAAACAAACCACCAAGTAATCCGATCCAGATAATTATGGAAAAAAGCATTTCAACCCAACATAGCATACGCATCCAGAGAGGCATGGGCTGAGTCCATAAACATTCAGCAATTTTTTCGGTGACAAATTCTTCTAAAGGATCAAACCAAAATTGGCATTTGGCGTATGCGGTTAATTGGCTTGTGTATAAATCAAAAGCGGTTTTACACGCTTCTTTAAGCCAGTCTAGACAAAAATAAAGTGGATAGGCGGCTATAATAGGTACCGCTATTTTTTTACTGATTAACGGTGACACATGTAATAGCGTACCTTGCAATGCAGTATATGCCTTCTGAATTTCCTGATGCGCGCAGTGTTGGGTATATTTCCAGGCATCATGTAACGAAATGCCCATGGTTCTGCGCAAAATTTTGGGCGCACAAAATACATTCAAATAAATGCCCGATAATGGACAATAAAACCATTGCCCAGTCAAACGATAGTTGCGTATATACCAAGGCAATAATGAGGTGAAAAAGGGGACGGCAAACGTCAGACTGCTGCCAAGACTCTGTGTCCAACTTCCCGGCATAGCCCCGGCAATAAGTAGTGCGGTCAGTATTCCTACAAATTCGCCCATGGGCCGTATCCAGGTATACAGACTAAGCATGGTGGCGGCCAGCAGACAGAGACTAATTCTACCAGACGATTGCTCCAGTAATAGTTTAAATAAGAACAATAGAAAGAGGTAAAAAAAGATCATACTGATGCCTTCGGTCAACAAATAGGTACTAGCCAGTACAAGCCCCACATGAAATACCGCTATAATGCCGCAAAGCCATGCGATCGGCCAACTACGCGTCAACAAGTGCGCTAAATAGAGTATGACCAACGGAATACACGAGCACAGCAGAAGTTGCACCCATAATGCCCATTGCTGCGCCTCGTGATTATCATTAAAATCACCACTGTGTATACCGTGTAGGGTATAAAACCAGGAAAGGTAGGCAGGGTATCCAGGGGTACGCCAAAACATGGGTTGATTGTTGCCTGGTGTGCTCATGCCATTGCCCAGTGCAATACACAGGGCACCTACGTGATAGTCATTCGAATCGGCTTGGTGATAATGTATGTGATCAGCGGTGGTCTGCAGCATAAAGCAATAAAAAAAGAGCGCGCGCACTGCAAAAGCAGAGGCAAAAAGCCAGCATAATTGCATGCGTGATGGCGATGTGTGCAATGCTATCATACTACTACTACTCCTCATGATATGAATCTGCGGTTATGAGCAGCAGTATGGCATGATTTGTAATTTAGGCAATCCGTTCATCAATTTCGTCTTCTTCCTCTTGATCGACTTGTTGTGGCGTGTGGTACCAAGTGTACAATTTTACCATACCAATAACCGACAGGGCACAGCTTAGGAACGCCAAGCCAATATAGCCGGTGGGCCTATGCCATATTTTTTTAGTTGGTTGAATGGGTTCAATTGGTTGGCCCCCATCATCCTCAATATCTGAATCACCATTTTCTGCCGGGTCGGGAAGCACGCCATTATCGTCAGACATGAGGTTTATCTGATCCGTATCGGTAGATGTGGTTGGAGCACTGGAGGATGCCAGCTCGTCTGACTCACTGGTACTACCACTATCATTCATGCAAAAGATTTGCCTTGTCTGCAGGCATAGGAGCAGTAAAAAAAGCAATCGGGTAATCTTCATGAATCCTCCGTTACATGATTATGTCGTTATTTCTGGATGCTCCTGCTCATCGGCAGGATATTCGTGTGGTGGATGGTACCAATTATACAATTTTATACCTCCAATGGCGCAGAGTGCGCAGCCCACGATAGCAAAACCAACAACTATACTAGGTGTAATCCATGCTAATTTTTTATTCTGCCCCTTGGTAACTGGGTTTGTGTTAGTCTGCGTATTACCATGATCGATAGCATTAGATTGCGTGACATCTGTGGTGATGGCATTATTTGCAGGACTTACAGCAGAAGTTTCGGAAGTACCTGATCCAGTCGAATCTCCACCACCTGGTGTAAGCTTTGATAGTACCGTTTTTCGACCACCTCTGGGCAAAGGAATAGTTTGTGCAGTGTTCAAAAAAGTAATAGCAGCACGATTATCATAGTTTTTGGCGCATTCCATCCAATCAGGAGCAAGAACGGCCTTACTATTTGCTCCTTTCATGTATTGCCATATAAGCTTCAATCGAGCTATAGGATCTTTGTCAATGGGATTTTGCGTGTCCTGTTGAATAATCAGATCGGGTGGAAAATAGACAATAGAATCGGCTTGAAATAGAAAGTCTCGAGTAAGGCCATGATCTACCAAATCACGCCACCATAAAGCATCATGCGCAGTATTACCCAAATTAAAGAGAATCTCATTTGCCTCGTCCGGATTCTTTCCTTGCGTTGCCATATGTACAACCGACAAGGCCATTCCGCATTTTTGGCAAAATCGATTAAGTGGCGTAAGATTTTTTGCAATAACGGCTTTGTAAAATGCCGCATCAATAGGCCCATAACTGGGGGAAAATGTTGGTTGCATACTATAGCCCTGTCCTGTAAAAAGGCTTAATACGCACAATAGAAACATGACTGCTATTTTCATGGTATACCTCTTGAAAAAATGGACATTTTTGGTTACAAAACAGCAAAAAGAGCTTACTAAACGTCCGGGCAAAAATACCATAATCTTGTTGCGTTTGGAGTGCAATATGGCATATTTATAGAATATTATTGTTTACTTTAAGTATCAGGATAGATAGATGTATATTTTGCGTATTTTTTTTGCAGTAAATCTGCTTTTTTCCAGCTTTCTTTTGCTTGCACGCGTACCTGCCTGGGATTGGCGTGCCGTTGACCTTAATACCATTCAACTGCCACCGATCAAGGGCGCTGCAGTGTCTGAATACCAGGTATCGGGGTCTAAACATTGCCGTTATTCAAACTGGGCCCATTGGGAAGCTCAAAAGGTGCATAATGGTAAGCCTACCATACAAAATGAAGATTGGTCTGGCGATGCCTGTGATTTTTGGAATACTTGTCATCAAGACATAGCGCTGATCAAAGAACTGGGTTGCAATTCATTTAGATTCTCAGTTGAATGGAGCGCTATCGAGCCGCAAGAAGGACAATTTTGTAAAGAAGCGCTCGATCATTATCTAGATTTTTGCGTTGCACTACGTGCAGAAGGTATTGAACCGATGATCACGCTCCATCATTTTACGCATCCGCAATGGTTTGAGGAAAAAGGCGGTTTTGCCAGTGAGGCCAATATCCCCTATTTTGTACGTTTTTGCGAGCAGGTGTTCAAGCATTTATCCGCTCATGTAACCCTGTGGTGCACTATCAATGAAGTCGGGCCCTTTGTATTTCAAGGATATATTCAGGGAGTCTTTCCACCAGGCAAGAGCGGCGCGAATGGTTTTTGGACTGGGCTGCGCGTCATGCGCACCATGATACAAGCACACTGTGCCGTATACAACGCGTTAAAGGCATTACCCGGTGGCGATAAGGCACAGATCGGCTTGGTGCACCAATATTTGACCGTCGAGCCAAATACCACCTCATATGTACGCCCTGCCCTCCAGGCGCTGGGAGCCTATGCGACAGCTGCTATGCTCTGGTCAGCGGTACTGAAAATGAAAAGTGAACACGCTCCCCTTAGATTTAACGGAAATTACGCACTGTGCGCAGCAGCTTTAGGTGCCTTAAATCCTGCAGAACGCATACCAGCTTGGTTCATGACCTACCTGTTTAACGATGCTATGCTCCATTTTTTCAAAACAGGCGAACTATTTCCATGGATTCCAAGCTTACGCCTATCCATACCAAATGGGCATCAATGCTGTGATTTTATTGGTCTTAATTTCTATTCTCGAGTGGTGATTGAATCACGGTTGACCGATTATATGGCAACTGGGGGTAAGGGGGAACCAGCATTTCCTCATTGTCGCCAAGGTGAATTGATGACTGATATGGAATATGGCGTATGCCCAGAGGGGCTGTACGAAGCAATCAAGGATATGTCACGCTTTGGCAAGCCGATTTACATAACCGAAAATGGCGTGGGCGATAAGCATGATGATATCCGTGGATTGTGGATTAAACGGTATTTGTACGCCGTATCTAAAGCAATACAAGATGGCTATGATGTACGCGGCTATTATTATTGGTCTCTGATGGATAATTTTGAATGGGATCGTGGCTATGCACAGCGCTTTGGATTATATGAAGTTGATTTTACCACCAAAGAACGCACGTTAAGGCATAGCGCGCAGTTGTATCGGGATATTATTTTACAGGGCTATCGCCCACCTGTTTTGCCATAAGAGCTTTTAAAATTAAGTGAACCCGAAGACTTTTTTTAAGTTTTCGGGCTTTTTTTCTTATCTTGTTTAACACAATTCTGCTGTTTATATACTCTCTTGCTCAACATTTTCCATTTCTTCATGCTCATCGGGCTGCGTCTTGGTATACCAGCGGTACCCAATATAGACAACAGCAACACATACCACCGTTGCCAATCCCAGTTTTACACAAGGCCATGCAATGGTAGTCTTTTGAATTTCGGCTTGTGAAACTTCTTCCGTTGTTAATGCTCTACCCTGCACCGGTATTGTGGTTATGGGCAAAGCTGTTGCGATGGGTGTAGATGCAGTTGCACTGGTAGCTATAGTTACTGGTGCAGAAACACTCGGTTGCGCCGAAGATTGATCAATTTTTTCTGTTGTCCGGCCTAGGTGTGCATTGATTCTTGCCATCGTTAATCGTGATTCCTCAACAGGATCTGGCACATGTGTTGCCATGCTTTTGTATACTGGTGTTGCTGATACAGGATCAGAAGATAAAGTGGCGCTGGCACTTGGCGCATTGAGCACCGTTTCTGGGTGTTCTACCATGTCATAAATAGATTTCACGTCTGCCACTGTGCTGTCTTTATAGCCTTGCGCCCGGTCTAATGCGGTAAATCCTTTGCCTTTTTTTGGTTTATTAACTGTGGACGGTTTTGCGCCAAGCCATATTAACTTTCGCACAACATCAGGACGCTTATAGTATACTGCCCACGCTAAAGCGGTATATCCTTCTTCACTTAAGCCATCAACTGGAACGCCGCGAAGCACAAACCATTCAATCCAATCTGGCAAATGAGTATTGGGTCCACCCCAAAAACGGGCCGGTTTATGATTATGTAATAGATGTTCTAGGATCGTTGCGTCATTAAAACGCACCTGTGAGGCCGCAGGATCTAATAGTACAATTTTTGCCATTACATCATTAATTCTCGATGCAGATTTTGAATTATATTGGGCTTCTACCCAGCTTAATAACAAGTCCCTAAGCAATTTAAGTTCGTCTGATGTTTTTAAAATTTCTTCAACTTCCTCATCGTCATAGCCCTCCACTACACGATCGCTTAAACCTACGGGTTTGCTTAGGTCAACATACCTTTTTGGATTGTCATTCATCCCTACAACTATACCGTATCCTAGCCCCAGAAAGAAAATCAGCAAAAACACTTTTTTCATGTCAAAAACCTGCTATTATTTTTGCCCTATTTTTGCCCAGCTTGTAGTATACGTCAGCGGCGAGATAAACTTTGAAAGCCATGGCGATACCCAGCGACGTTTGGTTATAGTGATATTCAGGACGTCGATTTTTCTATATTGAGTCCACCTATCTAGATTGATTGTTTGTGACGCGCCACTGCCATCACCCAATTGATCATCCAGTTGTACGGTAATAGAGCCAGTTTCTGGTAATGCATATGTACTATCTTCTGGTGACGGCTCAATTGTATTACCCTTATCATCTTTCACCAAGACTGGAGTACCCGTTTTATTGATCAAAACATTGCCATTGTGTTCCGCTTTTGATCCACTGGTATACCATCTTGCACCACCATATAATAATGCGGCAATACCTGTAGAAATAGCAGCAATTACACCACCTTTATTGCGCAAAGCATTAAAGTTCCATCTGGTACTTGTAGTTGTTGGTGTAGTTGGAGCAGTGCCTGCTGTTGGGATTGATGGCTTTGGTGGCATATCTGGCAACAGACGATATTCGCTCGTAACCAACTCCTCTGTAGTTTTTTCTCTGGTGACACCAGTTCCTAAACCGCCGGTGGTAACGCTCGATGGCGGTGTAGTTATTGATGTAGTTTGAGGCTGAATTGCTGTGGCTGACGCGAAAGGTTGCGGTACTGATAGTTGTTGATAGAGAAGTAACTGACGTACCACAGCAGGATCATTTTTAGAGGTCGCTAAATCAATAACTGAAGTGCCGTCAACTGATCCCTTAATGATAGGACGACCATTAGCATCATGCGGTCCGTGCGCAATAAACCAGTCGATCCAACCAGGCAAACTACCGATCTTCACAAGATCTCCTGCATAATTCTGCACAAGTTGCCAAATATTCTCTCCACCAAACCGAATATTCTTATCATTTGCATTGTACCAGCCGATTAATGCATTAATTTTTGCTTCCATATCGCTGCCTCTATCAGGAGAATACATAACAAGTGTCGTAAGCGCAAAATATTTGTCTATGTTTGATGCATCTAATAAATCCATCATAGCAGCAGCATTTTCAGCTTGCAGAAGCTTTTCTTCATTAGTGGTATCTGTACCCCATCCTTGGCTAACACCAGGGTCTGTCGATTTCGCTGCAGGATTTTCTCCTAACGCACTCAGAACCTTTTTAAATTCGTATTTACGAGCGAACGCTTTAGCGGCGTCAGTGGGCTTCTGGCCATGCTTTAATAATATACTTACCACGGCAGGGCTATTAGTCTGTATTGCGACATCGATTGCTGAATCATCACCAGTATGTGGCTTACCAACCACAGCATTGTGATCAATAAACCATTGCACCCAACGCGCCACATCATTTTCGATTTTCTCATCTCGACCATAGTTAGAAATAATTTTCCATATGATAGTCTCGTCATCCTTATCAGTAAATTTCGTATCGCGGTTGAACTGATCAAGTATATGGTCGATTTTTTCTACCAAGTCATTTCCACCCTCCGCTTTATTTATCAGGATTTGCAATGTGACTTTCGACGATAGACCGTTCTCGTCAATTATTTTATCAAAAGTGTCGACGTCCTTTGCGTCTAGCAAGAGCCTGTTAATATCAGGTTTACTGGTTGATGCAAAATATTTTTTGCCAGGTTGTGTTGACGGTTGTGGTCCAGGCGTAGTGGTGGCAGTTGCAGCAGAAGATGTGGGCTGTGGTTGAGTGGCAAAAGTACTGCGTGAGTGTAACCACATTTCTATTCCAGGCAAATCTCTATCACTTGCTCCACCTTGCTTTTTTAGATTCTCTAAATTGGGCATACCATTAAAAATAATCTTGTAAGGCGTACTAGGATCACGACGATCTATTTCTCTCTTTAATAACTGAATTCTCTGCGCAGGCTTATCCACGTTTTGTCGTTGTGTAAGCTCAATTATACCTGAGATGAGCTCATCATTCGTGAAGTTCTTAAGGCCTACTCGTGCAAAATCCATGCCAGTGGCTGTAAATATATCAATTTTTTCCCCCTGCATACCCTCAAGCACACTATGCCCAAACCCCAGGGATAGCACCGCAAAAAACAGTAATAACATCTTTTTCATTATAGTCCTTCATTTCGTTTAGATAACCTATATCAGTTTATTTTGAGTCTAGCATATTAGAAGCCCAAATTCAATTGATTTCTATTTGTAAATTTACACCGTCGGTGCCTACCCTGCCTTGTAGCCCGACAATCAGTGAATCTGGGCCGCAAAACCTGCATACGCACGCCTGCGCTTTGTCCATAGTGGGATCCGCCATACACGGGGGTTAAAAAAGTGACTTTCCCCTTGCCAATGGTTGCATATATGCTATGGTAGTGCATTATTTACAGTGTAGTACGGAGAGCGTGACATGCATACTGGTCCTCTGGTGCTTATTATAGGCACACGTCCTGAAGGTATAAAAATGGCTCCGGTGTATCATGAGCTGAAAAAGGCAGGTATACCAGTAGTAGTTATATCCACTATGCAGCATGATCAGTTACTGACCGACGTATTAGACATTTTTGGCATTGTACCTGATTATGCACTCGATATTATGCGCTTGGGACAGGATCTTTTTTATATCACCCAGTCGGTACTACAAAAAACCAAACAAATATATCGCGAAATCAAACCATCATTAGTGCTCGTGCAAGGCGACACCACCTCATCAATGGCTGCCGCGCTTGCAGCATTTTATCTACAAATTCCGGTCGCACATGTCGAAGCAGGACTGCGCACTGATGATATCTACGCACCATTTCCTGAAGAAATGAATAGGCGCGTGATTAGTGTTATTGCACGTTACCATTTTGCTCCTACGCAAGCAGCGGTCATTAATGCTGTCGCTCATGGCGTACGCCGCAATCAGCTTTTTTGCACCGGCAATACGGTAGTTGATGCATTACATTTTATAAAAAATAAAATAACTCATAATGAAGTGAGCGTCAGGGAAGATATTCGCGCGTGTGTGGATAGCACCGCGCAATCAGGCAAAAAATTGTTGGTGTTGACAGTGCACCGACGCGAATCATTTGATGATGGTATACGCAACACACTGCAAGCAGTCAAACAGCTGATCAATACCCATGAAAATTTGGTCTGTGTGTATCCGTATCACCCTAATCCCCGTGTATTGCGTGCTATTGATGAAGCGCAGCTACGCTCTGTTGCGCGTATGTACGTTACCGAGCCACTATCCTATGTGGATATGGTCTATCTACTCGATCACGCTCATATAGTACTCACCGATTCGGGCGGCATACAAGAAGAGGCTATCAGTCTATTAAAACCAGTACTGGTGCTGCGAGAAAAGACAGAACGCATGGAGGGTGTGCTGACCGGACTTGCGCATTTAGTAGGCACGAATGCTGATCTCATTACCGCACAGGTGGAACGTATAGTACATGATAAAAAAATATCAATCGCACGTGATGCTGAAAATACGTATGGTGATGGCCATGCAGCACGCGCCATTGTTGCAATTTTACAAAAAGAAATCAAAAAAGGAATCATACCAGCACTCAAAACGACACCGTTGGATACCGCACACATACCTGGTATGCATGTAGAAAAAAAGGAACAGAGAATGAACACAGTCTGTGTTATCGGATTGGGATACATTGGGTTGCCAACGGCAATCATGGTTGCAGAAAGTGGGTATAGGGTCGTTGGCGTTGATATTAACGAGGCGCGCGTACACAGCATTAACGCAGGCGATCCAGACATCTATGAACCAGATCTCTATGAAAAACTACAGTTGGTATTGGCAACCGACATGCTACACGCCACCACCACCATGGTTGAGGCAGATTACTTTATCATTGCGGTGCCAACGCCTATCGCGCAGGATAAAAAACCGGACTTAAGCCATGTATTTGAGGCCGCGAGCGCATTGGCGGGAGTACTGCAAAAAGGCAATGTAGTCATTTTAGAGTCAACCGTATCAGTTGGCACTACACACAAAATAGCACACCTGCTCAGCACGCACACAGGACTTGTGGCCGGCCAGGATTTTTTTGTAGTCCATAGCCCAGAGCGTGTGTTGCCCGGCAACATTTTTCATGAATTAGTACATAATGATCGTATTATTGGTGGCATAAACCCAGCATCAGTCACGCGTGCACAACTTCTGTATAAACGATTTGTGCGTGGCGCTCTGCTGCCGACTGATGCACCAACCGCAGAGATGGTAAAACTGATTGAAAATAGTGCACGTGATGTTGAAATTGCCTTTGCACACCAAGTTGCCTCCATGTCATACGCTCAAGGACTTGATCCATACCAAGTAATTGAATTAGTCAATAGACACCCTCGCGTAAAATTGTTACAACCAACCTGCGGCGTCGGTGGCCATTGTTTGGCTGTTGATCCGTGGTTTTTAGTGGATAGTTTCCCTGCACATACATCTCTTATTGCAACTGCACGTGCCATTAATGACGCAAAGCCACACGAAGTAATTGCGCGCATAGACCACGTAGTCACAGCATGGCAACAACAGCACGGCAAACCGTGCACCGTAGGGCTCTTTGGAGTCACGTATAAGCCGAACGTGGATGATCTGCGTGAATCGCCCGCATTATATATAGCACGGCACTACAGCACCAGAACCGATTTGACGCTCATGATTTGTGAACCGTATGTGAAAAAAAATAACACGCCTACCTTTGTCTCTGCCTTGTTGACCAGCATCACACAAACCATACAACATGCAGACGTATTGGTATTCTTGGTGGCACACGATCAGTTTAAAATTATTGATGTTACCCGCTTGACGGATAAAAAAATAATAGATTATTGCGGATTATTGCATCGGTCAGGTACGCAGCAGACCACGCACTCAACATTGTTCTGGCCTGCAGTAAAAATAGATGCCGTTTCTGACCCGATTTTTCACGATACTACGCAGGAAGGAGTGCATAAACAATAGGTATGAGGCAGATATTTTTAGACAAAGGCACGGTGGCTGTCAAGCAAGTAGCAGAACCGCTGCTTGATGATTACAGCGTGTTGGTGTTGGTGCATTATTCCTTTATCAGTTCAGGCACTGAAAGTGCCACTATACAACACGCAAAAGAATCATTATTTACCAATGTGCCCTTTAAGGTAAAGAAAGTATTACAAGCAGTACGCATGCATGGCACGCAGGGTGCATTGGCGCTGATTCAAGGAAAATTAAAGGGTGATATACAAACGTTGGGTTATTCTTGTTCTGGGCAGGTCATTGCTGCTGGCTCGCTCGTAAAGCATATTCACGTTGGCGATTGGGTTGCATGCGCAGGTGCTGGGTATGCCAATCATGCCGATCTTGTGGTAGTGCCTGAACAGTTGGTTGTACGATTGTGCGACGAGCGATTTTTGAAAGACGCCAGTATTACGACGTTAGGTGCTATTGCGTTGCAAGGCATCAGACAAGCATCATTAGCCCTTGGTGAACTTGTGTGCGTGATAGGGCTTGGATTGTTAGGGCAACTGACCGTACAATTGGCAAAAAAAAATGGCTGCACCGTGATTGGCATAGACCTGGTTGCGCAACGAGTCAAACTTGCTACACAATTGGGCGCTGATTATGGATATGTTGCCGATGATACCAACGTGGAACAAAGCATTGCTTTTTTGACCGGGCACCATGGCGTAGATGCGACGATTATTACTGCCTCATCTACCAGCAATGAGCTCCTGCATCAAGCATTGCGTCTGACGCGCAAACAGGGCCGTATTGTAATAGTGGGTGATATTGGCCTGACACTCAATCGCGAATCATGGTACAAAAAAGAAATTGATGTACGTATCGCCTGTTCCTATGGCCCCGGACGCTATGATCCTGAGTATGAGCAAAAAGGCTCTGATTATCCCTATGCGTATGTGCGCTGGACACAAAACAGAAATATGCAGACCTTTGTGCGTATGATTGAAACGGGTGCTTTACGCATTCATCCCTTAATAAGTCAAGAAGTAACCTTAGATACGGTTGATCAAGGATACGAATGCATTAAACAACGTACCGCGCTGGGTGTTGTATTAAATTATCACGCTTCTCGTACTGCCAAAGCAGCGACGCAATACGTTCCTGCAAAAAAATATCCGCATGAGCACGAGGAACAAAAACAGTTTAAACCACCACTCAAACATAAAACCCGCGTGGGATTTGTGGGAGTAGGCGGTTTTGCAAAAATTAAATTGTTGCCCATCGTCTCTAAATTCAAACAGGTGGTAATCAGCGGTATAGCAGATGTAGATAGCGCAAATGCACTCAATGTCGGTCGCACATATGGTGTTGCGAAAATATGTACTGCAGATGAAGAATTATTCGTCAGTGATGATATTGATGCAGTCGTGATAGCATCACCACACAAATATCATTGCGACCAGGCACTCAAAGCACTGCGCGCGGGCAAGGCAGTGTTTTTAGAGAAACCAATGGTCACCACCTTTGCACAGTTACTGCAATTTACCACCCTGCTGCGTGCATATCCGAATGTACCATTATGCGTAGATTATAATCGTTCGTTTTCTCCGTTTATGCAAAAAATTAAACGCGCCATTGCCAATCGCACCACACCCCTTATGGTCTATTATCGTATTAATGCCGGCTTTATCCCACAAGATCATTGGATTCAAACAGACTTGGGTGCCGGTAGAATTATTGGTGAGGCCTGCCATATTGTTGATCTCTTTTGCTTTCTGACTGATAGCAAGCCGGTTTGCGTCTCGGTTGAATCATTACATGCGCAACGAGACGATCTGTTCCCCACTGATAATTTTTGTGCGCAGATCCGCTTTGCAGATGGTTCGGTATGTAGCCTGATGTATACTGCGCTCGGACATGCACAAGTAAGTAAAGAGCGTATGGAATTACACGTCGAGGGCAAGACCATTATGGTCTATGATTACATGAAACTTGAGGGATATGGACTACCCTCTTCATTCAATGAAGCAACGCCCATACAAGAAAAAGGGCATGCACAATTGTTACGCACTTTTTTTGATAGTATACGCGAGCCCTATTTTGAGCCACCCATTAGCATTGACAGACTTGCAATGGTCGCAGAGCTTACACTCATTATTGATCAGCTCGCATGCGCAGGTGGGGGTACACGCGAATGGCATGCGTGAAGTTTGTGTATCGGTCAATGAGCTTGTTTGTGCTTTTGTCGCTGATACTCTGGTACTGTACACCTGATAGAGCCATGCATTTTGAGCTTGATTCATATAATTATGATCGCGTTGCACGCTTTTTTTGTACTCATGGGCGTTTTTCAGACCCCATTGCGACCGACCAGGTACCCATATATCCTATGGGATATCCCGCGTTTATAGCACTGATATATAGCATGGGCGGCGCGCATGTTAATGCCGTATTTGTGACACAAATACTCTTGGTGCTGCTCACCTTCTGGTGCATATTCTGCATTGCGTGCCAACTATATTCTCATACGGTAGCATGTTACACCGTGGGTGCGCTCGCCGTACACGTAGGCATACTAGTCTATGCACAACTGTTATTATCAGAGGTACTTTTAATGACCGTGCTCATATGTATGTTTGATAGGTTAGTACGGTGGCACACTACACAGCGCTTTGCCTACGCATGGCAAGCCATGTGCCTACTGGGTGTTTCGCTGATAATCAAATCTATAGCGATCCTCTTTGTGCCGGTGTTGTTTTTGAGTGTGGTGGGGCGATCACTGTTACAAGCATTATTATTATGCCTCGCATTACTACTGCCCATTATCCCTTTTAGTGCATATAATTATGTCCACTACGGTACTTTCCAGGTATCACCGCAATTTTCAGTCAATATGTTGCACTATTTTTTGCCCAAACTTATTGCTCACGCAGACCATATTTCTGTCCAATCAGCGCTGGAGCGTGTGCCGTGTGCTGGTACCTTTTTTCAGGCCGGTTGTTGGAACCGTGCATGGCACCTGTGTTGGCACTATATCTCTACCTACCCGTACAGCGCGAGCATGCTCTGGCTACTTAATATGGGAAAAACCGTTTTTGGCCTTTTTACCACTCAACTAAAAATTATGTTCAATCCCAACGTACGCGGCGGAGCCTGCTCGTTTTTTTATGCGGACGGCAGCATTTTTGATCGGTTATATCGCTCTATCACGTATGCAACTTCGTCACCGCTTATTATTGCAATGGGATTAGTAGAGTTATTGATACTACTACTACGACCATGGTGCATGGCTATTGGATGGTATGTGCTTGCGCACAAAAACAGACGCATGGCGCTACTCATTGGCCTTTTTATTGTATTGTGTATAGCGGTCACTGGTTTTGATGGATGTTTTCGGTTTCGCATGGCCTTTGAGCCCTTGGCAGTGATGTTGAGTATGAGCGGGTTATTGCACTTACGTAGTGTCGTATGGCACCAGTATGGCACACAGTCCACAACATGATGCATCGGTAACACAATGAGGTAGTAATGAATAATCCCCATCTCTATTTTGTAATCTTGGCCGGCGGCAATGGTGAGCGATTGTGGCCACTCAGTCGACAAGCAAGCCCCAAACAGTTACTCAAAGTTGGCACCGATACTACCTTGTTAGAACAGACAATCGAAAGAATACGTCCTATTGCATACGCAACGGATAATATTTGGATTAGCACAACGCAACAGCATGCACCACTCATTGAGCGCATCATCAATGGTCGCGTAGGAAACATTGTAGTAGAACCGGGTGCGCGCAATACAGCACCGGCAATTTTGTATTGTTGCCATCTATTGCGCTCTCGTGATGCACATGCACAGGTTATTTTTGTACCGGCTGATGCTTTTATTGCCCACCATGATTATGATGCCTTCAGACGCGGTGTACAAGAGTGTATCACCTGGATGAGTAACCACCCATCCTTAGTATTATGTGGTGTCAAGCCACACTATGCAGCAACCGGTTACGGGTACATAGAATATGAACCGCATGATACTCATACTGTCTATCGTGTAACGCGCTTTCAAGAAAAACCAAATCGCGACACCGCGCACTATTATATGCAATTGCCGCATATGCTCTGGAATATTGGTATGTTTGGCGCATCGGTAACTACGTTTATAGACCAGTGTCAACAGCATGCACCGGACCTTTCTGCTGCGGTTGCACGCTATGTGCAAGGCATAGGCACGTATGAGCAAATTCCCGCTATTTCGATAGACTATGCACTCATTGAATTGGCGCATGATGTACACGTTGTACCCATGGATATAACCTGGTGCGATATCGGTAATATGAGCGTATTGCTCTCTCTGCAAGCAACAGCGCAAAACCTACTTTCGATTAATGCGCACGATAATTTAGTGCACGCGCCTGACAAGCTTGTGGTGTGTATAGGGGTAGAAAAATTATGTGTAGTAGACACTGCCGATGTGTTATTGATTACCCATGCGCAAGCAGCAGAATCGGTAAAAACGGCAGTCACTCAACTCAAACAGCAGGGAAAAAATCATTATTTATAAAGGACTCGTATGAAGCGTGCATTAATTACCGGCATCACCGGACAAGACGGCGCCTACTTGGCAGAATTTTTGCTCAAAAAAGGCTATATCGTTCACGGTATAAAACGACGTTCTTCTTCCTTTAATACAGGCCGTATTGATCATCTCTATCAAGAACCGCATGTACATGCCGAACGCAATTTTGTATTGCATTATGGCGATATTACCGATGCTACCAATATTATTCGCGTAATCAAGGAAGTATGTCCTGACGAGATATATAATTTAGCAGCGCAAAGTCATGTCGCCGTATCATTTGAGACACCGGAATATACAGCACAATCAGATGCACTGGGCGCTCTACGCATTTTAGAAGCTATTCGTATTTTAGGCCTTGAGAGCATAACCCGTTTTTATCAAGCTTCCACGAGCGAGCTCTTTGGCAATAGTGTACAGGTGCCACAAAATGAACAGACCCCGTTTTGTCCACGCTCGCCCTATGCAGTCGCAAAATTATATGCGTATTGGATTACGGTTAACTATCGACAGGCATACAACATCTATGCATGTAACGGTATTTTATTTAATCATGAATCTCCTATTCGCGGGGAGACATTTGTAACGCGTAAAATTACGCGCGCATTGGCGCGTATGCAGTACGGACTACAGGAAACGCTCTACGTGGGCAACCTCGATGCACGGCGAGACTGGGGATATGCCAAGGATTATGTTGAAGCAATGTGGCTTATGTTACAGCAAGAAAAAGCGGAGGACTTTGTCATTGCAACCGGTGAAAGCCATTGCGTACGCGAATTTATAACCATAGCATTCACCTATCTGGATATACCCATTACCTGGGTTGGCAGTGGCATCTATGAACATGCGATCAACGCCCGTACGGGAGCAGTGGTAGTGCGCGTGGATGAACGCTATTTCAGGCCGACCGAAGTTGATCATTTGCAAGGTGATGCACACAAGGCACACACCCGTCTTGGCTGGCGTCCACGCGTCGCATTTAAAGAATTGGTTGAATTGATGCTCAAAGCAGACCTGGACGCGGTGCAACAAGAATATAGGTCTACCACCATGCCTGCAGTGTCACACGCAGCGTATGGCGCATCCCGAAGCCAAAATGTAACGGTATAATAGGAGCACAGGGGTACACATGGAACAACACGCAAAAATATATGTCGCTGGGCACACCGGGTTGGTAGGAACGGCACTCATGCGCCAGTTGCGCGCTCATGGCTACACCAATGTAGTAACGTGTGAGTATGCGAGTCTAGACTTGAGAAATCAGGCATGTACAGAAGCCTTTTTTGCACGGGAAAAACCGGCATATGTGTTTTTAGCGGCCGCAAAAGTGGGCGGTATTTTGGCAAATGCAACCTACCCCGCATCATTTTTGTATGATAATGTCATGATTGAAGCAAATGTGATACATGCCGCCTATACACATGGCGTACGCAAATTGTTATTCTTAGGCTCTTCATGCATTTACCCACGAAATTGTGCACAGCCCATTAAAGAGGACTCTTTACTGACCAGCGCGTTAGAAGGCACCAATGAAGCGTATGCGATTGCTAAAATTACGGGCATTAAAATGTGTCAAGCCTATAATCGCCAATATGGTACCAATTTTATTTCATGCATGCCGACCAATTTGTATGGGCCGCATGATAATTTTGACCTAGAGACAGCACACGTACTGCCTGCATTGATACGCAAAATGTACACAGCTCAAAAACTGCAGCATTCACCGGTAGTAGTGTGGGGTACTGGTACACCACACCGAGAATTTTTATATGTGGATGATTTGGCCGATGCGGCGCTGTTTCTGATGAATAGGTATGATGGCAGTGAAATTGTTAATGTGGGCACTGGCATCGATCTGACCATCAAGCAGGCAGCAGATATCATTAAACGTGCTATTGGGTATGAGGGCGTGTGTGTCTTTGATACCAGCAAGCCTGATGGCACCCCGCGCAAAGTGTTGAATGTAGATCGGCTGCAGTCACTAGGCTGGCGTGCACCCACTGCACTGCAAGAAGGAATCGAAAAAACGATTGCCTGGTGCAAACAAGAAGCTATTTTTGAAAAAATGACAGATACCATACTATAAGGAGTGTATATGCGTACAAAATATGTTGGTTTTTTAGGCTTATCGATCGTGGCACTCGGGGCCCTTGGCTGGCGGTATTGGCACTCTCCAAAATCGGTAGTCGTGGTGATTCCATCCTACAATAATGCTGAGTGGTATGATAAAAATTTATCCTCCGTATTTGCACAAGATTATGCCAATTATTCAGTCATCTACATTGATGATAAATCAAGTGATAATACCTACCAATTGGTAACACAAAAAGTTGCCGCAAGTGGCAAACAAAAACAAGTCAAAGTCATTGGCAACGAACAGCGCAAGGGCGCACTGGCAAATATTTATAATGCTATTCATACCCATTGCTCAGATAAAGATATTGTCGTGCTGCTTGATGGTGACGATTGGTTCAAGCATGAAAACGTATTATCAACAGTGGTACGGGCCTATGATGACGCGAATATACTCATGACGTATGGGCAGTATGAAGAGTATCCAAGTGGCCGCATTGGGCAATGCCAAGCAATACCACGCACCGTCATAGAAGCGCATGCGTATCGTAAATATCCATGGGTTACTTCCCATTTGCGCACTTTTTATGCGGGACTTTTTAAAAAAATAAAGAAAGAAGATTTCATGTATCAGGGCGATTTTTTTACGGTGACATGGGATATGGCCATTCTATTTCCTATGCTTGAAATGGCAGCTGGTCGTTGGAAATTTATAGAGGATGTGCTCTATGTCTATAACATGGCTACGCCGCTCAATGACTATAAAACAAAATTTGAATTACAACAGATGTGCCACTATTATATACGACACCAACCGCCATATGCGGCGCTGTCGTAAGGCAATACCAATAAAAAGGAATATAGAATATGAAAAAAAATAATGCATATAAAAAAAACACCTTGTATAAAGTGTTTGTATTTGCCGCCGCACTGACCGCGGTAGGTATATGGCAGTGGCGCAATTATGCCGCCGATCCACAGATAGCTGCGTTACGCAACTTAGCACACCACCACTATGTGGATTTTGATACCTCGATGCAAACGGACAACTTTGCACCATTAATACAAACACAGCCGGGTGCCGCACAACTGATGAGTTTTTTTAAGGATTTGTATGAAACCAACTCTTTCAAGAAACTGGACGTGCACGCGTCTCCTCTTATTCCAAAAATAATCCATCACATTTGGATGGGTAGTCCTGTGCGCATCCAAGACATACCGCTCTATCAGAGTTGGCATACGCATCATCCGAACTGGACCTTTATTTTCTGGACTGATCATGAAAGTAATTTTGATAAAGGTGACGTGGTGGTACGTTCTTTTGAAGAACTTGATAAAATACTGGCAGACAATAAAGGTAAGGCGTGCAAAATCGTCGTTGATGTACGTGGATTGCACTACGAGAATAAGCTCTTTTTTGATGAGGCCATGAATTATGGCGAGCGCAAAGATATATTAGACTATGAATTTATAGAACGATATGGCGGTACCTATGTTGATCTTGATTTTGAATGTTATCGCCCGCTTGATGTGTTCCACCATATGTATGATTTTTTTACCGGCCTGCAGCCTCTCGATACCGGACGCGTGCAGCTGGGCGCTGCATTGTTTGGTGCCGTACCACATCATCCCATTATGAAACAGTGTGTTGAAAATCTTAAGCATAACCGTCATATTCCACAAATCGTTGCAAAAACAGGACCGCTCTATTTTACGCGAGAATTTTATAAAGTAGCCGGCCGTTCAGGCCTTAAAGATATCGCATTTCCTGCCAGCTATTTTTATCCGATGGGATATGAAGATCAGCGAAAATTGAAATCAGAATGGTGCAAGAATGAATCATGGGCGACTCATCACTGGGCCGGCAGCTGGCTGCTCCCGTCAGGATTTGTGCAAAAAACGGTGACGACGTAGAAAACATATGCTTTTAAGAAGTGATGATCTGCTCGCCTGTTTCTTTTGATTCTTTGTCGGCTGCAGCACCTTCTTCACCTTCATCATCGGTAGCTTTTTTCTTGCTCGTGTACCACTTGTATATACCAATGGCTGCAAGAACACATCCTGCTGCTGCCAGCCATAATCTGTGCTTTTTTAAAGTAGACCAGAGCCGAGCCTTGGTTGTAAGATGGAACGTAATATCACCATCAGCATCAATAGTCTGTGTAAATGGATTGGAGATGTTATTTTCAACTAATAACGTTATCAATCGGTGTTTATGTACGTTGTCTAGAATAAAGTCATTACATACAAGTTTTCCATGTTTATTGGTAGCAGTTAGATCTAATTTTTTATTGCTTATTAATGCATTAAGCGTCATTACAAACACGTCTTCTTTCGCATCTGTTGTATTAATAAGCAAAGAAGCCAAGAGAGAGGTATCATTTTTACTGTCTTGATTTAAATAAGCGGAATGAGTCTTAACTAACAAAGTGCGAACGGTTTCCCAATGTGAACCCCGCAATGTCTGAACTATTATTGCCCAATTAGCGTTAGCAATCGCATATCGTATTGCTTCTTCTCTGACTTCTTGGTATGTCGTCCCAAGATTAATTACAGAGACTACCGTGTTCGCACCGGCCCTATCAGCCACGCGCCCTATCGCAGCTGCTCTTAGCGCCGTAAACATAAGATTAAGCCGTATGGCAATTTCACGCACATCTCTTTTCTGAATCGCTTCATCCAGATTCGCATCCATTCCATAGGCTGCTCCGGCGCACATCAACAATCCCAAGGTAAGTATTAGTTTTTTCATGGTATTCTCCATCCGAGTTTAAAATAGGTGATTTAAAGTAATAATACAGGAATAATTATATAAAGGCAAAGGCCTATAAATGTTTCAAATAGAAACGACCAGCTCCTGATGAGCCCTTTATTGGCTATCCATGCCTGAGTATATTAATTATTGACTTCTAAAGACCATGCAGTATGTTGTACGGCAGTAATAATGTTGTTGTATTAAAAAGGAGAAAGATGTTTTCAAGAAAAACTATGTTCTATACCGCATATATGGCCCTGTTTGGTGTTTCTCAGCCGAGCTATGCACAGCAAAAGGCAGATTTAATTATCTATTCATTTGACCGACCTATGCAGCTGTATGCCTTTTTGGAATCGGCGCAACAGTATATGTGCGATATCGGGCAAGTGGTAGTCATCTATCGCACCAGCGCTGATAACTATGACGCTTCATATGAACTAGTAAAAAGCAGTTTTCCATTCGTACATTATTTAAAGCAAGGCTCCAAACCACAGAGCGATTTTAAACCGCTGACCATACAAGCGGTCTTTGATACCCCCAGTGCCTACGTGGTGTTTGCCGTGGATGATATTATTGTCAAAGATTATATCCGTTGCGCTGATGATATTCAGCTTCTAGAACAGCATGACGCCTATGGCTTCTATTATCGACTCGGCACCCATCTTTCCTACTGCTATACCATGAATGTAGCACAAGCAGTGCCACCACTGACGCAAGTGGCGGATGGAGTCTACTCATGGCAATTTGCACGGGGGCAACATGATTGGGGATATCCGAATACGGTAGACATGACCCTCTATCGCAAAAAAGATATAGAATCATTTTTCAAGCATGGTAACTACAATTCACCCAACACACTTGAAGGCCGCTGGGCTGGTCAGGCAGGATCTATCATGAAACGGAGTGGCCTGTGTTATGCAGAGTCAAAAATGGTTAACTTACCTTTAAATCGGGTACAGCATGACTACCCCAATCGCTCCATGGAACTATCGGCACAAGAATTGCAGGCATTCTTTGAACAGGGATTGAAAATTGATATCACACCACTGGCGTGCGTGGCCAATATCAGTGCACATATGGAATATCAACCAACCTTTATACAACGCTAAAAAGAATAAGGAAATAGTATGAAAAAGTTAAGCATAGTAGGTCTGTTGCTGAGTATCATGTTACACACTGGCTTGAGCGCACGGCGCGGATGCTGTGCCACCAAGGCACTCAAGGAATGGCGCACCGGCCGGCGCCATTTTGTCATTATTACTGCAACCTATAATAACGCTGCCTGGTGCATACAAAATTTAGACTCGGCATTATCGCAAACGTATCAAGACTTTGAAATGATTATCACGGATGATGCTTCCACGGATAAAACTGCAGATTTAATTGCAGAGCGCATACAGCAACTGGGCGCGCAAGACCGCGTAAAACTGATACGCAATGAGACTCGCCAAGGCGCAATGGCAAATCAATATGCCATGATTCATACCCACTGTGTGCCCGTTGATATAGCAGTCATCCTTGATGGTGATGATTGGTTTATAAATCCAGATGTCTTGGAATATCTGAGTCAGGTATACGCAGATCCAAATATATGGTTGACCTATGGACAATTTATAGAATATCCATCTGGTGCGCATGGATTTTGCGTTGCCATGCCAGAGCATATCGTGCGCAGTAACGGTTTTCGTAATTTTGGCGATATTCCTTCGCACCTGCGCACCTTTTATGCAGGACTGTTTCAAAAAATCAACCGTGCTGATTTGTGTACCAAAGATGGTCAATGGTTGAGCATGTGTGCCGATATTGCAGCCATGTTTCCCATGATTGAAATGGCCCGTAACGGCCATTTTAAATTCATAGCAGAACCGCTGCTCGTGTATAATAGTTCAAACCCGATCAATGATTATAAAGTTTCAAAATCTTTGCAACGGTCGATCGATTTAGATGTGCGCTCACGCGCACGATACGGCGCCTTGATTACCTTATTTGAATAAAGGATAGAGTATGAAGCTCAACGGTATATTTTTACTCCTTTTTTTCTCTGCCTCGCTCAACGCCGCCCATGTTGGTGTGTTGATTGTTGCCACCGGCAAATATATTCATTTTGTCGAACCACTCATTACTTCAGCTGAAAAATATTTGCTGCCCGCCCATGAAAAAACCTATTTTATTTTCACTGATGGCACTGCACCCAGTACACATAATGTCGTAAGCGTGTATCAACAGCGACTTGGCTGGCCATACGACACGCTAATGCGCTGTAGCATGTATGTGGCACACCCTGAGTTGTACGCCAATATTGATTACCTCTTTGCCATGGATGCGGATATGCTCTTTGTCGACAGCGTAGGTGATGAAATTTTAGGCGAACGCGTAGCCACGCAGCATCCAGGATATGTCGGGCGCCGTGGCACGTATGAGACCAATGAATATTCCACCGCCTGTGTGAAAGATCATGAAGGAAATTGCTATTTTGCCGGTGGCTTTCATGGCGGTACACGAGACGAATTTTTAAGATTGGCAAACACCATGTACCGCAATATCATGCGCGATTTAGAACATAATTTTATAGCCGTATGGCATGATGAAAGCCATCTCAATCGCTATTTTATTGATAATGCACCAACCATAATCTTAAATCCTTCCTATTGCTATCCGGGCAATAAGCGGATCCCATACCCTAAAAAATTGGTTGCATTAGATAAAGATCATGCGCACTACCGTAAATAATTACAATAAAGGAATACCTATGAAAAATGCTATCTACTTATATCTGTGCATCGCTGCATTATCTACACACGCACACGCTGCATATGATCTGCATGCGCTGAGCAAGCAAACGGGCCTGAATCTGCAGACAATAGATTATTGGATGCGCCAATTTCAATGGCTTGAAGATTCTCATGAAAAATATTCAGCGAGTTACTATGGTACTTTTTCACGTATCATTAATACCTATAATTTAAAACGAGGATGTGAAGTTGGTGTTGCCTACGGCGGCCATGCATGCGATATCCTGACCAAAACCAATGTTACAATGCTCTATTGTATAGATCCCTATGCAGCTGAATTACATCCACATTTGGCGAATGCAGGCGCACTTGAACTCTATTTTCTGCGCGTAAAAACTCGCCTGAGCGATTTTGGTAATCGAGCAGAGCTTGTGCGCAGCTATTCGCTGGCAGCTGCACGGATGTTTGAAAATAATGAACTTGATTTTGTATTTATCGATGCGGATCACTCGTATGAATCTGCAAAGGCAGATATTATTGCGTGGTACAAAAAAGTCAAACCAGGTGGCATTATCGGCGGCGATGATTATGCAACCCAATGGCCCGGAGTACCACAAGCAGTCAATGAATTTGTAGCTGAGTATAATCTTACTTTACATATTGATGAAGCCGAACCGCGCATCTGGTGGGTGCAAAAACCGTAATTGATTAGGGCAGAAGGCCCAGAGGGATAAAAATAGGATCTTGCCTGGTTAAATAAGACCTAGTACTTTAAAAATTGGCCGCCACTGCCCAAGATCTTGCCATTCGGCAGGACGAGCAAAATAAAAATTCTTAATTCGTGCAAGCTTCCAATCACCACAAAAAGTTTGATCATGCGCTATCACAACCAAGGTAAAATCGAGGTTTGGATAGCGCCTATGGATCAGATCACGCAGCTTGACTGCTAATTTTTTATCAATACCCGCATAGCGCAGTAGATACACTTTGTTCGTTCCTGAGAGAACTTTTTGCATTCGCGCTATCCTGCGCTGATATTTTGCGTATGCATTGGGCACGTAATCCTGCCAGTTTTCGCATAAGGTCCCCTCATCTCTGTAATTGCCATCATCTCTTTCAACATTATAATTTGTCGTTGGTAGATCATGACGAAAGATAAGGCCATAATAATCAGTAACGGCAGCACCATCGTGAAAAAGCTGTAGGGAATCCGGGTGAAAGAAATGCCGAAAATCTTCAAAAAGGGTCACGTAGAGTGGATCAAATTCGGATATTACCCAATCAAATGGATAGGCTTCTTGGCGCAGGCCGAGCGTGCGCAGTATCGTGGCGCCTGTACATGATTCGCCAATACTAATGATGATAGGTGTTTGTGTATGTGTAATTGTAACAAAAGATAATACGCTACAAATAAATCGAACACTTGTGCATCGTGTTGACATACCGCATCCCCTTTTTTAATTGGCGACTTATATGCAACAAAATAATAATTGCCAACTTCAGATGTCAATCACTTTTTTAGGTTCTGCCGGCTAATAATGCAAGCACAATTTACCTATTACAATGCTCGAAAGTATTAGTATACAAATATTGGCTCGAGTGTTGCTATTTTTTAGTAGCTACAATAACTTGGGCCATCCATTCTACATTGTTGTGAAAATGTTTTTCGATCTTAAAAAATTGACCAATATATGTTTCAAATTCTGCAAAACTCCATTCCCTTATATGATGTGGATTTATTGGTGGGCCAGACTGGCTTTGTTCGGGAGGTACCTGATACAAACAAAGCTTATCTCTATCTGGTGTTGAAATAACTAAATAATTGAAATCCAAATCTTGTATCCAATTTAGTAACTCATCTGGATCAACCAGATGTTCAATTACGTCAGCACAGATAATAACATCAAAAAAAGGCAACTCTGCTGTTACATTAAAATCTCCATAAATCCATCTTTTCTCTGGGTATTGAGTTTTAAGGTAGGCAAAATTAGGATCAACCTCGAATCCAATTGTGTAATATGAGCCAAAATATTTTAATAACTTGTATGCAGATCCACATCCAATATCACCTATAATCTGGGCATTACATGCTCGGGCAATATTAAGCGCCTCTTGATAGACTTCTCCTTGAGCCTCATCAATGCCATTGTGGGCATGATTATCGGGAACATATGCAGAGCGGCATAGGTATCCCTGTTTAATAAAATAATTATTATGTTTAAATGAGAGACGTGCTTGAGAATCTGCTGTGGCTGAGCAAAGAAACAGTATCATTACAATAACTTGCCGTATATACATATCGGAACTCCTACATTAACTACATTGACACAACACATCCAATGCACGATCGAATTCATTGCACCAAATCTGCCAAAGACCCTGCTCGCTTGTCGATTGATCGGTCATATTTTCTGCGAGTAGTGTATGGCCAATTGTTTTGAGCTCTGTCAACGACAGAGTACGCTCTTTACGTGCTTGCACGGTGATATTGCGCAGATTTAAATATCCCGTCTTTTGACAGTCTTGTATAACAAAACCAAAAGCAGTGAGAACATGTACAAATTTTTCATCATACCAGCCATCATAATGGTTTGCCCACGATGCCTCATGAGAACCAAAGACATGCCGCATAATAACTTGTTTTTGTGTATACGTATAATCATTGCTCAGTAATTGTTTCATACTTTCGTGAAAGTCGGGCGTTTCTATAGTAACAATGCCCGCATCCTTAAGCCAGTAGGACCAACCGGCCACGAGTGCAAGGGCAATTTGCCTATTGAAATGTTCAAAGGTATGGTGTGAGCGTACTTCAGTAACAGTGTTTGCCGGAAATGAAAGTTGGGTGATGTTTGCCCAGAAATCAGCACCACTTTTTGATTGTAATGGATGTTCGTCGGGAGCAAAATCGATATTGATATAGCCATTTAAATGGCCTTCTCCGCAGCCAAGATGTAGGCGAAGATTGGTACAATCAACAGATTGTGTCTGCAAAAAATAGAGTGCGTTACTACCGACAGGGATATTTGGCACGCCATAGAGAGACAGAGAAAGAAAAAAAAGTGGACAATAATTCTTCATAGCACGATCCTTTTTTGTATTTCTATTCTATTGATTTGTCATAATGAGCATATATATCGCCCCACAAGGCGCCCATGGATCTCCAGTCATTATTACGAGCAACCTGCTCTATGATTGTTATAATTTCTTCATGATTGACCCATTCGGATAATGCTAATGCTGGATTTTCGGCAATAGCAAAATTAAATCGAGTGTATCCTAGGCTTGCAAGATGATGTACACAGTTGCGCGCATTATGTAACACTTCTGATACAAATTCAAATGAGATGTATTTAATAGGCTGTGATAATCCCTGCAATACCTCATATTCAAAATTTTCTACATCAATTTTGCAAAATGCGGGGCGCCCATACTGTGCAATCAAATGATCAAGGGTCGTCACCGGCACTTCTAGAGGAATATCCCAAACATATCCTTGATCTGAAAATCTGCAACCGGGTTGCTGCCATTCATGCGAAAAGGTAGAAATAGTGTGAGCACGTGAGCAGATAAAAAAGATAAGCGTACCCTTTTTTTGTGCAAGACCTACGGGCTCTATGGTAACTGCTGGATTATATGCAAAACGTTCTTGCAACACTTGCACGGAACTTGGCTGTGGATCGATGCATACAACGTGTGCGCTGCAGGCAAGATACAGGTCGGTTTTTTTGCCAATATTGGCACCAACATCAAATACCAGATCACCGGGATTAATAAATTGTTGTAAAAAGGTTATATCATTATGCGCTAGGGCGTATACGACTATACAGAGCAGACTAACACATACTTTTTTTGCATCAATCATGGTAACTCCTGCCTTTTCGATCTGATGGTCTCTTCTATTATATCAAGAAGCACCTGCGCAGATTTGACGTCTGTCATATATCGCAGTATCCATCGCCGCGGTTTGAACGTTGGTAAATGATGTTTGATTGTTTTCAGATGATTTTCTAAATCTGATACTGTCTTAAAATCAAGGCCAGTGTCTTGCGTCAATTAGGGACACGAGGATACAGGGTCAAATCGTTTGCCATATTCAAAGAGATCTTGCGGATTCCAAACTAATGTGGGCACGTCCATAGCCCAGCTTTCTGCCAAAGCAATACCCTGACTTTCTGACCTGCTTAAAAAGATAGCAAAGGCGCTCGCATTAAGAAGCTCTTGATAGTGCTGATGATTATATGATCCGTATTTGAGAATGAGTGGATTCCAGCCATGGTTAACCAACAATTTTTGTATCTGATTACAAAAGCGCTGGTCTGCATATTTATCATAGATTAAGACATTATCAGATCCGCCGCCTGTACGATGAGTCATTGGCTTCCAGTAGGTTTCATCTATACCGGTGTACCAAATTTTAATTTTTTCAGTTAACCGTGCGTCATCTTGTATGAAATTAATGCGCGTCCAATCACTGGGCACCAATATCACATCAAGTTCAGGTGATGCCAGCAGATAGTCATGTTCATACGACCTGGTCATGAGATTGGGGCCAGCGAAAATATGTTTAATACGCCCCGCTTTTTTCCACTCAATTGCTGTTTTGACATTGTGCGCGTCTGAAAGTATCACCACAATCTCGGCAACTTCATCAATGGTGGTAGGATTGTGATTGAAGGATATGTTTAATTTTTGTAGCCCCCTAATCAAGCTCATGACCACGCACGCCGGTCCACGGTCACACGGCTGATTAATGATAGTAATGCGATCAAATGAGTAGCCCGCTAGATTGGTAACGGTCAAAAATAACAGCGTAAAACTATACAGAAATTTCTTCATGAATTACGCTGCCTTCTTTGCATGAATAGTATCAAAAAGTGCTTGCCATTGCGCGATTACCGCATCATTATGTTGTCTGCCATAGTGTTGTACTTTCATACGCATAGTATCGAAATTGGTGGTCTCTATTTTGTTTTTCAAATCTTGCCACGAATCAAAGAATATGAACCACTTGCTATGTTCAGGACAGTACCATTCGGTCAAATGAATACAGGTACTCATATATCCTACATTTGGCCACCATGCTTTACCGGTAGATAATAGTTCCAACATAAAGCGTTTGGTAGGGACAAAGTAGGGCAATCCAAGCTGTATATTTTCAAAGAGTGCAAGATTTGACCAGGCATACGGAATATGAATGACCCCTTTAAATCCTTGCAAATCAGTTGGTCCATTATATACACCACGGTAGCAGGGAATGCCCAGTCGTCTGCACTGCTCCACGAGCTGTACATCATTGTTACGTGGTGGAATAAAAAAGGTAGCTGCCTTATCAATGTTTGTAGGCACCATTGATTCACGCGCCTTATTTTTAAATTTACCAGATGGGGTAATAATACGAGTACCAAAATTGATACCATGTGCATTGCCATAATGCAGCTCAAAGGCATTGTAGGCCACAAAATAGACATTCTCTTGTTTGGTAGCATTGCGTATCAAATCATAATACTCTTGGTCAGGAAATCCTTGCCTATCTGACCCACAGTCTGTGTAATCAAAGCGATTACATATCCAAATAATAAGAGGTTTTTGCCAGTTGTTTTGCAAGAAAATACGTGATAACGGCACGGTATCTGAGGTCATGACAACATCAAATTGATTGAAAAAGTCTTGATGCCTATGCCATACATCGTGAGCGCGTTGGTGCGAAACATTATAGATGGCATTACCCTTAGTTCTGCCATCATAATTGTTGTGTTTGACCCAATCATCTTGCACAAAAATCGAAGTGAGCTCTATGCCCAATTCACGTGCAATATATTTGATTTCTCGAATACATCCTTTGTGAAAGCTCAGATGGAGTAATTTTAATGGCATACTATGATGTGTATATGATATGAGTATGCCTGTCGCTATCAGTAGAATATGTGTTTTGCGAGTGTTCATACTTTTTTTCCTTTTTTTATATACAATGAATACATGTATATAACAGAGTCTTCACGTTGGCAAGTGAAACATCGCAGATCCATTACCACTGCGTGACCATGCGCTGCCCGGTACCAAAAATAGCAGCGGTCACCTCAACCGAGTCTAGATACATAATTTTGTGCGCGGGAATATTTGTTTTAATGTACTGCGCAATTTCATGTTCTATATTGATCATGTCACGTTCCATACGCTGCGTATCTAATGATGCGAATGCCTTTTTAAAATGGGCATATGAAAGTGCAAGACAGCCGGTAAACACTTGGCCATACGCATCCATTTTGACAAACGCATCTATGTGGGGATTGGTAGTGATAAGGTTAAATAACGCATCCGAATTGAAGTAATAACGCCCGGTTAATTTGACAATTATATCAGTATCTTTAAAGGGCAACTGTGCACAAGCGGCAACGAGTGATTGGGCTTCATTGACGCCTTTATTGCGTAGCGAAGCATTGTTTGTGTGGGTGTACAAAACATGCGGGCTATAGTCATCAAGAAAACTATTGTTGTCTGTGCAACAGCTTTCGATAATGTACGGTGTATAACCGTACGACGAGAGTATATTCAGTGAATGAATATATTCCTTTTTACGCTCTTCATACTGCTGAGCGATCAACGCTGCGGTAGCTACCACGCGTACATCACGCGCGAGCATATGCATAAAATGAGGTGCATCAAAATTGCTCAGTGCTATCCACGCTCTGGTGTTCCAGCCGCAGAGTGCATCCATGAGGCTGCCAAAATCAAATAAAAATAGGTTATCCAATTTGTGCCATAACCGTTTTTGGAGTACGCGGCCCGAACAGCCCATAGAAGTAACGATAATAGTATATTCACTCGAAAGAGCAGCCGCGCTCAAACAATCACGTTCGATACGATCGATCTGATTATACGCATTGTTATCTGGCGTTGGGATAAAAATACAGTCCGGACCAAAGAGCAGAGTACGTAGTTCTGGGCGAATATGCTCATTGCCCACCAATATACAGCGGTGCCGTTTTAAAAAGTGCAAAAATCTAACACACGCAGCCTGGTAATTGGTAGCACAAAAATGGAGCGCAACGGGAGTATACATATCGCCTATTTCACAACACCAAAACGGTACTACTTTGCGCAGTAAATTTGAGCTCAGTTCATAATTTGACTCGTGATTACCGGGAAACATGCCGCGTTCAAACCCGCCAAATTCTGCGCAATGGAGCGGTAAAGCCTTTAAAACCGTTGGCCCATTGATACCAAGTGCTTCTTGCATTTCTTTTTGCAACCTATTATTTGGTTGTTGATACAGATCCGTTTGACCCATTGCTAAATTCACATCGCCATCGCCAAAGCGTAAATAAGCGCCCTTCTGTTTGCGCTTGATAATGTCAGTAATATGGGCTAGAGTTTCTTGGGATTTGTGAAAATGGAGTGCTGGATATGATGTGGCATCGTTTGATGCTACAGCGCTACCAGTTAATAGTGCGATAAGTGTAGTCTTTAATGTTTTATACATAGCGTTTCTCCTTTTTTAACAGACGAGGGTATGATGATTTTTTCAATGATTAATAACAAAAAAAGAGCATTTTTTTGCTGTGTACTATTCTTGCTGAGTAGCCACTATGCAACAGCACAGCAGAAAGTGTTAATTATTACTCACAACTATAATCGCCCTGAATTTATAGAAATACAGTACAAAACATTTAAACATTTTTTACAAGATGAATATGAATTTGTAGTGTTTAACGATGCAAATACCACCGATATGTTCAAACAAATAAACGAAATGTGCGACCGCTATACTATTCGATCCATGGCGATACCTCAAAGTATTCACGAAAAACCCTATCTACCTCGTGTACCGGATGAATGGTTGCACAGACCGAATGTTCGCCATGTAAATGCTTTGCAGTACTCTCTTGATATACTAGGATTTGATTTTGATGGCATTGTAGCAATAGTAGATTCAGATCTTTTCCTGGTCAAACCGCTGTCTATTAATGAATACATGACTGGTTATGATATTGCATCGGTGGGGCGTGGAGCTCCAGGCGATATTTTATATTTTTGGCCAGGCATTGTATTTTTAAAAATGAATGAATTACCTGATAAAAGAAGTATGAATTTTAATTGCGGCTCTATCAATGGCAATAACGTAGATTCCGGAGGGTGGACACATTATTATTTAAGTGCGCATCCAACGTTACGTATTAGATGGGGTAATGAACTATTCGGCGGCCTGCTCTTTTGCCCCGATCGTTTCTGTCCAGTTTCCTCAGTCGCCACGGTTGAGCAAGAAATAGCTGCGTTACGCACTATGGGATTTGATGATGACCAAATACACTTTTTACAAAAAAAACCTGACACTATAGAATTTTTGTGTGACCACCATTTTTTACATTATCGTGCCGGTACCAACTATGACAATCAATCGGATGCATATTTAGCACGCAAGCAAGATGCCATTAATGCCTATTTAGATACCATATTAAACAAGTAACTATACACAAAAGGAAAGTAGTATGAATAACCATAGAACCATAGTCTGTATACTTATGCTGTTCCCTCTCTTTGCATATGCAAAAGTATTAATTTTTACCTACGCTTACAACAGACCTGATTTTGTCGAAATTCAGCACAAAACATTCCAAAAATTTGTAGAAGATGAATATGAATTTGTGGTATTCAATGATGCGGTGGATAGCTCAATATACAACCAAATACATGCAGTATGCGCGCGGTGTGGCATACGCTGCATCGATATTCCTCAGACAATACATAATCAACCCTATTTACCCCGTGAGCCAGAGGAAAGCTATCATGCTCCTGCTGTCAGAAATGCGAATGTAGTGCAATATTCCTTAAATACCCTCGGGTTTGCGCATGATGATACTGTCATGCTCATCGATGGGGATATGTTTTTGGTCAAAAAATTTAATATCTCACAATACATGGCCTCATACGATTTAGCAGGATTAAAATGCGTAAACCAAGATGTTGACTATATTTGGATTGGGCTTGCCTTTTTAAATATGGCGACCATGCCCAACAAGACTACGATTAATTTTAACTGCGGGAGAGTGGGTAGGGTAGGTGTCGATGCAGGAGGCCATACACATGACTATTTGGTCAGCAACCCACAGGCACGTGTGCGCTATTTTGATAATTGTTATATCAATTGTTACGGCGGACATACTATTACCAGTAGATATCATAATATGCAAGATAAGCCATACAATACCAAATTGTTGCGCCGCCTAGGCTTTGATCCGATTGCCATAGAGTTAATAGAAGCGGGTGCACACCGTATAGAATTTTTGCTTGAGAATAAGTTTTTCCATTATCGCAGTGGTACCAATTGGAATGGCCAATCAAGCAAATATCATGAGGCAAAGACAAAATTATTTACACGATTTATTGAAAAAACATTGGCGGCATAAAGTTAGATCTTTTCCATTTTCCTCAACCCTTCGACAAGCTCAGGGTGAGCGGAGAGAAGTTTTTCGCTCGTCCTGAGCCTGTCGAAGGATAAGCGAAAAACAAGGCAAAAAGAAATTCGTTATACCCGCCCAAAGAGTGCGTTGCCAAAAAACCACTGCCGTGGCTCATCAAAATCGGTGCCCAGGAGCGTAAATCCTTGACTTTCGATCCATGCGCGAACCTCTTCATAGCGTGGCTGCCCCGCATAGCTTTCTACAAAAGAAACCTCGGTGTGTATAATTTTGACGGTTGTCAGTATGCGCGGTGATGCCTGCATGACAGACAATTCGTGCCCTTGCATATCGAGCCATAATAGATCCACATGATCAACGCCCTGTGCATGCGCCCAGGTATCAAGGGTACTCGTTGGCACTTGAATGGTATACGGAAATTGTATGGGGGATAATGCAAGACGCTCTTTGGGTGCCAATAATGAACCGGCTTGTGTTGCTACGCCCGGTTTATTTGGTTTCTCAGCAATAAAAAAAGGAGCAGTGCCATTGGTGCTGCTCAGTGCAATTTGATAACGTTTAATCTGAGTATAGCAAGCGGTATGTGCGGTTAACCGGTTAAAAATGGCAGGAACTGGTTCAAAAGCGTGGACGGTGCACTCAGGCCAAGCGGCAATAAATCGTTTGGTATCACGACCATCAAATGCTCCCGCTTCAACAATGATAGGATTATGCGGCAGATAGGGACGCACTACATCAAAAAGCGTGTTGGGTTTAAAAATGATCATCGAAATACCTTGCCTGTCATTAACTTTTGCGTTATAAGTGTACAGCTATATTTATTCTGGATATGCTGTATATGCGGTGTGGATAGGTAAATATGATACTCATTTGTAGTAAAATGACAAAGGAAAGTAGTGGAACCAGAAATACAAAAAAATTCGCCAACACAGACCAATGCTGGCGTGAACGGCTCGCAGACCGATCAGCAACCGTATATATATAAAGATTCTGATATGCCGTTCTCCTATTGGGTACGCAAAAATAAATATTACCATCAGACGCTTACCAACTGGTATCTTTTTATGGTACCGCAAGGCGCTACCGTATTACATATTAATTGCAAGGCAGGATATTTATTTGAATCACTGAACCCCAAAGTTGGTGTCGGCGTTGATGTGGATCGGCGCGCAATCAATGAGGCGCGCACTGGCTATGGCAATCGCTATTATTTTCATGCAGGTACTCTTGAATCTTTAAATATTACCTACAAATTCGAATATATTATTCTATCGGCCATAACGATGGAACAAGAGGATATCCAGCAATTTTTGAGCAATGTACACCGCTTTTGTCGTCCGGGAACACGCATTATTCTGGATATGTATGCAGGGTATTTAAAGCCGTTTGTTTGGCTTGCGCAAAAAATTGGCTTGCATCGTCCGGTAGATCTAAAAAATTGGATTTCACGCACTGATATGCGTAATATGCTGTATGTAGCTGGCTTTGAGATAGTCACCAGTGGATCGCGTCTGCTATTGCCAGTGCGCATACCGGTGATTTCATGGGTTTTCAATACTGTACTCGCACCATTGCCCATCATACGAGGTGCATGCATGCACCAGTGGTTTGTCGCACGATCCACGGTTGCTACCCATAAAGGGTTACAGGAATATAGCGTGTCGGTAATAGTCACGTGCCGTAATGAGCGTGGCAATATAGAGCGCGTAGTCAAAGAATGTCCTACTATGGGCAAACACACAGAGATTATTTTTGTAGAAGGCGGATCAACCGATGGCACCCTAGAAGAAATTCAGCGGGTTACTCAAGCATATAAAGAGGTGCGAGATATTTCTTGGCATGTGCAGGAAAATAAAGGCAAAGGTGACGCTGTACGCAAAGGATTTGCACAAGCGAAGTCAGATGTGCTTATGATCTTGGATGGCGACTTGACGATAGAGGCGCACGAGTTGTCAAAATTCTTTGAGGCATTAGTAACTGCAAAGGGAGATCTGATTAATGGTTCTCGACTTGTCTACCGCATGGAATCACGCGCTATGCCTTGGTTAAATTGGATAGCAAATTGGTTTTTTGGTAGGCAATTTTCGTGGATTTTAGGACAAAAAATAAAAGATACGCTATGCGGAACAAAAGTATTGTGGAAAGAAGATTATGGACGTATTATTTCAAATCGATCTTATTTTGGCATGCATGATCCATTTGGGGATTTTGATCTGTTGTTTGGTGCTGCCAAGCTTCATTTAAAAATAGTCGATTTGCCTATTAAATATAAGAACCGTACCTACGGTCAAACTAATATACGGCGATTTGCAAATGGATTTGTGTTGCTGTGGATGAGTATAACAGCTATGCGTAAATTCAAACTCAGGTAATCATGAACATTAGCATTATTATACCCGCGTATAATGAAGAAAAAAGGATTAAGCGTACTGTTGAAGCATACCACTATTTTTTTAATCAACGTTCAGATACCTACGTCACTGCTTGTGAACTGGTAGTCGTGCTCAATGGAGTCACCGATACTACCAAGACCGTGGTGACCGAAATAGCTGCGCGCCTGCCATCGGTACATGTTATCGAATTGGCGCAGGCCGGAAAAGGCCTTGCGGTAAAAGCAGGCTTTTTGGATGCACTCACGCGCGATAATGACCTGATAGGCTTTGTTGATGCAGACATGGCTACTGCGCCTGACGCCTTTTTTCAACTGATACAACATATCGCCTCACATGATGGCATCATCGCAAGCCGCTATATGCCAGATTCTCGTATTTATCCGCCCCGTCCATGGATTAAGCGGTGGGGCAGTACACTATTTTATGAACCATTAATCTGGCTTTTGTTTGGTATGCGTTACCACGATTATCAGTGCGGGGCTAAATTATTTACCCGTCGCGTCATACAAAAGGTTGCACCGCACTTAACTATTGCGCAATGGGCATTTGATGTTGAATTATTATATCTATGCGCAGTACATCGCTTTAATATTCTAGAGTTTCCTACAGTCTGGCATGATCAAGCAGGCAGCAAGCTACGCATTAGTTCAGGTTTGCGCATGCTTATCAATATTATTAGATTGCGCCTTGGCATACGTTAATTTATACCATGCCGGATGTTTGCTTCTCAGGTGACTTAATAGAAAACCTGGGTATCTGTAAACAATACCACATTGAGAACAGACCAAGAACTGGTTTACATTATATTGAACCACACGCTGATTGCCTATCCTGTATTGAACTCTATTCATAGGTGTGTTGTTATATCTAAGATTGCTATGAAGCTGCTCCTGGGACGCCACGAGAGACCGTAATGCTTGCACCAACTGTCGATTCTGTTCCGGTGGACGTTGCAGTTGCGGTTGAAAATTCTGCACAGCATAGCGGGCAAATTCGCAAGGAAGATTATTTCTTATTTCTTCTGCATCGAATGGAGCTGCATTGGAATCGGTATTCAAAATATCTTGCAATTCCATAGTACGCTCCACTATATCCGCCAAAGCCATGGTACGCTTCATAGGGTACGTGGTATGCATCATGACAAGTAATAAAAAACTGTAGTACAATTTCATAGGAGTTGACCTTTCAATAATAATAAAAAAATGATATGTATTGCTGTACTTTATAGCATTATTGTTACGTAAATATTTTTTATGTCAACACTCAATATCTCTAAAGTACGCTATTTTAAAGGATATTTTCTTACTTGTAATACAAAAAAGGGATAGGTGTGTGCGGATTGGCAGGGTATCTCAGACTTACGGGCTGTCCATTACCATTTACAACGGATGTAATACATGATCTGCATGAATCACTGCGACATCGCGGCCCGAACGGGTACGGCACATGGGTATCTGAAAAAGCCCACATTGCTCTTGTGCACCGCCGACTCAGCATTATAGATTTATCTGACGCTGGTTCTCAACCGATGATGGATCAAGAGCGGCAGATAGTGTTGGTCTTTAATGGTGAAATTTATAATTATCAAACACTGCGTGCACAGTTGCGCGATCTAGGGCACACCTTTGTCTCATCCACTGATACTGAGGTAGTTATAGAAGCCTTTAAACAATGGGGTATCGACTGTATACAGCGATTTGATGGTATGTTTGCTTTTGCATTATTTGATCAGCGCACACACGATTTATATTTGGTACGAGACCGCTTTGGCATAAAACCCCTCTACTTTTGCGTGCAAAATCAGATTGTGAGTTTTGCGTCAGAATTAAAAGCATTATGGCACTTGCCATGGGTGCGCACACAGAGTAATGTCCAGGCCATCAATCATTACTTAACCTATTTGACCATTCCTGCACCCATGACCATGTATGAAGAAATCTATAAACTTCCCGCAGGCTTTTATATGCATTGTAAGGATAATCATCAGATTTCGTTTCATCGTTGGTATGATGTGGCTACCGCCGTTGCGCAAAAAGATGCGGTTGCTGTGCATGCATACCGCGATCAGGTTGACACCCTGCGCACCTTGTTGCGCGCAAGCATGGCAAAACATATGCGCTCTGATGTGCCCATGGGAGTGTTTTTATCGGGTGGTATCGATTCTAGTTTAATTGTTGCACTGATGGCTGAACATACTGATACTATTAACACGTTTAATGTATCTTTTGGTGATGCGCCTGAATTGCAAGAACGTGATTGGGCACGGGTGGTATCACAGCGCTTTGGCACCCGGCATCATGAACTTATATTATCCGAAAAAGAAGCATTCGATGCCTTTGCGCAACTACTGCAATACCAAGATGAGCCCCTGGCAGATACCGTATGTATACCACTCTATGCGATTGCACATGCGGCAAAACAGGCAGGTATGACTGTCGTTCAAATCGGTGAGGGGGCAGATGAACTGTTTTGTGGGTACCCATCATACGTGCAATACATGAAGGCACAACGTTGGTGGCACATGTCACAACATTACGTGCCATCCACACTGAAAAAAAATATATGGCATGCTGCACGCGCGATACCACTGAGTGATGGCAGACGTGAACTCGTGCATAACTGGCTCCACAACAGACCACTCTTTTTTGGTAGTGCATTAGGATTTGGATTGCATAAAAAACAGAGTGTGTGGCGCATGGATAATCCTGCGTTGCACACTGATCCTATACTATCTATGATATATCCTGAATTTGTACAGGTGGAAAGTAGTTATGATATTATCAATTACCATCGTGCACGGCTGTACAAGATCAGACCGAACAGTGATTTTGCACAAGAAATGATGTACATAGAATTATGCAATCGCCTGCCGGAACTATTACTTATGCGTGCAGATGCCATGACTATGGCTCACTCATTAGAAGCACGAGTTCCCTTTCTTGACCATCACCTGGTAGAATATGCATTCCAACTACCACAACAAAGCAAATATGCGCAGGGAAGCACTAAGTACATTTTAAAAAAGGCTTGTGAAGGCATTGTGCCACATGACATTATTTATCGCAAAAAAATGGGCTTTGCCGCACCCGCCACACGCTGGTTTAGATCGGGAAATTATTTTACGGCACAATTACAAGATTTACTGCATTCTGCAGACAATAGGTATAATCAGCTGTTAGATACAGCGGTATTACAAACTATGCTCAAGACACATGCGAGCGCGCAGGCAAATTATGGGCCACAATTATGGGCTATACATACGTTATTATCACACGGCTCTATGCACTACGATCGATCAAGGAATGCACATGGTACAAGAGCATAGTTATTCGAACACAGTATACAATACGACGGTTGCAGTTATGGGCCCCCTACCACCACCCTTGGGCGGCGTGTGCGTACACGTGCAACGCACCATACAAAAATTAACAGGCCAAGGCAATACCGTAATACACTACGATCAGACGCATATATATCCCTATGCCTGGATGCGTATGACAGGAATTCGCTACGTTGCATACGCATGGTACATGGCCAAACTCGGTACATGGCTTATGTATAATAGACCACGGGTAATTATATATCATATATTTTATGCACGTGCCGTGTTGCCCGAATTATGGGTACTGTCTCTTTTTAAAAAAATAGTGCGCGGTCGATTATTAATAATCGATCATGATTGTCGCCATATGTATGAACGCAGCAGAAAATGGAAAAGGCTCTATAGTCGAGTGCTTGCCAGCGTTGATCAACTGGTACTCATAGGATCAGTAACCGCGCGCAGTTATACGGTACCGGAAATTTCAATACCTGCGCATACCAGCATAGAATCGGCATTTTTACCACCCGATATAACGCACCAAGAACAAACCTGGGCAGAATATCCTGCATCATTAAAACAGTTTTTGTCTAGCCATGCACCCTGCATGTTAGTAAGTGCTTTTGCATGTACGGTCTGGCAAGGACAAGATTTATATGGCCTTGATCAAGCACTCCACGCCTACGCGCAGATACGCACGCGGTATGCAAACGCGGCGTTGGTAATAGTATTAGCTACTATGGGCGACCGCGTGCTATATCAACGCTTACATGAAATCATTGAAGACCATGCCATGGCCTCAAACATTTATATTTTACAAGGCAATTATCTGTTATGGCCCTTATTTAAACAGGTGGCGCTTTTTATACGTCCCACGTTAAGCGATGGTGCAAGCGTGAGTGTGCAAGAAGCACTTTTTTGCGGCACTGCTACTATCGCGAGCGACGTCTGCTGGCGCCCGCACGGCACGGTGTTATATAAAACCGCTGATGTCACCGATTTACGCAATAAAATAGAATCCATTCTTGATGCAAAAGGATATACCCATGACCACCAGCAGCGTCATTCTCTGTACACGCAATCGGCACGATGATTTAAAACGCTGCCTACGATCGTTACACGCACAAACGGCGTCTGCCATGCAGCTCATTATTGTCGATAGTAGTGATACACCGGTCACAACCGATGCAACTATTGTACAGCTCTGCGATCAGATCAAACAAAAAAACACACAGGTACTCTTGCTCCATACCGCACCAGGATTGCCTTCGCAGCGCAACCGTGGTATTGCCCATGCGCACGCAGACATACTCTACTTTTTTGATGATGATGTGGAACTTGAGCCTGCGTATCTTGAACGTATGAATGAGGTATTTGAGCAGTATCCACAGTTTGCCGGTGGTATGGGACGCGTCATGAATGTTTCAAAGGCACCAAGCTGGAAATATCGGTTATTTCGTTCCTTTTTCTTGTTATCCCAGGATTACGCGTCGGGACATTTTACGTGGTCTGGCATGCCAACGCATGTATTTGGCACACACCATTGGCAATCGGTAGAGGTACTGAGCGGCTGTTGCATGGCCTATCGCAGACAGGTATTTACACATCATGTATTTGATGAGCAACTGGGAGGATATGCCTATATGGAAGATTGTGATTTTTCTCGCCGTGTTTCCTATCAGAGTCCACTTTTTTTTAATCCTGCCGCACGGTTGTCTCATTTTCATAGCCCTATCAATCGCGATGCAGTGGTGAAAAACCGCGCAATGCTCATGCACAACTATAGTTATCTCTTTTTTAAGAACTTTTATCCTAAAAATAAACTGAAGGTTATTGCATACGCGTGGAGCGTGCTGGGTCTATTGTTGGAAGCGGTGCTTATCAGGCGTTGGGATTACTTGAGAGGTTATTGGCATGGTTTGCGACAGTTTTATAGAAAAAGGCCGAACAAGACACATCAAAACTGAGGTATATAATTTCGGCCATTGGTGATTATATTTTTCCGCTCTGAAACATATACGATATCAAAAGCAACGACCCCATACCCATAAGAAGCAAGATGCTCGGGGCAAGGCTTGGATTCGCTCTCGTTAGTCGATAAAGATTTACAGCAGGCCGCCAGCATCGAATATTGGTATTAGGATTATCGTGGGTAGCTTCAACATCTGTCCCAGTCGGCATTTGATGTACTTCCAGATTATTATTATCTTGGTTATCCCCTGGCGCGGAAGAACTAGCAGACGCATCCGCATCCATGCCACGGATGGAAGACAAGGGGACCGATACGGCCAGTAATAACAATAACACACGGATAATACGCATAAAATTCCTCAGCGTTAAATCATATAATTCATCTGGAGATAGTATAGCAAAAAGCCGATCCATAACAAGATGAACTGTTGCTAGCGTAAACTGCACACTATTAAAAATTCTGCACCATCGTAAAAAATTGGAGCATATCATCAATACGATTAAGGTACGTATGATTATCACGTACAAAATCCATAAGTGCTATAATCTGTGCCTGACTGACTTGCGGTATCTGTTGTAGGCTATCAAACAGTAATTGATAGGCATCAGGATTATAGATTATCTTATGCTCAAAAAGATTGTAGACCGTTTCATTATTCGTGATGCCCATCTGACCATAGCTGATATTTTTAAAAATGCGACAAGGAATATAGCCATGCTCGCACTGCCATGCACCCTGAATAGCCGGTGCCAAAAAGGCATGCATAATTGCCTCGCGGTGTGCTTCATCTCTGATTGACTGACCAAATCCTCCATAGGTGTGAAACGGTATGCGTGCATCATGACACGCGCGTTCAAAGGCATGCACAGCCTCTTGATTTCCTTGATGGCCAGCCCACACGGTACCAATGAAACATGCATCATTATTTTTGACTATGGACGGTAATCGCACTTTCATCTCATCTATTTCATGAGGTAGTAGATCGGTAGCCCAGGGCATATAGAGTGTGCCATTAGGTAAATCATACAGTATATATGGGCATGTGTGTAATTGGTGTACATCTCTCAGACGCGCATCATGAGTATACACTTGGAATGTTATACATTTGCGCTTCGCGCGCAGTTTCTTGTATTTACTATCGTCACAATTATGCAGCAGATATATACAATCGGTGCGTATAGGGATGTTACGATCATGGCCACCAACGGTGATAAATAAACTGTTACTTAATTCGATACCTTTTGTTGATTTTTGATCATTGAGCCAATGTGTTTCATATCCTAAATATTTGAATGCCTTAAAAAATGCCGCATGAATGTATGCATGCGTATGCGAATGGGGACTATGGCCCCAGATAATAACGCGATCAAAGTTTGGCCACTTCCTGTGGTTTGTGCCGTGCATGTGCAACGCCGTGGTTAATAGCAGGAGTGGCAGCAGTATAAGCAACATCATGCCCTTCATATACGATCCTTTCTGATACCTGTTTTTGTAAAAACAAGTTGTAGCATAGGGTGATTACAAAATAAATGCAATACGCGGCCAAGGTAGCATAGGTGCATCCACTGAGTCCAAAGAGTGGGATCAAATAATAGTTCAGGATAAGATTGATGAGCGCAGGAATACAGAGGCCCACTGATAAAAACCAACGCTTTTTATAAAATTGTATAAACGTAGATGCAAAATAACTTCCCAGTAAAAAAACTTGCCCAAGCAACAGGATCCAGATCTGTGGTAATGCGCCATGATATGCCACGGGCAGTAACCACAGCATGATCGGCGTGCATACACCATAACCAAACAGTATGCACAAGCCACACCCAATCATGCACACAACCATATATATAAGATTCGTTCGTTCAATGATCAAAATTTGTGCTTTCTGGTGCGCATAACGGGTTAGCATGTACGGCAAATACGCACCAGCCCATGCATTGAGTATGAGCAGCTGAAACAGTTGGCATGCCATATCAGCAAGTGCATAAATACCCACATCATGCAGGGTAGCATAGCGTGCGAGCATCCAGCGATCACCACTGGCTAACACCCAGGCAAAGAGCGTGTTGGGAATGAAGGGAAGGCCGTACCATACATAATATTTAATGGTAGATAGTGTCATGCGAGGATACACGATGCGCATACTTCGTGTTGTGTAAATATAATATGCTATGCCAAAACCAGTACCAATTACCAGTGCAATAAGCTGCGCCAATAGAATACCCGCAATACCAAGGTGTAATATATATAAACAGCTCAGCGTAAAGCAGGCTGTCATGAGCGCACTCATCATTTGTATGAGCACGAGCATCATGGAGCGCTGTTCATAGCGTAATAATTGGTAGAATAGCTCAACAAAAAAATGTAAAAATGCTATCGCGAGACCAAGACTCAATAACAACTGGTTGCCAATCGGCCAGTATGGTTGATGCAGTAGCAAATAGAGTAGTATAAAAATGGGCGTCACGCACCACAGATATACACCAATGATGATGTACACAAGCTGTGCACGCGAACGTGTATCAAGATGGAAATATTCTATTGATATCACTTGGCGTAGTCCAAGGCCCGCAAGGGGAGTCAGTAGGGCAATAATACTTGAAATTAAGGCGAGCGTGCCATACTGTTGCGGATCAATAACGCGTAAAATAAGTGGCGCCATCAATGCGCTCATGCCGCGCAACAGCGCACTGCCCATTGCATATATACAAAAATCTTTGATGACTGATAGCACCCTATAACTCCCTATATCTGGCAGGAGTTATACCGCGAAACTATTCAGTTGTAAATAACGCTCACCGCTTTTGGGAGCTTAACGTTTTATTGAGTGAGCAATATCAAGCGGGATGAGCTGGCCATTGAGTTCAACCATCAATTTTTTACAGCCAAGCCCTTTTAATATTTTAAAAAAGCTTTGCATCGTAAAGTCATTTTTTGAGCCCGATTTCATGGATTGTACTACTGTGGGTGATATACCGGCTAGTTTTGCTAACTCTCTTACTGAAATATCATCTTGCGCCATGGCGGCTAGTAATAATTCGGACAATAATAGATTACGATATTCTGCATTATACTGAGCGCGCTCTTTAGGACTTAGTGACTCAACCAGTGTTTCTATGGTTGATTTTGTTTTCTTATTCATAAAATATTTGATTTTTTATTCAATTTTTTTAATAAGTTTATATCTTTTTCAAATTTCCGCTCGTCCCGAGTGTTCTTCGTAGCTTTGCGAAGAAGAATGTATCGAGGGATCAAGCAGCACTGCTAATTCGTGCGGCGGCACGAGATGCCTATCCGGATGATTGGCAAGCCGCTACTGCAATCGCTTAATCCGTTTTTCTAAACTTGGATGGGTGGAGATCAGCTCACATGTATGATACCAGTGTAGCAATCGTCCTCGAATAGGAACATTTCTTACTATTCTATTAAAATATGCGGATCGATCACGCAACTCTTGCGTAAAATAACGTATACCACCTGCTAAAATATGCGGATCATCGGCAATAAATTCATCTGCCTGCCATTCACAGATTCTGCTGAAAAATGGTGAAATTATATAAAAATAGAGGCCAAGATCAAGGCCAAGCTCTAAAGCTAAAAAGCCATGATACGATCCTTTTCGTGGGTAGATATACGGCAAGAATTTGAAGGCGCTGTATGCGGCAAGGGTGCTGAGGAATGGATTCAGGACAGCCTTAGTAAGTACATGTTTATGTTTCAGATGTCCGGCTTCATGATGTATTACTGCCCTGGCGAGGTACTGTTTATCGCCTGTTTGCGTTATTTGATCGACCAAATCTTGCTCAAGACACAGGGTATGTATGGTTGCCATCGATGTGCGAGGGTGTGCAAGGATGCGAACTGTTTGCCAATGAGGTACCTGCATTTTTTGTAATTCTGTACGGATGAACTGCTCTACTCTTGGCGTCACCGGCTTGGTATGCCGCTGGATGTCCCGCTCAGTTCGGTAATAGGCTATAAGAAGACCGACGGCTGTAAAAGCGTAGAGTTTAGCTATGCGAGGGGTGCTAAGCCAGGGGGAAATAGCATGAGCTGCCTGGGGACTCGCCAGGCCACCGAGTATAATAAAGGTAAAAATATGTCTGCGAACCTGGGTCATACGTTCCTCTTTATGCCAGAATACTATTTTCATAACAGTAATTTATATGCTAAAAATTGTCAAATGGGGGGTATCTATGCGGCCTTTGACGTAAGCCTATATATCTAGTATATTGAATCGATATAAAGGCTTGGCGTAAGCCTTTAAAACATTTCTATATGAAAATCTTAAGAATGAAGGATTATGATGAAATTACGAAATCTATTATTAGGGCTCGCTATGCTCGCTGTTTCAGGCCTGGTAGCCATGAGTCAAGAAGAAAAACAGCAATTTAAACTTGCTGTTCAAACTGCTAAAACAACTGAAGACATGAAAGCTATTGTAAACCCACTGCTGGAAGATGCCATTGAAATTTCGCCTGATCCAGAAGAGCTTGGTTTTTTGATCGAACGGAAGGTGCATTCAATCCATTCTCCGCTCAAAAAACTTTCGTCAAATTCGCTGGAGAGAGCTCTCGATGCACGCGATATATTAGATGAGTGCTTGTTTCAAGACCTTGATATCGTGTTGAACAGTGAAGAGGCAAAAACGTGTAATCCTGTACCCACAATGATGGAAAAGTGTATCAAATATACATGGAATGATGCTTCATCAGTAAATACATTACGTGGTCTATGCTCAGCTCGAAATGCAGATCAAAATTCACCAGAATTCAAACAGTGGACAGCCGTGCAGCAGTCTATTACGGCAGCTAATACGGCAGCTAAGAAGAAGAAAATGAGTGATGATACTCAAGCGAACAACAATACACCATCAAAACTAAATGTACACTTCGGTAAATACGCATTATGTACGGTAGTAAGTTTAGCTGCTATTTATGGCATCTACCATATCCTATCTACAAAAAAGAAAAAATCTGAAACAAAAGGTGATACATTAGAAAATGATCATAAAGTTCAAAATCAAGAGGAACAAGATGTACAAGCGTAATCTGTTATTACTATTACTCGCGGGCTTTAATGTGGGCCTGATAGCAATGGATGGTAATCCTATAACCCTTGAAAAGATTCAATCCAAAAACGAACTAAAACAACGTGTCAAAGCGGATCCCAAAGCAGTGATACTACCATCAGCCGCTGGCACTGAACCAAAGTTCATTATGGACACTGGACATGATTGGTGTTCTTTTATGTGGGGAAACTCAGCAAACAATCACACCACCACCTATAACGAATGCTTTGCCGAAGACCTTGCTCCTTTTCTATCTGGTACTACTCTTAATCAAATTGAGCTACATAAGTGTGTGAGAAGATATCCGGGCGTGGATAGCAATGAAATACTGAGGCTCGTGTTAGAAATACGAGGTGAACCATCAAAGCTGAGTCGCCAAGCACGCAAGCTTCAAAAGTTTGTGAAAGACTATATTCAAATATCAGATAATTATCCAACATTATCATTAAAAGAAAAAATCCAGCAGGCAAAAACGCGAGAAGATATAGTCGAACTGGTTGCCGATAAAAGCATTCCCGGGCCATTAGAACTCAAAATAGGAGGAAGAACATGTTTCTGCCAAAAAGATGGGGAGCAGTTTATTACGAGTGGAGACTCAGAGGATCTTGAGGAATGTTTTGCAGAAGAGCTCGCGCCCTTTATATTTGATGGCCGTGCTTTGAAAGCGTTACCAGGCTGCATAGAAAAATATCCGGTGAAGGTTGATGAAATTCTATTAATAGTGCGCGATATTCGCGATGGTCATTCAGTCCTCCCTTCTAATGGGTCGTTTGAGCCACATGTTGCGCTGGCGCATGGCCTCAGAAAATTTGTTGCCGAAAAAACGGGCAACAATAATCTGTGGACAGGAAAAAATTATTGGCGTGATCGCTGGACTCATCGAAACAACCGAAAAACCACATTGTGCATAAAATTGGCTGCTGCAACAGTCGTGGTAGCAGGCATAGCGTATGGGATTTATCACATCTTTTTTGCAAAAAAGAAAGTTGCTGAAGATGAAGAGGAAATTACAGCTGATGCTGATCTAGAAACTATAGAGGCATAATTTTTGAGCAATGAAGCGCTCACCGGCTTAAAAGCCGGTGTATCACGCGAAATTACGCCAGAGCACAACCCGCCTTCGCACGCTGCGCTACGGCGTGGTTCTTGTCGCTTCCATCCCCGAGCTAAAAGCTCTGGG